>OLNE01000001.1_pt1 | contig 435395 bp, 365 predicted proteins | sample 1672431 | NCBI WGS metagenome assembly OLNE01 (sample SAMEA3136685, study PRJEB25190) | human gut metagenome | reverse complement strand
AATGTGATATTCATTTTCCGTTGGAACGCAAGCTCAGCCGCTTTTTGACGGCGGCTATGCGGGTGTATCGGGTACCGGAGGCAGAGCAGGCAAAGGTGCTTGCCTTTATTCAATCACTGGATATCAAGGCAATCGCCACCGAGGTAATGTATAAGCTGTTCGCCATGTTGGAAATGAAATATGACTTTAAGCTGTCAAAGGACAGCAAAGGAGAGGAGACTATATGAATAAGAAAATTTTGAGCGTTGTGCTCATACTGTGCCTGATGCTGGCTGTTATGCCTATGACGGCATATGCGGCGGATATTGCGTTATGTACTAAATGCGGCCAGAGACAAACGGTAAGGGTGACTCGTCAATACGCAAATGATAAATGGCATCGATGCGATCTTACATGCACGGTGTGTGATAATACATGGGATTACTGGGAGTCACACATATGGAGCGGAACGGCGACTTGCACAAGCGGAAGGACATGCACGCTTTGCGGCGGATCTTCCGAACCGCTTGGGCACGACTGGGGCGCTTGGACGCAGAACAGCGATGAAAAGACCCACACTCGAATCTGTAAGCGTGACACCAGCCATACGGAAACCGAGAATTGCCACGGCGGCACGGCGACCTGCATCGCCAAGGCTGTCTGCACGGTCTGCGGCGGCGAATACGGCGAGATGGCGGCACACAGCTTCACTGCCGAAAAAGCAGAGGCGCAGTATTTGAAGTCTGCTGCAACCTGTACCGAAAAGGCAATCTATTACAAGTCCTGCGCAGTCTGCGGTCTGAGCTCCGAGGGCACGGCGGATGAGGCGACCTTCTTCTCCGGCAATGCGCTGGATCACGACTGGGGCGCTTGGACGCAGAACAGCGATGAAGAGACCCACACCCGAATCTGTAAGCGTGACACCAGCCATACGGAAACCGAGAATTGCCACGGCGGCACGGCGACCTGCATCGCCAAGGCTGTCTGCACGGTCTGCGGCGGCGAATACGGCGAGATGGCGGCACACAGCTTCACTGCCGAAAAAGCAGAGGCGCAGTATTTGAAGTCTGCTGCAACCTGTACCGAAAAGGCAATCTATTACAAGTCCTGCGCAGTCTGCGGTCTGAGCTCCGAGGGCACGGCGGATGAGGCGACCTTCTTCTCCGGCAATGCGCTGGACCACAACTGGGGCGCTTGGACGTCCAACGAAGACGGCACCCATACCCGCACCTGCACCGTTGACGGATGCTCTGCAGGCACGCAAACGGAGAATTGCATCGATGCAAACAAAGACCACAAATGTGATATCTGCGATTATATAATCAGCGAGTGTGCAGACGATAACAAAGACCACAAGTGTGATTATTGCGGCAAGAAGCTGACTGAGCACACCGGCGGGAAAGCGACCTGCAAGGACAAGGCAAAGTGCGAAGTCTGCGGTGCGGAATACGGTGAGCTTGATGCGAAGAACCACACCAACTTAAAGCACTTCCCGGCAACTGCGGCGACCAAGACCACCGAGGGCAATATCGAGTACTGGTACTGCGAAGGCTGTGGCAAGTATTTCAGCGACAAGGACGGTACAAAGGAAATCAAAAAAGCCGACACCGTAACGGCGAAGCTGAAGGACGATTCCAAATCTCCGCAGACCGGCGATACAAGCAACCTTGCTTTGTGGATTGCCTTGCTGTTTGTCAGCGGCGGTGCAGCCATTGGCACAACGGTTGTCAGCAGAAAGAAAAAGTACAACAGATAATTGAATAGCGTTCCCTTGCTCCATCTTCCGAGCAAGACAAAAGCGTCGTAGCGATACGGCGCTTTTTTGTTACCCGGAAGCGACAAACAGCGGCTTTTGAATGGTTGGCGGTAAAGGATACCGCCGCTAAAATAAAGCCGCTCATATCGAAAGAAAACGCCCAAAATCGCCCAGAAAAATGACAGTTCGGAGAGGCTTTGGGCGTTTCTGCATTTCGGGAGCAAATCGGCAATTAGGCAGCACAAAGGAGGTGCTCGCTATGCCCCGTATGCCGAAATACCTCAAGGAAGAATGGGCGTTCTTTCTTGATGAGCGTGGCAGGAAGAAATACAACGAGCTTTGTAGGAAATGCGAAAGGAGCTGCAAGCAGCGTTTCCTACTATCAAAGACAGTATTTCAATGCGTCCTCTGCCGTGGAACGATTGCAGGAACGGTATGACCGGCTCAAAGAAAAATGCCAGCCGTTTTTGCAGGCACTGGAACACTTTCCAAAGCTGGTGGAGATCTTTGTGAAGAAGGTCAAGGAGCTTTTCAGTATCAAGGAAGCGCAGGAGCGCAAGGAACGGGAGGACAGAGCAGCCGCCCGAAAAGAACAATCCAAACACCGTCGGGGCAGAAATGATTGGGAACGGCAATGCCGCCAAGCTGGACATCCGAGAGTAGCATCCGAACCACGAGCGCTGCGGGAAGGGTATCACGCTCACGGAGGACGAGGGCAGAAATCTTTACGCAGCACTCAAGGCAATCTATGAAAAGGAATAATCCTTTTTCGGCTGGTAACGGGGCGTTCGGAAACGGACGCCCCTATTTTTACGGAGGGAGGTGATGACCGTGGAGGATATGAAAACCGGCTTTGTAGAGAGAATCGGCGGCACCATTTTCGTTGTCAACGCAATGCCCGCAGAGAACGCAAAGCATACGCAGGAGGAGCTTGTAAAGGCTCTGATTGCAAGAGAAGCAATGGCTTTGCAGGAAGCAGATGTTGCCTGATTGCCAACACGACACCTAAAGGTGCCACCCCATCTGATCCGTTCTGGGAGAAAGCAGGGTAAGCCGTCAAAACTGGATACAAGAATGAAGTTTTTACAGGAGAACAATCCTCTTGGAGCTAATCATCCGGCGGTAAAGCAGTATAACAAATGTATGAGAGGTGCCGGAGATACCGTTAGTTCTATTATTATCAGTGCAAATTCCAGACTGGCATTTCTTGAAAATAAACAGGTACTCAGGCTGCTTTCAAAGGATGATCTTAATCTGCCTGAAATAGGGATAGGAGTAAATGGGGATGGTGAAACAAAGACAGCTCTGTTCTGTGTAATTCCAGATAGTGATAAATCATATAACTTCATTATCGGAATGTTATATACACAGATATTCCAGGAGTTATATTATCAGGCAGATTTCAATTGCGGTGGCAGATTACCGATTCATGTGACATTCATGCTTGATGAATTTGCAAATGTTGCATTGCCGGATGATTATATCCTTGACGAGATTGCCAAGTTTGTTGCTGTGCCACATAATTCCTGTCGGAGCTTTTCGGGGACAGCCGCTGTACGCCCAAGTCTTAATATCTGCAGGAGAGCCGACGATATATGTTTCCGTATCTTCCGTAAAGTCAACAATTATGCCAACCGAAGCAATATCTGCGCAATGTTCAAAAAAATTCATCATAAAAGTTTATTCCTTACCATATAAAGTTGTTTTTCAAATTATCATTCTTGGAAATTTTCCTGTACTCACTCGGTGTGATCCCTGTTCTTTTTTTGAATATCTTCATAAAGCATATCTCATTTCCGTATCCGCAGAGGTCGGATATTTCCTTAACGGTCATATCGGTGGTCGAAAGATAATATTGTCCTGTCTTGATCTTTGCGGATAAAATATCTTCATAGCAGCTTATCCCGAATTTCCGTTTATATATTGCCTGAAGATATGACGGACTCAGATTCATTTTTTCAGCAAGCTGATATATATTGCTGTAGCTCCCTGCATTGCTGTAAATATCGGTGCGGAGCATTTCAAGAGCGGAAATGCGGCTTTTATCGCTGTCAGAATTTATGCTGCTTTCGGATATTTTCATAAGTATCATCTGCATAAGCATATTTTCGTACTGTTTCCTGTTGGTCGAACCGGCTACATTTTCACGGCATAATATCGTAAGCAGCTCTTCAATTGCAGGAATATCCGCCGAGGTGATAAGCGTGTCAGTTTTTATCCCATTCATAAGCTCGGTATCGTCCGTATCAAAATGGACAAAGTGATTAACATAACTTCCGCACAGAGTTTTGTAATGCTGCATTGTTCCCTTGCTGTATAAAATGAGGCTGTCGGGAGAAACGGTTATTTCTTCACCGTTTTGTATCAGAACAGCGGAGGTCTTGAAGATAACAAGAAGATTATCTCCCGAACCATCCGGTCTGCATATTTCAAAATTCCCTTTGTGTCTTACATTCTGACAGACTGTGTTTATACTTATCATATCATCACCTCAAAGTACGAACGGTTAGTATAATAATGTTATAAGTCATTGCAATACCAAAGTCAATGACTTATATATGATAATATAATAATTCAGTATGCGGCGGAGGTATAATATGAAAAAAATATCAATAGTAATAAATGCAGACGACAGGCTCGGACATATCTCTCCCGAGATATACGGACATTTTTCCGAGCATCTCGGAAGATGTATCTACAACGGTATATATGTGGGTGAAAATTCACCTATTCCGAATACAGACGGAATAAGGAATGATATCATCGAGGCGTTCAGAAATATAAAAGCTCCCGTTTTCCGCTGGCCCGGCGGCTGCTTTGCGGAAGAATATCACTGGCAGGACGGTATCGGTGAAAAAGCCTTGCGCCGAAAGATCGTGAACACGAACTGGGGCGGAGTTACGGAGGATAATTCTTTCGGTACACACGAATTTATGCGCTTCTGTGAGCTTGTTGGCTGCAAGCCTTATATAAACTGCAATGTTGGCAGCGGCAGTGTTCGTGAAATGTCCGAATGGATAGAATATATGACCTCAGATGTGGAATCGCCTCTCACAGAGCAGAGAAAGAAGAACGGCAGAGCCGAGCCGTGGAAACTCGAATACCTCGGTGTCGGCAATGAAAACTGGGGCTGCGGAGGAAATATGCGTCCCGAATATTACGCCGACGTTTATAAAAGGTATCAGACGTTCTGTCGCAATTATTCGGGAAACAGACTTTACAGAATAGCCTGCGGTCCAAGCTCTGCCGACTATAACTGGACAGAAGTCATGATGAAAAATCTTGACAGCAATAATGTTGATGCTATCGACCTGCATTATTATACGATGCCTGTATGGCCCGAAATGGAATCAGCCACCGATTTTGACGATGAGCTTTATTATAAAACTATCGCTGCAGCGAACTTTTCCGATGAGCTTATCACAAGACATTCGGAGATAATGAATCGCTATGATCCCGAAAAGAAAATAGGACTTGTAATAGGCGAGTGGGGCTGTTGGCATAAGGTAGAAGAGGGTACGAACCCGGGATTTTTATATCAGCAGAATACTATGCGTGATGCTATCGTTGCTGCAATAGAGCTGAATGTTTTTAACAGACACAGTGACCGTGTTGTAATGGCAAACCTTGCACAGGCGGTGAATGTTCTCCAATCGGTCATTCTTACAGAGGACGATAAGATGATAAAAACGCCTACATATCACGTTTTCGACCTTTTTAAAACACACCAAAACAACGAGGCAGTTTACTGCTATACGCAGAACGAAAATATGTCGGAAGGCAAAAATGCTCCGATGATCTCGGTTTCCGCATCGGTGAACGAAAAGAGTATGACCGTTACCGCCGCAAACTGTTCGCTTACGGAAGAGGCTGCTGTTGAATGCAGCATTTTCGGATTTAAAGCATCATCGGTTTCGTGCAGGATACTTACAAACGAGGCGCACAGCTATAACGACTTCGACTGTCCCGACAGGGTGAGCATTACCGAGCATACGGCAGTCATCAAGGATAATGTTTTAAAGCTGAATATTCCGCCTTGTGCTGTTGTGGAATGTGTTGTTGACTAAATATTGGGGCATATTCACAGTGCATTTCGTCTTTATAATAAAAATATAAGCATAAGAGCTGCGTTTCATTAAAGAAGCGCAGCTCTTTATGTGAGAATGTATAAAAAACACATCTCCCCAACACCACTAGATGAAGAGATGTGCCTACACCCCCAAATACGGTCTCATACCATCCAGAAATGCTTCTGTCAGGAAAGCAGACACCTTGTCGCTGCTTTCCTGACAGTTATCCACCGCAAACTTGTGCAGGATACCAACCACGCCGCCTATTGCGTATGCTACGGCGTATGAGTATTTCTCCTGGGCCAGGCCGGTCTTGCTGGATTTTTCCAGAATTAATCGCACGTATCTATGGAACATTGTCAGTGCCTTTTCCACGAAATCATAAGCCTCAGGTGTGGCAATTATGATCATGAGAAATCTATTTGCTTTCATGTATTCGCATAGAGACCTGAAGAACTGGTGGCAGATCTCAAGATTGCCTTCTGGTTTGAAGCTATTCATGATCTGAAATATTTCATCGATGATGCGGTCTTCCATGGCATTGATGAAAGCAGGCATGTCTTCATAGTGGTTGTAAAATGTGCTTCTGGTCACACCTGTGAGTTTGGTTATCTCGGACACGCTTATTTTGTTCAGAGCCTTTTGACCTGCAAGTATCTTGAATGCATCTAGAAGGTCACTTTCAGTTCTATCATATCGGGGATCGGTTGAGTTGATCATGGCTGTCTCCTTTATCTGCTGCCTGGCTTGGTGCTGCAGTTTTGTCATTATCTAATACAGCAATGTTACAACAATAATGCGTGTGAGTCTATTGTTATACGAGATTTCTTTTGATCTTTTTTGTCGAACTCTTTTCAAATGGTTCTTTTCTTATATCCAGTGCAGAGATCCTTTTGTATGTTGGCTGGTTTTTGTTGAAAGTATCAATAATTTTTTGCAATTTTTCAGAAGTTCTGTCTGCATCCATATGTTTCTTATCTACAAAATCCTGATCTGGATATATGTGAGCAGTGAGATGGTTGCCGTCGCCGGTAATGACTATTTCTGAAATAAGGGGCTCTATAGAAAGCTTTCCCTCCAGTTCCTCAGGGGATATGTTTTCACCATTTGCCAGAATGATGAGGTTCTTTTTCCTTCCGGTTATATACATAAAACCATCGGAGTCGAGATAACCAAGATCTCCGGTGCAGAGCCAGCCGTCTTGAAAAGCTTCTGCGGTCTCGTTTGGCATGTCGTAGTATCCGGACATGACGCTTGTGCCTTTTACCTGAATTTCCTCGTCGACAAAACGAACAGCACAGTTGTCCAGGAGTTTGCCAACGGATCCGGGTCTGTTGTATCTGTGATTGTTGGAGCAAATTACAGGGGAGCATTCAGTCATGCCGTATCCCTGGAGTATGTCTATTCCATATTTTTTGAATTCGGTAACATACATAGGATCCAGATATGCCCCTCCGCAGAATATATATTCCAGTTTACCGCCAAATGCTTCCTTTGCAACCAGCTTTTTAGGAAGGAGAGGGTTGACGTCTTTGAGTTTTTTGTAAATGGTTTCTACCATGAGAGGAACCATCAGCATACCAACAGGCTGAAACCGTTTCATGTTTTTCAGCATGTGTAGCAACGAGTCATTGATGCAGATAGTGGCGCCCAGTGAAATGCCCTTCATCCATTCCATTGTCAGGCAGAAGGCGTGATGTATAGGCAGAACGCTCAGAATAGTTACACCAGGTTCCAGATTTACATATACATTTTCAACATTTTGTGCGAGATTGAATTGAGACAGCATGACGCCTTTGCTTTTACCTGTTGTTCCAGAGGTATACATAAGCGTACACATTTTATCCTTATCCTGATCGGCAAATGCAAAGTCATCCGGTATGGTAATTTCGCTGCGGAGCTGTTCAAATGACAAAATTGCTAATTGTGGATTTGAATCTGCACCCTCCGGACGCTCTATATCGACTTTCTTTTCCATGGTGAATACAACATTCATTCTAGGACAATCTGCTTTCAGTTCTGTTATCACATCTTTTCTGGATGCTCCGCAGAATAATGCAGTTGATTCTGATCTATTCAGAAGTTCATGTAATTCCGGAGCAGACAGGTTTGCATCCAGCGGTACAGCAGTATTTCCCGTGAAAAGTATAGCCATGTAGGCGCAGATCCATTCATAAGAGCTGCTTCCCACCAGTGCAATATGTGTTCCGCAGAGTCCTTTATTCCGCAAAATGATAGCAGTTTTGCGAATGTCATCCCACAGATCTCCGTAGCTCTTTTCGACAATATCTCTGTGAGACAGATATTTAACAGCTATTACATCTCTATGTATCTGACAGCTTTTTTCAACAATTTCCAGAATATTTTCTTCCATATATTATATCTCCATTTCTTTTATGTGAGGCAAAATGGGACATACTCCGTCGTCCCAGATTTTTAATGTTAAACCGATGCAGAAGAGCTTGTCAGGTTGTCAAGGTACTTGATGGCGTCTTCTATAGTGTGAATATTGATGATCTCATCTTCATCGATTTCCACGTCAAATGTATCTTCAAGGTCGCCGAGAAAAGTCATGAAATCAAGTGAGCTAAAGCCCAAATCTTCTATGAATCGCATATCATTAGTGATTTCATCAGCTGGTGTATTGCAGTATTCGGCAACAATGTTCAAAAAAGTTATATTAGTATTCATATTAAAAATCTCCTTATTGAATTAATTAAAGGGGACAGGAACCTCCGTCCCCAAAAAAATAGTTAGATGCATTCGATGATTTCGCCCACAGTCATTTCTGGCTCGGCAATGCCTTTGAAGATTATCTTCATAAGGTAGTAGTAGAACAGTTCAATGTCCTGTTCGGAGAGACTTGCGGTCTGGTATCTGAAATAGAAATTCAAACCCAGATCATTTGCACTGTGCATGACGGTGAGATAGATCTTTTGTTTTGATGTACCATTTGGAATCCACATGCTCCTTACGGAAATGTCTTCGAGATGCGGATTTTTAAGCCTGATAGGAAGAGGCTGGTAAGTAAGCCCCACGCTCTCATAAGTAGTGTGTGGAGGAGTGTGGAACATTTCTTTCATCTGGTCAGACAAAAGTTCCGGGTCATAATTGCAGTGTCGGTATACATGATTCTGAACATCCTGAATCATGAAAACTGCATCCAGAAACTCTGTGTCCGGATCAATGATGGTTCTGCAAGGGTATGCCATTGCGCGCGAGCCACCTGATACCCACTCGGCATGTGTGGAACGTCTTGAAACATAATTCCTTATGGAGATGTCAGTCTGTCCGCCATTTGCCTTGGAGAGATAAGTTCGTATTCCCATGAGAATGAGGTTGGTCATGGATATGTGATTGTTCATACAAAAATCCAGAAGATTCTGGGTTGGCTCAGCATCCAGGTGATAGTTCTTTGTAGCGACAGACAGGTTGTTAATCTCCTGATCTGCAGCGCGGAGTGACTTGTCATTGTGAAGGCGCCTGCTTTCCTGGAGTATCCGTTGTCCCTGTATATCGGAGTAAATAGGTTCTCCATTTTCCTCCAGCACATTTTGCCAGTACATGCGGTCTTTTGAGACACGTTTTTCGTCTGTGCTTTTTTTAAGATCACGTTCGACCATGTCAGTGAAACTTGCCATGTCCTCAGGATAAGGCGTGCCAAATTTGTAATGACAGTACAGTTCCATGATGTCATTCACCATGACGATAGCTCCACATGAATCCATGAGTCTGTGATCGATCTTGATATACAGCCCATTGTAGCCCCCCGGAAGTGAGATCATTTTTATCACGTTCATCGGAATATTGTCCCCGTCAAACGGAATTCTGGACCATTCTTCCATGCGGTGGTAAGCGTCATCACCGGAAAGCCATGAAAGGTTTTCGTAATCAATATCTCTGTCATCGTGAGAAACAACATATTGCCGTACCTCTCCATTTGGGTCAACTTTTGTAAAACGGATTCGCAGGCATTCGTATCTTTCGTACTCCAGCTGTATGCATTTTTTCAGCAGACCAAAATCAAGCGGCGCTTGCAGAGTCATACAAATGCTTATATTTGCGACTTGCTGAGTGCCAAATTCAATAATTGGTTTGAAATGTATCTTTTGTGAAGGTGTTAATGGATAATATTTTCTTGGCATAATTTATTCCTCCTGATGTTCTGATACGCTGTGGGAAAAGTTATCACAAGAAAAATGAGGATTCAATATGCCGGATCCGCTAATGGACACTTTAGATGAAATTGACCGGAAATCGGGGACGTTCCTTCTGTCACCAAGAGTGTCCCCCTGTAACGAATAAGACAGAGGGACACTCTTGGTGACAGAAGGAACGTCCCTACATGTATTCAAAACAGGTGGTGATCTGGATAAAAAATAAAGTATATGATTGTTGAAACCTAAAATAAATGATAAACTATTCATAGCAGTTGATGTAATTGTGTAGTTTGTTAAGGTAGGGGTATCTCAACAATACTATATAAATACAAAAACTGCTATCTTTTTAAAAAAGTGGTGATTTTCACGTAACTGGGGCGAGCCGTCGCGCTAGCGACTTGGTACAATGCATTAAAATCAGAGCGATAAATTTGAATTCTCACTTGAGGTATTTTAAGAAATTTAATAACTGTTATATTTGGTTATAGAAATCTCGGCAAACCCTTGAAAATACTAAAATTTTCGTGGGTGTCCTCCCCGTCACATCTTGTATTGTGTTATATCGTTTTACCCTTGTTTATGAACCCTCATAAGGGAAAAAACAAGGGAAGGAATCAACTGCGAAAACATTGTTTTTGACCAGTTAGGTAGAAAAAATTACCACCTATTGATAAAGTATAGATAATAATCCTAATCCAGATATACTACAAAGCAAGAAAGGAGGAAAATCATGAAACTGAATATTAATATCGATGCGGAAGCTAAAGAACCTGAAATTATGATTACAACAGCACAGATGACGGAAGAAGTTAACAGAGTTGTTGATTTTGTAAGCAGATTAGATGATGCTCCAACAATTATTTCCGGTATCAGAGAGGATAAGGTCGAACTATTAGATCCGGATCACATAGTAAAGATTTACGCAGAAGACAGTAAAGTTTTTACCCAAACAGACAATGGTACGTATCAAATTAGATTGAGACTATATGAAGCGGAAGAAAGATTGGATAACAGTAAGTTTGTAAGGATATCAAATTCAGAAATTGTGAATCTTAAGAAGGTTAAAAGCCTTGATTTAAGCTTTGTAGGAACAATTTGTATGGAATTATCGAATGGGACTGTAAGTTATGTTTCCAGAAGATATGTTTCAAAGATCAAAAAAGTATTAGGATTATGAGGTGACTAAAAATGAAAAAAGAATTATTTTCTAGAATATTTGTTGGATTATTGGGTGGAATTGTAATTAGTTATTTGATTACAATTGGAATTTCACTTGCAATCGGTGATGGTAGTTACTATTCATGTGTTCCGAGTTTGATTGAACGATTTGGCAATGAGGTAACAGCGATTATCATACAGACTGTTTTAAGTGCCGTTCTTGGAGCAGGATTTGCAGGAGCATCTGTTATCTGGGAAATAGATAAGTGGAGTTTATTAAAACAAACAAGCATTTATTTTGGAATTGTATCTGTACTTATGATGACAGTTGCATATATTTGCGAATGGATGGAGCATTCTGTTAAAGGTGTATTAAGCTATTTTGCTATTTTTGTTGCAATATTTGTTGTAGTTTGGATAGTACAATATTTGATTTGGAAGATACGTATTTATAAGATAAAAGAAGGCATTCAAAAGAATAATTAGTCGAAATACACAGAGTACAAAACGAAGATTTGTGCGGTGGGTGTATTTCGCTCTACGAGGCTGAAAAATGATTTGTGCTAAATATAAAAAGATTATGAATTTTTAGAAATTCATTGACAAAAGAAGGGCATTTGGTTCAATAATATTGAAGGAGGGTCCTGCCGATAAGTGGACGTTCAAAAAGCGTTAGGGTCGCTACGGTGACACTACATTCAAGGACTATGGAAACATAGTCCTTGAAATATTTTAAAGAAGAAATGAATGATTCAAGCACCATTAGAAGTATATCGTATTGATATGAAATACATCAGAAACTTACATAATATAGATGACAGAGTTTTATCGGTATCTCCTCAGATTGGTAAGGACGAGCGACCTTTTCTTGGAGTGCTTGTTATTTGTAATGAACATAAGTATTGTGTTCCCTTATCTAAGCCAAAGGAAAAGCATGAAAAAATGAGGGATAAAATTGATTTCAAAAAGATTGTATGAATTGTAATTTTCCGCATTGAATATTAAGAGACTTGTTGGTGTATGTCTTTTGCTGTTTTATTATATTCTTTCAAAAAATGAAAGCTAATCTTTGAATAAATATCTTTTGAATTTAAGTGACGCTTGACACATTTTCCCCGTCTATTAGAGTGAAAGGCCTTAATACAAAGGAGGAGGAGAAGCCTATGGATGATAAGCAGATATTAGATTTATATTGGGAGCGCTCCGAAGCTGCTATATCCGAAACTTCAAAAAAATACGGAAAGTATTGCAGATACATAGCCTTTAATATTCTTCACAATGACGAAGACAGCGAGGAATGTGTAAATGATACTTATTTAAGAGCTTGGAACAGCATACCGCCTAACCGTCCATCTGTCCTAAAAACTTTTTTAGGGAAGATTACTCGCAACTTATCTTTGGACAGGTACGAACTGCTCAATGCAAAGAAACGTAATGGCGGGCAAATGCCATTGATTTTTGATGAAATACAAGAGTGCATACCATCGTTGGATAGTACAGAAAACATTGTTGAAGAAATTGCTCTAACGGATATTCTCAACCGCTTTCTTTCTTCCCTGTCATTAGAACAGCGAAAAATCTTTATGAGAAGATATTGGTACTTATCGCCAATTAAAGAAATTGCAACGGAATATGATATGAGCGAGAGCAAAATCAAGATGTCATTATTTCGTTCAAGGAACGAACTTAAAAAATTGTTAGAGAAAGAAGGTATCTCTGTATGAAAGAAAAGAAACTTTTAAGGGCATTGGGAAATGTCGATAATCAGTATATTAAGGAGGCTGAACCTATGAAAAAAACAAGTAAAATAACTAATCGGCAAAAATGGGTGTCTGTTGCTGCTTGCTTCGTACTCGTTGCTGTGATTGGAGTGGGAGTTTATCAAAGCAATCTGTTTGGTACAAAAAACGATATTGCCACGCTGGATGGTGGAGAAACAATTACTTTTGTTAAAAATGACTTATCACAATCTTCAATTAACTTAAATGTAACAACAAGACCCTTGAGCGATGTTGAGATTGAAATGCTTTTTGCAGACTTGCCTGTTACCGCAGATGCTTACTTTGATGCTGACAATCATAATATTCTGGGTCTTGAGGGAAAAATTGGTGATACAAGAATGGTAGTATCTAAACAGGGTGTAAATCTATTAGATACTATCATTGATGGAAATACAATCACTTCAAGTGTAGACGGCGTTGATATCAATGCAGGATATTTCGTAACAAAGTCAAATAGTCAAGGTATCAAAACCGTAATATATTATGCAACCTTTGATATGGGAGAGAACACTATTTATGTAGAGTATTCTGGCGTTGAAAATGAAAGTGAAACTGTAAAAAACAACTTGGTAGACACAATTTTGAAGTTGATTGAGAACGGTGCATTTGATTTGAGTCAAATCCAAGAATAATCGGGGACGTTCCTTCTGTCACCAAGAGTGTCCCCCTGTAACGAATAAGACAGGGGGACACTCTTGGTGACAGAAGGAACGTCCCTACAGCCGCGCCATATCTGCTGGTGTGTCAATGTCCATCAATTCAGTTTTGTTGGTGACGGGTAGCTGCCTCACCTGAGATTCGTGACCGTGGACAACGACATTCCCGCCTTTTCCCTGTGGGAGAGACATAAGCTCATCAAAATATTCTTTTGGAAATATCACAGGTGATCCTGGAGTTTTGTCATAACACGTTCTCCATATATATGATGGCTCATTTTTTGCACATAATAATAGTGATGCTATAGATTCCGTCTTTATGAGTGGCTGATCGGAAGGAATAAAAGCACAGCGGTCAATATAGGAACCAATTGTATCCAGACCAAGACGGATCATATCATTCCGATATGGTGAGGAGTGAAGGATTACCGGTATACTATATTCTGTGCAAAGCTTTTCAATATCCTGGTGTATGGTGACAACAAGTCGCCTGGCAAACAAATCTTTTGTTATATCAAGTATCCACTTTATGAGCGGCTGTCCGTGATATTCAGCCATGAGTTTATTGCTGCCAAAGCGTTTTCCCTGCCCTGAAGCCATGATGATACATCCGGAATTGCCAAATGGTCTGTCAAGGTCAACAAGGAACACATCTTTATGGCTGCACAGCCAGTTCAGAAATGAGAGATCCTGTTTTCGAACAACCATAATGATCCGCTTTTTATTCATGAGTCTTTCGAAAGCTTTTTGATAATCGTATGATGTGTTTTCAAGATATCCAATTTCGTCTACAGTAATCCATGGTGCTGTTGTGTCTGCTAGGCTTTCTAAAAAAGCAATACATGTGCTGTTAAAGGCATCTTTAATGGGTTGCATGAGGTTCTCGCAACCTGTGGCATCAGAGCAGAATCTGCCGATACGTACAACTTCACCGCTTGAGTTGTTTTTCATGTATACGCCTTCTTTTGGAACGGCCCATGATGTAATTCCAGGCATTTGTCTGTCGAAAAGTGAAGAGAGAAGTGTTGATTTTCCACTTTTCCTATCACCGGTAATAACGATATGTTTCTTTTGGCTAGTCAGAAAAGATCTCCATATACAATTGGCTTCCGGCCTGAATACAGGCTTCTCTGTATTGTTCATATTTTTTCAGCCATTCCTTTCCCTCTGGTGTTATCGTGCTTCCGCCACCTGATCTGCCGCCTGTTGTGCGGCTTGTAAGTGAAAATCCCAGCGCTTCTTCAGCATTTTTTATCATGTGGAATGCTTTACTGTAGGCAAGTCCCATGGACTTGGACGCGGAGCGGAGAGAACCGGTTTTTTCTATAGCCAAAAGAAGGCGGTATGGACCTTCACCAAAGAATTTCTCATCATTATCATCAAAAAATGTTATTTTAATAGCAGCTCTCAATGCATATCATCCTCCTTCATCATGACAAGCTGGCGCTTTCCCTGACGGTTGCGAAGTTCTCTGATACTGATTGTACCATAAACTTTGGACAGAAGCATTTCCATTTCCTCAATGGGTGTTTTATCGGGATATACTTCACCGATCAGTTTGGATTCAGATAAAACCAGAAGAGTGTTGCAGTAATTTAATGCAAGTGATGAATCGTGAAGCGTTACCAGGGACACCGCGTGGTTTCGTTCAACATAGCTGCACAGAAGGTTCATAATCTGGTAACGCAGCCTGAAGTCCAGTGCACTTTCCGGTTCGTCCAGGAGTAAAAGCTTCCGTTTTGCCACAAATGTACGTGCCAGCAGGGCAAGCTGTTTTTGGCCCTCGCTCAATGTCTGAAAATTATCGTTTATCCGTGAATCAAGTCCGACCATTGCAAGAACTTTATAAGCCTTTTCTTTCATGGCCTCAGTAGGGGGGTGAAGAAGCTTAAGCTCTGGGTTAAATCCCATCATGACAACATCTAAGAGAGAGATGTCTATGGATATGCCGCTTTTTTGAGGGATATATCCACATAGCTGTGCTAGTTTTTTGTGAGGCATATGTTCCAGCTGGAGATTATCTAACTCGCAGCAGCCACTATGCGGAATCAAATTGGCGATTGCTTTGATAAGGGTTGTTTTGCCACAGCCATTCTCGCCAAGTATACCAACAATTGAACCTTCTTCTGCAGAAAAGCTGATATTATTTATCACATTTTGCACATCTGTGGTGCTTGTGCGGCTGATGTGGTGGTAGCCGGCTGACAGATCGCATATGTTTAATGTACTCATTTTACAGGTTTCCTCCTTATGCATAGATAGATAAGAAATGGTGCTCCTATGATACTTGTGAATATACTGACCGGTAGTTCTGTGGAACATACACTGCGGGCAAGTATATCACCGAAAGTGAGAAGGCATCCACCTATAAGACCACTCAGAAGCATAGTTGATAAGCGGTTATTTTTGAGCAGCATTCTGGCTCCGTGCGGAGCAAGCAGAGAGATAAAGCTGATAAGTCCTGTCATGCTGATCACACTTGAAGTTGCCAGGGTTGCGATCAAAAGAACCAGCATTCGAATCTGGTTAACATTCACGCCAAGCATTTTGCCCTCTGCGTCATCAAGGGAGAGCATTAAGATCTGTCTGTACAATAGGAACATTATCAGCAGGCAGACAGCGCACAGTATTACATTTGAACCAATGGAATATATGCTTATGCCATTAAGACTTCCCATGATCCAGTATTCAATTGATGCTAATTGTTTTTCAGGGTCGGCAGTCAGCTTCAGACACACAAGAGCGGTCTGGGCAAGACTGTGTACTGCTATGCCTGCCAGTACTATGCTTTTTCCATCACGTTCATATGTCAGCGATGACAGAAGCAGAACCAGTATCACACAGCATATGGCTCCGGCAAAAGCAGATATGGTTACAGACATTGTTCCGGACAAAAACAGAATGCCAAATGCGGCACCTGCGCTTGCACCTGAGGATACACCTATGATGTCTGGGGAAGCCAATGGGTTCTTAAAGACAGTCTGATATACAAATCCTGCTATGCCGAGAACAAATCCCCCTATACAGCCGATGATTCCGCGGCTTGCGCGAAGCGTGAGAAATACACGCCACTGCATGTCATCGCCTTGCAGCAATCCATTCAGTGTAAGAGGATATCTTCCGATAAAAAAAGAAAATATACTGAGAGCTGCCAGAATGACAGCTCCCAGTATAATAGTTATTGTTGCTTTGTTTTTATTTTTACGCTTGTTATTAGTTGTTGATTCCATAGAATGTTTCATAATAATTTGTCATTTCAGTTGTATATGTGTCAGCTGATATCTGATCAGGATGAAGGATCCCTGCAAGCCATACAGATGCCAGGATTCCTGCAGGTACCGGGCTATCCAATGCTTCCATGTCTCCAGGAATAGCATATACGTGGCTGTTTTTTACAGCAGTGCATTCTGCAAGGTTTGGATCGTTCATTATGTCATCTACTGTATATTCGGCATCCGATGCGATTATTATATAAGAAGGATCCCATGCAAGAAGCTGCTCATAGCTTATCTCGGCCCAGTAGGTGTCTGTGATAGAATCAGCTGCATTTTTTCCACCGGCAAGCTCTATGATGCTTGACTGATACATAGAAGGACCGGCAGTAGACAGGAATGATGAGTTGCCGGCAAGGTATACACTTTCAGGTTCCACGCCAGACAGAGCTGAAGTAAGCATATCCTTCTGAGAATCTATATATGCGAGCAGCTTTGCAGCTTCTGAATTGGTGTTAGTTGCCGTAGCTATGGTGTTGATCATTTCTGTCATAAGATCCTGACTTTCAGGATTGACGAGCAGTACTGTGATACCGAGGTCTGTCAGGCTCTGGGCTGCATCCTTCAGTTTCATTGGCAGAATAACCAGATCAGGTGAAAGAGCAGCACATGTCTCAAGGTTGAACTCTTTGGCAGTTCCAACATTAGGCAGCTCTGTCAGTTCTGGTGCAGCAAGCTTATAAATAGGGCGCTTGTCTGCTTTTGCCTCAATACCGACAACCTTATCCTTGAGACCAAGAGCGATCAGAAGGCTTGAAGAAATATAGTAGCCACTCACGATAGAAGATGGCTCTTTTTCAATTGTAACTTCACGGCCGGCCTGGTCAGTAACTGTTACAGGGTAGACAGTCTGTTCAGCATCTGCTTCAGTGGAAGACTCTTCAGAAGATAATTCTTCAGATACTTCTTCACTGGAAGCTGATTCGGATACTGAAGCAGCTGTGGTGCTTTCCGTAGTACTCTGTGTTGTCGTAGCACTGTCTGTACCACAGGCTGTAAGTACTGCCAGCATAGTACAGATAAGTATGATAGATAGTTGCTTTTTAAAACTTGTTTTCATGAATTCAATGTTCCTTTCGTTATTCTTGAAATAATACAACGGTATTGTAACAAAGCATCTTTTCAAAGACAAGCTGTTTTAATATAATATATTTTGAAAAATTGTGTTTATATGTTAAAAGGAGCTTTTATGGTAACAATACAGAATTATGTACGCGCACAAAGTATTGATGAGGCATATGAACTGAATCAGAAAAAGGGAAGCTGTATTATCGGAGGAATGCTCTGGACAAAAATGCAGGATCGCCTGATACAGACAGCCATAGATATGTGTGATCTGGGACTTGATAAGATTGAAGAAAGAGAAGACGAATTCATTATTGGTGCAATGACATCACTCCGTCAGATAGAACTGCATGACGGATTAAACAAATATACACATGGTGCAGTATGCGAAGCGGTGAAGGATATTGTGGGGGTTCAGTTTCGAAATCTCGCCACGATTGGCGGAAGCATATGGGGACGTTTCGGATTTTCGGACATTCTGACAGTTTTTTTAGCTATGGATGCATTTGTGGAGCTTTATCATGGTGGTATGATTCCTCTCAGGGAATTTGTCAACATGAAGCAGGACAGGGATGTGATTGTACATCTGATCATCAGGAAAACTCCCGGGGTTTTTGCTTATGCATCAGTCCGCAATCAGAGAACAGATTTCCCTGTCATTGCCTGTTCAGCATCATGCGTGGATGGAGAATACCGTCTGGCTGTGGGCGCAAGGCCTGGAAGGGCGATACTTGTTCTGGATGAAGAAGGCTTGCTCACAGGGGGACTTTCAGATGATACAGAGAAAGCATTTGCCAATTGGGTTTCTGACAAGGTTCCGGTTGGAAGCAATCATCGTGCTGGCGCAGAATACAGAAGCCGCCTGATACGTGTGCTTGGACAGAGATTATTGAAAAAAATTGAGGAGGAGCAGCAGTGGAAATAAAAGTTAAATTAAATGGGAAATTTGTCTCGGGAAATATAGCTCCTGATATGCTCCTTATAGATTTTCTGCGCGATCATGGCTGTTATAGTGTGAAACGCGGCTGTGAGACGTCAAATTGCGGCCTGTGTACAGTGCTTATGGATCAGACTCCTGTCCTTTCCTGTTCGATGCTTGCTGCCAGGGCAGATGGACACGAGGTGCAGACCCTTGAGGGCCTTCAGGATGAGGCGGCAGAATTTGCCGGATTCATTGCTGATCAGGGTGCTGATCAATGTGGTTTCTGCAACCCGGGTTTTGTGATGAATACAATAGCTCTTCTCAGAGAAAATCCTGATCCATCGGATGATGAGATCAGGGCATATCTTGCCGGGAATCTGTGCAGATGTTCCGGATATGAGGGACAACTGAGAGGAATCCGAAATTACTTAGACAGTAGAATTCCTGCAGATGACAGACAGTAAAGGGGTGAACTCATGGAACATAAAAAATATAATGTAGTTAATAAATCCGTTAGAAAAAAAGATTCTATGCAGTTACTTCTTGGCAAACCGGTATATGTGGATGATATCACTCCCGGTGATGCACTTGTTGTGAAACTGCTTCGCAGTCCACATGCGAATGCTATTGTGGAGGATATAAATGTCTCCATAGCAAAAAAAATACCCGGAATAGTAGATATTTACACATGGCAGGATGTGCCAAATAGCCGGTTTGCAATAGCAGGACAGACATATCCTGAGCCGTCACCGTATGACAGACTCATTATGGATCGCCATGTGAGGTGTGTGGGCGATGTGGTTGCAATCATAGCAGCTGAGGATGAAAAGTCAGCAATCAAGGCTATGAAACTCATAAAGGTAAAATATAAAATCTTAGAGCCTGTTCTGGATTTCCGCAAGGCAAAGGATAATGATATATTGGTTCATCCTGAGGACGACTGGTTCCCACCGGTTCAGGTAGGAGGCGATCCGAAACGCAACCTGATAGCAAGCGATATAGGCGGTGATGGCGATGTTGATGCTGTTATAGCTGACTGTGATGAGGTACTGGAGAACAGATATCATATGAGAGCCTTTAACCAGGCTATGATGGAGACTTTTCGAACGTATACACACCTTGACCGTTATGGAAGGCTTCATGTAATTTCTTCTACACAGATCGTGTTTCATGTACGTCGTATTCTGTCAAGAGCGCTTGGCATTCCAAAGAGCAGGATCAGAGTGGAAAAACCACGTATAGGAGGCGGATTTGGAGCAAAGCAGACAGCGGTAAGTGAGGTGTATCCTGCATTTGTGACCATGAAGACAGGACGTGCGGCCAAGATCATATTTACGAGACAGGAAAGTCAGATCGCAGGTTCACCGCGCCATGAGATGGAGGTGAGTGTTCGTCTGGGAGCAGACCGCGATGGACATATAAGGGGACTTGATCTGTATACGCTGTCCAACACAGGAGCGTATGGGGAGCATGGACCTACAACAGTCGGACTTAGCGGGCATAAGTCAATTCCATTATATACGGGAGGTCTTGAGGCATATAGGTTTGGATATGATGTTGTATATACGAACACTATGGCGGCTGGTGCATACAGAGGCTATGGGGCTACACAGGGAATCTTCGCACTTGAGTCTGCGGTGAATGAACTTGCGGAGAAACTGGGGATAGATCCGACCGTGATCCGTGAGCAGAATATGCTGCGCGAGGGAATGAAGATGCCTGCGTATTATGGTGAAACTGCAAATGCGTGTGCTCTTGACAGATGTATGGCCAGATGCAAGGAGATATTTAACTGGGATGATAAATACCCTGTCAGGGACATGGGAAACGGAAAAGTCAGGGCTGCAGGAGTGGCAATGGCCATGCAGGGTTCTTGTATATCGAATGTGGATGTGGGATCTGCAACGGTCAAGCTTGCGGATGATGGTACATTTAACCTGATAATCGGTGCTGCAGATATGGGAACCGGATGTGATACTATCCTTGCACAGATGGTTGCGGAGTGCATGGACTGCTCGGTTGATGACGTGGCGGTATTTGGAGCAGACACAGATGCTTCACCGTATGATTCCGGCTCATATGCTTCATCCACTACGTATGTAACAGGAAAGGCTGTGGAGCTTGCCTGTGATAAATTGAAGAAGAAGCTGTGCGCAATTGCAGCAGGAATGCTTGGATGTGAACAGGATGAAATGTATTTCGAAAATGGCAGGGCATATCGGACAGGAACAGATCAAAGCGTTTCCTTGGCTGATATAAGTGTTAAGGATCAGGTCGCAAATGATATTGCCGCTGTAGCTACAGTCTCTCATTCATCTCCGGTTTCGCCTCCTCCATATATGGTCGGAATGGTTGAGATAGAACTTGACAGATATACAGGAGAAGTGAAGATATTGGATTATGCTGCAGTCGTGGATTGTGGCATAGCCATAAATCCGGCACTGGCACGTGTTCAGGCGGAGGGAGGCATAGTTCAGGGAATCGGACACACTCTGTTTGAGAACATCACCTACAATGCGAAGGGATGCCCGATAGAGTCGAGTTTCATGCAATACAAGATACCAACCCGTCTGGATATGGGACATTTGAGAGTGGAATTTGAAAACAGCTATGAGCCTACAGGTCCTTTTGGAGCCAAATCGATAGGGGAAATAGTTATCAACACTCCGGCACCTGCTATTGCACATGCCATATACAGGGCGACAGGTGTATGGCACAGAGAACTGCCGATTACACCGGAGAAGATTCTTATGTCCATGCCGGAAGAGTGATTGGAGATAACATAAGCAGAATAACAGAATCTGTAATATGAAAAAAATATACAGGAGAAAACAACAGATGAAAAATAAGTTTAAACTTTCAGAAACAGCATTCCAGCTTGATGGAAGGATGCCTCTTTCCCAGGCGATACCTCTTGGACTTCAGCATGTCCTTGCAATGTTTGTCGGAAATTTGACACCATTATTGATTATCACAGGAGCATGCGGACTGGTCGGTGGTGAATTTGCTGATCTTCAGCTTTCACTGCTTCAGAACGCAATGCTTATCGCGGGAGTTGTCACCCTGATACAGCTTTTCTCAATAGGACCTGTTGGAGGAAAGGTGCCGATCATTATGGGTACATCTTCAGGTTTTATAGGAGTATTCAACAGCGTGGCGGCAACCATGGGCGGTGGAGTGCTTGCGTATGGTGCGATTATGGGGGCATCCATTATCGGTGGCCTGTTTGAGACTGTGCTTGGCTTTTTCCTGAAGCCATTGCGCAGGTTTTTCCCGGCTGTTGTAACAGGTACAGTGGTTTTATCCATTGGACTCAGCCTTATATCGGTGGGAATAAATTCGTTTGGAGGTGGAAATAATGCCGCAGACTTTGGCTCCATGGAGAACCTTCTGCTTGCATTATTTGTCCTTGTGGTTATTCTTTTCTTTAAGCACTGGACAAAAGGATTTTTAAGTTCGTCATCTATTCTTTTTGGAATAATCGCAGGTTATATCGCAGCGATCATAATGGGACTTGTTCTTCCGAGAACAGGTATAACTGCTGATGGTGTGGAATATACAAAAGCCTGGGTGCTGAACTGGGACAAGGTGAAAGATGCTTCCTGGTTTGCGATTCCACAGCTCATGCCTGTAAAACCGGTGTTTGATGTGCGCGCAATCCTTCCTGTGCTCATAATGTTTATTGTTACAGCGGTGGAGACTGTAGGCGATATATCAGGTGTTATGGAAGGTGGTCTTGGAAGGGAAGCCACAGATAAGGAACTTTCAGGTGGTGTGATGTGTGACGGTCTGGGTTCATCTCTTGCAGCGGTGTTTGGAGTCCTTCCAAATACATCGTTCAGCCAGAATGTGGGACTTGTAGCCATGACTAAGGTCGTCAACAGATTTGCGCTTGCAACAGGAGCGATATTCCTGATATTATGTGGTCTTTGCCCTAAACTTGCAGCACTGGTATCAATCATGCCTCAGTCAGTGCTTGGTGGAGCTGCAGTTATGATGTTTTCTTCGATAGTTATCAGTGGTATTCAGCTCATAACAAAGGAACCATTAAGCGCACGCAACCTGTCCATAGTTTCGGTAGCACTGGGCGTGGGCTATGGAATGGGAGCCAATCCTGGTATTCTAGCAAATGCCCCTCAGCTGCTCCAGCTTGTTTTTGGAGGCTCAGGAATTGTTCCTGCGGCAATGGTTGCAATTCTGCTTAACATTATCCTGCCTAAAGAAAAGTAGTGAATCGGGGACGCTCCTCGTTACAAAAGGAACGTCACTGTTATATATAACAAAAAGTTGCGCTACAAAAGTAGTTGTTGATAACAAAAAAATATGCTAACATAAAAATAGTAGTTTCCGAATGTATGTTCGATATAGTATAATATATACTGTATATACATTTGAGACTGCTATTTTTTAACTTGAAAAATATATAGTAATAAAACATATTCGGTATGGAGGAGAAGTTATGTACCTTGTGATAGACGTAGGCGGAACATTTATAAAGCATTGTGTGATGGACAGAGATGCAGAGATTATGGAGAAGAACAAGGTTCCGACTCCCGGAAGATTTGGGAATGGTTTAGATAATATACAGCAGGGACTAGATGCATTTCTTGACGTAATTCAGGGCATATATGATGACTATAAGATAAAATATGATATACAGGGAATAGCTATTTCACTTCCTGGACAGGTGGATGTGGATAACGGAATCTGTTATGCCGGCGGAGCGTTGCCATACCTTGACAAAGCACATGTAGGCGAGCTTGTAAGCGAGAGATGCGATGGACTTAAGGTAGCGCTTGAGAACGACGGCAAATGTGCAGCATTGTCGGAGATATGGCAGGGAAATGCAAAGGACTATAGCAGCGCAGTTGTATTGGTATTTGGCACAGGTGTCGGTGGAGGAATAGTCATAGACAGAAAGATACTTCACGGCAGAGGCATGGTTGCCGGCGAGATGTCGTACCTGTTCGAGGATGTGAACAGGGACAATATAGACAAACTTGTACCGCTTGAGGCGAATCTCAAGAATACAAAGAATCATGTAAAGCTTCCGGACAATGTCACCTGGACGATGCAGGCATCGGTAAGCTCACTCAGAAGAGAGGTGGCAGCAGTCAAGGGCATGAGGGAAGATGAAGTGTCAGGTGAGATGATATATGAGTGGGAGGCCGCCGGTGATAAGGCGGTCATAGGTGTACTTGAGGACTGGTATCTGAACATCGCGAAGCACTGCATGAATATACATGTCATTCTTGCACCGGACATCATACTCCTTGGAGGTGGAATCAGTGCGGAACCGAGGTTCATACAGGGCGTGAAGAAGTACGTGGATAAGCTTGCAAAATTTTCAGTGATCTATAATGAGATGCAGGTTGGACTGTGCAAATTTGGCAACGATTCCAATCTCATAGGAGCACTTTTCAACTATCTTCAGAAGTATGAGGGTGCCCACTAGATAAGAAAACGGAGATCATATCAGGATGAAACACAATGACGGAAAAGAGACGGACATCAGAATGAAGCACAATGACGAAAAAGAGACTGACATCAGAATGAGCGCAGAAAAGAGTAAAGAAAGAAGCATAGAAAAAAGCATAGAAAAAGGCAAAGAAAAAGGCAAAGAAACGAATACAGAAAAGAACACCGATTATAGAAAAAAATCGCACGAGATGGATATGTTAAATGGTTCACTGGCGCTTAAGATGCTTATATTTGCCATGCCACTTGCCGCCAGCAGTATACTGCAGCAGCTTTTCAATTCGGCAGATGTAGCTGTGGCAGGAAGATTTGCAGGAAGTGATGCCCTGGCGGCCGTTGGAAGCAATGCGGCGGTTGTTGCCCTGTTTGTGAATGTGTTCGTGGGGCTTTCAGTGGGTGTGAATGTTCTTGTGGCCCATTATATAGGCCAGAACAAAAAAGATTCCATAAGCAGGTGTGTGCATACCAGCGTGAAGTTTGCCCTTATATGCGGAATAGTTATGCTTGTTGCGGGAATGTTTGTGGCAAGACCGATTCTTGAGGCCATAGATACCCCTGAGAGGGTGCTGGATCAGGCTGTACTTTATTTGAGGATATACTTTGTGGGAATGCCGTTTATCATACTTTATAATTTTGGAGCGGCTGTGCTCAGAGCTATAGGTGATACAAGGCGTCCGCTTTACTGCCTGATAGTTTCAGGTGTACTCAATGTTGTACTCAACCTGTTCTTCGTGTGTGTGTGTAAACTTGGAGTGGCAGGCGTCGGCATGGCAACGGTCATATCAAATGTTGTCAGTACGGGAATAGTCATGTATATATTGATGCATGAGGAAGGTCCACTCAGACTCGATATAAAGAATATACGAATAGATAAAGTGTGCCTGGGAAAGATACTCAGGATAGGAGCTCCATCAGCGATACAGACGGCAGTTTTCTCATTGTCAAATGTGCTGATACAGGGCGGAATCAACAGCTTTGGTCCTGATGCTGTGGCAGGCTCATCCACGGGTCTTAATTTTGAATATTTTGCATATTTTGTCATATCCGCATACGCACAGGCAGCAGTGACATTTGTGAGCCAGAATTATGGTGCAGGTGAGAAGGAGAGATGCAGAAAAGCTCTCAGGATTGCCATGTTAGAGGGCATGCTTATGACGGCTGTGTTCAGCAGTGTCATGATGCTTTCAGGGGATTTTCTTGTGAGATTTTATACAACAGATACAGAGGTTATAAAGTATGCACTTATAAGAATGAAGCATGTCATGCTCCTTGAGGCGATGACAGGAACATATGAGATGACAGCTGCGGCACTCAGAGGCCTTGGTAGGTCCATGCTGCCGGCTATTATAACAGTTGTGGGTTCAGTAGTGTTCAGGATCATATGGATATATACGGTGTTTGCGCGATATCATTCTTTTGGCATGCTTTTGAACGTGTATATAGTTTCATGGATAATAACAGGTACGGCGATGATAATCGCATACATACTCGTATCGAGGAAAGTGCTGGGGCATACACGGGCCGGCGGGAAGGCTGCTGAGACGGCTGCTGTATAGTATGTGACCCAAGGCACATAAGCATCAGAAAGAGAAGATTAAGACTGAGCAAGAAGTGACAGGGGGATTGGCTGTGGATAGGGATAAGAAAGATAGAACGTATATTGCGATAGATCTGAAATCCTTCTTTGCATCGGTTGAATGTGTTGAGCGCGGACTTGATCCACTGACCACCAATCTGGTAGTGGCAGATGCGTCGAGAACAGAGAAGACCATATGTCTTGCTGTTTCCCCGTCGCTGAAGAGCTATGGTATACCTGGAAGAGCCAGACTGTTCGAGGTGGTGCAGAGGCTTAAGGAGGTCAATGCCAGCAGGAGAACACTTTCACCCGGTGGAAACTTTTCCGGGGAGAGCTGCGATTCCAATGAGCTTGCGGAGCATAATGAATTTGCGGTTTCGTATATAGCCGCTCCGCCACGTATGGCATATTACATGAAGTACAGTACGGATATATATAACATCTATCTGAAGTATGTAGCACCAGAGGATATGCATGTGTATTCCATAGATGAGGTGTTCATGGATGTGACGGATTATCTTGGGATATATAAGATGAGTCCGCACGATCTTGCCATGACGATCATACAGGATGTGCTTGCACAGACCGGTATAACAGCAACAGCAGGGATAGGAACGAACCTCTACCTGTGTAAGATAGCGATGGATGTTGAGGCAAAGCATATAGCCCCGGATAAGGATGGAGTCAGGATAGCAAGTCTTGATGAAATGTCGTACAGACAGAAGCTGTGGAATCACAGACCGCTCACAGATTTCTGGAGAGTGGGAAAAGGATATGCGAGAAAACTTGAGAGTCATGGACTTTATACAATGGGTGATATCGCCAGATGCTCACTGGGACATGACGATGAGTATTACAACGAAGATCTGCTGTACAGATTATTTGGTATAAATGCAGAGCTGCTCATAGATCATGCATGGGGCTGGGAGCCTTGTACCATTGCAGATATCAAGGCTTACAAGCCGGAGAGGAACAGCATAGGTTCAGGACAGGTGTTGTCATGCCCATACGAATATGAAAAAGCCAGACTTATTATCCGTGAGATGACGGATCTGCTCGTGCTGGATCTTGTGGATAAGAATGTCAAGACAGATCAGATGGTCATAACAGTGGGGTATGATATAGATAATCTCAAAAAGAACGCTGCGGGAGCGAAATTTTCCGGAGAGATACAGACAGATATGTATGGGAGAAAGATACCGAAAAGTGCCCATGGAACGGTGAATCTTGGAGAGTATACATCATCTACAAAGGTCATCATGGATGCGGTGACCGGATTGTTTGAAGAGATCGTAGATCCTTTATTGTATGTCAGAAGGATATATGTCACGGCGAACAATATCATATCGAATACTGCGGCACATGAGAAACAGTCAGCAAGGCAGCTCAGTCTGTTTGATGATTTTGGAGACGGGGCAGCAGAGACGGAGAAAAAGCAGCAGGATATGAAGCGGGAGCAGAGCATGCAGAAAGCGATGATAGAGCTCAAGAAGAAATTTGGCAAAAATGCAGTCCTTAAGGGAATGAATCTTGAGGAGGGCGGTACGACGATAGAGAGGAACGGACAGATAGGCGGTCACAAGGCTTAGGAGGGGCTTATGGAAGATAATTACGATGACATAATACAGCTTCCACATCACGTGTCCTCTGTTCATCCGCACATGTCTATCCATGACAGAGCAGCACAGTTTGCCCCGTTTGCCGCACTCACAGGACATGGAGCAGCCATAGCGGAGACTGCAAGGCTCACCGATGAGAAGTTGGAGCTGGATGAGAGTCAGAAAATGGTTCTTGATCAGAAACTGTTGAATATAATGCATAATGCAGACAAAAAATGTGTGAGTATAGAGTATTTTGTAAAGGATGACAGAAAAGCTGGTGGAAGATACGAACATGTGTCGGGATATATACGCAATGTTGACGTATATGGGAAAAAGATAGTTATGGAAGACAGAACCGAGATACCGATAGATGATATATATGATTTAAATATTGATCAGAATGGAGATGTATATTTGCATGAATAGAGAGACTATGGTGATAGCACACAGAGGAGCGAGTGCCCTTGCGCCTCATGAGAATACACTTGAAGCGTTTCAGATAGCTATAGATCTGAAGGCGGATATGGTGGAGTTCGATGTGAGGAAAACCAGTGATAATATACTCATAGTATTTCATGATGGAACTATAGACGGCAGAAAGATAGGAGATATGACATACAACAGGATCAACGATATTGCATCAAAAGAAGGCTACAGAGTGCCTACGCTTGACGAAGTCCTGGAACTCTGCAGCGGAAAGATATGTCTTGATATAGAATTAAAGGAGAGCGGATACGAGAGGCGTGTCATAGATCTTGTCAAGGGGAGATTTGGATACGGTGAGTTCTCGATAAAATCCTTCAAGGACAAAGTGTCGTACAATGTGAAGGCCATAGACCCGAGGATAAAGACCGGACTGCTCGTCGGTAAGAAAAAGGCTAAGCTCGGTGTCAGATTGAATGAGTATTTTCCTGAGAGAAGAATGAGACGGTGTAAAGCGGATTTTATATCGCCGAATTATCTTCTCTGCACGAAGAAATTTGTGAAGAGAATGAAGCGCAAGCACATACCGGTATATGTGTGGACTGTGAATGATCCACACTGGATGAGACGTATGTGCAGACTGGGCGTAGATGCAGTGATAACAGACCGCCCGGATATAATGCGTTGAAAGACCTAGAAATATTTGTTATATTATTCTATAGGTGGAGGAGTTGTACATAGGAGGATAATATGAGCAAAGTACTATACTTTGATTACGCGGCATTCTGCGTGTTTACTCTTATCATGGTCTCAGTCATCATGAAGAAGATGACCAGAGGCAAATTAAACAGGCAGTTTCAATTTGTTCTGACCATTGCAATGGTTGCCACAGCGTTTGATATAGGCGCTATCGCATTTGACAATATGGGTGAAAGGCATGTAGTCACCCAATACATATTCCATACGGGATATCTCTTTTTCCATGTCGTTTCATCGGCTATGTATGCCGCTTATGTGGTGAACATAGTGGATGCCATACATATATTCAGAGGTAAAGTGAAGAGTTTCATACTGGCACTTCCAACGTTGCTGTGCATGATCATGCTCGGAGTTAATTTTTTCACTCCGTGTGTATTCAGTATAGGCGGACAGGGAGAGTACAGAAGAGAGTTTTTCATGACATTTCTGTATGCTGCCGGAATATTTTATATGATTCTGGGCTTCATGGTTGTTACGAGATATCACAGGAGACTTACAAGAGGAAGATTTGTATCAACCATAGCGATATTCCCATTGGTTGTTGTTGCGGCCGTATTTCAGATGTTTAACCCGGATATTCCGATTGAGATGTTTGCAAATGCGATTGGATTACTGTTCGTTGCGTTGCTGATACAGAGTCCGGAGCAGGTTATAAGCAGTGCCACGGGCCTGAACAAGATCACAAGATACATGGACGACGTGAGAAATTCTCTGGATAATGGCCTTGATATAACGGTAGTTATGATAACTATGGAGAATGACAAGACTCTTCGCGGGATTCTGGGAGTTGAGGAATATCATAAGCTGCTCAGGGAGATCTCTGAAGACTTTTTAGAGTGGAGCAGACCATACGGATATGATGTTGAGTGGTATTATCTGGGAACCGGAATGTTCAGATGTGTCATGAACCAGCGTATCAAGGATCAGGCTGAGGATTTTGCGGAGCGGATAAACGAGAAGCTGAAGAAGGGATATAAGTATAATGATATGTTTATAAATCTATTGCCGATAATATGTATCACCAGATGTCCTCAGGATATAGAGGATGTTGACAGTGTGATGCGGTTTGGCGGTGAGCTTGCTGAGCACGAGTATACAGGCCGTGTTCTCTATGCCAGAGATATCTATAACAAGGAAAGATATGATCTGATGCGGGACATGGACATGATACTTGATAAGGCATTTGCCGAGAACAGGTTTGAGGTTTACTATCAGCCGATATACAGCATAGATTCTGGAAAGTATAACAGTGCTGAGGCACTTCTGAGATTAAATGATGATATGTATGGATACATTTCGCCGGAGATATTTATCCCTGCTGCGGAGGAGAATGGAATGATCCATAAGATAGGTAAGTTCGTTCTTGAAGAGGTGTGCCGTTTCATAGCTGGAGAGAAATTCAAGAATCTCGGACTGGAATATGTTGAGGTGAATCTGTCGGTCATCCAGTGCATGAGCAGTGAGTTATCAGAAGACGTGCGGGCGGTGATGGAGCGTTACGGAGTCAGCAATGAGCAGATAAATCTTGAGATTACTGAGACTGCGGCTGCCTATGCTCAGACGACAATAATGGACAATATCAACAGTCTCACAGATTATGGTATTGCATTCTCACTTGACGATTTTGGAACAGGTTATTCCAATATGAAGAGGATAGCATCCATGCCGTTTGCGATAGTTAAGCTGGACAAGACATTTGCGGATATAGACACAGATGACAAGATGATGAAGGTTGTCAAGAACACCATAAGCATGGTTAAGGATATGAATATGAAGATCGTAGTGGAAGGCGTGGAGACGGAGGAATCCCTCAGGGAGTTCAGCAATCTTGGAGTGAATTACATTCAGGGCTATTATTTCTCAAGACCATTGCCACAGGATAAGTTCATATCAGAGGTGAAGAGAGTTAACCAGAGCTAAGAGAAAGGACGGCGTATGACAGATATAGAGAACCGGGTCGTTGATGAGGTAGAGAAGGTCGTAAAGGGAAAAAGAGATATAATAATCAAGGTCTATGCTGCCATACTTGCGGGTGGACATATACTGCTTGAGGATATCCCGGGTGTGGGCAAGACCACTCTTGCAACGGCATTTGCCAGAACTCTGGATATGAAATATAACAGAGTCCAGTTTACACCGGATGTTCTGCCGAGTGACATAATGGGATTTTCCATGTACAATGCAAAAAGCGGTGAGTTTGAGTACAGAGAGGGTTCAGCGTTCTGTAATCTGTTCCTTGCGGATGAGATAAACCGAACATCGCCTAAGACTCAGTCGGCACTCCTTGAGATCATGGAGGAAAAACATGTGACAGTCGATGCTGTTACAAGGGAACTTCCGCAGCCTTTCACGGTCATGGCAACCCAGAATCCGGTTGGTTCGTCGGGAACGCAGATGCTTCCGGAGTCCCAGCTTGACAGATTCATGGTGAGACTTTCCATGGGATACCCATCCCACGAGGCTGCGGTGCAGATACTTAAAGGTCAGGAATTTGTACCTATGGACAGTGTAGAGAGAATAGTGACGAGAGATGAACTGATAGGTCTTCAGGATAAGGCGAGAACTTTGAGTGTGCATGATTCAATATTTGATTACATAGTGACTCTGGTTGAGGCTACCAGGGAGAGTGAGCTCTTCTCGATGGGAGCAAGTCCGCGAGGCGCAAATGCACTTCTGCGGATGAGCAGAGCAATGGCGGTGCTCTCTGGAAGAGAATATGTTGTGCCGGGAGACATAGCAGAGGTGTTCAACGACGTGCTTGGGCACAGGGTAAAGCTTGCAGCCCGTGCCAGAGCTAATGGAATGACTGTCGCAGAGGCTCTGGATGAAGTGAGAAGTCAGGTTAAGGTTCCAAGGACTTAGAACTGAGAACATAAGAGATATAAGTAAAGGAGGATCAGCGGATGAAGTACGCATGGCATGTATTCAAATACATTCTCGTGTTTGTTATAAATCTGTTGATCCTTCTTTTTGTGCATTCATATTTTAATTTCATAGTTATGATACTGATGATAGTTCTGCCGGTCGTGTCAATAGTATGCACCTTTGTGCTTTCAAGGCATTTGACTGTAAAGTTTGGCGGCGGGGAGCAGAACCTTACGGTGGACTCGCCATTTCTCGTATCGGTTGTGCTCGACAACAGCAGCATTATTCCGAATATGAACACAGAGATAGAGATAAGCATGGAGAATGATCTTTTCCATACAAATGGCAGGCATACGCTGTGCATACCTGCATATTCGCGCAGTGCGAATGTGGTGGATTACCAGATAGCCCAGTCGTATGTAGGTGCACTGGAGGTGAAAGCGGACAGAATATGCGTTACTGACTGGCTTGGATTTGTGAGGATAAAGAGCAAATGCAACTCGGTAAAAGAGTACAAGGTTTTCCCTTCCGGAAAGGTTGATGTGAAGGCGGATATGACCGCGGTTTCACAGGGGATGAACGAGGCTGAGGAGAGCCGGAAAAAAGGTCATGATTTCTCCGAGGTTGTGGATGTGAGAGAATACCAGCCGGGGGATAAGCTTCAGAATATACATTGGAAGCTGTCAGCAAAAAAAGACGTGCTGATGGTAAAGGACAGAGAGAGCATGTCGTCAAGCCAGCTCATGATATTGGTAGAGCTTGCCGATGATGAGACACATATATTGAATGATGTACTGAAATCCGCCTACGGCATGGCTGTAAGTTTGTTGGATGAACAACTGCCGTTTACATTCTATTACTGGAGCGGCGCGCAGGGCGATATAGTCAGGACTTCGATAGACAGCAGGGATGATCTCGCTGAATGGATGGAGAAGATCTTTTATGAGCAGGCGTATGCAGATTTTGGCTATGGGTTATCGATGCTTGAGAAGAATCTGGATTCTGACAGAAGGATCATAGTTGTTTCCGGCGATATGAGAGCGGATGGCAATGTAGTGTTTACATATGGAGATCGTGTGAAAGGATACATAATTGGGTAGAATCTTTGGTAAAAAAAAGAAAACTGAAGACAGGAAAGCGGTAGAATTCTGTGAAGGTGTAAGGCTGCTCAACGATCCGGAGATCACAGATGGAGGCAGAGAAGGCGCGGATTACAGAAAAAGAAAGCTGCGCAGAAGAAAATCGGACAGCAGAGGTATTGCTACAAAATGCCTGCTGGAGATATTTATCATAGGTGGTTCAATGTGCGGCTTTTTGTCGTGTATAGATATGGCGTACGGTGTTCCCGTTATATTTCTGGCGTATGCGCTGCTGGCCATGTACTTCTGTGGTCTGTTCAAATCAGGCAAGGTGTGGGTGAGAGATGTTGGATATGTCATATTTCTTGTCGCTTTTGTCCTGTTCATCATGCTTCTCAGACGTTATATAAACAGTGGATTTTATGCTATCGTAAATGAGTTTCTGGATCATGTGACTGATTATTATGGAGCCCAGGAGGTTAAGGTATTCTCCGAGACTTTGTCCAACAGGATGCTCACTGTTCCTGTGGCAGCCATCGCTATAGGCTGTGTAGAGATAATAATCCTCAACATTTTCCTTAACACGAATATGAGTGTGTTCTGGGCAGTGTGGTTTTCACTTCCTGTGTTTATATTACCATTGTTTTTCAGGCTTGAGCCGGATGTTATTTACATGTTCATGGTATCCACAGGACTTTTGGGAGTTATCTGCCTTAAGGGAAATGGTCACTTCCGTATAACTGACAAGGACAGTACGTTTGAATATGATGAGAAGAAGCGAAGATTCAGTTACAGGCATAGTGACAGGGCGTCTCTGCAGCTTGCGGTCGGTGTGGCGGCTGTATGTATATTGGTGGGAAGTGCGGTTATTCTTGTCAAGCCGCAGCAGACTTATCTGTACAGGTATCGTGATAGCTCGGCGAAGAACAAAATCGAAGGCCCGCTTGGAAACCTCATCATGTATGGATTTGAATCCCTAAGGAATTCGGCGAATACCGGAGGCCTGGCGAATGGAAAACTTGGTGGCGTGTCGGATGTCACACTTGATGGACAGACGGATCTGATAATCACATTTGCACCATATAGCACAAACAGGATCTATCTGAAAGCGTTCGTTGGTGATGAGTATAGCTGGGATCATTGGGACAGAGATAAGGATGGCGACTATCCGTCACCGGTCAATTCTGAAGGACATGCCAGAGGACGAATGGATATACAGAACATAGATGGCGCCGGAGATCTAAAATATTACCCTTACTACACTGATATAGAAGCCATGAATACTTACAAAGAGGGCGATTCATTGTACAGTGTGGAGTACAGTCCATCCGCTTTGGCTGAGCCGGTTATGTCGTCGGTGGATGACAAGTATCTTGAGATTCCAGAGGAGAATATGGATTCAATACGAAGATTCTGTGAGAGCGCAGGAATCACGGAAAAAGACAGTGTGGATAATGTGCTGCAGAAGGTGTATATATACTTCCTGGAGAATTATCCGTACACACTGCATCCGGGAGCCACGCCGAGGGATGAGGATTATGTCAATTATTTCCTTGATACCACGAAGAAGGGCCTGTGTGCCAATTATGCCACTGCGGGGGCGCTGATCCTGAGATACATGGGGATACCCACAAGATATGTGGAGGGGTATGCCGTGGATTACACCGAGGTCCTTGACGGAACAATGCTCGATGAAGAACAGTTCAGTTACGATGATTATTATTCAGGCTCATCAGAGCTTGGAAGAACGGCTGTTGTTCAGGTGGATGTGGACGATGGCGGAGCTCATGCGTGGATAGAGGCGTTCATACGTGGCAGATGGCAGGTCGTGGAGCTGACACCTCCGTCGAGTGAAGATGAGGATGAGACCCAGGATGATTTCTGGTCCAGATTTGGAAGATGGCTCGTAGGTGATGACAGCGGAGATACCGGAACAGATACGACCGGTACAGCATTTTCACTTGGAAATGCCGTGTGGATAATATATGTTCTGGCGGGATGTATAGCATTTGCAGTGCTCTTGTTTGTGGGGCGTATAGCAGTCAGGAAGATAGTTCGTTTTGTGGGTTATCACAGGAGAGATAAGACTGGAAATGTGATAGCTTACTATAGGTATATGTGTGATTATGCAAGACTTGCGTCGGATGATTTTTCGAAGGCGGGAAATCACAGGCAGCAGCTTGAATATTTCTGTAAGGGCGCAGATCCGGCGGAGACTGAGGACCTTGCGACATATATGGAAGGCATAAGCTATGGCGGCGAGGTGTCCGGGGACGAATATGTACAGCGTATGGGAGAACTTCGGGTGCTGTTCAGGAGATTTAGGAGACAGGTTCCTTTTATGAAGAGGATATACATATTCCGAATGTTGTAGTATAGTTGACAGGTAGCAATGGATAATGGAGGTATAAGAGATGCTTGGAATCATAGGTGCGATGGACGAGGAAGTCGCAAGACTGAAAGAGATGATAGATGGGCTCCAGGTCACAGACAAGTGTGGCATGAGCTTCTACAAAGGACAGATAGAAGGAACGGATGTCGTGGTCGTAAAGTGCGGTGTCGGCAAGGTCAATGCGGCCATGTGTACCCAGTCGCTGATCGACATGTATGGAGTGTCAGCTATCATCAACACCGGAATAGCCGGATCACTGGATGCTGACATAGATATAGGAGACATCGTTCTGGCTACGGATACCGTGGAGCACGATATGGATGTATCCGCCCTTGGATATGAGCCGGGTGTGATCCCTGATACAGAGCTGAGCGTGTTCAAGACCAGCGATGAGCTGCTTAAGATAGCACAGGACTCAGTGGATGCAGCAAATATAGGAGTCAAGGTGTTCACTGGAAGAGTGGTGAGCGGCGATCAGTTTATCTGGAGCAAGGACAAGAAGAAATGGCTTGTGGAGACATTTGGTGGAAGATGTGCAGAGATGGAGGGCGCGGCCATAGGACATGTTGCAGTGCTGAATAAGGTTCCGTATCTTGTTGTCCGGGCCATATCGGACAAGGCTGATGACAGTGCAGAGATGGATTATCCTACATTTGCGGCAAAGGCTATAGAGAACAGTGTAAACATGATGACAGAGATAATAAAGAGATATGAGGTGAAGTAGACATGGATAAGATAGCAAGTTTTCAGATAAATCATCTTCTTCTGAATCCGGGCATTTATGTGTCGAGAAAGGATAAGGCAGGGGATCAGATCCTCACAACATTTGACATAAGGATGACAAAGCCGAATTATGAGCCGGTTATGAACACTGCGGAGGTTCATACCATAGAGCATCTCGGTGCGACATTCTTGAGAAATAATGAAGAGTATAAGGACAGGGTCATATACTTTGGACCTATGGGCTGCAGGACGGGATTTTATCTCATACTCGCAGGCGATTATGAGTCGAAGGATATAGTGGAGCTTATGATATCAATGTTCGAATTCATAAGACATTATCACGATCCGATCCCTGGAGCAAATCCAAGAGAGTGCGGCAATTACCTGGATATGAATCTCGGTATGGCGAACTATCTTGCAGAGAAATTCCTGTCACAGGTTCTGTATGATATAGATGACAGCAGACTTAATTATCCAGAGGGTTAAATTCCAATTTACAAATGGGATCAAAATATACAGACCATGTAAAAAACGGGTGATTTTCAGTGGAAATTCGCTTTGTTGAGGAATGTTTGCCATTCTATTGACAATGAAGCTTGCGTGCTTTTTAATGCACGTAAGCTTTTTTTGTGCACATAAAACAGCTAAACAGATTCATGAAGACGGCTCTTACCGGATACGGTTACGAATGGGCTGAAACTCAAACAGAAAGGAAGAGATTATGAAAAGATTGTATGTATATAAGATTCTGCTGGCTGTTCTTCTGGCCGTATGTGTGGCCGGTGTGGTTTTTTATCATAGGTTCAGTACAAGGTCAAGTGCTGACGAATTGTATGCCGGGGAGAAAAGCAGGCATACTGATGTTATGGCCACCTCAACGGATGGAATTGCGGCTATGGCCGGATATGAGATAAGTTATGAAGATGTGGACTGCATCCTAAGCGGCGATGTGGTGTTTTACAATGAGATGCCATACACGAGGCATTACACGGTGCATAAGGATGGTGTAGAGTACAGGGCATACTGCGGCGATCATAAGAAAAATGAAGTTAAGAGCACGGACAAGGTGGCATTTTCCGTGACAAATAACAGACTGCTTCAGAAAGCGTTTCTGTATGGACCGGGAAGTGAATATGCGTGGTCTGGTTTTAAGGGGGTGTCCGCAGATCACAGACAGCTCATCATGACACTGACTTTGAATTATATAAGACATGGACAGTATTTTGACATTATAGACGAATTCTATAAATACATATCGGAGACAAAGCGAGATGAGATCGTCCTTCAGGGAGATCAGGCAGATATAGAGATAATAGATGATGGAAGCAAAGAGAATTACGGTAATTATGTAAGTCTTAAGGATTATACCGGTTATGTGGACAAGAAGACTGGTGAGAAGAGAAGAAGAACCAGGATAATGAGGTGTAAGGCAGATGCTGAGAATGGAGTGAGGATCTCGGTACCGGCGGATACATGGCTCCATATCAGGAAAAGCGGAGAAAAGGAGTTCACCATCCACAAGACAGGTAAGGTAACTATAATGGGAGGCGACAGATTCTTTTTCAGTGCTGAGAAGGCTTATAAGGGAACGGGCACAGTAAAGTCTGGTAAAGGGATCCCCGGAGTTACAGTGTATACTGTAGATTCCACTCAGGTAGATGATGACCAGCAGTTGTTATTTGGAACGGTAGCTTCAAGCAGTATTTCTATGGATATTGAATGGACGGGAGAGAAGCCTGTTCTTGGAAAGTTCAGTCTGCACAAGACCGACAGAGATTCCGGCGCCGGTGTGGGAGAAGCTCTGTACAATATTGAGATGGAAGTGAAAAACGGCACACAGAGTCTGCGCACTCTGGTGGCTCAGATAGAGACTGATGAGAATGGACATGGTATAGTTGTGATGTCAGAATATGGCGGACTTGGAACCTATGAGATCACAGATATGCCGTTCGGAACATACAGGATATATGAGAAAAGGGCTCCGTACAACTATGAGAGAAACAGTGCTGTGGCACAGCTCGTTATAAACGAAGAAGGAGAATTCCTGTCCGTGGATGGCAAGGAGGTCAGTACATCCACGGAGCTTGAAATAAGCTGGGAGACTTGGGACAAGGTGATCTCAGGCAAGATTGATCTGAGCATATACAAACAGGATGCGGAGACGGGAGATAAATCTCAGGGAGATGCTGTCTTGTCAGGGGCTGAGTTTACAGTCAATTATTACAGGAATTTTTATAATTCCGTGGACGAGCTCCCAGAGAAGCCGGATCAGAGCTGGACGCTTAAGACGGATGACAGCGGTAAGTGCGGCCTTGAGGATGTGGTTTTGCAGACGGGAACAATCACGGTTCAGGAGACAAAAGCCCCAAAAGGGTACACGCTTGTGAATTCAATATTTAAAAGCGCAAAGGATGGCAATATTATAAAGGATAGTTCAGATGGAATATATCTGGACAGAATAGAACAGGATGGCGACACTGTTCGTCTGGTAAATGGCTACGAGCTTGTGGTCGGGAACCATGTCGTAAGAGGTGACTTCAAATTCAAAAAAGTGGATGCCGAGGATGGGACAGCGATCGCAAATGTGAGATTCCTCGTCGAGAACTCCGATGGCACCCAGTCTGCGGAGATAACAACTGATGCCAATGGCGAATACTCCAGTTCTGCGGATGATATCTGGTTTGGGGATGGAAAGCCGGACAAGACCAAAGGATCACTGCCGTATGGAGAGTACACATTGACAGAGCTTCGTTGTGATGCAAATAGGGGAAAGTATAAGAGCATTGCTCCGATAAAATTCAAAATAGATTCAGATGAGTGCGTGTTTGATCTTGGGGACATAGTTGATGAGAGGATGCCGAAGATAGAATCTGTGGCGAAGAACAGTGAAGACGGATCGAAGTTCATTGATCCGGATGCGGAAACTGCAGATATCACGGACACGGTGAGTATGAAAGGGCTGGATATCGGGCACAGATACAAACTGAGCGGAAGCGTTGTCTCACAGGAGTCGGGCAGACCGCTTGGGGCAGATGGATCAACGTCAGAGAAATGTTTTACCGCAGATGCAGAGGCGATGACTGTGGATGTGAATTTCAGGTTTTCGGCTGACAGCATAAGTGGTTCGGCTCTTGTCTGCTATGAGGTGCTTACGGATGAGGATTATGAGGGAGAGGTCGTAGCTTCACATGAGGATGTGAACCTTGCTTCACAGACAGTTTATACAAAAGAAAAAGAGAAGATCAGAGGGAGCATAAGTGTTCACAAGACGGATGATATTCTGGAGACACCTCTTGCGGATGCGGAGTTCACATTGTACAGGGCATCTGATCATGAAAAGCTCATGACAAAAAAGACTGACAAAGCCGGCAGTGTAGAATTCACCGGACTCGAGCCGGGAGAGTATTATATAAAGGAGACCAGAACTCCCAAGGGTTATATTGCTGACCCGGGGGTGAATTCCATACCGGTGAGCGTGCCGGAGAGTGCAGATGAGCCACCGGTGATAAATGTCAAAAATCACTATGGCATGGTGCATATACTCAAGACGGATCAGGAGGATGGCAGTCCGCTTGCCGGGGCTGTGTTTGGCATATATGATGACCGGGGTGCTCTGATCGCAAAAGCTGAATCGGAAGAAAATGGGCAGGCTGTATTTTACGGACTTGCCAGAGGCACGTATAGCATAGAGGAGTTAGCTGCCCCAGAGGGTTACGAAAAAACAGACAAAAAAATTCAGATAGACACATCAAAAAATGAATATACCATGGATGATCCGGTGATCATAACAAATCAGAAAATAAAAGAACATCCATCACCCGACACGCCAAACACTCCTGATACGCCGGACACCGGAGATCGGGATCCTGTTTCGAAGGTCATACTGCTTATGTGCTTTGCCGTAGTTTCGGTTGCGGGAATCGTATTTTACAGGAAAAAATTTACCGGAGAATCAAAATGACAGTAATAATAACATGGGACAATGTGGTTGACCTTTAGATTTATAAGTGATAACATACAAAATGGACTTGTATAAATAATAAATATCACGTGAGGTGCGAAAGATGAGTAAAAGTTTTGATGATTTATTGGCAAAGGTTTCACAGTGCAGCAGAAAGACAGTTTCAGTTGCAGTAGCACAGGATGCGCCTATTCTTGAGGCTGTAAAGGCAGCAAAGGAGAAGGGAATCGCAGATGCTATACTTGTGGGTGACGAGGCAAAGATCAGAGAGGTCGCAGATCAGATCGGTATGGATCTTACAGGTTATGAGATCGTAAATGAGCCAGATGATATAGAGGCTTCACTTAAGGCAGTGAAACTTGTTCATGATCATAAGGCTGACATGTATATGAAGGGACTTCTCTCAACAAAGGATTTCCTGAAGAGTGTCCTCAACAAAGAGGTTGGTCTCAGAAATGGTAAGCCACTTTCACATGTATGTGTATTTGAGATCCCTGGTATTGACAGACTCCTGTACCTTACAGATGTTGCGTTCATGACTTATCCTTCACTTGAGGAGAAGAAGTCGATCATAGAGAACTCTGTAGAGGTTGCTCATGCGTGCGGAATACCTTGTCCAAAGGTTGCTCCACTTGCAGCAGTAGAGGTTGTAAATCCTAAGATGCCTGTAACAGTAGAGGCTGCTGAGCTCACAAAGATGAACGAGAACGGTGAGATCACAGGCTGTATCGTTGACGGACCTCTTTCAATGGATCTTGCGATCGAGCCAGAGGCAGCTATCCATAAGGGAGCTACAGACAGAAAGATCGTTGGAGATGCCGATATCCTTCTGTTCCCAGACATACATGCAGGTAACCTTGTATACAAGACACTTGTTCATACAACACAGTGTAAGAACGGATGTATCATAACAGGTACAGATGCTCCTGTAATCCTTACATCAAGATCAGATACATTTGAGGTTAAGCTCAACTCAATAGCACTTGCAGCAGTTGTTGCAGAGTCACTTAAGGCAAACAAATAAGCCATACATAAAAAACATTTGGAGGTTTAAAAAATGTCATATAAGATTCTTATAATAAACCCAGGTTCAACATCGACAAAGATCGGTGTGTTCGAGGACGAGACACTTCTGTTTGAGGAGACACTCAGACATACAACAGAGGAGCTTGCAGGCTTCAATATGATAGTAGATCAGAAGGACTTCAGAAAGAAGGTTATTCTTGATGTCCTTGCTGAGAAGAACTTTGACATCAAGACACTTGATGTATGTGTAGGACGTGGCGGAATGCTCAAGCCAATCCCAGGCGGTACATACGCAGTAAGCGATGACCTTCTTGAGGATCTTAAGATCGGTAAGCAGGGCCAGCATGCATCAAACCTTGGTGGTATCCTCGCAAGAGAGATCGGTGATGAGCTCGGAGTTCCTTCATACATCGTAGATCCAGTCGTTGTTGATGAGCTTATGCCATCATCAAGACTTTCAGGAGTACCTGAGCTTCCAAGAATAAGCGTGTTCCATGCACTCAACCAGAAGGCAGTAGCCAAGAGATATGCAAAGGAAGTTGGCAAGAAGTACACAGACCTGAACCTCATCGTAGTACATATGGGTGGCGGTGTATCAGTTGGTGCCCATGATCACGGTAAGGTAGTAGATGTATACAACGCACTTGACGGTGACGGTGCATTCTCACCAGAGAGAGCAGGTGGCGTTCCTTCAGGAGCACTTGTAAAGATGTGCTTCTCAGGCAAGTATACACAGGCTGAGGTTATGAAGAAGCTCGTTGGAAAGGGCGGCTTCAACGCTTACATCGGAAGCAACGATGCAAGAGATCTTGAGAAACTTGTCAATGAGGGCGATGAGCATGCAAAGCTTGTTCAGGATGCATTCTATCAGCAGGTTGCCAAGGATATAGGTGGTATGGCAACAGTTCTCAGAGGAAAGGTTGATCAGATCATCCTCACAGGTGGAATCGCATATTCAAAGCACACATGCGAAGAGCTTGAGAAGAGAGCAGGATTTATTGCTCCATTTACAGTATATGCAGGAGAGGATGAGCTCCTTGCACTTGCTCAGGGCGCACTCAGAGTCATGAATGGCGAAGAGGAGCCAATGAAGTATTAAGAGAAAAGTGATTTTCAGATAAAAAGTGCATGGCACATAACAGAAATTGCCATTATAACATAAGCCATATTGTTAATAATACTAACAAGACGAAAGTCTTAAATAATTATTTCAATATGGAGGTACAGGGTTATGGCAAGTTCAAACTCTAACAAGACAAGTGTTCCAGAGGCAAAGAGTGCTATGAACAAGTTCAAGATGGAGGTAGCCAAGGAGATCGGTGTTGATCTTAAGGATGGCTACAATGGAGATTTAACATCAGCTCAGTCAGGTTCAATCGGTGGCGAGATGGTTCGTCAGATGATCAAGAGACAGGAAGAGCAGATGTCAGGAAGATAAGCCTGGCTTATAATCTCCGTTAGATCTACGAACAAAAAGAAGACCTGGTGTATGATCCATACATCAGGTCTTTTGTGTCGTGAAAACTTTCTATTATAATAATAGTATAATGGACTGGACAATCATTTGCACATTATGATATAATCGATGATTGATGTGGACTTTGTCCACACATATAAACAAGAAAAAGATAAATGGATGCTATCTGAGTGCCTTAATTGTAGGGCTTAAGGCACCATTTGCACATTTCAAGGAGGAAATAAAAAGATGAGTTTCACAGTAGAAAAGCTTGAGCACAGCATGGCAAAGCTTACAATCACAGTACCTGCAGCAGATTTTGACAAGGCAATGACAGCAGCTTACAACAAGACAAAGAACAGATTCAATGTTCCAGGCTTCCGTAAGGGCAAGGTGCCAATGGCATTCATCGAGAAGATGTATGGCCCGGAAGTATTCTATGAGGATGCTGCAAATGCAATGATCAACGAGTATTATCCAAAAGAGGCTGTAGCTTCAGAGCTTGAGATCGCATCACAGCCAGTTATTGACGTAATAGAGATGGGCAAGGGCAAGGATTTCGTATTCACAGCAGAGGTTGCTGTAAAGCCTGAGGTTACACTTGGCGATTACAAGGGAATCGAAGTTGAGAAGATCGACGTTGAAGTAACAGATGATGAGGTTCTTGAGGACATCAAGAAGGAGCAGCTTCAGAACGCAAGAAAGGTACTCGTAGAGGGAAGAGCAGCACAGCTTGACGACGAGGTTACTCTTGACTTCGAGGGTTTTGTTGATGGTGTTCCATTTGATGGTGGAAAGGGTGAGAACTACAAGCTCGTTCTTGGCTCACATTCATTCATCGATACATTTGAGGATCAGCTTGTTGGTAAGAACATCGGAGAGGATGTTGAGGTTAACGTAACATTCCCAGAGGATTACCAGGCTGAGGAGCTTGCAGGAAAGCCGGCAGTATTCAAGTGCAAGATCAACTCTATCACAGAGTCACAGCTTCCAGAGCTCAATGATGAGTTCGCAAGCGAGGTAGGCGGATGCGATACACTTGACCAGTACAAGGAAGAGGTAAAGCAGAAGATACTTGCAAAGAAGAACAGAGACGCTGCAAACGAGAAGGAAGCAAAGGTTCTTGACAAGGTTATCGAGAACGCAACTATGGATATTGCAGATGCACAGGTTGAGGATATGCAGAAGAGAATGAAGGATGAGTTCGCTCAGACACTTCAGTATCAGGGAATCAGCCTTGAGCAGTATATGCAGATCGTAAACGTTACAGAGGAGTCTCTCATGGAGAGAATCAAGCCGGACGCACTCAAGAGAATCCAGCAGAGAGCAGTTCTTGAGGCTGTAGTAAAGGCTGAGAACATTGAGGCTACTGACGAGGAAGTTGACGAGGAGCTTTCAAAGATGGCAGCTCAGTACCAGATGAAGCTTGAGGATATCAAGGGATTCATGGGCGACGCAGAGAAGGACAGCATCAAGAAGGATGTAGCAGTTAAGAAGGCTGCAAAGCTTCTTGTAGATGAGTCAAAGGAAGTTTAATATTTTAACAGACAGATTGGCTTGATATGTATTGGAGGTAGATAACATGGCATTGGTACCATACGTTGTAGAACAGACTAGCCGCGGAGAGCGAACATACGATATTTATTCTAGATTGCTGAAAGACAGAATCATCTTTCTTGGAGATGAGGTAAATGATGCAACTGCAAGCCTTGTTATAGCACAGTTGTTATTCCTTGAGTCAGAGGATCCTTCAAAGGATATCTCGTTATATATCAACAGCCCGGGTGGATCAGTTACAGCCGGAATGGGAATATATGACACAATGAGATATATCAAGTGTGATGTTTCAACAATATGCTGTGGAATGGCAGCGAGCATGGGAGCATTCCTTCTTGCAGGAGGAACAAAGGGCAAGAGATATGCGCTTCCAAACTCGGAGATCATGATACATCAGCCACTTGGTGGAACTCAGGGGCAGGCAACAGAGATAGAGATCGCAGCCAGACATATATTAAAGACAAAAGAGAAACTCAACAAAATGCTGAGTGAGAATACAGGAAAACCACTTGATGTTATCGCGGCAGATACAGATCGTGATAACTGGATGACTGCTGAGGAGGCTTGTGCATACGGCCTTATCGACAGCGTTATAACAAACAGATAATACAGATAGAGATATCTGATATGTAGAAGATGTATCAGTTGGTTGGAGCCAGCCTGCAGAACCGGCGGTGTATTCGCAGATTCTGGAAAAGACTGGCTCCAGACAATTATAAATAGTGAATAATCGAGGTATTGTAATGGCAGATCGTAGTGACGAGAGAAAACAGCTCAGATGTTCTTTCTGTAATAAGACACAGGATCAGGTTAGAAAACTCATAGCCGGACCTGGGGCTTACATATGTGATGAATGCGTAGAGATATGCTCAGAGATAATAGAAGAAGAACTGGTTGACGCAGGACTTGATTCAGATGGTGATATCAATCTGTTAAAGCCAAAGGAAATAAAAGAATTTCTTGATGAGTATGTAATAGGTCAGGAAGAGGCAAAAAAGGTACTGGCGGTTGCCGTGTACAACCATTATAAGAGAATACTTGCGCAGAAGGATTTTGAGGTTGAATTACAGAAGAGTAATATCCTCATGGTTGGCCCAACGGGATCAGGTAAGACATATCTTGCCCAGACCCTTGCAAAATTGTTAAACGTTCCTTTTGCAATAGCAGATGCTACAACTCTCACAGAGGCTGGATATGTAGGAGAGGATGTTGAGAACATTCTCCTGAAGCTTATACAGGCCGCTGATTATGACATAGAGAGAGCTGAGCATGGAATAATCTATATTGATGAGATAGACAAGATCACAAAGAAGAGCGAGAACGTATCCATAACCAGAGACGTGTCGGGTGAGGGCGTTCAGCAGGCTTTGTTAAAGATAATAGAGGGCACTGTGGCTTCAGTTCCACCTCAGGGTGGAAGAAAGCATCCGCATCAGGAGCTTATCCAGATCGATACGACCAACATATTATTCATATGTGGTGGTGCGTTCGAGGGACTGGAGAAGATCATAGAGAACAGAGTTGGCCAGAAATCAATTGGCTTTAATGCAGAGGTTATAGAGCAGTCAGAGCAGGACGTTGGACAGCTCCTCAAGCAGGTTATGCCACATGACTTTGTAAAGTATGGACTTATCCCTGAATTTGTGGGAAGAGTTCCTGTTGCAGTGACTCTGGATCTTCTGGATGAGGATGCACTTGTGAGAATACTGACAGAGCCAAAGAGTGCAATATGCAAGCAGTATAAGAAGCTTTTTGAGCTTGATGGAGTTCAGCTTGAGATAGAGGATGATGCACTCAGAGAGATAGCAAAGGAAGCTATGGAGCGTAAGACCGGAGCTAGAGGACTTCGAGCTATCATGGAGAATGCTACACTTAATCTTATGTACGAGATCCCTTCAGATCCAACTATAGAGAAGTGTGTTATTACCAAGGGTGTCATAACAGGCGATGAAGAACCTGTACTGACTTACAGAGATCCATCAGAGGATACAGACCTTCCTAAGAAAAAGGTAAGGAAGAAAAAGGCAAATACAGATAACGGCGAGAGTGCATAGTCATTATTGCCGAAATGAGACGTTACAACGCTGACATACATTTGCGCCCTTATAAGCCTTTAAATGTGCAGTGTTGATAACGTCTTATTTTTTAATGATATATACGGAGATAACAGGTATGAATGAGAAAATGTTAGAGATGACAATGATTAGTCTTGACGATGGCGTGGTTATGCCGGAATTGTCCTTCTATCTTGATGCGACAACGCGTGAAGCCTGCGAGGCGGTGGGACATGCAGTCAAGAATGAGGAATGTATATTTCTGGCAAATCCTGTTCATAAGAACGGCGATAAGACAGTTTCGTTTTATGAGATAGGTGTCATAGCCAGGATAAAGCAGTTTGTCAGACTTCAGAACAAAGGCATGAGAGTTCTCATACAGACTGAGAAGAGAGCGCGCCTTGTGGATTACAGCAAGGATAAATATTATGTGTGCCACGTGACAGATGTGGAGGAGACTAACGACATCAGCGAGGATGAGGAGAAGGCTATACAGAGCATACTCAAGGAAAAGCTTAAGGAAGCATTTGACGAGGGTATAGTGAAGAACAACGTTCTGTACAGGGAGATACGTTCATTCAAGTCTGTCAGAAAGCTGGTTGACAGCATGGCCGACTATGTGAATATATCTGATGACAACAGGCAGGAGCTTCTGGAGATGCTAGATGTCAGAAGCCGCGCTATGAGGTTGATACAGATAATGGAGGAAGTTCTCGGAATCGGCAAGATCAAGAAAGAGATCATGGAAAAGGTCAATCAGGAGACCGCTGAGAATCAGAGAAAGTATGTGCTCAGAGAGCAGATGTCCGTTATCCGTAAGGAGCTTGGTGACGACGGCGTAGATGCAAATGTCAGAGAATTTCAGAAGAGACTCGATGAGGCGGGCTGCAGCCAGGAAGTATACGATAAGATAGAAAAAGAGATAAATTACTATAAGGGCATACCTCAGAATGCAGTTGAGAGCAGTGTGTCGGCAAACTATATCGATGTGATGCTCAGCTATCCGTGGAATGTGTCAACGGAAGATAATAATGATCTGCAGTCAGCCATAGACATACTTGACAAAGATCACTATGGCCTTGAGGAGGTCAAAGAGAGGATCGTTGATTATCTTGCTGTTCATATATTGAGCAATAAGGGGGACCTTCCGATCATTTGTCTTGTGGGACCTCCGGGAACAGGAAAGACATCCATAGCAAGGTCGATAGCCCGTGCAACATCGAGGAAATATGTCCGCTTATCACTGGGCGGAGTCCACGATGAGGCGGAGATCCGAGGTCACAGGAAAACATATGTGGGAGCTATGCCTGGAAAGATTGTACAATCCATGATAAAGGCAAAGACGAACAACCCGCTCATGCTTCTCGATGAGATAGACAAGGTGAGCAGTGATTACAAGGGAGACGTGTCATCGGCACTTCTCGAGGTGCTTGATGGTGAGCAGAACAAAGAGTTCAATGATCACTATTTTGGAGTACCGGTGGATCTGAGCAATGTACTGTTCATAGCAACGGCGAACGACCTCTCCGGTATACCGGGGCCGCTCCTCGACAGAATGGAAGTTATAAATATATCGGGATACACGGAGAATGAGAAGTATCATATAGCAAAGCTGTACCTTGTGGAGAAGACCCGTGAGAAGAACGGACTGACAAAATCTCAGTTCAAGATAGATGCCGGTGCCATAAGGGAGATCATAAGCCACTACACGAGAGAGGCGGGAGTCAGAAGTCTTGAGAGAAATATAGACAAGGTGTGTCGGAAGGCCTGCCGCAAGATACTCACCGGTGAGATGGATGTGGTCAAAGTCACAAAGAAGAATATCCAGGATTTTCTTGGCCCATACAAATATAAAGATGAGAATGGAAATCTGAAGAATAAAATTGGCGCTGTCAGAGGCCTTGCTTGGACGGCGGTTGGCGGTGTCACTCTGGAGATAGAGGTCAATGTGCTTCCGGGGACAGGAACTCTTCAGCTCACAGGTAAGATGGGCGATGTTATGAAGGAATCCGCTTATGCGGGAATGAGTTATATCAGATCCCTCAAGGAATCACTGGCGCTTGGAGACGATTACTTTGCAAAGCACGATTTCCATATCCATATACCGGAGGGGGCAGTTCCAAAGGATGGTCCGTCTGCCGGAATAACCATGGCGACAGCGTTGTATTCAGCCATATTTAACGTGCCGGTTAATGGCAGAATAGCTATGACAGGAGAGATAACTCTCAGAGGAGAGGTGCTTCCTATTGGAGGCCTGAAGGAGAAGCTCCTTGCAGCCAAGATGATCGGTGTTAAAGATATACTGATACCGTCGAAAAATGAGAGCGATTATCTGGAGTTGGATGAAGAGATAACATCGGGAGTCAATATTCATTTAGTGGAAGACATGAGGCAGGTGCTTGACCTTGCCCTTGTCAGATAAGGAGAAGTATATGATAGTAAAGAGCGCTGAGCTTGAGACTGTGTGTGGAATTACAAGTAAATTACCTGATAACGATCTCCCGGAGATCGCATTTGCCGGCAAGTCAAATGTAGGAAAATCATCTCTGATAAATGGATTGCTTAACAGGAAGTCGCTTGCCAGAACATCCGCGCAGCCAGGTAAGACACAGACGATCAATTTCTATAATGTAAATAAAAATCTGTACTTTGTGGATCTGCCGGGATATGGATATGCAAAAGTATCGGTGGAGATAAGAGCAAAATGGGGCAAGATGATCGAGAGATACCTTCACGGTTCTCCGCAGCTCAAAAAGGTATTCCTGCTGATAGACATAAGACATGTGCCATCGGAGAATGACTGCATGATGTATGACTGGATCGTGGACAATGGCTATGAGCCGGTGATCATTTGCACAAAACTGGACAAGATCAAGAGAAGCCAGGTTCAGAAGAACTTGAAGCTCATACGTGAGAAACTGGATCTTGTTCCTGGAACAACGATGATACCGTTCTCCGCACAGACAAAGCAGGGAAGAGATGAGATCTGGAATCTCATAGAGGAGACACTGGCACAGGAGCAGCAGTAAAGTAATATGAACATATAGTCAGATAAATAGACAAAAAAATGACTGAGAATATCGAGGAGTATAATTCTTTTCGGTATTCTCAGTCATTTTTATGCTGATATTAGCTGGATGTGTTGGATGCCCATAACTGTTTTACGAGTATATCATATATCTCAGTGCTTTTCTGACGCCAGTTGTCACATATGGCAACAGCCACGGCCTGGGTAGGCACGCTGAACTTTATATCCAGCAGCGGCTCGTTCCTGTCGTTGATGACGCAGGAGACGGTATATTCATTGGAATCGTTGAGGTAGTAGTCAGACTGTATCTCAGTTTCCTTTTTGAGGTTGATCTGCTGTTTCTCAAAGAAATCCAGTATATCCTGTTTGATGGCATATGGGATCCTGTTCTCGAACATGCTCAGGGCTTCCTCACCTTTGTAGGTTATCTTATAATGGGATGCGCCTCTTATGCTTGATACATATACAAATTCGCTTTCTATAAGTCCGTTTATGGCTTCCTGAAGAGTGAAATAATTGGTGTAGCCCTTCTCCAGAACAAAGTCTGAAATCTGTGAATTGGTCAGAGTGAAGTTAACTCTGTCAAGCATATAGAGCACTATGAGTTTATATAATACAATAGATTCGGTTCCCATATCGTGTATCCTTTGTTAAAATGTTTGTCCGTGCTGATGAACGGACAACATTCATATGATAACATTAGTAAAATTTAAAATCAATATATTTACAATTGTTCTATTTATGTTATAATGAGCGGGAATAATATGCGTGCTTAGCGCATTTTTATTTTTTACCGTAATTGAATTTGATGTATCATTGAGAGACACTACTTATTTCTTAGAGTGTTTATATTCCCATAATACTTAATTTATTTGTTGATCATTGGTTTCAGTGAAAGGAGACAATTATATATGGATTTTAGTAAAGCTTCTCTTGCAGAGCTGCGTCAGTTTACCAAGGATAATGGTATAAAAGGCTGCTCGGGAATGAAGAAGGCGGAGCTTGCGCAGTTCCTCATAAAATATGTGGAGGAGCATGTGACAGCGGTTTCAGTGGAAAATAAGAAAAATGTGTCAGAGCCTAAGACCGAGCATGTGGTCAGAGAGACAGCCGGAGACACAGAATACAGAAAAACCAGGATAGTACATCACTCTGAGGGCTCAAGAGGTGATGATTTCAGGGAGAACAATGGACAGAGACGTATGAGAAGAATGGCTACATATCAGGATCACAGCCAGAATCAGGAGAGATACCAGGATAGAGGTCAGAATCAGGACAGAAACCAGGAAAGGTATCAGGACAGAGGTCAGAGCCAGGAGAGATACCAGGACAGAGGCCAGAATCAGGACAGAGTCCAGTCAAATCAGGCGGCACAGAACGTGAACGAGTATCTGCCGGAGCTCGACAGTGGAAGACAGGCTCACGGAATACTTGAGGTCATGCCTGAGGGATATGGCTTCATAAGAAGTGCAAACTATCTTCCGGGAGATCAGGATATATATGTGTCACCGGCACAGATCAGAAGATTTGGTCTCAAGACAGGAGATATAGTCACAGGTAATATAAGAAACAAGACACAGGGAGAAAAGTTCAGTGCCCTTTTATATGTGGCAAGCGTGAACGATGAGGATCCTGCGGTCATAGCGGCCCGCAAGAGCTTTGAGGAGATGACCCCTATCTTCCCTAATGAGAGGATAGAGCTTGACGGAGACGGTGCTCCTATCCCTATCAGGATGATCAATCTTCTTGCCCCTATAGGTAAGGGACAGAGAGGCATGATCGTTTCACCACCTAAGACAGGAAAGACGACTCTTCTCAAGCAGATCGCAAAGCAGATCAGCAGAAAATATGAGGATATGCACCTGCTCGTCCTTCTCATAGATGAGAGACCTGAGGAGGTAACAGACATAAGAGAGTCCATAGAGGGCCCTAATGTGGAGGTTATCTATTCAACATTTGATGAGCTTCCAGAGCATCATAAGAGAGTGTCAGAGATGGTCATTGAGAGAGCAAAGAGACTTGTGGAGTCCAAGAAGGATGTCGTGATCCTGCTCGACAGTATCACACGTCTGGCAAGAGCGTATAACCTCACGGTCGCTCCTAGCGGAAGAACTCTGTCAGGTGGTCTTGATCCTGCAGCGCTTCACATGCCAAAGAGATTCTTTGGTGCCGCCAGAAACATGCGTGAGGGAGGAAGCCTTACGATCCTTGCCACAGCGCTGGTCGACACGGGCAGCAAGATGGATGACGTTGTATTTGAGGAGTTCAAGGGAACCGGTAACATGGAGCTTGTGCTTGACAGAAAGCTCTCAGAGAAGAGGATATTCCCTGCCATAGATATAGCAAAATCCGGCACCAGAAGAGATGATCTTCTCCTCAACAAGGAAGAGCAGGAGGTTGTCACAGCCATTCACAAGGAGCTCATGGGAAGTAAATCAGAGGATATTCTTGAGGATGTCAGAAAGCTGTTTGTTCGTACCAGAAACAACAAAGAATTTATCCACTATGTAAAGCAGTCACTTCTCAGAAAATAACAGCAGGATTGTTGAGATGATTTTGTCAAAAAAATCAAAAAACTGCTTGCATTGTACTGGTCACTATGTTAGAATACAGAAGTTGTGTTATGAAGAACCCTGGCTTTATGCCTGTTCTCATATATAAATATATATGTAAAGAGGTGAAAAAGAATGCGTAAAGGAATACATCCAGATTACTATCAGGCAAAGGTTGTATGTAACTGTGGTAACGAGTTCGTTACAGGATCAACAAAGGAAGAGATTCACGTAGAAATTTGCTCAAAGTGTCATTCATTCTACACAGGTCAGCAGAAGGCAATCAAAGCACGTGGTAGAATTGATATGTTTAATAAGAAGTATGGCGTTCAGGCCAACTAATAAAAACGTTGATAGCTTGAGGTTATTTTACAATAATCTCAAGCTGTTTTTTTATTATCCAGTTAAATATACCGATAGGAGATTGGCGTGAAGAGAGTAAGAATAGGCGGTCAGGCTGTCATGGAAGGTGTCATGATGAAAAATGGCGACAGATATGCGGTGGCAGTCAGAAAACCGGATAAAGATATAGAAGTGAAAGTTGTGGATTATGTTTCCATGGCATCGAGAAGTGTATTTTTCAGAGTTCCTATAATCAGGGGAGTTGTCAATTTCGTGGAATCCCTCGTGATAGGAGTGAAGACCCTCACATACTCAGCATCGTTTTACGATGACGAGGAGCCTGAGAAGGCGGAGAAAGAGAAAAAAGAAAAGAAAAAAGAGAGGACACCTGAGCAACAGAAAAGAGCGGACGATGCGGCGATGATAGGTACAGTGTTATTTTCACTTGTATTTGCCATCGCGTTATTCATGATGCTTCCTGCATTTATCGGGGAACTCATAGACAAGGTTATAGATAACAGGATCATCATGTCTGCCATAGAGGGAGTTATAAGACTTGGAATATTCCTGGGATATGTGGCACTCATATCGCTTATGAAGGATATACAGAGAGTGTTCATGTACCATGGGGCAGAGCACAAGACGATCAACTGTTTTGAGGCTGGGGTGCCACTGACTCCGGAGAACGTGAAGAAGTATTCAAGATATCATAAGAGATGCGGAACAAGCTTTCTGTTCATCGTAATGATAATAAGCATAATTGTTTTCATGTTTATAAGCGCAGATACGGCATGGCTCAGACTTGTCATAAGACTGCTGCTGGTTCCGGTAATCGCCGGTATATCATACGAATTTATAATGTTTGCTGGCAAGAGTGATTCAAAGCTTGCAAATGCGCTGTCAGTTCCGGGAATGTGGGTTCAGAGACTCACCACAAGGGAGCCGGATCTTGACATGATAGCAGTTGCGATAAAGTCCGTGGAGGCAGTTATAGACTGGGAGGCATACCAGGACGCCATGCACAAGGGCGAGATAGAAGATTAAAGGATTTCGATAGAGATGAAGCTGTGTGAACTTTTGAGAATGGGACGGGACAGGCTGGAGAAAAGTGATGTTCCTGATGCGGATATAGACGCTGATATATTGTGGCAGTACCTGTCGGGTATGAACCGTATGGATATGATCATGGCCAGAGAAGATGACGTGGATGATGATAAATCGGAAGCCTACATGAAGCTCATAGAAAAGAGGAGCACAAGGATTCCGCTTCAGTATATCACAGGTGAGCAGAATTTCATGGGATATGATTTTGATACCGCAGAAGATGTGCTCATTCCAAGGATGGACACAGAGACTCTTGTTGAGACGGCATTGAAGCTTGTAAAGGACGCTGACCATAACGTTGATGTTCTGGACATGTGTTGCGGTTCGGGCTGCATAGGAGTATCGTTTGGACTCTGGAACAAGAACAGCAGGATCGTACTTGCCGATGTATCTGAGGCAGCGATCGGTCTTGCAAGGAGAAATGTAGCGAAACTGTGTGCAGGGGATGATAGATTTGAAGTGGTCAGGACGGATCTCTTTGAGCAGATATCCGGGAAATATGATCTCATACTGTCGAATCCTCCATATATAAGAAGTGATGTCATAGAGACACTCATGCCGGAGGTCAGGGAGCATGAACCACATCTGGCACTTGACGGAACGGCGGATGGATTGTATTTTTATAGAATAATAGCCGATAAGGCGAGAGAATATATAAAGGATGAAGGATATGTTGTATTCGAGATTGGCAATGATCAGGCAGAAGATGTACAGTACCTCCTTGTAGATTCAGGTTATGACGATATACATGTTGTACAGGATCTGAGTGGTAATGACCGGGTGGTGTACGGCAGATATGACAGAGAAGATAACCGGTAGATTTAACGCTGCAGGAGACAGCGTGACAGAATGAATATAGAGAGGTATAGATATGTTTGACAGATTAGAAGAACTTGTAGATAAGCTTGATACGATAAATAATCAGCTCACCGATCCTGATGTTGTGTCAGATCAGAACAAATTCAGAAAGCTCATGAAGGAGCAGAGCGATCTCTCACCTATAGTTGAGAAGTACCATGAGTACAAGGATGCAAAGACTACCATAGAGGACAGTCTTGAGATTCTTGAGGAGGAGAGCGACGAGGAGCTCCGCGAGATGGCAAAGGAAGAGATGAATGAGGCAAAGGCGAATCTCGAGACCATAGAGCAGGAACTCAAGATTCTTCTGCTTCCAAAGGACCCTAACGATTCCAAGAACGTAATCGTGGAGATCCGTGCCGGTGCAGGCGGAGATGAGGCTGCTCTGTTCGCATATGAGGTGTACAGAATGTACCAGAAATATGTTGACCAGTTCAAGTGGAAGGTTGAACTTATGAGTGTCAACGAGAACGGTATCGGAGGATTCAAGGAGGCTGTGTTCATGATCACCGGAGACGGTGCGTACTCCAAGATGAAGTACGAGAGTGGTGTACACAGAGTACAGCGTATACCTAAGACAGAGTCAGGCGGAAGAATCCATACATCGACCATAACAGTTGCGGTTATGCCTGAGGCTGAGGAAGTTGATGTAGAGATAAATGAGAATGATATAAGGATAGATGTAATGCGAGCATCAGGAAACGGTGGACAGTGTGTCAATACAACCGATTCGGCAGTACGTCTTACACATATACCTACAGGAATAGTGATCTACAGCCAGACAGAGAAATCACAGCTCCAGAACAAGGCAAAGGCATTTGCCCTTCTGAGATCAAAGCTGTACGACATGGAGCTCCAGAAGCAGCATGACGCAGAGGCTGCGGACAGAAGAAGCCAGATAGGAACAGGAGACAGATCAGAGAAGATCAGAACATACAATTTCCCTGAGGGAAGAGTTACAGATCACAGGATCAAGCTCACATTATACAAGCTTGACCAGATCATGAACGGAGATCTGAATGAACTTATAGACAGTCTTATAGCGGCTGACCAGACAGCAAAGCTGGCACAGGTGAATGAGGAGGAATAATATGGCAGCGTGGAGTGACAATATAAGAAAAGTAGAACCTTATGTTCCGGGTGAACAGCCTAAGGATACAGATGTGATAAAGCTCAATACGAATGAGAATCCGTACGGCCCGTCGCAGAGAGTGAAGAATGTAATGATGGATATCGATACACTCAGATTATATCCGGATCCAACAGCATCGGCACTTGTCGATGTGCTTGCAGAGTATCACGGAGTTGATCCTTCACAGGTATTTGTGGGAGTGGGTTCGGATGATGTGCTTGCCATGTCGTTTCTTACATTTTTCAACTCTGACAAACCAATATTGTTCCCTGACATTACATATTCCTTCTATGATGTGTGGGCAGAGCTTTTCAGTATCCCTTACGAGAGACCGGCACTTGACGAAAACTTCAGGCTGGTGAAGGAGAATTACTACAGAGAGAACGGGGGAATCGTATTCCCTAATCCAAATGCCCCTACAGGAATATACGAGGACATAAAGAATGTGGAGGATATAGTCAGCCACAACAAAGATTCGATAGTCATAGTAGACGAGGCGTATATAGATTTCGGCGGCGAGTCGGCACTTGGCCTTATAGACAAATATGACAATCTTGTGGTTGTAAGAACGTTCTCAAAGTCGAGATCCATGGCGGGACTCAGGATAGGATATGCAATAAGCAACCCGGTTCTGATAAAGGCCCTCAATGACGTAAAGTATTCATACAACTCATATACGATGAACAGACCATCACTGATAATGGGAACAGAGTCAGTTAAGGACGATGAGTATTTTAAGGAGACTGTTTCAAAGGTGGTCGCCACGAGAGAGAGATTCGTGGAAGCTATAAAACCACTTGATTTTACATGCCTTCCTTCGTCTGCAAACTTTGTATTTGCAACGCATAAGGATATTCCGGCAAAGGAGATATTCCAGGCTGCGAAGGATGCCCATATATATGTCAGATATTTTGATAAACCACGTATAGACAATTATCTGAGGATATCCATTGGTACGGATGAAGAGATGGATAAATTCACAGAGTTCCTTACAAATTATATACAGGAGAGATAATAAACAGACCGCTGTGCCGAAGGCATGGCGGTTTTTTCTTGATATGGTGGCAACAACTGTGCCAGGATTCCACTATAAAGCGCAGGATTCCACTATAAAGCGCACCAAAACTATTGAATTTGGCAGAGTTTTTCTATAGAATTCACCCATGAAATATTTCAGGAAAAAATATCGGGACGTTTCGTTTTATTTTGTTTGTAAAAGGAGAATTGAATGAATTTTGATGAATTTATAGCCAGAGTAGTGGATGAAATGAGAAGCAGACTTCTCAGACAGGGAGATGGATCAGACATCCGGGTCAATAAGGTTTTGAAGAATAATGGGGTGGAGCTCACTGCGATGAATGTGTGCAAGAGCTCTGAAGAGGTGTGTCCTACGATATATCTTGATCCGTTTTACAGGGATTATGAGCAGGGGATGGATTTTGATGTTGTTATGGAAGATATATGCAGACTCAGAGAGGCGAACTGCAGGTGCAGGAAGCTTGATATACGCGATGTGGTGGATGAGACGAAGGTTATGGACAACATAATATTGCGGCTTGTCAACAGGGAGCGAAATAGCCGGCTGCTTGAGAGTGCACCATTTATAGAGTTTAATGATCTTGCGATAACTTTCAGAAGGGTGCTGAGCCTGGATAACGACGGCCTGGCAACCACGATAGTCAACAATAATGATGTGAAGAGGTGGAGAGTCAGTCTGGATACATTGTATAAGAATGCACTTAAGAACACCCAGAGAATGTTTCCGTGTGTAAGGCAGAACCTTTTTGATGCGCTGAAGGGCAGATATGAAGGGATAGATTTCGATGACGACTGTGACAATGTGGACGAACTGTACATGTTGTCAAACACGCACGGTATCAATGGGGCCACGGCCGTACTGTATGATGGAATGCTTGAGGAGTGTGCGAATATGGTGGGTGATGACATATATATCCTGCCATCCAGTGTGCATGAGCTGCTGTTTATCAGGGCAAGTGCGGATTACACAGAGGATTATTACAAGGATCTCATAAGAGAGGCGAACAAGGTAACAGTGTCTGCCATGGATTATCTGTCTGACAGTCTGTATATGTACAGCAGGGAAAAAGGAAAACTCTTGATAGTCTAAAATGTTGACAAAATATATCCCATGACATAGAATAAAATCAGTGTTCTAAGGGCAAAATTATGTGTAATGGGAGGAACAGACATTGGAGGATAGTTATATTTCGCGCAGAGATAAAATTGTCGCTTCAGCTATCGAACTAATTGGAGATTTGGGATTACATGCTCTTACACCGAAGAACCTTGCACGAAAGCAGAATATATCTGATACGCTGATATATAAGTATTTTGGGGGTATAGATGAGGTACTTATAGCGGTTGTGAACGAATATGCGGCATTTGATGTCAATATCCAGAGGACTGTTGAGAGACTTGACGGGACATACCTGGATAAGATCAAGTATTATGCAGATACATATGCAACATATTATGATAACTATATTGGTATGGGTGCGATAATGCTGCATTATGAAGAATTGCTTCACATGTCAGAGACGAGAGAGATCATCTCTGAGTGTATGTTGAAGCGTAATGATTTTGTATGCACATTGTTTCAGAGTGCGATTGACAGCAAGGAGATACGAGCGGTTTTCTCACCGAAGGAACTTACGCTCATGTTCAACGGAATTTTTACAGAGGGATTGCTTGAACGGAGAAACCAATACTCAAGGAAGAGTTTCAGGGGTGAGATCAAGGAGATGCTCAGTCATCTTGAGAAAGTACTTAGGTTGTAAAATTAGGGAGGAATTGTCATGAAGATATTAATAGCTGAGGATGATGTTGCAAATGCAAAATTTTTATCCAAGTATTTGAGTAAGTTTGGTGATGTGGTCATAACACCTGATGGAATCGCAGCGGTTGATGAATTTGTAAATGCTCTTGAGAAGGGCGAACTGTTCGAGCTGGTGTGTCTTGATATCATGATGCCAAAGATAGATGGGTATAAAGTTCTGGCATCCATAAGAAGTGCAGAGAGAAAGCACGGAGTGTCAAGGATGCTCAGATCGAAGGTCATAATGACCAGCGCACTTGACGAGGCAAGCTTTGACAGTAATCTCGCCAGCGACGATTATGATGATTACATATGTAAGCCGATTGATATCATGAAGTTTAATGACATGCTGAAGAAACTGGACATTATCAAGTAGATGATATGATATTGATACATGCGAAGCCCGTTATTGTAAGATATCGGGCTTCGAAGTGTCTTACGACACTGAATATTAGATGGCAGGGACATAAAGATGGATTTATTTGAGTATATGAGGGAGAATTTCTCGGAGGATGATTCTCCTCTGGCAAAAAGAATGAGACCGACCAGCCTTGATGACGTGGTTGGACAGGAACATATTATAGGCAAGGACAAGCTTTTGTACAGGGCGATAAAAGCGGATAAGATAAGTTCGCTTATATTTTATGGCCCTCCGGGGACCGGCAAGACTACGCTTGCCATGGTCATAGCCAATACAACCAAGGCAGAGTTCAGACAGCTCAACGCCACAACGGCGGGCAAGAAGGACATGGAAAAGGTTGTGGAAGAGGCGAAGAATACCAAGGCTATGTATGGCAGACGGACTATACTGTTCATCGATGAGATCCACAGATTCAACAAGTCACAGCAGGATTATCTCCTGCCATTTGTTGAGGATGGAACGGTGGTACTCATAGGAGCGACCACGGAGAATCCTTATTTTGAGGTTAACGGGGCTCTCATATCCAGATCCCATATATTCCAGCTCAATCCATTGTCCAGGGAGGACATCAAGAAGCTCATCCACAAGGCAGTGTACTCAGAAAATGGCATGGGTGCATTTGATGCAGACATTGATGAGGATGCCGAGGACTTTCTTGCAGACATGGCGTCGGGAGATGCGAGAAGTGCGTTAAATGCCATAGAGCTCGGAGTTCTGTCGACGGAGAGAAGCGAGGATGGCAGGATACACATAACGCTTGAAGTGGCGGAGGAATGTATCCAGAAGAGAGCTATAAGATATGACAAGGACGGAGATAATCATTATGATATAATATCCGCATTTATAAAGAGCATGCGTGGATCAGATCCTGATGCGGCGATATTCTACCTTGCAAAGATGCTTTACGGAGGTGAGGATATAAAGTTTATTGCCAGAAGGATCATGATATGTGCCAGTGAGGATGTGGGCAATGCTGATCCGAATGCTATCGTGGTGGCGTCGGCATGTGCACAGGCTGTGGAGAGAGTCGGAATGCCTGAGGCACAGATAATACTTGCCCATGCGGCTTCCTACGTTGCGTGTGCACCGAAGAGCAATTCTGTGGTGAATGCGATATTTTCGGCTATGGATGCGGTAAAGCATGAGGACACGGGTCAGGTTCCGGTGTATCTCAGAGATGCACATTACGGCGGTGCAGCAAAGCTTGGACACTCAGGATACAAATACGCGCATGATTATCCGAATAATTACGTTGACCAGCAGTATCTTCCTGATAAGATTGCAGGCAGGGTATTCTATGAGCCGTCGGACAATGGTTATGAGAGAGATATCAAGGCGTATTTTGATAAGATAAAGAAGAGAGACTGATATGGATATATTGAAGAGAATTGGAGCTATAGTGCTTGTACTTGTGCTCATCGGAATGTATGTTGCTACATTTATAATGGGAATAACCGGAAGTGATAATCTGATGGGTATGATATTCCTTGATGTGGTCATTCCTGTTGTGTGCTGGGGAATATGGCTCATCGCCAGGGTGCTCAGACGCAAGGGCGAAGATATGAGAGATCAGAACAAGTAGAACAGTACAAATATGTTGAAAAAAATTACATAATTTGATATACTCTTTAAAGTTCAAAAAATACTTAAGAGGTAGATGAAATGAGTTTATTAAAAGAATGGCGTGATTACGCATACGGATTAGATGACAGAACACCTGAGGGAAAGGAATTCTGGGTTAATTATTTCCAGGCAGAGAAGGGCGTATATGAGCAGCTTCTTGCTAATCCTCTTGCAGACCCTGTACATGGAACTGTAAAAGAGCTTGCTGAGAAGTACGGACTCACTATTCAGTATATGATCGGATTCCTCGACGGAATAGATGACAGTCTTGCAGAATCAAACAATCTTGATGATGTGACAGAGGACTCAGAGGTTAAGCTTCCTATAGATTATGAGAAGCTTTATATGAACATGGTTGAGTGCAATGCAGAGTGGCTCTACACTCTTCCTCAGTGGGATGGAATATTCTCCAAGGCAAAGAGAGACGAGCTCTACAAGATACAGAAGTCATCTAAGACTATCATCAAGGCACCAAAGGTTGGAAGAAACGATCCATGTCCATGTGGAAGCGGACTTAAGTACAAGAAGTGCTGCGGTAAGTAATGATATATATCATGCTGATATAACTGGCATATATGAGAAGGCGGTTAAAGGGTAAACTTTTGACCGCCTTTTATATTTGCGTGAAAGGATATACAGATGGAATTTAATGAATCCCAGAAGAGAGCGGTGAGACACTGCGATGGGCCGATGCTGCTGCTTGCGGGACCTGGTTCAGGTAAGACTACGGTCATCACCCACAGGATAAAATACATGACAGAGGAACATGGTGTGAGACCGGACAATATCCTGGTCATAACCTTCACGAAGGCTGCGGCGAATGAGATGAAGGGGCGGTTTCAGGAGCTGTGTCCGGGAACCCGCGGAGTAACATTTGGAACGTTTCACTCTGTGTTTTTCTGGATGCTCAGAAATGCATATAATTACACAGCGGCGAATATCGTCACGGATTCCGAAAAGTATGGAGCAATCAGGGACAGCATAGACAGACACGGCTTTAGGTATGACAGCCAGGAGGATTTTGCCAAGAATGTTGTCGGGGAGATAGGCAATGTCAAGAGCGGGAGAGTGAGTCTTGAGAACTATGAGAGCACAACGATGAAGCTTGAGGATTTCCGCATTGTGTGCGATGAGTATGAGAATTTCCTGAGAAGATGCGGGAAGATAGATTTTGACGATATGCTGGTGTTCACATATGAGCTATTGTCGGAGAGACCAGACATACTTAAGATGTGGCAGAACAAGTTTCGGTACATACTCATAGATGAGTTCCAGGATATAAATATGATCCAGTATGACATTGTGAAGCTGCTGGCCGGAGAGAGACAGAACGTATTTTCCGTGGGTGACGATGATCAGTCGGTGTATGGCTTCAGGGGGGCTGCTCCGGCTATAATGAAGAAGTTCCCGGAGGATTTCCATGGTACGGTCATAGAATACCTGAATGTCAATTACCGCTGCAGCTACGATATAGTTGAGTGCTCGAAGCGGATAATACAGAACAACCGGGACAGATATGAGAAGCAGCTCAGGTCGGCATTTGCCGCGGGACAGAGCGACAGAGTCCATATAGTTAAGACGGACAGCATGACGGAGCAGAATAAGAAGATCATAGACAGGATAACAGAGCTTAACCGGGCTGGTATTCCATACCGTGAAATGGCGATCATATTCAGGACGAATACCGAGCCGAGGGCGCTGGCTTCAAAGCTCATGGAAAATGGCATACCATTTTTGATGAAGGATAACATACCAAATATCTTCACGCATTTTCTTGCTGAGAACATATTTGACTATATAAGGCTTGCAAGGGGTAACAGGGACAGGAGAACAGTTCTCAGAATCATCAACAAGCCGAACAGGTATATAAGCAGGGATGCATTTGACTCGCCGGTGGTGAACTTTGAGGAGCTGAGGCAGCATTATAAGGATAAGTATAGGATAGTCAACAACATAAATGTCCTTGAGAACGATCTGGAGAGGATAAGCAGACTTGCGCCGTACGCGGCCGTGAATTATATAAGGAAAGCGGTTGGACTGGATGCGTATGTGAGGGAATATGCTGAGTACAGGGGCGTGAGTGAGGACGATTATATGGATATCCTGGAGGAGATACAGGACAGTGCAAAAGACTTTCTGAGCTTCGACGGCTGGATGGAGTATATAGACGAATATACAAAACAGCTCAGAGAGCAGAGCAGGCAGGGCAGTGTGGCAGGTGATGCAGTCACGCTTTCGACTATGCACTGCTCAAAGGGACTTGAGTATTCATATGTATTCATAATGGATGCTGTTGAGGACATAACGCCTCATAAGAAATCAGTCGGAGATGGAAATATAGAGGAGGAACGCCGGTTGTTCTATGTGGCCGTCACGAGGGCTAAGTATGGACTGTATGTGTATGTTCCCCAGAAAATGTATGGAAGAAAAGCGGTGACCTCGAGATTTGTCCAGGAAATGCTTGTGGACAGGTCTCTGATAAAAACAGGAAACACCATAATCCACAAGCGGTATGGACGTGGAGTCATCACATATGTAGATGACAGAAAGCTGTGTGTCCACTTCGATGATATACATGAAACAAAGACGCTCAGCCTTGAATATACGATAAATAACGAGCTTATAGAAAACGCATAGATGTACGGATATTATTCCTCGTCATCTGAATTGAATTCCAGATCGTCCAGGATCTCGTCGAGGGCGTCAGCGACATCGTTGAACTCAGCCTCGTCGGTGATCTCGTCGAGGGTGACATCGTCTCCCTGCTCGCTGTATCTGTACACGATGATATCGGCATCCTCGTCATCTGCAGGAAGCAGAGCGGCATAAGAGATGTCATTTACCTCGAATTTGGCAATGATCTCACATGTGCAGGATGTTCCATCCTCGTATGTTATATCGATCATCTCGATATCCATTTCGTCGGTTTCGTTATTGTTTATATCTGACATATAGGTATCCTCCTGATTGTTTTATTCAGTTTATTCTAGTAAATAATCGGTGCTATGTCCAGTACAATTATAAAATGAAATTATTGACAAAGCCTGCACCCGCACATATACTAGACACAAAAGGCGAAGAACAGGAATTGTAGTATTTAATACAATCAGAGTGGAACCGCGGAGATAATACTTCGTCTCTATATGCATATCATATGTATATTGGGACGAAGTTTTTTGTTTGCTTACAGATATATTATCGACCAATATAGAAAGGACATTATATTTATGAAGATTTTAAACACGCTCACAAGAAGAAAAGAAGAGTTTGTGCCTATCAACGAGGGTAAGGTGGGAATATATGTATGTGGTCCTACTGTATATGATTATATCCATATAGGAAATGCCAGACCAATGATAGTATTTGATACGCTCAGAAGATATCTGGAGTACAAGGGCTATGATGTCAATTATGTATCGAATTTTACTGATGTCGATGACAAGATCATAAAGCGTGCAAATGAGGAGGGTGTGGATGCCAGCGTTATATCAGAGCGATATATCGCAGAGGTCAAGAAGGATATGGCGGCTCTCAATGTGCGTGAGGCGACAACACATCCAAAGGCAACAGAAGAGATACCGGATATGATTGAGATGGTAAAGACTCTTATAGAGAAGGGATACGCTTACGAGGTGAATGGAACCGTATACTTCAGAACCAGAAAGTTCAAGGACTACGGCAAGCTGTCCAAGAAGAATATCGATGACCTCCGTTCAGGTAACAGAGACCTTCTTGTATCAGGTGTTGATGAGAAGGAGGATCCGCTTGATTTCGTTCTCTGGAAGCCAAAGAAGGAGGGCGAGCCATCATGGCCATCACCATGGGGCGATGGAAGACCAGGCTGGCATCTTGAGTGCTCGGTTATGTCCAAGAAATATATCGGAGATGTAATAGATATACATGCGGGTGGAGAGGATCTTGTATTCCCACACCATGAGAACGAGATAGCACAGAGTGAGGCTGCAAATGGCACAGAGTTCGCAAGATACTGGATGCACAACGGCTTCCTCAAGATCAACAATGAGAAGATGTCCAAGTCACTTGGCAACTTCTTCACAGTCAGAGAGATAGCAGAGAAGTACCCTCTTCAGGTCATTAGATTCTTCATGCTGTCAGCCCATTACAGAAGTCCGCTCAACTTCTCAGCAGACCTTGTTGAGGCTTCAAAGAACGGCCTTGAGAGAATCCTTACAGCAGTTGACAGACTGAAGTCTATAAGCGGAACAGAAGGAGAAGTAGATAAGGCAGTTGCAGACGAGATGGATGCATTTGTGAAGAAATATGAGGCAGCCATGGATGACGACCTCAACACTGCAGATGCAATCTCAGTTATATTTGAGCTCGTAAAATATGCAAATGTAAATGTGACAGAGGAGTCAACAAAGGCTACTGTGGAGCTTGTGCTCAATACAGTGACAAAGCTCTGCGACATACTTGGAATCATCACAGAGAAGAAGAAAGAGATACTTGATTCAGATATAGAGGCTCTTATCGAGGAGAGACAGGCTGCAAGAAAGGCAAAGAACTTTGCTAGGGCAGATGAGATCCGTGACCAGCTCAGTGATATGGGAATTATCCTTGAGGATACCAGAGAGGGCGTAAAATGGAAAAGAGCATAGACAGTTACTTTACTGAGATACTCGGGGTGACATACACTAATCCAAGGGAGTATTCGCCGCTTTCACTTGCATATATAGGTGACAGCGTGTTTGATCTTCTCATAAAGACCCTTGCTGTCACAAAGGATAACAAGCAGGCATACAAATACCACAAAGAGGTGAGCCAGCTTGTGAAGGCGGAGGCTCAGGCGGGATATATAATGTATCTTCTGGACAACGGACTGCTCACCGAGGAGGAAGAGTGGATATACAAGAGAGGCAGGAACACCAAGACTCATTCAACAGCCAAGAATGCGACTGTGGGACAGTACCGAATGGCAACGGGCTTTGAGTGCCTTATAGGCTTTCTGTATCTTGATAAGCAGTATGACAGGATGTTTGAGATCACGAGGATCATACTGAACCATGATCCAGTTGAAACGGACAGGGCAGAACAGCAGCACAAGGATCCGGGCAAAGCAGCACAGGAAGATACAATAGAGGATACCTCAACACTTGAAAAGAGTACAGAGAGTACAGATGGAGAAAAAGATGCAGAATAGAGAATTTGAGAATAACATTAAGACAGAGAGCGATGAGGAAGCATTTGTCATAGAGGGAAGAAATGCAGTCCTCGAGGCTTTCAGATCAGGCAAGACCATAGATAAGCTGTATGTCCTTGACGGATGCAGGGATGGAATTGTGAACAGTATAGTCAGAGAGGCAAAGAAGCAGGATACAGTGATAAACTACCTCTCAAAGGAAAAGTTAAACCAGATGTCACAGGCTGGCAAGCATCAGGGAGTGATTGCACATGCAGCGGCATATAAGTACGCAGAGATAGAGGATATGTTTGCACTGGCTGAGAGCAGAGGAGAGGATCCATTTTTCTTCATACTTGATGAGATAGAGGATCCACACAATCTTGGTGCGATCATCAGAACAGCGAATCTCTGTGGTGCCCACGGTGTGATCATACCTAAGAGGCGTGCAGTCGGAATCACAGCTACAGTTGTAAAGGCATCAGCGGGAGCTATCAATTATACACCTGTTGCAAAGGTGACAAATATCAGCAAGACCATAGAGGAGCTGAAAGATAGAGGCATGTGGTTCGCCTGTGCGGATATGGACGGAGAACTCATGTACAAGTGTAACCTCACAGGTTCCCTTGGACTTGTCATAGGTAATGAGGGAAGCGGCGTCAGCAGACTGGTCAAGGAGAAGTGTGATTATGTCGTATCTGTTCCTATGAAGGGAGACATAGACTCACTCAACGCATCAGTTGCTGCCGGAGTTCTGGCTTATGAGGTCGTAAGACAGAGGATGAACAAGTAAAGGTAGAGTATATGTATTCGGAATTATCAGATAATGAACTGCTGGAGCTTATAAATGAACAAAAGGATAACGATGCTATGGAGACACTTATCAAGCGCTATGGCCCAATGATAACGGGACAGAGCAGAAGCCTTTATATCATAGGTGCTGATGAGGAGGATCTTATACAGGAGGGCATGATCGGACTGGTCAAGGCTGTGAATAATTACAGACCTGACAAGGGCGCGACATTCAAGACCTTTGCGTTCATGTGCGTGAGAAGGCAGCTCATTACCGCGGTGAACAATTCAAACAACAAGAAAAACGGACCGTTGAACTACTATATATCGATCTATGGCGATGGCGGGGGAGATTACTCCAGCCCGCTTGATGAGATAGATTCGGGTGTCATAACTAATCCTGAGGATATCATGATGGCGAAGTTGCGTGAGTCAGATCTTATAAAGCTCATCGACAGTAAGCTTTCTAAGCTTGAGAAGCATGTTCTTGACGAATATCTAACAGGCGCTTCTTATGAAGTGATAGGGGAGAGACTCTGCAAACCGGCAAAATCCATAGACAATGCGGTTCAGAGGATCAGAGCTAAGCTCAGGGATGTGTAATTAGAATAATAAAATTTTAAGTTGTTTAATCAAAGACAGGAAGTGGCAATATGCCGCTTCCTTTTTTTGCAAAGAATTTGCTAATAAGCCTGCATATTAGCTTGAAATAAACTAAAATAAATGTATAGCCAACCTTAATCGAAAGTAACAAAAGGTAAAAATGATTATTTTTTATTGATCATCAGATTAAGGAGTGGTGGCATGAGAGCGGAGAGCAAAGCTAAAAAAGGTAAAGGTAAGGTGGGAACGATCGTATTGTTCCTGGCTTTGCCGGTATTGCTTCTTATCGTATTCACTTATATACCATTTGTGGATATGTTTAAGAACAGTTTGACGGACTGGGATGGAATATATGAAGCTGAGACTGCGGGCGGAAAGTAAGTGATCCGGTCTGCGGTGGATAAAAATAAAGCCGCTCAGGGCGGCGTAAATACGGACAAAAAAATAAAAGCTACTAACGGGAGTCGGACCCGTGACCTCAACATTACCAATGTTGCGCTCTACCACCTGAGCTATAGTAGCTTGCTTTTCAAAAGCAATAATAACTATAACAAAATGGACATCAAAAATCAAGTAAAATATTTACATTTGTGCGAAAAATAATGACAAATCAAAAGATAATTGTGGTACAAGCAGTAAAAGTATGGTAAACTAACTGTAATCGTGTGCAAATTCGGTTGCAGACATTTAGAATTATCAAAAAAAGCGGGAGGCAGTTTGGAAATGGCTGAAGAGATGACAGGTAAGAATTTCATTGAACAGATAATTGAGAAAGATATCGCAGAGGGTAAGGTGCCGAAGATCGTTACCAGATTCCCACCAGAGCCAAATGGATATTTACATATAGGACATGCCAAGTCAATACTTTTGAATTACGGACTGGCACAGCAGTATGGCGGACAGTTTAATCTCAGATTTGACGATACCAACCCTACAAAGGAGAAGACAGAGTTCGTAGAGTCAATACTTGCAGATGTCAAGTGGCTGGGAGCAGACTTTGGAGACAGAGTGTTCTTTGCATCAAATTACTTTGACCAGATGTACGAGGCTGCCATAAAGCTCATCAAGAAGGGCAAGGCATATGTGTGTGACCTCACAGCAGATGAAATCAGAGAGTACAGAGGAACTCTCACTGAGCCGGGCAAGAACAGCCCATACAGAGACAGAAGCATAGAGGAGAATCTTGATCTGTTCGAGAGAATGAAGAACGGTGAGTTCCCTGACGGAAGTAAGGTACTCCGTGCAAAGATAGATATGGCAAGCCCTAACATCAACATGAGAGATCCTATTATCTACAGAATAGCAAGAATGAACCACCACAACACAGGTGACAAGTGGTGCATTTACCCTATGTATGACTTTGCACATCCTATCGAGGATGCCATCGAGGGTGTTACACATTCTATATGTACACTTGAGTTTGAGGATCACAGACCTCTGTATGACTGGGTGGTTATGGAGCTCGGTTACAAGGATTCACCTGAGGACACACCAAAGCAGATAGAGTTCGCAAAGCTTTACCTGACAAATGTCATAACAGGTAAGAGATACATCAAGAAGCTTGTCGAGGACGGAATAGTAGACGGATGGGATGACCCACGTCTTGTAAGCATTGCAGCCCTCAGAAGAAGAGGCTTCACACCATCAGCTATTAAGAAGTTCATGGAGCTGGTTGGAATATCCAAGAGCCAGTCGTCTGTTGATTACGCTATGCTTGAGTATTGCGTGAGAGACGACCTGAAGCTCACAGCCAAGAGATACATGGCAGTTGTTGATCCTGTAAAGCTTGTCATCGACAACTATCCTGAGGATCAGGTTGAGTACCTCGATGTCGAGAACAATCAGGAGAACGAGGAGCTCGGAAGCAGAAAGGTAGCATTCAGCAAGTATCTGTATATAGAGAGAGAGGACTTCATGGAGGAGCCTCCTAAGAAGTATTTCAGACTGTTCCCTGGCAACGAGGTTCGTCTTAAGAATGCATATTTCGTAAAGTGCGTGGGATTTGAGAAGGACGAGGACGGCAATGTCACAACAGTACATTGTACATATGACCCAGAGACAAGAAGCGGTTCAGGCTTTGAGGGACGTAAGGTCAAGGGAACCATTCACTGGGTATCGGCAGAGAGCGCAATAGATGCAGAGGTTCGTCTGTATGAGAATATCATCGATGAGGAGAAGGGGAAGCTCAACGACGATGGTACATTGAATCTCAATCCAAACTCACTTGTTATCAAACAGGGATGTAAGCTTGAGAAGGCATTTGAGGAGGCTCAGCCGGGAGAGGCATTCCAGTTCCTGAGAAATGGTTTCTTCTGTGTTGACTCAAAGGATTCTACAGCGGAGCATCCTGTATACAACAGGATCGTGTCACTCAAGAGTTCTTACAAGCCGGGCAAGTAATTACCGGGGATGCGTTTATAATTTATGATGTGGGGATTGGCGCTTATCCTGTGGGGGGATATGCGTACATCAAAATAGGTGATTGGAAACAAAAATATGAAAGATGAGAGTAAGAAGGTATACATACTTTTGTCAAAGACAAAAACAGTTCCTTCAAATCTCATAAAGCTTATGACCAGAGAGCCGTATTGTCACACATCTCTGGCACTGGACATAAGTCTTGATGAGATGTACAGTTTTGCAAGGAAAGGTGTATACAATCCATTTAACAGTGGATTTATCAGTGAGAACATAGAAAAGGAAATATTTGGAAAGCACAAGGGAACCAGATGCGCTGTGTATGAGCTGAAGGTCACGAGTAAGCAGTATGACAGGATACAGCAGGAGCTCGCCAGATTCAAGAAGCATCCGGACAGATACGGATATAACTTCATGGGTGTATTCAGCGTATTTTTCCATCTTGCGTATGAGAGGGAATACAGTTTCTTCTGTTCACAGTTCGTGGCATCGGTGTTGAAAAATGCTGGTGTGGATATATTCCACAAGAAACCGGGACTTGTCAAGCCGGGGGATTTCAGAAGGTGCCCTGAGCTCAGACCGATATTTACCGGGCTTCTCACAGAATACAGAGCATATCTCCATGAGAGAATGAAACAGGCTCATGGCATAGAGAACACAGGCAGAAGGCCTGGCATGATAAAGCCGGCGCTTCCGGATGGTCTCATTGCATGGAGAGTCAGTTAAAATAAGCCGCTTTACAGATATGTAAGGCGGCTTTTATTTATTGTCATGTGTTTATTATTCTACAAATGTATGGCCAATCTTGATGATCCCTCTCGGGAGGGCGTCCTTGGAATTCTTCCATGGCTCGTTCTTGTATCTGTAGTCAAACTTGTCTATGAACCAGCTCAGGTCACCATTGACACGTTCCATATTGTCAAAGTATACCTTGTTGAGGATTTCGATGAACTGCGCATACTGTTCCTTGCTCAGTTTGTTCTGGCCTGTCTTGTACAGTATTCCGTAGTGGTATGTACAGAAGCCTTTGCTCGTAGCAAATTTGTCCCTGAACTCGGAATCTCTTTTCCACATATGGAAGATAGTGTCTACATAGCGTACGAACATGTCATCCATACGTCCACAAATGAAGCAGCTTTTCTCCATATTCTCTATATAATCGACAACAGGTGCATTTGGTGTGTTCTTGCCGAACAGACCGGCTTTGGCGGCGGGACCTTTGGCAGCCAGCGCCCTCATATCTTGTATAGTCTTATTCATATGGGTGTTCATCATGAGTGCCAGACCCAGACGATTCTTTTCCTGATAGAGCATTCTCAGATGATGACTGCAAAAACCAAGCTTGTCAGTCATGGCACGGTTGTCGTCCTCCATGTAGCTTGGCCCCATCGTATATTCAATTGCATTTCGTTCAAGATCCTTCTGCATCTGGCACATAGGGCATTCGCAGCCGCTGTCAAATGCATCGTTTACTGGTATAGTGTATATCTGTTCAGCCATAGATCCTCCTGTTTGTGATAGTGTCAGTTTTTGCCACACTGCTTATGTGACATTGAAAATAATATACAGGTATTATACAATAGCCTAGAGAAATTTATAAGACAAAAAGCACAATTATACAAATATGAAATGGCAGGTGTACGGAAGATGAATGTAAGTTGTGATGGCAATATAGTTACGGTAGACGGAGTGAAGGATTTCAGACTTTCTCAGATACTTGAGTGTGGTCAGTGCTTTCATTTTGACAAGCTTGATGATGAAGTGTATGAGGTCATAGCATTTGGCAGGGCTGTGAAGATGGAACAGTCAGGCGGCGAGCTCAGGATATATGGTTCATCCATGGAAGACTATGAAGGAATATGGCGCCCTTATCTGGATATGGACAACGATTACGGGCTCATCAAGGAGAGTGTCATAAAGGCGGACAGCGCACTTCAGACGGCTGTGAATGAGAAGGATGGAATACGTATACTTAATCAGGACTTCTTTGAGACGCTTATATCATTTATCATATCCCAGAACAAGAATATCCCTCAGATAAAACAGTGTGTGAAAAATATATCGCATAGATTTGGTGATGAGGTCATAGGATATAATGGCGAGGCATTTTATGTGTTCCCTGATGTAGACAGACTTCATGAGGTCACAGAGGATGAGCTCAGGGAGTGCAAGGTCGGATTCCGTGCTCCATACATAATGAATGCGACGGAGGCGGTGTACTCGGGAAATGTCACAAAGGAGAAGCTTGACGCACTTGACATAGAACAGGCAAGGGAACTTCTCATGACTATAAAGGGAGTAGGAGAGAAGGTTGCCAACTGTGTCCTGCTCTTTGGACTTGGAAGACGTGAGGCTTTCCCTGTGGATGTGTGGATGAAGAGGATCATGGAGAGCATGTACTTTGATGGCAAGGACACAAAAAAGCTGGAGATAGAGGCATTTGCCGTGAAAAAGTTCGGAAATCTCGGGGGATATGCGCAGCAGTATCTGTTTGACTATGCAAGAACGACTCTTTTTAAGTGATATGTATTACTGTAGATGACAGACATATTTTTATATATTTTTTAGAAAATAAGGGTTGATTTTTTTATAGAAATGGATAGAATATAAAACAGTGTTAGCACTCACATAAATTGAGTGCTAAGAACGAAGATGAGAAAATAAAAGAAAAAATAAATCAGGAGGTATATATCATGAAGTTAAGACCACTTGGAGACAGAGTAGTATTAAAGCAGTCAGTAGCAGAGGAGACAACAAAGTCAGGAATCGTATTACCAGGCCAGGCAAAGGAGAAGCCACAGTATGCAGAGGTTATAGAGGTTGGCCCTGGAGCAGTTGTTGATGGCAAGCTGGTTCCTATGGACGTTAAGGTTGGAGATACAGTTATATATCAGAAGTTCGCTGGTTCAGAGGTTAAGCTTGACGACGAAGAGTACATAGTTATCAAGCAGGACAGCATCCTTGCAATCGTTGAGAAGTAAAAGCATATATCCAGACAGCGTGAGCTGTGGGAGACATATGCGGATGATATATATGTAATATAACATGGAGGTAGATAGAAATGGCAAAGGAAATTAAGTACGGTGCTGAGGCTAGAAAGGCACTTGAGGCAGGAGTTAATCAGTTAGCAGATACAGTAAGAGTTACACTTGGACCTAAAGGAAGAAACGTTGTACTTGCAAAGTCATACGGTTCACCACTCATCACAAATGATGGTGTTACAATAGCAAAGGACATCGAGCTTGAGGATGCATTTGAGAACATGGGTGCTCAGATCGTCAAGGAAGTTGCAACAAAGACAAACGATGTTGCAGGTGATGGTACTACAACAGCTACAGTTCTTGCACAGGCTATGATCAATGAAGGAATGAAGAATCTGGCAGCAGGTGCTAATCCTATCGTTCTCAGAAAGGGAATGAAGAAGGCTTGCGACAAGGCAGTTGAGGCTATTCTTGATATGAGTGAGACTATCAGCGGAAAGGATCAGATCGCAAGAGTTGCATCTATCTCAGCTGGTGACGATGAGGTTGGACAGATGGTTGCCGACGCTATGGAGAAAGTGTCAAAGGATGGAGTCATCACAATCGAAGAGTCAAAGTCAATGAAGACAGAGCTCGACCTTGTAGAAGGTATGCAGTTCGACAGAGGTTATATTTCAGCTTACATGGCAACAGATATGGAGAAGATGGTTGCAGAGCTTGATAACCCATATATACTTATTACAGATAAGAAGATCTCAAATATCCAGGAGATCCTTCCACTTCTTGAGCAGATCGTTCAGAGCGGATCAAAGCTACTGATCATCGCTGAGGATATCGAGGGTGAGGCTCTCACAACACTTATCGTCAACAAGCTGCGTGGTACATTCCAGGTAGTAGCTGTAAAGGCTCCTGGTTATGGCGACAGAAGAAAAGAGATGCTTCAGGATATCGCTATTCTTACAGGCGGTAAGGTAATCTCAGAGGAGCTTGGATATGAGCTCAAGGATGCTACTCTTGATGACCTTGGACGTGCAAAGAGTGCTAAGATCACAAAGGAGAACACAGTTATCGTTGATGGTATGGGCGCTAAGGAAGACATCGCAGGTCGTGTAAATGTCATCAAGGCTCAGCTTGAGGAGACAACATCAGAGTTTGATAAAGAGAAGCTTCAGGAGAGACTCGCAAAGCTTGCCGGTGGAGTTGCAGTTATCAGAGTCGGCGCAGCTACAGAGACAGAGATGAAGGAAGCTAAGCTCCGTATGGAGGATGCCCTTAATGCCACAAGAGCTGCAGTTGAAGAGGGAATCATCTCAGGTGGTGGTTCAGCATACATCCACGCTGCAAAGAAGGTTGCAGAGTTTGTAAAGGATCTTGAGGGCGATGAGAAGACAGGCGCTAAGGTAGTTCTCAAGGCTATGGAGGCTCCACTGTTCCACATCGCAGCCAATGCAGGACTTGAGGGATCAGTCATCATCAACAAGATCAAAGAGTCTGAGGTTGGTGTGGGCTTTGATGCATACAATGAGACATATGTCAACATGATCGAGGCAGGAATCATTGATCCTGTTAAGGTTACAAGAAGTGCACTTCAGAACGCTACATCAGTTGCTTCAACAATGCTCACAACAGAGTCAGTTGTAGCTGATATCAAGGAAGACGCTCCAGCAATGCCAGCAGGCGGAGCAGGAATGGGCGGCGGAATGGGCTTCTAAGGAATAGAGTCAGACACGATTTCGCAGTAAAATACAAAGACTAAGATAAAAAAGGATCACATCATTCGTAATCGGGTGATGTGTTTCTTTTTTTATGTAGGTTAATTGACACTAACCGGCATGTGTGAGATAATCAGAACAGATATTTTTCGACTAAGGGAAAGTATGGGTTACAAAAAAGTTATAAATGAAAGGCAGGAAGAGATGGGAGAAGATAACAACAGCTTTGGCGGCTATCAGCCAACAGAAGACAACAGACAGGCGGGACAGCAGAATCCATATGCCGGTGCGCCTCAGTATGGACAGAACGACCAGAACTATGGTCAGTCAGACGGCCAGTATGGACAGAACGACCAGAACTATGGTCAGTCAGACGGCCAGTATGGACAGAATTATGGTCAGCAAGGTGGACAGTATGATCAGAATTATGGTCAGCCAGGCGGCCAGTATGGACAGAATTATGGCCAGCCAGGTGGACAGTACGGACAGGGATATGGTCAGTATGGTCAGGGCTACGGACAGCCGGGAGATCCATACGGACAGAATTATGCTAACCAGGACATGAATATGGGCGGAGGTCCGGCATATCCACAGAATAATATGCAGCCACAGGAGAGCAAAGGCGTATCCATAGCATCTATGGTGCTTGGTATCTTTTCTCTTACATTTGGATGTTGTATCACATATGTGGGAATTGCCACAGCCATTGCGGGACTGATAACAGGTATCATAAGTCTTAAGGATAAGAAGCCTGGCAAGGGAATGGCTATCGCAGGTATTATAATGAGCGCAATAGCACTTGTGTTCCTGGTGTTCTGTATTATCCTGGTTCTTACATCGGACACATATCAGGATATGGTGGACGAAATACTCAGACAGATACAGTCAGGAAGCTATTAAAAATGTAATAAATTGAATAAAGAGAAGTGATCGAGAGGCCGCCGGATTTCGGGCGGCCTCTTGTTATGTGCACCAAGCTGATAATATTTGAACGTTTAATACTGTGTGGGTGATTGAATCTAAAGGTGGATTAGTGTTATTATTATGGAAGTGCGTAGAAGGTATCAGAAAGGAGGTCCTGTATTATGGAGAGTGATTATATTATTGAAGATACAGACATCAGGCGTCTTATTGTGAAAGCGGTAGAGGCGAGAGAAATGGCATATGCCAGGTACTCACAGTTTAAGGTTGGGGCAGCACTCCTGGCTGGCCGGGAGAATTCTTCGGATGCAGATGAAGTCGTTGGCAGAGAGACAGACAGCCGCGATAGAAATGCGAATGAATACAGAGTGTTCACGGGCTGTAATATAGAAAATTCCTCGTATGGTGCAACTATATGCGCAGAACGTGCAGCGGTGTGTAATGCAGTGAGTAGTGGCTATAAAGATTTCAAAGCGATTGCTATTGTCGGTGGCCTGAATAGTACAGGGATAAATGGAATAACATATCCATGTGGGATATGCAGACAGGTGCTCTCGGAATTTTCTGCGGATATGTATGTTATCGCAGCACATTCAGAGGATGATTACGACATGAGAAGATTGTCAGAGTTTCTTCCGGCTTCGTTTGGTGCCGGACAGATGGAATAGTGAGCGTTGAAAATTTATATAGAAGGAGAATATGAATTGGGAAATATCAAAGATTTAAAGGCTTACAGAATAGTTGAGGAGAAGGATCTACCGGAGGTACATGGCAAGGGATATGTGCTGGAGCATATAAAGACAAAGGCAAGGGTCCTCATTATTGAGAATGACGATGTGAATAAGGTATTCAATATAGGCTTCAGGACACCTCCATATGATGATTCAGGAATACCTCATATAATTGAGCACTCAGTGCTTTGTGGTTCAAAGAAATATCCGGTAAAGGATCCATTTGTTGAGCTGGCAAAAGGTTCTCTGAACACCTTCCTAAACGCCATGACTTATTCAGACAAGACGGTATATCCTATAGCGAGCTTCAATCAGAAGGACTTTGAGAACATCATGAGTGTGTATCTGGATGCAGTGTTCTATCCGGATATCTATATACATGATGAGATCATGAAGCAGGAGGGCTGGCACTACGAGCTTGACTCTATGGACGGAGACCTGAAGTACAACGGAGTTGTGTATAATGAGATGAAGGGCGTGTACTCAAGTCCTGAGTCGATTATGTACAGAGAGATAGAGTCATCACTCATGCCGGACACTCCATATGGCAATGATTCAGGCGGTGATCCGGTATCCATACCTACACTCACCCTTGAGAGATTCAGAGATTTCCACAGGACATATTATCATCCATCGAACAGTTATATTTATCTGTATGGTGACTGTGATATGGCGAAGGAGCTGGAATTTATAGATGAGGAGTATCTGTCACATTACGATTACAAGGAGATAGATTCAGCGATCCCTCTTCAGAAGCCATTTGACGAGATGAAGGATATCACTAAGGAGTACTCCATAGCTGATACTGATCCAGAGGAGAACAATTCCATACTCACATACAGCAAGATAACAGGGCTCAGCACCGAAAAGAAGAAGGTTACAGCCCTTGAAATACTTGAGTACGTGCTCATGGATGCGCCGGGAGCTGTCCTGAAGAAAGCTCTGACTGATGCGGGTATAGGCGAGGAGGTCTACAGCTCATTTGACAATGGCTGTCAGCAGACCACATTCTCTATCATAGCAAGAGGCGCGGATAAGAACGATAAGGACAGATTCATAAAGATAATAGATGATACATTTGAAGAACTCAGCCATGGTATAGATAAGGATGCGGTTGAGGCTGCAATCAACAAGTTTGAGTTCAAGCACAAGGAGGCCAATTTTGGAAGGTTTCCTAAGGGACTTATGTACGGACTGGATGCATTTAACAGCTGGCTGTATGACGATACCAAGGCACTCATGTTTTTTGAGATGAATGATGTGTATAAGGAGCTGAGAGAGGATCTTCAGAATGGATACTTTGAGCAGCTTATAAAGGAATGTTTCATTGATAATACATTTGGCCTGTATCTCACCATGAACCCTAAGAAGGGTCTTGACCAGGAGAATGAGAAGAAGATCGCTGATGAGCTTGCGGCATACAAGGCTACGCTCAGCCGTGAGGAGCTTGAGAAGATCGTGGAGGATACAAAGGCGCTCAAGGAGTATCAGGCGACTCCTTCATCCGCAGAGGATCTTGCCAAGGTTCCGCTTCTGGCGATAGATGACATTGACAAAGAGGCTGAGAAGCTCAAGAATGTTGAGTCTGAGATCGGCGGACTTCCGGTTGTAAGCCACGATATATTTACAAACGGTATAGGATATCTGAGGTTCTATTTCAATATAAATGATATAGATAATGACCTTGTGCCATATCTTGCTGTGCTGTCATGCCTGTTTAAATATATTGACACAGAGAAGCATACCTATGGACAGCTTTCAAATGAGATAGACAGTAATATAGGTGGAATAGAATTTGATATGGTTGGATATGCCAGTGACACGGATATTAAGAAGTTCTTTTACGTGTCAATGAAGGCACTCTATGAGAAGCTTCCATATGCCGTTGAACTGATGAAGGAGATTATGTTCTCATCTAAGATCGATGACAGGAAGAGACTGAAGGAGCTCCTGACGGAGGAGAAGTCCAGCATGAAGAATGGCATGGCTGCATCGGGACATGTGACCGCATACACCAGAGCCATGTCCTATATAGATGAGGGAGCAAGATTCACGGATGAGACCTGTGGAATCGCTTATTATGAATTCCTGTGTGACATAGTGGATCACTTCGATGAGAAGTACGATGACTTCATTGAGAAGCTTCAGTATGCCCTTGCAGAGGTACTCAGAAAGGGGGCACTTACGGTTTCATATACAGGAAATGAGGACGTGACAGATCTGCTTGAGGAATCATTTGCGGACTTTGGCATGGCACTCTCTACAAGACCTGCACATAAGGATGTGAAGCCTTTTGAGAAGGATCTCAAGAATGAGGGCTTCAAGACAGCCAGCCAGGTTCAGTATGTTGCCATAGCGGGTAATTTTGAGGATGCGGGATACAAGTACGACAGCTCACTGAGCGTTCTCAAAATCATATTCTCATATGGTTATCTGTGGGAAAATGTCCGTGTGAAGGGCGGCGCATATGGTGCCATGTGCTCATTCCTCAGGAATGGAACCTGCTATATGAGCTCATACAGAGATCCAAACCTCATGGAGACATATGACATATTCAAGAATGCATATAAGTTCGTGGAGAACTTTGAGTGCTCAGACAGAGATATGACCAAGTATATCATTGGAACCATGGCTCAGATAGATGCGCCGACGACTCCTGTTGCGGAGGGTATAAGCCATATGGCGAGATACTTTATGGGAGTTACAGATGAACAGATCCAGAGAGAGCGTGATAAGATCCTCTCCACCGACAGAGATGCCATCAGAGCCCTTGCACCACTTGTGAAGGCTGTTACGGATTCAGGAATCATCTGCGCCATCGGCGGAGAGAGCAAGATAGAGGAGAATAAGGACAACTTCAAGGATGTACTTGCGATTTTCTAGGTATAGCCGACAGTCGATATAATGAGCGCAAGTGAGTGGGCGTGCTTGCATGACTTGCGAGCGGCGAATTAGGGTCATGACATAGTAAAGCTAGATGCGTATGCGTAGGTTAGCCTGCGCATGCAGGATGAAGGAGATATATGAATAAAGAATACAAATCAGGCTTCGTGTCCATCATAGGCAGACCAAACGTTGGAAAGTCGACACTTATGAACAGACTGATAGGACAGAAGATAGCGATAACAAGCAACAAGGCGCAGACCACGAGAAACAGGATACAGACCGTGTATACCAGCGATAAGGGACAGATTATCTTCCTGGACACACCGGGAATAAACAGGGCGAAGAACAAGCTTGGAGAGTACATGCTCAAGGTTGCTGAGAGTACGCTGGATGAGGTCGATGTGGTTCTCTGGATAGTTGAGGCCACAACATTTATCGGTGCAGGAGAGCGGTATATCATAGAACAGCTCCAGCATGTAAAGACACCTATAATTGTGGTTGTGAACAAGATAGACAACGTGGAGGAGAGCAAGGTATTTGAGGCGATAAATACCTATAAAGATGCCTGTGACTTTGCGGAAATAGTTCCTGTGTCGGCATTAAAGGGCAAGAACACAGATGAGCTCATAGATACCATTATGAAGTATCTTCCGTATGGACCACAGTATTATGATGAGGACACGATCACTGACCAGCCGGAGAGACAGATAGTTGCCGAACTCATCAGGGAGCAGGCGCTCCGTCAGCTTGATAAAGAGGTTCCCCATGGTATTGCAGTTGTGATTGATTCCATGAAAGAGAGACCGGATGGCGGCCTGATTGATATCGATGCGACAATCATATGTGAGAGGGACTCCCACAAGGGAATCATCATAGGAAAGCAGGGCGTCATGCTGAAGAAGATCGGTACTCATGCGAGATATGGAATAGAGAGACTTCTTGACACCAAGGTCAATCTGAAGCTTTGGGTAAAGGTCAAGAAGGACTGGAGAGATACAGATACATTGCTAAGGAACTTTGGGTTTAGAGACGAGTAGTGTGTGCAAACAGGATCGGTAAATGTGCAGTTGCTGCGGGCAGTGCATAGTTTGCCGATCTTGTCATGTTAAATTTGTTATGGAGGTGGATATACAATTGAGAGAAGAAGTAACATTGCATGGAATTGTACTGTCCAGCAGCCTCCAGAGCGAATATGACAGGAGAATGGTGGTCCTCACCAAAGAACGGGGCAGGATCACAGTATTTGCAACAGGTGTGAGGAGAGGAACGAATCCGCTCCAGTCCAAGACACAGATGTTTGTCATGGGAAGTTTTACATTGATCCCGGCGCGGGATTCATACAGGCTTGTGAATATAGATGTGGATGAATATTTCCATCAGCTCACCATGGACATAGATGCATACTGTTATGCATCGTATTTCTGCGAGGTCATGGGCTTCATGACCCATGAGGGAGACAGGGCAGCAGATTACCTCAATCTTCTGTATGTGAGTCTTAAGGCTCTGGAGAAGGGGCAGATGCCAGCAAAGCTCATCAGGTGCGTGTACGAGATAAAGCTTATGGATGTGTTCGGACAGGGAATACAGAGCTTCCACTGTCCGGTATGTGGCAAGGCTGAGGTGTCAAATGTATTCGATGCAGCATCGGGTGGACTGCTCTGCGATGGATGCAAAGGCCGGGCAAAACATCCGCTTCATCTATCGGATGACGCAGTATACACGATACAATACATAAATGGTGCACCGCTTGGCAAGATGTACAACTTCAATGTGTCAGATCCTGTACTGGCGGAGATACAGCTAGTGTCGAAGCAGTTCATGGATATGTATGTGGACAGGAAGTTCAAATCGGTGGAGATCATAGACTCGCTGCCATGAAAAAAAGAAGAGAATCCTACATGACGTGAGATTCTCTTCTTTTTGTATATTACCTGTCTAAAATACAAATCACAGAGAGTGTATTATTTTAGAGAACGCCTTCATCGCGCCGGGAAGTTTTTCATATGGTATGGCGCTGAAACCAAACAGAAGCTGGTTCTCAGGACAGAGATTCTTTCTTATCCAGAATGGTTCTGTGGAGAAGATTCGTATGCCTTTCTGTTCAAAAGCTGATATGAGCTCTGTCTGGGTAAGCTTTGAGTTCTTAACCTCTGCCACAAAGTGGAGACCGGCTCCGGCACCATACATGATCACATCATCTTCAAGATTCTGTTTCACATAATTCAATATATAATCATGCTTCTTTTTATAGTGATTCTTCATGGCGCCTATGTGGCGCTGATAATTACCACTCTGTATAAATTCAATAAGTGCAAGCTGCAGAACCGTTGGAACTGTGCAGTTGGTGTGTGAATAACTGGATTCATATGCCTTCATCAGATCTGCTGGAAGCACCATATATGATATTCGAAGATCCGGTGACATGGATTTGGAAAATGTCCCGAGATATATAGTGTGGTCGCTGTTATCGATGGATTGCAGGGATGGAATTGGTCTGCTTTGGTATCTGAGCTCGCTGTCGTAATCATCCTCGATGATATAACTTCCCGATTGAGCCGCCCACTCTATGAGCTCTAGCCTCTTGCTGATAGGCAATATGCTTCCCATAGGGAATTGGTGGGATGGGGTCACATATAACAGCGTGTCTCTGAGCCTCTGTATATGGTCTATTGATACACCGTCATTCTCAAGAGGTATGGGGATGATCCTGAACGGACTCTGGCTGACGATCTCCCATGTTCCGTTGTAGCCAGGGTCCTCTATGGCAAATGAATAGTCTGACGGACTGAATATATGCGTGATTATATCTATTGATCTCTGGTGGCCGCTCGTGAGAATGATCTGCTCCGGTGTGCAGTTTACACCTCTGGACATGTACAGATATTCGGTGATAAGACTGCGGAGGGTGTAACTTCCCTGTGACATCTGGTAGGAGGCGGTATCGGCCATGGATATCATGTCCCAGGCGTTCATAAGGCATTTGCGCCATGCCCTGGAGTGATAGCAGTTGTAGTCCAGATTGCCGTAGCTGAACGTGTAGTCAAATGTCTTTCCTGATTGTCTGGAAGAATGCTGTATATTGTGGCTTTGTCTTGGCTTTTTGTCCGGAGAAAATGCAGAGATGTTCTCAACATAGTAGCCTGAGCCTGTCACGGAGCGTATATATCCTTCAAGTTCAAGCTGGTTGTAAGCAGATACTACTGTGTTGCGGCTCAGTTTATGTTCGGCGGCTAGCTGCCTTGTTGCAGGGAGCTTTTCACCTGCAGCATAGTGCTCATTAAGTATCTCGGATTTCATTTGTTCATATAATTGTTCGTATAGAGACTTATCGGAGGCCTTGTCTATTGATATCATTTCCGTGTTCCTTTCCTGCATATTATAAGCGTTAAAAATACCTTGTATCATTGGATATTTGCGTATTACTTGATTTGTTCATATTCCAATACTGCAAATTGGAACTATAAAAATACTTGAAATTGGAACTTTAGAAAGAACCAATCTGGTGCTATTATACAAGAGTCATAGCGAGTAAGCAATAAGAAGAAGTCATAAGGTGATGTCTGACGGCACAAATTATAGTAGCTTTGTATAAATAATATTACAAAATATGCCGTGAACCTTGCAAAAATATTTGAATGAGTATAAAATAAGGCGGATAGAGTGAAAAAATGCAAATTCGAATATGATTTGGAGGATTACAATGGAAAAGACATTAGACAAGATCGTTGCATTGGCAAAGAGCAGAGGATTTGTTTATCCAGGTTCAGAGATTTACGGTGGTCTCGCAAATACATGGGACTATGGTAATCTCGGAGTTGAACTCAAGAACAATGTTAAGAGAGCATGGTGGAAGAAATTCATCCAGGAGAACCCTTACAATGTAGGAGTTGACTGTGCTATCCTTATGAACCCACAGACATGGGTTGCTTCAGGCCACCTTGGAGGATTTGCTGATCCTCTTATGGATTGCAAAGAGTGTCATGAGAGATTCCGTGCAGATAAACTTATAGAGGACTTTATGGCTGAAAACGGAGTTGTTCCAGAGGGCGCAGTAGACGGATGGAGCAACGAGCAGATGGAAGAGTACGTTGAGAAGAACAATATCTGCTGTCCAACATGTGGTAAGCACAACTTCACAGGCATCAGACAGTTCAACCTTATGTTCAAGACATTCCAGGGTGTAACTGAGGATGCCAAGAACACTGTATACCTGAGACCGGAGACTGCACAGGGTATATTTGTCAACTTCAAGAATGTACAGAGAACTTCAAGAAAGAAGGTTCCATTTGGAATTGGCCAGATAGGAAAGTCATTCAGAAATGAGATAACACCTGGTAACTTCACATTCAGAACAAGAGAGTTCGAGCAGATGGAGCTTGAGTTCTTCTGCAAGCCGGGTACAGATATGGAGTGGTTTGAGTACTGGAGAAGCTTCTGTATCAACTGGCTCAAGGATCTCGGAATCAAGGATGATGAGATGAGAGCCCGTGACCATTCACCTGAGGAGCTTTGTTTCTACTCCAAGGGAACAACAGATATCGAGTATTTATTCCCATTTGGATGGGGTGAGCTCTGGGGAATCGCTGACAGAACAGATTACGATCTGACACAGCACCAGAATACATCAGGAGAGTCCATGGAGTACTTCGATGACGAGACAAAGGAGAAGTACATTCCATATGTAATCGAGCCATCACTTGGTGCTGACCGTGTTACACTGGCATTCCTGTGTGCTGCATATGACGAGGAGAACATCGGAACAGAGGAGAAGCCAGACATCCGTACAGTCCTTCATTTCCACCCACAGCTTGCACCGGTTAAGATCGGTGTGCTTCCACTTTCCAAGAAGCTCAACGAGGGTGCAGAGAAGATTTATGCAGAGCTTTCAAAGTACTACAACTGTGAGTTCGATGACAGAGGCAACATAGGTAAGAGATATAGAAGACAGGATGAGATAGGAACACCGTTCTGTGTAACATATGATTTCGATTCTGTTGAGGATGGAGCAGTCACAGTTCGTGACAGAGATACCATGGAGCAGGAGAGAGTCAAGATTGAAGATCTGAAGGCTTACTTTGAGAAGAAATTTGAATATTAATTGATGGTGTGACCGGAGATAATACGGGACACTGAATTACAGGAGGCATTAAGATGCATAGTAAAGAGTTATTTTCAGAATACGAGGCAAATGTAAGATCGTACAGCAGAAGTTTCCCAGAGATATTTACAAAGGCCAAGGGAGCCAAGATGTATGACGAGAATGGTAAGGAGTATATAGACTTCTTCGCAGGAGCAGGCGCGCTGAACTATGGTCATAACAATGATTATATAAAGGAGAAGGTTATCGATTACATCCAGAGCGATGGAATCATGCATTCTCTTGACATGATGACAGCACCAAAGGCTGAATTCATCGAGTTTTTTGAGAAAAAGGTCCTTGAGCCTAGAGGACTTGATTACAAGATCATGTTCGCAGGTCCTACAGGAACAAATGCAGTTGAGTCACTCTTAAAGCTTGCACGTAAGGTCAAGAAGAGAGAGATGATCTGGGCATATATGGGTTGTTTCCATGGTATGACACTTGGCTCAATATCACTTACAAGTGATGCTGCAAGCCGTGCAGGAGCAGGCGTTGGACTTGACAACGTATACCACATTCCAGCTCCTTACATGTTCCCAGAGCTTGATACGATCAAGTTCATGCAGACACTTCTTGATGACGATCATTCAGGTGTTGAGAAGCCTGCAGCAATCTTTATCGAGACAGTACAGGCAGATGGTGGTGTAAATGTATTCTCAGTAGAGTACCTCAAGGCACTCCGTGAGTTCTGTGATAAGAACGATATCCTTATGGTTGTTGATGACGTACAGGTAGGCTGTGCAAGAACAGGTACATTCTTCTCATTTGAGAGAGCAGGAATCAAGCCTGATATGTTCTCACTTTCAAAGTCAATCGGCGGATACCCATTCCCTATGGGACTTGCAATGTTCAAGCCGGAGTATGATCTCTGGAAGCCGGGTGAGCATTCAGGTACATTCCGTGGAATCCAGCTCTCAATGGTAGCTGCAAAGGCAGGACTTGAGTTCATGCTTGACAACAACATCGAGGCAGAGACAAGACGTAAGGGCGAGATAGTTAGAGAGTATCTTGAGAAGAATATAGACGGCGATCCAAATGTAATTGCAACACGTGGTATCGGACTCCTCTGGGGCGTAGAGGTTAAGGACGATGCAACAGCAGGTGCCATCACAGCAAGAGCTTTCAAGAAGGGTCTTGTAATAGAGAGAGCTGGCCGTGACAACGCGGTCATCAAGATCATGCCACCACTTATCATCTCAGATGAGGATCTTATTGCAGGTCTTGATATTCTCAAGGCAGCTATTGATGGTGAGTAATTTGTAATTTAATGAGCATTGTGACAGTTGTAATTGCGCAAGACTGATATAATGCGAATATCCACATGAAGCCGATAGGCGACATGATATAAAGTTAAACATAGGCTGCGGAGTTTTCCGCAGCCTATGTTTTTTTATGGCGGGATTGTGAAAGGTACAAGATGGATTGTTATTATATGCAGGCTGAACATCGATGTAAACAAACAACATAAGGCTATGAGCTCAAATGTCCAGAGCATTTTGAGGTTTAAACATTATGTCTAAATACGAACATTGGCAGAAAGCATTGAGAAAAAATAACGGCTCACAGAAGAAAATAATCAAAATTTAAATATATGTAAAAATGGGTTGGAATATACACAAGATATACACAAAATATAGAAAAAAGAGTTTGCTAATGTTGACATATATGTTATAATCAGTCTAGCGCGTGTGGAGACTTCACGGGGACTTCACACCATGAAATATAAAGTTTACGTAGGAGGTAACAAACAAATGGCAAACAAGTGGGTTTATATGTTTAGCGAAGGCGACATGACCATGCGTAATCTTCTCGGTGGTAAGGGTGCAAACCTTGCTGAGATGACAGCAATTGGTCTTCCAGTTCCACAGGGTTTCACAATTACAACAGAGGCTTGTACTCAGTACTATGAGGATGGCCGTAAGATCAATGACGAGATCATGGCTCAGGCTATGGATGGCGTTAAGAAGATGGAGGAGATCAACGGCAAGAAGTTCGGAGATCTTGAGAATCCATTACTTGTATCAGTTCGTTCAGGTGCAAGAGCATCTATGCCAGGTATGATGGATACAATCCTTAACCTTGGTCTTAACGATGACGTTGTTGCTGCTATGATAGCACACAACCCAGATCCAGCATTCGAGCGTTTCGTATACGATTCATACAGACGTTTCATCCAGATGTTCTCAGACGTTGTTATGGAAGTTGGTAAGAAGTACTTCGAGCAGCTCATCGACAAGATGAAGGAAGAGAAGGGTGTTAAGTTCGATGTAGAGCTTACAGCACAGGATCTCAAGACACTTGCTGAGCAGTTCAAGGCAGAGTACAAGAACCAGTTAGGAACAGATTTCCCTTCAGACCCAGTTGAGCAGTTAAAGTTAGCTATCGAGGCTGTATTCCGTTCATGGGATAACCCACGTGCGAACGTATACAGAAGAGACAACGATATCCCATATTCATGGGGTACAGCAGTTAACGTAATGCCTATGGTATTCGGTAACCTGAACAATGAGTCTGGTACAGGTGTTGCATTTACTCGTGACCCTGCAACAGGTGAGAAGAAGCTTATGGGTGAGTTCCTTATCAATGCACAGGGCGAGGACGTTGTTGCCGGTGTTCGTACACCAATGCCAATCGCTCAGATGGAGCAGGAGTTCCCAGATGCTTATGCAGAGTTCATCAAGGTTTGTGAGACTCTTGAGAATCACTACCATGATATGCAGGATATGGAGTTCACAGTTGAGAACAAGAAGCTTTACATGCTTCAGTGTAGAAATGGTAAGAGAACAGCTCAGGCAGCTCTCCAGATCGCTTGTGACCTTGTTGATGAGGGACATAAGACAGAGGAAGAGGCAGTTGCAATGATCGATCCTCGTAACCTTGATACACTTCTTCACCCACAGTTTGATGCAGCAGCTCTTAAGGCAGCTACACCAATGGGCAAGGGACTTGGCGCTTCACCAGGTGCTGCTTGTGGTAAGATCGTATTCACAGCTGACGATGCTGAGGCATGGGCAGCTAGAGGCGAGAAGGTAGTTCTTGTACGTCTTGAGACATCACCAGAGGATATCACAGGTATGAAGTCAGCACAGGGTATTCTTACAGTTCGTGGTGGTATGACATCACACGCTGCAGTTGTTGCCCGTGGTATGGGTACATGCTGTGTATCAGGTTGTGGCGATATCGTTATGGACGAGGAGAACAAGAAGTTCACACTCGCTGGCAAGGAATTCCATGAGGGAGATTACATCTCAATCGATGGTACAACAGGTAACATTTACGATGGAGTTATCAAGACAGTTGATGCTCAGATCGCAGGAACATTCGGCCGTGTTATGGCATGGGCTGATAAGTATAGAACACTTAAGGTTAGAACAAATGCAGATACACCAGCAGATGCTAAGAAGGCACGTGAGCTTGGTGCAGAGGGTATCGGTCTTTGCCGTACAGAGCATATGTTCTTTGATCCAGAGAGAATCGCAGCATTCCGTGAGATGATCTGCTCTGATACAGTAGAAGAGAGAGAGGAAGCTCTTAATAAGATCCTTCCATATCAGCAGGGAGACTTCAAGGCTCTTTATGAGGCACTTGAGGGTAACCCAGTTACTATCAGATTCCTGGATCCACCTCTTCATGAGTTCGTTCCAACAGAGGAGGCTGACATTGAGAAGCTTGCTGCTGCTAAGAACAAGAGCGTTGAGGAGATTAAGGCACTTTGCAACTCACTCCATGAGTTCAACCCTATGATGGGTCACAGAGGATGCCGTCTTGCTGTAACATATCCAGAGATCGCTAAGATGCAGACAAAGGCTGTTATCCGTGCAGCAATCGAGGTTCAGAAGGAGCATCCAGATTGGACAGTTGAGCCAGAGATCATGATCCCACTTGTATGTGAGGTTAAGGAGCTTAAGTACGTTAAGAAGGTAGTTGTTGAGACAGCTGACGCTGAGATCGCTGCTGCTGGCGTAGATCTTAAGTATGAGGTTGGTACAATGATCGAGATCCCAAGAGCAGCTCTTACAGCTGATGAGATCGCTAAGGAAGCAGACTTCTTCTGCTTCGGTACAAACGACCTTACACAGATGACATTTGGATTCTCAAGAGATGATGCTGGTAAGTTCTTAAATGCTTACTATGACGCTAAGATCTTCGAGAACGATCCATTTGCTAAGCTTGATCAGACAGGTGTTGGTAAGCTCATGGATATGGCAGTTAAGCTTGGTAAGCCAGTTAATCCAAAGCTTCACATCGGTATCTGTGGTGAGCACGGTGGAGATCCTTCATCAGTTGAGTTCTGCCACAAGATTGGTCTTGATTATGTATCATGTTCACCATTCAGAGTACCTATCGCTAGACTTGCTGCTGCTCAGGCTGCAATCGCTAACAAGTAGAAAAGTAGATTACAACTATATGTACTTCACGGAATTTCTGATTACCAGAGCTGATGTTAATGATTTCATGACACATCGTCCGGAGTACACGAAAGCGAACCGTTTTAAGGATTTCGTTTATAAAATCTATCTTTGATAGTTAGGGGGAAATTCCAAATATTGGGTTTTCCCCTTTTTTTATTGGGTTTTCTAAGGATTCTATCTCTTACTAAGAGTAGAGTCCTTTTATTTTATACAAAATACTTTGTCTTGTTGCGGCGAGGCCCCTTGCAGCGACAACAGCACCGATGGAATACGGTTCGGTAAAGGTTATTTTGTCCTGCGGAGGCGGGGATTTCACAGCAGGCGGAAAGCACGTGATAAGTGAGGGATACAAGGTTTATGAGAATAATCTCTGCGATTATTTTAAGGCAAAGCCTGACACGGCAGATACTTACGGAGCATTTCACTAAACCGCCGAAGCGTTATTCCGAGAGCAGCCTTCTTTCCGCCAACGAAGATTGACATCAACGCAATCACGGATGGAAAGACCGGAACGCTTGAAACCTATCTGCCGACAGCGGAGGCGTATCTGGCGGAGAAAGCTGTGTAGCTGAACAATCTGGCACAGAAGCAGGCGCAGCACGAAGCGGAGGAACTGACGCAGGAGGACATTTTGAGGGATTTGGAGCTTCAGGAGAATCCGGACAACAGGCTCAGAAGGTTCAACAGGAAAATGTAGAAAACATGTGCTTTTTGAGAATTCTTTATTTGCAGTTGTTAAAATCTATGTTTGAGATTTCTTTTCCTCTGAAAAAATCATTAATACACAGTCTATACTTTACTTAGATGATAACGAGGAAGGTGATTTACATGAACGATTGCTACAACTGGGAGCTGGAAGAGGCACTTATTGATATGGAGAGCAATACTGATTTCATTGAGAAGTATATGTCCGATGACATAGAGTCATTTGGTCACGTTTTGCATGAAGAAGATTGTCTTATAAGGAAGTCACGGGAGAATGCATGGGTTAGAAAGAGATTGCATAAAAAGAAAATGTATAGACAGTTTTTGTCGTGGAATCCGCGCCTTGATTTATCAAAGGTTTATGGGGCAAGGGTGATGAATGCGTCATATATTGATTATCATGGATTTGACTTTGATTATTTTGGGACGTTTGTTTCGTACATTGATAGATATTGTTTTAATCCATATACGCATACCTATCGCTCTGCTTGTGGCGACATCCGTGTATATCATGGGAGCATTGAGTATTGCAAATGCGGATGTGCTATTTCAACAAGTAAAACCATGTATAAAGATACTGGCAGAATTACCAATCGACGTATTCGCAAGATGAGAGTATTGGATGAAGATAAGGAGCCGGGAAGTCGCAGTTACTATAAGAAGATGTGTGGACCGTTGATTGATTTATGGTAAAACGTGGAATAAAAAATTGAAAATGATATTTTTAGTAATTAATGTCAATATTTTGATGGAAAATAAATATTCAGTGCATGGCACCAAGGTTGCGATGAGTTAGGCGATGAGTTAAGCAGATATATTTATTGTCAATAAGTAGGCAAAATGTTATAATTTATTTGTCAAAAAACGACAGAATATGCTGGGGAGCGACTGGATTTTGAATAAAAACTACAAAGATTGTCTATTATGTCTCTTATGAATATCAAAGTGGATTTTCTGCGGAAGGATATTCTTTCACAAGGATATCAATGCGAAAATATTATCTTTCATGCGATATTTCCCTGGCAAGTACAGATATACAAGGTAGAAACAAATGTACATGTTAAAAAATATATATCGGCAAATAATGAATACAATAGGTAGCATTCCACCAGAATCGGGAGGAATACTTGGATAGAGGGAAGTAATTCTGGGAAAGTGCAAAATATTAGTGGTATATGAATTGCCGATTCAGCAATTCATGGATTGCTTAAGATGTGGGGAATACATATGATAAAAATTTTCGTGTCAAGTACATTTAAAGATATGGATTATGAACGCGATATTCTTCATGACGAAATAGTTCCTGAGTTGAATGAGTATGCGTCTCAATATGGTGAGCAAGTAGAATTGTGTGACTTACGCTGGGGCATTGACACTACAGGATATGATGAAGTAGAAGGTTCAAAGAAAATTTTGTCTGTATGTTTGGATGAAATTGAGCGTTGTAATCCATATATGGTTGTCCTTCTTGGAAATAGATACGGTTGGGTACCGGACAAAAAGTATGTTAGCGATATAGATTTACAGGCGGAGTACTATGATAAAAGTGTTACTGAGCTTGAGATACAGTATGGGGCATTGGCAAGAAATAATCCTAATGCATTATTCTATTTTAGGGAGCTGGATGGCGTAATTCCGCCGGAATATGAAAGCGAAGATACAGACAGTGCTGGCAAGCTTAAACGTTTGAAACAAAGAATAAAAGAATTATTTCCAAATCAGACATATACGTATCAGGCACATTGGACGGGATCAGGATTGAAATTTGATGCGTTCAAAGAAAAGGTTCTTTTTGATATAAAAGAAAAAATAAGCGATAGATTATCCCAATATAAAGGATTGTCATTGTTTGATCGGGAGCAAAGGCAACATTGGAATTATGCAAGGCAAAAGTTTATACAATACGGGGCAAGACCAGATTTGGAAAAACTGGTAAATAATGGATTAAATTCAAATCATAGAATACTGGGGATTGTAGGAGAACCAGGAATGGGAAAGAGTACATTTATCAGCCAACTCGCTTACAACTATGGAGGAACTGGCACTATAGTTATTCCTGTTTTTTGCGGTATTACAAAGAATAGTTCTACTGTATATGGGGTCATATATTATTTAAATACTTTTTTTGAGACCAATTTTGGATATATGCCGGATATTCAAGAAAGAGACAGTATAAGTGTTCTTAATTCGTATTTGTTTAGATTTGGATTTGAAAAACGAAGACTGCTTATTTTCATAGATGGTGCAGATCAACTTCTACAGCTTGGGCAGGACATGGTTAGCGCGTTTAGATATATACCTTCAAACATAAAATTAGTTCTGTCATATACACCGGAATATATACCAGGTCGCCCGATTAAACAAATTATGTTGAAAGGTATGAAAGAATCTGAAAAAAAGAATGTAATAGATAAAATAAGAGAAAGTGTTTCGAATAGATTAAGTGACAAAGTAATCCAGGAGATATTAAATCAGAATCGTTCCAATGAGCCATTATACTTAAGCATTGTGTACAATATAATGATGATGCTTGGGCATAGTGATTTTGAACAGATAAGAGCAATAGACAAATTGGATAATGGCATGGCGGCTATTAACGAATATCAAATTGCATATATAAGAAGTTTGCCACAAAATGTGGGCGCGTATTTGTTCTCCAATATAGCAATGAGAATAAATGAAGACTTTATACAGCTTGCTATAGATTATATTGCACTTTCATCTGGAGGGCTAAGGACTTCGGATGTTGAGAATTTAGTTAGCATATACCATGAGAATATTAAATGGTCTGAATTGGATATGTCCAGATTTGTAAAGCTTGCAAAACCGTATATCCTGATAAGAGAAGATGGACGGTATGATTTTATGCATAAGAGTTTCCGGACAGAGGTACGAGAAAAGTGTAATCGCGCGGAGAAATTGCGTATAGAGATGATTGAATATTTTGAAACATTACCCTTGGATGATACAGTTCGTGTTGCTGATACAATCTCAATAGCTGAAGAATGTGAAAACGCAGAGATGATTTGTGAGTACATAAATAAAACTATAGATGCCGTATATCAGAAAGACGAACAAGTCTCTGAAAGTATGTACAGAACTGCGCAGGAGCTGTTTTCTCAACTTAACGATATAGTATTAGCAGATGACGATTCGCTTATGCTACAGATAGTTGAATATGAAATAAAGAATTATGAAAATACGGACGATTTTTTGAGATATTTGAATCAACAGGTTATAAAAAGCAGGAAGATGAATGCTTTTAGTTTGAAAAAGATAAATCGTTTTTATCAACTCCTAATAAAGGATGTGTATGATTACTTTGGACTTGAAGGAAGTACACTATTTTTCAGAAATAATATGCGTATAATTTATTATATTTATCGGTTGCTAGGTATGTTTTCCTATAAGGAAATATGGCATAAAGATATGTTAATCGAGACGGGTATAAGAGCTATTTCTATAAGCTACATGGTTTTGGCACGATGTTACCTAAATTATTGCAAGAATAAGAAGGAATTGTGGCAAGGGATTTATTATGCTGAATTGGCTTTAAGCTTATTTGAGAAATTAGGAAAGAACAATAGCTTTTTTTATGAAACAAGAATAGCTGCAATGTACTCTGAGAAAACAAATAAAGCATATATCGCAGAATTGTACGATATTCTTGGTAACTTATATATGAAAGTAGAAGATTATAGGAATGCAGAGAACTTTATAAAAAAGGCTGTAATTGAAAATTTCGATAAAATAAAGAATGGATTGGACGATAATAAGGAAGATATATATCATAGGTTGTATGAAAACTATGTATCCATGTGTAAGCTGATGCTTCAACATGATCAACCGGATTTTGACAGAATAATAAAAATTGGTTTAAAGGCAAAAGAAATATACATAAATCATTTATCAAACTACTATGATTTGTTTCGTTCTTACTTTGTTATAGTGAAGGCATATGAGGAAAAAGGAGAATTAGAGCAAGCTGGTAGAACTGCTGCAGACAATGTGAATTATTGCGTTAAATTGTCGACCGACATCCCATCGCTGAATAATTATATGATCTTGATGAGAGCTTATGGGAATTTGGCTCAAATATATAAAAGGTTAAATGATAACGGTTCATTAACAGAACAAATTATAGAATTGAAGGAAAAAATATCTAATATAAGCCAATGGATAAATAATAATTACGAGGGAGTTGATTTTTCATATGAATTCTGATGGAGACAAAGTGTACAAGGAGATAGTTGCTGAGCATAACATGAAAAGGCAAAAAAAAGATAAAATATATAAAACAAGCTCTATTGTTAGTAGAGGTATGTTTTATGTTGCATCCGTATTATTGATATTATACAGTATAATTAATTATTATTACGTTAATCATAGGCGTACAGCTGTATTGGGAGCAAAAGAAATTACAAGCAGTATAATAAGAATGAATGATTTAATAGGAACAGTAGCATTGTTCGCTATTTGTCTATTGGTAATCAATTTGGTTATCGGATATATTTTAAAATTTTTGATAGTAAAAAAATATAACAAGCATTTAGATTATATGTTACAAATAGATATACAAGGGGATGACGTTAATGATTAGATGCGAGCGATGTGGGAGCTTGAACAGAATGGGAAACGGAAAGTGTATTATTTGTGAGGGTGTCGTTGGGACAGAGGAAAAAATTTCACAGATTAAAGATATGAATGTTGGAGGATTCAAAAATAATAAGTATTCGGAAAGTAATCAGAAGATAAAGGATCATACATTTATTGGAGGAAAAGATTGCATAGAGCGTACGCCATACAAAAATAGGAGTTTTACGGTCTATTTAGGATTAGTAATTATCGTGTCATTGTCTTTGTTTGCATTTATGGATACGCCGGTAATATCTTTTTTAGATGAAGCTGGAAATGTAGATTATTCTTTATGTATAAATAGTGATTCATTTATACGATGTATATATATTATTTTTATAATTACCGCAGTTTTAATAGCAATTGCAAGGGCAAGGATCCAATTGATATTGTTTTCAGCAATATCTTTCTTTTTTTTCCCTTTTTCAGCTGCCATTGTTGGAGGCGTGGTTATGACATATAGTGATGAACCTTGGATTGATGTTGTTAGGGCAGAAGGATTTTATTATATTCTCATTGGAATAATAGTTGCATGTTCTGCTGTGCTGATAGATTTTTTAATTGATAGGCAGAAAAAGAGAGAATATGAGAAATCACCTATTTAAAATCATTGTTAAGTCACTCAAGAAAAAGGAGAAAGTTGTATGATTCATAAGTACAAGAGCAATCATTTTGCAAGAGAAATTAGAACAAGTAAGTGATTTTAATGAATGGTATCCTGTTGGCTGGATTGGAGATATATGTTATTTATACAACAATGAGGTGGCATTTTTAAATTTTAGAAATTCTATTGTAGATTTAGAATCGCACGAAGTGATGTTTGTTGATAGGTCAGGAGAAGGGTGCGTTGGATTTTATCAAATGTATACATTGGATGAATTGATTGAAAAGGGGAAACAAATGTTATCTCAGTAATTTAAAAACATATATGAAAAAGATTTTTTGATATAAGACGAGGATAAAAAATGGAGAAGGAAAACCATATACAATTTAAGACCAGAGGGGACTCAACAAATCAAGGAAAACCAAGAGTATATTTTTGCTGTCATCCAGATGATTTTGATATGTATTTTGAGTCCGTAAGAAATGAAATTCTGGATAAGCAAAACTGTGCAGTTTATTTTTATGATAATGCTTCATCTATTCCGGAACAGGAGCGTGAAACTGACCTTTTATCCATACAGCTTTTTGTCATACCGGTAACTACAAATCTGCTGACAAAACCATCAATTGCTATGGATAAAGATTTTCCACTTGCATTAAAGAATAAGATCCCTGTACTTCCTTTAATTCAAGAGCGAGGCTTGGAGGAATTGTTTGTAAGAAAGTTTGGAGATATGCAGTATCTGGATAAAACCCAAAGAGATATAACTGCCATCAGTTATGAAGAAAAGCTTGAAAAGCATCTGTCTGCTATTTTACTCGGTGATGAAATGACGAAAAAAATAAAAAATGAATTTGATGCTTATATATTCCTTTCCTATCGAAAAATGGACAGAAAATATGCCCAAGAATTAATGCGTTTGATACATAAAAACAAATATTACAGGGATGTAGCAATTTGGTACGATGAATTTTTGACTATAGGTGAAGATTACAGGGAGAATATCAAAGAGACATTACAAAATAGTGGTCTGTTTGTTTTGGTTGTAACTCCAAATCTTTTGTTACCGGGTAGTTTTGGTGGGGTGAATTATGTAATGAAAGAAGAATATCCTACGGCAAAAAAAACTGATGTAAATATTTTACCTGTAGAAATGGAAAAGACAAATCGATCTGAATTGGAAAAACTATATCCGGATATTCCTTTATGTGTCGATCCCAACAATGATGATATGATGAGAAGATTTTTGATTTCTGCGGTTTGGGATATGGGAGTCAGAGAAATTGATAATTCTGCTGAGCATAGTTTTCTTATAGGACTGGCGTACTTGGGTGGAATTGATGTTGAAGTGGACCGTGAACGTGCAGTTACCCTGATAGAGGATGCAGCGAATTGCGGATTGGCGGAGGCTATGGAAAAATTGGTTTCGATGTATCGTATGGGTGAAGGTGTAGAGAGGAATTATGAGGAGGCTATCAAGTGGCAAGGGAAATTAGTGGATTATTGGAGAAAACAGTATAAAAAAACAAAAGATAAAAATGAATCAGTTTTGTATACGAATGATGATGGAACAGTTGAAGATGTTGCAGAATTGTATATAAATGCATCATTGGTTTATGCAAATTATTTGTCAGAGTCGGGACATATAATTTTATCAACATTTCATTATAATATGCTGAAAAAAAGTTGTGAGGAAATTTATAATGACTCAGGGATGCACAAGTATAAATCTCTAATTGGAGACATTTACTATAGTCATGCCCGTGAATTAGAGATTGCAGGGAGGTTCTCCGAGTCATTAAAATGGTATATTAAATCACTGGAGGTTAGACAAGCATTATTAACCGAGGATAGCAGTATGAAAACAATGCTGGATTTATGTAGAAATTATTCTTCGGTTGGTAATATATTTTATATGTCAGGCAATACAGATAAAGCGTCACTTTATTATATTGAAAGAGATAAAATTCTTAAAGAGCTTGTTGGTGAGACAAATGTAGTAGAGGCAAGTATAAGGAGAGAGGTTGCCATAAGCAGTAGCAATATGGGAGACGTTTTAAGCGAAGTAGGAGTGCTTAACAAAGCGAAAGAATTTTATGAAGCATCATTGGATATTTTTGAAAAAATAGCGGAGGAAATACAAACAATCGAGGCTAAAAGAGATTTAGCTTCATGTTATGTTCGGCTGGGGAGAATCACAGCAAATGACAATATATCTGATGCAAAGGATTTCCTTGAAGGATCACTTAGGATCAGAGAAGAGTTAGCTTATGAAACAAATACAATATTGGATAGGAGAGATATGTCTGACAGTTATTATTGGCTTGGCGTTATTTTGGAAAAGCAAGATATGAAAAAGGCATTAGATTATTATGAAGATTCATGCAAAATAAGCAACGAATTACTAGAAGAAGCATTAAGGATAGATACAGATTGGGTAGCGGTAAAGCGTGACTTAGCCCGGGCTTATATGAGAATTGGTGCGCTTATGGAAAAAGCAAAAAAATATGATGATAAGAGAACATATTTCTATAAGGCCGCAAGATTATATAGAGATGCTGGGTTTCTTACTCATGAAGAACAGGACTATGTTAAAGTGGCAATATGCTATTTCCAGGCAGCGATGGTTATTGAAGCTGTTGATGAAACTGAAGACAATCGTCCTATTCTCAAGGCAAATGTAAACAAGGAATTACTTCAAAAATCGTATGAAGTGTGGAGCGAACTTACCAATTGGTATCCGAATAACCGAAAATATAAAGAAGAAAAGGATAAAGTACAGAAAATACTTATGGTAAATCCTGGAGAAACAGGCACTATATGATTAATGACAACTTAAAAGAATCATGTGAGTGGAAGAGATCGTATGGCATTAGGATTAAAACAAGGGGCTGCCGCTTCACGAAAGTTCATTCGTTAAAAGCGACAGCACCATATTTTGAAAGGTTGTAGAAGAGACAACAACAATGTCTAAAGCGGACAAATTTCAAATTACCGTGTGTAGTGATTGCGGTTTTCAAAGGCACCTATGTTCTTATCGTAGATGTTATGCGATTCATAATATTCCATCATTTCATACCCTTTATCTCCTCGTGTGTAATGTGGAATACTTCTTGATTTATGCGGCTTTTTTTTGTGCCGTATTTTCAACTTCCGTGCCTTTACTCTTCCTTTGAAAAATGGCATGAGATAGAGTACAAGCAAAAAGCAGATTGCTGAAAATGATGCATCTCGGATGGCTAATGACGCTGCTCCGATCAATATCATGACAGGTGACAACTTTATATGCCAGTTAATATACGAATGATATCGGAGCAATATTGTTGGTACCGCCTGTGAAGTAATGCAGATTATGGCGATCAGAAGTATTTGAAGTAAAATCTGACCTGCCGTGTGATAACCGACGATCAATGGAACCAAGAGACATCTCTCTATATGGGAACCAAGAAATACTCCATACGCTGCATCTAGATAGAAGTCACTAGAGGTCTTGGCTGCTTTGCCACCGGTACTCGAGGTTATCCGTTTAATGAAGGCTTTATCTGTGTGATTTCCCAATGAAATTACGTTTATTTGTATGTTCATGCTGTTGGCTCTATTTATCAAGTATTCTTCATCAACATTGATTGTGGATTTCCCATCGGTCAGGAGTATGACACTTCGGCTTCCTGTAGCTGTACCGGCTTTGTCAAAGGCATTCAGAACCGCATATAATGCGCCATTGATATCGGTGCCTCCTTCTTTGGCTTTGTTTTCCAACTCATGATTTAATGTGCTTTTGTTCACTTTAAGATAGTCCATTGGAATATAGCAATGAATATCTTTTGAAAAACGTATTAGGCCCACTTTGCGATTCCCGTCTATATGTTCAAGAAGCTCGTTTGCAGCAGTCAATCTCCTATCATTTTTATCGGAAGTTTTCATAGAACTGCTATCATCTATCACGAGCATGGTTTCTTGAGCAATATCAACATCGTAGTCTGTTCCGTTAAGCTCATATAGTATTTCACAGACTCCGGCAATAATTCCGGTGCAGATGCTTCCAACCACAACAATTATTAACACCTTCTTGAATGACAGACAATCTGATTGAGAATATATACGACCTCTGAGAATCTCCGTTATACCGATCAGCATGGTGTAAACAGCTGTAATTGCAAAAAAGAGCGCGCTTACAAGTAGAAAGTTTGGAATCTCGGTTGAATACAGTGATGCCAGCTTATACCTCCAGAGATAATATCCTGCAATCACAGATATGAGTGCCGGAAATAACATTTCAGCATAATATCTCAATTCTATATTCGTAATCTTTTTGCCAGAACTGATTTTTCTGTTACGTTTGAATGTATTAAGCCAATTCAACACATTTGATGAGATACGTCGTTTGTTCATAGTTCCTCCATTCTAGGCGGCATGCACGTTATAGCTTCTGTTGTGCTATGCCGCCTTTTTACACATATGTTTTAGTGGATGTAACTAGTCAAGATTTTGATAGAAGACATTTGCAACAGATGAACTTGCATCGGTTATATAAACGACTCTGTTTTTCTTTGCATTGTCTTCATCCCATTCTCCGGATGAATCGAAGCAGTCACACTTAAAAGGGTTCAAATCATAACCGAGTGGATAACAGCGTATAGATTCTTCTTGTACACCGGCTTTGATCAGCAACGTTTTTACTGTGTTTGCACGAGCGGATGATAAGTCATATAAGGCTTCTTTATCGTCTGACCATGCAGTTGACGCAAATACGGCGATTGTTACATCCTGACTGGTTGCATAGCTGATCACCGGTGACAAGACTTTCAACGCCTCGTTTTCAGAAGTAATCAGTTCCGCAGAGTCAGGCTGAAACGATAATGACACATCGTTAAAACACAGTACATCATCCTTGAGGTTTATGGATTCGTTTGTTGTAGTATCGGCATAAACAAAATGATTGCCTATATCGCTTGCTGTAACCGGAGTCACAGAGGGATAGTCTATGTCTAGGGGTGCACCATCCGGTGTGTTAGTCTTGAAGGTCACGTCAGAGCATCCGCTAGATTCAAATATAGCCTGCCACAGCGCTTGGAGGTTTGTAGAGTCAAGTTGTGAAAGTTCAGCTTGTTCTCCGCTGGTGGTATCTACATGACCGAGGCCATACACCGTTACTGACTCTATGCTTCTCATATCAGGCAGCTCATGAATATTACTAAGGTCAGCAACGGTTTCGTTAATGGTATCGGAATCAGAATATGCGTCAAGGCCGCCTGCCATATTAATTGGGTCCATGGTCTGTATCATGCTAGAGACAATCACAATTCGTTTTATACCATCGTCGTACGTTTGGAGTTCGTCACAAGCCAGCCGAATAGCTTTCAATACGTTGACTTCGTCTGCAACAGGAGATGTATTGTTGATGATGCTTTTTATGACATTATTAGTGGCTTCTAGCTTGTCTTTCTCCTTCCAAGTAGCGCCGCCTCCTTTGCCATTGTTCGTATAAGTCAGATGATCTACGACCTTGGCATCACCGTCAAGTCTTATGATTGTTGATGTCGAGTCATATGCGGCGTAATTTTCTGAGATTGTTTTGCTGAGAAGCTGGTTCAGGTCGTATTTGGCATTATACTTCGTCTGGTCCACGACATATACAGTATGTGAGACTGCGGCTACTTCCATGCCGAGCGCTGATTTGACGTCATTGGTTACATCGGCACTGCTGCATCCTGTTGTGAAAAGAAGTGAGATGCACAGGATAATGGCGGCTACGAGAGCTCTTGTTTTGTTGGATTCCTTGTTTGTGTTCATCATGGTGAATTTCCTCCTTCTGTTGGTTAAATTGACTTATGATATAGAGTGTTCCTTTTGGGATGCATTGACATCAGATGGCAAAGAAACACTTTTATTGCTGGATCTGGCATTCTTATTTGACGATATATTTTGTATTCTGGCGAGATACATTGCTTCTAAGAGAGCACCGTCGGACAAAATCTTCTGAATATTTGATTCGTGTACCTTATCGGACTCTGATACTTCTTGATTTGCATACTTTTCCAACTCTGTTATCTGTGCTTCCACATTTGATAACTGCGCATTTGCTAATACTTCCGTTTCGCAATTCAATGCCTTAAGCAAACGAGGAACCAGAATCAAATCCCGGATAGCCTTATATATAAACGATGAGATAGTGGTTCCGATAGCGACCTCAGTCCATAATATCATCATTGATGTCTGGGCTGTTTTGTCTGCACTGCTGCCTTCAAATACGAGATCTGTGGTGTTCACTCTTATTAGAAAAAGCATCACTATAAAACTAAACATGACAGCAACCAGAAGACCGATTGCAATTCCTATATATTTTTGACTTTTGTTTGATATTGTGCTTTCCTTTTCTTTTGAGAATATGTACTCTGATATAGCAGTCGGGGTATGATCAAGGATGATACTGAGTGTTAATGTCAATATCAGCAACATAGCAACGTTCTCGCGGTAGATTGAGTTTAGAGAGACAAAGTAGTTGCTGCTATCAGATAATACGTATACTATAGGCATTGCCAGATATGCTTTGGCTCCTGTCTTTTTAATACGTGAGAGTGACTGATAATAATACTCCTTCAATTCATCTAGACTGTATTCATTATTGTGGATCTTCTTAAGGATCCGGGTATTTTTGTTTTTTAAATGTAGCTTATATGCAACAGCAGAAATTACGATAAATACAACTGCAATTGCAATAGCAAGGATTAGGGATGCCGTAAGATTATTCATGTTCAGTCCTCCTTTTCTTTGTTTTTGATAGACAAATACTCAATGAAATCTACAATTTTGTTTTTTTTCTTTTCGATTGTCTCTAGCTCAGATGAAATTGCTTTCTGAAGTCTAATCTCTTCAATCTCCTTCTCTACGTATGAGCTGTTCTCAGCTGCGATCCTGTCATTAAGAGCTGCTGTGAATTCTTCGTGTGTGATAAAAGGAGGCTTTGGGTTATATACCCTGTTAATAAACTCCGGGTTGTAACTAGGGAGATCTGGTGATATAGGCTTCCTGTCTACCCTTAACTCGGATAAATAGTTTCGATACTTAATCTTCGTGTGTTTCTTCATAAGGTATACCTCGCTTTCTTTTTGAACCTACACTGATGATTATTTTTGTTCAGCAGTAGGTGTGGTTTATTTATATTGACATTATGAACCTTATAAGATCCATGATCCGAAGGGGGAATTTTGATATGAATCACTATAATAGGTTTGCTCATACTGCGTTGTTTGATTTAAGATGAGAAAACGGTTGTCAGCTTAAAAAATGAAAATTTATCTGGTTTGATAGATTGGTTTGATAGATTTAGAAATCTGCTTATCATTTTGAGTCACTTGTGTTATACTTTTATTCATAGCATGAGCTTCTGGTTTGTAATTGTTTTTTGACAACTCAATTATACCAAAACCATTGGTTTCATGCTATTTTTATGCCAGTTATTATTGAATTTTCAAGGTGCATAGGCACATTTTAATGTGCGAAGTTTGAGTAATAAAATTAACAAAGACTTGTATGTGCTACATAGTCTTGTACAGCTGTAAGAAAGTAGTAAATTAATCAAGCCTGAAGAAACTACAGTAGCTCAGTATTAGAGGCAACGCAGGGGAAGAGTTGTTGGTAAAAAAAACTATTTATAAGGAGGAAACGAAGATATGGAAAACACAGCAGCAGAGGAAATGTATGATTTTACGAAAAATCGCAGAGAAAAAATCAATTTAGAACTGTCAAAAATAAGGTCATTATATGGCAGAGAGGATGTAGTTTATAGATTTAATGCTTACAAGAAAGCAAAAGATAAAGATGATATAGCACGCAAAAAGGGAAGAAGTGGATATAGTGGACTTCCATCTGCAAGAATAGAACTTGAAAGCGCTTGTAAGTCTGTAGGAATTGAGAAAACACCTGATGAATTGATTAAAGATGATTCTGTAATTAAAACAATACATACCAGATCAGAAATAATAAGTGATCAATTTTTGCCAATATTGTATAAAGAATATAAAAACACTCCCATGACAAGTGACTATATGAACAGAATAATACATCGCCTGACAAAATCGGATACTTATATAAAAAAAGATGATGAAAACAGAACAATTATATTGAAAAAGTTTGTTATGGGAGGCGGTAAAGGTTTCAAAACACTTAATACAGGAGAGATTATTGAATGGGCAGAAGAAAAAATGAATGCTAGCGAAAAGGAACAGTATGATTTACAGTCAGACAGTCAAAAGAAACTTGAGTTAGCTGTATCCAGAATAGATAATTCTATTTTTGATAGAAGTTTAACTCAAGCATTGAAACAAACAAAATGCCTTATTGAGAATTTTGACAAATATGTATTAATGTCCAAAGAAGGGAAAATAGTTGATTCTAATTCTAATGAAACAATTATAATTTCGGACATAATTTTGAAGGAAATAACGACCATTAAGCTGAAAAATCTTATGTGTAAACTGAGATTTGAATTTACAAATGTGAGTGTAATAGAAAATATTAAATTACTATATAACATATTTAATAACGACTATCCGGCAAATACAGTTGTAGAATTTATAGATTTTGTTGCTGCTCTTAATGTAGATTTCAAGAAACAGTTGCATTCATTATGCTATATAAGCAGAGAGGGTAAAAAGAAAACATTAGAGGAAAGATATTGTGATGTTTTAAAGAAACGTAACCGTAAAATGAAGTTATTGAATTTATGTGAAGATTTGGCAAATGGAGATTTTAAGAGTAATGGGGGTAACACAAGAAAATATTTGTATTATTTTGCCATTATGTTTGACATGTCAGAGGCCTTAAAAAAGAACGATCATTATAATGAAGATACAAAGGAAGTGGAAACTGAGTTTGGAAAACGTGCTGACATGCAGGCGTATCTTTTTGAAGACTATTACAGTGACAACATTATGAAGTTTTTATTAAATCGTTATGAAAGGGAAAAACACATTAAAAGTTTGCAAGGAAACGGAAAAGGAGAAGGCAATGATTATGAGACGGAACCAAGAGGAGATGGTATTAATTATAAAAATTATGCTGAAATGATATATTTGTACTTCTTATATAGGAAGGATTTGAACTTGACTCCCGGAGAAAGAATAGATATGGCTGAGAAGATAATAGCTAAATGCAGTAATAGCAAAGAGAAGATAACTCATCCGATAAAAGGTGGAGAGACTAATGATACTGTCGGGTATAAGAATTCATATATGGAAAGTGTTTTGGATCGTGAACCATCGGAGGTTGGAAGTTATTTAATGAGTACTGAGTATGATTTTATGTTCAATGAGGGTAAATCTATAACGGCTATATCGTCCGAAGAGGTTTACGCACGTGATGCAATGGAAATATGGTCAGGAAGCTTAGAAGAAGAGTATGTAAAGAATGTTGATAGTAGCACATTAAAGCGAGAAATAAAAGATATAAAGGAGGCAGCTGAGTCAGATGAAGTTGCAGACAGGGTATTAGAGTTATCTAATATTAAATATTTCAAGGAAAATTCTATAGTTAAATGGAGTTTATCTGAAAAATTGAGAAAAAAATATACAGGCTCAAATGACAAAGAATTCTTCTTAATCATAGACTTAATAGAACAACGATTAAATAAAAGATTCGTATGGTTAAGCAGTAGAAAAATTAACGAATTGGCGGAGCTTCTTACAATATTATATGAAGATTCAAATAGCGATACATTTATTAGTGGGAAAGAACTGCAAGCAATGATTAGAAAAAAAACCGGAGGATTATACAATGGCTATTTATTTCAAGATGACGTTGAGATGCTTAAAAGTATAGGCTTGGATATCAAATGGAAAAAAATAAAGAAGCCAAAGAAAGCCGCAGAAGACATTACCGAAGAAGAAAAAGTATATGCTCTTTGCGGAAGAGAGTATCAAAATGATAGCGAATTAGATGCTATAATAAAGAGCCTTAATATAAAACTGGATAAGACATTGCTTTGGGAAATTTTACTGGAGAGAATTGTAAAAAAACAAGATATTTCCAGATCTACATTTATTGCAGTATATTATAATTATTATTTATGTTTTGAACTAGATAAAATAAGTGGGGTAGAAACATTCAAGGATATATATGACGATTTTAAAAATAAAATAGATATTGAGCTTGAAAAAGCTCGATTCCAACGAATGAGTGAAAAAAATATATTGGATTTGTATGTTTTAATTTCATTATGTGTATTTGTAGTTGAAAACGATGTTTTACAGTCTGAGTGACCAGAAATACCGCAGTTTTTCGCTTTAGTTCAGGATAGATATTGGATTCCCCATATAAACTATTCTCTTTCCATATGCGATAATCAGTCACAAATGGAAGGAGGATAGCTTATGATTGTTAATCAATATGTAAAGACAGGAATGTATCATTTGGAAAAGGGAGAAGCTTGTCAAGATTATGTGCAGTACTATGAGGATGAACGATATATAACATCAGTAATTTCAGATGGGGTCACGGAATGTAAGTATGGTGCTGAAGGAGCGAAGCTGGCATGTGAAGCAGTTATAAATTTTTTTAAGATTGAGAGAAGACGTGTATTTTCCTATGATTCAAGGAAATTGGCTTACCTAATCACAGAGCATATATTGAGTTTCATTGAACGAAAAAATAACATTACGGAAAAGAAAGATAGATATGAGTATGCTGCAACTGTGAGCACAGTATTTATTGACAAGGACAACAGGGAAATGATAGCAGTGAATCTTGGGGATTCTGCAATTGAATTGATAAGATCAGATAAGAAGATGATTAAAGTATTGAATCCAAAAGTGTTTTCCGGACAGCCGTGCCTTGTGACAACAGATAGTGCGTGGAAAGTGATGGATGTAAAGAAGTTCGGATTGCAGAGAGGCACAACTCTATTTATGTGTACAGATGGCTTTTGGAAAAATGTTAATACAGATGCAAGGATAAACGATAATCTTGAACGATGTAAATTCAAAAATTTGAATCAACTGTTGGATAGTTTTAAATTCACAGACGATTGCGGCTATATAGCTGTTAGCCTGGATGATTATGAAGACAATAACCTTGTTATGGCAGAGGTGAAGGGGGGAGATGGAAAGTGAGCATAGATAATAGAGCGTATTTAAAAATCGGTGAACGCATATTGTTATCAAGGAATAAGGCTGGAAATGATCAAGAAGTATATCAGATTACAGGTCGTGTTGGCGAAGGAGGGTCTGCTATATGTTATGAGGCTGTTCGAAATCGAAACGGACATTTGGAAACAGGGTTGTTAAAGGAATTTTATCCTGCCGACGATATTGAGAATAATATAGTTTATTCTATTTTCAGGTTGAAAAATGGTCAAATAGTTCCCGGTGCGGGAACTCTGGACAGATTTGTAAAAATGCGTGATGAATATATGGACGCATATAATTTGCTGAATGACAAGATGTTAGAATCTGAGGATAACCGACTAATGGGTAACTTTATTCAGATTCCGGAATTATTATATGGATGCTTGGATGAAGATGTAGAAAGTCCTGCTGTATATGATGAGGTAGACATTAAAGCTCTGAGTGAAGCAATAGATGGTGCTGTGCCAACATCCGGATATATATGGACGAGAGGTGTTGTAGGACAGAGCTATGGTGAGTTTATTAAGGAGATAAAGCGGAATTCAGAAAGTAATTCAGACTTTAAACTTCTGCAAGTTATCCAAACTGTGATAGCTCTTACAGAGGGAGTAATGTCAATTCATGTGGCGGGGTTATTACATTTGGACATAAAACCATCAAACTTCATGTTGCCATATAGAGAGGGGCAGATTGTTAACGAGCACACGATATCCATGTATGATGTAAACACGTTATATATGGTGGGAGGAGAGTATTTAAATCCAATGGGGACAGATGGATTTTGTGCTCCGGAAATTGTAGAAATGGAAGATCAACCAGATAATAGAGCAGATATTTATTCCATCGGAGCTGTGCTATTTAATGCAATAATTGTAAAAGATGGTATAGGGAATGAACTTTACGTAGATGAAACTTATGGAGAAATAAGACAACTTGTAAAATCTTCAAAACTTTTTACAAGTGGAGAGGCTGGCACAAATGAAGAGTTTATGTCCCTGATTGTAACCATACTTGAAAAGTGTTTGGCACCTTATAGGGGAGGAAGATATGAAGCTTGCGAAGACCTCCTCGACGACTTAGAAAAGGCATTGGAGATTATAACCCGAATAAACTGCAATAGAATCGGACAGAATGAAACCTTGCAGGTAGTTAAGCTCAATGAGGCAGGTATATCTGATCCGGTTATTGCAATACAAAAAATGTTGTATGACCATCCTATATACGAGAGCTTGCAATTCGGAAATACAGAACCAAAAATTTTAGTTATAGGTTCGGGGACATATGGACATATATTTATTGACCAGTGTCTGCAGGCGGGTCAGATCAAAGGGTATAAGTTACACATTACGTCGATATCAGATAAAGCAGACAAGGATAAGGGGAGTTATTTACAATTTAGGCCTGAACTTACAAGATTCGTAAATGTAAATGGTTCTATTGAGAAGAGCAAACATGATTGCATGTATGCGAATCTTGTATTCCGGAATTTAAAAGACAATGATGATACTGTCAGGTTCACGGTAATACAGGGTGGAGCCTCAGATGAGAATATAGATAGCGTAAAACACAAAAATGCTGTTATTATAAATGAATGTATCGAGCCAATGCTAAAAGAATATGACTATGTATTCGTAGCAGTAGGGAATACGCAAACGAATGGATTTATTGCTGAATCACTTGCATCTGAAATGCTAAAAGAGAACGATAAACGGCGTCCTGTTTGTTATATTAGCGAGTTTAGCGTTGATGATGACGGAACATCAAATGTATACCCGATATGTATTAATGAACGAATTACGCCGGAGACATTCAGTTCAGATATAGATTTGGTTCAGATGGCGTTTAATGCCGATATATCTTGGGATAATTCGCTCAATAAAGATATGGAAGAGGCAAGAGATAAATTTTTGAGTGACAGATACAGATATGAATCATCATTGGCATTTGCCTTATCTATACGATATAAGCTATACAGCATAGGGATTGTTCTGGAGGAAGACATCCGAACTTGTAATGAAAATGCTATAGTGGTAAGAAGTCTTTCTGAGGCTGCAAGAGTTTTCTATGAAGAAATACTTCAAAAGAAAGATACTGATTCAGAGGAGGGAAGATGTGCAAAGGAGAAATTTGATGCTGTAGTTGCGCTGGAGCATAGAAGGTGGGTATTGGAGAAAGTGACCGCCGGTTGGAGAGCGCCACGGGACAAGAACGGAAACCTTGATCTTGAACAGTGTGTTCAAAAGGGAAAAGTAAAGAATGAGTTGGAATCCACTCATCCATGCATAGTGTATGGAACGGAAGAGACTCCGCTGAGTACCGAGGAATACAACAAATACAGCGAATCGGGACGTGAGAAGTGGGATGTTGCGGATATAGATCCAGATCTCGATGAATTGGATCAAATGTCGATTAAGCTCCATCAATGCTTCAGAAAGCGAGCCAATGAATATAAGAAAAATAACCCTATGCAAAGAGAAAGTGATATAGAAAAACTTCGTAAATTGGCTGAAGAATGTGGAGAAGATGTTTCTGATGCCTTCAGACAATACTGTTTCTGCTTGGAAAACATTTTGGAGGGGGTGGAAAATTATACTCGTCAATATAGTAATTATGAGAAAAGACTTAAAAAAATATTTGAGAGTAGTGCCTCGGAAGCTGTGTCAAAAGATGCCGAGACAAGGATTGCCCTGATAAAAAAAGCGTTCTTCCCTGTTATGGAAGCAAACTTGTATCGTGACTATAAGTCGTATGATGACATGTTGGTTGGGAAGATACCGTTTATACTGACGTACAGTTTTATAGAACATGTAGTAGTGGCGTTTGATGAAAGTGAAGAATTTAATGGCAGACTGAACAATGTAGCGGCAGTTACTGTGTTGTGTCCGAAAAAAATAGATTATATATATTATTGCGATGAGCATTCAGATGTAGATAAGGTTATGACTGGCTTAAAGGCAGTGCTTGGATATCTGGACAGCAGAGAGATACATTGCCAAGTAAGGTTTGTAATTGCAGGTTCTCGTGAATGTGGCACCACGAATATGCTTGAGAAAGGGGTAAGCGGAATAGAAAGCGGAAAGTATCAAAATGTCAGATTTGAAGGTTGCACACTGTTATATTGCAATCCGTCACAGGATGTGGCGTATAATGAAATAGTGCAGTACTTACAAAGCGATAACTGTATATATGAGTGCAGCAATTTATTATTCCACGATGGGAAAAAGTACGAGGCTTTTAAAAGTGTCATAAAGTCTGCCGGCATAGCATATTATAGTTTTGACTGGAGAAATAAACACTTTACGAAACATAATGGCTGTGATTATCTGCAATATATTCATGATACCTCTTTCGTAACAATGAGAAACATAGCTGCACTTAAAGGAACGAATAGTGCTATTTCTGATATTCCGGAGTATCAAAAAGATTACGAAGCATTGTGGCAGATTTACGAATCAGACAAAGATGCGTGGAGGGCACTATGTAGTTGTATTGATGAATATGAGCTGGGAAATAAGCCGCTGGCACAATTTGAGATATTTGGCAATGAGTGTAATGAATACACCGAGGAATTATCCTTTGTAATGCCGGAATACACGGAGAAAACTGTGCGTCGATTGCTTAGAGAATTATCAGAGCGAGATATTTTAAGGGATGATATTATAGAGAATTATACAAGTGAAAGCTACATAGTAAAATTCTCCGCATCTAAAAAATATAGACATGCGTTTGACACGTTGTTTGCTGATCCGAGAATCTTGTTGGACTATTATGGAGTTAGAGCATATAATGAAAGCAAATATGTGAGGGTGGGTTATAACAATCTGGAAGTGGCGGATATCAGCCGCATCAAAGAAAACTCATATAGAATGCTTGAGAAACTACAGGACAAGCATTTTATCAATGGTTTGAGAAGAGAGGATTCTTCCGATAAGGTGAGCTTTGCATTTACCTCTCCGAGAATTAAGAGAGTAATGATGAAGACCAATAGGGTGCTGCTACTTCGGGCTTATTATGAGACGCTAAAGTATGGATATCATGAACCCAATAGGATCGTATATTTTGATGATGTGGTATATGGAAGCAAGATCGGTAATCAAGATGAGAGCGATGCACTTTTTATTACGAAAGGATTTCGCCATATTAAAATCACAGATATGGGTGAATGGAGTGATGAGCAATTAGCCTGCATCGGAGACACGTTAAATGAGAAGTTGAGAGAAAACAACCAATAATGAATTAAGGAGGATATGAATGATGTACAAACCACAACCGGTTAACACAGATGATGTAATACTATCGGAGGACTTACTCGCATTAACAGAGCAGATAGCCTCGAATGTTCATGATGTATGGGCGGTAGGGCGAATAACAGAAGGCTGGACATTGGGCGAGGTAAAGAATCCGGAGAAGAAGACAACTCCGTTACTTGTGCCATACGAAGAACTGCCTGAGAGCGAGAAAATGTATGACAGGAATACAGCGCTTGAGACATTGAAGCTCATTGTTAAGCTGGGATACAAAATAACGTGCGACAAGCAGTAATTACTTGTAGTGTATCTATAATACGCATATGTTAATTCAGATGCCGGGAGGATAACTAACTATCCTCTCGGCATTTTTTAAATTCCCCATAAGTATTGAATGAAAAGCGTACGTAAACGCTCCATAGCCAGTACCCTACCGTATTCTTAAAAAATTTGAGATAATCTTCCTAAAAAGTTGGAAAATCCGTGCGGATTTTTCAACTACGTTAAGGAGCTTCCTGTATAATGCATATTGCGAAGCTAAACGGCCGGATTTGCGGAGCAAAACGGTCGCATTCCGTTTCTGAACAGCCGAATTGCTACCAGTCTGTGTAATCTAATCCTTATAATGATAGTAGCCATCTCAGGGATGGTGAATACATCATTTTAAGGAGGATAATGTATGCAGTTGGATTACAAGGACATCATTATCAAACACTACGCGCTATCAATGTCCGGTAGCGAAATAGCTCGTCAGACTGGTTTCAGCAAGTCTGGCGTTAATGACTTCTTGAGAGCATTCAAGAAGTGCGAAGATCTGAGCTATCCATTACCAGCAGGCATCACTAACTATGGTATTGCCCTGAAGGTGTATGAAGTTGTACCTGGATCAGGAGGTCGAAATGAGAACATCGAGTTACCTGATTATGAAGAGGCTACACGATTAAGATTAACACACGATAAGCGGTAATCTTCTAACTAAAAAATGGGCGGCCGTTGGCTTCGGAAAACGGCCGTTCTAAAACAGAATGGCGACCGCTGGATGCCGTAAACTGCATATAATTTAAAGAGTAACAGGGATTGACCAAAAAGAATACCTCAAGTAAATTTAGATTATTACTGACCTGGCAGTTGGTAAAAATCTAAAAACACAAGAGGTATCTACAATGAATAGTAAAGCAAAAAATACAAAAGTACAACCATTATCAAAGAATTCCGTAATAAATGTATTATCACAGGATGAAATCAAAAAGAAAGTACAGGTAATTGAGCAGAAACTTAAGTCATCTACATGGCGTGAACTGGAAACAAATGGTAAATTTGAGAAAAATGACAAACTCTCCTTTATCTCGGATGAGATGCTTATAGTTGGATGCGATATAGGCAGTGAAACGCATTATATCAGGGCAATTGATACCAGAGGAAGGGAACTTAGTAGAGGAGCTTTTGAATTCAGCAATTCGTCAGAAGGCTTTGCCAGTGCAAAGGCGTGGGTGCTGAACCTTGCGGCAGAGAATGATAAGAAACAGGTAGTGTTGGGTCTTGAACCGACAGGTCACTACTGGTTTGCATTAGCTGCATGGATGGTTTCGAACGGAATCAGCGTTGTTCAGGTAAATCCATATGCTGTAAAGCAGAGCAAAGAGATTGAAGATAACAGCCAGCTTAAGGATGACAGAAAAGATCCTAAAATAATCGCAAATCTTGTAAAAGATGGTAATTATGGAATGCCATATCTTCCAGAAGGCATTTATGCAGATATGAGAAGACTTTCCATGTTTAGAGATCAGCTTACTGAGGACAGAATCAGAAATATTAACCGTCTCCATCGTGAAATGAAGATTTATTTTCCGGAATATATGGACGCATTTGGAAAGATTGATGGTGCATTTGCATTGGAGGTCCTGAAGGCTGCTCCGATTCCATCTGATATCGTGGCAATGGAAGCAGGGGGATTGAAAAATATCTGGCATGAGGCAAAACTTCGTGGACGTGGTTACAGCAGAGCCGGAATAATCGTAGACTATGCAAAGAGAAGTGTAGGACTAACCGGAGGAACAGATGCCGGAAGGGAAGCTATCAAATGGTTTGTAGAACAGATCATAAAACTGGATAAACAGCTGGATGAGGTTGAAAACGTGTTACATCAGAAATGCATGGAAATACCATATGCAGAAAACATCCTGGAAATCAACGGAGTTGGTGAAAACATTCTTGCAGGAATTCTTGCGGAGATGGGAGACATCAGCAGATTTGATGATGTAAAGGAAATCCAGAAACTAAGTGGAATGGGACTTGTAGCCTGCAGTTCGGGCAAGCATAAGGGGCAGACCAAAATCAGTCACAGAGGACGCAAGAGACTACGATACTGGCTGTTTCAGGCTGCCAAATCTGCAGTGGCACATGCAAATGAATTCAAACAGTTACATGTGTATTATACGACCAGAAGCAATAATCCACTGAAAAAGATGCAGTCTCTCATCGTGATAGCCTGCAAGATACTGCGAGTTATTTATACGATTCTGAATATCGGGACAAAGTATGATCCTGAGAGGATGCTGAAAGATATCCGATATCCGCAGAGTGATATGTCACAGGTAGCTGCATAAAAAAGAAACTAATATATTTACAGAGCCTTGCCGAACCTCTAGTAGGCTAGGGGGTGGGCAGGGTTCTGGATAAGAAACCCGTAAATGATGGAGTTTTATACAGAACTACATCCGCAACGAGACCAAACGGAGTAAATAGCGGTATTGCGTCCACTGATCTAATCAGTACCGTTATTAACGAAGTCAGGTTGGTAATTAATCAAACAAAAAACAAGAGCTGTAGCTGGCATCGGTTTTTACCGTGGGGCATGACCCCGTTTTGGAGCTTGGCTGGCACTCGGTGTATGAATAGATGGGACGAAGGAAGTTGGGACACGATCCCCTTAGACACGGAAGGTTCATCATCATAGTTTAGCAGAGGGGAAATAGCCTTTATAAAGCAAACAGAATGGATGCTTTTAAAGTGATACCCAAATTTAAGCTATTCGGTACAAGATACTACGATATTCATCACCATCGGCTCTGTTTTAGAGGTAAATAAAATACGTCAAAGCCTGTAAAATCAATAGATTAAGGCTTGACAGAATAGGAAGGATATAAAATATGGCTTCTTTTAACGAATCTGGACAAAAATTCATATTAACCGTAAAATCCGGTGAAGGCGAAAAAGAATGTGAGGCGACTTACATAACAAGGATATCTGATGGTGAAAGGGAATTTATATATTATTTTATACAAGAAGATGGTGACAATGTAGGAATATACGCAAGCCGTATTGATTTGATTGATGGGAAAAAAGTTATGAGGGACATTACTGATGATGAGGAAAGAAAATATTCAACTGAGCTATTTACTAAAACATATCAAGGCATAATACAGGATGATAATTTGGATAAATTGTATTCGGATGATAAATATCTTAAACCATATTATGGTGATGAACCATATGTATTTATTAGTTATTCTCATAGGTATACTGAATTTACATTTGAGCTTATTAGAGAATTACAATCAAAAGGACTTAGAGTTTGTTTTGATAAAGCAATAGAGGTTTCAAAAGATTGGACTACGGAGATTGCAAAATTTGTAGGCGGATGTAGTTATATTGTTCTCCTAATTTCCGAGGAATATTTGCAGTCAGAAAATTGTATGGACGAATTGATGTTTGCAAAAAAATTAAATAAGAAAATTGTAATAATATGTGACAGACATAAAAATCTACCAACCGGTCTAATGATGAAAACTGTCGGTGAAATATTTATATACAAAAATGATATAGACAACTATAAAACTATAGCTGAAAAATTACTAAAAGCTATAAGCATACATAATCGTGTTAATGAAATTAATAAGACAACAGCGGCCTCAAAATCATATATTTATTTAAGCTATTGTTTGATTGATGTAAAAGATGGTTCAGAAATTAAAGATGATTTGTCTGAAAATGAAGTGCCGGTATTTCATGAAGAGTATTTGGATGATAAAGATTTGACAGATGTTATATATAATTGTGATTTATTCATCGCAATTATATCTAAGGCATATTTACTATCACCTAATTATGATGAACTTATGTATGCAAATAGCATAGGAAAAAGATGTATGCTGATTTATGTCAGTGAAATTCATGATTCTATGAATGAAATTCTTAGATTAAGATTCAATAGAACACAGTCAATTTTTAAATATAAATATAAAGATAATGATCAATTTGCCAAAGAATTAATAGCATGTCCGGAAATAGTTAGATGTATGACCCTTCCGTTCGATCCTATAGAATAATGCCAGTATAAAAGGAGTATATTTGTAATGCAAAATAATTTTAATGAGAGAACAATAAGATGTACATTTTGTGATAAAACGTCTGAGCAGGTAAGATGGCTTTTTACCAGTGAAAGAGCAAATATATGTTATGATTGTGTCGAAAAAATTTATGAAGTTTTGAAGATGAAAAAGAAAAAATCAAATAACGAAGATGAAGGCGACAATATATCAAAAGAAAACAAGGAAGAATTGAACGCACATATTAACAAAGCACAAGTGTATGAAGGAAAGGAGCCATACATATATATAAGTTATCATTCTGAAAGCACAGATTTTGTTAATAAATTGGTTGAAATTTTATCACAAATTGGATATAGAGTGTGGTTTAATAGTAATACTACTGTTGAAGAAAATAAGAATTCAACAACAGCGGAACATATTTTGAACTGTAATCATTTCATTCCTATAATCTCAAAAGGATATATAGACTCAAATGTTTGCAAAGAAGAGTTGAAATATGCCGCTCGTTTAAAAAAGAGTATTACTTTGTTGTATTTAGGAACGATAGGCCTTCCGACAGACCTTAAGTTAAGAACTATGATGGCTTCAGAAGTATTTGTAAACAGCGGAGAGACATATGAAGGATTGGTGAAGAAATTATTGCTCGCCGGTCGAGAAATGTATATGTGTTATGACTTTTTGAGACTAACCAAAAAACCAAATGAGTTACATGAACTATTTAGAGAACCATTTAATAAACTAAATGTAAAAGAGCCATACATATATATAAGCTATGTTAATAATGATGAGGCTGAGGCATGCAAATTAGCAAAATTTTTAGAGAAAGAAGGACTAAATATATATAATAATGAAAGCGCAGTAGATGAAATACGGGTAGATAAAATCGATCGTTGTAAAGTGTTTGTACCTTTGATTTCTAATTTTTACGTTGGCTCAAAAGCATTGGATGAGTTGAATTATGCACGAGACATAAATAAAGATATTTTGCTAATATATCTGGAAGATGTATCACTGGATAAAGGGGAACAGTTGAGGATTGCCAGAATCCCCGGAATTTACAAGCATAAACATAATAATTATAATCAATTTATTTCAAATATTGTTTCGTCTCTGCATGTTGAATTGATAAAAACAGATCAAGAAGAATAAAACGAAAAATCATTAGAAATCTACAAGAAAGTATGTGACTGGATGGACGCAAAGGAACTTAATTACAAGAAGGAATAGGATGACTTAACGGCCTGCCTCATCATGAGGGGTGACGACATCCCAATGAATTTCACCATTAGTGTGAAGCCACAGATTGATGTGATTGCTATGTTTTCGCCTCTGCCGCTTTCGATACCGGATGACAAAAAGGTTGATATTGCGTTAGCAGTTGCATTGGCGAACGACAGTCGTTTATTGGGAAACTTTGATTATGACATCGCAAGAGGAACGATTTTGTTCAAGATAGGAATAAATTTGCATGATAAAGAATTGTACAATGTAAAGGATGAATTAGATGCTATTTGGGATTGTGTTTTAAACTCTTGATTTTGTTGAATAATCACATCATAGAAAGAAAACCATTACCGATTATATAGTATAAGCTACAGGAATTAGGATTAAAGCGATGAAAGGCACAAAGAATGGATCCGTTGCGAAAAATAGAAAGAGTCATATACAATAATCCAATAGTTGCTAAGGATATTTTCCCAGCTTTAAGTGTTGATGAATCTGAACCGCTAGAGTCAGAAATTCTGTCATTTGATTTTAGCACATATAATTTCTATTGCATGTATGTCAGATCTTTGGGTAATTCTTGGTTTGTCGATATTTATTATATCTGGCCAGACGACAATGATGTGATAAGGACGGACATGCTGGATAGTAGCATTCAGCCGGTGTCTGATAGTCAAGTGCGGAATGACGCCGCTCAAAGTTGTAAATATGAATATACTGTCCGATGGCAGCTCTGGCTTCCTTGATATTATTATATTGTGTCAGATAGGCTTCCTCATACTTGAAGCTTCGAAACCAGCGCTCAATCATGATATTGTCCGCCCAGCGGCTTTTTCCATCCATGCTTTGGCGGATGCCGTTTTCTTTTACGAAATCAATGTATTGCTGACTGGTAAACTGACATCCCTGGTCAGAATTCAGTATCTGTGGTTTGGCTTGTCTATGACGGCATTTCTAAGGAGATAAGGACATACCTTAGCCTGTTGCATCCGTTTGGAAAGATTGGATAAATATCCATTTCATTCATGTAACGTCTGGTCTTACGTCGACCGACATGATAACCACGTGCTTTCAGTTGTGCGGACATCTGTCTTGCACCCCATGCCGGGTTATCGGTATGAAGATGATCAATAATCTCTTTGCAGGCAAGTTCGGATTCTGATACAGGCGTCCCCTTGTAGTAAATGCTTGTACGGTTGATATCAAGCAGCTTTCACTTTGACCACAATTGATAAGCTGGAGGCATTAACACATATGTATTTTGCAAGTCATCGTAGTGGAGTGAGAGAAATTCTGTATAAGGCGCAGTTATATAATATTGCCTATGTAAACGCTCCATAGCCAGTATACTACCGTATTCTTAAAAAATTTGAGATAATCTTCCTAAAAAGTTGGAAAATCCGTGCGGATTTTTCAACTACGTTAAGGAGGTTGTCTATGGATACACGATTAGTTGCAAGAGAAAAACAATTAGAAAGCTGGGCTTTGATTATCCAAGAATGCAAGAATAGCGGTTTGAAGACCAAGGACTGGCTGGCTCAGAATAACATTTCAAAAGACCAGTATTATTATTGGCTAAGGCTTGTACGAGAAAATGCTTATATCAAAAGCAAAAATGAGGCTGCTCAAATAAATCAAGTAGTGAGGATCGAGTGCGAAGATGTTGATACCTCGCAAGATATTTCTACAGATATGATCACTATAAATTATGGACAATTAAATATAAGCATACCGGTGACAGCAGACGTGAACACAATACGGACAATTATGGAGGTGGCTGTACGTGCTAAATAACGCCACCTGTTTTAATAATATTTACATAGTATGCGGCAGAACTGATCTGAGATATGGCATAGACAGTCTTGCCGGAGTTCTCCGATCACTAGGCATCGAGAATCCGGCAGCGGCCAATACGCTGTATTTATTCTGTGGAAGAAGATCAGACAGGATCAAAGGATTAGTCTGGGAAGGTGATGGTTTTCTTCTGCATTACAAGAAACTTGTAAATGGTTCGTTCCAGTGGCCGCGGAATGCAAGTGAAGTAAAGAGCTTGACTGCAAAACAGTTCAGGTGGCTGATGGAGGGCTTGACAATAGAGCCGCGAAAGTCGGTTAAAGAAGTATCATTAGAGTACATGAGCTGATAACTTTTCTGAGGCATAGTCATTATGACGAAAACACATGGTTTCACAATTCGCCAATTGAAAAGATCTATAGTATAATAGACTCATGTAAACGGAGGTCTGTTATGGCAAAGATATATGATGAGGAACAACTGAATAAGTTTGATAAAGAAACAATCATCCAGCTGTTTCTCATGCAGCAGGAACAGCTGGCAGAGATAGACCGGAAGCTGCAGCTTGTACTTGAGCAGCTGTCAGTTCCCAAACGAAACAGATACGGCAGAGCTACAGAGAAGATGGAAAGCAGCCAGCTTTCATTTCAGGAAGTAGATGGAGAAATAGTAATCATTTTCAACGAAGCCGAAGCGCTGGCTGATGAGAATGCAGACGAATTAACAGAGGAAGTAATAAAAAAGAAATCTGATAAAAGAAAAGGCAAGCGTGCAGAGGATCTCAGCAATCTTCCAAAGGAGGTCATCAATCATGATTTCAGTGAAGACGAGCTCAAAGTCCTGTATCCGGACGAGAACTGGAAACGCCTGCCGGATGAAGTGTATCACAGATACAGTTTCACTCCCGCAAAGATAGCACTTGAGGAGCATCATGTTGCTGTATACTCGGGAAAAAAGACGGAACACATGGAAAAGGCGAAACATCCGGCTTATCTGTTACGAGGAAGTCTGGTGTCACCATCACTAGAGGCCGGCATAATAACAGGAAAGTATGTGAATGCAGCCCCATTTGCACGTCTGGAAAAGCTTTATCAGCAGTACAATGTGCCGATCACCAGACAGAACATGGCAAACTGGACAATACTCTGTGCAGAAAGATATCTTTCAATACTGTATGATTATCTACACAAATATCTATATAGATGCCATGTGATACAGGCAGATGAAACACCGCTGCTGGTAAACAAGGATGGCAGACCAGCAGGCAGCAAAAGTTACATGTGGGTATACCGGACAGGAAAGTATCAGACGGACAGGCAGGTCGTACTTTATGATTATCAAAAGACCAGAAAGACAGACCATCCAAGACAGTTCCTTAAGCATTTCAGAGGAGTCTGTGTGACTGATGGCTATCAGGTATATCATACGCTTGAAGGAGAACGTGAAGATCTTGAGATTGCCGGATGCTGGGCACACTGCCGCAGACGTTATGATGAAGCCATCAAAGCACTTCCAAAGAGTGAACAGAAAATGAGCATGGCTTATCTCGCACTTTCCCAGATACAGCAGATCTATCATGAAGAAAAACAACTTCAGGATATGACGCCGGCAGAGAGACGCAGGCATCGTCAGAAGAATATCAAACCGCTGGTAGATACTTATTTCAACTGGGTACGCATAAATATAGAAAAGATAATGCCAAAGAGTAAGACTCACAATGGCATGACTTATTCGCTTAACCAGGAGAAATATCTCAGGAGATTTCTGGACGATGGCGAGATTCCGATCGATAACAATGCAGCTGAGCAGAGCATCAGAAGTTTCTGTATTGGCAAAAAGAACTGGGTTATGTGTGATACGATAAATGGAGCCAAGTCAAGTGCCATTATTTACAGTCTGGTAGAAACAGCCAAAGCAAACAAGCTCAGACTGTATGAATATTTTAATTATCTTCTGACAGAGATCCCGGAGCATATGGATGACAAAAACAATGACTTCTGCGAGAAACTTCTGCCGTGGTCGGACGGACTTCCGGCAGAATGTAGAAAATAATACAGTAATAAAGCCGCTCAGAATGAGCGGCTAATTATAGTGGGGGTACCCACAGTGGAGCGTTTACAGCAGTTCATCCATATCCCAATCTTTAACAATTCCATAAAATGCCAGTACACGAATTAAATCCTTCGTAATCTCAAGTTCATCCACCTTAATCATCCTCTCTTTCTGATGCCATAATAAGTTTTGGATATATCTCAACACATTTGATGCTTTTGACATTGCCTTTATAACAGCTAATTGAAAAAGTTTCATACCCGAGTTTAATAAATCTTTTCACATCGTAATCATAGTCGATATGAACAACATCGTCGTCTTCATTGCAAAGATTTGCTTTTACCTTCAAGCAATAATCCTCATCCCATTTTTCATTACAAACTATTGCGCCATTTATTCTTACGTAACTATCTGAATCCTCTGTATAAGCCGAACACTTCTCGACTGTTAATCCGATAGCTTTAAAAAGGTCATATTTAATAATCACTTTGATTTTCTCCATGGTTTTTCTTTCCTCCTTCTGTGATCTAACTGTTTTAAATAAATAATTCATCAGCAAATTGCTTTTACATCAGATAAGCACGGCACTATTTTGCCAAGCAAATTGATAACTTCCTTTTAATTATTTCCTCTGCTATCAAATCTGACCAATGCATATCAAAATCCTCCTTTAAAAATATTAACTGTTTGATTGCTATGCCTAAGTTATATCACCATAGCAGAAGTTAAATTCGAGAGGGAAAATATTTCAAGACTCGCGTCTGCGAGTCTTGGCGCGCGATTTGGGTTTGCGAAAGCAAACATTTACTTCTCCGAATCGCTGCGCGGTTTGCGTTGCGGATTTTCCCCCTGCTTTTTCTCTCAAATGATGTGATTAACTATCTATAGAACAAAGATGACATCAAACCAATAATGGCAAAATTTGATAGGAGAAAAAGGTATGGATGAGATGAAGAAACTTGAAGAGGTGGTAGGTGTGCGTTTTGCATCACAAGAGTTTTTTGAAAGGTTAAAAAATGGCTTGCAGGATGAGAAACTCAAGGATTGGACTTATGCCGAACTTTACTTTGTACTTCAACGCGATACGAAATATAAGATCATAAATCGTGTTGGTTATTCAAACTGGGAAGATGTTTTTCAGAATGTTGTGAGCGCAGTAATCAGGCAGCTATCGTCATTTATATTGAATCCGAAAAGTTTGATTGAAGCGAATAGACAAGCCTGGCTTAACACTATTGTAAGAGGGGAATCTGCATCATGGATAGCGAAGAATATAGATTGGCCTGTCTCTTTGGAGCAGCTGTATGAGGAAGGAGAGCTGTCGCATGAACTCATCAAGTCTGTTCGTGAATCGAATATAGAAGAAAATCCTGAGTCAATCTATATGGATAGAGAGATTAGCATTGAATTTCAGAATAAGTTAAAGGAATTATATTCGCTCAACAGCTCTCCTGAGAGGCTTATCAGTTACACATATTCAAAGTTGATTATTCCGCAGTGGATGGGGAACGGATATAGCGGAAAGCCGAGTGAGACTAGGAAATATCTGAATGGGAAAAGGCTGGATGAGATATTTGAATACATGGTGATTGATCTGAAGGCAGCGGTGCACGCAAATATTCCGATGCAAGTTTTTGTGCCACTTATCAAAAAGTTGGATGCGATAGACAATGACGGTTGCTCAAAAGGAAAATGCAGATTCACGTTGTCTGTTAAACAGATTACACAAGCAACTAATAGAATAAGTGAGAAGGCCTGCATGATTTTCAGCGAAAACGGAGAATCAAATGAGCCTTCAAGATGAAAACTGCTATAGCCAAGAGATTAAGGGAGGCAGAAACATATACTGCAAGTGAGATACAAAATCTTATGGATCTGCCTCTCTAAAAAAAATTACAGCTGTGCGATAATTTTCAGGTTTACACGGATTTACCTTATGTAGGCTATGAAAAAGAGGCAGAGCAAAAATTTCAAAGGAGTGATGCACATGAAGACAGTAGAAGATTTGTTAATGCAGATGGAGGAGCACAGTAGCTACAGGATATATATTCATCCGCCAGCAGATGCCAAGGCTATATCGGAAATGAAGAAAAACTATCCGTTTGTTCCTTCACAGGTCCTTGATTTCTACAGAGTTACAGACGGTGTCGAGATTGGTGTGCCGGGAACAGAGGTTTATCCTGTGAGGAAGGTACTACGCTATACGGATGGAAGCGCGGCATCTTCACGGTGGCTGGAAATTGGAGCTATGTCATTCGGAGATCCGATTGTTGTTACAGCAGATGGCAAGATTGCTCTGCTTGATCATGAAAATGGCTATACAGTTCAGCTTGAGTGGGATTCATTGGTGGATTTCCTTGCCGATGAACTTTCGGCTCTTGATTAGGGGGTGATCCTATGACAAGAGAAGAAAAGCTTCAGTTGATCAGAGATCGTCAGAAAGCTGTGAGAGATGCATGGAGTAGAGAAAAGACGCTTGTTTGTCAGGGAAAAGGTACTGTGAACTGGAATAGTGAACAGCAGAGAGAACTTATGGAAAAAGGACGGGTATCCGGCTACGAGGGGCAGCATATGAAATCGGTCTCACAATATCCTGAATATGCTTCGTCTGCCGATAATATCCAGTTCCTGACACATGAGGATCATTTAGCGGCGCATAACATGGGAAATGTCAATGAGCAGAATGGTTATCACTCGATCACCAACGGTTACTATGATCCGGAAACACATGAGATGCACTCATTTGGGAACAACCCACCTCATGCTCCGGAAGCGCACGAGTTGTCAAATCCATGCTATAAGGGAGCAGAAAACAGCTACAGCCAGTCGAATGGGAATGAGCAGAATCGTGAATATTCCAAGTTAGCTTCAAATGCTGAATATTCACATGAAAGTAATGTCGGCAAGAATATGAGTAATGGATATGCAATGTGGAGGTGATAATGATGTATGGACAAAGTGTGAGGAGAATTTTAGGTACAAGTGGTCTGCAAGAGCCGCCTACATACGACGATCCGCTTATTAAGATTCGGGGGATTGGAATTGCTGATACAGGACCTACCGGATTCGCGAATATGGAGTTTACCGCCGATCATCTGGTGAAAGGTACAGCTCTGATAGGCGCAACAGGTTCCGGAAAGAGTTATTGCCTTTCCAAGATGATCAAAGATCTGCGGTACAACATGATAGAAGACTATTCCATGATCATCATCCAGGCAAAGAATGATTTCAACAGTTTGATGAAACCCGGTGATTTGGTCATAGAACAGGGTGTGAACTCAAATAGAAGTGTGAGGTGGAACATATTCCGGGACATCCTTAGTGATGGCTATGACATCAATATGATTGAGCTCAATACACGCGAATTTGTAGCTCACCTTTTTGCAGATAAGAAGGACTCTAAGGAGCAGTTCTTTGTGCAAGGAGCGAGAGAACTTATGTTTTGCGTAATCATTTCATATATCAAGCGGGGCTTGAACAACCTGCATGCGAGAAAACAGTGGTCAAACAGGGCATTAAGAGATTTCTTCCTGCAGTTTGATGAACATTCTTATATGCGTTTGATCGAGGATTGTGGAGAATCGGGGGTATTAAACATGATTCTTGGCAACAGAGGAAACGGCGACAATCTGCAGGCGTTAGGTGTCTTTGGAGAACTGGTCACGACCGCTTTGCAGACCTTGATTGATGTTTTTGCCGACGACGGGGATTTTTCAATTCGGGAGTTTGTAAGAGCGAAGGATAAGAAGGCGCTGTTTATTAACTATGATATGGCATATAAGGCATCCCAGGTTCCGATCTATGGTTCCCTGGTAAATCTTATGCTGAAGGAAGTACTTTCCCAGAACAACAATGTCGGAAAAACCATACTGATATGTGATGAGCTCGTGACGATGGGGAAGACAGATATCGCACAGGCTGTGAATCTCGGGCGTGCCAAAGGATTGATGGTCATCGTCGGACTTCAAAGTATTGAGCAGCTCAAATCAATATATGGGGAACACGATGCGATTGCGATGCTTGCCGGTATGTGTAATAAGCTGTATTTCAGAGCAAACGATCCGACCACGAGAAATTACATCAAGGAAGATTTTGGAAAGACAACAAGAGAATATATGCTTCTTTCGCCGGGTGGATGCATGAGCGAGCGCAGAGAAGGTTACATCATAGAGGATGCAGACTTCAATCGGCTTGGCTTAGGTCAATGTTATGTGAAAAATGCAGACGGTATAACATATCTGTTTCAGATTGATTGAGAGGTGGTTGAAATGGCAAACCTGTTATCAACGTTATTTGCTAGTAATGAGATGTATTTATCGAAACATGTTTCAGGCTTAAATAAGAGGCAGACGTTTCCTGTAAGGAACAGAATAGCTATGCGTGAGTTTTTGAGCGGGGTGAGCCGTGATTCTATTTTGATTTCCGGCGGCACGGATGAGGAACGAAGCGTGTTCCTTACAGGCATCGTCCGTGCTTTCCCGGGGTGTACGGTAATGTTGCATAATGGAAATCCGTACATGACAGTTGAGAGACTGCGGCATTATGGTATTAACGCTGAAAACTGGCACGATAACATTTATGAGGGAATGACAAAGGCACAGATGATATCTCTTCTGACTGAAAACGAAAAAGATGATGACCTTTCCTTCTTCTTTTCTTTTGCGCTTGAGGTTTGTGAGGTGCTTGGGAAACCGCTTACGCTTGCAAGTTTAAGTCAGATCGATTGGCTGGGTATTGGCTGGCAGGAGAAATTGCTTTCCGTCCGGGGACAGAGAGAGCGTGCGATGGATCTTCTCAGCAGATATGACAGGCATATGGCGGCCAGCTCCGTCCGTGGCATGTGTAGGATAGAACGATTGACACGCAGCCATGGGAATGCCAATGGAACTTCTGTTGATTCGGGACTGCGAAATGGACGGGTAGTTGTCAAGGCTGTCCATGGAAGTCAGTCAGCTATCACAAAGCAATGTCTGGCCATCGTTCAGGAAAAAGCAGAGGAAGGTCAGAATTTCACACTGGTTTTGGATGATGTGTATGTAGATGCACCGATTATCAGGGACAACTTCCGAAATGTTCGACTCATATTGAGCGGAGCGGACATTTCGCAATATGCGGACAACATGAGGCTGACAAACCGTGTATGTTCGGTTGTGGCATTTAACCATGCGGCATATGGCAGCGCAAGGGCAATCTCCGAATGCTACTTCGGTGAGTATGACCGACTCTATAGTGATATCAGCACAGGAAACAGCAGGTCATTTTTATCGCCTACGACGCACAATAAAAATGTGACGGTAAGGCAAAGCCGTGATACCAGATTGAAGCCTGAGAACTTAACGGCGATACCCGTAGGTGTTGCCTTTGTGAAGTTATGCAATGGCGCTGAAGGATATCTGGACATGAGATAGGAGGATGAGACACATGATGAAGCGAGAGGTTATTCGTATATTAGTTGCAGCTGGAATCGGAGTTATTGTTGCGCTTGTTTGGGCGTACAGGTCTGATTCTGTATGTTGGGAAATGTTGTTGCTTCCGTTTTACTTTGTGGGCACGTTTTATGCGGGAAGTGTACTGTTTAAATTGATCGGTGGGGTATTGAAGACGTATTTTTCCGGACAGTTTACAAGTCTGCTGATGAATCCGCTGTGGGGAACCATCGTGTGTCTCTTATTCCTTGTGCTGGGACTTGGCGCTGTTCTTGCATTTGCTTGGTTGTATGGAATCGGGAGGTGTATCTATTCGATTGTAGTAGCCCATCAGCTTGATAAGCAATGTGGGGATACACAGACGGATTTGTACTGGTTGGAATAACAAGATAAAGATTTTTAATTACGAAACGTTATAAAAAACAAGATGACGAAGGAGGCGCATTTTTTATGATCAAAGTACAAGAATCCATTGAAAAAAATATCGAAAAGTTAAATATTGACGCGAAGGCAAAGACTGCCTTGTATCAGATTCAGACGATTGCCAGATCGGATGCTCCATATCGCAAGCAGCTTGTTCCAAATTTGCTGCTGGTGAGTCCGTCCGGTGCAGGCACAACGGAGTACGGGAAAGTATACAGCCGGATTATAGATGAGAATCATATCTATGATATTCGGGGATTGAGTACTTTCCTTGAACTGGATTTTCCATGTGATGATTCACCGCGCGAGTACAATCTGTTTTTCTCGTCGCCACGTGTGGCGGCTTCAACGCAGAATAATTTTTATGGCACATTTTTGTTGTCTTTCTCACGTTTTGAGGGCAGGGATTTGTTTACCAATCCGTACTTTGATACGCTGCTTGAGTTTGTAGAGCAGAACAGGGATAACATGCACTTCATTTTCCATGTGCACCCAGAGTTTACGGAACAGGAGAAGCTTGAAATGTGGCTGAACCGGATTCTTCACATTGTAAAGGTTGAATTTGACCATCCAAATCTGGAGATGTCAACTGAATATGTCTGGACAAGACTTGCAGACGTGGGTATCTCGCTTCCGGATACATACAAGGAGAAGTTCAAGATGGCATTGTCAGGATGGCTGGAGCAGACAGAATTCGACGGATACAGTTCATTGGAACTGATAGCCAGGCGTATTCAGTATGAACTGTTTCTGGTAGGAATAGGGAATGTTGACATGGAGTGCTTTGAGAATACAGTTGATAAGGCGCTTCCGGATATTAAGGTGTCAGAGGGAAACAGCGTTGGATTTTGCATAAGCGGAGGTGGTAGATAATGGTAAATGCAACACATATTACGGAAGAGGTTCGTTTCGAATCGGAAGAGGAAATTAAGGACAGATATACAGAGGTAAACTTTGAATCGGGAAAAGTTAAGGGCGCCGGTATCCCGGTTATCAGTACAGGAAGAACTGCATATGTAGATGACTCAGAGGCTTCAACTTTTGTTGTAGGTGCGTCCGGTAGCGGTAAAACCCGTAAGGTGCTAATGCCGTATACGCTTTCCTGTATACGGAAGAACGAAAATCTGATTATTCACGATCCAAAAGGCGAGATCAACAAATACATGTACAGAGAACTTGAGAAAGAGGGTTACAAGGTTATTGTTCTTGACTACAGAAGACCTATTCGCGGCGACAGATATAATCCGCTTGAATATCCATCCAAACTATACAGGGAGGGGAATACATCAAGAGCTGCGGAAATGTTTCAGGCGTTTGGTGAAACGATGTTTTCAGATCGCAAAAGTGAGAAAGATCCATACTGGAATCTTACTGCCTCATCATATTTAACAGGTTTATCCTTACTTCAGGCAGAGTTGCTCCCTGAAAAAGAGTGCACAATCAATCATTTATATGATTTGCACATCCAGGGCGATAAGAAATATGGGTGCTCGAAGTACATCAAAGAGTATTATTGCCGCCCCGGAGCAAAGGAATCATCTTCATACAAGCTGGCGGCTCCGGCAATTAACGCTCCGAATGACACCCAGGGTGGTCTGTATTCTGTATATACGTCTTGCCTTACGCCGTTCATATTGAACGAGGACATTATGGATGCGACCGCAAACAGTACATTTGATGTGAGAGACCTTGTGGAGAAGAAGTGCGCGATATTCATTATCACAAAGGATGAGGGAAGCGTATACAACAAGCTCATTTCAGCAAATATTGACCAGATCTACGAGAGATTGATTGATATTGCCGAGGAGGAATACGACGGCAGATTGCCAAGGAGAATCAACTTTATTCTTGATGAATTCGGCAATCTGGCTGCGATAAACTACATGCAGGGTAAGATTACTGCTGGCAGAAGCCGTAACATTCGTTGGCTGATTGTCTGTCAGAATATGGAACAGCTCAATCTCTTATATGGGGATAAAGGTGCGTCCATCATCTTTGGTAATTGCGCAAACATTGTATATTTATACTCGACCGATATTAAGCTCTTGCAAAGAATATCAGCCATGTGCGGCTTGTATTCCGATGAACTGACCGGTGCAAGACACCCATTGATGTCGATGGATCACCTGAGGTATCTGAATAAGGACAAGGGAGAAGTTCTGCTTCTTCTTGAACGGGCTCGACCGTTTGTAGGATATCTGCCGGATATATCTGCATATCCGGTGTCTCCGACACAGCATGTCAATGTGAGTGAGAGGAAGAGACAAACTTTGACGCCAATAGATTTTCAGGAGATTGTTAATAAACAGAAACGTGAGTTGATGGCTGAAAAACGGGCTGAGGATGAGCGCAAGGAGCCTGTCATTCCGCCTGAGGACATAGACAAGATGATAGCGGAGATTGATCGCAAAATTGCTGAACTAGAAGAGGAAGAACGCTTAGAAAACGAGATAAAAATGAAACGTTTGAATTTCAATGGGGTCATGCAGGACGAAAAAGGGAATTGCTATATCCGGTTTAGGGATGGGCACATAGAGACACCGCAGACTGCGGAAGAAATGGAAAAGGCGATCGACAGAAGAATTGCTGAGATTGAGGAGGATGAACGCGAGGAAAAGAAGCGGGCGCAGATTCACAAGAAAAGCAATAGCAAAAGAAAGAATGCTAATATTAGGAAGAATAAGCATGAGCTGAAGGACGATGACAGTGGTGACAGTGAGAAGTCATAGAGTTTATAAGTGTGCTTTTCCCCCAAAAAAATTATCGCTGAAGCTATGATATTGTAGGCTTAGGCAAAAGATTTGTCCGCACATGCGACAAAATCGGAAGGCTTGTAGATATGCATAATAGAAAACAATTCAAAGGAGGACGCGTTATGGACAAGAATTATCATGTTAGTGGGAGTCAGATGGACGGAGAGTCATTTAAACAGAAGGATGACGATCAGAGTGAGAAGGATGAAAAGAGTGAGAAGGGTGAGAAACCTTTCCATACTTTTATCAGCTTTGAAGGATGTGGATATGTAATTTTTGCAACGGATGATGTATTTACATCAAATGCAGATGTCGGCGTCGATGCTTGGATCTGGGATAAGTTGTATGCGGCATAAAGCTTGAAGAGACCATTGGTAGTAAGAATGGGTTTAGAAGAGCGGCATCCTTACGAGACGCTAGACTCCGTAGGGGTGTTGCCCAACCCCATAATTTGTAAAACGATAATAACGTGCGCGCGCTGAAGGACGATGACGGAGAAATACATAAGTATTTCCCTAAAAAAACCAGCGATGAAGTTGTGATATTGTAGGTTTAAGCGAAAGATTTGTCCACACATGCGACAAAATCGGAAAGCTTGCAGATATACATAATAGAAAACAATTCAAAGGAGGACAACCGCTTATGGTTTGTGATATTCATTATGACAGCAAAGATCTCGATGCAACAAAGGTTGATGCCGATTTTTACGGGAAGGATTTTGCCGATGAATTGGCTGACATTGCAAGTCTCATCGACGGCATTCTTAACATTGTGGTTATTAAGCATTGCATGCCGGGGGACTGGGAGGAGATATCTACAACATTTAAGGATGTACTGATTAGCTTGATGAGCAATCGGGAAGGGACAGATATAGAGAGCTTTGCAAAGATTTTCGGACTTAACGAGTAGAGGGAGGAATTGGTTATGTTATGTGATATTCATTATGATGCTGACAACAAGGAAGCAACAAAAATTGAGGTCGAGCTTGACGGTAGCAACCTCGGAAGCCAGATTGCGGAAATGGCAAGCATTGTCGAGGGGATGATTAGTGTTGCTGTTGAGAACCATGTCATCCCGGAGGACAGGGAGAATGTGGCAATGTTGATGAAAGCAACCTTGATTCATTTGCTGGACTATCATGAAGACGCAAATTTTGATACCTTTATGGAAGCTATAAAGTCGGCTAAATTGGATTAGGTAAATGCAAGTCGCCGGCTCAAATGAGTGCCGGCGGCGGAGATAAAGGAGGATGTGAAGACATGATCGAAAACGGAGAGATCATCTAGCTGGAGGACGAGAAGAAATTCATCTGGATCGGCAAAGTGGAGGATGCGGGGAAGACATACTTGTTGCTGATGAGCAATTTCAAGCCTTTGGAGATCAGAATCGCAAGGGTATGCGGAGAGGATTCGCTTGAGATTATAAATAACCTGGCAGAAAAGCAGCATGTGCTTGGGCTGTTTGGTGCCATTGAAGAGAATGAGTAGGCGGAAGTAGGAATTCGACATGACACCATAGTTGGTGCGGGAAATGACAAAGGAGGGTGATTACTATGTGTAGTTGTTGAAAGCACCATTTGAATGATATATTCATGGAGGCGCACAGCATAAATCAGTCCATTGTCATAAAGAGTGGCAGTAGATACAGATGTCTATTATGAGGAGGGTGGAGCAGTATGAAATACGTATGTGTGTATGATCCGGATATGTCAGAGTATATGTACTTGAGTACAGACAAACAATACCAAAACCTTATCGGAGACGGTACACTTCGTGGGTTCCGATATGCTTTTCGGTCTGTCATCACAATCGAGGAAAGCGAGAAGCATGCGGTTACCATGTCTGTATGGGAGATTGATGCGGCAGCAGAGGAAGCACTCGATAAATTTGCAAGAGTTCCGGATATATACATAAAGAAACCGGTTAAGGCCTACTGCGAGGGCGAACTGATTGACGCAATCGTATACGTCTTGAATCCGGAAAAGTGTGATATACCGTATGAACTGCCGCAGGATCCCGGGTGTCTTTTCAATAGCTTTTCCCTTGCCGATAAAGCCGTATCAAATCAAATCTCCGAGGCGTTTGATTATACATGGGAAAAGATAAGGGCGTCAGAAACGGAAGAAGAAAGAGCGGCAAGGCCGAAGCTCTTTGAAATGAAGTTGAATAAGGAACCGTTTCGCAAGATTCAATCCGGGAAAAAGACAATCGAACTGAGGCTCTTCGATGAAAAGCGTTCGCAGATCAGGGAAGGAGATGCAATACATTTCTTTATGGTTGGTGAGCCGGATCAGAAGCTTTTGGTTGAGGTTTTGAAGATTCACAGATTTCCTTCGTTTAAGGAATTATATGAGAATCTTCCGTTGTCCAAGTGTGGGTATGAGTCGGATGATCGTGCCGCAGCTGATTACCGGGATATGCTGGCATATTACTCTGAGGAAGAAGAAAAGAAGTATGGTGTGGTCGGAATTGAGTTCAGGTTGGTGGCGGATTTTGTTAAAAGGAGAGAGCTCCTGTCTTGGTTGAACGATAACAAAGAGAAAGATTCATGAGAATGGGAAAGGACTGATTCATGTTGGACAGCTTGCGGACAATCGAGAGAGTTATATACAAAAATCCTACCATCGACAAGGATAGCTATCCGGCATTGGATAACTGTGAGACGGAACTCTTAGAGATTGACAGCCTGACTTTTGATTATGGCGTGGGTAATCTGTGTTCTGTCTATATCAGAGAGTTTGAAGATTCTTGGTTTGTCGACGTTTATTATTTCAGATGCCACGATGATAACGGAATCGACAGGAAGTATTTTGTGATTGCTCCGGGATATCAGATGTCGGAGGAAAACGAGGACACTTTGTTCGATCTGAATGAGGACATATTTGTGATGTATAACAACCGGACATGCGAGGATTTCTATGCCGCGATAAATCGGGTGGCGCCGGAACTCCATGTTCTGCCTTATGCGGATATATCAAAGGCATTGCTTCACGTATACTTTGTGAGCCGTCGATCAGGGATGCGTGAGCTGTTATATAAGGCAGGACTGAATTATATAGCCGCACATTTGTCGGAGATAGATGGGTTCAATATCGTACCGGCGAATATCGGACAGGCATTTGACGTGCCTGTAAAGATGATGCGGAAGCTAAATCACAAGGACGGTATAAAAGCTCTCAGCTCCGATGGAAACAGGTGCATGGCAAAGCGTGTGTACCGGAATTTTCACTCGATCCTGAATGCTTATGATCGTTTGAATCTGTATCAGATCATGTACTTTGACAGTTGCATGTATGGTCTTATCCCGGCGATTGACAAGCGTATTGTCAGAGTGCTGGGAGCTCCGCTTAATAAATACGAGGGTTGGGATTCAGAAAGGGAAGAGTATATTGACGGAGAAGCACTATGCAATGATTTGATTTCCGGATTAGATAAACTACGTAGGATATTTCCATGGTATCGTTCGCTTGCAAAGCATGCACCGGACAGATTCTGGGCGATTATGGAAGTGATTCTCAATATGCTACCTTATATGAACAAGGTGGATCAAGGAATGCTGGAGTTATCGGAGGGATGGAAGGAAATGTACCTTTACCGTGACAGCAAGTATGCGATTGTTATCCCTGAGAGTATGAGTGACATCATGTTGGAGTCCGCCAGACAGCGTAATTGCCTCTATATGATGTATAAAGACATATTAAACGGAATCACTGCAATCATGTTTGTCAGAAGACAAGATTCACTAGGCAAGTCGCTCATTACCGTAGCGATTGAGGGTGGACGGATTGCGCAGGCAAGAGGATTTTGTAACAGAGATCTCACGGAAGAGGAAGCTGCTTTTTTGGAGACGTTTGCCTGGCATAGGGGACTTGAGTGTAATTTGCATATTTGACGGATGCAGACGATGAGGATGCGGCGAGAAACTTTGACCGGTTGTTTCCAGATGGGATGAAGCAAGGACAAGTATTCCCTCAAAAAAATCATTTGGAGAATTGTGATAGAGTAAGGGTATGGACAGAAAGGTGACGGAGAATGTCGTGAATCACAAGGAAAATTATGTGTGATATGAGTGAGGATTGGAGGAATGAATGATATGCTGTACATAAAGAAAGTAAGACTGAAAGATAAGTCAACGCTCAGCAAATTTTTATATGTAATATTGCATATTTTGGTGGGCGGATTTGTTGGAATTTGGTATTTTTTCTGGCTTTCACTATTCACCAGCGTGCCGTCATCGCTGTATGGTGATTCACCTGTCTGGCTGTTTGGCTGCATGGTATTAGTCTGTTCGATTGGAGTAGCAGTTACATTTTCGACTCGAAGGACTTGTGGTAATGTGGTCTGTAATATAGCGGCAGGCTGTGGGCTATATGTAATTTTTGAACTTGGCTGTTATTCTGTCGCTACTCTGATTGCGATAATGGTTGCGGCTACTATTTGCTCCGGTGTTGGAATCGTAAGGATTTGCCTTAGACATACCGGAGCAAGGACTGTGAGCAGGCAAAGATTGGCGATGGCGCGAAGAATTCGCGTCAGGGATCTTATTAGACGGAATGCTTGTATTGCCTGTGGAGTTTGTGCAATCCTGATTCCGATTGCAGTGGGTCACACAGATCTGATGAAATTGTATGAAATCTATTGCAATCAAATGAATCGTTCAATGGGAAGCAATGCTGATTTTGATTATGCGGCGACAAATTACTATGAAGATCACGGTATTGAAAAAAACTTTGATACAATCAAACGGATTTACGATAATGATGAGTGGCAAAGTCTTACTACTGAGCAGAAACACGAAACAGTGCAGGCAATCTTTGATTGTGAATGTAAGTATCTTGGCGTAAAAACCGTGTCCCTTGAGTTTTCGAATAATCTTCCCAGCTCTCTGTATTACGAGGTTAGGGCTCAGTATGACTCGAATAATAGAAAGGTAACGATAAAAGATGAACTTCTTGATTACGATTACGATAATGATGAGGTTTTCATAGTGATTGCTGAGGAAGTCTACCATGCATATGAGCACGACATGATGGAACTTTATTCACAAACGCTGACAGAGTCGCAGAAGTCCTTATGGTGTTTTAAAGATGTGGAGTCATGGATAAAGAATGATGAATCGTATGTGATAGGCGGCAAGTCAAGTTATGAAGCATATGAATCGCAACCCATTGAAGAGGCGGCAAAGGAATACGCGACTTATTCATGGGTTTCGTACATGCAAAATATAGGGGATGTTGTAGACGTATGCTATACCGATGAAAATTCTGATTGAATTCATGCGACATTTTGCCGGATAGCAAGGATATATTTTATAGCTTCAAATCACAGGAGGAGGTCGTATGTTTGGAAACGAAAGCAAGACACAGGAAGAGATTTTGAAAATGGAACCGTATGCAAAGTTCCTTCGGCAGTTTGATACATTGAAGGATGTCAGCGGGGAAACGGTACATATTCGTATTGCATCCGATAATATTGCTTGGAACGAATATAAGCTAATTGGAGGATTTGAATTAAATCGGACTTATACAAGATGGTATGACCTGAGATTTGTTTTCAGAACTGTGTTGGATAAGAAGGATGATTTACAGCAAGAGAAGTTCTTCGTATACCATGAGCTCCTTACGGAATTTGATGAGGAATTTCGAGATTGCTTGACGGACATGGCAGAAGATATTAGTAAGAAGCAGGGCTGCATGTTTATATCTTCGCTCGCAAAATCCTGTGAGGTTGAGGCAGCAGTGAAAGCAAAAAACAGATTCTCTTTATCGTATGAGGTGGGATGCGAAAAAGAGAATGCGCGTGAAATCTGCTTGCAGTTGATTAGTCATGACGTGGCTATATTTGCAAGGAGTTTCTGATACAAAGATTTATTAAAATTTACAAGGGAGATGAACATCATGTCAATGAGTAATGAAACAACAAATGATGCAAACGATTCAAATACCGTGTCGGAGGGCAAATCGCCGTTTACAAGTACAGCATTAGGTTACATCGTCGAGCATATCTTACTTGCGGCGGTGCTTGGATATGATCTGCTACATTTCCTGCCAAAGTTCATTCGGATAGCAGCCTTTGATGAGTCGGTGGTTTGTCTTTCGGTCTGCCTGCTGATTAGTTGTGCAGTCGGGATTCTGATTACATGGTGTGACAGGAAGTGGCAATATATCTGTGTGAATGTACTTGCCGGACTTGGAGCTTATGTCGCTTGGACATTTATGGATTATCTGTCATCAGACAGATTCCGATTGATACTGACGATAGCGGTGTGTGTAGCGATTGTTGGTATGGGTTTGGCTGTATTTAGCCGGAAGAAAAATGAATCAAGCAATGGAGATTTAAAGGTAGACGAGAGAGGCAATGTTCTGGGATTGCAGATCGCTTGGCTGGGAGTCTGCCTTGTGGCTGTTACAGCTTGCATTTTTATGCCAATCTCTGTGAAGTGTATGGATGACGCGGAGATTAAGAGCACATATTATGAAAAAGTCGGCTATGATGCTGTAGCCGATGATGCCTATGAGCCAACATATGTATATGGAGATGAGTATTCTCTGGATAATAATATCGAAACCATCAAGAACATTGATGACAGTATTTGGACGACGATTTCCGATGCGGAGAAGGAGGCAACTTTACAGGCTGTAGCTTACGCCTATGCAAATGATCAGGGACTTGGCAGTAAGATGCAATTTGTATTCAGCGATGATTCTTACGAGGATGAGTATGGGAAGTATGAATATAATGCGGATCAATCCACGGTGTATATCAGTACAGAATGTCTGTCTGATTCTGAAACAGCTTGCCAGGCGGTGATTCATCAGGTGTATCACATTTATCAGCAGGAACTTTGTGATATCTATATAACACTTACAGATACACAACGCGCTCTTTGGAAGTATAATGATTGCGCTGCATATATACGTTATCTGAATGGAGACCCTCTTCTTGGCTATGAAAATGACGATGACAAGAGAAGTTTTGAATTTCTTGCAGAATTAACAGGTGAAACGGAAACGCGATATTATAGAAATTACGTGTATAATTATCTGAATCCAGACCAGGAAGACTAGGGGGGTGATGGTATATGAAACTGTTAAATGTAAACGGTGAGTATGGTTGTATCGCTAGCTGGGTTACGCCTGAGATACTTGAAGGTGGCAGAAAAGTTGTACTGCACAATGAATTCATGGGTAAAGAGAGGGTGTTGGATAGAAAAGAGGCGCGTTTGCTGTTTAGCATGGCTGGAGACGATGATCCAATCAAGGACAGATATTCTTCTGATATCTGCAACAGCTTGTGGAAAGAATCATATATCGAGAAAGAGGACATAAGAGAATATGAAATATTGGAGTTTGCCGCTACGATTCAGGAGAGCATAGATGAAGAAAAGGGTGTGACAGGTCACGTAAAGACAGAGGTGGACGAGACCGAAGAATATGTAACGGAGCTCGTATGTGAGGAGGCTCTTACAGAAGCAAAAAAGGTTTATAAAGAGCAGTGGAGAACATACAGCAAGTCGGCTCATCCGATGTTATGGACAGTCGTGTTATCCCTGTTGGGTGTAATATTATTTTCCTTTGGAGCAACCTTGTTGCCTCGGGCGTTGATTTCGGCTGCTGCAAATGACATGGAATGGGAACTTGGTGGATTTTTACTTATGATGTTAAGTACTGTGGTTGTATTCCTCTTAGAAGGGTTCCCGAGGGATTTGTGTCATGGTGCTGTCGGCAGGTTGTTCGGAGCCCGTGTCATTTATAAGGGATTTTTAAATGGTTCATTGTTGCATGGCGATTGGTACTTGATAGATGACTCTGTGGTTATCGGAAAATATTATGCAATCCGAAGGATGCACATCAGGCTTGCCGGCGCATATTGTGACTTCTTGATTGCTTCGATTTTGTCAGGAGTGTTGCTTCACACGGAAAATACAATTCTCTATTGGATTGTCAGCGGAATGTTGTTTGGCATTCTTATAAGGTGCGCGGTACATTTCTTTCCGTCATTTTTACATGAGGATTGTATCCAGGTGTTAGATGCAATGATGCATGCAAATCACATTTCCTATGGACTGAGTTATTTGGGCCGGCTGTTTCGTGACAGTGATACAAGGCATGAACTTCTGGCTCAAAGGGGAATCCATGCAGTCGGCGCTTTGCTTGTGTGTGCATTGACAGTGTTTCTCCAGATTATAGGGCATATAGGATTTTGGAGCTTGATCATATTTTATGTCGGATTGATGGGGTGATGATTATGACGTTTGATATAATTAAGTTATTAGTATTGGGTGTAAACAGTGGGTATTTCCTTTATACGGGAGTCGCTCAACGGGATCTGATTGATGGCGGAATTGGAGTATTGCTGTTTTTTGTTATGATTGGAATGGTTGGCTTTACATCCGGGCATGAAAGCCTGTGGTCATTTTTGTTCGCTTTTATTGTGATAATTCCGTGTAATATCAAGGTTACAGAGTTGTTGCTGTTCGATATGATGTGCAAAAGGTATCCGGATAGCTTTAACATGCTTTATGTAACGGACTATCCGTTTAAAACATTTGGTGTGGCATTTTCAAGATTGTCGGTATGGAGTAAAGTCTTTACGGTAAGTATGGGTGTATTCATTTGTGTTATTATACTTATGGCGGAGTTATATGCGACAGGCTTGATCGTTCGAACAATCTGGCCAGATCAAAAAAGAGACACTTTTCGCTTATTTGTTCCGGCAAAGAAAGCTGAACAGGAAGATGATGTCACTATGCGGGTGACTTGGTCAAGAAAAAATATGTATTATTATGCTCCTGAATCAGAGATGGACGATGAAGTAGAGGAATTCGATTGGAGAGAAATTGCGCTTGAGGGTGATAAACCGGTAGCGATAGTCCGTTATAAGAAACGTTCAAAGAATTCAACAATTACGAACCGGTGACATTTGAGGAGCTACTTGAGAATAATAATCGGTGGTGTGAGCGTGGAGGCACTTGCGATGAGGGAGGTGACGCGAATTATGAGTAGTTTTGAATATTGGGATTTGTTTAATCGGAATCGAGTCTGGGTAAGAAATCACCACAAGCGTGGAGACAGGATTCCTGACGGATTGTATCATATCGTCGTTCACTCATGGGTCATGGATTACTACGGTAACTTCCTGATTTCGCAGAGGCAGAATGGGCGGACGGATGAGCTGATGTGGGAGAGGACAGGTGGCTCTGTTCTTGAGGGTGAGTCTTCGATCGAAGGTGCAAAGCGTGAAGTCAGGGAAGAATTAGGAATAGATCTTGCGGAAATACAACCGGTTTTGATAAAATCAGAGAGAAGAGATAAGTATAGTGATTTCTTTGATGCCTGGCTGTTTGTGGTAGACAGAGAAAAAACTATCTGTAAGATTGACAATGTTGAAGTTCGGGACTTTAAGTGGGTTGATTTGCCTGAATTGAAAAGTATGGATAACGATGGGCTGCTTGTCAGCAGTTCGCTATATTATGAAGAGGTATATGAGCTTTATTCTTCTTTGAAAAAGCAGGGATTTCATGTTGAAGGGAGCGATGATGTATGAGTATGAGGACGTTTGTCATATCGGATATTCATGGTGATTCCAAGAATTTTCACAAGTTACTTGCAGACGTTTCTTTTGACGCAAATGCCGACAAGCTGTATGTCAATGGCGATGTGCTTGACCGTGGAAAGCGTTCACTGAAGCTCTTGTATGAGATTAAGCAGATGTCGGAAGAGCATCCGGGACACATATTCCTCACCATGGGAAATCATGAGTTATTCTGCCTTCAGTATATTCGCAGAGAATTGTCGGATTTTACATGGCGGGCATTTGGCAGCACGGACACGGTGGAGGAGGTCAACCGCCTCAATCCATCTGAAACAGAAGCTCTTGCTGAGTATATACAGAACCTGCCGTTATATCTTACGATTGACGGCGCGAAGGAGGGCAAGGATGGACAACTGCTCATGACACATTCCGGGTTTCAGGCGGATTATATCGTCAGAGAACCGGACGGCAGTATCAATGTCGTCAAGACAATCGAGAGCAGTGCACGTTCGGATTTGTTCAAGCATTTGGTATCAAACGATATTCACTACATACCCACAGCAGACCGGAAAGCATTTGACCGGACGGTGTTGGTGGGGCATGTTCCTGTGATGCGTCTGAATTATGACGGCTCATACAAAATTCGCCGGGACCGAAACCTGATCAGTATAGATTCCGGGGCGGGACACAGAGAAAGCGGCGGACGGCTGTCACTGTACGAAGTCGAGACCGGAGCGGAATATTATAGGTAAAGAATGAGATTATAAAGGAAAGCAATCTTTCGTGGATTGCTTCTTCTTATTTTTCAACATGATAAATTCATTATCGGAACATGACTGTGGCACAGAACTGTTAAATGTGATAAAATTTATTGCGAGATTTGAGAAAGAAAACATGCACATGGAACACCTGCGCTGTGTTGTGGAACGAATTACATATCAGAGCGACGCACATGTCGGTTCTGTGCTGTCGCTTGAAGGCACATGGAAAGTGGACAGCAAATACGGCAGGCAGTTTCAGGTAGAGAAATGGGAGGAAACGCTGCCGGCAACAATTGTCCAGAAGTGAATAATCTGTGCCTCAATGAGTTTGATTTGAATTGAAATTGAAATATCTGGTAAGTATATATAAAAAAGATGTTGTTGGATAGTTGTTTATGTATTGAAGGAGTGAGTATGACAACCGAAAAATTAGAGGAAATGTTGCAGGCTGGAGAGGGCTTCACCGTTGAGTATAAAGAGTGCGTAAATGGATTGAATAACAGTGTTTTTGAAACGGTTTGTTCTTTTTCAAATCGCTATGGCGGACATATTATTTTAGGAGTTAAAGAGACAGAAGACCACAAGGGTAGGGTAATAGGTGTTAATCCAAAATGTATTGTGGATATGAAGAATAATTTTGTGAATGTGCTGAATAATCCACAGAAGATGAGTCCGTCATTGTATTTAAATCTTGAAGAATTTGATTATGGTGATAAGAAAATACTATGGGTGTATGTACCGGTCAGTTCACAGATTGAGTTGTGTGGTGGTAGGATTTACGATAGAAACAATGATGCAGATCAGGATATTACGACATCGTCTGATTTGGTGTCAAACATATCGAACCGGAAATCAAAAACATACACAGAACGCATCATCTTCCCATACTGTACAAAAGAACATTTGAAAATGGAGATGATACCGAGGGTAAAAACACTTGCTTTGAACAGGAACGAGAACCATCCGTGGAAAGATATGGATGATATGGAACTGATGAAAAGTGCAGGACTTTACGAGGAAGATATAATGACTGGGAAAAAGGGATTTAATCTTGCGGCAATTTTACTGTTTGGCAAGCCGGAGGTTATAAGGTCTTGTGTGCCGGGCTATAAGACGGATGCAATCTATCGCGCAGAAAATATGGACAGATATGATGACAGACTGATTGTTGAGGAGAATTTGGTAGAAAGCTATGATCTATTGATGAACTTTATTGCCAAGCATACAAATGACAAGTTTTTCCTGATTGATAATGTTAGTGTAAGTGTTAGAAATGCGATTGCACGTGAAATTGTAAGCAATATTCTTGTACATCGTGAGTTTAGTACGGCATTTCCGGCGAAACTTGTGGTTGAACCGGACAAGATATATACAGAGAATTGGAACAGGGCGCAACGAGTAGGACGGATAGAACCTCAAAATTTCACACCGTATCCCAAAAATCCGGTGTTGGCAAATTTCTTTGTTAATATTGGCTATGCAGATTCATTAGGTTCAGGAGTTCGTAATTTGTATAAGTATACAAAAATATATTCGGGCGGTGAACCTGATTTTGAAGAGGGAGATGTGTTTAAACTGACAGTTCCACTTAAAGAACGCAATGAAAGTGAACGTGTTGATGATAATGGCACCAAAACTTGCACTAAAGTTGGCACCAATGGCACTAAAGTTGGCACCAAATCTGGCACCAATGACACCAAAACCGGAACGGATGTACACGAAGAGGATATTGAGGCAAAGATTGTTGAGTTGATTCGTGAAAATAAAAAAATAACGCAGAAAGAAATGCAGGAACAAACCGGAACTTCACTTAGATCAATTAAACGTTATATATCAAAATTGCAGAGTGATGGTGTTATAAAAAGAGTTGGCTCAAGTCGGAGCGGATATTGGGAAATAAACGAGTAATTGTCTATGGAAATTAAACATAGGAAGAATATATAATGAATGAAAGAGATGTAGAAATTAGTAAAAGAGAAACTAAGAAGAAGGAACGTAGGTCGAGAAAAGACAAGCTTGCAATAGAGAAGAGAATACTTCGTCTGTCTTTTCTTGGAAGCGTCTTATTTATACTTGCGGAGGGCGTGATGGCATGGTATACCCATTCACATTCACTTTGGACGGACTGCCTGTTCGACTCTGCAGATCTGGTCATGATAGGACCGTTCATGGTGCTGGTTCCGCTTCTGTATAAACCTGTGACAGAGAAACATCCATATGGCTATGCCCAGGTGGAATCACTTTTCCTCCTTGTGAAGTACAGTGTATTACTTGCACTCACATGTAATCTCATGGTTGAGAATATAAAGCTGTTGTTTCATGGGGGACATGATGTAGATGCGGGGAGCATAGCGGTATTTGAATTTCTTGTATGTGTATGTTGTGCGGTTATGTATGCGATACTTGGTCATTACAGTAAGAAATATGAGTCTACAACTATTAAAGCGGAGCTGTATATGTGGAAGCTTGACGTAATAAGCAGTATGGGAGTTGCTGTAGCATTTGCGGTACAGACTGCTCTGTTGCATACAAACCTGCGTTTTATTACCCCTTATATTGATCCGGCTGTAGCGGTGGTTATGGCACTTCTTCTTATAAAAGAGCCGGTGTGCGAGATATTTCAGAGTATCAAGAATCTTATTCTTTTTGCTCCGGAGGAAGAGACGCTTAGTCAGATACGAGCCATAGTGGATCAGCATATGAAGGATTACCCATATGAGGTCACTTTTCTGGATGTCATCCAGACCGGGCGGAAGCTGTGGGTTGAGGTATATATAGGAAATCAGACGGATGTGATACATATAAGTATCATTCATAAGGTGAGAGACGAGATAAAACAGGAGCTAAGGGATAAGTATGATCAGGTGTATATAGAGGTCATACCAGATTGATAGTAAAGCTGTAATACAAAATACAAATGATCAAGGGGATGCAAGGATATTGTTACATTATGAAGTTTTTGAAAGTTCATGTGATACCGATAGATATATAGTTCTGCTTCATGGATTTGGAGGAAACAACAGGGTATGGAAGAAGCAGATTCCCTTGCTTCAGAAGAAGTTTAATGTTCTGGCGATAACTTTGCCAAGTCATGGAGACAGTGAACTAAAATTGTCCAAGATGGGAAGTACGCTGGATGTTGTCGTGGGTGAGATAACACAGGTGCTTGATGAGCGGGGGATACAGCGAGCTGTTTTTATGGGCGTATCACTTGGAACTATATTTATCAAATATATGGAGATGAGATGCGGAAGTTACATAGATAAAGCAATACTTGTGGGTGCGCTTGGCACGGTTGGAAAACCACTCAGGCGTGCTGTCAATGTCTTTGCTAAGATAGGTGACAAACTTCCATTTCCTGTTGTCTACAGAATAATGGCAAAGTTATTTATGCCATGGAAAGTCAGCAAGACAAGCAGGAAGGTGTTCTGCAAATGTGCCAAGGCATTAAACAGTCAGGAATTTAAGGCGTATATGAATATTTTTATTGAGCATTTTTCACTTTGTGACGAGTTCGTGAGCAGATTACACGAGGAGAATGTATATATTTCCGGGCGTGGTGATCTGTGTTTTATAAATGGAATCGTGGAGGAAGCTGATTTGACAGATGCGGAGCTGATAATAATAGAGCATTGTGGTCACGTGTGCAACATAGATCAGAGCAGACAATTCAATGATATTATTTCTGAATTGCTAGACATTGAATGAATTAAAAGTGGAATATGATACGACAAGGATATACTATCTTAAAATGCTGATAAATAAGGATAAGGAGACTGTGATATGGCAACGATGAACACGTATACAGGAAACAAAATAGATCCGATGAATATGGCAGTTGCTGACATATCAATACAGGATATAGCGCATGCGTTAAGCCTCACGTGCCGCGGTGGAGGGCATGTGTCCTATTTCTTTTCTGTGGCACAGCACTCCATCAACTGTATGAATGAGGCGAAGGCAAGGGGATGGTCAGAGCGGTTACAGCTTGCCTGCCTGTTGCACGATGCCAGCGAGGCGTATATATCAGACATAATCAGACCGGTAAAAGTGCATTTATCAAACTATCTGGAGATAGAGAGGTCGATCATGAACGTTATACTTGAACGATTTGGTCTTGCCGATCTGAGCGAAGAAGAAAATGCTATGTGGAAACAGATAGATGATGAGATGATGAATTTCGAACTTAAGAATCTGATGAAAGGCGAGGAGTACAGGAATACGGACAACCTTAGTTCAGTCCCTGCTGAGGCCGAAAGACCATGGCGAGAAGTGGAAGATGAATTTGAGGCTGAATGTAAGAAACTTATAGAGAAAATGTCAGATCAGACCGGCAAGTAGTCGATAGTGAATAGTTATTTTTAATTACAAAAATGTATGATAATACCTCCCAGGCGGATGATGGAAATATAACAATCTGCCTGGGAGGTATTTGTTTTGACAATTATGATCAGATGTTGTCAAAGTATCCGACATAGTCGACCTTGTATGGTCCATCTGGGAAAAGGTATTCATATAGATCTATGAAATAGTCGTCGGTCATGCTGGCGATGAAGTCTACTACGATTTCGTTTGGATCCTGACTGAGATAATTGTTGATGAATTCTTTTTTACCAAAATAATTGCTATACCGGTTTGCATCTTTTATGTAGTTGACATGGTGTTTATACAGTATGGAATCAGTGTCTTTGCTCTTAGCCTGCCTCAGTAATTCTTCGTATATACAATAGAACATTGGCTTTATGTTGTCATTGTACATTGTGTTGAGGCTGTCATTGTTATATATGTTCTGGTAATTCTCAGTCTTGGCTTTGGAGAAGGTCTCATATACATCAGGATCCATGCTTATATAAGGTTTTCCGTAGCTGTTTTCTATGATATTGACAGTCATATTGTGAATTATCTGGGCGTTGGAGGATCCAAGGCTACCTGCAGAGAAAGAATCATCATTTGGAATGAGACCGATCTTTATTGCATCCTGCCTGTCTTTTCCGAGGTAGGCTATGATATCGCTGATCCTCATGATACAGCCTTCAAGTGTACCTGGGATCTGTTTTTTATTTGCAGAAGGATCTGTGTAGCAGTCCTCCACCGACCTGTCAAATTCTCCCCATGGATCGTCTGCGTTAAATGTCTTAGGTGTATAGCATTGCTGTTCCATTTCGCCGTTGTGGCATATAACACCATCAAGCACCTGGAGGCTGATATTTCGGAATATAAGTTTGTCAAGTACTCTGGCGCTGTGGATGTTGTGGTTGAAGAGCCTTCCGGTATGCTCGTTGTATATCTCATTCAGATAACGCTCTCCGGCATGACCAAATGGAGTATGTCCGATGTCATGTCCAAGGGAGATTGCCTCTATGAGATCAAGATTGAGTCCAAGAGTCATTCCGATAGTCCTTGCAATTCTGGATACAAGCTGGACGTGGAGTGCACGTCTTGATATATCATCGTTCTTGTAGCATGAGATAACTTGTGTCTTATCAGAATAGCGATTGTAATAGTTGTTGTGAAGTATCTTTTCCACATCCATGACGAATGCCGGTCTCCACAGATGTGGGGCATCATGGTCTGGCTGACGCCTTATAATGTCAGAGTCCTTGCATGCATATGGGTTTATCTTGCCGTGTTCACGGTCGCCTAAGATCTGTTCATAAACTTCTTTTGATAAAGAATGGTATTTTGAATCTTTATTTACACTCATTAAAAATCTCCTGTTCAGTAAAATGTGATAGTTAACATATGCATCATATATATCAGAATGCATATGAATTATTATAAATATTCTTGAGATCATAAGTCAAATGTGCTGAAAGTTATTTATTACTAAATTGGTATATTTGAGGACCATATGACAGTGATTATGGATTATATTTTATCACAAACTTTAAAAATACTATATTTTGTGAGACTATTCAACCTTGGGGAAACAATTCATTATGTGCCTGGGAAGCTTCGGGCATGTCGTTTTCTTGCCCGTTTTTGTGCATGGGGTAAAATCGGTTATCTTATGTTCTACATTTTATTTGTCTATGGGGTAGAAATTTACCTTATGTTCCAGCTTAAGTTTTGTGCAGGGGTAACAAATTTTTTTATACCTGAAAATGCCCACAAATGGCTGAAAATCAGCGTTTGGCTGAAAATGCAGAAGTTGCTTGAAATGCGTTGAAAACGGCAGAAACACTAGCTATAATGCGTTGCAAGCAGATCTGTTAAATGTCAAAAATTTGGAGGTTGATTGTGAAGAAATATATAGATATCCAGGTGGTAAGGGAAATAGAAACAGTGCTCGATGACATCACACTTCCGGTAAACACAGGGGCATTTCAGGTTGGAGATATCATCAGTATCACGGAAAAAATGGATGGGGCCAATGCAAGTATACGGTATGACGAAAAAGAGGATGTCCTCAGAGCGTTCAGCCGCAATAATGAGCTGAGTAAGGACCAGAACTTAAGAGGTTTCTGGGAATACGTTCAGAAAATGGACAAGGAACCATTTGCAAGGTATCCACATTACATATTTTTCGGAGAGTGGCTTGTGAAACATACGGTGATATATGAAAAAGATAACTATGACAAATTTTATCTGTTCAGCATATTCGATGGAGATGCTGATCAGTGGCTGCCTCAGGACTCTGTGAAATCTATTGCAGATGAATGTGACATTCCATATGTACATGAACTCTATTATGGGAAATTTATAAGCTGGGATCACTGTAAACAGTTTGCAAATGATCCCGCCTATGGAAAAAAGCAGGAGGGAATTGTCATAAAGAACCAGACGGCTCTTTTGGAGGGACGTGAGCCACATGTTTTGAAGTATGTAAATCCGGAATTTTATGAGATAAAGGTGGATAACCGCAGGCAGAATATGAGGAAAAGGGATGATTCACAGAGAAAAGCAGACATGGATGAGGCAGAAAGATATGTCCGAATAATCGTCACCGAGGCCAGGGTGCGGAAAATAGTAAATAAGCTTGTGGATGAAGGAATAATGCCTGAAAAAATCGAGAGGAAGGATTTGCAGATTATTTATAAGAATCTTCCAAAGAGAATTTATGAAGACTGCCTGAAAGAAGAACCCGAAATCATTCAGAAGGCGGGAAACTATGCCGGAAAGATGTGTATGAAGGTTGGGATAGAGATATTCAGAAAAAACTGGGAACTTTGATACACGGCTATAAGCGTAAAGAGGAACATTTAGATTTTTAAACTACGGGTTCATAGCCAATCAGCCGGATGTGATATAAACTAGGGCATATCAATAAATGAATATGCGGAAGATTTGAAAGATATGAACGACTTGAAATATATGAAAGATTTGGAAGAAAGGAAGTGGCAGTGTGGCAAGACTTCGAGATGATATAGGTACCAGAATGAAGAATTTTTATGAGCAGATACCGAAGACAAAGCTTATGAGACGTTGTCCGGTTGCGATACGAATAGATGGTAAGGCATTTCATACATATACAAGGAATTTTAAGAGACCGTTTGATTCGGTTTTTATGAGAGCTATGCAGGCAGGAGGTTAAAGAAGAGGGTACGGAGGATCCCAAATATATCAATGTCCTTGATAAGGCCTGTGAGACCGGGGCGATGTTTGATTCAAGATGCTTCAATATACCGAAGGAAGAGGTGACGAATCTCATATATTGGAGGCAGCTCGACGCATCCCGCAATTCGATACAGATGGTTGGGCATGCCAATTTCTCACAGAAGCAGATGCATGGCAAGTCCACCGGTGATATACAGGATATGCTGATGCTTGAGAAGAATATAAACTGGAATGACTTTTCGGTGACATGCAAGAGGGGAAGCTGCTGCATCAGGGGACAGGCAGATGAAGTCCCGTCATGTACAGGAGACAGTAGCAACGAAAATTTCAGAGGATGGATGATAGACAATGATATACCGATATTCAAGGGCGAGGAAAGAGAGTATGTTGACCATCTTATATATATTGGAGAGCAGTAAAAACAGAGAGTATTGGAATAGCAGGTTAAAAAACTAACAGGATAATAGAGTAATGTAATAGCATAATATCAAAGGGGTGTAAATAATATGGATCGTAGAGAGATGAACAGAAGTATATTTCAGGATACAGAGCGCATGTGCAAGACGGATGCTGAACTTTCAGCTGTCACAAAGATATCGGTGGCAAATCAGCGCTTTATAGCAGAGGCGGAGGTTATACCAACGCCTGAACTGAATATTTACAAAAAGGCAAATGTGGTTGTCTCAAAGAAGAGAACCTATGAGGCGGCAAAGGCCTATAAAGGAAATCACATAGCAGTTCATAACTTTGCATCAGCGACAAATCCAGGAGGCGGAGTTGTAAATGGTGCGGGGGCGCAGGAGGAATGTCTCTGCAGATGTTCCAATCTATATTTCTGTCTGAACACCCCTGATATGTGGGGAATGTTCTACACACCGCACAGAGCGGCGCATGATCCAATACATAACGATGACATCATATACACTCCAGATATCGTTGTGTTCAAGACTGATACAGATCGTCCGGAACTAATGGAGCGTGATGACTGGTATATAGTTGATGTGATCACATGTGCGGCGCCAAATCTCAGGGAAAACCCCAGCAATAGATATAATTCCGGAGATGGAACGAGAGCGGTGACACCCAGCAATAGAGAACTTCAGGTCATCCATGAGAAAAGACTCAGAAGAATACTTGACAGCGCGGTTATAAATCATGCAGACACAGTAATACTCGGGGCGTTTGGTTGCGGAGCATTCTGTAACGAACCGCAGGTCGTGGCAACTGCTGCGGCAAATGTGGTGAGGGATTATATGTACGCATTTAAGAATATCGAGTTTGCTGTATACTGCAGACCAAGCGACGATTCCAATTACAGAGTGTTTAATAGCGTATTAAGTTCATTGTAAAAAACAAACTGGTACGAGAGAAGACTTGAGTATGCAAAGGCGAACATAAGTCTGCCGGATGAGCCGGATTACAAGGCAATTAAATAAAGGAGTGATTTTGAAATGATTTATATTACAGGCGACTGTCACGGGAGGTTTGGGAGATTTATGTCAGGAGGATTTTCCTGCTGCCCGGATCTAACTGAAAATGATACAGTGATCGTATGCGGGGATCTTGGTTTGCTCTGGGCAAAAGGAGAGTCCTTTGAACAGGACTGTGAATTCTTCGCAAAGCAGTCATTTACACTTCTATGGGTTCAGGGAAATCATGAGAATTACAATATGATAGATGAATACCCGGTGGAGAAGTGGCATGGTGGCAAAGTGCGGCATATAGTCCGTGATAAGGTGATACTTCTTGAGCGCGGACAGGTATTCGATATAGAGGGAAAAAGATATTTTACGTTCGGAGGAGCACAGAGCCACGATATAAGCGGTGGCGTGCTTGATAAGGATGATCCTTTGTTCGAGCATAAATATAATTTGGCAATGGGGAGTGGCAGACCGTTCAGAATATTGAACACATCATGGTGGAAACAGGAGCTTCCGACAGATACAGAGATAGAGGAAGCAAGGGTAAATCTTGAGAGCTGTGATTACAAGGTCGACTATGTCATAACCCATTGCGCATCAAACACTATACAGCTGAAGCTTGAAGATATAAAGAGGATGCATGGACGCCTGCATGAATTGTACGCTCAGAATATACTGACGGATTTCTTTGAGGAACTTGAAGGAAAACTTGAATATTCCATGTGGTACTTCGGACATTATCACGAGGATATGTACGTGGATACGAAGCACAGACTTATATATTATGATATGGTGCCTGTGGTATGGAATTAGTTCGTTAGAGATAGCAAATATCGTGATGAACAGATCATATTTGAAGAGCCAGATGTTAAAAATCACCTGAAATAAAAGGGGATAACATATAAATGTAATTATTAAAATAAGGAGGATACGAATATTATGGAGAAAATGATAGTGACAAGAGCTCTGGATGAGAGAGACCTTCTGATAAAGAAGATCAATGATGCCATAGACAGAGCCAGTTTTGTGACAGTGAAAAAGACATCAGATGATATCGTTATCGGTGGTAAGAAGAGCGTGCAGGAGTTTGATGACGAGGCGAGGGCGGATCTTCAGAGTATAAGGGATCTCATAAGCAGATACAACAGGCTTGATGCAGCGATCCTGCTTGCAAATGCCACTACGGATATAGAGGTGGCAGGGGTGACCATGACGAGGGCAGCGGCAATCAATCTCAGAAAGACTTTACTTGGAAGAAGTTTCTCAAATACTAACTTTGATGACGCTCTTATCAGAAAGATAAATAACGATTTCACCAAGGCCAAGATGGCTATCAATAAGTCACAGGAGAATGCCGACAGACAGAAGGAGGCCATGAGTACAGCGCTTGCTTCAAGTGATAAGAAGGTTCTCAGTGACGACAGTCTGAAAAGCATATCTGCCTACTGCGATAATCTTGTATACAGCATGGTGGATCCAATTGACGCTGAAAAGGTTGTTGGAGACTTACAGGGCAGACAGGATGAGCTTAAAGCTAATCTTGAGAGCGCTATAAGAATATCGAACGCGACTACATATGTAGAGTTCTGATATTTCAGAACGGACAGGTAAATTCTTCATAAGTATTGCTTACAGTACGAATAGCTTCTATTCAGTCCGCAGCACACGGCGATAAGTGTGTACTTAAGCGTTTATACCCAAGTGGTTTAAGGGAATGGCTAAACAGTCATAGGGCAAAAAATATTTGCCGCGAGGGTTCGACTCCCTCTAATCGCGCCAAAATTATCTTGTTGGTCAAATGGTAAGACAATGCTCTGCAACAGCATGAATACAGGTTCGATCCCTGTACAAGAACCCAAATGGTATTCTTCTTTAAGGAAGACGGGCTTGAACTGTTAATAGTCACCGGTTAATAGATAATGGGTATTGGTTAACTTATAAGAGTGTTGAATAGATATCAGATATATAATAATTGTTCTTTAGGCATCAGAATATGATGCTGAAATCCATGAGAATGGTTAATGGAGGTGCTGACTGATCAGCCCGAAGCTGCCCACATGGCTGTACTGTAAGCAATATTTATAATTTTGCCTGTATTTTCAAAAGTGTTATACAAATTTTAGAAATAATTAATTGAATAAATCCTCCTTGTGATATAAGGTTAGAATAATATATATGATAATGGCGTTTCTGTATTGTGTCAGACATATATATCCTAAAAAATATCACAAGGAGGATTTTTATATGAAAGAAGTAAAACAGCCAAAGAAGCCGCTGATATTTTATTATCTGATAGTGCTTATCATAATAATGGTTCTCAATTTCATATTTGTCCCATGGTTTGCTGAGAGAAGTATAGAGGAGGTGGACTATGGTACGTTCATATCCATGACAGATGACAAGAAGATCGATGAGGTAGACATTGAGGCACAGTCAAATGTCATCTATTTTACAGGCAAAGATGACAAGAAGGTGTATAAGACTGCTATGGTGAGTGATGAGAACTTAACCGAGCGACTTTACAAGTCGGGAGCCAAGTTCTCAGGTCAGGAGATCAAGCAGACATCACCGATACTCAGTTTTATACTCAGTTGGATCGTGCCTATACTTATATTCACATTACTTGGAAGAATGCTTGCCAATCAGATGATGAAGCACGCCGGAGGCGGCAAGAATTCCATGATGTTTGGAATGGGCAAGAGTAATGCGAAGATATATGTTAATTCCACAGAGGGAATAAAGTTTACAGATGTCGCCGGAGAGGATGAGGCGAAGGAGAATTTGACTGAGATAGTTGAGTATCTTCACAATCCTGGAAAGTACAAGGAGATCGGCGCTTCCATGCCAAAGGGTATTCTTCTTGTGGGTCCTCCGGGAACAGGTAAGACCATGCTTGCCAAGGCTGTAGCCGGAGAGGCGAATGTACCTTTCTTCTCAATGTCCGGTTCAGAGTTCGTTGAGATGTTCGTAGGTATGGGTGCTTCAAAGGTAAGGGATTTGTTCCAGCAGGCAAAGGAAAAGGCTCCATGTATAGTGTTCATCGATGAGATAGATGCCATAGGTAAGAGGAGAGACGGGCAGATAGGCGGCAATGATGAGCGTGAGCAGACACTTAACCAGCTCCTCACCGAGATGGATGGATTCGAAGGCAACAATGGTGTCATCATTCTTGCAGCAACCAACAGACCGGATTCGCTTGATCCTGCACTGCTCAGACCGGGAAGATTTGACAGACGAGTACCTGTAGAACTTCCTGATCTCAAGGGACGTGAGGATATACTCAAGGTTCACGCCAAGAAGGTCAAGATAGGAGACAATGTAGACTTCAATAAGATAGCCAGAATGGCATCAGGTGCATCAGGTGCCGAGCTCGCAAATATTGTAAATGAGGCGGCGCTCAGGGCTGTCAGAGCCGGCAGAGGCTTCGTGACACAGGCCGATATGGAAGAGAGCATAGAGGTCGTAATTGCAGGTTACCAGAGAAAGAATGCGATACTTACAGACAAGGAGAAGCTTGTCGTGTCATACCATGAGATCGGACATGCGCTTGTAGCTGCCAAGCAGACTGATTCAGCGCCTGTCCAGAAGATAACCATAGTTCCGAGAACATCAGGAGCTCTTGGTTACACCATGCAGGTGGATGAGGGTAATCACTATCTTATGACCAAGGAAGAGATTGAGAATAAGATAGCGACACTCACAGGCGGAAGAGCTGCAGAGGAGATAGTATTTGGATCTATTACAACGGGAGCCTCCAACGATATAGAACAGGCAACAAAGCTTGCAAGAGCTATGATCACCAAATACGGAATGAGCAAAGATTTTGATATGGTAGCCATGGAGGTAGAAACTAACAAATACCTTGGCGGTGATTCATCACTTTCGTGCTCGGCAGAGACGCAGACACTCATAGACAAGAAGGTTGTGGAGCTTATAAGAAAGCAGCATGAGAAGGCGGCAACCATTATCCTCGAGAACAGAGCGAAGCTTGATGAGCTTTCCAATTATCTGTATCAGAAGGAGACGATCACAGGCGAGGAGTTTATGAAGATATTGAATTCATGATTCTCTTAGATATAATTTCAGTTACCGGGTGCTGGCATTTTACAATTCCGCACCCGGTAATCATAAGATAGACTTGTACTGGATTCAGAATAGTAGTATTACGTCAATTCCTCGTGGTCAAGCTCCAACAGTTTGAAATGATTCTTTTTGAACTCTATAAGTCCTTCACTCTGCATGTTGGACAGCTCCTTTGACAGTGCGGTTCTGTCGACATTCAGGTAGTCGGCAAACTGTTCCCTGTTAAATGGGATATCGAACTCAGTTGTTCCAAGAGAGCTGGCAAGTCCTGAGAGATAATAGCTGACACGCTCACGTATCTTCTTTGGCTTTATATAGAAGATATGAAGAGAGAGTGTGAGACTTCTTCTCGATGATAGGAGAAGAAGATTCTTCAGCATTTGCAGATGCCACGGATAACTGTTGTATTTGCCGGACATGATATCCTGTGCGTTGAGCAGGAATACGATAGTAGTCTCTGTTGCTCTTGCGTCGATCATGAGTTTGTGTCCGGACAGGGCGTATGTTTCACCGAACACCTTTCCAGGAAGTGCTGAACTCAGGATACTTTTGGAGCCCCAGTAGTCAACATTCTCAACAATCACCCGGCCTTTGATGACTATTCCAAGCTCCTCGGTTATTTCGCCGGCTTTGAATATAGTGGAGTTGTATCTGTAATAGTGTTCGCGCAGGATCCTGAGATCCATCATGGTTTTGATATCGGCTTCAGAGATTCCTTTAAATGCCATCATGTTGAGTACTTCAGACAATTGATATTGAGGAATTTTAAGTTTCATACATAACCTCCATCTTATTATTTATTTCTATGCAGAGTAGCAGTCTGCAGCGTAGTATATTATAGTGACAAGGTGTCATGATGCAGGGGTGCGATCAGGCTTTCAGCTATAGGATGTATATTTTTTCAAAACACAGTATATTGTATATGTGTAATAAATTATCCCTTGTCCATACACAATATATATTATTCATATATTTTCTCAAATTTTTTCAAAAAAAGTTGTTTAAATCTTCATTACGTGGTTATAACAACCGAATTTATGAGTAAAGTATAATATACTTACAAATGAAAAGCAAGGAATGTGATAAGCATTATTGAATTATAGAAGATTATTCTGTATAATAAGTAAATAGTGTGTCACATTTTCACATATTAAAACACTGAAAGGAGAAATTTTATCATGTTACAGAACCAGGAATGGGAATCATTCACAGGTAGACTCTGGAAGGAAGAGTGTAATGTAAGAGACTTCATCCAGAACAACTACACACAGTACGATGGAGACGAGAGTTTCCTTGCAGCCCCAACAGATGCTACTAACAAGCTTTGGGATAAGCTTCAGGCACTTCAGAAGGCTGAGAGAGATAACGGTGGAGTTTTAAAGGAGGATGCTGATGTTGTATCAAGCATCACATCTTATGGCCCAGGCTACATTGATCCAGAGACAAAGGATCTTGAGCAGATTGTAGGTCTTCAGACAGATGAGCCACTTAAGAGAGCATTTATGCCTTATGGTGGTATCAAGATGGCTGAGGAGGCTCTTCAGATGTATGGATATACTCCAAACGAGAACTTCCACAAGATCTTCACTGAGTATCACAAGACACACAACCAGGCAGTATTTGATGCTTACACACCAGAGATGCTGGCAGCTCGTCATACACATATCGTAACAGGACTTCCTGACACATATGGTCGTGGACGTATCGTAGGTGACTACAGAAGAGTTGCTCTTTACGGTATTGATCAGCTTATCGCTTGGAAGGAAGAGGATAAGGCTAACTGTGGCGATGGCAACATGTTTGATGATGTCATCCGTCAGAGAGAAGAGCTTTCAGAGCAGATTAAGCGTCTCAAAGAGATGAAGGTTATGGCTCAGTCATACGGATATGACATTTCAAAGCCAGCTTCAAACGCTAAAGAGGCTGTTCAGTGGTTATACTTCGGATACCTTGCAGCTATCAAGACTCAGAACGGTGCAGCTATGTCAGTTGGACGTGTATCTACATTCCTTGATATCTACATTGAGAGAGATATTAAGGCTGGTAAGCTTACAGAGGCTGAGGCTCAGGAGCTTATCGATCATTTCACAATGAAGCTTCGTATGGTTAAGTTCGCAAGAATTAAGTCATACAACGAGCTGTTCTCAGGAGATCCTGTATGGGCTACTCTTGAGGTTGGTGGTATCGGTGTTGACGGACGTTCAATGGTTACAAAGAACGATTACAGATTCCTTCATACACTTGAGAACATGGGACCAGCTCCAGAGCCAAACCTTACAGTTCTTTACTCATCAGCTCTTCAGGATACATTCAAGAAGTATGCTGCTAAGATTTCTGTAAGAACAAGCTCAATCCAGTATGAGAACGATGATGTAATGAAGCCAATCTGGGGCGATGATTACTCAATCTGCTGCTGTGTATCAGCTACACAGACTGGTAAGGAGATGCAGTTCTTCGGAGCTCGTGCAAACCTTGCTAAGTGTCTTCTTTACGCTATCAATGGTGGTAAGGATGAGAAGTTCCTTGACAAGAAGACTGGTAAGCCAATGCAGGTAGGTCCAGAGTACTCACCTATCACATCAGAGTACCTTGACTATGATGAAGTACTTGCTAAGTACAAGAAGATGCTTGACTGGTTAGCAGGACTTTATGTAAATATTCTTAACCTCATCCAGTACATGCATGACAAGTACTACTATGAGTCAGCTGAGATGGCACTTATCGATACAGATGTACGTCGTACATTTGCAACAGGTATCGCTGGATTCTCACACGTAATCGACTCACTGTCAGCAATCAAGTACGCTAAGGTTAAGGTTATCCGTAACGCAGAGACAGGACTTGCAGAGGACTTCGAGATCGAAGGCGAGTTCCCTAAGTATGGTAACGATGACGACAGAGCTGATAACATCGGTGTATGGCTTCTTCATGAGTTCCTTACAGACATCAAGAAGAGACACACATATCGTAATTCAGAGCCTACAACATCTATCCTTACAATCACATCTAACGTAGTTTATGGTAAGTACACAGGTAACCTTCCAGATGGAAGACGTGCTTGGACACCATTTGCACCAGGTGCTAACCCAAGCTACGGCGCTGAGACATCAGGACTTCTTGCATCACTTAACTCTGTTGCAAAGATTCCTTATGAGTGGTCACTGGATGGTATCTCAAATACACAGACAATGAACCCATCAGCACTTGGACATGATGAGGAAGAGAGAGCTACAAAGCTTGTAAGCGCAATGGATGGATACTTCGATCAGGGTGCTCATCATCTGAACGTAAACGTATTTGGTAAGGATAAGCTCCTTGATGCTATGGAGAATCCAGATAAGCCAGAGTACGCTAACTTCACAATCCGTGTATCAGGATATGCTGTTAAGTTCATATCACTTACACGTGAGCAGCAGCTCGATGTTATCAACAGAACATTCCATGACTCACTTTAATTCTTAGCTGACGCTGGATTTTCAGTGAAGTTATAGATGCTTTGTCAGATATAACAAGAACCATGGTCCCGGGGATAACCTCTCCGGGACTTTTTTTAAGAATATGTATTTATATCATTTTTATAAGAGATAATAGACATGTAGTTTTGTTTGTAATTACTTTCATTAATTGAGAGTTGTATTTGAATAGGAAGAACTTAGAGGTGAAATATGTCTGAAAAGAAACAGGTTTTAGGATATGTCCATTCGACAGAGAGCTTTGGAGCAGTAGATGGTCCAGGCATAAGATTTGTAGTTTTTTTACAGGGCTGCAAGATGAGATGTAAATATTGTCACAACCCAGAGACATGGAATCTTGTGACAGACTATAGTAAGCTTTACTCAGATGAAACAAGCGATGCTGAGAGAGAAGAACTTGAGAAGAAGATAGAAGAGAATACAAAGCTGCTGAAGGATAAGGGCGTCAAGATCGAGGCGAGGACCCCTGAGGATCTGTTAAAGCAGGCACTCCGCTACAAGCCATATTGGAAAAACGGTGGTGGTATAACAGTGAGCGGTGGTGAGGCGTTGCTTCAGATGGATTTCCTCATCGAGTTTTTCAAGCTTGCAAAGGCTGAGGGTATTCATACAACAATAGATACAGCCGGCAATCCATTTACAAGGGAGGAGCCATTCTTCTCCAAGTTCAATGAGCTGATGAACCTCACAGATCTGTTCCTGCTTGATATCAAGCAGATCAATGATGACAAGCATAGAGATCTCACAGGATTCTCCAACAGCAATATACTTGATCTTGCACAGTATCTGTCAGATCAGGGTAAGCATATGTGGATCAGACACGTACTGGTGCCAACCATCACAACTGATGAGGATGATCTGAAGAAGACAAAGGAGTTCATAGATACTCTCAAGACTGTCGATAAAGTTGAGGTACTTCCATATCACAAGCTCGGAATCACTGAGTGGGAGAGACTTGGAATACCATATAAGCTTGAGGGAATCGATCCACCTACTGATGAGGAGCAGAAGCTTGCAAAGAGTATTCTGGAATAAACTTAAGAACAAGAACCGGGAAAATCATCTATAGTTCAATTCCCAGTCGATGCTGTAGCAGTCTATAAAAATATTTGTGTTAAGACACAGGTGCTATATAAGATGTTAAGCCGTTGTAACGGTTGGTGACATTTTATATAGTACCTGTGTCTTTTTTCATTTTCATAGGTAAGCGGTGATATATCAACAAACATATAGGGGACGGGTACGATTACAAGCCTGTTTTAGAAGTGGAATAAAATAATGAAAATGGAATAGAATTTTTATTTGCGGCATGTTATAACAGGGTTAGTTACAACGAACATAAGTTAGAAATGGAGGATATATGGACGAGAAAATACAGAAAATCATGGCTAAAAGCACGTATTTAAGCAATCTTATATCGCGTATTCCACCGGAGATGCTGTCCTTTTTCTTTGAGATGATCCAGCTTGACATATCGGATAAATATGGTGAAGTGATCCGTTTAAAAATGAGACAAAATGGACAGTATATGAATTTTGTTTCGCCTATGACGGGAATCGATATACAGGAATATTATATGGGAGGCATGGATGCACTTCCGGGACATTCCAAGGTGAGAGCGCTTGAAAATACAATGGTTATCCACTACTGCAACAGGGGAAGGGCGGAGATCAGAGTAAATGATGGCAAATATGCATATATGAAGCCAGGAACACTCTGTATAGAGTGGCATCAGGAGGCGGGCAAGAGCTTCAATTTCTATGATGACATATATGGTGGTCTGGAGATAGTGATATGTGTCGACAATATCAGCAGTGAGGATGAGGCATTTCTGGGAAGAGTAGGGATCAATGCGGAAAGTATCAGAAAAGCCTGTGAGCAGAACGGTCAATACTATATCGGCGAGTGCCAGGACCGGCTACGGCATGCATTTGATGATTTGAGAGATATCATAGAAAATGGTGATAAGGACAAAAATTCATATCTTATAAATATGCTGTATGTACTCGATCTTATAAGAACTGATGATATAGCGGTGCGTGATACTCAGTTTTATCTGACAAAGGGACAGAGACGTATCGTGCAGGCGATATACGACACGATCAGACAGGATCTCAGCAGGGATGTGTCCATGGCAGAACTGGAGAGTTTGTATGGTATAAGTTCAGTATCTATCAACAAGTATTTTGAGATCGTGTATGGGGATACTGTGAAGAGGTATATGCAAAGCAAGAGAATGGCATATGCTGCAAAGCAGCTTACAGGCAGCAATATATCTGTTGCGGATATAGCTCTTTCTGTTGGATATGAGAGTCAGAGTAAGTTTGGCACGGTGTTCAAGCGCAAATATGGCTGCACACCTCTCGAGTACAGGAGACTGGGCGGAGAGACAACTTAATGTATATGAAATAGTTAGAAACAAAAATTTTACTTGGAGGTAAGCAGAATGTTTATTCAGATGAATAATGCAAGAAAAAGTTATGGAAAAGGGGAGAATACTGTTCATGCTTTAGATGGAATAGAGCTGGCACTGGAGCAGGGGAAAATATATGTGATACTTGGACCATCGGGTTCAGGCAAGAGTACACTCCTCAATATGATGGGAGGCCTCGACAGCCTAGATGAGGGAAGTATCACGGTGGATGGAAAGGAAATATCCAGACTGAAGTCGGGTGAACTGACAAAATACAGAAAGACTGATGTTGGCTTTGTGTTCCAGTTCTACAATCTGCTGCCGGATCTCACAGTTAAGGAGAATATACAGGTCGTAGAAGATATTGCGAAGGATCCACTTCCTATAGATGAGGTCATGAAGGCTGTGGACATAGAGAAGTACAAGGACAGATTCCCAAATGAACTGTCAGGCGGTCAGCAGCAGCGAGTTGCCATCGCCAGAGCCATCATCAAGAATCCGAAACTTTTGCTATGTGATGAACTTACAGGTGCCCTCGATTCAAAGACATCGAGAAGTGTTCTTGAATTTGTGGAGAAGGTCAACAGACAGTTTGGAACAACTGTTGCAATCATCACCCACAATGAGGCTATAGCGGGGATGGCCGATGGGATAATCCGAATAAAAGATGGCAAGGTATCACTCAGCAAGGCAAATGAAAACAAAATACCGGCAAAACAGCTTGAATTATAAGAGGTGGGGACATGACATTAAATAGAAGATATATAAGGAATATAAAGCACAATCTTTCTTTCTACATATGTGTCACTATCCTCACCGCGCTGGTGATAGTCATGTATATCGGCTTTACAGGTGCTTATGATGGAGAGGGTAGATATCTTGATTCGTTCTATGAAGATACAAATGTTGAGGAGGCTCAGTTTGTCACAGCAAATCCTATATATGATAAATCTATCAATAATCTTGAAGAGAAGTACAATGTACAGCTTGAAAAGCAGACATATGCTGATATTGATCTGACTGAGGAGAACTGCGATGACAGGACAGGTAAGGATATAGCGGAGGATTACACATTAAGGATATTCACGCCGTCAAAGAAGATCGATACATATAAGCTGCTGGATGGTGAGGATGTGACTTCTGATGACGAGATACTCTTGAATCCTCATCTGATGGATGCCAGGGGACTGCAGATAGGGGACTTTCTTGATATCGATGGAAGAAACTACAAAATAGTAGGAACGATGGCGAGACCTGATTATCTGGCGGTATACAAGAATTTGTCTGACAACATGTTCCTGTTTGATACATTTGGATATGCAGTAGTGAGTGAGTCTGCATTTGCGCAGATAAATGATGACACAAAGACATCATACTATACGGTCATATACGATGATAAGGATCAGGAGAAGGCATTCAGGGAGGAGATACACAGCGAGTATTACACTCTGTCATACATTCCGGCATCCACGAATGTAAGAATAAAGGTTCCGCAGAATGAGAGGGAACAGTTAAAGCTTTATATGAATATGATCATACCTATGCTGGTCGTATTTGTGATGATAATCATAGCGATAGTTCTCGGAAGAAAGATCAAGTCCGAGGCGAGACAGATAGGAGTTCTGTCAGCTCTTGGATATGGCAGGACAAGGCTCTCGCTGCACTACGGATTGTTTGGTGTTATTCCGGGAGTGATAGGCGCTGTGATAGGTGCCATTGCGGCTGCCCCGTGCAGGGATGCACTTGCTACGGCAATATTTGAGATGAAGACAGAGATACTTCCGGTGGATTACAGTTCGGAAACAGTGCAGTTTGTGATCATCTGTATTGTACCGATTGTGGCATATGGTATTGTGGGATTGCTTACGGCACTGAGAGTTCTCAGATTCAAGACAATCGATCTTCTTCAAGGAAATGGAGGAACAAGAAAACGCAGGAGACTTCGCATGGCAAAGTCAAATATGAAGTTCACGACAAAGTTCAAGATCCGGTCTATTCTTGGCAACTGGAGCAGAAGTCTTGTGGTTATATTTGGAATCGCTGTCGGTGGAATATTGATGGTGTTCTGCTACGTCTGTATAGATTCGCTTGAGAACTATTGTGATGTGTCTGTAAATGAAGTCGGGGACTATGAGTATGAGTATTTTTTAAGCAGTATCCAGACAGAAAAAGTGGATGGCGCAGCGGAGATCATGACAGGCACATTCAGTGTGGATGGATACACGACCAATCTGACATACATGGGTATGGATAATAATGAGTTCATGGATTTAAAGAGTACGTCAGGAGATAAGCTGGAGCTTACATCAGGCAAAACGTATATATCTGCAATGGGAGCCATGATATATGGCGTAGGCAAGGGTGATGAGCTCACTTTCTACGATCAGGCATCACTCAGTGAATACACGGTCACGATAGATGACGTTGTGCAGAACGATTCCCAGAGTATACTCTACAGCAGCTGGAATGATGCATGCGATCTGCTTGATGTGCCTGAGGGCAGTTACAATGCTGTTATGTCTGACAAAGAACTTGACTATAAGGAGTCTGATTATCTGTATAGGATAACCAAGTCAGATCTTTCAGATCAGATAGGTCAGATCACAGTACAGATGAAATCGATGCTCTCGGTTTGCATCGGATTTGCCGTGCTCATCATAGTTATATGTGTATATCTCATGGTAAATATGTTAATAAGCGAAAATGCATCATCGATATCAATGTTAAAGGTGCTTGGATACGATGACAGACAGATAAATCGTATGATGATAAGTATCTACCACATCCTTATTCCGATAGGAATCGTGATAGGCTCAGTGCTTGGAGTGGTGCTGTGCAGGGTAAACTTTGAGGCGAGTGTATCAGCATACAATACTTATATAGAGACAGTATACACGCCGCTTTGTTTTGTAAAGTATTCCGTGTGTGTTCTTATAAGCTACGTGATATCTCTGTGGCTGTTAAGCCGAAAGGTGAAGAAAGCGGATATGGTTGAAAGCCTGAAGGACAACAGGGAGTAATTAATAGGAGGATAAAGAGATGAATAGTTATGTAGCGTGGGGAATATTTGGAATAATAAGTGGCCTTATTGCATCATTTGCGGATGTGCCTCTTGTCATGCCGAATCAAAGTGAAAATCTGAAATTAGGTGGAGTTTGTCCGTGGTGGGGAGATGTGACCTCAAAGAGATTCAAGGTTTCGTTCTGGCTTTCATTTCTCGGGCAGCCGGGAGGATATATTGTAATGTGGCTCCTTGCCGATATGATCTCAAATGGGAATGTGGCGCTTGCAGGCATCCTCAAGGTCATGACATTACTTGGATGCTATACCGGTCTTATGAGCCATGTTGTGTTCTGTCTGAAACCGCTCCTTTACCAGAGACTCTGCAAGAAAATGTCTGACGATGAAAGCAATGAAGTTATCAAAGCCATCGATCTGGTTTTCAATCCACCAATGTATCTGGCAGGCGTGGTACTCTGGCTTGGCCTTGCGGTCACTGTGATAGCAGCAATCCTTACCGGAGCACTCCCTGTTCCAAAGTGGTGTGTTGTCTTAAATCCTATCGGTTCACTGATAGTTCTTATGCCGCTCAAGAAGTGCGGTGTCAGGATCATTGGAGCCCTTGGATTTGGATTTGTGCTGCTTTCGGTGCTGCTCATTATTGCGGGAATATAAAGAATTAAGTAAGAATAATCATAGAGACAGAATTGTGTTTGCGGAAAATATTATACGAGAAAATAAAAATATGACATTTAGTCGATTACACTTAAGGCTTTTAATTTACAAAAATAACGGTATATTTTACAACAATGTAGGGTATATCGTTTTTTAGTATTGGAATATAAAATACGTCGATAATGATTTTGTATGGAGAAGATGGTTTACTTTTGTATTTGTAATCATAATGCCTAAAGATGGGAAATCTTTACATATTTTACATGGAGAGTAAGTTGGTAGTATGAGCGGATAAATTTTGTGATACTAATTGTTCTTTGGAATTATTAAAAATATGTTTTGGGATTGAAAAAAATCATCTATAATAGTTAAGTTGTAGATAAACGGAGAGAGTAGAAAAAATCAAATTTATGCGGTATAATAGCTCCATATCATGAGATAATTTTGGAAAAGATATACAATGTGGAGTTTCAAAGAGAGATTTAGAGAATTTGCCAGGGATGTTACAACACAGACTGATTTTGATATTGAAATACAATAGTATTTTTTATTGTTAAAAAATGAAAAGTCGGTATAGAAAAAATTAATCACAATGCAATTAATAATATAAATGAATTCTGCCATTAGAATGGTATATAACACTCTGATATATTGAAGAGATATGTTAAGAGTATATTATGGGGGTAAAATAAAATGATTAAAGATATTATAAATGCTAATGAATTCATACTTCCAAGCACAAATCATATTGAAGTGCTAAAAGAAAACTTTCCTGCTTGTTTCAAGCAAGATGGTAGCTTTGACGTAGAAAGATTAAAGGAATACCTTAATGATGAAATATCAGTGAACAATGAAGGCTATGAATTAAAATTTCTTGGGAAAAATTATGCTCGTTTGTTGGCATCTGTGGATACTACTACGGTAATCATTCCGGATGAGGAACACAATAACATGCCAGAAAACAAAGATAGCCAGAATATTTATATTTCTGGAGATAATCTAGATGGGCTAAAACAGTTACTGAAAAGCTATCAGGGAGCAATTAAATGTATTTATATTGATCCTCCATATAATACTGGCACTGATGGATTTGTATATAAAGATAATTTCAACTTTACATCAGAAGAATTAGCTACAAAGTTAAGTATTGAAGAGGAACAGGCAAATAGAATTCTTGATTTGACGAAAAGAGGTTCTGCATCACATTCAGCGTGGCTTATGTTTATGTATCCCCGTTTATTATTAGCAAGAGATTTGCTTACAGATGATGGAGTAATTTTCATATCGATTGATGATAATGAACAGGCAAATTGTAAATTGATATGCGATGATGTGTTTGGAGAAGAAAACTTTGTTGCAAATATTATCGTTCAAGCAAACAAGAGGGGACAGACATATAAACAACTTGCAAAAACGCATGAATATATTTTGACCTATACAAAAAATGTTTTAACTGAGTTAAATGAATTGAATAAGGGGCAGGGGGCTTTTGATAAAAAGGATAATATTAGTGAATTTGAAGAAAGAGAATTGAGAAATCGTAATCCGAAGTTTGGTAAATTTAACAGACCTAATCTCTTTTATCCGATTTACGCAAATCCTAATTTAGTAGACGAATGTGGATATTGCCCTGTCTCGCTCGATAAAAGTGATGATTTCAATATTGAAATTTTACCATTAAATAGTGAGGGAGAAGAAAGCTGTTGGCGTTGGGGACAAGAAAAATTTAAGCGTTTTAATAATTCTTTTCAATCCATGGATAGTGAATTGGTTGCTAAAAAAAAGAGCACTGGCGAATATGGATGTTATGAGAAGTATAGAAAGGGAACATTTAAAGCAAAGACCATTTGGTATGAAGACGATTTGGTTGGTGATTTATTGGAGGAAGAAGATGATATTTGGGAAGAAACAAGTGTAATTACCGAACAAGGTTCAAAAGAGCTTACTGCATATAGCATGGGTGATGCATTTGATTTTCCAAAGCCGACATATCTTATAAAGAAGATATTCTGTATAGGTTCTAATGATGGGGATTTATGTTTAGACTTCTTCTCAGGTTCTGCAACATCCTTTGAATCCATATTGTCTTTAAATGCAGAGATAAATGGCACAAGAAACATCATCGCAGTTCAATTACCAGAGAATTTAGACGAGAAGATGGCTAATGATTCAAAATCTGAAAAATCAAAGACAAAGAAAGTCCTTGATTTTTTAGATAGTGTAAATAGAAGTCACACCCTTGATCAAGTTGGTTTGGAGAGAATACAAAGGGCTATATTAAAAATCAAGGCAAAATATCCAGATACAACAGTTGACCTTGGTTTTAAGCATTATACTCTCCAAGAGCCAAATACAATTACACTTGATAAGCTGGAAAAATTTGTCCCGGAGGATCAGGGGTTAGTTCTTACAAACGATATTCTTACGGATTTCGGAACACAAACGGTGTTAACAACGTGGCTTGTCAGAGATGGATATGGTTTCAGTGCTGAAGTTGAGACTATAGATTTTGAAGGATATACTGGCTATTACATTGACAAGCATCTATATCTTATTGATGCAAATATCACAAAAGAAGCAATTACAGCCATTGTAGATAAATACGAAACAGATGGGAATTTTAATGCTGAAAATGTGGTCATTTTTGGGTATAGTTTTGTTTGGACAATGACAGAAGAATTAAAAATGAACTTAGCAAGACTTAAAGATATAGAGAAAAATCTTCATATAAACTTTGATGTACGTTATTAAGGAGATGGCTTATGGAATTAATTCTCCAGCAACAATTACCTCATCAACAAAAAGCAATTGATGCTATAGTTGATGTGTTTAGGGATGCATATATTGTTTCACCTACCGAATTTTATAATAATCCAACCTTCTCATTGAAGGATACCCATATTGCAAATAATATAAATTTATTGCAGAATTGTCTACCAGCAGAATATCGATCAGGTACGCCAATATCAGAACAAGATTATCTTAATCTTGATATTAAGATGGAAACAGGTACAGGAAAGACATATGTTTATACAAAGACAATTTTTGAATTACATAAGAAATATGGGTTTAACAAGTTTATTATTGCCGTACCATCATTAGCTATAAAAGCAGGTACAGAACAGTTTTTGAATGAACCTTATGCAAGACGACACTTTACTGATGGTTGTGGTTATGGGACTGAAATAGAAACGCTAGTTTTGGAAGCACCCAAAAAAAAGAAAAAAGGCCGTTTATATTTCCCGAGTGTAGTAAGGGACTTTGTAAAAGGTTCTAATCAGAACACAAAGAAAATATATGTTCTTCTTGTAAATATGCAGCTATTAACAAGTAACTCAAAACGAAATGGAAGAGATACAGGATTGTTATGGCGAGATGATTATGATTATGACGTAGAGGGATTTTATAGACCGTTTGATGCAATAGCGTCAACAAAGCCTATTGTAATAATTGATGAGCCGCATCGTTTTTCACGTGATCAGAAAGCTTTCAAGGTAATACATGATGAGATAAAACCGCAAGCAATTATTCGCTTTGGTGCTACATTTCCGCAAATAACAACCGGACGCGGTAGAAATAAAATCACTGTAAAGGATTATCAGAATTTACTATATGATTTGAATGCCTGTGCCGCTTTTAATCAAGGACTTATTAAAGGTGTAATCAAGGAACATTTTGAACCTGTTTCAAAAAAAGATGAGAAAGTAAAAATCACCTCTATTCATAGTAAAGAAGCTGTACATTTTCAGTATAAAAAGAAAGATGAATCAACAAAAATGTTCACACTTAAAACAGGTGACGCTCTTTCTATAATAAGTGATGCATTTGAGGGAATTACCATTTCTGCGATTGGTAAGACAAGCGTAGAATTTTCAAATGGGTTAGTGAAAACTTCAGGCGAGGAGCTAGATGTTGATATTTATATGACATCATATCAAGAACAAATTATTCGCCTTGCTCTTCAGCGCCATTTTGAAACAGAGAAAGAAAATTTTTGTAATAGAAACTATAAAATTAAAACTTTGGCACTATTCTTTATTGATGATATTACTTCTTACAGAGTTGCCGATGATGGTAAAAAGCCGTACCTTTTAACTATATTCGAAGAATTATTAAAGGAACAAATTGAAAAGACAATTTATTCTCTGGATGAACGTGATGTGGAATATAAAAATTATCTTGAGGCAAGTCTTTCAGATATTAATGCTTGCCATGCAGGGTATTTTTCTCAAGACAATAGCGACTCTGATGAAGACATAGCAAAGGAAGTTGATGTAATTCTTAATGGAAAAAAGAAACTATTATCATTTAAAAATGAGGATGGTAGTTATAATACACTTCGGTTTTTATTTTCTAAATGGACTTTAAAAGAGGGCTGGGATAATCCAAACGTTTTCACTATCGCTAAGCTCCGATCAAGTGGAAGTGAAAATAGCAAACTTCAAGAGGTAGGTCGTGGTTTACGACTTCCTGTAGATGAAAATGGTAATAGAATTTCTAATGAAGAGTTCTCTCTTAATTATATCGTTGATTTTACCGAGGCTGATTTCGCGAAAAAACTTGTTGATCAAATTAACGGGGAACTTCCACAGTCTGCTAGTATTTCAGAAGAAAAACTTGAAGTAGTAGCTAAAAAACTTGGGAAAATTAGCGATGATTTATTTGATGAGTTGTATAATAAACATTACATTGATAGGCATAACAACATTAAAGCTGAAACACGTGCAGAATTTTTTGCAGAATATCCTGATTTTGCAACGGGTTTGTTAGTCGGAAAGGTAAAGGATCGAAATAAAGAAAAAATCAAGACCATAAAGATTCGAAAAGCTGTTTACAATGAAATAAAAGAATTATGGGAAAATATAAATCATAGATATTTATTATTTTATGATGATGACTTGAATGATAAGCTTGATGAGGTTATTCTTTCTATTTTTGAAAAACCGGGAGTTTTCACAGATGTGGTAATGCGTAGTGAACGCGATAAAGTTGGAAGTACAGGAAAGAAAATGGATGTTGTTAAAGAAAACGGTGTGCAATATGTTATTCATAAAACTGTTCCGTATAATGTTTTCTTAAAAAGAATATCAAATGTAACAAATCTTCCGATTAAAGTTCTGCATTTGGCATTGTGCAAATATGCAAATAAACATGGCACTGACTTCACTTCTTATATTAATGAGAATTCAATTGCAGGATTTTGCTCTGAATTTACTACTTGGAAAAATGAAAACTTACAGGGAAGATTCAGATATGTACGTAGCGAAACACCATTAGGTTCTACAGCGCTAACATATGTTGATGGAACAGTAAAAAGTGAAATATCGCAAGGAAGAATTGGAACAAAGATTGTACCTGGTACTCCGAGTGAAAAATATCTGTACGATGCTTATGTTTATGATTCGCCTTTGGAAAAAGATAATATTACAGCAGACATTGAAGATGTAATTGTTTATGGAAAAATCCCACGTGCTAGTATTGCTATCCCAACAATTACAGGCGGAACATACAGTCCAGACTTTATGTATGTGGTTAAGCATACAAATGGAAACAAGGAACTTAATATTATTGTTGAGACAAAAGATGTTGAGAACAAGACCAATCTAAGAGAGACAGAAAAAACAAAAATAGACTGTGCTAAGGTTTTCTTTGATATGTTGACTGCAGATGGATACACTGTCCATTTTAGGAATCAACTTGGTAATAAGCAAATGGCCCAGATTATTAATGAAGTCATGAACGCTTTCGAGGATGACCGGTAAAGGAGCGTGATTATCTGAATAAAGAAAGTTTAACAACAGAAATTCTTAATCTTATAGAATCAAAACGTGAAGATGATTGGTGGGACTTTAAGAGAGAACATCATCATGATAAAGCTGAATTGGTACATGATATTTTGTGTATGGCCAATAATCGCCCAAGGAGAGATTCTTATATAATTTTCGGAATTGATAATGAATGCTTTTCTGTTATAGGAGTCGAAAACGATGTAAATAGACGAAATCAACAAGGCATTACTAATATTTTAAGAAATATCACATTTGCTGGAAGTGTTCGTCCTCGTATAGAAATGCGAACTATTTATATTGATAACCATGAAGTTGATGTTTTGATTATTAAAGATAGTTTTGACGTTCCGTATTATTTGGAAAAGGAATATCAGGATAAAGATGTAAAAAATAATGATGGTAAAAAGTACGGAAAAATCGTACGGGCATATCATGTATATACACGAGTTGTAGACAATAACACTGCCATTGATAAGCAGGCAGACACAAATGATATCGAATTTCTTTGGCGCAAAAGATTTGGCATAGAGCTACCAATAATGGAACGCCTACATATACTATTATCTGAATCTGATAAATGGATTTTTGATTGGGGAAATAAGAAATATTGTTATCATACTAACTATCCTGAATTTCAAATGATTCAGATTGAAGATATGAAGCCATGTTGGTATCCAGCAGCGGCATTTTATACCCATCCCGTAATGCATTTTGCAAGATTAAATATTGTATATCATAATACAACAATTTATGAAACAGAGCTATGGTCATTTGATCAGTTTCGTAAGTATCTTCCTAGAGCGGAAGGGGCATCAGTGAGTTATCAAGCAAATTTTTGGTATACTTATTACACGCTTGATTCAATTGAAGGAAAAATGCTTAAAATTTTTACTCATGGAAATTGTGATATTTCAAGCAGGGAGCCCAATTACAATCAGTTATTGATTTTTGAAAATGAAGATGACAAGATATGCTTTGATTATTATGTTTCAAATCATTTTAATGATCATACTGATGATGAGATTCAGCTAAGATACCAGTATCAAATAAAAGAAGATAATGATGATAATTTAGGAGGATTGATATATTCTGCTTTCCAGGTAGCTAAAATTGCATGGTTATATGAAGATTGGATTAAACAAAAAGCCACATATGATTCTAGTATTTAAGCATAAGAAAATGATTTAACATAAAAATTTCTAAATTTGTACACGAGTTATTTGTTTTACTATTGATTGAAGACATAACTTAAAAATAATTTTTGTACTTTTTAAAAGGGGCTTTCTAGTTGAGGAAAGTCCCTTTTTGCGTGAAAATAAGTTTAACAAAATTAATCAGTAAACAGTGGATAGGTACACGCAAAAGAAGTTATAATGTAAGTTAATTGTTCAGAATTCTAATAGAAATTTTGGGGAATACGGGGAGTAAACTATGTATAAGATAGACGAAGATACATGGAATGAAAAATACATACTGCTTATACCAGCCATGCTGGATGCTCATTTTCCTCTGATAAAATACGCCTTTTATTCAAGGGATTATCATCCGGTCATACTGTCAAATGAGGATCATATCACGGATGTGGGACTTAAGTACGTGAACAATGATATGTGCTATCCGATAGTGTTAAATGCCGGGCAGATGATAGATGCACTGCAGTCAGGCAAATATGATATCATACGGACAAGACTTCTCATGCCGACGGCGGGGGATGCATGCAGGGGAGCCAACTACTTACATGTGTTAAAGGAGTCGGTGAGAAAGGCTGGATTTGACAGGGCAAAGATACTATCCCTGAATGTTAAGGGGTTGGAGAAGAATTGTCAGATGCGTGTGCAGCCATTCATGGTGTGGAGAGCACTGTTCGGACTTTTCTACGGAGATATACTCATGCTGCTCCTCAATCAGACAAGGCCAAATGAGGTGAAAAAGGGGCAGTCGCAAAAGGTTTGGCAGAAGTGGATAGATATCCTGTCCAGAGATCTGAAAGAGGGAAAGAATCTGACACTTGGAAAGATGAAGAAAAATTTCGACAGGATAGCCAGGGATTTTTCAAGGATAAGGCTGAATGATAAAAGAAAACAGCGTGTTGGGATAGTTGGGGAACTGTACATAAAATATTGCCACTTGGGAAACTGGAATATGATAAAGTTCCTTGAGTCAAATGGATGTGAGAGTCATACAAATGGACTTTCATGGTATGCCATGTACTATATGGATTCACACCTCACGGACAATATGACATTTGAATCTCTGCTTTACAAGGCGGGGCTGAAGTTCTTCGGCAGCCTGCAGAGAGCAATGATAGAGGCGCTTAGAAAATATGGGTTCTATACCATGGAGGATTTCTTCACGATGAAGCGTGAGGCTGAAGGATATGTGAGCTGGGGATATAAAACAGGAGATGGCTGGCTCATCGGCGCGGAGATAACGGGACACATACTCCATGAGTGTCCAAAGGTTTTGGCGGTTCAGCCATTTGGCTGTATGCCTAATCACACCTGCGGAAGAGGTTTGTACCCTTCGCTTCAGAAGAAGCTGCCGCAGGGCATGATAGTGAGCTGTGATGTGGATTCCAGTGGTTCAAAGCTGAATGTCTACAACAGGGTGAGGATGCTTGTGGACATGCCACTTAAAATGGGAAAATAGGCAATTGCGAAACTTAAATACGCTGAATGTGCAAGAGATGTTTTAGCATACCAATCAGGGGTCGCTCTCGCTTAACTCAGTCTGCAACGGTACTAAAGATGTCACTAACGTGCCATCTAAGTACCGGCGACTTCGTATTCCCCTGATTTGGTAATGCTAAACATCTTCTTGCATGTTGAATAGATTAAGGGTTTCGTAATTGCCTAAATGGAAAATAGAAAATGGAGAAATAAAGATGAAAAAGATATTTGTTGTTGAAGATGACGAGAGTATCTGTCAGGAGCTTGTGCAGATACTTGAGAATGAGGGCTATGAGGCTGAGAGTCTTGAGAGCTTTGACAATACAAAGGACGATATATTGAAAGCGGCACCGAATCTGGTGCTCATGGATATCAATATTCCGGGGATAAACGGCAGAAACCTAGTGAAGGAGATACGAAAGGAATCTGATGTGCCTATCATCATGGTTACAAGCAGGACTTCCGAGATGGATGAGGTGCTGTCCATGAGTTATGGCGCGGATGATTATATAACAAAGCCGTACAATCCGACGATACTTCTGCTTAGGATAGCGGCGGTGCTCAAGCGCATGGAGGGCAGCCAGAATACAGCATCATACAGAGATGCGGAGGTCAACTTCAGCAAGGGGACAATCAGCAAAGGTGATCAGGAGATGGTTCTCACCAAGAATGAGATGATCATATTCCAGCTGCTGCTTGCCAACAGGGAAAAGATAGTGTCGAGGGATGAGATCATGACAGACCTGTGGGACAATGACGAGTTTGTAAATGACAATGCGCTCACAGTAAATATAAGCAGGCTCAGGGGGAAACTGGCGGATCTTGGATATGATGATGCCATAGAGACCAGGAAGAAGCAGGGATACCGACTTGTATGACAGGTAAGTGGGATTATATATCATTTACAGCGACAAAAGATTGGAGTAATTTGGCAAAATGAAATTTGGCAAGTATATAAAGGAGAAACTTGGAATAATTGCGGGATATGCGGGATTTGTGATATTCACATATCTGCTCATGATGGCATTTCACTCACAGTTACAGATGAGAATTATGTTCGTCATAGTGGCTGTGATATTTGTCGTCTCGGTTATCGCTTTCGATTATCTGAGAAAATATAAGTTCTACAACAGTCTGGTTGGACATCTGGATGAACTGGATCAGAAGTATCTCATACTTGACACTTTGGACGAGCCTGACTTCTACGAGGGAAAGCTGGTGTATTCAGCTATGTACGACATCAACAAGTCCATGACTGAGAATGTGAGAAAGTACAGGGACAGCGTGGAGGATTTCAAGGATTTTATAGAGATCTGGGTTCACGAGATAAAGCTTCCGATAGCCAGTCTGGTGCTCATGTGCCACAACAACAGGGATGTGATCCCGAGAAAATATACGGATCAGGTCGCAAGGCTTGACGCATATGCAGATCAGGTTCTCTACTATGTGAGGGCAGAGCATGCATCGGCAGATTACAGATTTGCCGAGACAAATCTTAAGAGTGTCATCGGAAGGGTGGCTGTGAAGAACAAGGATATGCTGCTTGATGGTGACATATCGCTGAATGTTCATGATGTGGATGAATGTGTTGTGACGGATTCAAAATGGCTTGAGTTTATGGTAAATCAGATCGTGAGCAACAGTATCAAGTATATAGACCGAGGACAGGAAAAGACTATAGAGATCTGGACTGAACCGTTGGGTGACGGGATGACTCTGCACATAAAGGACAATGGAATAGGTATACCGCAGTCTGATATTCCACTTGTGTGCAAGAAATCATTTACCGGGGAAAATGGTCGGAAACATGCGAAATCAACAGGTATGGGACTTTATATAATAGACAATCTGTGCAGGCAGCTGGGACATAAGCTGGATATAGCGTCAAAGGTGGACGAATACACAGATGTGAGTATAGTATTTGGACATAATGATATATACAAGATTGGATGATATAAAAATTGAGTTTTGCGATAGTGGGATACAAGATCTGGTGAGCGTCCCCAAGGTTACAGAATTGTAATGTTAGGTAATAATGGAAAAAGGACAATTGCTTTCAAAATGTGTAAACTGCAAATATGTTCAATGGTGAGAGCAGTATTAAACAAACATTTGAGGAGGCATTTCAATGGAAACAATATTAAAGATTGACAACATTGAGAAGTATTATGGAAACAAATCCAATATGACAAAGGCCATAGATGGAATATCATTCGATGTGGAGGCAGGAGAGTTCGTTGCTATCATGGGTGCATCGGGAAGCGGTAAGACGACACTGCTTAACTGCGTTTCAACTATAGATAAGGTTAGCAGCGGCCACATCTATGTGGGCGGCAAGGATATCACAACACTCAAGGGCAATAAGCTCAACGAGTTCAGGAGAGAGGAGCTGGGATTTATATTTCAGGATTTCAACCTTCTTGACACACTCACGGCGTATGAGAATGTTGCGTTGGCACTTTCAATACAGAATGTGCCTGCAAAACAGATAGATGCGAAGGTCAGGGCTGTTGCAAAGGAGCTTGAGATCGAGAGTGTTCTGAAGAAGTATCCGTACCAGATGTCGGGCGGTCAGAAACAGAGAGTAGCATCTGCGAGAGCAATCATCACTGATCCAAAGCTTGTGCTTGCAGATGAGCCTACGGGAGCACTCGATTCCAAGTCGGCAAAGCTGCTTCTGGAGAGACTTAAGCACCTAAATGAGGATCTCATGACAACGATACTCATGGTAACACACGATTCATTTACAGCCAGCTATGCAGGCAGGATACTTTTCATCAAGGATGGCAAGGTGTTCCACGAGCTCAGAAGAGGAGGAGATACAAGAAAAGAATTTTTCAATAAGATCATAGATGTCGTGACACTGCTTGGAGGTGATCTGAATGACGCTCTTTAAGCTTTCCGTATCAAATATGAAGAAGAGTATAAAGGACTATGCCATATATTTCTTCACTCTGGTACTCGGTGTTGCAATCTTCTATGTGTTCAATGCCATAGAGACGCAGACCGCCATGCTCCGGATATCGGCTGACACAAGACAGGTCGTGCAGCTCATGAGCAAGATAATCGCGGGCGTCAGCGTGTTCATCGCATTTGTGCTCGGATTCCTCATCATATATGCAAGCCGTTTTCTGATGAAGAGGCGTAACAAAGAATTTGGTCTGTACCTCATCCTTGGAATGGGAAAACGCAAGGTGTCCACAATGCTTTTCATCGAGACACTTATCATCGGACTTGTATCACTTGTGGTAGGACTTCTTGCCGGAATAGGAATCTCACAGCTCACAAGTGTACTTGTTGCAAACATGTTCGATGCAGATATGTCATCATACAGCTTTGTATTCTCCGGCAGCGCATTTGCCAAGACCTGTCTGTATTTTGCAATCATATATGTGGTGGTTATAATTTTCAACACATTTATCATCAGCAAATGTAAGCTCATCGACCTTTTCCAGAATGGAAGAAAATCTGAGAATGTCAAGATCAAGAATCCGTGGGTATCAGTTATCGTGTTCCTGATATCAGTTGTATCACTTGGATATGCTTATCATGCGGTGATTACCGATATAAATGATATGTACATGAACGATCTCTACAAGTTGATCGTGGTCGGATGCGTTGCAACGGTGCTCTTCTTCTGGTCGGTATCCGGAATGCTCTTCAGGATCGTGTCATCCATGAAGAATGTGTACTATAAGGGACTCAATACATTTGTCGTCAGACAGATGAGCAGCCGTGTCAACACAAATGTACTTTCAATATCAGTCATCTGTCTGATGCTTTTTGTGACAATATGTGTGCTTTCATCAGCGCTTGCAGTGAAGAATTCCTTAAATGAGGGCATTGCAAAGTACGCAAGAGCGGATGTGAGTATATCGAAAACCCAGAGCAGTGATTCAATCTATTATGACGAAGACGAGATGGGTAATGACAGCGAGACAAATGATCTTTTGAAGAAACTTGAGGTGACTAATGGAAAGAGCATAGAAGATGTATATAGTGAAAATAATGTGGATCTTGGATCCTACTTCTCAGATTACGTTGACGTACACACATATACATGTCCTGCACTTACAATCAGAAACTATCTGGGAGATGAGGCTCTGATTGATTCTCTTGGAATAGATGTAAACGCTTTGTCTAGTTATGAGGGAACGGAGGAGATCATATCACAGTCCGACTATAACAAGGTTGCAAAGATTTATGACAATGCTGAGCTCCAGCTTGCCGATGACGAGTATGCCATCCTTGCAAATTATAGAATATTCGTTAAGATCCGTGATGAGAGACTTCAGGAGGGAAAAGAGATAGAGGTATATGGCCAGACGCTTAAGCCGGTTATCACATATTGTATAGATGGTGATATAGAGCTTGCGACACAGCCGCTCAACACAGGTGTGTTTATCGTGCCGGATTCAGCCATTGAAGGTGCACAGTTCGCGAAAGAGTATTTCATCGGAAAGTATGCCGATCAGGACAGAGATGCCATACAAGATAGTGATACGATCATAAGGAATGTATCAAAGAAGGATGAACTTGGCGGACTTATCACAGTAAATACCAAGGACAACGTGAAAGCAGCCAGCGTGGGAGTCGGAGCCATCGCATCATTTATAGGTATGTATATCGGACTCATATTCCTTATATCTGGAGCAGCCATCCTTGCACTCAAAGAGCTCTCAGAGAGCACAGATAACATAGAGAGATACAAGATGCTCAGGAAGCTTGGGGTGGATCAGCACATGATCAACAAGGCTCTTTTCTCGCAGATGGGACTATTCTTCATATTCCCACTTGCTCTTGCCATAGTCCATTCGGTATTTGGAATGATGGTCAGCACGAAGATTCTTGACACTATGGGAGCGTATGATATAGCAGGTGCTATCGGAATCACGGCTGCCATTGTGGTAATCATATATGGCGGATATTTCCTTATAACGTATCTGTGCAGCAGGAAGATTATCAGTGAGTGAGGATATAACTATTATTGAAAATAATTGCACTTTTTATTGAATGAATAACATAATTATGTTATCATCAACATACGATATAAATGTGACATGTCACATTGTCTGGGCTGGTCGTAAGACCCAGGTCCAACCTAATTAGGCGGGGAGACTCCCCGCCATTTTTTATATAGAGTTGTAATGGGGAAATTCCTCAAAGGGATACATAAAAAGGAATTTTGATGGTTAACAAATGATTATTTGTATATGGATTGGAGGAAGTCATAATGAACAAACACGTAGAAAAAGCTATGGAGATAAGAAACGAGACACCGATGGTCAATAACTGTGCTCAGACCATTCTGCGGTCTTACGCGGACGAGCTCGGAATAACAGGAGATATGGCGGCAAAGCTCAGTGCTAATTTCGGTGGTGGCATGAAGTGTGGTTCAACCTGCGGTGCGATCACAGGAGGGCTTATGGTACTTGGCGCTCTGGGCGTTGAGAATCCATACGTGATAAATCAGTTCAGGCGCAGGATAGCAGATAACCACAATGGCATGACCGATTGTGCCGATCTGTTAAAGGCAAATGCCCAAAAGGGCGGAATCAAGAAAGTGCACTGCGACGGCATGATCAGGGAGGCTATAGAGCTGATAGATGAACTGGTGAAGAGTGAATAAATATAACAAGAACAACGTGTTTACCTATCCTGGAGGAAAAAGTGATTCTGGAATGGAGGATGCGCAAGTAAATGAAAATAGACTACAGAAGACTTACAGAAAATGAACTTGATACATTTATAAATATGAGAATAAATCAGCTCAGGGAAGAGGGCGCAAAAGAAGAGATAGACCTGGTGCCAGCGCTTAAGGATTATTATACCCGCCATATGGCAGACGGAACATTTGTATCATGGCTGGCTTTTGACGGGGATGATATTATAGGGACAAGCGGCATGTCATTTGTGGAGAAACCGCCATATTTTGGATGCCCAAGTGGAAGAATTGGGTTGCTCTCCAGTATGTTTACCAACCCTAATTATAGAAGAAATGGCATTGCAAAGGAACTGTTATCCCGTGTTGTAAATGATGCAAGGAATTATGGATGTGGAACGATACAGATCACGGCATCTGACATGGGTGTTAAATTGTATACGGATTTCGGATTTGTTCATAATGGTAATTTCATGCAGTATAAGCTGTAGTATATATGATGATAGAGCAAAGTTACATTTTGAGATCGCCCTGCCTATCACAGTGGGAGATAACGTCTGGATCGGAGCGAATGTTTCAGTGCTGCCGGAGTTACTTATCTTAGGGCGAAGTTATAAGTAATTAGTATTGACACAGCAATAAACTCCTTTATAATAAATACTACAAATGTAATATTTATTATAAAGGAGTTTTGATATGATGAACTTATATTTTTTTATCTTGAAATACTACGTGTGTAATATATACAAGAAGTTATATTGTATGCTACTTTTGGTTGGCATAGCCATATTGTTATGCAGTTGTTCCAATAAAAATGCAGTGGCAGACGCAGAGCGGACAGTTATTGATTTTAGTATATCTGATGAAAATCAGTTTATTGCAGATTTGGACGATATATATTCATCCTGTCAGGATAAGAAATGCAAGACCGAGGAAGAAAAACTGAATCAGACTAGGATCGTAATAGAATCGATGGGAAGTAAGGGGTACATAGCTGTGGATGTGGAGAATCAGATCAATATGGCAAATGCAGAGAACGCGGAGATGTTTTTATCAGAGGTGGCTGAAAACAGAGATGCGGGATGTACAATACTGCAGGTCATGTATGATAAGTCCTTTGTAAGGTTTGATTTTAAATCAGGCGGTAACAATGTTATGATAACCAGGCGATTCTATGTGTGGGAGAATAACTGTTTTGTTGAGAAAAATGAAGAAAACTATAAGGCCTATACATGGAAATACACAGACGGATATCTATTTTTTGAGAGGTACAGAATGGGAGGATATGACGGAGATTCTGCGTATACGGCATTACGAGTTGATCCTCTGGATGAGAAGTTAAGGGTACTTAACAGAAAGTATATCAAGACGATTGGATATGATTCGAATAATTTATTTACCACAAATTGGGATGAATCAGATATGAACAAAATAAATTATTACGATATCTATGAAGCACTTTACAAAATGAAATATGGTATGTCTAGTCCCTATTCGGACGAGGGGGTTACATATATGATAGAAGGGAAGTTATACGAGAAGGTGTTTCAGGAGTATTTGCCTGTGTCTACAGATGTACTTCAGCATGTCAATGTATATGATGTGTCCAGACAAATGTATCAGTACAGAACGAGGGGGATGTTTGATCACAGTGTAACACCATTGGTTCCATTTCCAGAGGTAGTGGATGCTGAGTATAATGCTGACGGAACAATAACCCTCATAGTAAATGCTGTTTCGGAGAAGGATGAGAGTGGAAGATTATTTACACATAAAGTTACAATAAAGGAGAAAGAAAATGATGGATTTGAGTATGTGTCAAATGATGTTCTGACGATGGGCAAAGAGGGGATATATTGGTACAGAGACAGGCTTTCTGATAAAGAGTGGCAGGAGCACTACGGAGATAAGACCATCACAATAAATCAGAATGGAAATGTTATTGATGATAGTCTGTTATCCGATGACGAAATGGAGAATGTTAAAGTAAATATAATAGGAATATTGCAGTCAGATGCCATAAGAAAGTTGTATGAGGATGAAGATATTTCGAATAATAGTGATTTAATATATGATGTAGTAGATATCTTAGGAAGCAGTGGACTGATATGTTTTGCTGATGATACCAATATGTATAATTATCAGCTATTTCAGTCTTTTTATAGAAATTATACAGATGGTGGAGAGCGAGATTACATTTGCGTATATAGGGTAAACAGGGATGCAAGCGTGACGGAGATGACATTTGTGTATGATGACAGCCGGATACAGATGATTTTCAACACAGCAAAATTCGAGAATCATGACTGGAAGTTTATAGCGACTGGCATACGGGATTTAAAAGATATGAAACTCACAGAAAAAGGCTACTTTATATATACATACTCAAATATAATAGCCCATGGTGGGCTGAAGGAGTATTTCAGAGTCAGTCCGTTGACGGATGAATGCAGGAAATTGACAAGAAAATATGTGTATGGGCTTAGTTATGTGAATTACAATATGCTTGTTATCGATTGGGATGAGTCAAATGCATCAGATATACTTGTGCCGTGTATGTTTGATGATATATACAGACTGTACACTGGTGAAAATCTGAAACCTGATGGTGGATGGATAGATGCAGACAAATATGAGTCTGTTATGTTGTCAATGTTCCCTGTCACTGTGACGGAGCTGAGGGATAAATGTGATTACAATCCAGAAAAAGATTCGTACAGATACCATGTCATCCTTGGAAAACAGTACCCACCATTCGGAGAGGTTGTGGACTATACCTACAACGATGATGGAACTGTTTCGCTTATTGTTGATGCGGTGTGGGCTGACAAGGGATCGGACATTGCATTTAGAAATACACTTACAGTAAAACCGGAAGATGATGGTACTTTCAAATATATGTCAAATCATATAGAGAAGATGGAATGTGACATACCGGTTTATTCTGACTGATATCCATAGGCATATATTCCTAGATCACGCAGTATTGACAGAGAGATCTTCGATGCGGAAAGTCCGTCCGCTGATAAAAACTGATTGTCATTTTCAGAAAGTGATATATTCGTGGCGAAAAAGTAATCATTATCATTAGATGTAATGAATCCGACGAACCAGCCGTTTATATTTATATCATCAACTCTGCCGGTACCTGTCTTGCCATACAGACTTTTTCCATCTGAGTTTGCAATAAACATGGACTCTATGACTGTATCCACATTTGTCTTAGACAGCTTCCAATCATTATTTTTCAGGTGACATAGCAGTTCTACCTGCTCTACTGGGGATATAGTCAGAGAGGATTCCAGCCAGTAACAGTTCTGAGCTGAATTGATATTCTGATTTCCATATTCAATAAGACCGAGAAAATTTTTCGCATCTGTGTGGTCCATAGCTGCATCCAGATTGTCAAAATACCAGTTTACAGATCCGGTCATGGCAGATCGAAGTGTCTGGTCTGTGTTCCAGGCATCAAAAGGGTAAGAGCTCCCATCCCAGCGCATAAATGAGTTGTCGGAAGTTATGATGCCATGTTCAAGAGCCATCACTGCGTCATATATTTTATATGTAGAATCCGGTGAAGTGCGGCATAGGGCTTTGTCCTGGTTATAGATATACCATTTATCATTTCCCTTGTCGTACAGAGCAAAACAGCCGTTGTAGTCAGAAAAGTAGCTGGATAGATCCAAGGATTCCAGATTCACCGGGGCAAAATCCTTGTATTGTGTATCATCCAGAGCATATACAGATAATGGCGCACATACAGTCATCAGCAATATGATAATGAAAAATGCATATATACATTTTCGTTTTTCTCTCTTGGTGACAGGTTTGAAATCAACAATAAGCTGAAGTCTTGTTTTAAGAAATTTTTTCCTGCTTTTGCTCTTGAATGATAGCGATGATGAACTACTGAATCTGCTTGCAGCCGCACGGAGGATGGTCTGCCCATACTTCGCGGCATAGTTTTGACCGAGGCTCTGCAATACATCATTGTCACATGCTTTTTCTCTGTCATGTCTTGCTGTATGTAATGTGTATATAACAACAGGATTGAACCAATACAGTATGCAGAATATACAGATAAACATATTCACGGCATTGTCTCTGCGTTTAAAATGTTGTAGTTCATGTAACAAAATATGTCTCAGGTCGGTTATTGTGTAATCGGATATGCAGTCGTTGATTTGCCGTGGAATATATATAACAGGGCGGAATACACCTACAATGACCGCTCCAGATAAAGCAGAGGAGGAATATAATTTCGGTTTGTATCTGCGCACATTGCAGAGCTCAAGGCATTCCGAATATATATTCAATATGACAGTATCGTCGGTGACTGGAACAGCAGATTTTTTCAGCTTGTATAGTGATATGCCTGACACTATTAAACGGATGGAAAATATGTAAACTCCGGCAAGCCAGATAATAAAAAGGAGCTTTGGATATATTGTAGATGTACTGTTTACAGATATAGCAAAGTCGTTCATCCAGTTCCCATTTGATGAAGGGCTGGTATTGATAGGCACAGGAGTAACTGTATTTGCGGCAGAAGTACTTCTGTTAAATAATGATCGTATGAAACCTATGGCCTGGAATATAAATGAATTATTTACAGGGATAAATGGAATTACGAGAAGAAACAGCACAATATATATGGTGTTGTATCTGCCGTTACATGTTAGCTGTTTTCTGAACATAAATCGAACAAATATCATTAGCAGCAGAGCGAAACTTATGGATATATTGCTGATAAAAAAATGTGTGAAAAATTCAGTCAAGCCTTATTTCCTCCCGGTGCCTTTTACATTTAATATGTCTTGAAGTTCCTTTATATCATCAGCACTAAGCTCATCACTATCCACAAACGCAGAAACCATGTCGGATATGTGTCCATTGAAAAATTTCTTTAGAAAAGATGAGCTTTCATGTTTTCGATATTCCTCCTGACTGATGACAGGGGAGTAGACGAACATGCGGCCCTTTTTCTCATAGGAGATGGCAGACTTATCAGAAAGTCTTTTGATGAGAGTCTGGATAGTCCTAGGATTCCATGAAGTGGTCTGCAACAGTTTGTCAGTAATGTCATTTGTGCTTATAGGGGCATATTTCCATATAACCTTCATAACTTCATATTCAGCTTCGGAAATCTGGGGAATGTGTTTCATAGATTATACTCCTTTAATACTACATTTGTAATAACAGTATAAAGATTATCGGGTGGGGTGTCAACCTTTGTCTATACATATGAGGAAACTTTCCAAAAAGGATTGTTTAGCAGAGTATATAATTTTCAAACACCGGGTAACATACTCATATACAGGCTAAGGAGGTATATGGGATGATATCACCAGACACAATAAAGCTGCTCAGGGAATGTGATGCCGGGATCAAGATGGGCGTTTTGTCTATTGATGAGGTGCTTGGGTATGTGCATGCGGCGAAGATGAAGAAGATACTTATAGAATGTAAGGAGGAGCACAACGCAATAAAACAGGAGATACAGAAACTACTGGATGAGTACCATGACGATGGCAAGGATCCCAATCCGATAGCAAAGAGCATGTCCTGGATCAAGACAAATGTGAAACTCATAGTGGATGAGTCGGACAATACCATAGCGGAGCTTATGACGGATGGCTGCAATATGGGTGTGAAGTCGCTGAATAAATATCTAAACGAATATAAGGCGGCGGATGACAGGGCGAAGGATAAGACGAAGAGACTCATAGAGCTTGAGAAGAAACTCTGCGAGCAGATGCATCCTTTTTTATAAGTGCTTGTTGACTAAAAAAGTTTTATTAAATATACTTGTAAATATGAGAACCCAACATGTCTGTAGATGACGCGGATCATGTTGGGGATTTATTGTTTTAGGGGAACAGAAAAAATTGATACAAGAAGGAGAAGATATATGAACAGGCAGGTTTACAACCCTTTTTTGCCGTTGAATGAGTACATACCTGACGGCGAGCCGCATGTATGGGGCGACAGGGTTTATCATTATGGATCTCACGATAAGGAGGGCGGTTATACGTTCTGTATGCAGGATTATGTGGTGTACTCCGCGCCGGTAAAAGATCTGACAAGCTGGCGATGCGAGGGCATTACATACAGGGCGAGCCAGGATCCGGCATACCCGGAGCTGAAGTATATGTACGCGCCAGATGTTGTGAGGGGGAATGATGGCAGATATTATCTGTATTACTGTATGGGCGGTGACTACGGTTACGGCGGATATACAGGTCCGATCAGTGTAGCTGTGTGTGATACACCGGCGGGCAAATACGAATATCTTGGCCATGTGCATTACAAGGACGGCACTGTGATGAAGAAGTACATTTGCTTTGATCCGGCAGCCATGAATGATGACGGAACCATTAGGATATTCTACGGAACCCAGTACGGATACGAGGAAGAGCCTGATTTTCTGACAAATGGCAGGCTGGATGATGAGGTATCTATGTTTGGAAGAACAAAGGAGGAGATACTTGGCTACAAGGACAGCATCATGGGACCGATCATGGTGGTGCTTGAGGACGATATGCTAACGGTTAAGGAAGAACCGAGGCACATCATACCTTATGCCGTGAAGGGAACATCATTTGAGAAGCATCCATTTTTCGAGGGTTCATCCATGAGAAAGGTGGGAGACAAATACTACTTTGTTTATTCGTCATGGCAGAACCATGAGCTGTGCTATGCTGTGAGCGATTATCCGGATCACGGATTTACATTTGGCGGAACAATAGTGTCAAATGGCGATGTGGGATATAAGGGAAGAAGTTTCGAGAACAAGCTGAATATGACCGGGACCACGCACGGAAGCATAGAGTGCATAGATGGTCAGTGGTACGTGTTCTATCACAGGCTCACACATAAGTCGGACTACAGCAGACAGGCCTGTGCCGAGAAGATATATATAGCTGCGGATGGACACATAGACCAGGTGGAGGTTACGAGCTGCGGTCTGAACGATGGCCCGCTTGTGGCAAATGGCACGTATCCGGCGGTGATAGCATGCAACCTGACAAATGGACATATGCCACACGGCTCCAACAGTATATACACGACAGAATTCCCTAATGTGACGAACAAGGGTGAGGATAGATTTATTGCGGAGATAGAGGATGGAACACTCATAGGGTATAAGTATTTTGCGCTTGAGGGCAGCAGTACATTTGGCGTGAATGTCAGATATGAGACGGATGACAACAAGGTGGTGTACGAGGGCCCTGTCAGGGTAGACGAGAGATGCGAGAATCAGGAGCAGATCAAGGATGCAAACGACCTGGCAGAGAATGTAGAAGGATACTTTGACATATGCGTGACAGAAGACGGTGAGAGTATTGGAAGAATAGATATACCTGTATCTGAAGATATCTCAGAGACAGAGTGGAGATGGTGCGAGAACAAAGTGAATTTTCCAGAGGGAGTCCACGCGGTGTATCTTGTATACCATGGCAGAAGAAAGGTTCAATTAAAAGATATACGATTTAGGTAAAATATTGAAAGAAGAGGGAGAATTATGAAGAAGTCAAATGGTGCGGCACTGATACCGATATACGTCTTTCTTGTCCTGTATCTGGGACTTGGAATACTGTTTGAGTACGTGCTGAAGATCCCGATGGGATTTTACAATATTCCAATAGTGGTCGCCTTTATGGTGGCGATATTTGTGGCATGTCTGCAGAACAGAAAGGTAAGTTTTGATGAGAAACTTCAGATCATGGCAAATGGACTTACAGACAAAAATATTATAACCATGCTGCTCATATTCCTGACGGCGGGAATATTTGTGGGAGTCGTGGGGCGGAGCAGTGCCGAGAGTGTGGCATACTTTATGCTGAGTATCATTCCGGCGAGATTTTCCGTGGCAGTTCTGTTCGTTGTAGCGTGCTTTGTCTCAACAGCTATGGGAACGTCTGTTGGAACGATAACACTTCTGACGCCTATAGGAGTTGCGGTTGCCGATGCGTCAGGATTTAATCTGCCGCTCTGTGTGGCGTCCATCATGGGCGGTGCGATGTTCGGAGATAACCTGTCGTTCATATCGGATACGACCATAGCAGCATGTAATGGCCAGGGGTGTGCCATGAAAGATAAGTTCAGGGCAAACTTCTGGATAGCATTTCCTGCGGCGATTGTGACGCTCATAGTAATCTTGGTTAAGTCATTCAGTACTGAGATAGGCGGAGTAGTACAACATGATTATAATATGATACAGATCATACCTTATGTTCTGGTACTCATAGGAGGAATAGTGGGATTTAATGTGTTTGTAGTCCTGATAGTTGGAATCGTGTCAGGCTCCATCATCATGCTTGCCACAGGGCAGACGGCAGCAGTGGATCTCCTGACGAATATGGGAAGCGGTGCAGCGGGAATGTTCGAGACGAGTATGGTAGCTGTACTTGTGGCTGCCATGTGTTCACTCATCAGAGAGTATGGCGGGTTTGAGGCACTGCTTTCAGCTATAAAGAAGGTGTTCAAAGGTGACAAGGGAGGCCAGCTTGGAATTGGACTCCTGGTTGGAGCCATGGACATAGCCACAGCCAACAATACGGTCGCGATAGTCATGGCGAATCCGATAGCAAAGGAGATGGCAGAGGATTATGGTATATCCCCAAAGAGATCAGCGTCACTGCTTGATACATTTTCATGCATATTCCAGGGAATCATTCCTTACGGTGCCCAGATGCTTGTTGCAATATCAGCGGTGTCGGAGCTTGGACATGAGATATCGGCATTCCAGATAATTCCAAATCTGTTTTATCCAATACTTCTTCTTGTAAGTTCACTTGTGTGGATGCTTATAAGAAGTAATGACAAACCACATATGGCAAAGAGACGGTAAAGAATATAAATGTGCGTTATTTCGTAATATAATAAATAAATATTCAAAAAAACACGCAAAAAACAAGAAAAAACTTGAAAATGCGTGTTTTTTCGTTTTTATTTAAGAATTTTTATGCTATAATTTACACTTGTGAATTATAAATAAAAAATAGGAGGAGTAACATGGACGCATTCACAAACTTTTTAGGCAAAGTTGATGATATTGTCTGGGGCTTGCCACTCATAATACTCATCATCGTCTGCGGAATCTATCTGACGATCAGACTTAAGTTCCTTCAGATAGTTCATCTGCCAAAGGCACTGAGATTCATGATCAAGAATGAGGAAGACGGTACAGGAGAGGTGACGAGCTTTGGCGCGTTATGTACAGCACTTTCAGCAACTATCGGTACAGGTAACATCGTAGGAGTAGCAACAGCTATAGGTATCCTTGCCGGTGGTCCTGGAGCACTTTTCTGGATGTGGGTAGCAGCGCTTTTCGGAATGGCAACAAAGTATTCAGAGGGACTGCTTGCTGTAAAGTACAGAAAGATTGACGAGGATGGACACGTTCTCGGAGGACCTTTCTACTACATTGAGAATGGTATGGGTCACAAGTGGAGGTGGCTTGCAAAGATATTTGCATTCTTCGGAGCATGCGTAGGTCTCATGGGTATCGGTACATTTACACAGGTAAATGGTATTGCTTCAGCAGTTCAGGCTTTCTTTGATCCTGACAAGGCAAATACAGTATCAATCTTTGGAAACGACTACTCAATAGCCATCGTCATCACAGCATTTATACTTGCAATCCTTGTAGGACTTGTCGTAATCGGTGGAATCCAGAGAATATCAAAGGTTTCTCAGGTTATAGTGCCATTCATGGCAGTTCTCTACATTGTGGTGTGTCTGGTTCTTATAATAGTTAATATAAATAAGGTTCCGGCTGCATTTGCAACAATAGTTAAGTGCGCATTCAAGCCTATGTCATTTGCAGGTGGTGTTACAGCAAGTCTTGCAATTGCCATGCAGAAGGGTGTTGCACGTGGTATCTTCTCGAATGAGGCTGGTCTTGGTTCTGCACCTATCGCAGCAGCAGCAGCTCAGACAAAGGAGCCTGTTCGTCAGGGCCTTGTAACAATGACAGGTACATTTATTGATACTATCATCGTATGTACAATGACAGGTCTTTCAATCGTTATGATGGGAAGCTGGCAGGATGGCAGCCTTGAGGGAATCTCAGTCACAACTGATGCATTCCAGAAGGGACTTTTCTTTATGCCAGGTCAGGTTGCAGCATTCATACTTATGATCTGCCTTGTATTCTTCGCATTTACAACTATCCTTGGTTGGGATTATTATGGTGAGAGGTGTCTTGAGTACCTCACAAACGGCAGCAAGGTCTCAGTTCAGATATATCGTTGGTTATACATACTTTGCGTATTCATCGGACCATACATGACAGTTAAGGCTGTATGGACTATCGCTGATATATTCAACGGACTTATGGCGATTCCGAATATCATAGCACTGCTTGCACTCAGCAGTGTGGTTGTGGCAGAGACAAAGGATTACTTTGCACGCCACAAGGAACTGTAGGGTTCGATTGAAGTAAATATTTATAATAATTGGGTGAGCATCTACCAGCAGTCAGGCAAAATTTTGTCTGGCTGCTTTTTTATTTGCGAGAGTTTTTTTGATTTATAAAGCAATAACAGTTGACAATAAAGTTAGCAGCGACTAACATTGTGGTTGTTAAGAGAATTGGATCAGGGGGATGTAACAAATGAAAGGTTCTGAGACTATAAAAGAAACACTGCACAAGGCGGATTGTGTCTTATATCCGGTTGGTGACAGAAGAGATAAAGTTGTCATTGTGTTATCAGGCAGCGAGGGCGGTCTGGAGTATACAGGAAAATGGAGGAAAAAGTTGTGAAAAAACAGTTTTTTGAGATCGAGAAGGATGGGTTCTACGGAACATACTACGAGAATCCAAATGGGGCTGACTGTGCATTCATAGGACTGTTTGGAGACGATCCGAATGATTTTATGGCGAAGTGCGGAGCAAAGTGGCTGCACAAAAATGGTGTGAACGCACTCTGCATATCTCCTGGAAAGAAGAATTACAGCCATGTAAATAATCCGCTTGAGAGAATAGAGTCGGCTATTGCATGGCTGAAAAGTCATGGAAACCGGAAAATAGGCATCATGGGAATGAGTACGGCTGGAATGGATTCCATTGTTGCGGCATCGTATTTTCCTGATATCACATTGACATTTGGACTTACGGCAAGTGACTTTGTATGGCAGGGATTTGAACAGGGCAAAAAAGACGGATGTAAGGAATGGCCGATACCGGGTGCATCGACTCTTTCGTGGAGAGGCGAGCCTCTTGCTTATATGCCATTTGTGTATGAGCATCCTGTGTACTGGCAGAAAATCGAGGAGGAGACAAAGGGCTCCGGCGACATTGAGCGCAGTACCTGTCTGTTTATCGATTCGGAGAAGGCCAGAGAACACACAGAAGAGGAAATGATCAAGGTCGAGAACATAAGGGGAAAGCTGTTTTTGATTGGTGCAGACGACGACTCGTTCTGGGAGGCGGGCAAATACATCCGCAGAATGGATCAGCGACTGAAGGAGCGTCCACATACATGTGAGTATGTGCCGCTTGTGTATGAGCATGGAACTCATTTTGTTCTGCCGGAATCGATGCTTCGTATGGCACTTCCGGTTGGACTGAAATTCGTCATGAAGTTTATATTCAAGGCTGCAAAGGATTATCCAAATGAGTGCGAGGCGACGAGAAAGGATATAGACAGAAGACTCTCAGCCGCACTTAAGGAATGGATACAGGAATAAAAAGGCAGGCGATTAGAATGTTGAAATATGGAATGTATGCAAAGGCTGTGGAACTGCTGTGTTTTAAGCAGGCACTTGCAAGGCTTGCGCAGATATATCCTGATATGGACATGAAGAGATATAAAAGATCCGTGAAGAGAGAGTACAAGGAGATGCTTCTCAGAACTCCCGATATAGGTGGAAGCTCACTGGAGATGAACCTGTATATCGCAGCATTTGTATTTTCACTGCACAAGGCAGAGCCGGATAGGATCACACCTGAAGTTGTGGATGAGATGGTCACTGCGGTGTTCGATTCGCCTTTCATGGTGAAGGCGCATGAGAACAAGAAGTGTACGCTCTTCACTGACAATGTTCAGGACAAAAAGGTGCAGGAGAGCATAGCAAGCCAGACATCAAAGCATGAGCTTGACTGGAAATTCCACTACGAGAAAGGTGTAGACGAATTCTATAACACTTATACGGAATGTGGAATATTTTCATCATGATCTAAAGAAAGAATATGGTATGAGGAAGGAAAAATACAATGACTATCCATGAGTTCGGAAAAGAGAATAAAGAAACGATAATATTGATACATCCATCTGTTGTGAAGTGGGATTACTTTGAGAATGTAATTCCTCTGTTAGAAAAGAATTATCATCTGCTGGTTCCGGCACTTCCGGGTTATGATTTTGACAATGACAATGACTTTACAAGCGTGGAGCAGATTGCATCAGACTTAAATAACTGGATCAAGGCGAAGGGATTCACGGAGATATATGCTGTATATGGCTGTTCTATGGGCGGTTCCGTTGCGCTTATGGTTGCGCTGGGACAGAAGGTTAGAATACAGCATTGTGTAATAGACGGCGGAATCACACCGTATCAGTTGCCATGGATCGTGACACGCTTTATTGCGCTCAAGGATTATCTAATGATGATGATAGGCAGAGCAGGCGGTGTGGCTTTGCTGGAAAAGGCATTTGCTACAGATGACTATTCCAAGGAAGATCTGCAGTATGTTGCGGATGTTCTGAGACATTGCAGCAGCAAAACACTGTGGCGAACATTTGAATCGTGCAATAACTATAAGGTGCCGGATCCTGTTCCGAAGATTGATACGCACATCCATTATTGGTACGCAAAGAATGAAGAAAAAGAGCGGAAAAATGATATAGCGTATATCAGGCGCAGGCTACCTCAGACGGAGTTTGAAGTATTACCGGAACTCGGACACGGCGGACTTGTCTTACTCAGGCCTGAGTTGTTTGAGGAAATGATGAGCAAGTTTCAGTGAGATATGGAAAATATGAGTTAATATACGTTTGACATGAAGGGGGTGGAGAATGCTAATATAATATCAAAAGGTGCAACCGATAGACGGTTAGCCCTGATATTATTGGATACAAAAGTAACCGCTAAAGTTTGTTAGGACTGGGCGGTTATTTTTGTGTCTTATCATTGCTCTTAGAGCCAACGGCATAATCAAGAGCAAAGCAAGTGATGCATAAAGCTGATTATGGCTATAAACTCCTGTGATAAAGGCTAACCGCCTACCGAATAGGGTAGCACCGCATATATCACATCAAACAAATGTTCGACTCTCAGTGTAGGTAGTTTGGCGAGAAGGGTAGCTTGGAGAGAAGTGTAATCAATAAAAAGCGCATAATATTTTCGCAAATTAAAATAAAACCGGGAAAAGGATACAAAGACATTAGAAATTGTATCCTTTTCCTGGTTTTTGTCATTTTAGATAAAATTTTATGCACTTTTGAATGCTGAGAGGTCTTGCTGGCCAACAAATTGTAAACTAGAGCAAGCCTCTAGTCCTTTAACTGGCAATCCGGGCTACCTGAGCGGCAAAGCCGCCCGCGCCCGATATTACTCAGCGTCCTTTATCTCACTGTGAAGCTCCTGCAGTGACTTCACATCGCTGTCACCATGCGCCTGAACGTACAGGATACCCTTTGCGGTTGCTCTTGCGCCTGCAATTGTAGTCACATAAGGAATCTTTGCCTTGATGGCAGCCTTTCTGAGGTAACTATCGTCGTGGGCACTTTCCTTACCGCTCGGAGAATTGATTATCAGGTCTATAGAGCCATTTGTTATAAGATCATTGATGTTTGGTCTGCCCTCCTGGAGTTTTTTGACTTTCTCAGCTTTAACTCCGGCAGCTGTAATTATGGCATATGTTCCGCTTGTAGCAAGGATCTTGAAACCAGCTTGCTCGAAGAGCTGAGCGATCTCGATAACCTCATCCTTGTCCTTTCTGTTTACAGAGATCAGGACAGTTCCGCTTGTAGGAAGGAGAGTCTGTGTAGCCTCCTGAGCCTTGTAGAATGCCTCTCCGTAGTAGGTTGAAAGTCCGAGAACCTCACCTGTAGATCTCATCTCAGGTCCTAAGATCGGGTCAACCTCTGGGAACATGTTGAATGGGAATACAGCCTCCTTAACTCCGTAATATGGTATGTGCTGCTCCTTGAGAGCTGGAACAGGAGATGGTCTTCCTGTGAGCTCTGATGTGATGATATCAGTAGCGATAGGAACCATGCGCACGTTACATACCTTTGATACGAGAGGCACTGTACGGGATGCTCTAGGATTTGCCTCAAGAACATATACCTTGCCTTTCTCAATAGCGTACTGCATGTTCATAAGACCTACGACATGCATCTCCTCAGCGATCTTCTTTGTATATTCTTTGATAGTAGCAACATTCTCAGCAGTGATGTGTACTGAAGGAATGATGCAGGCTGAATCACCTGAGTGAACTCCGGCAAGCTCGATGTGCTCCATAACGGCAGGAACAAATGCGTGAGTTCCGTCGCTTATGGCATCTGCCTCACACTCAAGGGCGTGATTCAGGAATCTGTCTATAAGTATAGGTCTGTCAGGTGTGACACCAACGGCAGCTCTCATATATCCGTCAAGGCTCTCGTCATCGTATACGACCTCCATACCACGTCCACCGAGAACATATGATGGACGGACCATGACTGGATAGCCAATCTTGTGAGCGATCTCAAGTGCCTCGTCAACAGTAGTAGCCATACCAGATTCTGGCATAGGTATCTCAAGTTTATCCATCATCTCACGGAAGAGATCTCTGTCCTCTGCAAGATCGATGACAGCAGGAGATGTACCGAGGATCTTTACGCCGTTCTTCTCAAGGTCAGAAGCAAGGTTAAGAGGTGTCTGACCGCCGAACTGTGCGATGACGCCCACTGGCTTTTCCTTGTTGTAAATGCTGAGAACATCCTCAAGTGTAAGTGGCTCAAAGTAGAGCTTATCTGATGTATCATAGTCAGTTGAAACAGTCTCTGGATTACAGTTTACTATGATAGTCTCAAATCCGAGCTTCTTAAGTGCCAGTGATGCATGTACGCAACAGTAGTCAAACTCGATACCCTGACCGATTCTGTTAGGACCTCCGCCGAGGATCATAACCTTTGGCTTGTTCTCATTTATCGGATTGCTGTCAGGTGCATTGTATGTGGAGTAGTAGTAAGCACTGTCCTTTGTTCCACTTACGTGTACGCCTTCCCATGCCTCAGTAACTCCGAGCTCGATTCTCTTATTTCTGATGTCCTCCTCAGGAATCTCAAGGATCTGGCTGAGGTATCTGTCTGAGAAACCGTCTTTCTTTGCAGTGGTGAGTGCCTCGTCAGATGGGAGAGAGCCCTTGTGTGCTGCGAGTGCTTCCTCTTCCTCAACGAGTTCCTTCATCTGCTCAACAAAGTAGTGCTTAACCTTTGTTATATCGAAAATCTCATCTACTGTAGCACCCTTTCTGAGCGCCTCGTACATGATGAAATGTCTGTCGCTTGATGGATGTGCAAGCATGCGCAATAGTTCATCCTTGCTCTTTGTATTGTAGTCCTTGGCGTAGCCGAGACCGTATCTTCCTGTCTCAAGGCTTCGGATAGCCTTCTGGAATGCCTCCTTGTAGGTCTTACCGATACTCATGACCTCACCTACGGCACGCATCTGGGTTCCGAGCTTGTCCTCAACACCCTTGAACTTCTCGAATGCCCAACGTGCGAACTTGATAACCACATAGTCACCGTCCGGAACGTATTTGTCTAGTGTGCCATACTTACCGCACTCGATATCCTTGAGGGTAAGTCCTGTTGCCAGCATGGCTGACACAAGGGCAATAGGGAATCCTGTAGCCTTTGATGCCAGAGCAGAAGAACGGGATGTTCTAGGGTTGATCTCGATTACGATGATTCTGTCAGATACAGGGTCATGTGCGAACTGTACATTTGTTCCACCGATGACCTCAACAGAGTCAACGATCTTGTATGCCTGCTCCTGAAGTCTCTTCTGAACGTCCTCAGAGATTGTGAGCATAGGAGCGGAGCAGAATGAATCACCTGTGTGTACGCCGAGAGGATCGATGTTCTCGATGAAACATACAGTGATCATATTGCCTTCGCAGTCACGTACAACTTCAAGCTCAAGCTCCTCCCATCCGAGGATTGACTCCTCAACGAGGACCTGACCTACAAGGCTGGCCTGGAGACCTCTTGCACAGACAGTTTTGAGCTCCTCCTTGTTGTATACGAGTCCGCCGCCGGCACCGCCCATGGTGTATGCAGGACGAAGAACAACAGGGTATCCGAGCTGATCTGCGATGGCGAGAGCCTCATCTACAGAGTAGGCAACCTCGCTTCTTGCCATTTCTATTCCGATTGCGTTCATGGATTTCTTGAATTCGATTCTGTCCTCACCGCGCTCAATGGCATCTACCTGAACACCGATGACCTTGACATTGTATTTGTCTAAGATGCCTTCTTTTGCAAGTTCAGCACAAAGGTTAAGTCCTGACTGTCCTCCAAGATTTGGAAGAAGAGCGTCAGGTCTCTCTTTTGCAATTATCTGCTCAAGTCTCTTGACATTGAGCGGCTCAATGTATGTGACATCAGCTGTCTCAGGATCTGTCATGATGGTAGCAGGGTTGGAATTGACCAATACGATCTCGTAACCAAGCTTCTTAAGGGCCTTGCACGCCTGAGTTCCTGAGTAGTCGAACTCACATGCCTGACCGATGATGATTGGACCAGATCCTATTATCAGAACTTTGTTAATGTCTTCTCTTTTTGGCATATTTTTCTCCTTATTGTAAAATGATTCTTGTTCAGAGCGAGAGCACTGAAAACTACATGAAATCACACAAAATAAAGAAGTATTTTAATGTGATTTTAAACATTGCCGGACATCGTTTATTTTCTTTTATAAAAATGCCCAAATTATTGTCATTATAAAGTATAAGAGCCCAAAAGTACATAGCTAATAAGGAAATAAATTGAAAAAATGAACTGAAATATGAAATGGATCAAGAATTAAATTAAAGAGAATTATATTAAAAAGAAACAGGAAACAGCGGATAACGGTCTAAAAAAACCGGCAAGTATGAAATGCCATACATGCCGGATAAACTGCGATATTACAATCTGTCTTAAAAAACACAGATAAAATGTCTTATAACACTTTTGAAAGGAAATCCTTAAGTCTAGGATTCTTAGGGTTGCCGAAGAATTCCTCCGGTGTACCAGATTCAAGAATCTGTCCGTCGTCAATAAATATGACCTTATTGGCAACCTCCCTGGCGAATCCCATCTCATGGGTAACAATGATCATTGTCATGCCTTCGTCTGCAAGAGCCTTCATAAGATCAAGAACCTCGCCGACCATCTCGGGGTCAAGAGCGGAGGTTGGCTCATCAAACAGAATGACATCAGGATTCATGGCAAGCGCACGGACGATGGCAACACGCTGTTTCTGACCGCCAGAGAGAGTAGATGGATATACATCCGCCTTGTCCTCCAGACCGATCCTCTTCAGGAGTTCCTCCGCCTTTGCATGTGCCTCGGCAATGATCTCTGATTTTGTTGTTGTTATTTCCTGCTTTGTCTGCTTTTCCTTGCGGAAGAGATTGGTGACAGGAAGCAGAAGATTATGCCGCTTTGCCTTTTTCAGATCCTGACATCTGACATAGACAGGAGCAAGCATGATATTCTGTATAACAGTCTTGTTGTTATACAGATTGAAATGCTGGAAAACCATACCCATATGACGGCGGTGTATGTTGATATCAACCTTAGGGTCTGCTATATCAACACCATTGAATATAATCTGGCCGCCGGTAGGATCTTCCATACAGTTCAAACAGCGAAGAAATGTACTTTTACCAGAACCTGAAGGGCCGATAACAACCATTATATCGCCTTTGTCTATGGTGATATTGATGCCGTTTAAGACTTTGTTATCACCGAAGCTTTTTTCAAGATTAATGACGTCTATCACTCTTTCTCAGGCTCCTTTCCATTAATTTGATTCCCAGGCTGATGAGAAGCACCATCACGATGTAGATAAGTGCCATGACCAGATAAGGGACCATGAATTCGTAGCTGTTACTTCCGATGTAGTTGAATGCAACGTAGAGATCAGTTGCTCCGACAAAACTTACAACTGAAGTCTCCTTTATTAAAGAAATAAATTCATTTCCAAGGGTTGGCAGAATATTCTTGACTGCCTGAGGTATAACGATTTTGAGCATGGTAGTCGAAAAACTGAGTCCCATGGCACGTCCACCTTCCATCTGACCTGGATCAACGGAGAGTATACCACCACGCATGATCTCTGAGATGTAGGCACCGCTGTTGAGTCCGAATACAAGCATAGCCACCTGAACTCCTGTCATGTGTCCTCCCACTATAGGAAGAAGAACATAGTAGAAGAGAAGAAGCTGTACAACCATAGGTGTTCCACGGAAGAAACCTACATATACACTGCAGATCGCATCCAGAACCCTAGGCAGACGCTTGTACTTTGGAATTACCCTGACGGTAGCAATGAGGGTACCGATTATTATACCGATGATAAGACCGGCAATGGCTATTATCACAGTATTCTTCAGACCCTCGACTACCTTAACATACCCGTTGTTGTCGATGAATATTTCTATGAACTTTTGTATTTTTGTAGAAATGTCTCCCATGAAATATCCTTTCAAACATAATTGGCGTTAATACTAAAATTACTAAATTCGAATTAAAATTTACTGCATTGCGTTAAGAGCAGCAGTGATGCTGGCTGCAGGAGCAGCATCGATGATAACATAGTTGAGGTTACCATTTAAAAGATCCTGAACTGCAAGAGAACCGTTCTTGTAGCCTGTTGAAGTCATAGCAAGCTTTGTGAATCCCCAGTCTGCGTCACCCTCGCAGTAGAACTGTCCGGTAGTACCTGTCTGGAAACCAATCTTCATGTCTGAGCCTTTAGCCTGAAGGATCTTGTTGACATCATCAGCTGTCTTGCAATCATCAAACTCTGTATTGTCTGATGTAACGATAAGCTTCTGAGAAGCCTTGTAGTATGAATCTGAGAAGCTTACATACTCCTCACGATCTGGCTTTATAGTAAGACCTGCCATAGCGATATCACACTTGTGCTGACCAACTGAGAGACATACAGCATCGAAATCCATGTTCTGGATAACGAGCTCCTTGCCAAGCTTGTCTGCGAGAGCCTTAGCTATCTCCATATCGACACCATAGTAGTTCTCTCCCTTTGTATACTCAAATGGCTCGAATGCAGCATTGGTTGCAACTACAAGCTGATCCTTGTTTGCATCGAGTGTTGCTGACTCAACTGCAACAGGCTCGCCATCGCCGAAGTAGTGATTGCAGATCTCTTCAAATGTTCCGTCTTCGTTCATTGACTTGATGAAATCGTTAACCTGTGTTAAGAGCTCAGGCTGTTCCTTGTCAACACCGAAAGCATACTGCTCGTCTGTAAGGTCAATCTCGATGACCTTTGCAGTCTTCTTTGATGAAGCACTCCCTGAACCTGCCTCCGAAGAATCATCCTTGCTTCCACATGCAGTAAGAGCTGTCATAGCCAGAACTGCTGACATTGAAATTGCTAATAATTTTTTGAGTTTCATTTTTACATCTTCCTTTCATATTTTATCTGAATAAATATACCATTGTGTTTCAAAAAAAGCAATTAATATATGAAAAAACTCGTTCCAAAAGTGGGAAAAAGTGATATGCCTAATAAAAACAGGCTTTTATTCATGATTTATAAATAAACATTGTTATATGAATAGTATTTACTATATAATACATTTGTACCAATTAAAAAAATGAAACTCATATTAAATATGGAGAATACAGGGAGGTCAGATTATATGAGATACGAGATCAAAGGCGGCATGATGCCTGTGGTAGAAATCATTCTGGAGGCAGGGGAATCTATAAACTGCGAAAAAGGTGCAATGGTATGGATGTCTCCGAATATGCAGATGCAGACATCAGGTGGCGGAGTAGGCAAGATGTTCACCAGAGCCATATCCGGTGAATCGATGTTCCGAAATACATATACGGCTCAGGGGGGACCTGGACTGATAGCATTCGGTTCAAGCTTTGTGGGAAATATTATGGCGGTTGAGATAGGACCTGGCAAGGAGATCATTTGTCAGAAGTCAGCATACCTTGCATCGACACCGGGAATCAATCTGGAGATAGCTTTTCAAAAGAAGATAGCCGGTGGGTTCTTCGGAGGTGAGGGATTTATTATGCAGAGGATTACAGGTCAGGGAATAGTGTTCCTTGAAATCGATGGTTCTGTTGTGGATTACATGCTTGCACCGGGACAGCAGATGGTCATTGACACAGGTTATCTTGCAATGATGGATGCAACATGTTCCTTAAACGCAGAGACAGTAAAGGGTGGTGCCATGAATATGTTCTTTGGAGGAGAGGGATTCTTCAATACAGTGGTAACTGGTCCTGGCAAGATAACACTTCAGACCATGCCGAAGTCGCAGCTTGCCGCTGAGATAGCATCCATGATACCATCTAAATAACCAATAGAGCCATATATTTAAGCCGACCCCAAAAGAACACTGCAGCATCTTTCAATGTCGGCTAACTTGAAAATAAAAAGTTAAATATGAAATTTTGACGAAAATATAGTCGAATACAGTGATTAAACTTAGATTTTTCAACCAAAATTTGCAAAATACTGCAAACTTATGCGATTAAGGTCTAGACAACCGGAGAAATAAATTATATGATACAAGGGTTGAACGTTAGGATAGTCTATTTGATGTAGAATATTTTGACGTGCAACCTGGACATATAACTATAACATTGTTAGGTAGCAAGGGAGACTTTTATGAAAGCGTACAGTGAATTATCAAGAGAAGAGTTAATGGAACTTAGAGAGCAGCTGCTTGCGGCATATGAAGAGAAGAAGGCTCTTGGCCTGAACCTTGATATGTCAAGAGGTAAGCCATCACCAACCCAGCTTGGAGTATCTGTTGGTCTTATGGATGTTATCAACAGTGATTCTGATATGAAGTCAGAGTGTGGCATAGACTGCAGAAACTATGGGTGCCTTGATGGAATTCCAGAGGTCAAGAGACTTATGGCTGAGATGATGGGAACCACTGAGGATCATATCTTCATCGGTGGTAACGCAAGTCTCACTCTTATGTTTGACACTGTATCAAGAGCATATACACATGGAATAATGGGAGAGACACCTTGGTGCAAGCTAGATAAGGTGAAGTTCCTCTGTCCTGTTCCAGGATATGACAGACATTTTGCCATCACAGAGCATTTTGGAATAGAGATGATCAACATACCTATGTCAGAGACAGGTCCAGACATGGATATGGTTGAAGAACTTGTAAATTCAGATCCAACAGTAAAGGGCATATGGTGCGTGCCAAAGTACTCAAACCCACAGGGAATCTGTTACAGCGATGAGACAGTAAGAAGATTTGCAAATCTAAGACCAGCAGCTAAGGACTTCAGAATCTTCTGGGACAATGCATATGTCATCCATCATCTGTATGAGGACAATCAGGTAGAGATACTTGATATCATCGGAGAGTGTGAAAAGGCCGGCAATCCGGATATGGTATTTGAGTTTGCTTCAACATCAAAGGTAAGCTTCCCTGGTTCAGGAGTTTCAGCTATGGCTACATCACATGCAAATCTTGAGGATGCCAAGAAGCATTACACAATACAGACCATAGGAAACGATAAGGTAAATCAGCTCAGACATGCAAGATACTTCAAGAACCTTGACGGACTCAAGGAGCATATGAAGAAGCATGCTGATTTCATGAGACCAAAGTTTGAAACAACTCTCAAAGTTCTTGAGGAGGAGCTTGATGGACTTGGAATTGGTTCATGGATCAAGCCTCTCGGCGGATATTTCATATCATTTGACGCTATGGAAGGCTGTGCAAAGGCTATAGTTGCAAAGTGCAAGGAGGCAGGAGTTATCCTCACAGGCGCAGGAGCAACATTCCCATACCACAACGATCCAAAGGACAGCAACATCAGAATCGCACCTTCATTCCCTACACCGGAGGAGATGCAGCAGGCAACAGAGATATTTGTTCTCTGTGTAAAGCTTGTAAGTGTTGAGAAACTGCTTGCGGCATAAATGACAATGTCAGAGCTATAATGTAGATAGGATTTATAGACAAATGTAAAAAGATCTCATTCATATGGATGGGATCTTTTTTTTGTGCGGCCATTCACATTATGACTATTTGACGGATTTTGTGATTATACAATCAATAACGATCAAATAGATAATAAAATATGAATAGCGCAATCGGTTGAAATGTCCTTGTTATACATAAAGTCACAATATGTTCATAAAATAGCCATAATTTTGGCGATTTTTCATCATTGATATATCACAATGATGTACTTATAATTTAGAGATGATAAGAATGAGTCTTATTAAGTTGAAATAGAAGTTTATGGTCGGGAGGGGTATGGTTGTTTAACTACTATATATACAGAACCTACTTTAATGCAAAACATAGTTTTAATGGCGACATAACGAAGATACATGGACACTCATTTACAGTTGTCACTTATATAGGTATGAAGGATAGTAAAGAGGATATTCCCTTTTTTAAGTTGGAAGCAATCATCTCGTCATTTATAGATCAGTATAGGGGACGGTATCTTAATGAACTTCCTGAGTTTGAGGGATGTGGTAATACCCTTGAGACAATAGGCGACTACTTCTACGAGAAATTGCGAAAACAGTTTATGAAAAGTGGTATGGAGTTATACCAGCTTGATATATCTGAGAATCCGCTATGTGTGTATCAGGTATCTGACAGGATGCTGCTGCCGACCATGAACATGGATACAAGCAACAGAAATTATCAGAAGATATTTGATGATATATTGAAACTTGAGAGTATGACAGGACTTAGCTGATATAGATGAAATATATACATATATAAATTGAGCAATGAAAATATACTACAGAGATGAGGCGTGATGAGTATGAAGAAAAGAGAATCGTATAAGAAACATTTGAACAGAGGCGTTATGGCTGTTTCTTTCGCTGTTATTTTTATAGTTTTTTCTATTATGGGCGGCAGAATACAGGCATTTGCGGATGATGCAGTTGCAACCCAGACAGATGCGGCAAAGAGCAATTCAAGTGGACCTGTCACAACAGGGCTTGCCATAGATGGATATTACGGTGAATGGAGTCAGTATCCATCTGCTGATATAACATATAACAGCAACAATGGCTATTCGGTTCACAAGGGACAGATTGCGATAGATGGCGACAGGCTGTATGTGCATTTTCCATGAATGACCTGTACACATCACAGATGCAGTTCCAGTTCTGGAACATTACAGTAGATGGTAAACAGTGTGTGCTCAATGTATTACCTGTGAATTCAGATGGTTCGATCAACTGGTCGGGACAGATGTATAATCTAGGTGAGGGAATATACAGGAATTTTGGTGTGTTCGCAGGTTACTATACAGATATAGATGGCGATGTGGCATTTACGGTTTATGATGCAGCACACACTGAGACGGGAAAGGGTGATGAGATAGAGTTTTCAATATCAATGAAGAAACTGGCTGATTATCTGGGTATAAACATTGATCAGGGGGCGACTATCACAGTGTCCAACCCTAATATCGGCGCGCAGGGCGTAACTATAACCGGAACTCCGACAGGTCCGTGGGCAGGGGCAGCTATGGCGATGGCACTTGCAACAGGCGGAGTGTTTGTGTGCAGAAGAAAGAAGAGGTAAACCCTCGTATAATAAAATTACTATGTGAAAAGGAGACAGAACACAGGATGAACATACTGTTGATCGTAACGTTTATTATATGGATATATGTGCTTACGGTTCTAAAACGTGGCAAACTCGAATTCTGGTATTTCATTGCAGGCAGTGTGGGTCTCTTTATATACATGCTTATACTGGTTGAGCCGGTCATTCTTGCCCCACTGCAAAAAGCAGTATCCGCAGTGGCAGGGATGTTTGGGGATATGACTGGAATATACGAGTCTTATTTCAACAAAAATGTAATATTTATATCCACAGGGGATACAAACCTTTCAATGTATATAGACTATGAGTGCTCAGGCATCATAGAGATACTGGCATTTTTGGCGCTCCTGTGGTTTTTTCCTTTGTATCACACATATGAGAAAAGCGTGCTCAGCGTAGTGGGAGGATTTGCGATATTTGTGTCAAATGTACTCAGGATATTTGTGATCTGCCTCATAATATATATGTTTGGAGAAAGTTCATACTTCATTGCCCATACGATAATAGGGCGTCTTGTGTTCTATGCATGCACGGTTGCACTATATTTCTTTGTATTTACAAAGTCGCAGATAATAAGACAGAAGGTTGGAGGTTTTAAGTTTGACGCACATAATGCAGATATTTCATAGTTCTATTATATTCTGGGCAGCCTGGGTCATCATACCTATAGTTATGGAGATCATTCCGACCATAGGCAACTTTGTGATACTGATAAAGAAAAAGATAGTGTCACATAAGGAGAAGGCAGTAAACTTTTCACCTGAGATAACCATGATAATACCGGTGTACAATCAAGAGCACAGTCTTAGACGGTGTATCAAGTCAATTAATGATTCAAGTTACCCAAATGATAAGATATATATACTTGTCGTCAACAACATGAGTACAGACAGAAGCTTTGAAGTGTTCTGCGAGTGTCAGGAGGAGTTTCCGGAACTTACCATGAACTGGGTAAATTCAAAGCAGGGCAAGTCTAAGGCACTGAACCTTGGGCTTTTCAACAGCTTTGGCAAATATGTGATCCATATAGACAGTGACGGTGTTCTGCAGAGGGATGCCATAAGAAATATGGTCGTAAAGTTTGAGAGAAACGCTGATATTGACTGTATGACGGGTACAATCATGACAAATCCTGAGATGATAGACGAGACAAAGGGATTCGGACTTCGCCTGCTCAGAAAACTTGAGTTTTTTGAGTATGCCCAGGCTTTTCTTGCCGGAAGAAACTTTCAGTCAGAATTCAACAACATATTTACACTTTCCGGTGCTTTTTCAGCGTTCAGACGTTCCACCATCATGAGAACCAATATGTACAATACGGATACAGTGTGCGAGGACACACACGTAACATTTCAGATAAGAGATGTGCTTGGTGAAAGTGTGGTTCTCTGCAGTGAGGCGATATTTTACGTTGATCCGATAGAAGACGTGAACAGATTGTATATCCAGAGGCAGAGATGGCAGCGTGGGGAGATAGAGGTTGTCCATATGTTCATGAAGAACAGAATGAATGTGGTCAGGGGATTTTTCTCGGATTTCATAGTTAGACTTGTCATGTTTGATCATACATTTGCATTTCCGCGAATGATATGGTACTTCGCACTAATATGTCTGGTATTTGTGAATTACCCATTTAGTCTTATCATACAGTCGGTCATCATTATGTACATGCTGTATGTTTTTACCACAGCACTTCTTTATATATGTATAAGCCTGTTTTTAAAGCCCTTTAAAAAGCTTAGAAGATACTATGTGCGAAAAATTTATCTGATATTTCTGCTGCCACTTTACAATTTTGTTGTATTCTGGTTCAGGTTTGCCGGAATAATAAATTCCATGAAGTCAAAGGGCAGCTGGAAGATGCAGACTTTTTCAGATGAAAGGGATACGGCAGTGGGCGTAGTAAGGAGCGATTTTCTGCGGTTTACACACGGACTAGATAAGGTACGCAGATTTGTCAACTATCCTGAGGATGAGCTGGCAGGTGCACATGAGGAGACCAGATGATGGACAGATCTACAGATAAAAATACAGAGAAGAGAAAAGAAAATAAAAAAACGTACAGGGGAAGACTGGTGGCAGCATTTGTAGTTGTTTTGGTCACCACTTTGCTTGAGATCATATATTATGGATACCATATCATGGACAACAGGGACAATGTTGTACATTCGTTTAAGAATGAACAGGACAGCACAGCGCAGATTATTGCAGATGGGCTGGCTGGGAAATCGGAGGATGCGATGATACATTTCATAAGACATTCTGTGCCGGTATCCGGAACTACGTGGGGATTCATTCTCAAAGATGGCAGAGTGCTGTATATGAAGGATGATGATACAACAAAGAATCTGGAGAATATATCATCTAAGGCGGAATTTGAACTCTATATGGAAGATTTGGGCGGAATAGTCAGTGAGGCGTCTGTGTCTGGAACAGAGTATGTGTGTGGTGTATTTACAGACAAAGATTATGTTCTTGAGGAGTATGGAACCTCAAATATGGAATTCTACATTGTGACAGCCGTTATAGCTACGATACTGGTGTTTGGATGTATATTAATTGAATTTGCAGGGAGGATTGGACATGAGGGAAGAAAAGTTATTGCGCTGCAGTCCGATCTTACAGAGCGGAATGAAAAGTTTGATGAGTATGAAAGACTGACAGACCAGTACGAGGAAGAACTCAGAAACAGGGATTTCGATAAGACGGAGATAAAGAGGGAAGGTTACTATGATTTGGAGATAGTTGACACGCTGTTGTCGAAATCTTCGGATACTGAACTTTTTCCGATCACTTTTATGTTCATTCGCGTCAGGATGGGAGACAGGTATTTCTCACGGGATGCCATTTTCAGGATCATGGACTTTATAAAGGGTTCCATGGGAAAAAATCATGTTACAGCGGAACTTTCAAAGGGATATTTCGTGGTGATCATGTACAAGACGGATCTTGCAGCAGCTGAAAAGACGAGAGAGGAAATGCTGTCCAAATGGGAGGCGTTTTCTAAAGGAGCGGAGCTGGAGACTGTACTCAGAGAAGTTGTATCCACGGAAAATCCAAGAAATACATTTTACCATGAGAAGGACAGATTGCTGGACCTTGCGAACTGGTAAGGCGGCTGCAGATGAGAACAAATTCAAATGATGTTGAGTTCAAATGTTTTGAGAGGTGAATTATATGAGGTTCAGACAGTATAAATTCAAATTCTATCTGAATGCCAGACATGGCATATACAAAAATGGAGTCATGGGAGAAATACATCCCCACACATGGGAGATTGTGATAAATGTTGTCAAGGGACGTGATGAGACTGTCAAGTTTCACCATCTTGAACACAGGGTTGAGGAGTTTTTAAGTGCATACCAGGACAAGACGTTAAACGATGTTCCGCCGTTTGATATGATCAATCCGACACTTGAGAATATATGTGAGTATTTCAAGGAAGAACTAACGAAGATATTGAACAGAAACGGTTGGATATTTCTCATGATGGAGATCAGCGAGTCCCCATCGATGTCGTATGTGGTAAGTCTTATCGACGATAGTTACACGGAGGAGATGCAGACGATAAACTCCATAACTGACAGGATACTCAAAGATATAAAGGAAAATGACGAGACCAAATGACAGAAAAGGATAAACTCAGCAGGAGAAAACTTAATATTTATTTCGCTCTTGGTGTGGTTGTCCTTGCCGCACTGGCAGCGGTTGGAGTCATACACTTTAAGAACGTAGTGACTGAACCATCGGGAAATGATGTATGGGGGCATATGTACAAGTCGGAGTATCTCTATAAGGCACTGAAACGTGGACAGATATATCCTCTGTATGACGAGACATGGTATAACGGAATCCAGTTATACAGGTACTGGCCGCCTCTTTCATATTATATAACAGCACTTCTCATGTGTTTCACAGGGGGAAATGTGATAAATGCATATTACCTCTTGTTCGGCGTGTATATATTCTTCGGCGGACTGGCATTTCTGCTCATCGGCAGAAGAATCGGAAGGCCTGTATTTGGAACAGCACTTGCTGTGCTGTGGTTCTTCATGCCTGAAAATGCGAGAATGTACATTGATGAGGGCAATATGCCGAGAATGGTCGTGTCCTTCCTTCTCCCATATCTCATATATTTTATCTGGGTGTATCTCAGGGAAGAGAAGAGATGGGCACTTGCCGGGATTCTCATATTTACAATGCTCATAACCGTTACCCATATCATGATGATAGCTATGATCGGAATAGGAACTTTCTTGTTTTTGTTGTTCGATCATCACAGGAAAATGGGTATAAGACGTCAGGTGATCATCCTGCTCACGATGATATGTGGCATACTCATCATGGGAGTGTGGCTTGTGCCATCACTTTCGGGCGGAATATCATCCATGGATTCCGAGGCAGCATCAGATGTAATGACGATGTGGATGTCTGATCTTTCTTCATCGCTCAATCCGTTAAACCGTATAAATGGAGATATCGGCGCATTTTATTTTGGAATATCCGTTGTCCTGCTCTCCATAGCGGGAATTTTGCTTGCAGATAACAAGAAAAAATCAGGATTTATCCTGGCTCTTGTAATCCTTGTGCTCACGACACCGGATGTTCTGCCGATACTTCGAAAGATGCCGATGAGTCAGGCACTCTGGATGACGCGATTTACAGTTATAGCATATGGATTTTTCTTCCTGTCGCTCATAGAGTGGGAGCGGCTCAGAAAGCCATTTGTGATTGCCTCGGTGATCATACTTGTGGTGGATGCGATACCGTCATTCACATTTGAGAGGTACAGCGTTCCGGCAAATGATGACGGTGTGGCTGTGGCGGGCCTTTTGAGGGATAACACAAGTCAGAGGGCATCGCTCATGGATCTTTCAAGTCTCGGTTCCTATCCATCGTACGGAGTGTGTACAGATGGGGGGGCGTCATATACATTTGGATGGGCATGGCAGGGGGCTGCGACCGCTGACAACATAATGCTGCTCAACCAGGCACTTGAGAATGAACAGTATGATTATCTGTTTGACAGATCGGTCGAGCTTGGAGACGATACAGTTGCAATTGACAGAAAGTATATAGGTGCAAAGGGAAAGACTCTCGATGATGTCACTGCAAGCGCAAAGAAGAGTGGCTACACGTTGACATATGAGTCGGATAAGGTGTGCCTGTTTAAGCTTGATGGTCCGGAGGAGTTCGGTGTTGTCACGCAGTATGATGGCATTGTCATAGGTGACTATGCGGATGGGATAACCCTTGCATTTCCTTCTTTTAAGGCAGGAATGTCCTCAAATATAGAGGATTATTCTACGGACGAACTGAAAAGCTACCATACTGTAATTTTGACCGGATTCTCATATGACACCAGACAGAAGGCTGAGGAGATGGTGAGATCTCTTGCGGATTCTGGTGTAAATGTTGTCATAGACATGACACATGTCCCAGCGGACAGCGCAACGAGGCAGCATGTATTTCTTGGAGTTACGGATATGTCTGTATCATTAAAGTCCAGCTATCCGATTTTTAGCTATGACGGTGAGCAGATATCTACTACAGGATTTCCTGATGATATGTCAGAGTGGAATACCGGATATATAACCGGAGCCATGAACGTGACAGGTACATTCGCTTATGAGATGGAACAGCTTGCATTTGCAGCCACGGACGAGAACAGTCAGAATATCAAATATGTGGGACTGAATCTTTTGTACTATTATAGTGTGACAGGGGACAGCGGTGCAGAGAAGATAGTTGAGGATATTCTTGGCGTGAGCCCGGAGGATCTTCCTGAGAGAACGCTGATTCCTATAAGTAGTGAGATAACGGACGGTGGAATGGTGATAACAGTAAATGATGCTCCGGCAGATATTGCTGATGGAGCCGTGATAAATACTACTCTTGCATATCAGGATATTTTCGTATCTGATTCGGAGATAATGGATGAAAATAATATGCTGTGTGTTGGAACAGGAGTGACAAACATAAAGTTTAAATATCCATTATTTTGGCCAGGAGTGTTGGTGAGTATAGTAGGATTTTGTGGAATGAGTGCAATATGGATACTAGCGTGTAAAGATTACGGAAAGAAAAAAGATTGACAATTTACAAATAATAGTTGTTATATAATAGCTATGTATATAACACGGGGGAAGAAAGATATGTCAGCAAACAGCAGGAACAGAACTGAATATGAGATAAGCAAAGCCAGGAGGAGATTCGCTATCATCTTCCTGGCTGCTGTTGTTGCCACAGCAGGTATGATATCTTTTATAATAACAAAACAGGCAGTTGATAATATGAGAAGCAAGATAGTGAATCTTATATCGTCTAACAACCAACAGCTTGGATACAACGTCGACAATTATCTTGTCGGTATAGAAGATACAGTGGCTCTTTTTTTCTCCGATGATCAGCTGTGTGAGTATGATGCCACAGATGATAGTCTGGATGAATTTACCAGAATACAGCAGGAAGCGGCGATTCAGAATAGGATAAGTGACCTTGGTGTGTTTGACAACTTTACAGATTTTGGTGTCGTATATTCCAATGACAAGAGCGTGGGATGGATTTCCAACACAACACTTCAGGCTTTTCCGGATGGAGGAATATATACATATTTTACTGGACATATAAATGACGAGAAGACAATGTCCGGTTGGTTTTTTGATTATTTAAACAGTCCAGACAGGCTTTTCTACGTCAAGAAACTTAATGAAAATGCTGTGATCGTAACTTCTTTCTATAGCAGGGAACTAAGTTCAGTGGTGAATTTAAGTCATGAACTCAAGGATATGAGGGTGTGTCTTGTAAATGATTCCGAGGAAGTTGCGTATTCAAATAATGCAAAATGCGTTGGAGAAAAAATTGAAGTGAACCTTCCAAAGGAAAATGACGACTTCGAATATCAGACAAATTCGGATGGATATGTTATATCCGTAGCACAATGTTCAAATGGCTGGAGAGTAGTGTCTTACATAGGTGAATCTGAGATATTCAAAGAAGTAGGGAGATTGAAATTGTATTCATTTGTAGCAACTCTTGTGCTGGCTTTATTGGTTGTTGTGACAGGAAGCATTGTATTGAAAAGAATATATACACCTGTTTCCGGAGCTATTGAGGAATTAAAGCAAAAGGCTGAATATGACCAGCTTACAGGACTTATGAATAAAGCTTCGTTTGGAGAAGTTGTTGGATCCTGTCTTGAGGAAAAGTCAGAAACAGTCACACATGTGTTTATAATGATAGATATGGACAATTTTAAAAAGGTAAATGATACTTTGGGTCATGGAGAAGGGGATGTGGTTCTGTCTAAAACTGCTGAACTCTTCACAAAAATGCTTGGAGCAGATTCCGTGATCGGACGGGTAGGTGGTGATGAGTTTGCAGTGTACAGGAAGTTTACTGGATGGACTTTGGAAAGTGTTAGAAAGAAAATGGAATTTGAGCTGAGACTGTTGGCTGAAGATTTTACCAGAACGATTTCGAAACAATATACTGAATGTAATCTTTCGTTATCAGCAGGTGTTTACATAGTAGATGGAGAGAACTCATCTGATTATGAAAGCATGATGAAGAAGGCTGATACCGCTTTGTATAAATCAAAGAGAAACGGAAAAAGTCAGTATAGCTGGTTCGTTGAAAATCAGGATTGATCAGAGGTGAAACAGATGAAACATATAATTAAAAATCACAAAAGAGGATTATCGGTTTTGATGATGCTTTTTTTGCTTTTTGTAATTAGTGGTTGCGGAGAGCAAAAAACAGATATGGCTGTCGGGGATACGATAACTATAGAATATTCCTGGTGGGGCGATGATAGTAGAAACCAGTACACACTGGATGCTGTTGATATATTTGAAAAAGAAAATCCAGAAATAAACGTCAAATGCAAATATGGTGTGTGGAATGGATACGAGAAAAGACAGCATATATATATGAAATCACAGGAGACTCCGGATGTTATGCTCATAAATTATGGCTGGCTTGATACATATTCTTCTGACGGATCTGGCTTTTATGATCTTAATACGCTTTCGGATTATATTGATTTTGAAAACTATACTGAAGAAGAGCTTGCCTTTGGAACAAAAAATGGAAGATTAAATGCTGTTCCTATCGCGTTCAATACGGAGACTTTTTATTATAATGAGACTCTTTGGAACTCATATGGACTTAGTATTCCCAGAACATGGGATGACTTGTTTGATGCAGCCAGAATCATGAGCAAAGATGGGGTATATCCTCTGGGCATGACAAAAAAATCATTATTTTTTATGCTGCTTTCACATTATATACAGACAACCGGAAATGATCCGGTCAAATCTGATGGCACATTGAATCTGAATAAGGAACAGATAGGTGACATGTTGGATTTTTATAAGGAACTACTTGATAAAAAAGTCTTAATGTCTGTAGATTCATTTAACAGGAATGCTTTTGCCAGCGGTGAGGTTGGCGGCACTCTTGCGTGGGTAAGTGATGCAGGAGGATATTGTGATCCTTTGAAGGAAAATGGATATGATGTAAAAATAGGAGAATACATATGTGAGCCGGGGGCAAAATCTTTAGGCTGGTTTGTTAAACCTGCAACAATGTATGCGATAAGTAATAATACTGAACACCCAGAAGCGGCCGCAAAGCTGTTGAATTATCTGTTGAACGGTGAGGAAATGACTTTAAGACAGGGAACAGAAAAGGGTGTTCCGATCAGCAGTTCGGCACTTGCTGTTCTTGATGAGCATGATATGCTGACTGGATTTGAGGTACAGGCAGATGCTATGAGAAAAGAAAACAGCGACAAATTGTCGATTATGGCACCGATATTGGAATCTGAGGATGTGTATGGATCATTTAAATCAGATTCTGACTATTATCTGTACGATAAGTTGAGTCGTGATGAGACTATAGACAGAATTTATAGCGATATGTATAAGAAATAAAATAGTTGACAAAATGATCGATATGTTTTAACATAACGGTGTTATCAAACGTAACACTGTTATGTTATTTTTATATTATATTTAAATGGGTGAGGATTATGGCAAAGAAAATACAACATGACAGCGAGACGAGGAAAGAACTTCTAAAGTGTGCCAAGGAAGAGTTCATGGATAAGGGATTTATGGGTGCGTCACTTAGAAATATATGTCAGAAGGCAGGAGTGACAACCGGAGCTTTATATTTCTTTTTTAAGGATAAGGACGATCTGTTCTGCAATGTTGTGGGACACATGATGGACAGACTCAATGCTGTGTTAACCGAGCATTTTTCCGTTGAGGTGGACGAGATGAACAATGGCATGGCATCAGACCACAATGAGGACAGTGATTTTGAGTCGGCCAGGAACATAGTGCATGAGATTTATATGCATAGAGAAGAAGTGCTTCTTGTTCTTACGAAGTCACAGGGATCCAGCATGGAGAGCATGCCAGACAATATAGTGGATCAGATGGATGCACACAATGCATTTATATGTGAGGCGATGTGCAGGGCTTATGGAACACCGATGGTTGACAGGAATGTGGTACATTGGATGTCTCATTCACAGATTGATATGTTTATATTCATGGTGACACATATTGACAATGAGAAGGATGCCTTGAAGTTCGTTGAGACAGGTATGAAATATCTGATCTCAGGCTGGTATGGCCTGGTTAAGCCGTGGCAGGATCCAGAATAAGATTTGACCGGAATAGAAAATTGAAAACAGTAAAATGAAAAATGTGGTACAGGGGAATCAAATTCCCATTATGTCTTATTACAGGTCTTCCGAATTACAGGGAAGACCTAAAAAAAGGTTTAAACCATAACAGCGTTATGTATGCAAATGAACATTTGAATAGCTGCTAAAGTGTAATGGATTGCTATAAAAAATATAGTAAATGAAAATTAGAACAACGAGGATATCATAAAGGAGGAAAAATTATGTATTTGGAAGTGTCAGGAGTAAAGAAGAGCTATGGAGAGGGTGGAAGCTATGTGCAGGTGCTTAAAGGTATAAACACAGGTGTTGAAAAAGGACAGATGTGTGTTATACAGGGAACGTCAGGTTCAGGTAAGTCAACACTTCTGAACTGTATAGGTGGTCTTGACACCATGGATTCAGGTTCGATAAAGGTTGACGGCACAGAGATATTTGGCATGACCAGCGACCAGCTTTCAGATTACAGACGAGATAATCTGGGATTCATATTTCAGTTCTACAATCTAGTTCCAAACCTCACAGTGAGAGAGAACATACAGGTGTGTGAGTATCTGACTGATGATCCGCTTCCTGTGGATGATCTTATCAAGACACTGGGACTTACGGAGCATCAGAACAAGTTCCCTTCACAGCTCTCAGGTGGACAGCAGCAGAGATGTGCTATAGCGAGAGCTCTGGTGAAAAATCCAAAACTCCTCCTCTGTGATGAACCGACAGGAGCTCTTGACTCCAAGACATCCAGAGATATTCTTGTTCTTCTCGAGGAGATAAATGCGAAGTATGGAACGACCATGCTGATAGTAACACATAACAATTCCATCAAGAATATGGTTCACAAGGTTATCTTCATAAAGGATGGCCTTATAAGCAAGGAGTATGAGAACGAAGTGAGAGTTCCAGCGTCAGAATTGGAGGATTTGTAATATGCAGAAGGTTTTGAGAAAAAGGGTTCTGAGGGATCTGAAGAATAATCTGTTCAGATACATAGCACTTGCATTTCTTATCATCATGGGTATGTATGTCATTGTCTCGCTGATAGGAGCCGGATATACGATCATTGACAATGGCGAGACACATGACGAGGCAAATAAGATAGAGGATGGTCAGTTTTCCGTATTCGTTCCACTGAGCGATGATGAGATCTCCCAGCTTGAGGATGCTGGCGCAGAGGTTGAGGGGATGTTCTACGAGGACTACGAGGTCATGGATGGCAAGACATTGAGGGTATTTGCAAACAGGGAGAACATAGATCTTGTGGAATGTGATGAGGGAAATCTTGCGGAGGCTGATGATGAGATAGTTGTTGAGAAGAGATTCAGTCAGGTAAATGATATTTCTGTCGGAGATATAATACAGATAGCAGGAAATGAATTCAAGGTGACAGGAATAGGGACATCACCTGATTATAATGCTCTTTTCAAGGAGATGTCAGATACTGTAGTTGACAGTAAGGTGTTTGGAACGGTATTCGTTACAGAGGGGGCGTATGATAAGCTCAATGCAACAGGCGAGAGTGTCAAGACTGAGACATATCTGTATGCGTTCAGACTCGAGGGCAAGACCACCTGTGATGACGTGAAGGATGCACTTGAAGACATCAAGGTCGACACAGACAGCATAGATGATGAGTATTTCCAGGAGTATTGGGATAGAACTGGCGCAGCCATAAACGATTTCAAGGATGGCATAAAGGATCTTAAGTCAGGTGCAAATGAGCTTGCAGATGGACTTGGAGAACTCACTGATAACAACAGGAAGCTCAACAATGCGGCACAGGAGCTGTTTGACGCATACCTTGAACAGGCGTCATCATCTCTCTCAGCGTATGGTTTGGATACAGAGCTCACAGAGGATAATTACAATGACGAGATGAAGAAGATCGCCGACAGTCAGGGCGGAGTTTTGGCGATGAGCATTGAAAGTGCCCTGAGTGACATTGACAGCATCAAGGCATTCAAGGACGGTATTAAGGAGTATACCGACGGAGCTGCAGAGGCAAAGGATGGCTCGGATGAGCTTGCGGATGGAGTGGCAGAACTCAAGAAGGAGACGGATTCATTCCTCAAGGATTACGACACAGATCTTGCAAATATTACATCATTTGTGACAAGTGATGATAATCCGAGAACAGGCGGAGCCGCTGATGACCAGCAGATCAATGTACAGGCGGGATATTTCTTCGGTGTGCTGCTCATGTTCCTGTTCACATATGTAATATCAGTATTCGTTGTACATGGAATAGAGAAGGAGAGCAGCGTCATAGGTGCACTTTATGCCCTGGGGGTCAAGAGAAGAGATCTCATGATGCATTATCTGACACTTCCGGTCATAGTCACAACAGTTGCAGGCATAATCGGTTTCCTGATCGGAATAAGCAATGTTGGAATCCCTGTTCAGATGGCAGATGCATATGCGTATTATTCCATCCCTGCTATGGATGTGAAGATCCCGCTGATTCTTATAGTGTATGGTATCGTGATGCCGCCACTGGCAGCGATAGTTGTGAACTACTTCGTTATCAGAAAGAAGCTCTCACAGACAGCTCTTTCACTTATAAAGAATGAGGTCAAGCAGCCAAAGGGCAGCAATGTCAATCTCGGAGACATGGGATTTGTCGGAAGATTCAGAGTCAGACAGATGCTCAGAGAGATGAGAACAGGCTTAACGGTTGTGATCGGAATGTTCATAGCCCTCATATGCCTGATGTTAAGCCTTAACACTGCAACTTTCTGTTCAAAGGTCAAGAAGCAGAATGTGGAGGATACCCACTATGAATATATGTATACATACAAGTATCCTACAGAGAATCCCCCTGAGGGCGGTGAGGCAGCGTATGCTAAGACTTTGAAGAAAGAGGTATATGGTTACAACTGGGATGTGACAGTTCTTGGACTTTCAAAGAATACTAAGTATTTTGATGTTGACCTTAAGGATGGCAAGAACAGAGTTACCATATCATCATCATTTGCTGAGAAATATGGTTATGGTGTGGGTGACGAAATCGTGCTCCACGACGAGGAGAATGATATAGATTATGGTTTTACAGTGGACAGTGTGACACAGTATACTCCGGCATTTTATGTTTTCATGACTATAGATGATGCAAGGGAGCTGTTCGGAGCTGGAAGTGATGAGTACAATGTAGTATTTTCAGACAAGGATCTGGAGGTTGATCCTGCAAGACTTTACGCAACCACAACAAAGGCCGATATAGAGTCGGCTGCTGGAATATTTGCAGATCAGATGAGAAGTATGGTTATTATGATAGTTATTATCTCGACACTTATATTCGTAGTGGTAATGTATTTGATGATGAAGGTTATGATTGACAGATCAGCATTCTCGATTTCATTGATAAAGGTGTTTGGTTTCAGGACGAAGGAGATCAGAAAGCTATATCTGGATGGCAATTTCTTCATAATCGCAATCGGAGCAGCCATATGCCTGCCACTTGCAAAGCTTATAATGAGTGCAGTGTATCCTTCTCTGGTGTCAAATGTAAACTGCGGCGTCAAGCTGACATTTGCCCCATGGCTCTGGGCTGTGCTTTACGGCGGAATACTTGTCCTGTATTTCATAATCAACAGAGTTCTTGTTGGCAGGCTGAACAAGATCGTGCTGGCTGAGGTGCTGAAGAACAGAGAGTAAAGATAGTGGCAGTATGATATAAAAGTACCTTAAAATAATATATGATTGCGGAGGCGGTATAAATAATCGTCTCCGTTATTTTGTGTGCAAAATTTGTCTGAAAAGCGGATAGGTATTGTGATTGTTGGTGGGACTATACGGGATATATACGCGTTTTTTCTTGCACAATGTGCAGTTTATATTGTAAAATCATATATGATATGCAAAAAAGTAATAGGAAAAGAGAAGTACAGATATGGAGAAATTACTTAAGATCATTGCCGATGTGAATTCATCGGTGAACAATTTTATATGGGGAGTGCCATCCATGATATGTATCGTGGGCGTGGGACTGTGGCTCCTCATAAGAAACAGGGGGGTTCAGTTTACAAAGTTTGGATACGCGTTCAAGCATACGTTTGGAAGGATATTCAACAAGAAGGAGACTTCAGATGGTGCCATCAGTCCTTTTCAGGCCATGTGTACGGCGTTGGCGGGAACGGTTGGAACGGGAAATATAGCCGGTGTTGCTGGAGCCATCGCCATAGGCGGTCCTGGTGCGGTATTCTGGATGTGGATCTCAGCACTTCTTGGAATGGGAACAAAGTTTGCAGAGGTCGTACTTGCAGTGTTCTATCGTGAGAAGGATGTGAATGGTGACTGGGTCGGCGGACCAATGTATTACATCAAGAATGGCCTAGGCAAGAATGCTTACATCCTGGCTATAGCATATTCAGTCCTCGGTATACTCACAGTGTTCGGAACAGGAAATGCAACACAGGTCAATACCATCACAACAGCTATAGATTCAGCACTTTTTAATTATAATCTGGCTGACAAGAGCAATACATTTACAATCAATCTTGTGATAGGAATCATGATAGCTATTCTTGTTGGTCTCATACTTATAGGAGGAATCAAGAGAATAGGAAGCGTGACAGAGAAGCTGGTGCCATTCATGGCTGCTATGTATATCATCATGGCTATAATTCTTGTAATAATCAATATCAAGAGTGTGCCGGGAGTGTTCGCTTCTATATTTGAAGGTGCATTCAATCCGAAGTCCGTGACCGGTGGAATAGTTGGAAGTCTGTTCCTCAGCATGAGAAAGGGTGTATCGAGAGGTATTTTCTCCAATGAGGCAGGTCTTGGTACAGGATCCATAGCCCATGCATGTTCTGATGTAAAGCATCCGGTGCAGCAGGGACTCTGGGGAATATTCGAGGTATTTATCGATACTATAGTTATATGTACGCTTACGGCACTTGTAATACTGTGCAGTGGAACTGAGGTAGCCTACGGACAGGCTGCAGGAGCCGATCTCACGATCAACGGCTTTGTTGCAACCTACGGCAATTGGATATCGATATTCACAGCGGTGGCTTTGTGCTGTTTCGCGTTCTCAACCATACTCGGATGGGGACTTTACGGTTCAAGATGTGTCGGATTCCTGTTTGGAAGTAAGCTTATCAAGCCGTTCATGGTTGTGTATGCATTTGTAGCAATCATCGGTGCGACCATGGATCTCGGACTTCTCTGGGATATAGCGGACACCTTCAACGGACTTATGATCATACCTAACCTGATCGCAGTATTCATGCTGTCAGGTACAGTTGTGAAGCTTACCCGTGAGTATTTTCAGGATGGACCGGGCAAGTTTGGGGTTGAGACCGGCAAAGAGAACTGATAAATGAAAGGGACTTTTATATGGAAGAAATATCAAGTGAGATTTCTAACAAGTATGCGATACTTATCGATTCAGAGAATGTATCGGCAAAATATATTGAGAGTATATTTGATGAGCTGTCAAGGCTCGGCTCAATAACGGTGCGGAAGATATATGGGGATTGGTCAAAGAATAACAATGGCTGGGACAAGGATTGTCTGCTGTCATATTCTATACAGCCTGTACAGCAGTTTTCATACACGGCGGGAAAGAATTCAACGGATTCGGCCATGATAATAGATGCGATGGATCTTCTCTATACGAGCAATATAGATGGATTCTGTCTGGTGACAAGCGACAGCGATTTCACTAGGCTTGCATCAAGACTCAGGGAGGCTGGCAAGCAGGTCATCGGAATGGGAGAACGCAAGACTCCGAAAGCGTTCGTGAGTGCGTGTACAAGCTTCAAGATCCTTGATTCACTGGTGACAGAGGATCTCAACAAGCCGGCATCGAAGAATGCCATGCTTGAGGCTGCGGCTGTGGACGAGTCATATATCACAAGCATAAGGGACATAAAGAAGACGGTCTACAATATAATAGATGAGAACGATGACAAGGATAAGAAGACTCATATGGGTGAGATCGGAAGCCGCCTTGTGAACAAATATCCTGACTTTGACGTGAGAAATTATGGGTATTCCAAGCTGTCAACATTCCTCAGTGAGGAGTTTGACGATCTGGATATAGACAGCGGCAGGCAGAAATTTGTGTCCATCAAGAACCATATCGATCCTAAGAGTGCTGTCAAGCTGCGCATAGTGAGACTTCTCACGGAGAATTCTGACACTATGTACAATATGGGACTGCTGAATACAGAACTTAAGAATATTATACCCGGCTTCAGCATAAAGAAATATGGATACAGTAAGTTTTCAAGCTTTCTCAAAAGCTTCGGTTGTTTTGAGATCGTGGGAGACAGGGTAAAATTGACAGATAAGTAGAAAGTGTTTAATGCTTAAATATGTCAAAATTTAGAAAAAATGCCAAATAAATTAACGCTTTTTGTTGAAAATCAATAAGAATAGTGATAAATTGAAAATGTGGGTTTTCAGGTACAGAAAATTCACTATGGGGGAAGAAGTGTACGTGCATATTAAGGAGAGGCATAATCTATGATACTTATTGATACTCAAAAAGAGGAGTTTAGCAAATTAAAAGACATACGTGTTTTTGGACGTATAAGTCATGAGAACAGATTCAACAAGAATCTGCTCGTAATAGGTCTTGGGGGACTTGGAGGCAGGACCGTTTGCGCGCTTAAGGGTATGCTGATGGATAACATCACACCCGAGGATAACATTAATTTCCTCATGATAGATTCAGATATAGCAGAGATGGAGGCTACCATAGATGATAGCAAGGAGGGTGTAGGTTTCAATGCCCTTGAGGTTATCAGTATATACAGACCGGACATTGAGAATGTTCTGGAGAATGGAATCCAGAAGAATCCGATCCATGAGAATCTTGCAAACTGGATGGATCCTGAATTCCCGGCTATCACGATAGGAAGAGACGGAGCAAAGGGGAACAGACAGATTGGACGTCTGATGTTCTCGAATGCATATACGGATGTCAGAATGCTTCTTTTTGATAAGCTTCAGGATGTATACGACAAGACGACGGAGGGAACAGTCGATGTTCTGATCGTATCCGGAATCGCCGGGGGAACCGGAAGTGGAATCCTCTCAGATGTCGCATATAACATACGTGCGTATGGTAAGGCGAAGAAGTGGAACAATCTGAGGATTGGCGGTTGCCTGCTCACACCGGATGTACTGTTCGGTCATAAGGCTGTATATGAAGATACAGAGCTTGTGGCGAGACTCAATGCAAATGGATGTGCGACCCTCAAGGAAGTTGATTATTATATGAAGCTCTCCGAGAAGGATGACAACTATACATTTATCAGTAAGTCAAACAAGATGGTCATCAGGGAGAATCTCTTTGATGCCTGCATGCTTGTATCAGGTAGAAAGGACGAACAGGGCTACATACCTGAGGGATACATCACAAGGGATACAGCAAGCTTCCTCTACAGGCTAGCCAGCAACAAGTTCATTGGCAACAATGACGTGGAGAACGACAGGAAGCTTCTCAGGGATGTATTTTTTGAGAATGAGGGATATTCCATCACGAACTGGAAGATGGAGCACAGTGACGAGAATATCAAGAAGTCAAACTGCTATTACAAGGTAGTAAGCGAGGCTGACTACCATATTCCTATCAAAGAGATAGAGAATATGTGTGAGAATGATCTGTTTTCCCAGGCATATAAGGGATTGTTCAGATCTCCGTTCAAGGAGGGCAATGCCGAGGAGGATATCAAGAATGTACTCACAGAGCTCACTGTATTCTTGCAGGAGGAGCAGGGTGAGGATATCAAACTTGCCGTGAACGGTCTCATACAGTATGGTCAGATCACCAAGCCTACATATAAGATGATAAAGAAGAATACGGACGGTCTTCGAGAGGGCTTTGCCAAGAAGATGGAGAACTTTGAGAAGGAACTTCCGGTTATCATAAAGTCGATGAAGAACAAGCTTTGGAGTTCACTTGATGATGTGATATCCAAATATATGAATGAGTTTGGCCCATATGGCGCAATAGATGTCATAGGTGCACCGAGTGCCGGTGTAACAGATTCTACAAAGGGTATGATGGCTGAAGTCAGAAAGCTTGAGAAGATGATGAAGGATTATACACCGTCGGGTGAATATACCAGAATCATTGATTCCATCAAGACCATTGTTGCGAAGAGATTCTTCACTTTCCCTTCAGCGAAGAGGGAGACTGAGAATGGTTATTTCGATGCATGCATCAAGGAAGCACTTGCTGCGGAGAGAACAAAGCTTATAGATGAACTCGATGCACAGGATCTGTTTGGAGATACACTTAGATGGCTTCAGCAGAGGGCAGAGAGACTTGACGAGATATATTCACAGTTTGGAGAGGATCTGAAGAATTCCATCGAGGATCTTGCGAATAACGGTGATAAGGCTGTTGGCAATATACTCAAGAAAGCCAAGAGACATGAATTTCTTCCGACTGATTATGTCACATCCAGAAGGATAAAAGAGATGGAGACAGGGATCATCAAGCTCATGCTGGACAACGAGTCCAATATAGACGGTGGAAGAGTTGTTCCTGTCAAGGATGAGATGGAGAAGATATACAGAGAGCTGTTTTCCGGTGTCGGAGCATATGGTCCTGAGAAGATGTTCACAGTGGCATTTGCTGATAAGAAGCTCACGGAGCAGGATCTCAACGTTATGTACGGATCTCCAATCAACGACAGGAGAACATCCATCATGGAGGAGGCTGCCAGGGCGTTTGTGGATGATATATCAGAGGAACAGCCTCTGTGTGTTCTTGCTGACGGATATAAGGAGAAGCTTCTTGCAAAGAAATATATATCGGTTCCAAATGTGATGCCGTATTTCAGCAAGGCAGTCAAAGCGATACTGATGGCTCCACCTTACAATGAGAAGGAGGATTCAATAACGCTCAATCCGGGTGAGATAGAGATCTCGATCGATGATATATTTGTCGGTGTTCCGGTATCCATGATGCAGTGTGCGATGGAGATGCAGATGGCTTACAATGCAGTATATGATTACAAGGGACTTCATATTGATGAGGTGAACAAGGATATGAAGAGCTTCCCTGATTTTGTCACAATATAGGTTAGTTTATACAGCCCTTTAATATGCGAGTATTAAGGGGCTGTATTGTTGTTATGACCATGGCGTATTTGGTAGAAAGAGATGGAATTGGATTTGAATAAATCTTTTAACGGATACAGAGCATATATAATGGATACGGGGGCATTTGCTGACGATGGGATATATGGCAGATGTCTGGATGCAGTATCGGAATACAGAAGGTGTAAGGTGGAACGTCTCAGGAGGCGGGATGACAGGAATGCCAGTCTTGCAGCGGGAATCCTGCTTGCACATGCTCTCAGGGAATGTGCCGGAATTGATGAACGGCTGGTCACGTATGATAAGAATAAGGCGGGAAAGCCGTTTATAAAGGACATTCAGTTTTCGATAAGCCATACCGAGGGTTGTGTGGCGGCTGCGATAGGCAGTGAGCCTTGTGGTATAGACGTTGAGAGAGTCAGAAGGATACCGGACAGCATAGTTAACCGCCTGTATTCGGATGAGGATAAAAAATGTGTGATGTCGTGTGCACACCCGGAAATATACAGCACATGTGTGTGGACAAGGCGCGAGGCGTACAGCAAGATGACCGGAACAGGCATACTTATGAAGGATGAGGAACAGCAAATGGTCATGGACAATGCGCATATGGAGAAGAAGAATATCTGGCTGGGCAATTATGCAGTATGCAGGGCTGAGTGTGACGGCCGTATGCATATGGATGAAATAGCGGATCCTGCGCATGCAGAGGGAGATATGAATATAGACTTTATAGCTGCATTTTGCGCAGCTTCTGATGGAACTTTTTCACCGGATATTAAGATGATTGATTCGGCTGATATTGTGTGTTATTATGTTTAATTAGGTGTATTAGGAAGAACTACATAAGGAGAAAAAAATGAGTAAAAAAGCTACAAAGGCGCTTAACAATAAATATTATGTCGCAAGATATAATGCGTCTAAGGTGAACGATAACCTTACAAGCAGGGAGAAGAGTGCAGAGGTGCTCAATATAGACAGGACAAGGCTTTCAAGAATAGAGCTTGGCACAGTAGTTCCGTACCCTGAGGAGGTACTTTCCATGTCAAAGGCGTATGACATACCCGAGCTCTGTAACAGCTATTGTTCAGGCGACTGCCCTATAGGAAAAGAGACGGTGAAGCCGATAAATGCGGACAGCCTTGACAGGCTCATACTTCAGTTCCTCGGATCCTCCAAGAAGATGGAAGATATATCTGAGCAGCTTATAGAGATCACCGCTGATGGAATAGTCGATGAGACCGAGGTTGCAGCTTTTGATGCTGTCCTTGAGGAGCTGGAGAAGATGTCTGTGAATATACAGTCGCTTATGCTCTGGGCTCAGAAGAACAGGGACATTTTGAAGAATAAGAATCAATAAATTGTATATGAGGAAAAGATAATGGATGACAAGTTAAGAGAAGAGATCAACAGAAGAAGGACATTTGCCATAATTTCACATCCTGATGCAGGTAAGACTACACTCACAGAGAAGTTTCTGCTCTTTGGCGGCGCAATAAACACAGCGGGATCTGTAAAGGGAAAGGCAAATTCCAAATATGCAGTGTCGGACTGGATGGATATAGAGAAGGAGAGAGGTATCTCGGTAACCTCGTCTGTTCTGCAGTTCAATTATGACGGATATTGCATAAACATACTTGACACACCTGGACATCAGGATTTCTCGGAGGATACCTACCGTACACTTATGGCTGCGGATTCTGCGGTCATGGTGATCGATGCATCCAAGGGTGTTGAGGCTCAGACCATAAAGCTCTTCAAGGTATGTGTCATGAGACATATACCTATATTCACATTTATAAATAAGATGGACAGAGATGCAAGGGATACATTTGAGCTTCTCGATGATATAGAGACTGTTCTCGGTATCAAGACATGCCCTGTCAACTGGCCTATAGGTTCAGGAAAAGAGTTCAAGGGTGTATATGACAGAAAGACCAAGATAGTGTCCACGTTCCAGGCTATATCGACAGGTGGAGCCAAGAAGGCGGAGGAAACAGATTATCATATAGACGATGAGGCTCTCAAGGAGCTTGTCGGCCCATACCTCTTTGACCAGTTCAATGAGGAGATAGAGCTTATAGATGGTGCCACAGAGGAGATGGATATAGAGAAGGTCAGAGCCGGAGAGCTCTCCCCTGTATTTTTCGGTTCTGCGCTGAATACATTTGGTATCGAGCAGTTCCTGAACTATTTCCTTAAGATGACGACACCTCCTCTCGGACGTAATTCATCAGAGGGAATCATAGATCCTGTAACAGAGCCGTTCTCAGCTTTTGTGTTCAAGATCCAGGCAAATATGAACAAGGCTCACAGAGACAGAATCGCATTTATGAGAATCTGCTCTGGTAAGTTTGAGGCAGGCATGGAGGTATATCATGCTGCCAGCAAGAGAAAGATCAAGCTTTCCCAGCCTCAGCAGCTTATGGCTCAGGACAGAAAGATCGTCGATGAGGCTTATGCCGGTGACGTTATAGGAGTATTTGATCCTGATCTGTTCTCCATCGGAGATACGCTCACAACAGGCGGAAAGAAGTTTGAGTATGAGGGTATCCCTACATTTGCACCGGAGCACTTCTGCAGGGTTGTTCAGCTCAACAGCATGAAGCGTAAGCAGTTTGTCAAGGGTGTTACCCAGATTGCCCAGGAGGGTGCTATACAGATATTTCAGGAGTACACTGCGGGACTTTCGGAGATCATAGTCGGAGTTGTAGGTGTGCTTCAGTTTGATGTACTTAAGTACAGACTTGAGAACGAGTACGGCTGTGAGATAAGACTTGAGCCGATACCATATAACTATATCAGATGGGTGAAGGATCCTACCATAGACGTGACAAAGCTCAAGCGTGTGAGCGATGTCAAGAAGGTTAAGGACATGAAGGGTAATCCGCTTCTCCTGTTTGCAAATGAGTGGGTCATCGATCAGGTTCTCCAGCACAATGAGGGACTTGAACTTGAGGAGTTCAGAAAGAACTAGATATACGAAGATAAGAGACCATGAAGATGATGAGTGACTTAGGACACAAATTGGTTTTCATGGTCTTTTTGCGTGCATATATATCAGTAAAAGTGGTGCAAATATGAATAAATTAGCATGTATCTGACAATCCTAGTGTTAGACAGATAACACGTGGAGGGACATGATATGGCGCTGAACAGAGTGGTTATATGTGGTGTAAATACATCGAAATTACCATATCTTACAGAGGATGAGAAGAACATGCTGTTTGACAGGATGGAGCAGGGAGACAGCTCTGCCCGGGAGGAGTTTATAGAGGGGAATCTCCGCCTTGTGCTCAGCGTGATCCAGAGATTTGGCAGTTCAAATGAGAATCCGGATGATCTGTTCCAGGTTGGCTGTATAGGGCTTATCAAGGCGTTGGATAATTTTGACAGAAGTCTCAATGTCAAATTCAGTACGTACGCTGTGCCTATGATCATAGGTGAGTGCAGAAGGTATCTCAGAGATAACAATGCTATAAGAGTATCAAGGTCATTGCGTGATATAGCCTACAAGGCGATATATGCCAAGGAAAATCTCCAGAAGACAAAGGATAAGGAGCCGACGATAGAGGAGATAGCGGAGGAGATAAGTATACCGAAGGAAGATATAGTCATGTCGCTTGATGCCATATCGGCACCGCTGTCCCTGTATGAGCCGGTGTATCAGGAGGGTGGAGACACCTTGTACATCATGGATCAGATAAGAGACAGAAAGAATAAGGAGGAGATGTGGGTTGAAAACCTTGATCTCAGAGAGGCTATGGACAGGCTGTGCGATAGGGAGAAGAATATAGTGAGGCTGAGATTTTTTGAGGGAAAGACCCAGACGGAGGTGGCGGAGGAGATATGCATATCCCAGGCGCAGGTCAGCCGCCTCGAGAAGAATGCGATAAAAAGTCTTAGAAGGTATCTTGAGGACAAGTAATAGTGATACACAATATAAATATCCCCGCTGTTTTTACAATAACAGCGGGGATATTTATTGTGCAATACATGCATATAGTGATAGAAGACGATCAGATGAGATAACTTGTACCGAGATCAACATCCTTTACATCGTGTCTGGTTACAAGGCCATCTTTTTCTATGTCGTGCTGTATCTTTTTCAGTGTTTCCATTGGAAGTTCGGTCATAAGAGCAACCTCCTCAAGAGAGATATCGACCTTGAGCATCTTTTCTGCCATATCGTATTTGGCTTTTGTTGTATTGTTCATAAAAATCACTCCTTGGTGTGCTTGGTTAAATCCTGCTCAGCCCATGCTAAGAACTTGTCGTTTGCATCGATCACCTTCTGCATTGCAGCGTGTCCCGGAGCACCGATTGTGTTACGCTTCTGAACACATTCTTCCATGCTGATGGCTGTATATATGTCATCTTCAAATACAGGACAGATGGCCTTGTACTCGTCGAGACTAAGCTGGTCGAGGGAGATGTTCTCCTCTATGCACTTCAGAACGAGCTGGCCGACGATGCCGTGTGCATCACGGAAAGGTACACCGTGATTTACAAGGTAATCTGCGGCATCTGTTGCGTTGGTGAATCCGTTCTTGGCTGATGCTTCCATTCTAGGCTTGTTGACTGTCATGGTGGCTATCATGCCTGTGAACAGTGCGAGACATCCCTTTACAGTGTCTATCGCGTCAAATGTGAGCTCCTTATCCTCCTGCATGTCCTTGTTGTATGCGAGAGGGATTCCCTTCATGGTTGTGAGAAGGGAGGTGAGAGCACCGTAAACCCTGCCTGTCTTACCTCTTACGAGCTCGGCTATATCCGGGTTCTTCTTCTGTGGCATGATAGAGCTTCCTGTGCTGTATGAATCATCGAGCTCAACAAACTGATATTCATTTGAGTTCCAGATGATGATCTCCTCGGAGAAACGTGAGAGATGCATCATGATGGTAGACATGGCGGATAAAAGCTCTATGCAGTAATCCCTGTCGGCAACTGAATCCATGCTGTTGAGAGTCGGACCGTAGAAGTCCAGCAGAGAAGCGGTGAGCTCTCTGTCGAGCGGATATGTGGTTCCTGCGAGGGCACCTGATCCGAGAGGACAGTAGTTCATTCTGTCATATATATCGTTCATTCTGTCGTAGTCACGCTTGAACATCTCCATGTATGCTCCAAAGTGATGTGCCAGAGTTATTGGCTGTGCCTTCTGGAGGTGAGTAAATCCAGGCATGTATGTGTCGATGTGCTCATTCATAAGTCTGTGAAGAGTAGTCAGAAGCTTGTAAATAAGCTCCTTGAGCTCGATGATCTCGTCTCTTACATAGAGCTTCATGTCCAATGCAACCTGGTCGTTCCTGCTTCGTCCGGTGTGAAGCTTTTTGCCCACATCGCCGATCCTGTCTATGAGATTTGCCTCGACAAAGCTGTGTATATCTTCGTATTCTGAAGTGATCTGCAGAGAACCGTTCTCCACATCGTTCAGTATGCCCTTAAGTCCCGCTATGATCTGATCTCTTTCCTCGTCAGTGAGAATACCGGATGAAGCGAGCATGGTTACATGCGCGATACTTCCGCGGATATCCTGTCTGTAGAATTTCTGATCAAATGAAATAGATGCGTTAAAGTTATATACTAATTTGTCTGTTTCTTTTGTGAAGCGTCCGCCCCAGAGCTGAGCCATATTAAATCCTCTTTTCTGTTATTTTTTTGTTTTAGGTTGAAAACTGAGTAAATTATAAGGTAGTTTTCAAACAACGTACATTTTACAACATAAAAGTTCGCATATCAACACAAATAAGGTTTATTTATAACCACAGGAAATGCGTGGTTGGTGCTTGCGGCGCAAAAGTACAGATGATAAAATATACAGGCGGATCACCGCAGCAAAGCAGGGATGGAGGATTGACAGGAAGTTTGGGTACAAAAAAGAAGATTCTTGGAGTTATAAGTATTGTAGTTGTTCTCTCGCTGATGATGGTGGGAGTGCGGTGGTTGTTCTTCAATGTGATCAAGAGCAGCCAGATGCTTGATGGCCTGGTGGAGTTCCGGGCGGCCGTTGTCCAGGATATGGAGGACGGAAACGAGTCGGGCATGTATTATGTAAGTAATGTGGCGAAAAGTGATGTGCACAACATCAACAAATATATAGATTCGGCATACGGCTCAGTGGATACGTACAGGATAATAATTGAGACGGGAAGATATCTGGCAATACAGCTCAACTATGAACTGTCGGATAATTATTATGCTGTCAGAAAATATATAGAAGGAACGGATATCCCGGAGGACAACATAAGGGCGAAGCAGATATATGAGGTGATTGACAGCTTTATAAATGACAACATTTCAGATGGCATGAGCGACCTTGACAAGGAGATCGCCGTGCACGATTATATAGTGGAAAACTGTGTCTATGGATATCCCGACAATAATGATGATGCATATACGGCATATGGAGCGCTGGTGCTTCACCAGAGCGTGTGCGACGGCTACGCTGAGGCGTTCTTCATAATCATGTCCTGTCTGGGCGTCAAATGTGACATAGTAGTCGGAAGCACGGAGGAAGGACTTCATGCATGGAATCAGATAGAGCTCGGCGGAGAATGGTATAATGTGGATCTGACATGGGATGACTCGCTGCCGGATATGGGCAGCTATCTGAAGCACACCTATGTGAATGTCGATGACAGCACACTGGAACTGACTCACTCATGGGAAAAGCAATTCTACAGAGAGTGTGCCGACACAGCGTATAATTTCTATAAAAAGAGGTTTTATACCTATGACTCGTTCGATGAGTATAAAAAAGGCATAAGGATACAGATGGGCGGCAGTAATGTGCTGGAAGCTGCTATATATACAGATGACGAAACATTTGACTTGTCATTTCTGTACAATTATGGCAATATAAGGTCTATAAATTATGTGGTGGAAGATATGGGCGGCTACAAAGTTGTCGTCGTATATCTTAATATGAAGTGATAAAAATAGAATTGACATAATGGCGCGGAGGTGCGATATGCGAAAAAGAGAGTTTATGGATGAGTTGAAGAAAGCTCTTGATGGAAATGTCTCAACGCAGACATATTATGACACGATGAATTATTATGAGGATTATTTTAAGAAGCAGAAAGAAGCAGGCAAGTCAGAGGAGGAGATATGTTCATCTCTGGGATCTGCAAGACTGATCGCCAAGACGATCATTGACACAGAGGGACAGGGCGCAAGCGGAAGATATTATGATACAGAATCCTCTTCGTATGATGACAGCTACAACACCCGCAAAGCCAGCGGAAGCAGTCAGAAGGGCTGGCATGTAAATGTGGACGACGAGGGCAATACAAGCTTTGCTTATGGCAAGCTTGATTTCAGTTCACCGATAGGCAAGGTGCTGACAGCGATAATACTCATTCTTGTGGCTGCACTTGTTATAGGTATAGTGCTTGGAGTTATCTGGCTGGGATTTAAGATAGTGTGGTATATCGTGATACCTGTTGTCATCATTCTGTTCATAGTGAATCTTATTATTTACCTGTTTGGTGGAGGCCGATAAAAAATAAAATAAAAAAAGTGAAAAAAGTTGTTGACAAAACATGGTCACTTGAGTATACTAACAAAGGTGTCAGCGATGACACGAAGTAATATGGGATCTTAGCTCAGCTGGGAGAGCATCTGCCTTACAAGCAGAGGGTCATAGGTTCGAGCCCTATAGGTCCCATTTACAAGACATGGCGAGATAGCTCAGTTGGCTAGAGCATGCGGTTCATACCCGCAGTGTCGAGGGTTCGAATCCCCCTCTCGCTACTATTTGATGAGACGGAAGACATTCCGTCTTTTTTTTATTCATATAAGGAGGATATCACATGAGAGTTGGAATGGGATACGATGTCCACAGACTAGTTGAGGGACGAAAACTTATAATCGGAGGAGTTGAGATTCCATATGAGAAAGGACTCCTTGGACACAGCGATGCGGATGTACTTCTTCATGCGATAATGGATGCGCTTCTCGGTGCTGCGGCGTTGGGGGATATTGGAAAGCATTTCCCTGATACTGATGAGAGGTATAAGGGAGCGGACAGCATGAAGCTCCTGTCAGAAGTGAAGAGACTTCTCGAGGAGAAGCTCTACATCATCGAGAACATAGATGCGACCGTAATTGCCCAGAGCCCTAAGATGGCGCCGTACATTGATCAGATGAGGGAGAATATCTGTAATTGCCTGTGTATAGACAAGGATCAGGTCAATATCAAGGCGACAACGGAGGAGAAGCTTGGGTTTACCGGAGGGGGACTTGGAATAAGCTCCCAGGCGGTGTGCCTCATAGAGTCGGCATTTAATTACGCCGGAGATGATGCCGGAGCTGTCAGAACGGCAGGCTGTGGCGGATGCGGTGGATGTCCAGCGGGAATAAGATGACAAAACAGCCCATGTATGCTAGAATATAAGGGCTTAGAATTTTAAAGAACTTAAGGAGAAAAAAGGTATGTTAAATGATGGTTATGCAGAACATATAGTTAAGGCGAAGACACCTGCGAGTGTTACCTGCGGTATGGCTGCCGGAATCGTGCTGATGATCGCCGGACTTGGCGCAGCGATGTTCGTTCAGGGCTTTGGCAGTATTGGATTCTTAGTTGCGATTGCAGGTGCTGTTGTATTTGGTATTTTTGTTTCCAGAAGAGAGACGGAGTATGAATATATAATGGTGAATGAGGATATAGACATCGCAAGGATCATTGCAAAGAAGAGCAGAAAAAAGATCATGAGCTTCAGCAACGCTGATGTAAAGTTCATTGCGAAAGAGGGATGCATTTACCTCGACAATGAGCTTCAGCAGGACAGCTCAATAAAGACCAGGGATTTCACATCCGGCAATAAGCAGAATCAGGATGGTGTGTATGTGTTCGTCCTCAACAAGAACGGCAAGGCTGAATTCGTGAAGCTTGAGCTCTCAGACAGAACTATTGATCATGTAAATAACTTTTTCAGAGGAAAGTATAAAGAATAAATAATATTGACCCTCACGGTTGATACTAAACTGTATATATACAGGAGGTGTCGCTGTGAGGGTCTTTGTGTGTAAGTGCTTTACTATATTTATGACGGGTGGGATGATATATTATTTCCTGGAGATATCAGCCAGGCATTATTCCCATTATTCCATGATAATTTGTGGAGGTCTTGCTACGCTTTTGTGCGGCGGACTGAACCAGATGTTTCCGAAGATGGGGATACTTGCGCAGATGCTGGTTTCCTCTGTGATAATATCTGAGCTGGAGTTCCTGACCGGGTATGTTGTGAATATAAGACTAGGACTTAACGTGTGGGATTACTCTGATATGCCGTTAAATCTTGCGGGGCAGATATGTGTGCCTTATTCTATCCTGTGGATGTTCCTGTCGCTGATCATAATATATGTGGATGATGAGATACGGTGTCATATGTATAATGAAGAAAGGCCTGAGTACAGATTAATATAAAATATGGGAAAAAGCTCTTGATTCCATAGGGGAGTGGAGTAACAGCTTTTTCCCATATTCCATGTGTGTGCATATTTAATAAATTCCGTGTGAAAATATTATGATTCAAGGGGAGTAATCTTTAAACCCTTATAAAGCTTAGTATAAAGATTGCGCTCATCAGAGTACAACATTATACCACGTGAATCGCGTACGATATACGCATATTTGTTCTTCTGCACATTCATGTAAAGAACTTCATCAACGTTGAGCTCCTTGGCTTTGACCTTGGCAACGCTGACGCTGAGCGGCTCTAACTTGTACTTTTTAATTGCCTGCTGAACTGTCATAATCTACACCTCCATTGATAAATGATCATAACGTGCTTTAGTAACTATCTACAGTATATTGTAAAGATATAACAAAGTCAACTAGTAAACATGCACAAATGTGCAAAAGATAATCGAATGTTGTAAAATGTGGTGTGAAATATCGACAAAAAAAGGAGAAAACAATGATGCAAAATGCAAATTATTATCAAATGATGGAGAGACAGATAGCTGAATTTGATAGTGAAAATACACAATGCGGCAGAAAAAAACTGTTGCTGCACTGCTGTTGTGCGCCATGTTCCAGCCATTGTCTGTCGGTCCTTGCGGAGCATTTTGACATAACAGCTTATTTTTACAATCCAAATATAACGGATTACGATGAGTACATAAAAAGATTCCGTGAGCTTGACAGATTTGTACATGAAGTATATGTGGAAGGAGTGGATGTCGAACTGGCGGAGCATGAGCCGCAGGTGTTTCTGGATATGGCTAAGGGCAGGGAGGATCTTCCTGAGAGAGGACTCAGGTGCTATGACTGCTATAAGCTGAGACTTGAGAAGAGCGCGATCCATGCGAAGAAAAATGAATATGACGTATTTACGACCACATTGTCGATAAGCCCCCACAAGAATGCGGACTGGCTGAACGAGATAGGTGCAGAGATGAGCAGGAAATACGACATAGATTATCTGTTCAGTGATTTCAAGAAGAAAAATGGATATAAGCACTCGATAGAGCTGTCAAAGGAATATGGATTATACAGACAGAATTTCTGTGGATGTGAATTTAGCAGACGGGCTGCTGAGCTCAGAGATGAAAAAATTAATAAAAATATTGTATAAAAAACAAGATTTTTGCCGTGAACACAAAAATAAAAAATATATCGAAAAAAATATTGTACCGCCTTGTCAAATGTGGTAGTATTTATTAAATTAAGAAAAAAGAGGCCAATAAATGTGGGTTATCTCAAGCGTTTCCCCCGTTTTCACTCTTTTTTTTTGAGCAAAAATAGAAAAAACGAAAGGAATACGATTATGAAAGCTTTTTTGATACTTGAAGACGGACACGTGTTTGAAGGTAAAAGTATTGGCTCTACTGATGAGATAATCAGTGAGATAGTATTCAATACTTCGATGACCGGCTATCTGGAAATTCTTACAGATCCATCATATGCAGGGCAGTCAGTATGTATGACATATCCGCTTATAGGCAACTACGGTGTATGCAGAGAGGATATGGAGGCTGGCAGACCTTGGCAGTCAGGATTCATTGTTAGAGAGCTCTGCAAGACTCCTAGTAATTTCAGAAGCGAGATGACCATAAACGAATTTCTTGTTGAGAATAATATAACTGGTATAGAAGGAATAGATACCAGAACACTTACCAAGATCCTCAGGAAAGATGGTACCATGAGAGGTATGATCACAACTGATGAGAATTATGATTTTGATGAGTGCATGAAGCGTATTAAGGCATGGAAGATGGGACATGTTGTTCTCGATGTTACATGTAAGGAGAAAATATTCTATCCTGGTGACGGATTCAAGGTTGCAGTCATCGATCTAGGTGTAAAAAAGAACATCGTCAAGTCCCTCCTTGCAAGAGGTTGTCAGGTTACTGTATATCCTGCAGAGACACCTGCTGAGGAGATCATCGCAGACGCTCCGGACGGAATCATGCTTACAAATGGTCCTGGAGATCCAAAGGAGTGTAAGGTCACAATAGCTCAGGTAAAGAAGCTTTTCGATACAGATATTCCAATTTTTGCTATATGTCTTGGACATCAGCTCATGGCGCTTGCCAACGGCGGTGATACAGAGAAGATGAAGTACGGACACAGAGGTGCAAACCATCCTGTAAGAGATATGAAGACCGGCAAGGTATATATTTCAACACAGAATCACGGATATATGGTCAAGGAAGACAGCCTCGACAGAAAGATCGCAGAGGTCAGCTTCGTCAATGTAAATGACGGAACAGTAGAGGGAGTTCACTATCTTGGAAAGAATGCACAGACAGTTCAGTTCCATCCGGAGGCATGTGCAGGTCCGCTGGATACAGATTCACTGTTTGATACATTTATGAATATGATGGAGGTGTCAAAGTAATGCCAAAGAATCCTAATATAAAAAAGGTTGTAGTTATCGGATCAGGTCCTATAGTCATCGGTCAGGCTGCTGAGTTTGATTACGCCGGAACACAGGCGTGCCGTTCTCTTAAGGAAGAGGGACTGTGCGTTGTCCTCATCAACTCAAACCCTGCAACCATCATGACGGACAAGGATATAGCAGATAAGGTATATATTGAGCCTCTTACGGTTGATGTTGTAAAGGCTATCATTGAGAAGGAGAAGCCGGACAGCCTTCTGCCGACACTCGGCGGTCAGGCAGCCCTCAACATCGCCATGGAGCTTGATGAGTCAGGTTTCCTCAGAGAGCATGACGTGCTTCTCATAGGAACATCATCAACGACCATCAAGAAGGCCGAGGACAGACTTGAGTTCAAGAAGACTATGGAGAAGATCCATGAGCCTGTAGCACCTTCAGAGGTCGTTACAACAGTTCAGGGCGGTCTTAACTTTGTCAAGAAGATTGGATACCCTGTAGTTCTCCGTCCTGCATATACACTTGGAGGTTCAGGTGGTGGTATCGCTGAGAATGAGGAAGAGTTCAAGGAGATCCTCATGAACGGTCTGAGACTTTCACGTGTAGGACAGGTTCTTGTCGAGAGATGTATCGCAGGATGGAAGGAGATCGAGTACGAGGTTATGCGTGATGCAAATGGTACATGTATAACCGTATGTAACATGGAGAACCTTGATCCTGTCGGAGTACACACTGGAGACTCTATAGTCGTGGCTCCATCACAGACACTTGGTGACAAGGAGTACCAGATGCTCAGAAGCTCAGCACTGAACATTATCTCAGAGCTCAACATCAAGGGTGGATGTAACGTTCAGTTTGCTCTGAATCCTAATTCATTTGAGTATTGTGTTATCGAGGTAAACCCAAGAGTTTCAAGATCATCAGCACTTGCATCAAAGGCAACCGGATATCCTATTGCAAAGGTATCTGCCAAGATAGCCCTTGGATACAACCTGGATGAGATCAAGAACGCTATTACAAAGAAGACATATGCCAGCTTTGAGCCGGCACTTGATTACGTGGTTGTCAAGATCCCTAGACTTCCATTTGATAAATTCATCGCCGCTGACCATGATCTGACAACACAGATGAAGGCAACCGGTGAGGTTATGAGTATCTGTACAAACTTTGAGGGTGCACTTATGAAGGCTCTCCGTTCACTGGAGCAGCATGTAGACAGTCTCTGGTCAAGCAGATACAAGGATATGACAGACGAAGAGGTTATAAAGCTTCTCGGACATGTTGATGACAGACGTATCTATGTCATAGCTGAGGCTATCAGACGTGGAATATCATACGATCAGATCTATGACATCACCAAGATCGACAGATGGTTCATAGACAAGATCCACAACCTTGTTAAGGCTGAGAGAAAGATAATCGAGTCCAAGGGAGATATCTCCAAGGAGCTAATGAAGGAGATCAAGAGAGTTGAGTTCCCTGACAAGGTTATCGCGAGACTCACAGGCAAGACAGAGAAAGAGATCAGACAGATGCGTTACGACTACGGTGTAACAGCACACTTCAAGATGGTTGATACATGTGCAGCAGAGTTTGATGCCATGACTCCATATTACTATTCATGCTTTGATTCTCTGGAGAACGAGGTCGCTGAGGATAACTCAAAGAAGAAAGTAATGGTACTTGGTTCAGGCCCGATCAGAATCGGACAGGGTATCGAGTTCGATTACTGTTCAGTTCACAGCACATGGGCATTTGAGAGAAAGGGTTACGAGACAATCATCGTCAACAACAACCCTGAGACAGTCAGTACAGACTTTGATATAGCAAACAAGCTTTACTTTGAGCCTCTTACAGCGGAGGATGTTGAGGCTATAGTAAATCTGGAGCATCCGGATGGAGCTGTTGTACAGTTCGGTGGACAGACCGCTATCAAGCTCACAGAGGCACTCATGGAGATGGGGGTACCAATCCTTGGAACAAGTGCAGAGAATGTAGATGCAGCAGAGGACAGAGAGCTCTTCGATGAGATCCTTGAGAAGTGCTGTATACCAAGACCTGCTGGTAAGACGGTATTTACAAGAGAGCAGGCGCTTGAGGCTGCAAATGAGCTGGGTTATCCGGTACTTGTAAGACCTTCATACGTTCTCGGTGGACAGGGAATGCAGATCGCAATCTCTGATAAGGATATCATAGAGTTCATGGATATCATCAACAGACATACCCAGGAGCACCCAATACTTGTAGATAAGTACATCATGGGTAAAGAGGTCGAAGTCGATGCTGTATGTGATGGAGATGACATACTTATCCCTGGTATCATGGAGCATGTTGAGAGAGCCGGAATACATTCAGGAGACAGTATCTCGGTATATCCTGCACAGACACTCTCACCAAAGACAAAGAGAGTCATCGCTGATTACACCAAGAAGCTTGCAAACAGCCTGCACGTAATCGGACTTATAAATATACAGTTTATTGCATACAATGATGAGGTATATGTAATAGAGGTAAATCCTCGTTCAAGCCGTACAGTTCCATATATAAGCAAGGTAACAGGAATACCTATCGTAGATCTTGCAACACGTGTTATCACAGGTGAGAAGATCAAGGATATGGGTTACACACCTGGTCTTCAGCCGGAGTCAGAGTATTTCGCAATCAAGAAGCCTGTATTCTCATTTGAGAAGATCAGAGGCGCTGAGATAAGCCTTGGACCTGAGATGAAGTCAACAGGAGAGTGCCTTGGTATATCCAAGAACTACAATGAGGCTCTGTACAAGGCATTCCTTGGAGCCGGAATCAATCTTCCAAAAACCAAGAAGATGATCCTCACAGTCAAGGACTCAGATAAGATGGATGCTATAAATATCGGTAAGAGATTTGCTGCTCTTGGATATGAGATATATTCAACAAGAAGCACATGCAGAGTTCTCAATGAGAATGGTGTTCCTGCAAAGCTCATCAACAAGGTTGAGGAGCCATCACCAAATCTGCTTGACCTGATACTGAGCCATGAGATCGATCTGATAATCGACACTCCATCACAGGGTGTTGATAGAAGCAAGGATGGATTTATTATCAGACGTCACGCAGTTGAGACAGGTGTTACATGTCTTACAAGCCTTGATACAGCCGATGCGCTGCTCACAAGCCTTGAGACCGCTGATACCACAAAGCTTTCACTCGTGGATATAAGCGAGATATAAGTTCTGATTAAACAGATAAAAAATGGGGCAAAATGATAAACAACGTTAAAAGGGGTTGTCATTTTGCCTCATTCAATTTATGCTTGTTAGCATGTGGGATGTCACAAGGCATCTTCTCTGCGTGGCATAGAAATGAATACATTATAATTGATAGAAATAAGAGGTGAAATATGCATAATGTTCCTACAGATGAGGTGTTTGTCATAGGACATAAGAATCCGGATACGGATTCTATATGTTCAGCGATTGCGTACGCCCATCTGAAAAATCAGCATGAGAACAAATACATTCCAAAGAGAGCTGGAAATATAAATAAAGAGACACAGTTTGTCCTTGATTATTTTGGTGTGCAGGCGCCGGCACTTGTGAGCAATGTAAATGTACAGGTGAAGGATATAGCATACAGAATAGTTGATGGTGTGTCGGGAGATATCACCATGAAGAGAGCATTTGAGATAATGCAGGATAACGACGCCACGACACTTCCGGTTGTCAATAATGGCAAGATAAAGGGAATAATAACGGTCGGAGATATAGCCGAGGCATATATGCTTGAGAAGGATGATAATTCCCTGTTCATAGCTGGTACAAAGTTCTCACACATAATAGATACTATAAATGGCGAGCTTGTGTACGGTGACGCCGACGAATATGTTAAGGATGGAAGAGTGATCGTGGGAGCTGCCCAGGTTGACATCCTTGAGAGACATGTCAAGGAAAATGACATAGTCATAGTGAGTGACAGGGTTGAGGCTCAGCTTGCGGCCATAAACTGCGGTGCGAGCATGCTTATAGTATGTCTTGTGAACAGTATATCTGACGTGGTTCTGGAATTTGCGAAGAACAAGGGCTGTGCGGTTGTTGTTACACCGACGGACACCTATGCTGTTGCCAGACTTATCGGACAGAGCATGCCTATCGGATTCTTCATGATAAGAGACCGTATCATGACATTCTATGAGGATGACGATATAGATACACTTAAGACGACCATGGCAAAGACCAGAGTGAGATACTTTCCGGTTACGGACGGCTATGGCAACTACAAGGGACTTGTATCAAGGCGTAACTATATCAATGCGAGAAAGAAACAGCTCATACTTGTTGATCACAATGAGAGAACCCAGTCTGTTGACGGCGTGGAGAATGCCGAGATACTCGAGATAATCGACCACCACCGGATCGCGAATATAGAGACCATGAATCCTGTGTATTTCAGAAATCAGCCACTTGGATGTACTGCTACGATCATCTATCAGATGTACAAAGAGCAGAATGTCAAGATAGATAAGCCGATAGCTGGACTTCTCTGCGCAGCGATACTTTCCGATACACTGGCATTCAAGTCTCCGACGTGTACATTCATAGACGAGGCTGCTGCAAAGGAGCTTGCAAGGCTTGCAGAGATAGACATATATGAATTTGCCATGGAGATGTTCGACGCGGGAAGCAACCTCAAGGACAAGACCATGGATGAGATACTTCATCAGGATTTCAAGAAATTCGACATTGGAGATATGGTTGTTGCTGTTGGACAGATCAATTCCGTCAATGAGAAAGAGATAGACAGAATAAGAAACGGTATGCGTGAATTCCTCGGTGGATATATGGAGCCTGGCTGTGATGTGGTCATGTTTGCAATGACCAATATTCTTCAGGAGGGCTCAGGTATCATATGCGTGGGAGAGAATGCACAGGAACTGTGCAGCAAAGCATTTGGTGTGCAGCTTGAGGATAGCTATGCATATCTTCCCGGTGTTGTATCAAGAAAGAAACAGATAGTTCCTGCTCTTGTAAAGGCGACACATCAGATATAGACAGGATCGTATATAGAAGGTAACAGTATGGATATATATACAACAAATGCGTATATAAGAGATACATTTGGAGAGAAATTATATAAGATATCATTGAATGCAGGAACCACTTGTCCCAACCGTGATGGTAAAGCTGGGACAGGTGGATGTATTTTTTGCAGTGCCAGCGGCTCGGGAGATTTCTCTGAGGATGCAGTCATGAGTATAGATGAACAGATAGAACTGGCAAAAAAGAGGATATCAGGCAAATGCAAATGCGACAGATATATAGCGTATTTCCAGTCATATACAAATACATACGGTGATGTCGACGCTTTGCGCGAAAAGTTTCTGGCGGCTGCAAGAAGGGATGACATTGCGGCTGTATCGATAGCCTCCAGACCGGACTGCTTTGGCCCGGAGGTCATAGATATGATAAAAGATATAATAGCTGTTAAACCTGTGTGGATAGAACTTGGCCTCCAGACAGCAAATGACAGGACAGCACAGCTCATCAACAGGTGTTATGACATAAGTGTGTATGATGAGACGATGAACAGACTCAGAGAACTGGGAGTTCACATTATAGTTCATATGATAATAGGCCTGCCCGGTGAGACGAAGGAGGATATGATTGATACGGTAAGGTACATAGTGCGAAGCGGCGCAAATGGTATAAAGCTCCAACTGCTTCATGTCCTCAGGGGAACTGTTCTTGAAAAAATGTATGAGGAAGGAGTGTTCCGTGCACTGACATTTGCTGAATACGCAGATATTTTGTGTGATTGTCTTAAAGAGCTTCCTCCTGATATGGTTGTTCACAGGTTCACCGGGGATGGGCCTAAGAATATTCTTGTTGCGCCTCTGTGGAGTGCTGATAAGAAGAGAGTTATAAACGATTTGAACCGTATTATTTCGAAATTGTGAGTCTGCTAGCAGCTCAGTGCAGACTTTAAAAACAGCCTGAGATTTTCCCTGCCGTTGTCGTCAAGCTGATCACAGTCGGACATTATTCCTGTCGCTTCCGGTGGAAGAGTCCTGCCGTGGCTGTAGGCGAGGAACACTTCGCTGATGTCCATCTTATTTTTCTTTGCTATATCGATGCAGGTGAGCAGCACCAGATGACTCATATTAATACTGTATAAATTGGATATTCTGATAAGATTTATGAGATCCGGGATTCGCTCTCCACATTCATAGTGCGAGTAGGCGGAGACGGACACCTTCAAGATGGCGGCTATTTCCTGCTGCCTTTTTCCGTGGCTGCGCCTTAGAGACTTCAGTGCGCCGCCTATCACTGCACAGTTAAAATCCTGATCGGATGAATCGTCTTCATACACCGACGGATCAATGTTGCGTTCTTTTCTTTTTTTCATATTTTCCTGTTTTCTCCTTAAAAATAATATTTACTGTAATTGGTGGGTATAATACTGGATCTACAGTCTGGAATTTTTAGATGCTAGATTTGCCACAAATGTGTCTATAAGTTGACGGTCGCTGTCGCTGAGAGATCTGTAATTGCCCAGCATGTCTGCTGTGCTCTGGTTAGATTCTATGGCGGTCATGTATGAATTGTCCTCCATGACGATCTGTAGTGGCTTTGGATGCCCCTGCATGTATCTTGATGACAGGGTGTATGCATATAGAAAATCGTGGTTGAGAAGCTCTGACAGCTTTATGGCCTGTTCTATATTAGGGATGTTTCTTCCTTCCTCGTAGTTGGCATATCCGGATCTGGAAATAGATAGCGCTGCTGCGACATCCTGCTGTGTGAGTCCTGCCTTCTGTCTGAAATATCTGAGAAGGGCAGGTAGTGGATTGGATGAATGTGGTTTCATGTTTCACCTCCTTTGAATGTTTTTCTGCATTGTACACAAAAATAGTCCGTTGTAAATCAAAATGTAATAAAAGTGTTGTTTGATGTAATAATTAATCACATGCGGGATGGAGAGTATGATATAATTATCTGAAAAAACAATCGGAGGTTACCAAAATGAGTCTTGCAGATGATCTCTTTATAAACATGTGTAAAGATATAATCGATAATGGATATAGTACGGAGGGGGAGAAGGTCAGACCAAAGTGGGAAGATGGAACATATGCCTACACCATAAAGCGTTTTGGTGTTGTCAACAGGTATGATCTGTCAAAGGAATTTCCTGCGATAACACTTAGAAAGACGTATGTGAAGTCGGCTATTGATGAGCTGCTCTGGATCTGGCAGAAAAAGTCAAATAATGTTCATGATCTCAAAAGCCATATATGGGACAGTTGGGCAGATGAGAACGGTTCCATAGGAAAAGCATATGGATATCAGCTTGGTGTAAAGCATAAATATAAAGAGGGCATGATGGATCAGGTGGACAGACTGATATATGACCTTAAGAATAACCCATACAGCAGAAGAATGCTCACTAACATATATGTTCATCAGGACTTGAGTGAGATGAATCTGTATCCGTGCGCGTACAGCATGACATTCAATGTAACAGGGGACAGGCTCAACGCTATACTGAATCAGAGATCCCAGGATGTGCTTGCGGCCAACAACTGGAATGTTGTCCAGTATGCGGTACTGGTACATATGCTTGCCCAGGTCACGGGCTTTAAGCCGGGAGAACTGGTACATGTGATCGCGGATGCACACATATATGACAGACATATACCGATAGTCAAGGAGCTGATAACAAGACCTACACATCCTGCTCCAAAGTTCTATATGAATCCGGATGTCAAAGATTTCTATGACTTTACTCTGGATGATTTCAGGATAGAAGACTATGAGACAGGACCACAGATTAAGAATATTCCTATTGCGATATAAGACTATGAAGCATGGGACGGGAATTATACAGATGGAGGACATATGAAGTTTATTGCAGCGGTAGATAAGAATTGGGCCATTGGAAATAAAGGCAGATTACTGATAAGGATATCGGAGGATCAGAGAAATTTCAGACAGACCACGATGGGGCATGTCGTTGTTCTCGGAAGGAAGACTCTGGAGGAGTTTCCGGGCGGAAGACCGCTCAAGGGAAGGGCAAATATAATTCTCAGCAGGAATCCTGAATATGCAGTTGAGGATGCGGTGGTTGTCCACTCAATGAACGAACTGTTTACAGAACTGGCAAAATATGACACGGATGACATTTTTGTCATAGGCGGACAGACTATCTACGATGAGCTCATACCATATTGTGATGAGGCAGTAATCACCAAAATAGACAGGGAATTTGAGGCCGATGCCTTCATTTCGAATCTCGACAAACTGGACAACTGGGATGTGACGGATGAGAGACCGGGTGAGGATGTGTCAGAGGTGAATTTCACATTTGTCACATATAAAAATAGTGACCTGAAGAAATAAATTATAATTATTTTTATAATATTCACAAAAAAGCACCTTTTTTTGATTAAAAATTCACAAAAAACATTTGTTAAATGAAGATTATTGTGATACAATTTTTTTATATTTGGGAGGTGCGCTAATGAAGGAAGTATTAATTACATCGGGAACAAGCTTTGAGGGATATGATATCGTTGGCTATGGAACATACAAGTTCACACAGACGATACTTAATTCCAACTTTTTGAAGGATTTCGGAACATCTATTGCGGATATTGCCACGGATAGAAGAGATATCTATCAGGAGAAGATCGATGAGATCCTCAATGAAACAATCAATAATTTCACAGATATGGTCCGTGAGACGAAGTACAATGCTGTAGTTGGATTCAGAACAGGTGTTGAGGAATACACCAACAACGTAACTGCTGTTGTTGCCAGTGGAACTCTGGTAAACATAAAGGAGCAGTACAAGTCGGAATTTGACAAGAGCAGCTTCATCAGAAACGAGATATATGTAAGAAACTATTACGACCTGCTCGTGCCAAGAGCATCAAAGGTGGTGCTTGCATCAGAGGGCAAGGGAACAAAGATTTCCGTGTGGTTCAACAACTACAATAACGACGATATAAAGGCACTTAAGGCAGAGCTTCAGTTCACCAATATCTATGGTGACAATATAACACTGCCGGATGTTGATTTTACATTTGATAAGACCAACCTCAAGCTCCTCAAGTCGGATTATGTGGAGTGTAAGCTTCCGGACAAGTATATAAAGATGATATCCTCCGTCAAGGTATACATCAAGAAGTATGTCAAGGCCAGCGGAGTATACGAGATAGATGCGGATTCTATCGGAATTGAGATGTCTGACGTTAAGTTTAAGGCACTCAAGCTCAAAAAGGGAATTGATGCAGTTGCAAACTACAAGTCAGACGGACTTGTGTGGACATGTAACTGTGGACACGTAAACGAAGGCGGCGCAGAGGAATGTGTGATCTGTGGAAGAAAGCAGGATGAGATGAAGAACTCTATCACATTCAACTACGAGCCTATGCTTGAAGAGATGAAGACAAAAGAGTATGTAATAGAGATCAAGGATGTACTCATGAAGTACATCAAGGACATTGATACAGGAATGAGAATGCAGCTTCTTGAGATCATGGAGTCCGGTCTTAATTACGAGAAGAGCAGAGGATCCATGAAGGACTCTGTTATCGAGAAAGTTGAGAATCTCTTCCTTGGATTATAGGGATTATAAGACGATATGCAACAGTACATGGTACAGATAATAAAAAATCTTAAGGAGAAGGGTTACAGACAACTCAATCCGGAAAGTAACAATGTATACGGCAGAGCAGACAGCGATGCCGTATATATTGTTGTTATAGGCAGTAATCATAATCTTGATTCTGAGACTCTGAAAAAGTTCAATAATAAAATATTGCTTGATGTTTCTTCGGATTCGCATATAAAAGTCAATCTTCTCAATATACTCATCACTCCAAACGGAATGTTTGATGATATGACAAAAAAGATAGTTGAAGAACTGGACAATGTCTGGCTGTTCGCGGAGGATTACGGAAAGCTGTATATATTTGAGAATCAGCCCACTGACTTTGACTCACTCTATGATGTGATCGATAAAAAAACGGTGGTGGATAACCGCAGATCCCAGCACAATCTGATAAGAATGTTCGGTGTTGTAACACCGATATTACTGTTGATAAATATTCTGGTGTACGTTGCATGTATCTTTGTCTATCAACCTACGGAACTGGCTGTGGAAGTGCTTGCGATATCAGAAAAAGGACAATATTACAGATTCCTGACATCAATGTTTACACATTTTGGAATAGCACATCTGGTTGGAAATATGGTGATTTTGATCGCACTCGGTGCGAGGGTTGAGAATATAATAGGCAGATTCAATTATATCATAGTTTATATTGCCACGGGTCTTACTGCGTCATTTGCATCATACATAGATTGTTTTTATAATAATACATATGCTTACTCGGCTGGTGCATCCGGAGCGATATTTGGTCTTCTGGGAGTGCTGGTTGTCATAGCATTTTATAATAAGGGCCGGGTGAAGGATCTGTCACTTATTAATATGCTTATATTATTTATTCTGACACTGGTTAACGGAAAGATGTCAGAAGGTATTGATAATGTTGCCCATGTGGCGGGATTTGCGGCCGGGTTAGTGGCCGGGATAGTCCTTTTGCTGACCAATCAAAAGGTTGTAAAGAATAGCCGTTTATGATAAAATAATACGATGATAAAAAAGTGGGAGGCTGGGTTATGAGTACTGGAATCAGTATGTCAAGTGTAAACAAAATAAAGGAACTTGCAGACAATGGCGATTACAGTCTCGCTCTCGATATACTTGAACATCAGGATCTGTCGAAGTCACTTAGTCCACAGTTTATTAGAATATGCGGCGAGGTGTATTACGAGAACAAAAGATATCCTGAGGCCAGAGCGGCGCTTGTCAAGGCACATGCCATGGCTCCGGCTGGTAACAAGATAATATATTCTTTGATAAAACTGTATTTATTCATGGGATTTACACAGCTTGCAGAGCATTATTTTGAGATATATACATTTAATCAGGCCAATAAGGATGCAGGTACATACAGACTTGAATATATGATAGCCAAGGCACACAGGAAGCCAGTGAATGAACTTTACAGCATACTGGTGTCGGCGAATGATGTTGAGACGGATGAAGAGTGGGATTTTGAGATGCTTCTGCTTCATGCGTACATAAGAAACAGGGAGAAGTTTGACAGCGCCTGTGTTGAATTCAGAGCGCATTACAAGAACTCTTCACATTTGTATATGCTGGACAAGCTCATGGGCGGCGATGTGGATCTTGAATCCATGATCTATTGTTATCCTGACACGGAGATGTCGGATGATGATCCTGAGCAGGCAGATACAAGAGCAAATGAAAATAAGATATTGGAAGAAGACGATCTGAGAATGCATCCAAAGGATGCTAAGATCATGATCATGGTCGAGGATGACGCACCTGTGACGAGTTCCATGAAATTCAAGCAGATGTGGATTAGATCGAAGGATAAAAAAGAGCAGAAAAAGGAAGCTCGTCAGGAAGAAGAGAATTCTGAGCCGAAGAAGAAATCCAGAGGTTTATTTGGATTGATGTCAAGGAAAGAGGAAGAGCTTGTCGAGCAGGAGATGGAATCTCTGAAGAACGAGAATCTTGACAAGGAACAACTGCTCGAGGAAGTTATTTCCGATACTGCTGATGATGCCGGGAATACGGCAAAGCCTGAGCTTAAGGCGATGAGCAGTGACAGTGAGAAAGCTCCTGAGGGAAAGTCACAGGATATGACTGAGATAAGCGGGGAGCTGACTCCTGAGGATGCAGCGGTGTATAACAAAGATAACGACAATGAGTATGAGGATTCCGAACCGGTGGAGGAAGATAACTATGTTATCGAAGAAGAGCCGGAGGAAGTAGTCATGGTTGAAGTTGATGGTGACGATTCTGATGACGTATCTGACAGTGCGTCAGATCGCGATTCTGAAGACGATACTGTTGTGGAGACCTTTGATCCTGAGTTCGAGGGAGACTTTGAGGATGGATTTGAGGCGGATGCAGAGCCGGAGACTTTGCCTGATGAACCGGTTGAATCAGAAACGTTTGATTTTGATAAAGCCTTTGAATCTCTTGAGGAGTTCGAGGTTGACGATGAGAATCTCGAGGATCTGATGGAAGATGCGGAGTCTCAGAATGATGTGGAAGAAACTGCTGTTGAGCCGGGTGTAGAGCAGAATGAACCGGAAGTTGATGAAGTTTCAGTTGAGATCGAACCGGAGATCGAAGAAGAATTCGAGGTAGATGCAGATTCTGAGCCTGAATTCGAAAAAGAACTTGAGGTTGGCGCAGAATTCACGATCGAGGCAGAGCCAGAGGCTGAGGAAGAATTCACAGTCGAGGCAGAGCCGGAGGTTGAGGAAGAATTCACAATCGATGCCGAAGCGGAGATTGAAGATGAATTTGAGACTGAAGCTGAGCCAGAGTTAGAAGAATTTACAATCGATGCGGAATCTAAGGAATCTGAGATGGAAGAAGTTCCAGTGGAAGTCGAACCAGAGGTGGAAGAATTTGAAGCTGAGGCTGAACTGGAGATCGAAGAAACTGAGGCTGAAGCTGAATCAGAGGTCGAAGAGGAATTCACAATGGAAGCAGAGGATAAGTCAGAAGAGAAAATTGCGGTGGAGACAGAACCGGAAAAGCCAAAGAATAATGGCTTCCCGGTGTTTAAGAGCAGTCTGTTCCCTGACTACAACACAGAGAATGCAGCACTGTATGATCTGTCGGCAGAGAAAGATATAAATGCAGAGATAGAGGCTGATGAAGCCAAGATATCGGAAAGTCTTAAGAAAGAGGAGGATCTTATCGGTGAAACAGACAGACTCCTTGCAAGACTTGGAATTAAATTCAACACGGAATTCAATTCTATATTGAATTTTGATGATGAAGATAAAGAGGATGATGTGGCAGCTCCCGACGAGGAGAAGACAGATGAGCAGGAATCCCCACAACAGGAAACGGTTGACGCTGAACCAGAGCAACCGAAGAAAAAGCCGTTCAGACTGAAGGGCTGATCAAAGAAGAAATAAAGTAGCATGATCATACATATAGTGTATTGCTTTTTATTTGAACAAACGGAAGGAGGCGAGGGAATTGGCTGTAGATCAGACAGAAGCAATGATTGCGGCGATCAAGGCACAGCTTGAAAAGGAAAGAGCTGCAGAAGCTGCCAAGAAAAAGAGGGAAGAAGAGGAAGAACTTCTCAAGAACGGCAGCAAGAAGAAAGATGCTGAGACTGCTAAAAGCCAACACAAAACTTTGTCCAAGGAGGAGTTAGAACGAATCGAGGCTAAGAAACGCCGTAAGAGAGAAGAGGCTCTTGGAATTGTTCATGAGGATGAACCGGAAACTTCAACTGAGGATGAAAAGCAGGACGATGTTCCAAAAGAGGGAGAGGGACTGAAGCCTGAAGATAAAAAAGAAGATAAAAAACCAGAGGGAGCTGCACCTAAGCTCAGTCTTAACCTTGGAGGCATCGCTGATGATATGTCGGGCGGTGGTCTCGGAGGCGGCCTTGGCGGCGGATTAGGTGAAGGCGGTCTTGGAGGACTCGGAGGCGGCCTTGGCGGAGGACTCGGAAGTACACCTAAGACAGAGGGAGGCCTTGGATCAGGCGGCCTTGGCGGCGGTCTTGGAAAAACACCTAAAACAGAAGGCGGTCTTGGTGGCGGATTTAAGTTCGGCGCCGGAACTGAAGGTACAGTTAAGTCAACAGGTGGAAGCAATATTGTTCTCACTGATGATGATGAAAATGCTGAGGATGAAGAGACACTTGAGTGGGTAACTGATAAGAATGCAAAGGTGAATAAAGTTAAGTCACCTAAGGGAGGCAGTGATGCGAACGGAGATCTGTTCAGCATTCTCCCAGATAGAAACAAGCAGGCTGCGGCTGGAGAGTCATTGTATGATTTTGATGATGATGATGACGATGATGACGATTTCCTTGGAGCAGGAATAAAGAACCTGTCCAATATAGACGAGGAGAGTCCTGAGGAGATAGCCAAGAAGAAGGCTGAAGAGGAGGCTAGGAAGAAAGCTGAGGAGGAAGCCAAGAAGAAGGCTGAGGAAGAAGCTAAGAAGAAGGCCGAGGAAGAGGCTAAGCGTAAGGCTGAAGAGGAGAAGAAGCGCAAAGAGGCAGAAGAGGCAAGAAAGAAGGCTGCCGCTGAAAAGGCTAAGGCTGAGGCTGAGGCAAAGAAGCAGCAGGCGATCGACGATGCCAGAAAGAATGCTGAAGAGGCAAAGAAACATGCTGAGACCTCGAAGAAGACCATCGAGGAATGCGAGAAGACAGAGAAGGATCTCGAAAAGCAGCTTGAAGAATTTGCTGCCAAGAAGCAGAACTATGATGCAAAGATGGCACAGGAGGCTGAGGCAAAGAAGAAGAATGATGCTGAACTGCTTGAGCGAGAGGAGAAAGAGCTTGATGCCAATATTGCAAAGCTCAAGAAAGAGATATCAGATACAAATGAATCTGCTAAGAAAGAGTCAGACAGAATCCTCAAGGAGAGTAATCCTGATACATATAAGAACAATATGATCAATGAGGCTCAGGCTGCTGCCGACAAGGCTATAAAGGCACTTGCAGACACCAAGAAGACTAATGTGGATAAGGGTGTTGCTGAGTACAACAAGGCTGTTGATGCTGATAAGAAGAAATTGGCAGACATAGATGCGGATAAGAAGAAGTCTATAGAGACGGCCAAGAAGAAGCGCACAGATGAGGAAGCAAGAGCAGCCAAGATCATGAAGACTGCCGAGGCAGACAAGACAAAGGCTGGTGCAATATTCAGCGAGTCTAAGAAGGCTGAGGAAGAGGCTGATGCTAATCTTAAGAATACCACTGAGATGGAGAGTCAGTCACAGAAGACTCTTGATGAGCTCCAGAAGAAGCTTGAGGAGTCAGAGAAGGCTGTTAAGAATGCAAAGAACAGCAGAAATGATGCAAACACAAAGCTTGCAATACAGAAGGAAGAACTGAAGAAGGCAGAGAAGGTTGAGGAGGAGGCTGCAAAGGCTCTTGAGGCAGCAAAGAAAGCCAAGGAAGAGGTTCAGAAGAAGATTTCAGACAGCGAAGAGTTCATAAAGAAGGTTGCTGATCAGATTACAACTGCTGAGAACGACAACAAGAAGATCAGTGAGGATGTTGCCGCTGCAAAGAAGGAGAATGACTCATTCAAGGCTGCGAAGGCAGAGGCTCAGGAAGCTCTCGATTCAGCTAAGAAGTCTCTTGTTGAGGCTGAGGATCTTCTGGCAAAGGCAGAGGCTGCTGCCGAGGAAGCAGAGCAGGTAGTCGAAGAGGCTAAGATCGCAGAAGAGGTTGAGATCCAGAATGCGGAAGCTGCTGCCAAGGAAAAGACAGATAAGCTTACGGCAGAAGGAAAAGATAGAGAGACCAAGCATGAGGTGTTCCTTGCTGCTGAGGAAGAGAAGTATGCTACGGCAGAGGCAAGTGAGCTCGAGAAGGTTCAGACTGCAGCTATGAAGGCTGAGAAGGAAGCCTCAGATATGAAGACAAAGGCTGAAGCTGATGCTAAGAAGCTTCTCGATGATGCAAAGAAGAAAGAAGAAGAGTTAAAGAACAAGATCGCTGAGCTCAAGACAAAACAGGCTGAGCGCGTTGTTGCAAGAAAAGAGGCTGCTGATCAGGCCAAGGCCGAGGCTGAGGAGAAGAAGAAGAAAGATCTCTCAGCAATAGACAAGGCCGAGGCTGATGTCAAGAAACAGCTCGAGGATATAAGAAGCAAGGCTACTGCTGCTGCAAAGGTACTTGAAAAGGCTATAAAGCGTGAGGAAGAGTACAAGAAGCAGGAAGAGCTTCTGAAGGAAGGCAAGGTTGAGGAAGCTGCACAGGTTATCACACAGGATGAAGAAGCAACTATGGCTGCTTCAGTAAGTGAGGCTGTTGCTGCGAGACGTAAATCACTGCCTAAGGAGGCAAAGTACCTCTACAAGTATCTCGGAGTCGAGCCTGCTGGTGCACAGATCGTTAACGTTCTCCAGACTCTCAAGGTAGATCCTAAGAGATCTAAGAATGTTGTTATTCTTGGACAGCACGGATTTGGACTTACCATGGTCGGTGAGGATTTTGCAAAGTTCTATTATGATATGGGAATCTGCAAGTCTGAGGCAAAGGCAAAGGTTAAGGCAAAGGTTATAAACAGCGGTAAGCTTGCAGGAGCAGTTGGCAAGCTCAAGGGCGGATGTCTTATCATTGAGAGTGCAGGACTTATAACACCTGAGAGATTCAAAGAGATGGTTGATATGTGTTCACCTGAGAAGAATGATGTTAAGATCATCCTCACAGGAGAGAAGACAGCTCTCAGCAATATGCTTGCAGCAAATATGACTCAGGCAAGATCGTTCAACAACAGAGTATACTTTGACCAGATCAATGAGAGTGGAATGATCAATGTGGCAGAGTGCTACGCTGATGAGAAGGGCTTCAAGCTTGAGAGCGGAGCAGATACAGCTATAAAGAATGCTTTGATGGCGATGGAGTCAGGAAATATCGACAGACTTCTCGGTGCTATGGATGATGCCATGAAGGCTGCTGAGACCAGAGATCCTATCGACAAGAAGATTCTTAAAAAAGAGATAAAATAAGTTTTGTGACGGATATACCGTTGTAGAATTTTGTTGAAAAAAACAATACCAGTGCTTATAATATCTGTGTTATAGCACTGGTATTATTTTGTTGTGATAAAGGAGAATTTATATGCTTTCAACTGATATTGGAGTAGATTTAGGAACGTCAAATGTATTGATCAGCGTAAGAGGTAAGGGAATTGTTGTAAACCAGCCGTCTGTTGTCGCATATGAAGTATCTACAAAAAAAGTAATAGCAATAGGAACAAAAGCCAAGAAAATGATAGGAAAGACTCCGGAGAATATAGAGGTCGTCAGACCTCTCAATAAGGGAGTTATATCTGATTATACAATAGCGGAGATAATGCTTAAGGCATTTATCAGAAGCGCAATGGAGAAACGTTCGGGAGTTGGAAGACCAAGGATATGCGTGTGTGTTCCAAGCGGTGTTACCGAGGTGCAGAGAAGAGCTGTTGAGGAAGCAGTGTACAAGACCGGTGCCAAGACTGTGTATGTCATGGAGGAACCTTTGGCTGCTGCTGTAGGAGCAAATGTAGATATCTATGAGGCAAAGGGTAATATGGTGGTCGACATAGGCGGTGGAACCACGGATATTGCGGTCGTATCCCTTGGTGGTGCAGTGGAGAGCAGCTCCATAAAATACGCCGGAGATGACTATAATAATGCACTCATCAAGTATGCCAGAAGAAAATACAACCTGCTTATAGGTTATCAGACAGCGGAGAATGCGAAGATTGCTGTTGGCTCAGTCGTAAAGCGTGATGAAGATATTGAGTATGTGATCAAGGGCCGTGATCTTATCAAGGGACTTCCAAAGGCTGTAACAATAACTGCGAATGAAACAGTGGATGCATTTGAGGAGACTACAGAGCATATTCTTGGAGCAATACACAATGTTCTTGAGACTGCACCGCCGGAGCTGGTGGCTGACATTGCGGTATCGGGCATTGTGCTTACCGGAGGAGGAAGTCTTATATACGGAATGGACAGAATAATCAAAGAGCGCACAGGGATAGAGGCATATGTATCGGAAAAAGCACTTGAGGCAGTGGCTCTCGGCGCTGGAATGTCTGTCAACCTCAGCGATAAGAAAGAAGATTAAATGTATGGAAAGAGATTATTTGCCGATCTGCATGGAGGACATGAAGAAGAGAGGGTGGACACAGGCGGACTTTGTGTTTGTCATAGGTGATGCCTATGTTGACCATCCCTCATTTGGCCCTGCAATCATAAGCAGATTGCTTGAGAGATATGGATATAAGGTGTGTATGATTGCCCAGCCTGATTGGAAGAATGACAAGAGCATTGATGTTTTTGGCAGACCAAGACTGGGCTTTTTGGTGTGCGGAGGCAATATGGATTCCATGGTGAACCATTATTCTGTGTCCAAGAAGAGAAGACAGAAGGATGCGTACTCTCCAGGTGGACAGATGGGACTTCGGCCTGATTATGCCACCACGGTCTACTGTAATCTGATAAGGAGAACGTACAAGGACGTTCCGATCATAATCGGAGGTATAGAGGCCAGCCTCAGACGTATGGCACACTATGATTATTGGTCTGATAAATTGAAACATTCCATTCTGGTGGATTCATCCGCCGATATACTTTCGTATGGCATGGGTGAGCACAGCATGATAGAGATAGCGGAGGCGCTCGACAGCGGAATAGATGTGAAAGATATCACATTTGTCAGGGGTACATGCTACAGGACAAAGGATATATCCGGTGTGCCCGAGGATTCCATTATACTGCCGGATTATGACAGTCTTTCAAAGGATAGACTGGAATATGCAAGAAGCTTTTATACACAGTATATAAATACAGATCCATACTCGGCTAAAACGCTGGTTGAGGGATACGGAAACAGAGGATATGTTGTTCAGAATCCTCCGGCTTATCCGCTCACCCAGATGGAGATGGACGATGTGTATGATCTGCCATATATGAATAACTACCATCCGATATATGAGGAGGCGGGCGGTATCCCGGCTATATCAGAGATAAAATTCAGCCTGACGAGCAACCGGGGCTGCTTCGGAGGATGCAGCTTCTGCGCACTGACATTTCACCAGGGCAGGATCATACAGACAAGAAGCCACGAGTCACTGATAAAGGAAGCGGAGCGCATGACGCATGATCCTGATTTCAAAGGCTATATACATGATGTCGGAGGGCCGACTGCGAATTTCAGGCATAAATCATGTGCAAAGCAGGATAAATATGGTGTATGCACCAACAAGCAGTGTCTGTTCCCGGAACCGTGCAGGAATCTGAAGGTTGACCACAAGGATTATGTTGAGCTTCTGCGGAAGCTGGAAGCGGTTCCGGGTGTGAAAAAAGTATTTATCAGATCGGGAATACGATTCGATTATGTGATGGCGGACAGCAATGATGAATTCCTGAAAGAGCTTTGCGAGAAGCACATAAGCGGACAGCTCAGAGTTGCGCCGGAGCATGTATCGGATAATGTTCTCAGGATGATGGGCAAGCCACAGAACAGTGTATATGAGAAATTCATTGATAGATACAAAAGGGTAAATGCAAAGACTGGAAAGCAGCAGTATGTTGTTCCGTACCTGATGTCATCACATCCCGGATCTACGCTGAAGGAGGCGGTGGAGCTTGCCGAATATGTAAGGGATATAGGCTATATGCCTGAACAGGTGCAAGATTTCTATCCTACGCCGTCCACGATATCCACATGTATGTACTATACCGGAGTCGATCCTAGAACCATGAAACCGGTATATGTACCTCATAATCCACATGAAAAGGCAATGCAGAAGGCTCTTATGATGTATAGAAAACCGGAGAATTATGATCTGGTCAAAGAGGCGCTCATAAAGGCCGGCAGACAGGATCTTATCGGTTTTGATAAAAAATGTCTGATAGCGCCGAGAAAGATGGACAGGAAAGGTGAACACCAGGGACAACGTTCGTATGGCAAAAATGATAAAAGTAAGAACAATTCAATCAATAATGGTAAAAACAGCAAAAATAATAAAGTTGTTCCACAGAAAAACACAAAATCATCCGGGCAGAAGAATGCTAAAAATGGCAAAAACAGGAATAAAAGGAAATAGCTCCTTCGCGGAGTCGTTCATTTTTGGTTGCGTGGCACATGCTTTTGTGCTAGAATTATGGCAGATTGTGTGAACCTTTAAGGTTTTTTTATATGTAGTCTTATGTCACACTAATATTTTTTTAAATGGAGGATTTGAAAATGGCAAAGAAGATTGTTTTAGCAGGCGCATGTCGTACAGCTATCGGAACAATGGGTGGATCACTCAGCACAACACCAGCAGCAGAGCTTGGTTCAATCGTTATCAAGGAGGCTATCAACAGAGCAGGAGTTCCTGCAGATCAGGTAGACCACGTATACATGGGATGTGTTATCCAGGCTGGTCAGGGACAGAACGTTGCACGTCAGGCTTCAATCAAGGCAGGACTTCCAATCGAGACAACTGCTGTTACAGTTAACGTTGTCTGTGGTTCAGGTCTTAACTGTGTCAACATGGCTGCACAGATGATCGAGGCAGGAGATGCTGATATCGTAGTTGCAGGTGGTATGGAGAATATGTCTATGGCTCCTTACGCTATGATGAAGGGTCGTTTCGGTTACAGAATGAACAATGGTGTACTCGTAGATACAATGGTAAACGATGCTCTCTGGGATGCATTCAATGATTATCACATGATCAAGACAGCTGACAATATCTGTGAGCAGTGGGGTCTTACACGTGAGGAGATTGATGAGTTTGCAGCAAAGAGCCAGCAGAAGGCTGTTGCAGCTCAGGAGTCAGGTGCATTTGATGCTGAGATCGTTCCAGTTATGGTAAAGAAGAAGAAAGAGATGGTTGAGTTCAAGAAGGATGAGGGACCAAGACCTGGTACAACAGTTGAGACACTTTCAAGACTCAGAACAATCAATCCTAACGGATTTGTTACAGCTGGTAACGCTTCAGGTATCAATGATGGTGCTGCAGCTATCGTTGTTATGAGCGAGGAGAAGGCTAAGGAGCTTGGCGTTAAGCCTATGGCTACATGGGTAGCTGGAGCACTTGGCGGAGTTGATCCTTCAATCATGGGTATCGGACCTGTAGCTTCAACCAAGAAGGTTATGGCTAAGACTGGTCTCAAGATTGAGGACTTCGATGTTATCGAGGCAAACGAGGCATTTGCTGCACAGTCAGTAGCAGTTGCTAAGGAACTTGGATTTGATGTTGACAAGCAGGTTAACCCTAACGGTGGTGCTATCGCTCTTGGACATCCAGTTGGAGCTTCAGGATGCCGTATTCTTGTTACACTTCTTCATGAGATGCAGGCAAAGGGTGCTAAGACAGGTCTTGCTACTCTCTGTATCGGTGGTGGAATGGGCTGCTCAACAGTCGTTAAGATCGAGGACTAATTTTAGATAATAAAGGAGATACATCATGGAGTTTGTTACATACGAACAGGATGGATATGTAGGAATTATCACAATCAACCGTCCAAAGGCTCTGAACGCACTCAACAGTGCAGTTCTTGAAGAGCTTGATGCAACATTCAAGGCAGTTGATCTTGATACAACAAGATGTCTTATTCTTACAGGTGCCGGTGAGAAGTCATTTGTTGCCGGAGCTGATATAGGTGAGATGTCAACACTCACAAAGGCAGAGGGAGAGGCCTTCGGTAAGAAGGGTAACGATGTGTTCAGAGCCATTGAGACATTCCCTATCCCAGTCATCGCAGCAGTGAATGGATTCGCTCTTGGCGGCGGATGCGAGATTTCAATGAGCTGTGATATCAGAATCTGCTCAGAGAATGCAATATTCGGTCAGCCAGAGGCTGGTCTTGGAATCACACCTGGTTTTGGCGGAACACAGAGACTTGCACGTCTTGTAGGTGCAGGCATGGCTAAGCAGCTTATCTACACAGCAAGAAACATCAAGGCAGATGAGGCTTACAGAATCGGTCTTGTGAACGCTGTTTATCCACTTGAGGAGCTCCTTCCAGCAGCTAAGAAGATGGCAGCCGGAATCGCAGCAAACGCTCCTATTGCAGTGAGAAACTGCAAGAAGGCTATCAACGATGGCTTACAGGTAGATATGGATCAGGCAATTGTTATTGAAGAGAAGCTTTTTGGTGACTGTTTCGAGACAGAGGATCAAAAGGCAGGAATGGGCAATTTCCTTGAGAAAGACAAGGAGAAGAAACTTAAGGTTGTTCCTTTCCAGAATAAGTAATAATTAACAGTTCTGATATTAACATTTAGGGTGGGGAATCTGATAAAGGTAAACCATCCTAAATGTGTGATATAAGTATTATGGTAGCATGTTAAACGAAACGTACATGAATTTCTCATGTTTACCAGAAAAAAAGATTTAGGAGGACATAAAAATGAAGGTTGGCGTAATTGGTGCAGGAACCATGGGTCAGGGCATTGCTAAGGCATTTGCTCAGGTTGACGGATACGAGGTTGCACTCTGCGATATCAAGCAGGAGTGGGCTGAAGGCGGTAAGGACAAGATCGCTAAGGGTTATGCAAGACTCGTAGAAAAAGGAAAGATGACACAGGAGAAGGTTGATGGTATTCTTGCCAGCATCACTCCAGGTCTTAAGGAGGACTTATGTGCAGACTGTGACCTTATCGTTGAGGCTGCTTTCGAGAACATGGAAGTAAAGAAGACAACATTTGCTGAGCTTGACAAGATCTGCAAGCCAGAGTGTGTATTCGCTTCAAACACATCATCACTTTCTATCACAGAGATTGGAAATGGTCTTACACGTCCTATGATCGGTATGCATTTCTTCAATCCAGCTGACAGAATGAAGCTCATCGAGGTTATTGCAGGTGTTAATACACCAGCTGAGATTGTAGAGAAGATCGTTAAGATCTCAGAGGAGATCGGTAAGACTCCAGTACAGGTTAACGAGGCTGCTGGATTCGTAGTAAACAGAATCCTCATCCCAATGATCAACGAAGCTGCATTCATCAAGATGGAAGGTGTATCAGACATAGCTGGTATTGACGCTGCTATGAAGCTTGGTGCTAACCATCCAATGGGACCACTTGAGTTAGGTGATTTCGTAGGCCTTGATATCTGTCTTGCAATCATGGACGTTCTGTACAATGAGACAGGTGACAGCAAGTATCGTGCATGTCCATTACTTCGTAAGATGGTACGTGGCGGCAACCTTGGTGTTAAGAGCGGCAGAGGATTCTATGTATACAATGCTGATCGTACAAAGACACCAGTTGATGCTCAGTAATAGTGCTAAGTAATATAATATATTCATGGAGGAATAATTAGAATGGATTTCGCTTTAGACAAGAAGTATGAAATGGCGCAGAATTTATTCAGAGAGTTCGCGCAGAATGAAGTAAAGCCTCTTGCTCAGGAAATTGACGAACAGCACAGATTTCCTAGAGAGACTGTAGAGAAGATGGCAAAGTATGGTTTCTTAGGAATCCCTGTTTCTAAGGAGTTAGGCGGACAGGGCTGTGATATTCTCACATATGCTATGTGCGTTGAGGAACTTTCAAAGGTTTGTGGTACTACAGGTGTTATCGTATCAGCACACACATCACTCTGTGTTGATCCTATCGTAACATTTGGTACACCAGCTCAGAAGGAGAAGTATGTTCCTGATCTTGCTTCAGGCAGAAAGCTTGGTGCTTTCGGTCTTACTGAGCCAGGTGCTGGTACAGATGCTCAGGGACAGCAGACAAAGGCTGTACTTGACGGAGACGAGTGGGTACTTAACGGATCAAAGTGCTTCATCACAAACGGTAAAGAGGCTGACGTATATATCGTTATCGCAGTTACTGGTATCGTTGAGAAGCGTGGCAGAAAGATGAAGGAGATCTCAGCATTCATCGTAGAGAAGGGTACACCTGGATTTACATTCGGTACAAAGGAGAACAAGATGGGTATCTGTGGTTCTTCAACATACGAGCTTATCTTCACAGACTGCCGTATTCCAAAGGACGCTCTTCTTGGACAGAAGGGTAAGGGATTCAATATCGCTATGCACACACTTGACGGTGGACGTATCGGTATCGCTGCTCAGGCTCTTGGTATTGCAGAGGGCGCTCTCGAGACAACAGTAAACTATGTTAAAGAGAGAAAGCAGTTCGGCAGATCAATCGCTCAGTTCCAGAATACACAGTTTGTTCTTGCAGACCTTGCAACAAAGATCGAGGCAGCTAAGCTTCTCGTATACAAGGCAGCAAGAAAGAAGGATGAGTACCAGAGCGGTGCTAAGGTTTCTTACTCAGTAGAGGCAGCTATGGCTAAGCTTTACGCAGCCGAGGTTGCTATGGAAGTTACTACAAAGTGTGTTCAGTTACACGGTGGTTACGGTTACATCAAGGAGTACGATGTTGAGCGTATGATGCGTGATGCTAAGATTACAGAGATCTACGAGGGAACTTCAGAGGTTCAGCGTATGGTTATTTCTGCAAACTTATTAAAGTAATATAGGAGGTACTTAACGTGAAGGTTATAGTTTGTATAAAGCAGGTACCTGATACAAAGGGTGGAGTACAGTTCAACCCAGACGGTACATTAAACAGAGCAGCAATGCTTACAATCATGAACCCTGATGATAAGGCAGGACTTGAGGCTGCACTTAGATTAAAGGATCAGTATGGTGCAGAGGTAACAGTTCTTACAATGGGTCTTCCAAAGGCTGCTGACGTTCTTCAGGAAGCAATCGCTATGGGAGCTGACAAGGGTGTTCTTGTAACAGACCGTGTTCTTGGTGGAGCTGATACATGGGCTACATCAACAACAATCGCTGGAGCTCTCAGAAAGCTTGATTATGATCTGATCATAACAGGTCGTCAGGCTATCGATGGAGATACAGCTCAGGTTGGACCACAGATCGCTGAGCATCTTGGAATTCCTGTAATTTCATATGCACAGGAGATCAAGGTTGACGGAGACGCAGTTATCGTTAAGCGTCAGTATGATGACGGATATCATATGTTAAAGGCTAAGATGCCTTGCCTTGTAACAGCACTTTCTGAGTTAAATGAGCCAAGATACATGACTCCAGGTGGAATCTTCGATGCAGTTAATGCAGAGATCACAACACTTGGCAGAGCAGACCTCGTTGATGTTGATGATTCTAACATCGGTCTTAAGGGCTCACCTACAAAGATCGCTAAGGCTTCAGATAAGGTAAGAAAGGGTGCAGGCGAGAAGGTTGTTCCTGATTCTCCAGATGAGGCAGTTAGCTATATTGTTGGCAAGTTAAAGGATAAGCATGTAATCTAATATAGTAAAGGAAAAGTGGTGAATAAAATGGGCGCAATGAACGCAGAAGAAATGAAGAACTACAAAGGCGTATTTGTCTTTGCACAGCAGGTAGATAATAAGTTAAGTGGTATTTCTTTCGAGCTTATCGGCGAAGGAAAGAGACTGGCAGAGAAGCTTGATGAGCAGGTAACTGCAGTCCTTATCGGTTCAGACGTTAAGGGTCTTGTAGATGAGCTTGCAGAGTACGGCGCAGATAGAGTTATCGTTGTTGACGATCCAGAGCTCAAGGAGTACAGAACTGAGCCATATGCACACGCACTTGCATCAGTTATCAATGAGTACAAGCCAGAGATCGTTTTAGTTGGTGCTACAGCAATCGGTAGAGATCTTGGTCCAACAGTTTCAGCAAGAGTTGCTACAGGTCTTACAGCAGACTGTACATTACTTGAGATCGGTGATTTCCCTCTTGTTGCACTTCCAAATCAGGAGCAGAAGCACAATCAGCTTCTTATGACACGTCCTGCATTCGGTGGTAACACAATCGCTACAATCGCATGTCCTGACAACCGCCCACAGATGGCTACAGTTCGTCCAGGTGTTATGCAGAAGCTTGACAAGGTAGCTGGTAAGAAGGCAGAGGTTATCGAGTACAATCCAGGATTCGTACCTAACAACAAGTATGTTGAGATTCTTGAGATCTCAAAGGCTATCTCAGATATCAAGGATATCATGGATGCTAAAATCCTTGTTTCAGGTGGTCGTGGAGTTGGTTCAGCAGAGAACTTCAAGCTCCTTGATGATCTTGCAGAGGTACTTGGTGGACAGGTATCATGCTCACGTGCAGTTGTAGATTCAGGCTGGAAGCCAAAGGAGCTTCAGGTTGGTCAGACTGGTAAGACAGTTCGTCCACAGGTATACTTCGCAATCGGTATTTCAGGTGCTATCCAGCACGTAGCTGGTATGGAAGAGTCAGACATCATCGTTGCTATCAACAAGGATGAGGATGCTCCTATCTTTGATGTAGCTGACTATGGTGTAGTTGGAGATCTCAACAAGATCGTTCCAGCTCTTACAGAGGCTATCAAAGCAGAGCTTGCTAATAAGTAATTAACAGCTTGTTTGTCATATAGATAATTTTAGATTATCAATTATAAGTTCCCCTCTTGGATTTGATATTCAAGAGGGGGATTTTTTGAGCTGTATGGTGGTCTGAATTGTAGAATCGTTTGAATTGCATAGGGCTGTTGCAGGATGAATTCAGGTACGGAATGATTTGTGTGCGGCTACGTGAGGGTTGTGTTGAGGATATACTTGCGAAAAATTATGTGCTGTTTTTTATTGAGTGTCCGTTTTCATTACTAGGGATACTCTGCTCGATGATGAGTGAATAGCATTATTAGTGAGCTATAAATGAATTGATGATCGTAAATGTGAATATATGGGTCCAATATACGAGTCGGTGAATTGAGTCGATGAGAAATCGATAAATCGAAAATTAGAAATCAGAAAATAGAGATCGAAAATCAAAATACAAGTGTATTGTAAATAATACAAAAATAATGTAATATTAATTAGTTTGAGTATAGTAGATAAAGAGAGTATGCATGTGAGGATAAGTGCAAGTGAAGATAAGTGTGTGTGAGGATAAGCACAAATGGCAGGTATAGTACATTATGCACAGCAGGAGCATGCAGAGGAGAGGTACATATGAAAGAGAAAGACAGCGTCGAAAATAATGAAAAATCACCTGATAACAGAAAAAAATCTGGTGAGAAAATAATATCTGATAATAAAACAATATCTGCTAATGGAAAGGCGTTCGCAGGTGAGAGCAGAGAAAATAAGATGGGTGTGATGTCTGAGGGAAAGCTTCTGATGTCAATGTCACTTCCTATGATAATTTCCATGCTGTTCCAGGCTATGTACAATGTTGTGGACAGTGTGTTTGTGTCAAGATTCAGCATGGACGGACTTACGGCTGTGTCCACGGCATTTCCGATACAGAATCTGATGATAGGAGTTTTCTCGGGACTGGGAGTTGGCTTTAATGCGTTTATATCCAAGGCACTTGGAGAGAAGAAATTTGACAGGGCAAATGAAGTTGCCAGACAGGGAATATTCCTTGAGGCGATAGGATATGTGATATTCCTGATAATAGGTTTATTCTTTGCAAGGACATTCATGGAAAGTCAGACGGGGGATGCACGGGTAATCCAATATGGAACAGAGTATCTCAAGGTGTGCTGCTGTTGTGCTTTCGGTATAGCTTTCCAGATGACATTTGAGAGATTGCTGCAGTCCACGGGACGTACAATGTACAGTATGATAACCCAGATACTCGGTGCTGTCATCAATCTTATACTTGATCCTATAATGATATTTGGTCTTCTCGGATGTCCACAAATGGGAGTAAAGGGTGCTGCCATTGCAACTGTATGTGGACAGTGTATAGCCGGAACTCTTGCTATGATATTTAATATCAAGAAGAATCCGGATCTCCATATAACACTCAGAAGATTCAGGCCACATGGCGAGATAATTGGTAAGATTCTCAGCGTAGGTGTGCCGTCGGTTATCATGGTTGCAATAGGTTCTGTGATGAATTATTTCCTGAATCTGATACTGTACTCATTCTCGAAATTGGCCGTTGCAGTGTTCGGAGCGTATTTCAAGGTGCAGAGTATGGCATTTATGCCTGTATTCGGATTGAACAACGGAATGATACCGATAATTTCATACAACTACGGAGCGCAGAAACCTGACAGAATGAAACGCACCATGAAGCTTGGTGTGATGGTCGGTTGTTCCATTATGGTATTCTGTCTTGCTATCATGCAGGTATTTCCGGGACAGATACTTAAAATATTTGATGCCACAGATGAGATGCTGTTGATGGGTATACCAGCGGTCAGGATCATGAGTACAGCGTTTATATTTGCGGGATTTTCTGTCACATGTTCGGGAATGTTTCAGGCTGTAGGAAAGGGCGTGTACAGTATGATAGTGTCTATGGCGAGACAGCTTTTTGTCATACTTCCTGTGGCATATTTCCTGTCGAAAGCAATGAACAGTGTGAATGGTGTGTGGGCAGCGTTCCCTATCGCAGAGGTTTTCAGTGTGATCATATCGACGATCTTTCTTCTCAGGGTCTATAAGAAAATAGTAAAGCCTATGGAAAGCGTCCAAAGAGATTAAGAGACGAAGATAATGAGATATGATGAGAGCATAATAATATATACATAGCACGTGGCATTTGTATAGTGGTAGAATACTATATAGTAATATAGTTTCGTGTGATGAATGCAGTGTTGCATTTGTCATTGACAAGTGACAGAAAAGGTAATGGAAAGAGAGCGAAAATGGGAAAGTTAATATATATGGATCATGCAGCGACGACGGCGGTGAGACCTGAAGTGCTCGACGCCATGTTGCCTTATTTTACAGAAAAGTTTGGAAACCCTTCAGGCGTATATACATTTGCATCGAGAAATAAGGATGTGATAAATGTGGCGAGGGATATAATTGCTGATTCGCTTGGCGCAAAGCCTGAGGAGATCTATTTCACGGGCGGTGGTTCGGAATCGGATAACTGGGCTTTAAAGGCTGTAGCGGAAGCCTTTCAGGATAAGGGAAAACATATAATTACGACCAGGATAGAGCACCATGCCATTCTTCACACATGTCAGTATCTGGAGAAGAGGGGCTTTGACGTGACATATCTGGATGTGGATGAGAAGGGGATGGTTGATCCTGATAGGCTGGAGTCGGCGATAAGACCGGATACGATCCTCATCTCGGTTATGGCTGCAAACAATGAGATAGGAACCATAGAGCCGATAAGCAGGATAGGAGCTATTGCGCATGAACATGGCATTCTATTCCACACGGATGCGGTTCAGGCGTATGGACAGATACCACTGGATGTAAATGCCATGAACATAGATATGCTCAGCAGCAGCGGACATAAGCTTAATGGCCCGAAGGGAATCGGGTTTCTGTATATACGGAGCGGAATAAAGCTTGGAAGCTTTATCCACGGAGGCCAGCAGGAGAGAGGAAGACGTGCCGGAACAGAGAATGTACCGGGGATTGTAGGAATGGGCAAAGCTGCGGAGCTTGCGATGCTCTCAATGGAAGATCGGATGAAGCAGGAGACAGATATCAGAGATCATATAATACACAGAATTTTATCGGAGATTCCTTATTCCAGACTGAACGGACATGACAAAGACAGACTTCCGAACAATGTAAATGTCAGCTTCCAGTTCGTTGAGGGCGAGACGATCCTCATCATGCTTGATATGGCGGGCATATGTGCTTCTGCCGGTTCCGCATGTACATCGGGTTCTGTTGATCCCTCCCATGTGCTGACAGCTATAGGGCTTCCGAAGGAGATATCCCATGGTGCGGTCAGACTGACTCTGGGATATGAGAACACCATGGATGAGGCGGATGCGGTGGTAGATAATCTCAAGAGAATCGTGGAAAATCTCAGAAAAATGTCACCTGCGTATCAGGATTTTGCCAGGAGAAACATGTAAATTACACAAGATATAACTATGTATAAAGAGGGAAAAAATTTGGTCGATACAGATAAGAAGACAGTGTGTGTTGGTATGTCAGGCGGAGTCGACTCGTCGGTTGCCGCACTTTTGCTCAAGGAGCAGGGCTACAATGTAATAGGAGTTACCATGCAGATATGGCAGGATGAGGACAGGGACGTGGTGAGTGCCCATGCCGGATGCTGCGGACTTTCTGCTGTGGATGATGCCAGGCGTGTGGCATCGCAGCTCGATATTCCGTATTACGTTATGAATTTCAAGGAAGAATTCAAGAAGTACGTAATAGACTATTTTGTGGACGAATACAAATGCGGAAGAACTCCGAATCCATGTATTGCATGCAACAGATATGTAAAATGGGAGTCTCTGCTTACGAGATGCATGGCCATCGGGGGCGATTATATTGCTACGGGACACTATGCAAGGATCATACAGCTTCCAAATGGCAGATATACTCTCCAGGAGGCCAGGGGAATAGAGAAGGATCAGACATATGCTCTCTACAATCTCACCCAGGAGCAGCTCGCCAGGACACTCATGCCGGTTGGAGAGTACAGCAAGCCTGAGATCAGAAAAATTGCAGAGGACCACAGACTTATGGTGGCTCACAAGCCGGATAGCCAGGATATATGCTTTGTGCCAGATGGAGATTACGCCGGTTATCTTGAGAATGAAGCAGGACTTAAGGCGGTTCCGGGAGATTTTGTAGACATACATGGCAATGCGATCGGAAGACATAAGGGAATCATACACTACACCATAGGACAGAGAAAAGGACTTGGACTTGCGATGGGGCATCCGGTATTTGTGGTGGACATCATACCTGAGACAAATCAGGTTGTTATAGGAGAGAACGGAGATGTATTTTCAGAAAGGCTGATATGCAACAGACTGAACTTTATGTCCATAGAGGATCTCACGGAGCCAATGCATGTCAAGGCGAAGATCAGATACAATCATAAGGGAAGTATGTGTACCATCAGAAAGATAGATGAAGATCTGGTAGAAGCAGTATTTGACGAGCCGGTAAGAGCTGTGACAAAGGGACAGGCTGTAGTGTTCTATGAAGATGATCATGTGCTTGGCGGAGGAAGCATCTGTTGACAGGGTTTTACAAAGGGTGATGGTCTGACATAAGGAGATTTCGTATGGGTGATACAGGCAGAGAAGTTTTGCGCAAAGACGTCAAAGTGCGTGGATGGATATTGTTTGGTATCTTTTCAGTGATTTTTGTTTTTATGATAATCACTATATGCTCCATGATACATAATGGAGAGTTTGAATTGAATAGTTTCACAGGGCCATTGATTTTTCTGACTGTAATTTCGGTTATATGCATATGGGATGGCATTAGGATTATACGGACTCCGGAGAAGTTGCTCAACCGAGAGAATAAAAATCATGGTGGCAGTGTGTTTGAAATGGCAGACAAATTGTATGGTGATATTATCTATGAGAATAAATACATTATGGCTTCACATGAGGTTATCGCATCAAAGACAATGAGATACAACCTTGCGTACAGATGGGATGTGTATCTTATAACATATGTATATACGAGTATGCGAAGAGGCAAATTGGAATATTACTGTATGTATACTGGAAATCATGAAAATAATGTATATATTAATTTAAGAGGACTTGTGACCGGAAAGAGAAAAAAGAAAGTCCTTGACATGCTCCTCAGTTATTGCCCAAATGCGATATATGGTGATCTGGATGGCGCCGGAGGCGATTATCTTGAAAAAATGAGAAAAACAGACATTCATGATATACCACATAGTCCGTACTATACAGGAAACAATACATAATGAGATATGAAACAAATAGAGCAGTCAGGTGACTGCCGGAATTGAATTTACGGTATAAAAAAGATGGAACATATAAGCCATTGAACTGGCGTATGTGTTCCATCTTTTTATATTTATAAGTATATAAATTGATATTTTGCAATTTTTTTTTACAGCGGATTGAATTCTGGCTTTCTGTTCTTGAATGTACAGTAGTATCTGTAGCCGAGTGATGTGAGGGCATCCCTTGCATATGTCTCAAAATCATAGCACAGATATTCGGGCTTGTGTGCATCAGATCCCACTGTGATGATCTCGCCACCCATATCCTTGTAGAGTTTCAGGATATCCATGTGAGGATGTGCGTAACTCATATTCTTGTACAGGCTTCCGGTATTGATCTCTATACCTTTTCCCTTTGGGATGATTATTTTGAAAATCTGTTCAAGCACATCATTATAATCTGCCATCCTAAAGATCTTCTCGCCTGATGGGCAGTATCTTACTACGTAGTCAAGATGACCATATACGTCAAAGTCATCTATCAGAGTCACATTCTCAAGAATGGACTCAAAGTAATCACGTATACCTTCTATCTCTGTACGTCCCTCATAGTAAGCTGGATAGTATGGGTCGAGGCCCCTGACAAGGTGTGATGATCCTATGATAAAGTCCAGTTCATTTTTGTATTTATCAGCAATGTCCCTTGCCTTGCCGGCAACCGTATTCATGAGACCGAGTTCCACGCCGCTTCTCACGTCAATCCGATCTCCGTATCTGTGTCGTATTTCGTCTATCGCAGCAAAGTACGAATCGAAATCAAGTTGGAAGTCAAAACCGTCCTCCGGATTGATAGGAAAGTCTATATCGTGGTGATCTGTCAGACAGATCTTTGGAATTCCAAGTTGTATTGCCTTCTGGATTATACTGTCCAGTGGAGCGGAAGAGTCGCTTGAGAACTCCGAATGTATATGCGAATCACAGATGATCATTTTCTGTATACCTCCGTTTATAATCATTGCGTTTCATATTATAACATAAAACACTGAAAAAAATATATAAAGTAAAGCTGTTGAGTAATCTTATTATTATCAAATTGTAGTAGAAACATTTTTTCTATAGCCTCAGCCCATTAGTATAATTTGTTAAAACAAATTTGTCTATTTTGGATAGATGATAACTAAAAAAATGAGATTAAGGCTTGAAATTTATACCTAAAGAATGTATGATTAGCTTGTGTATTTAACACGATTTATTTGCTACGTTCCCGCGTAGCAGATTGATAAATACTTTTATTATATTTCAAAAACCTAGGAGGAATAAAAAATGGCAGTAAAAGTAGCAATTAACGGTTTTGGACGTATTGGTCGTCTTGCATTCAGACAGATGTTCGGTGCAGAGGGTTATGAAGTTGTTGCAATCAACGATTTAACAAAGCCTTCAATGCTTGCAGATCTTCTCAAGTACGATACAGCACAGGGTGGATACTGTGGCAAGATCGGTGAGAACCTTCACACAGTTTCAGCTGATGATGAGGCTAACACAATCACAGTTGATGGTAAGACTCTTACAATCTACAAGGAGGCAGATGCAAACAACCTTCCTTGGGGTAAGATCGGTGTTGATGTAGTTCTTGAGTGTACTGGTTTCTACTGCTCAAAGGAGAAGTCAATGGCTCATATCAACGCAGGTGCTAAGAAGGTTGTTATCTCAGCTCCAGCTGGTAATGATCTTAAGACTATCGTATTCTCAGTTAACCAGGATACATTAACAGCTGATGATCAGATCATCTCAGCAGCTTCATGTACAACTAACTGTCTTGCACCAATGGCTAAGGCTCTTAATGACTATGCTCCAATCCAGTCTGGTATCATGTCAACAATCCACGCTTACACAGGTGATCAGATGATACTTGACGGACCACACAGAAAGGGCGATTTAAGAAGAGCTAGAGCAGGTGCTGCTAATATCGTTCCTAACTCAACAGGTGCTGCTAAGGCTATCGGTCTTGTTATCCCAGAGTTAAATGGCAAGCTTATCGGATCAGCTCAGAGAGTTCCAGTTCCAACAGGTTCAACAACAATCCTTACAGCAGTTGTTAAGGGTGCTGATGTAACAGTTGATGGAATCAACGCTGCAATGAAGGCTGCTGCTTCAGAGTCATTCGGTTACAACACAGATCCAATCGTTTCATCAGATGTTATCGGTATGAGATATGGTTCATTATTTGATTCAACTCAGACAATGGTATCAAAGATCGCTGATGATTTATATGAGGTTCAGGTTGTTTCATGGTATGACAATGAGAACTCATACACAAGCCAGATGGTTAGAACAATCAAGTACTTCGCAGAGTTAGCATAAGTTATTTCAAGCTATAATTAGCTTTTATAATGTAAGCTCATTTAAAAGTATTTATTAGACCTAATAGAGGGTCCGGTCTCCAAGGACCGGGCCCTTTTTTCTTCGTAGGAAGCAATTATGCGTTTCTATGTTCCCGCATAAGAGCGGGTAGGTAGCTGGGCAGAGGACAACTTATAGTTTTCTGTTCTATAACATTATTTAGGAGGAATTAGAAATGTCATTAAACAAGAAATCAGTAGATGATATCAATGTTAAGGGCAAGCGCGTGCTTTGCAGATGCGACTTCAATGTACCATTAAAGAACGGAGAGATCACAGACGAGAACAGACTCGTTGCAGCTCTTCCTACTATCAAGAAGCTTATCGCTGACGGTGGAAAGGTTATTCTTTGCTCACACCTTGGAAAGGTTAAGACTGAGGAAGACAAGCAGACTAAGACCCTTGCACCAGTTGCTAAGAGACTTACAGAGCTCCTTGGACAGGAGGTTAAGTTTGTACCAAGCCTTGAGGTTGTTGACGACACAGTTAAGGCTGCAGTTGACGCTATGAAGGACGGAGATGTAATCCTTCTTGAGAATACACGTTTCAGAGCTGAAGAGACAAAGAACGGAGAGGCTTTCTCTAAGGATCTTGCAAGCATCTGTGATGTATTTGTAAATGATGCATTCGGAACAGCTCACAGAGCTCACTGCTCAAACGTTGGTGTTGCTGGACTTGTTGACACAGCAGTAGTTGGTTACTTAATGCAGAAGGAGATCGACTTCCTTGGCAATGCAGTAGAGAACCCAGTTAGACCATTTGTAGCTATCCTCGGTGGTGCTAAGGTTGCTGACAAGCTGAACGTTATTTCAAACCTTCTTGAGAAGTGCGATACACTTATCATCGGTGGTGGTATGGCTTACACATTCCTTAAGGCTAAGGGATATGAGATCGGTAAGTCACTTGTAGACGATTCTAAGATCGATTACTGCAAGGAGATGATGGCAAAGGCAGAGAGCCTTGGCAAGAAGCTTCTTCTTCCAGTTGATACAGTTATGATCGAGGATTTCCCTAACCCTATCGACGATCCAAGCATCAAGACAGAGGTATTTGACGCTGACAAGATGCCTGCAGACAAGGAAGGCTGCGATATCGGACCTAAGACTATCGAGCTTTACTCAGACGCAGTTAAGACAGCTAAGACAGTTGTTTGGAATGGACCTATGGGTGTATTCGAGAACCCTGTACTTGCAGCCGGTACAAAGGCAGTTGCAGCAGCACTTGCTGATACAGATGCTACAACAATCATCGGTGGTGGAGATTCAGCAGCAGCAGTTAACCAGCTTGGTTACGGTTCAAAGATGAGCCACATCTCAACAGGTGGTGGAGCTTCACTTGAGTTCCTTGAGGGTAAGGAGCTTCCGGGCGTAGCAGCAGCTAACGACAAGTAATTTGTATATCGCTGAGATATAAAGATTATACTGGTGGGTGCCGGTTCAGGCCGGTACTCATCAAAAAATACAAATATAAGAGGTAGATTACAATGGCAAGAAAGAAGATTATTGCAGGTAACTGGAAGATGAACAAGACTCCTAGCGAGGCTGTTGAGCTTGTTAACCTGTTAAAGGACTTAGTAAAGAATGATGACGTAGATGTAGTATACTGTGTACCAGCTATCGATATCGTACCAGTTGTTGAGGCAACAAAGGGAACAAACGTAGCTGTAGGTGCAGAGAACATGTACTTCGAGGAGAGCGGAGCTTACACAGGCGAGATCTCAGCAGCAATGCTTGTTGATGCTGGTGTTAAGTACGTTATCATCGGACATTCAGAGCGTCGTGATTACTTTAAGGAGGATGATGTTCTTCTCAACAAGAAGGTTAAGAAGGCATTTGAGGCTGGTATCACACCTATTCTTTGCTGTGGTGAGTCACTTGAGCAGAGAGAGCTCGGTGTTACTATGGACTGGATCCGTCTTCAGATCAAGTCAGATCTCGCTGGCGTAACAGCAGATCAGGTTAAGTCAATGGTTATCGCTTACGAGCCAATCTGGGCTATCGGAACAGGTAAGACAGCTACATCAGATCAGGCACAGGAAGTATGTAAGGGAATCCGTGATCTCATCGCTGAGATCTACGATACAGATACAGCTGAGGCGGTAAGAATTCAGTATGGCGGTTCTATGAACGCTGGCAATGCTGCTGAGCTCCTTGCAAAGCCAGACATCGACGGTGGTCTTATCGGCGGTGCTTCACTCAAGGCTGATTTCGGTCAGGTTGTAAATGCCGGAAAGTAATTTTAAACAGGCCAAAATATATTAGTTTTAGATTAAATCTGATATAGAATATTGAAAGGGATTATCAAGTGCTTTATCACAAGGTAATCCCTTTTGTTTACGCTTAGAAAAACAAGGAGGTATATTTCAGGAACTAAGTATTGTTTTTATGAAATGGGGTTTGCCTTAAATTTATATTTCTATAGTTCGCAGGTGTTAGACCAGTATGTAATCTGAACTGTTCGGTAAAATAACTCTGACTTGGAAATGCGAGAGTCTGTGCTATCTGGGCAGGGCTATAATCAGAGTATATGAGCATGTTCCTTGCAGTATCAAGTTTTAGCATTTTTATATAATGTCCGATATTATCTCCGGTCTCTTTTTTGAACAGCCTTGACAGGTATGACGGGGTGAGATTGACACGTTTTGCCAGAAGTTCAACAGTGATCCTAGTATGCAGATGATCGTATATGTAGTCTATGCACTCTGCGACCGGTTTGGAGCATATGGAATTTTTCTTAAGGTTTCGCATTTTTTTTGCATAGTCGATGCACATGAACGCATGTAATTCAGATATATCCTCCACAGACTTCATTGTATCTGACTTTTTTATATAAAAATCACTGAGATTGTAAGCAGTTGCCACATCGAGACCACCTTCAATACAGTATCTTGCAACAAGGGCTGTTGTTATGACAAAATGATATCTTATGTTGTTGACCGGCTTTTCAGATAGTAAGCCGAGTCCTTTTTTATCCTTAAGTGGTGAGGCTTTACACAATTCTTTAACCTGTTCTATATCTCCATTTTGTATTATTGAGTAAAATTCAAGTTCAGGGTTATAGGGCGCTCTATTGGTTGAATCTTCGCGTCTTATAAATTCCTGGTAGAATATTTCCTTTGAGTATTTCATATGTGTATAAATCCTTTCCAGTAAATTGTGTCAGGGTAAAAATTTATATGTTATCAAAAGTTTATAAAAGTCTTACTTTACAACTCCTCTATAATATATCATGTAAACTATATAAAAAGCAATAAAACGATATATGGCAAATGTATAAGATGTTATTATCAAAATACTTTATAAAGATGCGACGTCGTAAATATTTTTATTTTATTTTTGGAGAGGAGTATTTTATGAGAAGGTTAAAACAGCTTGTGGCTATGATACTTGTAGTTTGTATGTTGATCACTCTGTGTCCATCAGACGTTAGTGCTAGAACATCAAAAGCTGCGGTAAAGTCTGTAACTGTGACAAATCTTGTCACAAATAAACTTGTACTAAAAAAGGGTACAAAGTTTCGGGTGAAACCTAGAGTTGTAGTTACAGGTAAGATCAGCAAAAAAGTAACATATGTATCATCAAATAAGAAGATAGTTACAGTAGATAACAAGGGTGTTGTCAAAGCGGTAAAATCAGGAAAAGCGGTTGTAGCAGTGAAGAGTGCTGCAAACCCAAAGGTAATGTATAGGTTTAATGTTTATGTTGGGGTTCCTACGAAGACTGTTAAATTGTCTGCAAAGGCTGTGAACATGTTTAAAGGAACCAGCAGGACGTTAAAAGCTTCAATTGCTCCAAAGAATGCCACATATAAGAGAATTCAGTGGTCATCATCAGATAAAAGAATAGCAACAGTTTCCTCGAAAGGTGTTGTAAAAGCAGTTAAGGTTGGAAGAGTATATATAACTGCGAAGGCTATGGATGGAAGTGGCAAATATGCAAGATGTAAGATTACAGTAAAACAGCCAGTTACTTCTATCAAGCTTTCAGCGGCAACACTCACTATCACAGAGGGAAGCAGTAAAACTCTTACAGCTACTGTCGCTCCTGCATCGGCAACCAACAAGACGTTAAGTTGGACATCGAGCAATAAAAAGATTGCAACGGTTTCAGCAAAAGGCGTTGTGAAGGCTATAGCACCAGGTACAGCTACAATCACAGCAAAAGCTGCTGACGGTTCAGGAAAGAAAGCAACATGTAAAGTGACTGTAAATAAGAAGGTGACTGTAGAAAATAAATACGAGTCGCAGGGGTATAAACTTTTATGGCATGATGAATTTGACGGAACAGAGCTCAACCGTGATATTTGGAATGTTGAACTCCATGAGCCTGGCTGGGTCAATAATGAGCTTCAGTCATATGTTGATTCTGAAGATAATATAAAAGTCAAGAATGGCACACTTATTATAAGCTCAAAGAAAAAAGTGAATGAGGATGGTTCTATATCATATACATCGGGAAGAGTAAACACACAGAATAAGCAGGATTTCAAGTATGGCAGAGTACAGTTCAGAGCAAAGGTTCCTACAGGTAAGGGTTATCTTCCAGCAGCATGGATGATGCCTACAAACGAGAGCCTGTATGGACAGTGGCCTAGATGTGGTGAGATAGATGTGATGGAGGTTCTTGGAGACAATACATATACAACCTATGGAACGATTCACTATGGCAATCCGCATTCAGAGTCACAGGGAAAATATACACTTTCAAATGGAAAGTCATTTGCGGACAGCTATCATGTATTTACATGCGACTGGGAGCCTGGAAAAATTACGTGGTATGTAGATGGAGTTAAGATGCATGAGGAAAATGACTGGTATTCTACAACTGCCGGAAAAGGTACAGTTACTTATCCGGCACCGTTTGATCAGCCATTCTATGTAATACTCAATCTTGCAGTTGGCGGCAATTGGCCAGGAAATCCGGATGCAGATGCAGATTATATTAACAGAGAGAGCTTATATGTTGATTATGTGAGAGTATACCAGAAGGAGTCTTATGACGAAAATGTGACAAAGCCAGAGCGTGAAGTTATAATTCGTGATCCGGATGAAAATGGCAATTATGTAATAAATGGTGATTTTAGTGAGACCGAGGATCTGGGAGATGCAGAAAACTGGATTTTTATGGCGCAGAATGGCGGCGAAGGAACAGCGGTCATCGAGAACAATACAATCAACATAAATACAATTGATGCAGGAACGGTTGATTACAGCATACAGTTGGTACAGCCTGATATTCCTGTAGAAAAAGGTGCCACATACAAGCTTTCATTTGATGCGTGGGCGGATGAGGCGAGAACAGGCATAATTGATGTCTCAGCGCCAACCAGATCATGGGGAAGATATCTTAAGGATACAAAATTTGATATGACAACAGAGAAACAGACATTTGAGTATGAGTATACGATGACTGATTCATCTGATGACAAGGGAAGAATAGAATTCAACTTCGGCAATCAGGGAAGCGTGGCTGGTGTACATATTGCAAATGTAAAGCTGGTAAAGACAAATCAGACTGAGATAGTTGACAAGAAGACGATCCTCGCTGATGGAAACCTAGTTTACAATGGAGAATTTCAGGAAGGAACAGGAAGACTTGGATATTGGACAGTCAGCAACAATTGCGGTGCTGAGTATAAGGTGACAGGTCTGTCTGACGGAAGAAGATTTTCATACAAGTCATTGGATGAGAGTATAGATGGAAACTTCGTATTATCACAGGATGAGCTTGCGTATGCCCCAAATACAAAGTATGTACTTAAATTTGATGCTGAGACTGCAACTGAGGGAAAGAATATAATTATCACTACAGGAGATTCAAAGTTTGCTGTAACTCTGGATAAAGGAATTAAGAATTATGTTTACAAGTTTGAGACCGGAGAAGAAGTGACTGACAGTTCAATCAGCATTGATTTTGGTAACAGCGGAGAAGTTCTGTTAGACAATGTGAAGATAATGCAGGATTCACTTCTTCTCAATGGGAACTTTTCAGCAGATTTTGCTGGATATGATGTGTATATAGACAGCAGTGCGGATGCAGAGTCTGTTGTGGACAGCCAGAAGGAGGACAATGCTGCTGACTTCACAATAAAGAATTCAGGTGACCAGAACTGGAAGATACAGCTCAAGCAGAATAATATCAAGCTTGAGAAAGGACAGTGGTACAAGCTTTCATTTGATATAAAGAGTTCTGTGTCGAGAACTGTTCAGTATGCGATACAGAGGGATGGAAGTACACATAAGGATAGTACAGGTGCAGAGGACTGGACACCGTATGTTCAGGATACAGTAAAGCTTGATGCATACGATCAGGCTGATCAGAAATATGTGACTGTTTCAAACACATTCCAGATGGCCTGTGACACAGACGAAGAGAGTATTTTCAATATTGCACTTGGCGCAGGCGGAGAAAATGGTTCGGCAATTACAGATCAGCATAGAATATGTATTGATAACATTATTCTTGAAAAGACTTCAGCTCCAGAGATAGATGTGCCTGTAGGTAAGAATCTTCTCACAAACCCAGAATTTGAGATGGGTGAGGATGGTAGCCTTGCCGGTTGGGAAAATGCAGTGACTGCTCCTGGAGATGCCACAATTGAGACTGGAGATGGAAAGATCACATACAGTGTTGCAAACGTGGGTGAGGCAGACTGGAACATCCAGCTTAAGCAGATGGGATTGTCTCTTGAGCAGGGCGAGTCATATACGCTTAAATGTACATTGTTTTCTGATGTTGATAGGGTTGTGAAGGTTGCTGTTATGACTCCTTCAGCCGGATATGCATGGCATGGCGGTGAAGATGTAGTTCTTACAGCTGGTGAGGCTAAAGATATAACACTCACAATTACACCTAAGGAAGAAGTTTTCACAGATGGTATCACTGTTGATACAGGTGCCGGATTATTCTTCTCAATGGGATATGTTGAAGGATACACACTTGGAGCACATACAGTTTCTATATCAAATGTATCATTTGTAAAAAATTAAATTTGACCCCTAAAAAACAATAATATATACCCTTAGGCAGCGGCGGATCGTCGCTGCCTTTTTCATTGTGGCCATAGCAGGATTTTGGTGAATTTTTAAATGATTTGACAGTCAGAATGGGTGTTTGTATGATATAATGAGCATTGCGACGGATGCGCTTGCGCAAGCCGTCATAATGCGAATGCCTGCATGGAGCCGGTAGGCGACATGTTAAAATAAAACATGATTTTCCCCAAATAATAATGAAAGGATAAAATGGTATATAAATTTATGAAAAAACTTATCTCATGGAACGTAAATGGAATAAGGGCATGCGCCGGTAAAGGCTTCATGGACTTTTTTAACAGCATAGATGCAGACATATTCTGTATACAGGAGTCCAAGATGCAGGAGGGACAGCTCACACTTGATATGCCAGGATATTATCAGTATTGGAACTATGCGGATAAGAAGGGATATTCAGGTACGGCTATTTTCACAAAAGAGAAACCTTTGAGTGAAACAAAAGGTATAGGCATAGATGAACACGACCATGAGGGTCGTGTCATAACACTTGAATATGAGAACTTCTACATGGTGACTGTATATACACCAAATTCACAGAACGAGCTTGCAAGGCTTGATTACCGGATGAAGTGGGAGGATGATTTCAGAGCATATCTGAAAAAGCTTGAGGAGAATAAGCCTGTTATAGTGTGCGGCGATATGAACGTGGCTCACAATGAGATAGATCTGAAAAATCCAAAGACAAACAGGAAGAATGCGGGATTTACTGATGAGGAAAGAGAGAAGATGACGGTGCTTCTAGATGATGGCTTCATCGACACATTCAGATATTTTTATCCGGATCAGGAAAATATCTACTCATGGTGGTCGTACAGATTCAAGGCAAGGGAGAAGAATGCAGGTTGGCGTATCGACTATTTTCTCACATCTGAGAGTTTGAAGGACAAGCTTGTCGATGCCAAGATACACACTGATATCATGGGATCTGATCACTGCCCGGTTGAACTGGATATTGACCTGTGATTTGAGTTGGATTTGAACTTGAAAAATAGGCATTATATAAGTATAATCTCAAATGAGTGAATTATGATTAAGAGGCATTTAGCCGGAATAAATAAAAAGGAGAAAAATTATGAGTAAGAAACCAGTAGTTTTAATGGTCCTCGACGGATATGGTCTCAGTGACAAGACAGAGGGTAATGCAGTAGCACTTGCAAAGACACCTGTTATGGACAAACTTATGGCTACAGCACCATTTGTGCAGGGCGCAGCTTCAGGACTTCCTGTAGGACTTCCAGACGGTCAGATGGGCAATTCAGAGGTAGGTCATATGAATATCGGCGCAGGCCGTATCATATATCAGGAGCTTACAAGAATCACAAAGGCAATCGCTGATGGAGATTTTTTTGAGAACGAGGAGATGCTTGCTGCAATAGAAAACTGCAAGAAGAACAATTCAGATCTTCATCTCTGGGGACTTCTCTCAGATGGTGGTGTTCACAGCCACAATACACACCTTTATGCGATCCTTGAGCTCTGCAAGAAGCAGAACTTTGAGAACGTATACGTTCATCCATTCTTCGATGGAAGAGATACACCGCCTGCATCAGGTAAGGGATACCTTGAGGAGCTTATCGCAAAGATGAAGGAGATTGGTGTAGGTAAGGTTGCATCTATGTCAGGCCGTTACTACGCAATGGACAGAGATAACAGATGGGACAGAGTAGAGCTTGCATACAAGTCACTTGTAACAGGTGAGGGCGTTCAGGCTGAGGACCCGGTTGCGGCTATGCAGGAGTCATATGACAAGGAAGTATATGATGAGTTCGTTCTTCCTACAGTAATCACAGAGAATGGTAAGCCTGTATCACTTGTTAAGCCAAATGATTCAGTTATATTCTTCAACTTCAGACCAGACAGAGCACGCGAGATCACCAGAGCATTCTGCTGTGATGATTTTGATGGATTTGAGAGAGCAAATGGCCGCATGCCACTCACATATGTATGTTTCAAGGACTACGACGAGTCAATACCTAACAAGCTTGTAGCATTCAAGAAGGAAGAGATTGACAACACATTTGGTGAGTACCTTGCAGCTAAGGGCCTCAAGCAGCTCAGACTTGCTGAGACAGAGAAGTATGCTCATGTAACATTCTTCTTCAACGGCGGTGTTGAGGAGCCTAACAAGAACGAGGACAGAATCCTTGTAAAGTCACCTGCTGTAGCAACATATGACCTTCAGCCAGAGATGAGTGCTCCAGAGGTAAGCGAGAAGCTCAATGCAGCTATCCTTGGTGGCGAGTATGATGTGATCATCATCAACTTTGCAAACCCTGATATGGTTGGTCATACAGGTATTATCCCAGCAGCTATCCAGGCTGTAGAGACAGTTGACAAGTGCGTTGGCGCTGCTGTAGAGGCAATTGATAAGGTTGATGGTGTTCTCTTTATCTGTGCTGATCATGGTAACGCAGAGCAGATGATCAACTATGAGACCGGTGCTCCACATACAGCTCATACAACTAACCCTGTACCATTTATCCTTTACAACTATGGTGAAGATGTAGAGCTTCGTGAGGGCGGATGTCTTGCAGATATCGCACCTACACTTCTTGAGGTTATGGGACTTCCTCAGCCTAAGGAGATGACAGGCAAGTCACTTATTGTAAGAAAGTAAAAAAAGATGATGTGCGATGAGCGATGACAGCAAATGTAGATATATGTCATATCAATCGCGCGAGAAACAATAAATAAAAGATACGGCACCGAATTATAATATAAGATTGTTATGATCGGTGCTGTATTCAGTTGGAAGGATACATATGAAGAAGTTTTTGGAAGAGTTTAAGGAGTTTGCCCTTAAGGGAAATGTGATGAGTCTTGCAATCGGTGTTATCATTGGTGGAGCGTTCCAGTCGTTGGTTACATCTTTTACAGACTGTTTCATCACACCAATAATCAACAGCATCGGTGGAGCAGAGATTGGTGGACATTTTCAGATATTCCATACAGGACAGTATATCGAGTATGGAGCGTTTATTTCAGCAGTTATCAACTTCATAATCATGGCATTTGTTATATTTGTCATCATGAAGGGAATCAATGCGATCATGGATCTTGGTAAGAAGAAAGAGGAGGCAGCTCCTCTCACAAGAAAGTGCCCATACTGTATGGGGGAGATAGATATCAAAGCAACAAAGTGTATGCATTGTACATCTGATGTACCTCCTGCCCAGGAGTAGATCAAGTCTGACCTGGATCAGCGCCGGCGTAGGGATACATGCAGCATAAGAAAAGCGGCTGTGCCTTATGGTATGGCCGCTTTTCGTCAAAAAAGATTAGCAGATAAACAACAGAGTATATATAAAGGAGACAGAAAAACATGATAAAAGAGTGCCTTGAAAATGTGAGAAAGAATGTACCTCTGGTACACAATATAACAAACTATGTAACTGTAAATGATGTGGCAAATGTCATTCTGGCGTGCGGTGGAAGTCCTATCATGTCGGATGATGAGGGTGACGTGGAGGATATCACAAGTATATGTGGTGGTCTGAATATCAACATAGGAACACTTAACAAGAACACTATTCCATCAATGTACCTGGCAGGGAAGAAGGCAAATGAACTTGGACATGTTGTACTTCTCGATCCTGTTGGAGCAGGAGCAAGTAAGCTCAGAACTGATACGGCTGTTGGACTTATGAAGGAGATTAGATTTGATGTTATAAGGGGAAATATCTCTGAGATCAAAACTCTGGCATATGGTTCCGGCAGCACAAAGGGTGTTGATGCCGATGTGGCAGATGCGGTTACGGAGGATACGCTTGATAATGCAGTGGCATTTGTTAAGAAGCTATCTGCTGAAACGGGATCTATCATAGCTGTAACAGGCGCAATAGACCTTGTTGCGGACAGCGAGAAATGTTATGTAATCAGAAACGGCCGTCCTGAGATGGGTAAGATCACTGGAACAGGCTGCCAGCTCTCAGGAATGATGACAGCATATGTTGTGGCAAATCAGGACAACAAGCTTGAGGCTGCTGCAGTGGCTGTCATGGTCATGGGACTTGCTGGGGAGATCGGTTATTCCCATCTGCAGGCATTTGAGGGGAATTCAACATACAGGAACAGGATAATCGACGCCATATACAATATGGACGGGGATACACTTGAACAGGGCGCAAAGTTTGAAATTAGATAATTGACGGAAGTCTAATAATTGCCTGGATCTGCATCAGATCGGGATCGAAACATATAGGAAGGACGGATAGTATGATAAATTGCAGTGAGAAAGAGCTCTTGCTCTACGCAGTAACTGACAGACACTGGCTTGGTGAAGAGACTCTGTATGATCAGGTAAAGAAGGCACTTGACGGCGGTGCAACATTTGTACAGCTCAGGGAGAAGAAGCTCGACAGAGAAGACTTCCTCGCTGAGGCGAAGGAGATACAGAAGCTTTGTAAGGAATATGGGGTTCCATTTGTCATCAATGACGAGGTCAGCATAGCAAAAGATATAGATGCTGACGGTGTACACGTGGGACAGAGTGATATGGAGGCCATGGACGTCAGAAAGATACTCGGCCCTGACAAGATACTTGGAGTGTCTGCACAGACTGTCGAGCAGGCGATTATAGCGGAAAAGCACGGCGCAGATTATCTTGGTGTAGGAGCAGTGTTTACAACAGGTTCAAAGGATGACGCGGACGATGTGAGCCATGAAACTCTCAAGGCCATTTGTGAGGCGGTGTCCATACCGGTCATTGCCATAGGCGGCATAACAAAGGATAATGTGGCCGAGCTTGCGGGCTCCGGAATATGCGGTGTGGCAGTTATAAGTGCCATATTCGGACAGAAGGACATACAGAAGGCCACAGAGGAGCTCAAGTTTTCTGTAGAGAATATGCTTGATGCCTGACTAAATATATGATATAGAGGTGTACATGAAAAAAATAGTTATCAGTGATATAAAAGGTGCGATATTTGATATGGATGGGGTTCTGCTTGACTCTATGCCTATGTGGGATCATGCCGGAGAGATGTATCTGGCGGGACAGGGGATACAGGCAGAACCTGATCTTGAGAAGGTGCTTTTCACCATGACCATGATGAAGGGCGCAGAATATATGCAGGAACACTATGGACTTGAACTCAGCGCGAAGGAGATTATAGACGGTATCAATGAGACTGTGCGCGATTTCTATGCAAATAAAGTTGAGCCGAAGTCAGGTGTGCCTGAACTGCTGAGGTTCTTAAAGAGATATGATATCCCGGTCACTGTTGCAACATCCACAGACAGATGCCATGTTGAGGCAGCGCTTGTGCGGACAGGACTTATGAAGTATGTTGACAGGATATTTACATGTTCTGAGGTGGGCGTGGGCAAGGCAGCCTCACCTAAGATATATGAGATGGCGGCTGAGTTTATGGGAACTCCGGCTTCGGATACATTTGTATTCGAGGACGCATATCATGCGGCGGAGACAGCACAGAACGGAGGATTTGTTGTGGTCGGTCTCTATGACGAATCCAGCAGGGACAGACAGGGAGATCTTATAGCACATTGTGATCATTATTTTAAGAGTATGGATGACATGCTGTGCAATATAAATTCTGACAGAAGCCGTCTTGTGCCTGTCCTCACCATAGCCGGAAGTGATTCTTCAGGTGGCGCAGGTGTGCAGGCGGATCTCAAGACCATGCAGGCAAATGGCGTATTTGGTATGAGTGCGATCACAGCCCTCACGGCTCAGAATACCACAGGAGTGACTGCTATCATGAACGTTATCCCTGATGTACTTGGCGCCCAGATAGATGCGGTGTTTACCGATATACGGCCGAAAGCGGTCAAGATAGGAATGGTATCTGTTCCTGAACTTATTGATGTGATAGCTGACAGACTTGCCAGATACAATGCGGAGAATGTCGTGCTTGATCCTGTGATGGTGGCGACCAGTGGTGCTAAGCTTATAAGCGATGATGCGGTGGAGGTCATGACCGGTAAACTGTTCCCACTTGCAAAGCTCATAACGCCAAACATACCTGAGACTGAGGCGCTCACTGGTATATCGGTGAAGAGCGTAGCTGATATGGAGAATGCTGCCAGATGTATATACGGAAAGTATGGCTGCGCTGTCCTTGTAAAGGGTGGACACAGCATAAATGATGCAAATGATATGCTTTTTGACGGGGAGAATATCACCTGGTTTTCGGGTAAGCGTATTGATAATCCGAATACACATGGCACAGGATGTACGCTTTCAAGTGCGATCGCTTCAAATCTCGCAAAGGAATATGATGTAAGTGATTCAGTTAGAATGGCCAAACAATATATATCCGGTGCCCTGGCGGCCATGCTGGATCTGGGATCGGGCAGTGGACCGCTGAATCATGGTTTCGATATACGAAGTAGGTATATGTTATAAATCAGTATGTAAAAGTTAGAAATTCTTTCATTAAAAATTTTTAATCTATATAGTATTTTCACAGATTGTGTAGTATTATATTAAAACTAAATAATCTGGAGAAGAATATGATGGAGAAAGAACAGAGAAAACAGCTCGTTATTTAGATGCTTACAGCGGGCATTATCACATTCTGCCTGCTGTGGCTTCTGTTTTATATAAAAAAGTATGTGCCGTTCGGAGTACATTCACTCGCATCCAAGGATGCTGATTTTCAGTATCTTGATTTTCTGGCATATCTGAAGGATGTATTTGACGGCAAAAATAATATAGATTATTCTTTCAGCAAATCTATAGGAGGGGCCTGCATAGGAGTATTCAGTTACTATCTTTCCAGCCCGTTCAATTTATTGCTGTTGTTATTCGACAAATCCCAGCTTGTATTGTTCGTACATGTGATCATAACGTTAAAGCTTGCCTGTGCGGCGGCGACATTTGCATTTTATCTCAACAGGAGATTTGAAGAGTGGAATGATGGTTCTGTGAAAAAGCAGGCACTTATCATTTTTCTGGCGGTGAGCTATGCAGTGAGTCAGTATGGAATCGCCCAGGCATGTAATATAATGTGGCTTGACGGCTTCTATATGTTACCGCTCATAATGCTGGGCGTGTACAGAGTGGTTAACGGTGGCAGGCCTGTTATGCTTTCCGTATCAGTTGCATTGGCAGTTCTGTTCAACTGGTATATGGGCGGAATCAACTGTGTATTTGCCTGTTTCTGGTTTTTGTTTGAATTTGCATATTTAAGATTGTACAGTGGGGATACTAAGGCTGAGAAGACTGTCATAAAGGATTTTGCCGGAAAACTTGGACGGTTTATATATTCAATGCTGGCGGGAGTTCTGATCAGCGGGGTGTTGTTCCTTCCGACGATAGGTGCGATGCGTTACAGTGTAAGAGGAAGTCTTGATTTCGGCTCTCTGCTCGACATGTCATTTATCGGTGATGTTTCATCTGTGATAGACGGATATTCGCTTGGCGCACAGAGTCAGAAGGGAAGCGTGTCTCTGTACTGCGGATGTCTGGCGCTGATAGGATTTATTGGAATCTTCATCGGTAAGAAACACAATGTAAAGCAGAAGATATTAGCATTTGTCACGCTTGTGGTAATGCTGCTCATGTTTTACTGGAATCCATTGTGCATGGCATTTTCTCTGTTCAAAGAGGTTGGATCATATTGGTACAGATATTCACATGTTGGAATATTCTGCATATTATTCTTTGCCGCTGAATTTTTCCTCTCGGAGGATCTGAATGCTGTAAAATGGCGGGTTATCATTGCAAGTGTGATATTCAGTGCGGCTATGCTTTGTGTAAACTATCTGCATGGAGTCCAGGATAACAAACTTGTATGGCTGACCGATGCGCTTATTGTAGGGGTAGCCGTTTTGATAGCACTCATAAGCAGGCTTTCGAAAAACGTAGGAGCCGGAAGAGTGTTCGGAATTATATTTACGGTCATTCTGTGTGCAGTGCTGACTGTTGAGACAGGATACAGCGTGATGTTGCAAATGGACAATATCCATATCGACAACGGTGAGAGTTTTGTTGAGTATGAGACGGCTATGGAAGGCCTTATAAATGATCTGAAAGAATATGATTCCGATACATACAGGATCAGCCAGACCAGATCAAGGGCGACAAGATCACTCGAAAAAAAGAAAAACAATAATGGCAAAGATACGGATGATAATTTTAAATATAAGAACAATGTCAGAGCAAATTATGACGAGTCGTTTGGTTATGGGTATTGGGCGATAGGATCGTATGTGTCAACCGCTGACAGCACAGTGCTGAACTTCCTTGTGGACACGGGATACAGGAGCGAAGGCGATAACCTAAGTGTTGTCAACATGCCGGTGCTTGGAACTGATTCACTGCTGGGAGTCAGATACATCGTATCTGATTATGCTCTGGAGGGCATGAATAAAGTAGAGGATATTGCAGACAATGCAAATGGAGCCGGTGTATACGAGAACCCATACAGCCTGCCTATGGCATTTGTATATGATTCAGGCAAATATACAGCGGCAAAATATAATGGCAATCCATTTGAATATCAAAATGAGCTCTACAGCGAGCTGCTCGGCAGAAAGGTTGAGATCTATAAGCCTTTAAAGTACGAGACGGTTGTAAGTAAAGCGAAGAAGCGTGTATACAAGATGGAGATCCCGGAAGGTAATTACATCGCTTATGGCAATATCCCATGGAACAGTCTGTTTAATGCAAAGCTGAATGTCAATGGAATATACAGGACCGGATATGCCAGATGGCTTTCGCCGTCAGTGTTCAATATTCCTGTAAATGAGGATCGTGATTACTACAAGGTTGTGCTTCACTCAAAGCAGAAGCTAGATCTGGATGATGGAGCAGAGCAGTTTTATGTTCTTGATCTGGATTTGCTGAAAAGCATAGCAGAGGAGCTTGAGAAATATACCCCTGATGTGATGGATATAGAAAATGGCAGCGCAGAAATTGTTGTAAATGCCAAGGAAGGACAGAGTTTATTCACATCTATTCCTTACTGTGATGGTTGGACAGTCAAAGTTAACGGCCAGAAGGTACAGCCGGATAAGGTGGTAGACAGCCTGTATTCTATAAGTCTTGTTGAGGGTGAGAATGTTGTTGAGATGAAATTCCATGTGAAATATGCAGGCGCAGGTATTGCCTGTTCGATAATAGGTATCGCAATGCTGGTATTTGCGGAGTTTTACAGAAAACGAAGAAAATAGTTATTGAATATATTATTTTGTTGTGTTATTATGTTTCAAGTTGGTGTTAAAATTATACACACACCATTTTTTCGGAAACGGAGGTGTTAAGATGCTGAAGACAATATTAATGGTAATTTATGTTATAGTATGTATAGTATTAGCAATAGTGGTTCTTTCACAGGAAGGAAAGGATGCGAGCCTTACAAGTTCCATATCAGGAGCAGGCGGCGGATTTGACAATTCCTACTGGAGCAAGAATAAGGGAAGCTCAAAGCAGGAGATACTTAAGAAGATAACAGCAGTTCTCACAGTTCTCTTCTTTGTACTTGCATTACTGCTTGACTCAAAGCTTTTCAACTAATAATGATTTCTGATGCTTACATATATTAACTGATATATGTAAGCATTTTTTTGCTCATTATGCAATGTATTTGTGCGGTAGGGATGCGGGCATAATGTATATAGAAAGGGTTTGTTATGGATAATAAGGATTTGGAGTTATACAACAGAAGAAAACAGACGGTATATGAATTTATATGCGATGATGATTATCCGCCTATGAAGTTCAAGGAGATGTGTACATTCCTTCAGGTCCCGGGAGATGAGAGACAGACATTTCTCGATATACTGAATGACCTCACAGAGGAGGGACTGATCATCAGATCGGCAAAAGGACGATATCAGAAGGTCGGAGAAGGGACATACAAGGGAACATTTATCGGCAATCAGAGAGGTTTTGGATTTGTCCGCGTTGAGGGCATGAAGGAGGATTTCTTTGTCCCTGAGAAGAATACCATGGGAGCGTTCCACGGTGATACAGTCCTCATACGTGCGGAGGACAGACCGAAGGGAATGAAGCAGGAAGCATCGGTTATAAAGGTACTTGAGCGTGGACTAAAGAAGGTTGTCGGAGTCTATCAGAAGAATAAGAACTTTGGATTTGTCATACCTGACAATCTGAAAATAGATGGAGACATATTTATATCCAAGGCAAATTCCATGGGCGCCATGGCTGGACATAAGGTTGTGGCGGAGATCATCAGTTATGGAGACAAAGTGAAGTCTCCGGAGGGAAAGATTATAGAGATACTTGGACATATAAATGATCCGGAGAGTGACGTGCTGTCTGTGGTCAGAGCTCTGGACATTCCAGTCGATTTTTCTGACGAGGTCATGGACAGCCTTTCACAGATCCCTGATTTTGTCAGCGCATCGGAGATGGCAGGCAGAACGGATCTCCGACATCTTCAGACAGTGACGATAGATGGCGAGGATGCAAAAGACCTGGACGATGCCATAACACTCTATGAGGCGGACGGAATGTACAAGCTTGGTGTGCACATAGCTGACGTGACCCACTATGTAAAGGAGAATTCCCCTCTGGATAAAGAGGCACTTAACAGAGGTACAAGCTGTTATCTCGTGGACAGGGTAATACCTATGCTTCCGCACAAGCTGTCAAATGGTATCTGTTCGCTGAATGAAGGGCAGGACAGATTGGCGCTGAGCTGCCTTATGGACATAGATCAGAAGGGCCACATAGTAGGACATAAGATATGTGAGACTGTGATCAATGTGGACCGTAGAATGTCATATACAAGTGTGTCTGCAATTGTCGAGGATCACGATCCAGGGGAGACCAGAAAATATGAGGAGCTTGTGCCTATGTTCGAGATGATGCTTCATGTGTCGGATCTTCTCAGAGCTAACAGAAGAAAGCGAGGCTCAATAGATTTTGATTTTGACGAATCGAAGATCAAGATAGACTCCGACGGCAAAGTTGTATCAATAGGTGTATATGAGAGACGCAGATCCAATGAGATCATTGAAGATTTTATGCTTGCTGCAAATGAGACGATTGCTGAGGATTATTTCTGGCAGGATATACCATTTGAGTACAGAGTCCATGAGACACCTGATGCAGACAGGGTTGAGCAGCTGGCGCTCCTTATAAGTAATTTTGGAATGTACTTTAAGGCATCAAAGGAGAATATACATCCGAAAGAATTCCAGAAGCTGCTTGACAGGATAAAGGGTGAGCCTTATGAGAATCTTGTGAGCAGGATGGCGCTGAGGACCATGAAACAGGCGAAGTATTCAACGGAGTGCACAGGACATTTTGGACTTTCGTGTAAGTATTACTGTCATTTTACTTCTCCTATAAGGAGATATCCAGATCTGCAGATACATCGTATAATAAAGGAAAATATACATGGCAGACTTGACTCGAGGAGAATAGAACATTACAGCATGATACTTGACAGGGTGGCTGATGACAATTCGCGCAAGGAGAGAAGAGCTGAGGAAGCTGAGCGTGATGTGGAGAAGCTCAAGAAGGTGGAATATATGTCAGCTCACATTGGCGAGGTCTATGACGGATTTGTCTCAGGAGTTACAAACCGGGGAATGTTCGTGGAACTGCCGAATACGGTGGAAGGCTTTGTGAACGTGGCAGATATGCGCGACGATTATTACTATTTTTCTCAGGAAGATTATGCTATGATAGGTGAGGACACGGGCAAACAATATGCCATCGGTGATCCTATACAGATAAAGGTGAAGAATACAGACAAGATGACGAAGTCGATAGATTTCAGTATTGTATATAAAGGAGAGGATACATTTGTCAAAGGAAAGAGGAAACACTCTCATCGCAAATAACAAAAAGGCATATCACGAGTATTTTATAGAAGAGAAGTTTGAGGCCGGAATAGAGCTTGTGGGAACCGAGGTAAAGTCCATAAGACAGGGACACTGCAGTATCAAGGAAGCATTTGTCGGAATAGACCACGGCGAGGTGTATGTGTACAGAATGAATATCAACCCATATGAGAGGGGGAATATATTCAATAAAGATCCGCTCAGGACGAGAAAGTTGCTGCTCCACAGGTACGAGATCAACAAGCTCATTGGACAGCAGAAGGTGAAGGGTTATACCATTATGCCGCTCAAGGTATATATCAGAGATGGACTTGTCAAGATGGAGATAGGTCTGGCAAGAGGTAAGAAGCTCTACGACAAACGTGAGGATATCGCCAAGAAGGATATGAAGCGCGAGATGGAGAGAGATCTCAAGAGCAGGAGCAAGGACTTCTGATCGTGAGCGTTTGTGGAATTTCTGTGAAATCAAACTTATTATTGGAATTATAATGCAGCTTGTGTTATACTAGCAAGGTGTTGAATAAGATAAGCTGGTTCAGATATAATGTGTGTATCGGAATCAAATAAACGATAGTCTGGAGAAGGGCGTTATGAGTCAGAGTAAAGTAGATAAGAAGAAATATGAGAAAAAGCACCGCAAGGAGATACTTAGGAAGCAGAAGATCAAGAAGATTATTGCTATAACAGTTACGATCGTTGTTATCGCTGCTATAGTTGGAAGCGTTGCGGGTGTGAAGATATATAAGGCGATACCTAAGTATGTTGATGCTTCAGGCTTGTCAGAATATGTAGACAAGACTTGGAAGGACAGCGGTTATGACACTCTGTTTTCTGCTACAGCTTCCGATGCTGAGGACACAGCAGACACAACTGAAAATGCAGAAGATACAGCAGAGGCGACAGATGCAGAGGAAGATACAACTGCTGACGCTGAGTAAGAGCATCTGATAAATTAAGATATATAGGCGCAGGTATTATTTTGATATTTGCTGCATATATTATAAATGATTGGTTATCACTGATCTATGATCAGGGGTTGACTGGTTTCGACAGGGGTTTTGAAGCTATGGAAGCCATCCGTGGACCAGAGCCACGCTAAAAGCTGGAAAAAAAATAAACGCTAACGATAATTTAGCATACGCTGCCTAAGGGCAGTCGTCATCCTTTAGGAACGCCGAGCCTTTAGGAATGGCGTCGATTTTCGGCAAACTCCTGCATCTAAGCTTTGCGATGTAGGAAAATCCATGAAGCTACTAAGGTCTATAGCATGTTAGTGGGCGATAGGCTGAGGGAATGTTAAAGCACTGACTGTGATGGAAGAAACTGTAGTGAATGAGCTTTTGGACGCGGGTTCGACTCCCGCCAGCTCCACTAATTTTCATAAGGAGGGGCCCGCCGTAGGTGGGAGGAATCCTTGTGAAGCACGCAGACGCCTGCGAACGAAGTTCGCCTTCTAATGCGTCTGCTCCACTTGACTGAATTAAGTCGAACAAGATATTTAATGCAACAGGGCATATAGAAATCAATCTATATGCCCTGTTTGCTAAAAAACGGATAAAATCCGAAAATTCTTCTTGCATCTACAATTTCAGTATGTTATATTAAATGAGTTGTGAAAAGAGTGATGGTCCTCTGTGCCCATATATCCGGTGGATATGGTAGTAAGAACATCAGAATATTAAGGAGGAACACAATGAACGATTACATTAAGAATCTTGAAGCTTCACAGATGAAGGAGAGCGTTGATGAGTTCAACGTAGGAGACACTGTTAAGGTACACAACAGAATCAAAGAGGGTAACAAGGAGAGAATCCAGATCTTCGAGGGTACTGTAGTAAAGAGACAGGGCGGAAGCAACAGAGAGACATTCACAGTTAGAAAGATCTCTAGCGGATGCGGTGTTGAGAAGACATGGCCTGTACACTCACCTTTCGTTGAGAAGATTGAAGTTGTAAGAAAAGGTAAAGTTAGAAGAGCTAAGATTTACTACTTACGTTCAAGAGTTGGTAAGGCAGCAAAGGTTAAGGAGCTTGTTAAATAATAAAGCTTGTAACATGAAAGTAAAAGTGGCTGGAGTATTTCTACTCCAGCCATTTTTAGAATGGATGAAATGAACTGAACAAATATATTGATGATTGAAGGATAGAATTCATGAGTGAGAGATATGACAGACTCCGAAGGATAAGGAGAGAAAAAAGGCGTCAGAGAAGACAACAGAGATCATTGAAAAAGACTATGAAGAGCGCACTTGGCTGGTTCATATCGATACTGACAGCGGCTATACTTGGTTATGGTTTTGTTGCATTTGGATTCCAGACGGTATATATGGTAGGACCATCCATGGAGCCAACACTGACGGATGGAGAATCGTATCTGGTCAATAAGGCTGTTTATCTGGTGACATCCCCGGAAAGATACGATGTGGTAGCGTATCGTATAGTTGAGAATCAGGACGAATACTATTCCATCAAGAGAGTGGTAGGCCTGCCGGGTGAGACTGTGCTTATCCAGAATGGTCAGGTATATATAAATGGCAATCCGCTTGCAGATTATCCCGTCGACTGTGAGATAAAAACAGCCGGAATAGCGGAATCTGCGATCACACTTGGAGAGAATGAATACTTCCTGCTCGGAGACAATCCGGACAACAGCCAGGATTCAAGATTTCAGGCGGCTGGCAATGTGCAAAAGAGCGAGATGCTGGGCAGAGTAAAGATAAAATAGAGGTAGAGATATGAATATACAGTGGTATCCCGGACATATGACAAAAGCAAGACGAATGATGCAGGAGGATATAAAACTTATAGATATCGTCATAGAGCTGGTGGATTCAAGAATCCCATTCAGTAGTAAGAATCCTGATATAGACGAGCTTGCAAAGAACAAATACAGACTCATACTCCTCAACAAATCAGATCTTGCGGATGATGCAGTCACAACAAAGTGGGAAAACTATTATAAGAATAAAGACTTTGCCGTTGCAAAGATAAATGCCCGTGACGGTATGGGGATGAAGAGTATCAACAATATCGTGCAGGAGGCCTGCAAAGAGAAGATAGAGAGGGATAGAAAAAGGGGAATCATAAACCGTCCGATAAGGGCGATGATAGTCGGCATCCCGAATGTCGGCAAATCCACGTTTATCAATTCCTATGCGAGAAAGGCCTGCACCAAGGTTGGAAATAAGCCTGGTGTCACAAAAGGCAAGCAGTGGATAAGACTTGGAAAGAATATTGAGCTTTTGGACACTCCCGGTATTTTATGGCCGAAATTCGATGATGAGGCCGTTGGTCTCAGACTTGCGTTCATAGGTTCGATCAATGATGAGATACTCAGCATAACGGATATAGCGGTTGAATTAATTAATTTTTTACAGGCAAACTATTGTAATACCCTTGTTCAAAGGTATAATATTGAAAGTGTTGATGATCCTGTACAGATGCTGACAGGTATCGCAGAGAAGAGACAATGCATTAAGAAGGGCGGGGAGCTCGATTATGACAAGGCTGCGGCTCTGCTGATCGATGATTTCAGATCGGGAAAGCTGGGGCGTATTACATTGGAGACCCCGAAGGAAGACTAGATGAGTGAAGAAAACAAGAATGTTGCTGATGCGTTAAACGATATATTTGAGGATGACCCTGCGAAGAAGGAAAGGGACAAAGAGATCGCCAAATATGAGAAGAAGCGTCAGAAAGCGATAGATAAAGAACAGAAGAAGGTTGCAAAAAAGGCTGCGAAGGAAGCAAAGGAAGCTGAAAAGAAAACTGCCGACGATGAGCAGGAAAATAAGGAGAAGTCCTCCTGGTCCTGGGACAAAGCAGTCGCTGAGAGTTCGGCTGATGCAAAGGCGGAGACAGCAGATAAATCGGAAGAAGCATCTCAGAAGGAGACATCGGAAGAAGCTGCAGGAGCAGCTAAATCTGAGAGCTCAGATAAAACTGCAGAAGCGGTTAATACAGACTCTTCTGAAGAAGTGTACAATGAGGATGGAGAACTTGACGAGAAGGCTTTAAAGAAGCAGCTCAGGAAAGAGAAGAAAGAGGCAAAAAAGAAAGAAAAGGCCGAAAAGGAAGTCAATATTGTCAAGGATCTCATATTTCTGTGTATTTATATAATAATAGTAATTGGCATATGCTGGGCTGTGCTCACATTTGTCGGACAGCGAACAGAGGTCAGTGGAGAGTCCATGAGCAATACTCTTCACAGCGGAGATACATTATGGATCGACAAGCTTGAGTATGAATTTGGCTCGCCGAAGAGATTTGATGTGGTTGTATTCCCGTATGGAGACGATGATGAGACCTTCTTCATCAAGCGTATAATCGGACTTCCGGGTGAGACAGTGTATATAGACGAAGATGGTGTTATCTATATAAATGACGAGCCTCTGGAGGGCGATGTGTATGGCAGAGAGGCCATAGCCAGCGACAAGCGCGGAGTTGCAGCCGAGGAGATCACACTGGGTGATGACGAGTACTTTGTTCTGGGAGATAACAGAAACAACAGCCGTGACAGCCGTGTGGAGGATGTTGGCAATATACACAAGAAAGACATCATCGGCAGGGCTGTATTCAGATTTACAGGCGGTTTTGGCAAGATAGAATAGGATAAGATATCAGGGGCTGTTGCCTAAAAAGTGGCAATGGTCCTTGTTTTTAGGTGGAGGACATATGGAAAGTATAGCGGAGATAAAAAAAGTATTTGCTGATGCTGATATAAGTGAATATTCGGGGCTTATCGAGAAGTATGGCGACGATGAGAGAGATGGGGTAAAGAAGATCATAGCGTCCGCTCAGAAAAAGATCAATGCTCTTGAAAAGGAAAAAGCCCGCAGCTATAAAATGTTTGAATTTGAGAGAAAATACGCTGATAAGGGATATATATGTGGTATAGATGAGGTCGGAAGAGGCCCGCTTGCAGGCCCTGTAGTGGCTGCTGCAGTCATTCTTCCAAAGGACTGTGATATTTTATACCTCAACGACTCCAAGCAGCTCACACCGAAGAAGAGGGAGGCTCTATACGATGAGATCATGGCGAAGGCTGTAGCTGTAGGCGTGGGTATGGCAAACGAGAAAGTAATTGACGAGATAAATGTTCTCAATGCAGATTACGAGGCGATGAAGCAGGCTATATCGAAGCTTCAGGTTAAACCACAGCTCCTGTTAAACGATGCGGTTAATATTCCGGGTGTTGATATCGAGCAGGTAGGCATAATAAAAGGTGATACGCTGTCTGCGTCGATTGCGGCAGCAAGTATAATTGCAAAGGTTACAAGGGACAGGCTTATGGTTGAGTATGACAGTCTGTATCCGGGTTATGGATTTGCAAAAAACATGGGATATGGTACGGCAGAGCACATTGATGCGCTCAAGAAGATCGGTCCGTGCGCAATACACAGAAGGACGTTTATCAAGAACTTTGTATAACAATTGTTCATCACACATATATTCATGGAAAGGTGAAATGATGTATAACAGCAGAGCAACCGGTAATGAAAAGGAAGCTTTAGCTGCTGATCATCTGGCTGGCAGGGGCTATGAGATCCTGTGCAGGAATTTCAGGGTGGCCAGCGGTGAGATAGATATAGTGGCAAAACACGATGGATATATAGTGTTTATCGAGGTGAAGTATAGGTCCGGAGTACATAAGGGCTTGCCGGAGGAGGCTGTCGATGTGCGCAAGCAGAGACAGATATGTAGGACTGCATTATTCTTCCTGAACAAATATGGATATGGAATGGACACCCCGGTTAGATTTGATGTGATAACCATACTTGGTGAGGATATACATCATATAGAAAATGCATTTGAGTATTCGGGATATTGATAGGATGGCGGATATGGATATAAAGTATATTAGGAAAGACAATTCAACACATGTCCACACGGTGGATGGCGTGGATTATATATCATTTGACAAATTGGACAGAGCCGGAGTTGTAAATGCATTCTCCACCAGGATCGGCGGAGTGAGTGAGGGATATCTGGGTTCCATGAACCTGAGCTTCCACAGAGGCGATGATGCGGATCTGGTAATGGAGAATCACCGCAGATTTGCCACTGCAGTGGGGTATGATCACGAAAAGCTTGTGTTCTCAGATCAGGTGCATAAGACAGACATATATAAAGTTACAGAGAAGGATGCCGGAAAGGGAATAATCAGAGAGTCGGATATTCTGGAGATCGATGGACTTATGACGGATGTTCCGGGGATACCACTTATGACATTTTATGCGGACTGTGTCCCTGTATTGTTCTATGATCCGGTGAAAAAGGTTGTTGCGGCGAATCACTCTGGGTGGAAGGGAACCGTCAGCAAGATAAGCGGACATATGATAAACAGATTGAAGTCTGAATATGGAACATCTCCAGAGAATCTCATTTGCGCCATAGGACCTTCTATATGCAAGAATTGCTATGAGGTGAGTGAAGATGTAGCTGAACGCTTTATGGCGGCATATACGGAAGCAGAGACGGCTCAGATCGTATTTAGCAAGGGTAATGGCAAATATCTGCTTGATCTCCACAAGGCCAACTATTACAATCTTGTTGATTCAGGTGTAAAACCTGAGAATATTGACGTGACAAATATATGTACATGCTGTAACAGCGAATGGCTTTTTTCACACAGGGCGAGCAAAGGCCTGCGGGGTAATCTTGCAGCGGTGATCATGCTCCCTGAATTATAGGGCGTTATTCATTTGCTGCAGCTTTTGATCCGTAGACAATTAATATAAAAGAGGAAATTATGGAACATATTGTAAAGGAAATACTTGAGGGAAGTATAGCCCAGGAGATGGAGATCGAACCGGGAGATAATATTCTGGCGGTCAATGACCATCCTATAGAGGATATATTTGACTATCAGTATCTCATAAATGACGAATATATAGAACTTCTCGTGAGGAAGTCTGACGGCGAGGAGTGGCTTCTGGAGATAGATAAGGATTATGACGAGGATCTAGGGATTGTTTTTGAAAATTCCCTGATGGATAATTACAAGTCTTGCTATAACAAGTGCATATTCTGCTTTATCGATCAGAACCCGAAAGGTATGAGAGACACTATATATTTCAAGGACGATGATTCCAGACTGTCATTTCTTCAGGGAAATTATATTACCCTTACTAATATGAAGGAAAAGGATATTGACAGAATAATCAATTATCACCTTGCTCCGATAAATATATCGGTGCACACTACCAATCCCAAGCTGCGCTGCAGTATGCTGAACAACAGATTTGCCGGTGCCATACTTGACTATATAAGGAAATTTTATGAAGCTGGTATTCCTATGAATGGACAGATAGTTTTGTGCAAGGGGATAAATGATGGGGAGGAATTGTGGCGTACGATCTCTGATCTTATGGAGTTTGTTCCTGTTATGGAGAGCTTATCCGTGGTCCCTGTCGGTTTGTCAGATTACAGAGATGGCTTGTTCCATCTTGAACCGTTCAACAGAGAGGACGCCTGCGAGGTTATTGATATAATAGAACATTTTCAGAAAAAGGCATTTGAAAAGCATGGCACACATTTTGTCCAGGCAAGTGATGAATGGTATATAAATGCTGGCAGGGATTTCCCTGAGGCTGATAGGTATGATGGCTTTATCCAGCTTGAAAATGGTGTGGGCATGGTGAGACTGCTCATAGATGAGTTTGATGAAGAGTGGAGCTGCGTAGAGGGCGATGACAGAGAGTATGAGGTGTCCATGGTTACTGGAGTGCTCGTATATGATTCCATAAAGCTCCTTGCTAACAGGATCCCTGAGAAGTTCCCTAATGTGAAGGTGCATCTGTATAAGATCATTAATGATTTTTTTGGACATAGAATAACCGTGACAGGATTGCTTACGGGTGGAGATATAAGAAAGCAGCTCACAGGAAAGCCTCTTGGGCAGCGGCTTATACTGCCTTCCAATACTCTTATGGCGGATGAGCCAAAATTCCTTGATGATGTGACGCTTGCAGAGCTCACAGATGCTTTACAAGTCGATGTTTGTATTGTAGAATCAAGTGGTGCTGATTTTATTCATGCAGTAATTGGCGATGATATGTAATTAATTATATATGGAGGAAGATAGAATGAGTAAACCTATAGTTGCCATAGTGGGCAGACCCAATGTAGGTAAATCAACTCTGTTCAATGTGCTTGCCGGGGAAAAGATATCCATAGTTCAGGATACACCGGGAGTTACGCGAGACAGAATTTATGCTGATATCAACTGGCTGGATTACAATTTCACTCTGATAGACACAGGAGGAATTGAGCCGGAGTCAGACAATATTATACTTAAGAGCATGAGAGAACAGGCAGAGATAGCCATAGAGACAGCGGACGTCATCCTGTTCATGACGGATGTCAGACAGGGAATGGTTGATGATGATGCCAAGGTTGCCGATATGCTCAGAAGATCCAAGAAACCTATAGTTCTCGTTGTCAACAAGGTAGACAGCTTTGAAAAGTTCATGCCGGATGTGTATGAGTTCTATAATCTTGGACTTGGAGATCCACATCCTATATCAGGTTCATCCAGACTTGGAATAGGAGATATGCTCGATGAGGTGGTATCACACTTCAATGAGTCTGCAAAGGATGACACGGAGGATGAGAGACCTAGAATCGCCATCATAGGAAAGCCAAACGTAGGAAAATCTTCTATAATTAATAAGCTTCTCGGTGAGGACAGGGTTATTGTATCAGATATAGCCGGAACCACAAGAGATGCCGTGGATACAGAGATCGTCAGAAATGGCAGAGAATATGTATTCATAGACACAGCGGGACTCAGACGAAAGAGCAAGATTAAAGAGGATATAGAGAGATACAGTATCATAAGAACAGTATCAGCGGTTGAGAGATGTAATGTTGCAGTCCTCGTAATAGACGCAACGGAGGGAATAACCGATCAGGATGCCAAGATCGCGGGAATCGCACATGATCGTGGCAAGGGAATGATAATAGCTGTGAACAAATGGGATGCTATCGAGAAGAATGACAAGACCATATATAAGTTTACGGAGGAGATCAGAAACAAGCTTTCATACATGCCGTATGCGGAGCTGCTCTTCATATCAGCCCAGACCGGACAGAGACTTCCAAAGCTGTTCGAGACCATAGATGCTGTTATAGAGAATCATTCACTCCGCATAGCTACTGGTGTTCTGAATGAGATTATGAGTGAGGCGGTTGCTATGCAGCAGCCACCATCAGATAAGGGTAAGAGACTTAAGCTCTATTATATTACCCAGGTGTCAGTTAAACCTCCTACATTTGTCATATTTGTAAATGACAAGGAGCTTATGCATTTCTCATATACACGTTATATAGAGAACAGGATAAGAGAATCCTTTGGATTCAGAGGTACACCTCTAAAATTCATAATCAGGGAGAGGAAAGAGAAGTAGTCATGGAGATGTTGATTAGGGCTATATGTCTGGTTGGGGGCTATGGAGTAGGACTCATTCAGACAGCGTATATTTACGGCAGGATAAAAGGTGTTGATATAAGAAAGTATGGAAGTGGAAATGCGGGAACGACAAATGCACTGAGAGTTCTTGGAAAGAAAGCTGGACTGATAGTTTTTCTGGGGGATTTCCTCAAAGGAATAATCGCCTGCTCACTGACACATATCATACTTGGCCAGCTAGGTATAGGTAATGCATACATGTTCGTACTGTATACAGGACTTGGAGTTGTGCTTGGTCATAACTTCCCATTCTATATGCAGTTCAAGGGCGGCAAGGGAATTGCTGCCAGCGGCGGAATGATAGTAGGTCTGTGGGACTGGAGATTGGTAGTGATACTCCTTGCAGCGTTCGTTATAAGTGTTGTGATAACAAGATATGTATCGGTTGGATCACTTACGATCATGATCGGATTCTTCATATTATACACAGTATTTGCAATTCATGGAGATTATAATTTCACATCGAATGCAAAAATGATCGAAGGAATAATCATGGCGGGAATCATAGCCGGAATGGCCGTGATAAGACATTGGCAGAATATCAAGAGACTGATAGCGGGAACGGAGAATAAGTTGTCGTTTGGTTCTAAGAAGGCTTGATGGAAAGCGGAAGCGAATAGAGAGTTATTGAATCCCCTCCTTACTGGATAAAACAGGAAGGAGGGGATTTTTTGTAGTGAGCAACGTTTTATAGATGTCTGGATAAAACAAAATCAGATAACATAATGAGTATACATAAAACCGAGATTATGGTTATGTGATATTTATACGCAGTGAAATGTGTATTAAAAACTGTTGATTAGAATAATGTGAGTTTACATAACTAGCCCGAAATCTAAAAATACAGTAAAAATTTGCAAAAACATCCATGTATTGTCACTATAGACTGGATTAAATGATGAAAAAAAGTTAAAATAGAAAAAAATGATTCAAGGATTGAAAAAAGAAATATAAATATTTTGGAGGTATTTTACGATGAAAATAGGTGTTCTCGGAGCAGGTGGATGGGGTTCTGCACTTGCTAATCTGCTGGCAGGAAATGGACACGAGGTTATAGTGTGGTCTATAGATGAGAGAGAGGTTGCCATGCTCAAGGAATTTCATGAGCAGAGAGACAGACTTCCGGGCGTTATACTTAACAGCAGTATTGAATATACAACAGATGCGTCAAAGGCTGTTATTGGTCAGAAGATGATAGTGTGCGCAGTGCCTTCTCCGTTTGTCAGAAGCACAGCAAAGAACATCGCTGACAAGGTGAGCAACGGACAGCTTATCGTGAATGTCAGCAAGGGAATAGAAGAGTCCACACTCAAGGCTCTCGTGGAGATCATTGAGGAAGAAATCCCACAGGCTAAGGTGGCTGTCCTTTCGGGTCCGTCACATGCAGAGGAAGTAGGCCGCGGAATACCTACAACGGTAGTTGCCGGTGCCCGTGATATAGAGATTGCAAAGACAATCCAGAACGCATTTATGAACGATTATTTCAGGGTATATACAAGCACTGATGTGACTGGTATTGAGCTGGGTGGTTCAGTGAAGAATGTAATAGCTCTGGCAGCCGGAATATCAGATGGACTTGGACTTGGCGACAACACGAAGGCTGCTCTTATGACCAGAGGAATGGCGGAGATCATGAGACTTGGACTTGCCATGGGCGCAGATGTCAAGACGCTGTCAGGACTTTCAGGAATGGGAGATCTTATAGTTACATGTACATCCAAGCACAGCCGTAACAGGAATGCCGGATATCTCATCGGTCAGGGTAAGACCTATGAGGAAGCTATGGCGGAGGTCAAGATGGTTGTTGAGGGTGTTTATTCTGCCAAGGCAACACTGGCACTTGCCAGGGAGCATGGGGTTGAGATGCCTATCGTTGAAGCAGTCAATAACGTATTATTTAATGGCATGACGGCAAAAGAGGCTCTCACAGAGCTTCTCAACAGAGACAGAAAGAGTGAATTGTAATCGATTATATTTTATATGTTTGATATATTTCGATAGATTATGCTGCCGAAGAATAGTAGTACAAAATCACCTAATAATTAAACGATAAAGTAAATGTGAACAAAAAAGCAACAGAAAACTGTTCTTTTTGTTCACAAACTGTTTACAATTACCATGTGTTATGATAAATTTAAAGCAAGTGTGTAAGTCGAAAAATAATTAGAAAAGAGGTATTACAATGGCAAAAACTACGAAAAAGCTTATAGCACTGCTGCTGGCGGTAGTTATGATAACTACGTTGATTTCGCCTTCTAATTATAGTTGGTCCAATGCGGCCGAGACGAGAGGGGGAGACGCATACGCCACGGCTACTGATTCGATAGCAATGCTGTCGAGTGCAGCAGTAACCGGAAATCTTGAAGATTATATTACTGGAGCTACGATTGCTGATAAAGCAGGTAATATATATGGTAGCAGTTCCAGACCGTCCACAACGCCGCTTCCTGTAGATCCAAATGATCCTACAAAAGCCGGTGTAGATATCCAGATGTCTATGGATATAGTGTTTCCGGAAAATGTTGTTAATAGCATAGTGGAGTCTGGTGAAGATGCAACATTTACTTATACGATGCCGGATACCATAAAGTTTAATTCCGATATTCTGAATGAGAATATAACTGATGGAAGTGGTAACAGGATCGGTTCGTATTCAGTTGTGAACGGAGTCCTTACTGCGACGATCGATCATACAGCACTCGAGGGGGGAGCCCAGCTCAAGGCTTTCTTCAAGGCGTGGATCGATATGGATCTCACAAAGTACAATGAGAAAAACCAGGTCGAGAACAAATTCACAAGCACTGTGATTGTGACTGTGGATGTGGATTTCAAGCCTGATGTGGATGTGAAGAAGACCGCATCCGAGGGTAGAGTTACAGATCCTAAGGATGGATATGTATACTTTGACTATACCGTAGAAGTTTCATCCAACCATGGAAGTGCCAGTGAGGATCTGAACTTTAGTGATGTTATAGCCAACGACATAGCAGGTGTCATACCTGAAGTTACAGATATAAAGGTGATTAAGTCTGACAACACAGACTGCAGCTCATCACTCACATATAACAGTAGTACCTCTACTATAGAAGGAACTCTTCCTGCACTCGGTGCAAAGGAGTCATATAAGATAACCTATACAGTAAAGAGTAAAGTCGATGATCTTTCTCAGGACGTGATCAATCTGAACCAGAGCAATATTGCAGAGGCTAAGAATTCAAAGGTTGATGATAAGGATCAGACCAACAAGGGCTACAAATATGTGAAGGACGGTGCCACAGATCTCAAGGTTACAAAATCCTCAGATGGTGTGAGCATTGATCCTGACGATCACAAGATAATTTACAAGTACAAGGTTATAGTAAGTTCTGAGTATGGAAGCGATGGTGATATTACACTTGATGATATTCTTGCAAATGAACTTGACTCAAAACTTGGATCTGATGCCAAGAGAACAGTACAGAATGTTACATGCAAGCTCAAGGACAGCAACGGACAGTACACGGATGTCACAGCAAATGGATATGTGACTCCTGCAACAGGAACCATAGGAAATGGTGAAACAGTTATAAATGGAAAGCTTCCGAAGCTTGACGCTAATTCACAGTATGAGATCACATACGAGGTTATTGTCTCAGATATTGCCGATGACATCGGAAGCATAAATGTACACAATAAGAATTGTGTAGACGTGTCAGATGATTCACATGACGATCATACTGATAACGACAGCAGTACATGGTACAATGCCGGCAAGTCTACAGCATCCATAAGTAAGACCGGTTCACTGTCAGGTGACAAGTCAACCATAACATGGACAGTAACCGTGAATGCGGATAAGAAGAAGAATCTGACAGGAATGTCAGTATCGGATATACTCACAAAGAATGGGACAGAGCTCACAGACGAAAAGACGTGCAGCGTATCCATAAATGACACAGATGTTTCAACCACTATCAATCTTCCTGCAAGCTTTGTGGAAGAGAATGGTAAACTTTATTTGACGGATGGAACTTCAAGGGTTGATGTGACAGAGAACAAATCCAAGATCGTGTTCACCTACACAACAGATTCATCCAAGCTTGATAAGCTGACTGATGTTTATAAGAATGTAGCGACAATAGAGAAGAACGGAGTTACGGACAGCGCCGAGGCGACTGTAGAGGTGGCCGGTGATTCAGTAAAGAAGGAATTCGTATCAGAGACGGAGAACGATGATACATATACCCTTGCATGGAAGTCAACAATATCTGGCGTTGACAAGCTCAATGCGAATGATACATATACTGACTCTGTAACATATGATTATGGAGCACTTCCAAAGCACTACTTTACGGCAGATCAGATAAATGGACTTATCGTATCTGGTCTCACAGAGGGCGTTGACTACAACGTAAAGGTAACATACACCAATTTCTCTAATGTATGGGGACCATACAGCACAACAGTTGACAGCGTTGCAGATATTCCGGCATCATCTGACAACTACATAACAGGATATACAATAGAATTCCTCAGAGATATAACAGGCACGGAGGAGACCCCGATAGATTATGTTATCACATATAATACGACAGTAAAGTCTGACAGCAAGTATACGGCAGTCAACAAGGGTACTCTTACTATTGATGGTTCATCCAAGACATCACAGGATTCGCATCCTGTATCTGGAATAACTCAGGGGTCTATAGTAGAGAAGTACAGCTACACCAATGGTACTGACGAGAAGGAGAGCATTGTAGGATATGACAAGGCTAACAATGTGTTCGTATATAAGGTAGTTCTCAACGGTGACTTTGCGTATGGAGATGGAGACAGACTTTCCTTTACAGATACACTTCCTGCAGGAACTGAGCTTGATACCACATACCTCAAGAAAGATATGCTCCCAGAGGGGGTTGGAGAGACTGTTGGTCAGGACGGAATATATTTTGTGTCTTATTACTCAGACAATAAGACTAGACCTCAGACAGGCGCATCTAGTTTTGTAGAAAACTTTAATGTGGCAAGCAACAGTATCAGTTTTGACATAAAGTCACTTCAGTTTTATGGCAAAAATGTCAAGGTTGTTGTCTACTATGCAGTCAAGGTCACAAAGGATATATCATCCGTTGTCGGTGGCAGTGACGTGGAATTCACCAACAATTGTTCGGCAACAGTTGTCAGAACCGACGGTTCAACTAAGACCAAGGATGACAGCGCAAAAGTTACTGTGACTGGACCGAATATTACCAAAACTGCAGGAAACTATGATAATGACACCAACAGTATTGAATATACTGTGTATATCAATGAGAAGGGTGAGGCTCTAGGCAATACAGGATCCATAACTGTAGTTGACAAGTATGACTACAGCAATGCGGCTGCAGTAAAGAGAGTATTTATCAAGGATGGTTCGCTTAAGCTTCTGTACGCAGATACAGGCGCTGAAGTTCCGGCGGACAAATACAGCTATACATATGCAGATGATACGACAGCTAAGATGTCTACACTGACACTCACCATGCCGGATGAGACAAAGTTTATCCTGAAGTATACATATACTCTTGTATATACAGGTAAGCTTACAGCGGATGTTAAGAACAGCGTTGGTATTCTTGGATCTACAAGTTCGGCAGATTCGTCATCGACGGACACGAACATCAATGATCAGGATTCATCAATGGGAACTGATACAGAGCAGTTTAATCTTTCGATAATAAAAACTGACTCTATAATGACAGGAATCAAGCTTGCTGGTGCGAAGTTTGAGCTTTACAGATATGGTGATCCAAACAACAGTGCAGACACTAACTGGAATCTCATGGTACCTGGAAGCGATGAGGAAAGAGTAACTAACGAACAGGGAAGACTTACATTATCAAGTTTGTATTATAATTACTATTACAAGCTTATAGAGGTGGAAGCACCTGAGGGTTATAAGAAGCTCACAGATCCTATATACATATATGAGAACAATATCTCATCCAGCCTGACAGGACCGAAACCTGCTGAGGTGACAACTGATTCTATTTCAGACATAGTCCTTGACAGCAAAGGTTCACAGGATTATACACTGCCAGTAGATAACACTCCTGAGAACAGAAAGATAACTGTTAAAAAGGTATGGAAGGATGCCGCAGGTGGAACACTGAAGGATATTCCGGTTGACAGCATAACAGTTAAGATCTATGCATCAACTAATCCATCAAGTTACGACAAGAATACAGATCCTGTTGTAAAGACAATTACCTTAAATAGTGCAAATAAGTGGACAAGCGATGAGATAGAGCTTGATGTAGCTGATGCAAATGGCAACTACCTCTACTACTTTGCAGAAGAGGATTTCGATAATGCTGATTACCAGGTCACAATAAGTAATAATGGAACAGCAACCGGAACGATTACCATCACGAACACCAACACAAAGGTGACAAATGAGACGATCGATATTCCTGTAACCAAGAAGTGGGATGACAGCGACAACATTCTGTCAGCAAGACCAAAGAACATCAAAGTTACACTTGCCACAGAGGATGCGGCGGGCAATATAACAAAGATTGTTGACAAGACACTTACACTCAATGATTCAAATAACTGGAGTGGAACATTTACAAACCTTGATAAGAAGGATGCCGATGGCAATCTTATCAACTACACTGTAGTTGAGGATGACGTAGAAGGATATACAAGCGATGTTCAGCTCACAAAGGATGAGAACGATGTAGTTACCGCTGCAACGATCACAAACAAGCTGAATGTTGGAAGCCTTGTTATCACGAAGTTCTTCAGCGGAGACCTCGATGATACAAAGCTTACAGATGCACAGAAGAAGCAGATCACATTTACAATATCAGGCCCTGAGGGATACAAGGGACCTACAATCGTAACATATGATCAGTTTTACTTAGGAAGCTACGTTATCAATAATGCTCCATATGGAAAATACACTGTAACAGAGACAAGTGCAGCGTTTGATGGATATACACATAAAGTTACATATACTGTAGGTTCATCAACAGGCAATACGGCTGCGGATGTTGTTATTTCATCATCGTCATCATCACTTGTGACTGTGGCGAATGAATACAAGGCATTTATCACGGTAAGTGGAACCAAGGTTTGGGATGACAATAATAATCAGGATGGCAAGCGAGCTGAGGATATTAAAGTCCGTCTTATGAATGGAACGACTGAGGTCGCAAGTAAGACGGTTACCCCTGATGCGTCAGGTAACTGGTATTTCAGCTTTGCTGATCTTCCAAAGTACGATGATAACGGCAATGAGATAGCTTATACCGTTAAAGAGGATGCGGTTGCGGGTTATGATACCAAGATAACCGGCGACGTGAAGACTGGATTTGTCATCACCAACAGTCATACACCTGAGACAATTGATATCAGCGGAACAAAGACATGGAATGATGCAGATAACCAGGACGGAAAGAGAGCTTCTGAGATTACAGTAAGACTTCTTGCAAATGGCAATGAGGTTGCTTCAAAGAAGGTTTCAAAGAATGATAACTGGAAGTACAGTTTCACAGATCTTCCTAAGTATGACAACGGATCAGAGATCATGTATACAATAACAGAGGATGCTGTTAAAGATTATACAACTTTGATAGATGGATATAACATCACCAACAGCTACACACCTGGTAAGACAAGCATTTCAGTGACAAAGGTTTGGGATGATAACAATAATCAGGATGGCAAGAGAGAAACCAGTGTTAAGGTCAAGCTCCTTGCTGATGGATCAGATGTTGCAGATTCAGAAGTAACACTGAATGTCGATAATAACTGGACAAACACATGGAACGATATGCCACTTAAGTCCGGCGGTAAGGATATAACATATACTGTTGAAGAGACAAGCAATGTGCCAGGATATAAGGCTGAAGTTACAGGAGATGTCAAGACAGGTTTCACTGTTACCAATAGTCATAAACCTGAGACTATTGATATCGAGGGAACCAAGACCTGGGATGATAATAATAACCAGGATGGCAAGAGACCTAGGGAAATCACAGTCAGACTTCTTGCAAATGGAACTGAGACTGCAACAAAAACAGTGACAAAGTTAGAAAATTGGAAGTACAGTTTTACAGACCTTCCAAAGTACAGCGATGGACAGGAGATAAAGTATACCATCACAGAGGACAATGTGGAGGGATATACAGCAGCTCCAAATGGATATGATATTACAAACACACATGTTCCGGAGGTTACAGATGTCAAGGTTACAAAGATCTGGAACGATGCTGGAAATCAGGATGGTAAGAGAGCAACAGAGATCAAGGTTAAACTGTATGCTGATGGATCAGAGGTCGCTGGCTCAGAGGTAACTCTTAAAGCAGATAACAACTGGACGTATACATGGAAAGATCTTGCAGTTTATAAGAACGGTACGGCTATAGCTTATACAGTAGATGAGACCACCACAGTGACCGGATATACGAAGAAGGTCACGGGTGATGCCAAGACAGGATTTGTCATAACAAACAGCTACATACCAGAGACCATCAATATAGCTGGTACAAAGACATGGGATGATGCAAACAATCAGGATAGAAAGAGACCTGAGAGCATCACTGTAAATCTTCTTGCGGATGGTCAGTTATACAAGACAAAGACTGTTACAGCTGAAGAAGACTGGAAGTATAGTTTCAAAGATCTTCCAAAGTATAGTGGTGGCAACAAGATCATTTATACCATCACAGAGGATGCGGTCGGTGATTATGCAACCGTAATAGACGGATATAACATTACAAACACATATACACCGGCAAAGACAAGTGTATCAGTCACAAAGAGCTGGGATGATGCAGACAATCAGGACAGAAAGAGACCTACGAGTGTAACGGTTCAGCTACTTGCGAACGGAATAGCAGTAGATGGCTCAGAGACTATATTAAGCGCAGATAACAACTGGACACATACATGGACAGACCTTGATGTGAACAAGGATGGAGCTGCGATAGCTTACACTGTAGAAGAAACAGATATTACTGAAGGATATACTCCAGTGATAACCGGAGATATGACAACAGGATACACAGTTACGAACAGCTACACACCAGAGACGACATCGGTAAAGGGTATTAAGATCTGGGACGACGGTGAGAATCAGGATGGTATCAGACCTCCAAGTATCACAGTCAACCTGCTTGCAAACGGAACAAAGATCAAGAGTCTTGAAGTCACAGCAGCAAATGACTGGAAGTTTAGTTTTACAGACCTTCCTAAATATGCAGAAGGATCAGAGATAACATACGAAGTAACTGAGGATGCTGTTTCCGAATACACTACAGCTGTGACAGGAGACGCAGAAAACGGATATACATTTACCAATAGTCACACGCCTGAAACGATCAATATAGAAGGAACAAAGACCTGGAACGATGCAAACGATCAGGATGGCAAGAGACCAGGAAAGATTACGGTAAATCTTCTTGCAGATGGAGACATATATGCTACGAAGGAAGTAACAGAGGCAGATGGTTGGAAGTACAATTTCACGGATCTTCCAAAGTACAAAAATGGCAATAAAATCACGTACACCATCACAGAGGATGCTGTTGAGGACTATCAGACACTTGTCAACGGATATGATATCACGAACAGTTATACGCCAGGAAAGACAAGTGTATCAGTTACAAAGGCCTGGGATGATGCTGATAACCAGGATGGCAAGAGAGCTAGAAATATAAAAGTAAGACTTCTTGCCGACGGAAACGTAGTTGCAGATTCTGAGGTGAATCTCAGTGATGCCAACAACTGGAGTCATACATGGAGTGATCTTGATATCAATAAGAGTGGATCACCTATTGAATATACTGTTGAAGAGATTACATCGGTTGAAGGATATGCAACAGTTATCACAGGATCTGCGAAGACCGGTTATATCATCAAGAACAGTTACACACCAGAGACAACTTCAATAAGTGGTAAGAAGATATGGAATGATGCAAATGATCAGGATGGTAAGAGACCAGGAAAAATCACAGTAAATCTTCTTGCAAACGGAGTGAAGGTGGCTGATAAGGAAGTTACAGCTGCGAACGGCTGGAAGTACAGCTTTACAGATCTTCCAAAGTACGCAGGTGGCAACGAGATCACATACGGTATCACAGAAAATGCTGTTGAGGATTATCAGACACTTGTAAATGGATATGATATCACGAACAGTTACACACCAGGAAAGACAAGTGTATCAGTTACAAAGGCTTGGGATGATGCCGACAATCAGGACGGCAAGAGAGAGAGTTCAGTAAAGGTTGAACTTCTTGCTGATGGAACTCCTGTCGCTGGATCAGAAACAACTCTCAGTGCTGACAACAACTGGACATATACATGGGCAGGACTTGATGTCAAGAAGAGCGGTGTGAATATCGTCTACAGTGTAAGAGAGATAACCGCAATTGATGGATATACAACCACAGTCACAGGCGATGCTGAGACAGGATTCACAATAAAGAACAGCTATACACCAGAGACGACATCAGTGAGCGGCAGCAAGACATGGGATGATGCGGACGATCAGGATGGCAAGAGACCTGGAAATATCAAGGTAAACCTTCTTGCAGATGGCAGCGTATATGCTACAAAGACGGTAACCGAGGCAGAAAATTGGGAGTATAGTTTTACAAATCTTCCAAAGTATAGAGATGGTGGAATTCAGATCAAGTATTCTGTATCTGAGGTTGATGTACCAGAATATACAGGTGAGGTTACAGGTTATAATATCACGAACAGTTACACACCGGGAAAGACAAGTGTATCAGTTACAAAGAAGTGGAGTGATAATGATAACCAGGACGGCAAGAGAACACCTAGCGTAATGGTTCGTCTTCTGGCTGATGGACAGGTTGTAGCTGGCTCTGGGGTAACACTCAGCAAGGCAAATAACTGGACACATACATGGAATGCTCTTGACGAGAAGAAAAATGGACAGACCATCGACTACACAGTTGAGGAGACTACAACTATAGATGGTTACACAACAGTCATAACAGGAAATGCAGCTGATGGATATGTGGTTGACAATCAGCACACACCTGAGACGATCAATGTATCAGGCACTAAGACGTGGGTTGATGACGATGATCACGATGGTCAGAGACCAGATTCAATAACAGTTAAGCTTCTTGCAGATGGTACTGTTATAAAGAGCCTCGTGGTTACAGCAGATACTGATTGGAATTACAGCTTTACAGATTTACCAAAGTACAAAGATAATGGAACCCTGATCAAGTATTCTGTATCAGAGAATGCTGTTTCGGGATACAAGGCATCTGTTACTGGATATGACATAACAAACACATACAAGCCAAATGTTATAAAACTTACCAAGACCATAAATGGAGATATTACAGCAGATGATGCAGCGGCAAATGTAACGTTCAATGTTACAAACAATGCAGGCTACAGTAAGATCATAAAGCTTACAGACTCTGAGGTGGCAAAGCTTGGAAATGGCAAGTATGAGATAATTCTTGTAAATGTGCCGGATGGTACATATACAGTTGAGGAAACATCATATGCATATGATGGAGCAGCGGTAACAGTCAGCTATACTGTGGATGGAATAGACGGTGAAGGAACAGAGGCATCCGGAATAACACTTATTGGTGGAAATACAGCCGATGTAGAGTTCGTTGATACCTACAAGCTTGGCACTGTCAAGTTCACTAAGGCTGGACTTTATAAGGAGTCATGTGCTGAAGACCCTGATGATGTAAAAATGCTTGATGGTGTAGAGTTTGCGCTCTATGAGGGTACAGATACAGAGTGTGAGAATCCTGTAATGACAGCAACAAGTGTAAATGGTGTTGTGACATTCAAGGATCTTAAGATTGGTACGTATCTTGTAAAAGAGAGTAAGACTATCGGAGATTATATTATCGATAACACAGTCTACACAGCAGAGGTAACAGAGGCAAACATTGACACTTATGCAGTGTTAAATGGTGTTCAGGATAACACACTGATAAATGATCTTCCTAGAACAGATCTCAAGATAGAGAAGGTTGCAGAGGAGAACAATGGCATAAAGCTTCCAAATTCAGTATACGGACTCTACAAGGAGAACGAGAATGGTGAGGAAGAGCTTGTCGCTAAGGCTACAACAGACAGCAACGGAGTTCTCAAGTTTGACGGTATTTTGATCGGCACAGAGTATACGATCAGAGAGATACAGGCGCCGGATGGATACTATGTATCTGAACAGCCAATATCAATCAAGTTCAAGAAAGATGAGAACGGAAAGATTACAGTTGAATCATTTGACGGTGGTTTTAATACTGACACAGGTAAAGTCACAGCCAGAGTTGATGAGAATGGAAACATTACATGGCTTGAACCTTCAGTAAAATACAGCTTTGAGAAAGTAGATGAGGATGGTGTTCCTGTAAAGGGCGCAACACTTCGACTCGAGGATGCTGATGGAAAACTCATTGATGAGTGGGTAACAGATGGCAGTGCGCATGAAGTCAACAATGTACTTGTAATTGGCAAGATCTATGCACTCATAGAGGTTAAGGCTCCTTCGGGCTATGACAAGGCTGATGATATACTGTTCACAGTTTCTGATGATAAGGTTGCAGCCGGTGAGGATATTGTAGTGACTATCACAATGGTTGATAAGAAGACAACAACGACCGAGACTACGGAAACCACAGAGACAACCGAGACAACACAGACAACTGAAATAACAACAGAGGACAAGAACAAGCCGGATACTGGTGACAGAGCTCCTGTTGTACCAATAGCAGTTGTGCTCTTAATAAGTCTTGCCGGATGCGGTGTTATTGTGGCATCTAAAAAGAGAAAAGATAATCAGAGCAGCAAGTAATACAAAGCTGTGACATGTCCCCTGGGAATATCACCTTATATGGTGGTATTCTGGGGGATTTTTTTGTTCATAAAACAGCAGTTACATTCATATGCTATATATAGAAAATGACCGTAGATCTATTATGTTTACAGTAATACAATTATGTAAATAAATAGCATGTCAGGAGGATGTATGGAGGAGTATCAGGTATATCAGGATATCAACGCCAGAACAAATGGAGAGATATACATAGGAGTTGTCGGTCCGGTGAGAACAGGAAAATCCACATTTATAAAAAGATTTATGAACCAGATGGTTATTCCTAACATTTCAGGGGAAAATGACAGGCAGCTTGCACAGGATGAACTGCCGCAGTCGGCATCAGGAAAGACCATAATGACGACTGAGCCGAAATTTATACCAAAGGAAGCTGTATCAATCAATGTTACTGACAATCTGGATATGAAGGTAAAGATGATCGATTGCGTGGGATATGTCGTCAAGGATGCCGAGGGTCAGTTTGAGGATGGCAAGGAGAGAATGGTGAGAACGCCGTGGTTTGACTATGACATTCCGTTTTCCAAGGCGGCGGAGATAGGCACAAACAAGGTTATAAATAACCATTCAACTGTTGGGATTGTTGTGACCACGGATGGCAGCTTTGGTGAGCTTCCGAGGGAGAGCTATCTTGAAGCTGAGCAGAAGACTGTTGATGAGCTGAAGGCCATTGGGAAGCCATTTGTCATTCTTCTCAACACCGACAAACCATCCAGCAGTCAGACGGCCGCGCTCTCGGCAGAAATGAGCGATACATATGGTGCAAGTGTTATTCCGGTAAACGTGGAGCAGCTCAGAGAATCGGATATTACATATATTTTTACAGAACTTCTTATGAGCTTCCCTGTCACATCTATATATTTTGAGATACCGAAATGGCTTGAGGTTGTCGATGATGACAATGAGATCAAGAGCAGCGTTATATGTGATGCAGCCCAGATAATGGCGGCTGCAGACAGCCTGAGGGATATCGATCATATGGACTACCCTGAGAATGAATACGTCAAGAGGTATAAGTGTTCCAGCATAAATATGGCGGATGGATGTGTGAATATAGACGTCGATATCTACGATAATTATTATTACGCAATGCTGTCAGATATGATGGGCGCAGATATAACAAACGAGTACGATTTTATCACTGAGCTCAAATCCATGGCAGATAATCGTAAGTATTGTGGGAGTGTCATGGGAGCGCTTGAGCAGGTGAACAATGGAGGTTATGGCCTCGTTATGCCGGATAAGTCGAATGTCCAGCTCGGAAGTCCTGAGGTTATAAAGACCGGAGGAAAATTTGGAGTGAAGATATCGGCAAGCGCGCCATCGGTACATATGATCAAGGCGAATATCACCACCGAGATCATGCCGCTTGTGGGAAGCAAGGAGCAGGCGGATGATCTTGTCACATACATATCTGACAACAGCGATGATGGAGATATGTGGGGAGTTAATATATTTGGCAAGACCATAGAACAACTCGTTGACGATGGACTTAACAACAAGGTCAGCAAGATAGGTGCGGAGAGTCAGCAGAAGCTTCAGAATACCATGGAGAAGATCGTAAATGACGGAAATGGCGGAATGGTGTGCATAATAATATAAGATTGCATATTTATGGCAGGCTATGTTAAAATGTCTAAGGTGTTCTGGTGGATGCCTTAGACATTTGATTGTCCGGGCATGGAACATTATGGTGGTTATCAATTCAGGATGGAGACGTACATATGTCTGCGATAGATGTAAAGCTTAATGTATTTGAGGGTCCACTGGATCTTCTTTTGCATTTGATAGAGAAAAACAAAGTCAATATATACGATATTCCGATCGTCACTATCACAGAGCAGTATCTGGAATATGTGAACAACATGGAGGAAGAAGATCTTGACGTCATGAGCGAATTTCTGGTCATGGCGGCGACTCTGATCAAGATCAAGTCCAAGATGCTCCTGCCGAAGGATGAGGAGGATCCTGAGGATGAAGAGGATCCTAGAGAAGAGCTCGTCAGACGACTGCTTGAGTACAAGATGTACAAGTATGCTGCCGGTGAACTGAAGGATCTGGAGATTGAGGGAAACAAGGCATTTTTCAAGAAGGCGACCATACCGGCTGAGGTGAAGAATGTCAAGCAGGAGGTCGATCCTTATGAGTTGATCTCCAAGGCTGATGTGGATCTCCAGAAGCTCAATGAGATATTCAAATCGGTTATGCGTAAACAGGTCGACAAGGTAGATCCGATACGAAGCAAATTCAAAGAGATCGAGAGGGAGGAGATTTCCCTTGAGGAGAAGATGGCGGAGGTAAGAGAAGAAGTCAGAGGACTGGAGGGCATAAACTTCAGGACACTGCTTGAGATGCAGGCATCAAAGATGAATATCATAGTCACATTCCTTGCCATACTTGAGCTTATGAAGATAGGCGCAATAGCGATCAGACAGGAAGATATATTCGGAGAGATAATCATTGATTCTCTGGATACTATATAGAGATGAGGTAACGATGAATAACGAAGATTTACAGAATGAGGAAATAGATGAAGTAAATACCCCTTCAGAAGAGAATGAGGAGGCCAGGACGGACAAGGAGTACAGTGACGATTATCTCACATCCGCCATCGAGGCTATACTTTTCTCAGTGGGTGAGTCTGTATCGATCGACAGACTTGCCTCAGCTCTTGAGATGGACAAGAGGAAGCTTACAAAGCAGCTTGAGGGTATCATATATAATTACAACAACAGCGACAGGGGTATCAGGATCATAGATCTTGACGGTTCGCTTCAGCTCTGTACGCGCAACGAATACTATGGAATTCTCGCCAAGGTTGTCAATACACCGAAGAAGCTTTCCCTCACGGATGTTGTTCTTGAGACTTTGTCTATAATTGCATACAAACAGCCGATAACAAGGCCCGAGATCGAGGCTATAAGAGGAGTTTCATGTGTACATGCCATAAACAAGCTCATAGAGTACAATCTCGTGCAGGAGGTTGGAAGACTTGATGCTCCTGGACGACCTATCATGTTTGGAACAACAGAGGAATTCCTCAGATGCTTTGGAGTGTCATCGACAAATGATCTTCCGATGATAAGCCCTGATAAGATAGAGGACTTCAAGAAAGAAGCGCTGGAGGAAGCAGATTTCACGCTCAGTGTAGATACGACATCCGAAGAATAACAGACATGTTCCTGTAATATAATATCATGACCAATATTATGAGGATATGACGGTATATGCATATGTTTTCTACAGGAAAAAGATCACGCATAAGGCGGTTTATGTTGCTTGTTGCAGCCTGGACTGCAGCAAGTCTGGTAATACAGTTTCTCGTTGGTAACAATATATTTATAAAAGCGTATGCTGAGGAAGACAATACAGCGGATGTACAGCTATTTGCCAGAAATGCGATTCTGCTGGATGGGGAGACTGGAGATATACTATATGACAAATGTAGTGATGAGCACAGACCCAACGCCAGCACGACCAAGATACTTACATGTATACTTGCAATCGAGTGCGGGAATCTGGCGGATGATGTGACAGCTTCATCCTATGCATCCAAGATGCCTGAGGTCAGACTTGGGGTTCGTGACGGCGAGAAGTACACACTTGAAGACATGTTGTACGCCATGATGCTCGAGAGCTACAACGACGCCGCTGTAGTCATAGCGGAACATATCGGTGGCAGTGTACAGCACTTTGCGGAGATGATGAACGCAAAGGCTGAGGAGATAGGCTGCCATTCTACATATTTTATCACGCCAAATGGTCTGGATGCCCAGGACGAAAATGGCGTCCATGGCACCTCTGCGGAGGATCTTGTCAGGATCATGAGGTATTGTATTCTTATTTCACCCCAAAAGGATGAATTTCTGAAGATTACCCGAACAAAATCATACACATTCACTGATAATACCGGAAATAGAACATTTGCATGCATTAATCACAATGCATTTCTCGATATGATGCCATGCGCATTGTCAGGAAAGACCGGCTTTACCTGCGATGCTGGATATTGCTATATAGGAGCTGCGGAGGTTGAGGGACATACATATATATGGGCTCTCCTTGGCTGCGGATGGCCGAATAATAAGACTTATAAATGGAAAGATTCCAGGGCACTTGTGGCATTTGCGCAGGAACACACCATATACACGGAGCTTAAGGCGCCTGCTTCGCCTGACATCAGGATAACATATTCATCGGGCTCGTCGGCAGATGGAAGCACAGCGACAAAATGCAGGCTGAACAGGACTGTGACAGCATCTGAAGGTAGTATACAGTATGTATACAAAGTCGCGGATACATTAAAGGCACCTGTGCATAAAGGCGCTGTGGCCGGTTCGCTTGAAGTGTACCTGGACGATGAACTTATAGATGTTGAGAATGTTATTGTGTCCGAGGAGATAGCAGATGTGACATTTAAAGATGAGATAATAAAAGTTTTATATCGTGCTGCAATGTAACATTTGCCTGGCACAGGCATATCCTAAATTATCAATAATATAAGGGCGGTGCACTGAGGTATGGATATGGATTGTGTATACTACGTGGTAGGCGGTGACAGGAGAAGCTGCTATATGTCTCTCAGTCTGGCGGAGAAAGGCAGTAATGTGTTTCATTTCGATCCATATGATGCCGATCTGCTGAGACATTCGCCGGTCACCATTATTTCGGGGGCTTCAGGAGTGGGCTTTCGCAGACTGATAGAGGGCGAATGTGCGTCTCCATCTGTAGAAATGCTGAAAGCTATCATTCTTCCTGTGCCTGTTACGAGGGATGGTGAATTTGTCAACGGCAGAACCCTTCTCACCGTGAACAGCATTCTGGAATGCAGCAAGGAATTTGACATTGTGTTTGGAGGCGGGATAGGCAAATATATGTCTGATACAAACGAAAATAGTCCTTATGTATTTGATTTTCTTGCAGACGATGTTGTGGCCGAGAGAAATGCAGTTGCAACCGCGGAGGGGGCAGTCTGCGATGCGGAGGAGCTGTCTGATATTAATATAGACGGAAGCGTATGTCTGGTGACGGGATTTGGCAAATGTGCCAGGGTTCTTGCCGAAAGGCTTGCATCCTGGGGAGCAGATGTAATAGTTATGGCAAGACGTCCAAAGCAGAGGAGTGATGCGGCGCTCATAGGCTACAAGGTTATGTCATTTGAGGATATTCCGATATATAAGCATATACTGTCAGAAGTGGATTTTTGCTTCAATACAGTACCTGCGAGAGTTGTATGTGAAGATATCCTGTCTCTGCTCAGCAGACATGCGGTTGTAATAGATATAGCATCTATGCCGGGAGGGGTGGATTTTGATTATTGCAAGGAACATGATATTCCTTATAAACACAGCCTGGGAATCCCGGGTAAGCTGTCTCCAAAGACCTCGGGGATGATTCTTGCCGATGCAGTGATAGAGGCAGTGTCGGCTCACCGCTGAAATGGATTTGTATGAACTGACGCTTAATAAATAGGAGTGTATATAACATGGATTTATCAAAGTGCAATGTAGGTATGGCTATAACCGGTTCATTTTGTACCTTTGATAAGATTAAGATAGAAATAAAGAAAATGGTTGAGATGGGAATAAATGTGTATCCGATATTCTCGCCTCACTCCGCAGAGTACGACACAAGATTTGGAAAAGCTGACAAATTCGTAAATGACGTTGAGACGATAGCAGGGCGAAAGGGTATTTACACTATACAGGAGGCTGAGCCTATAGGTCCCAAGGCCTATCTTGATGCGCTGGTCATAGCACCTTGTACCGGAAACACCATCGCCAAGCTGACAAATGGAATAACAGACACATCGGTTCTCATGGCTGCGAAGGCACATCTGAGGAACAACAAGCCGCTCATCATATCTGTTTCGACAAATGATGCCATGGGCATGAACTTCAAGAACATCGGTCAGCTCATGAATATGAAAAATATTTATTTTGTTCCATTTGAACAGGATAACTGTGTGAAGAAGCCAAATTCGCTCATAAGCAGACTTGATCTCATCCCAGCCACCATAGAGGAGGCTCTTGAGGGAAGGCAGATACAGCCGGTTCTCATAAAGTAGTTTTACTGCACCCGATAGGGTATAAGTTTGTTGCTTATTGCGGCTATTATACCCCATCGGGTGTAGTTTTGTTTTATATAATATTTTTTATACCCGTTATGGTATAAAAAATATTATATTTGATTGAAATTATACCTTATCGGGTGTAATATATAAGGAGAATAGCGTATAAGAAGAATCACGTGTAAGAGGAATCACGTGTAGGAGGAATCACATATAAGAGGTAATAACGATGAATAAGATAGCTGAATTTATAAAGACTAACAGAAAAGAAGCGGGTCTTACACAGGAAGAATTCGCAATAAGATCAGGCCTCGGACTCAGATTTGTCCGCGAACTTGAACAGGGGAAAGAAACTGTGCGTATGGACAAGGTCAATGAAGCTCTTGCAATGTTCGGCATGGAGGCGGTTCCAGGGAGAAAGGATGATTGATGGTGGATAATACTTTTAGAACGGCTTATGTATATATAAGAAATGAATTTGCGGGAATTTTATGTGAGACCGACGAGGGATATACATTTTCTTACGATGAAGAATATCTTGATAGAGAAAATGCCAGTGCTGTATCACTTACCATGCCATTGTCGAAGGACATGTATCGATCCAAGACTTTATTTTCTTTTTTTGATGGACTCATCCCTGAGGGCTGGCTGCTTGATGTGGTCAGTAGGAATTGGAAAATAGATGTAAGGGACAGGTTTGGATTGCTGCTTGTTGCATGCCGCGATGCGATAGGCAATGTAAGTGTCAGGGAGGAACGCATATGAATTGTTTGTGCTGTGGAAAAGCTTTGAAAAATGACAACGGAACAGGCTGGCATAAAGCTTGTGTGAGGAGATTCTTTGCGACGACTAAGCTGCCAGACATAGATATAGACGAACAGAAATTAAAAGTTCTTGCAGAGGAAAGTATAAACAAGGGGTATACGGTTCCAGGGGTACAGAAGAAATTGTCGTTACACCTGCTTTCTGAACCAAGTAATCCAAGACTTACATTGGTAAACTACCCAACAGGATATATACTTAAACCTCAGGTTGATCAATTTAAAGCGATGCCTGAAGCGGAGCAGCTTGTGATGTCTATGGCTGATATGATAGGAATTTCAACGGTGCCGCATGCATTGATCAAAGGAAATGGGCAGATGGCATATATTACTAAAAGAGTGGATAGGATATTCGAGAAAACAACTGTTGAAATGCTTGCAATGGAAGATTTCTGTCAGTTGGACTATCGTCTTACACAGGACAAATACAAAGGTTCATACGAGCGATGTGCAAAGATCATAGAAAAATATTCAAGTCGTGTAGGTCTGGATATGGCAGAATTCTATATGAGAATTGTATTTTCTTTCGTGACTGGCAATTCCGATATGCATTTGAAGAATTTTTCGCTTATTGAAACAGAGGTGGGAAGCGGAGATTATGTTCTCTCACCAGCCTATGATCTGCTGCCGGTAAATGTTATCATGCCTGAGGATACAGAGCAATTGGCGATACCGATGAATGGAAAAAAGAGAAATGTGAGAAGAAAAGATTTCTTTATATTTGCTGACGAATGTGGTTTAAGTCGGATATCAGCGGAGAAGATGATAAATTTGGTAGTTAAAAATAAGGATAAAATGAAAAAGATGTGTGACGAATCTTATATACCTGAAAAAATGAAATCAGACTTCAATCATTTGATTGAGGAAAGAATGGTGATTTTGGCAGATTGATAAAAATATAATATAATACGAAATCCCAGAAGTTACTTACTATCGAAATGTGATTCGAAATGTGACTTCTGGGATTTTTGTTGACTGACATAAGATAGTCCTGTAAAATATTTATTGTGAGACAGGGAGTATCACAATGTAATTTTGGAGTGTAAAGTAATATATGAGAGATCCGGAAAAACTAAAAGAGGAAATGGATGAGCGCAATAGAAAGATCCTTGACGTTGCATTTGAGCTGTTCGTAGACAAGAAGATAGAGGCGGTGAGCATGGGAGATATCGCAAGGGCTGCCGACGTGGGAAGGGCTACATTGTTCAGGTACTATCCAAGTAAGCTTGAGCTGGTCATAGCGGTATGTGCTGATCAGTGGAAGAGATACCTGGATGGCCTGGACGCGAGAAGACCTATATCGTCTGTACATGACATACCAGCCATAGACAGACTGATATTCACCATGGACAGCTACATAGATATGTATCAGAACCACAAGGCGTTGCTGAAGTACAACGATAACTTCAATTATTATGTAACCCATGAGGGCAAGAACAATGATCAGCTTGTAGATTTCCACAGCTCACTGTATTCGGTGGACACCAGACTTCACATGATGTACGAGAAGGCGAAGGTGGACAGAACTATACGGACTGACATACCGGAATCAGAATTCATGCGTGTCACCGTCCACTCCATGATGACGGCCTGCGCCCACTATGCGGAGGGCTTCATATGGGGATCGGACGACAACAAGGACTACACAGACGAGCTTATAATGATCAAGGAAATGATACTTGATTACGCAACTAAAGGGATAAAATAACAGAGTTAAATAGAAGCGGAGGAATGATATGAGAAAGGGATTAATATTTAAGAAGGGAATTATAATTGCGCTTGCTGCAGCGGTGGTTATGTCGCCTGCGCCGGTGATGGGTGTAAGCGGCTGGGGAGTGACGAATGCTAAGGCAGAGGAGACTACAACGGAAAAAATACCCGAATATTTATTGATGGGCTCAACACGTCTTATTGATAATGGGGAATTTCAAGATGATGGAGTTTCTGGTAATGATGACACGATATATCAGGGAACCAATTGGTACTATGACATCACGAGGAATCAGCTTGTACTGGAAAATGCGTATATTTCTGGAAACATTACGATTCAGAACGGTGATCTTTCGATTATGTTATCCGGAACAAATACTATGAGATCAGATATGGTGATTCAAAGTATTTTAACAGAAAGCGGAATTGTGCCTACATTAGAAATAAATGGTAACAATCAGAATGAAAGTCTAAGTTGTGGAAAAATCAGTGCAGATGACTTAGGCTCAAATAATAATAATATAAAAATTATAGGAGCAACGCTGGAGACTTCCCAAATTGAATGTAGCGGCAGCTTAACGATTGAAAATAGCCATGTGGTAGCAAATGAGGAGGATCATTCAAACGTAATTAGTGGTGATAAAATTAATATAGTAGACAGTTATGTTGAAGCGAAAGCAACAACAGAACGATACGAAGGTGAGGTAATTAGATCAAATCAACAAATTAATGTATCAGGAAGCCAGATCGTGGTTAGCCGTGCTTTAGCCAGTCAAGAACCTGTATTAAGTGATTGTGACTTCAGCAACTCTGTCATCACAAAGCAATGGAACGACATTGAGACCGGTGATGATGTAACGAAAACATATGTATATGGTAAAGCCGCTTTAAAAGAAGATTTAACGATTGCAAGTGGAGAAAGCATAGAATTTGAGAGTAGTGCAAGCATCACCAATCTGGACAAGCTTATTGTTGAAGATGGAGCCACAATTCTGGTAGATGGAGCTGAACACAAACATAATACAAACGGTGATATTACATACATTTGGCAAGATGACAAAGAACATACAAAAGGAGTAGCATGCAAAGACTGTCCGATCGGATATGCGACTAAAGAGACGGAAGCACACAATTATAATTCGCAGGGATTTTGTACAGATTGCGACGCATATCAGCCGGCGGTGCTCACTACGGACAAGTATGATATCGACAATGATGATAGTAAGGACAAGGTGTATGAGATTGGAAATGCAGGTGAACTGTATTGGTTTAGCGATAAAGTGCTCAATAACAACGATACATACGGAAAAATAAATGTAGTTCTTACAGATGATATTGTTGTAAATGAAAATGTTCTGAAATCAGATGGCACACTAAATGAAGGAACGTATAGAGACTGGATACCTATCGGAACATTTTATTACGGAAAAAACCATGTGCCATTTGCTGCTCCATACAATGGCAAATTTGACGGGCAAAACCACACGATCAGCGGCTTATATTTAAAAAAGGACGATGATCGGTCTATAGGTTTGTTCGGCTGTATTGAAGATGGCAAGATTTACAATGTAAGTATTTTAGATTCATATTTCAGTGGCGCTACCGATGTTGGAGGTATATGCGGAAAGAGCCACCTTGGAACGGTCGTAAACTGCCATAATGCAGGCACCATCAATGGGACAACCGGTAATTCTCATTTGGGGATTGGTGGTATATGCGGAAGTACTTACAGAGGAACGATTTCTGACTGTGATAATACAGGTGTGGTTAATGGTGATACTTATGTAGGCGGTATATGCGGTGATAGTACAAGCCCGATCACACGTTGTTATAACACAGGTAATGTGAGCGGCGTTTATAGAGTTGCCGGGATATGTGGAAATAGTGGTTCTGGCGGTTATGCCAGCAATATCACAAACTGCAGTAATTCTGGCGATATCCGTGGATCAGGAACATATATAGGCGGTATCTGCGGGGCTAATTTTAGCGGAATATCATACTGCAACAGTACGGGTACGGTTGCTGGAAGTGGTGATAAGATTGGAGGTATATGTGGAGATGATATTGATGGCAAGGGTGATATCAAAAATTGCTATTATGATAGTTCCGTTTATACCGGGGATTCGATCGGCGATAAGTATGCATATGGTGATATTACCGGAAAATACGAAAATGTAGAGGGTAAAACAACAGAACAATATAAGAGCGGCGAGGTCGCATATCTTTTGCAGGACGGTCAGACAGAAGAAATCTGGGGACAGACAGTCGGAACAGACACATATCCTGTATTACACGGCGCAAAGGTATATAAAAACAATGTATATGCTCATTGTAACGATTTGTCGGATGTTGTTTCTGTGATATATAACAACGACGATAAACCTGTATACGGAGACCATGATTTTGTATACGGAGAATGTATTTATTGTGAAGAAAAAGCTGCTGCAACTGTCACGATTAACGAAACTACCACTTATTACCAGTCTCTACAGGATGCGATTGATTATGCTGAAAAGATGTCTGGATCTGTCGTCACTGCAGTGAATGATATGAATGATGGAAGACTCAATGTAGATAGTTCTGAAGCAGATTTCACTATAGATATTAATGGGTATGTTTTTTCAAGTGGAATTGCCATTAAAGAAGGAAAAATAACAATAACAGATTCCCGAACAGGTGGCGACATCGTAGATGAAATTGAAACATATGATAATTCAACATTAACAATAGGAGATGTTAGGATTTCCGGTGACATACTTTCAATGGGTAATCTGATTTTAAATGGAGGAGATTTAAATTTAATAATTCAGGAAAGCCGTAAAAAAATTTATTTTAACAATAGTGATATAAAAATCAGCGAAGGTATACGGTTATACGGCGATGTAAGTCCTGATGTATTGGTTGTGAATGCCGAACCACATAATATTATTCCAATTATTTTAAATGAAAATCTTGTAAATTTGGATAATACATATGCTGTCGCAGGAGCTGGAATTACACTTCAAAAAGATTGGTTCGCTATATCGTCAACACATTGTGAGCTTGATCTTACGGCTGATATACGTGATAACAAGCTCAAAGCTACAGCGATGCTTAACGATAGGATTAAAGTTGAATTTGAAAAAAATGAGGCTTTTTCTTACTCCGGAAATGAATTAAGGCCATCTGTAAATGTATATTATAACAGACATAGGTTAGATTCTATTCAGATGAACGAGGGAAGCGATTACACATTAAGCTATGCCGACAACACTAATGCCGGAACGGCAACTATAACTTTAACTGGAATCGGGAATTTCTCAGGAACAAAGAATGTCACATTTACCATTGAGTCAAAGAAGATCGACAGTCCAGCATTTGACGGACTTAAGTCTGAGTACACATACACAGGACAGAAGATAGAGCCTGAATTTACACTTATGGACGGCGATACCGTCATTCCGTCAAGCCAGTATGAAGTTTCATACAGTGACAACACAGAGGTTGGAACAGCAAAAGTAACCATCATTGGTGTCGCTGGTGGAAATTACGATATAAACTGTAAGGCTGAATTTGATATAGTTAAAATTGATATAGTTATAAGTGAACTTCCGATGGCAGATAATGTAAGCTATGATCCGCTTAAAACTTTAGGTGCTATAACCCTTTCTGGTGGGGATGTACTTGATCCTTCAGGAAAAAGCATTCCTGGAAGCTGGAGCTGGGGTGATGATTCTATAGTTCCTGCGGTGGACGTTAAAGACTATGAAGTCTTATTTACTCCGGATGATCAGGCACATTACAACCAGGTGAGGGGAACTATTCAGGTAAATGTCTCAAAGGCCGATGTAGACGTGGTTGAATTACCGTCAGCAAGTGGAATAACATATGGTGACGATCTTGCAAAGTCTGTCATATCTGGAGGAACTGTATACTTTAATGGCATTGATGTAGTCAAGGTTCCCGGAACATTTGCATGGAAGGATAGTTCTATAAAGCCTGTTGTGGCTGACAGCAACAAGACACTGTATGATGTTGTATTCACTCCAGCTGACAGCGTAAATTACAACAGTGTTGAGACTCAAATAACGATAAGTGTGAGCAAGGCTGCACTTCCAAATATGTTAATGAGTGTCGATAATTCTTACAAGACAGTTGGAAGTATAGCACTTCCGGGAGAATGGATATGGCTTGATACAGACGCTGAGACAGTGATAAAGGCTGGCGGATATGTGGTGGCAACTGCAGTATACGCAGGTGACGACAAAGACAACTACAATAGAACAGAGCTCAAGGTAACGATATACAGAGCACCTTGTTCAGAGGGAAAGACTGTTAAATATACCGGAGATGGAGAACATGCTCCTACATGCACAAAGGCTGGAAATGGACATACGGAGTGCTCGATCTGCGGTGATGTCATGAGTACAAATGTATCTGTACAGGCACTTGGACATACATGGAATTCAGGCAAGGTAACAAAGAAACCTACATACACTGCAACTGGTGTGAAGACATTCACGTGTACCGTGTGCAAAGCAACTAAAACCGGAAGCATTGCCAAACTTGCAACCACTGATATAAGTAAAAAGGCAAGCAAGATCACGGTTTCAGGAATAGAGAACAAGATCTACAATGGAAAGGCGCATACCCAGAAGTCTCTTGTTGTAAAGGCTGGCGCAAAGACACTTAGACTGAACAAGGATTACACTGTCACCTACAGCAAGAACAAAGCGGTGGGCAAGGCGAGTGTGATAATACGTGGTAAGAATGCATATTCAGGAAAGATAACAAAGACATTTACCATAGTTAAGGCTGCCAAGGGAAAGACATATACGGTTGGAAAGTTTAAGTATACAATAACCGGAGCCAAAGCTGATGGTACTGGAACAGTTGCAATTTCGGGAACAACATACACAAGATCAGATAAGAAATTTGCATCTTTGACTATCTCAGACGCTGTCGTTATAGGCGGTGTGAAGTTTAAGATAACGTCTGTCGGTGCAAATGCATTTAGCAGATATTCTATGCTGACAAGTGTTGTTATCGGAAATAATGTGACAAGCATTGGCAGCAATGCATTTGTATCGTGCAAAAACCTGAAGAAGGTGACAATAAAGTCAACTAAGCTCAAGGGCGTTGGTGCAAAAGCCTTCAGTGGAACATACAGCAAGGTTACATTTGTTCTGCCAAAGAGTAAAGCTGCTTCATACAAGAAACTCATAAAGAATGGCAGTCCTTCAGCAAATGCAATCTATAAATAATATAACTTTGGAGTGTAAAGTAATATATGAGAGATCCGGAAAAACTTAAAGAGGAAATGGACGAGCGTAATAGAAAGATCCTTGATGTTGCATTTGAGCTGTTCGTAGACAAGAAGATAGAGGCGGTGAGTATGGGAGATATCGCAAGGGCTACCGACGTGGGAAGGGCTACATTGTTCAGGTACTATCCAAGTAAGCTTGAGCTGGTCATAGCGGTATGTGCTGATCAGTGGAAGAGATACCTGGATGGCCTGGACGCGAGAAGACCTATATCGTCTGTACATGACATACCAGCCATAGACAGACTGATATTCACCATGGACAGCTACATAGATATGTATCAGAACCACAAGGCGTTGCTGAAGTACAACGATAACTTCAACTACTATGTGACACATGAGGGCAAGAACAATGATCAGCTTGTATACGGACTGACATACCGGAAGCAGAATTCATGCGTGTCACCGTCCACTCCATGATGACGGCCTGCGCTCATTATGCGGAGGGCTTCATATGGGGATCGGACGACAACAAGGACTACACGGACGAGCTGATAATGATTAAGGAAATGATACTTGATTACGCAACAAAAGGGATAAAGTAACAGAATTCACAGGAGAGACTGTTATGGAAATGGAGGTATGGAATGAGAAAAGAAATACTATTTAAGAAGGGAATTATAACAGCACTTACGGTGGCGATGGTTACGTCGCTGGCGCCTGTGATCGGGGCAGGTGGCTTAAAAACAATCACTGCGAAAGCTGAAGGAACAGAATCGCACAACTATAATTCACAGGGTTTTTGTACAGAATGTGATGCTTACCAGTCGGCGGTGCTCACTACAGACAAGTATGATATTGACGATGATAATAGCAAGGACGATGTGTACGAGATTGGAAATGCAGGTCAGCTTTTCTGGTTTGCAGGACTTGTAAACGGCACTCTTGATGGAGTTGAACAAAACACATTAGCCAATGCAATTCTGACAGCCAACATCACAGTAAATGAAAATCTTCTTGATTCCTTACAATACGATACAGAGGGCAACGTTTCCAACGGAAGTGATTTTATAACCTGGACACCGATTGCAGATTGGATGGGAAATCGTACAACACAGTATTCAGGAACGTTTGACGGAAATAATAAAACCGTAAGTGGTTTGTACTTTAATGGTGATTCAACATGTATTGGATTATTCGGAAGTTCAGAATCCGATGGCAACATAAAAAATGTTGGAGTCGTTGATTCCTATTTCAAAGGGAATGATCATGTGGGCGGTGTGTGCGGAAACAATGCTGGCACAATCACAAACTGTTATAATGCAGGGAATCTTACCGCTATTGAGTCATCTGCTACTGTAGGCGGTATATGTGGATATAATAATGGTGGCACAGTCACAAACTGTTATAACACAGGAACTGTTACCGCTACCGGCTCAGTAGCTTCTGTAGGTGGTGTGTGTGGCTGTAGTATTGCACCAATTTCAAACTGTTATAACATAGGAACCGTTACTGCTACTAGCTTATCTGCTGATATAAGCGGTATATGTGGATACTATTTTGGGCCAATCAAAAATTGCTATTACCTCGCAGACACAGAAGATGAAAATGGCGGCAAAACCACCGCACAATTCGCCAGCGGTGAAATTGCGTATCTCCTGTCACAGGGCTGCTCAACCGGAGAAGGTGATGCCACTGTGACTTACGATGGCTCCATCTGGGGACAGACCATCGGAACAGACACATATCCTTTATTACATGGTGAAAAAGTATATAAGAACATAACTTATTTGGGCTGTAACGATTTGTCTGACGTTGTCTCGGTTGCATATAGCAATGAAGATAAGACAACTTATGGAGATCATGACTATGTTGACGGAGTGTGCAGATACTGCGACGAAGAAGCATTGGCATCTGTAACAAGTGGTGAGATTATCACATACTATCCATCACTTCAGGATGCGATAGATTATGCCGAAAACATACCTGACAGTGTTGTTGCTGTGATTGCAGATACAGATAATAGTAATTTCTACGTAAACAATCCTGATTCTGATTTTACCATTGATATAAATGGAAATAATGTAGGAAGTATTGTAGCAAACAACGGAAAAATATCAATAATTGATTCAAAAACGAACGGTGAAATATGGGGCGGCTTAACAGTAAATAGTGATTCAATAGTAACGCTTGGTGATGTGAAGATACTAGATCTTACAAAGGTCTATGGACAACTGATATTAAATGGTGGAGATTTAGCGTACGTATATCTATATGAAAACAATGCGAAAGTATTCTTTAACAATAGTGATATAAAAATCAATAATTGTATATATTGGCATGATGAATATTTTGAAGGAGTTATTATAAATGCTGAACCTCATAATATTATCCCAATTATTCCAAATTGGTCTAGACTTGAAGCAAATCCCCCACTTGTCGGGGCCGGAGATAATATTACATTGGATGTAGAGTGGTTCGATATATCGTCAGGAACCGTGGAACTTGATATGACATCCAGGATAGAAGATAATAAACTTATAATTGGAGCGTTGATCAATGATAAAGTGAAGACCGAATTTGATGAAGGCGAAACGTTTACTTATTCTGGCGCTGAATTAAAACCAACTGTTAGGGTATATATCAATAGGGGTGTACAGGCCGATGAACAATTAATAGAAAACACGGACTACACTGTAACTTATTCCGACAACATCAATGCCGGCACAGCAACTGCAACCATAACAGGAATCGGCGCTTACTCAGGATCAAAGAATGTCACATTTACCATCGAGCCAAAGAAGATTGACAGTCCAACATTTGACGGACTTAAGTCTGAGTACACATACACAGGACAGGCGATCGAGCCTGAGTTTACACTCATGGACGGCGATACAGTCATTCCATCAAGCGAGTATGAAGTCATATACAGTGATAACACAGAAGTTGGAACAGCTACAGTAACCATCAAAGATGCCTCCGGCGGAAATTACGAGGTGAATTGTAAGGCTGAATTCAATATAGTTAAAATTGATACAGTTATTATAAATGAACTTCCAGTGGCAGATGCTGTAAGCTATGATCCAAATAAAACTTTAGGAGCTATATAAACCTTTCTGGTGGAAATGTACTTGACCCTTCAGGGAAAAACGTACCAGGAAGCTGGAGCTGGGCAGATACCTCAGTAGTACCGACAGTGGACAATTCAGGTTATGATGTTGTATTTACCCCTGATGAACAGGAACATTACAATCCGGTCAGTGGAACTGTTCAGGTAAATGTCTCAAAGGCTGATGTAAACGTAGTTGATTTGCCAGTGGCAAGCGCAATAACATATGGCGACGATCTTGCAAAAGCTGTTATATCTGGAGGAAGAGTGTCCTTTGATGGTATTGATCAGGTTGAGATACCGGGAACATTTGCATGGAAAGATGAATCCATAAAGCCATTTGTATCTGACAGCGATAAGACACTATACACCGTTGTATTTACTCCGGCTGACAGTGTGAATTACAACACTGCAGAAGCTGAGATTACGGTAAATGTGAGCAAGGCTACAATGCCGAATCTGCTGTTAAGTGTAGATAATACAAATAAGACAGTTGGAAGTATTGCACTTCCGGGAGACTGGACATGGCTTGATGCGGATGCTAAGACTGCGATAAAGGCAGGCGGATCAGTGGAGGCAACCGCTGTATACGTTGGCGATGACAAGGAAAATTATGACAGCACAGAGCTGAAGATAACCATCTACAGAGCGGCATGTTCAGAGGGCAAGACTGTAAAGTATACACTAAAAGGAGAGAAGGCACCAACCTGCACAAAGGCAGGAACAGGACATACAGAGTGCTCAGTCTGCGGCGATGTCATGAGCACAGGTGTGTGTGTAAAGGAACTTGGACATAAGTGGAATTCCGGCAGGGTAACAAAGAAACCTACATACACAGCAGCCGGTGTGAGGACATACACATGTACCGTGTGCAAGGCTGCGAAAACAGCAAGTATTGCCAAACTTGCAACAACTGATATAAGCAAAAAGACAAGCAAGATCACGGTTTCCGGAATAGAGAACAAGATCTACAATGGAAGAGCGCACACCCAGAGATCGCTTGTTGTCAAGGCTGGCACAAAGACGCTCAGACTGAACAAGGATTACACTGTCACCTACAGCAAGAACAAAGCGGTGGGCAAGGCAAGTGTGACAATATGTGGTAAGAATGCATATTCTGGTAAAATAACAAAGACATTTGCCATAGTAAAGGCTGCTAAGGGAAAGACATATACAGTTGGAAAGTTCAGGTACACAATAACCGGAGCAAAGGCAGACGGTACAGGAACAGTTGCAATTGCCGGAACAACGTACTCAAGGTCAGATAAAAGATTTGCATCACTGACCATCGCAGACACTGTAGTTATAGGTGATGTAAGGTTTAAGATAACATCTGTAAGCGCAAATGCATTCAGCAGATACACTGCTCTTAAGAATGTCACTATCGGCAACAATGTGACAAGCATAGGGGCAAACGCATTTTTATCATGCAAAAACCTTAAGAAGATGACGATAAAGTCAGCTAAGCTCAAGAGCGTTGGCGCAAAAGCCTTCAGTGGAACATACAGCAAAATTACATTTGCAGTACCTAGGAATAAGGCCACAGCATACAAGAAACTGATAAAGAAGGGCAGTCCTTCTGCGAAAGCAATCTATAAATAACAAATATATAAATTGCCTGTAAAAACAAGACTTTCAGAACTCTTGTACATGCAGCGTATTCGCCATTTTCGATACGCCGCATGTATACAGAAGTCTGGAAGTCTTTTTATATGTCAAGGACAATAGCATATTTTCTCAGCCAGTGATCAATCTGAAGAAGATATGCCATCATCTGAGGTCCTGCCATGAGCTGACCGAACCACGGCCTGCCGTAATCCTTTGGCGCATTTATGAAACTTTTCACATATTCTCTGTCGATGAGAGGCAGAAGAGGACTTTCCGGATCATTTAGCACGCAGAGAAGCCTCTTTGCAAGCTCCTGTTCATAATGAGGGTCATATGACTTTGGATAAGGGCTTTTCTTTCTGTACATGATTTCGTGCGGAACATAATCCTTCATGGCCTCTCTGAGAAGCTTTTTCTCACAGCCTTCGGAATATTTGTACTCCCATGGAACATTGAACACATAATCAAGTATTCGTGGATCTGCAAATGGAACTCTCGCCTCAAGTCCGCTTGCCATGCTTGTTCTGTCCATTCGGTCAAGCAATGTCTGCATGAACATCCTGATATTCAGATAAGATATCTGCCTGCGCCGCTTTTCTGTATCGGATTCCCCCGGAAGAAGATTGATCTCGGACAGGAGAGAATTGTATAGTGATGACACATATCCCGGTATATCAAGACTATCTATGATGTCCGGCGACAGTACTGAGAGCCTTGGCGACAGATCCTTCATCCATGGGAATGTATCAGATGAAAGCAGTTCTTCTCTGTAGAACCATGGGTATCCTCCAAATATCTCATCCGCGCATTCCCCTGTTAGTACAACTTTGTATTCCTTTGCCACCAATGAACAGAAGTACAGAAGTGATGAATCCACGTCCGCCATGGTCGGCATATCCCTTGATTCCACGGAAGTATACAGATAGTCTGCAAGATCACTGTAATTGCAGGTGAGATATGTGTGGTCTGAACCTATGTGGGCTACCATCATATCTACATATGGTCGATCCTGCTCCGGCTGGAATGCATTTGACTTGAAATATTTAGAATTATCTTTGAAATCAAATGAGAAAGTGTGCAGCTTTTTCCCTTGCTCCCTGAGTTTTGCGGCGCATACGCTGCTGACGATTGATGAGTCGATGCCCCCCGAGAGAAATGTACATACAGGCACATCCGATACGATCTGTCTCTCTATACTGTCCTTGACAAGATAACGGACTTTTTCCACAGTGTCTTCATAGCTGTCAGTGTGAGGATTGCTGGTTATGCGGTAATATGTGAAGTCTGTCATTCCGTAGGGTGAGAATTTCATGAAATGTCCCGGCTTTACTTCGTCTATATTCTGAAATACTCCACAGCCTGGAGTCTTGGACGGCCCGATTCCGAACACCTCACATAGTCCCCGTGCATCAATGACAGGCCTTATACCTGGATAGTAGAGCAGTCCTTTGATCTCTGAGGCGAAGACAAGTGTTCCGTCATCAGTTACTGAGTAGTACAGCGGCTTCACACCGAAGTGATCCCTGTACAGATATATGGTCTGGATATGTTCGTCATATATCGCAAATGCAAATATTCCGTTCAGCCTGTGAACAAAATCGGGACCGAAGTGAAGAAAACAGTTGAGAATAACCTCTGTGTCCGAAGTTGTATCAAATGTATATCCAAGGGCGAGCAGCTCCGATTTCAGTTCCTTTGTGTTGTAGATCTCGCCGTTGTACACTATGTATATAGTATTTTCGCCGATGACCTTTTTCATAGGCTGTTCGCCTCTTGCTACGTCACGTATGGAAAGTCTTGTGTGTGCCATTCCACAGTGCGATGACAGCACTGTATTTTGTGCATCCGGACCTCTGTGAGCAAGTGCCTTATTCATGTCGGTCAATATGTATGAGTATCGTTCATGTTCGGTATTGAAAATCCTGTTGGAGTTATAGAATCCTGCGATGGAACACATATATTTACCTCTTTTTGTGGTATCTATATATTATATTGGGGAGTTGATTTTATAGAACTTTTATATAATACTATAAGTTTGATGCAAGATATGTTAAGTATTGATATAATGTATCATATTTGTTTTCGGTGAGTATGAACACAAAATCGGCAATAAGCATCATGACATTTGAACCTACAAAATATTGATAATAGAAAGAGAAATACTGCAATGAAAAACACTTTAATAAAGACTAACAAAAAATACCTTCCGGGACTTTTAAACATCGCGGTTCCAATCATGCTGAGCAATCTTATATCGCAGCTTCAGATGCTTATAGACAGAATATTTTTAGGACACGTAAACAGCATGTACATGAGCGCACTTGGCAATGTGACTTCACCGATGTGGACCACCATGTCGTTCTGTTTCTCCATCGTGACAGGAGCGTCTATACTGATAAGTCAGGGTGTTGGTGCAGGAGATACCGAACACATAGAGGAATACTCCGGTGCCATGGTGAAATACAATAATATCATACCGATACTGTTATTTTTCTTCTGGACATTCTGCGCTGAATTTGTATTCAGACTCATGGGTGTGTCAGATGGCCTGATGCCGATGTGTCTTGATTATTCCAGGTATTATGCGCCCGTATTTCTGATAACAGGACTTGGCGGTACTTTCAGTGTAATACTTCAGACGTCTAATTATACAAAGCCGCTTGTCATATATGGAATAATAAGGTCGGGAGTCAATATATTCCTCGACTGGATCATGATATTTGGAAGATTCGGACTTCCGGCCATGGGGATAAAGGGTGCAGCCATAGCGACTACAATAGCGGAGTACTCTGGACTTATATTTGCAGTGATATTCGTGGTATCAAGCAAGAAACTTAACACTAAACCATCTATGAAATGGGTAGTAAAGGCACATATAAAGCCGTATCTTTTGTCGGCAAAGCTGGGAGTGAACACAGCTCTTGAGGATTTTGCATGGAATCTTGGCAATCTGCTGCTTATAAGGATTCTCAACGCCATAAATGAGATGGCTGCCGGAATTTATTCCATCATATTCAGTGTTGAAGTCCTGGCGGTTGTCATCATTGGAGCGATAGGAAACGGTACAATGACACTAACCGGTGAGGCAAAAGGAAACAATGATCTGGGTAAATACAAGGGTGTATGTGTCTGTGCGTATGGCTTGTGTATAGTAGTTGGAATCATCACACTCGGTGTCTGTCTTGCGTTTCCACAGCAGATCATATCACTTTTCACCAACGACAAGAGTATAATTGCATCGTGTGGGATATATCTGATCTTTATCAGCATCAATCTTTTCGCAAAATCAGCAAACATAGTTGTTGGCAATGCGATCAGGGGCAGTGGCAACACGATATGGATGCTCATAACACAGCTGTTTGGCACGTTGTGGGTGGTTTCTGTGGCACTTTTGTTCGTGTTTGTCCTTAAGCTTGGAATAGCCGGAGTTTTCCTTGCAGTCATAGTGGACGAGATTGTGAGAGCATTTATCAATCTCGGTAAATATCTGAGGATAGTGAAGAACTGGGGAAGCACAGACTGGGATAAGAAGACTGAATTAGCTAAACAGTGAGTGCTACATTTAGTGGTATATATAATTTAGAATAGGTGTATCAGAAAATAAAGTCTTATATGAAAGGGGAATATGATTTGATTTTAGAAACTAATAGATTAATATTACGTCACTGGCAGGAGAGTGACGTAGATATATTATTTGAATATGCAAGTGACCCTGATGTGGGACCTATAGCTGGCTGGCCTGTGCATGAGAGCAGGGAATATAGCCTTGATGTGATACGGAATGTATTTAATGGACCGGAGTGTTACGCAGTGTGTCTGAAGGACTGCGGTCTGGTTGTCGGAGCCATTGAATTACTGTTAAACGGAAGGACAGATATGACAGACCGCGATGACGAATGTGAGCTTGGATACTGGATAGGAAAGCCTCACTGGGGCAACGAATACGCACCGGAGGCGGCTGGGAGGCTTATAGAACATGGATTCCTTGATCTGGGCATGAGAACGATATGGTGCGGTTACTACGATGGCAATTCCAAGTCCCGCATAGTACAGGAAAAGCTCGGATTTGTGTTTCATCATACCTGTGATGAAGTGGATGTGCCTCTTTTGAATGAAGTCCGGATAGGACATACAAATATTATGACGAGAAAACATTGGCTGTCTGAAAAGATGAATAATTCACTGTATGATCAGCTGGCCAGGGATTATTGCTGTGATGCGGCCGATATATATTCCAGTGACAATATATTTTCTGAATACAGACAGATAGAAGGACAAAGACGGTTCAAAGGACAGGAAAAGTGCCCACTCAAAATAGCTGTGGTAAATGGCAAGCTGCTATTTACCGGTCGTAGAGAGATTGTAGAAGAATGCAGAAAACGCTATGAGAATGCATCTGGCAAATGGTTCATGGATATAGAGAAATTTCGTGAGCTTGACAGTATTCTTTCCAGATACGGATGTAAATTGAAATCTGCTCACCCATTTTACCTTCCGACGGAACTGAGCGAACAGGCAGTGAGAAAAGATACTACAGATAAAACTGTTGATTCGATGATAAAAGAAGATTTTAACCTTGTCAGGTATACGGGGGATGAGATCCTGCAATTCAAAGGAGATGACAGGTGGTGTGAAGCTTTCTGCTTTGATGATAACACACCTGATGTACTTGCTGTGGCAGCTGTATCAGATGGTGAGATTATTGGTATGGCTGGCGCAAGCGCTGACAGTGACGACTTCTGGCAGATTGGTATAAATGTTGTTCAAGATGCTGAGGGAAGACATGTGGGTACATCGCTGGTATCTGAACTCACTATGGATATACTCAGATGTGGCAGGATACCATATTATGGCACTGGCATGTCCCATATAGCCTCCCAGAGAGTTGCCGCTGCGGCAGGTTATGATGTGTTCTGGTTTGAACTGCTGACGGGCAAGTAAAAGAATCGTTGACACATCTTCATGTTAATGATAAAATAATCACATCTAAGGGTCGTAAAACGACCGGGAAATAGTCAAATGCTATGACGAGGAGGAGTACATGCATCCCCCCGATCAACAGAGAGAAGACGGTGGTGAGAGTCTTCATCAGGAATGTGTGGAAGGTAGCCTTCGAGCAGTGGATTGAAAGATTGCAGCATACATATTTGTCGGCTGTTGTCGAGTAGGTTTCAACGGTTTTCCCCGTTACAGGAATAAGATATTAATAATGATTACAGTGATAATTTATTATAGTATCTGATAAGTGCAGACATTTGTCTGAATTTAGGTGGTACCACGGATATGAATATATTCGCCCTAAGCGTAAAACAGTTGCGCTTAGGGCTTTTTCTATGCATGGGGTGCATATATACATCCCAAGGCGTAAGTTTAGATTATCATGAACTTTACAGGAGGTATAAGATATGGAGATCAATGGAGCAAAGATGTTTGTAAAAGCGTTGCAGGAAGAGGGGGTAGACACTCTGTTCGCATACCCTGGTGGAACGGCGATAGACCTGTTTGATGCGTTGTATGATGCAGAAGGTATCGATATGATACTTCCAAGACACGAGCAGGCGCTTGTCCACGCAGCAGATGGATATGCACGTTCAACAGGAAGAGTTGGAGTGTGTCTGGTAACAAGTGGTCCGGGTGCGACAAACCTTGTAACGGGAATTGCCACAGCCAACTACGACAGCGTGCCACTGGTATGTTTTACAGGACAGGTTCCAATGAATCTTATTGGAAATGATGCTTTTCAGGAGGTTGATATAGTTGGAATCACAAGAAGCATATGTAAGTATGCAGTCACAGTAAGAAAGAGAGAAGATCTTGCAAGGATCATTAAAAATGCTTTTTACATAGCAAGAACCGGAAAGCCAGGTCCTGTAGTTGTTGATATTCCTAAGGATATACAGCTTGCCATGGGAAGTGACGAGTATCCTACAGAAGTAAATATCAGAGGTTACAAGCCTTCAGAGGGTGTACATGTTGGACAGATCAAGCGAGCCCTTGCGGAGCTTAAGAATGCAAAGAAGCCTGTGTTCCTCTGCGGCGGCGGAGTCAATATCGCACATGCGAGAAAAGAAATGCAGGAGCTTGCAGAGAAGACCGGTATACCTGTAGTTACTACAATTATGGGTAAGGGTGCTATTCCTACTGACCATCCACTCTATGTCGGTAACATCGGTATGCATGGTAACATGGCATCCAACAAGGCTATCATGGAGAGCGATGTACTTTTCTCCATCGGATGTAGATTTAACGACCGAATAACAGGTACTATAGATACATTTGCCAAGAATGCCAAGATCATACATGTTGATATAGATGCAGCGTCCATATCAAGAAATATAAAGGTAGATATACCTATCGTTGCTGATGCCAAGGTTGCCATATCCAAGATGCTTGAATATGCAGAACCTCTTGATATCAAAGGCTGGGTGGATGACATTATGAATGTCAAGGCTGAGTATCCTATCAACATGAACAGATATGATGGTGTGACCCCTGAGGCTATCATCAGAACCATAAACGATATGTACAGCAATCTCATCGTTACAACTGATGTTGGACAGAATCAGCTCTGGACAACGCAGTACATTGATATAGACGAGAACAAACAGCTCTTAACTTCTGGAGGTCTTGGAACCATGGGTTATGGATTTCCTGCTGCCATAGGCGCAAAGCTTGGCAACATGGATAAAGATGTTATCTGTATATCCGGAGACGGCGGAGTCCAGATGAACATTCAGGAGATGGCTACAGCTGTTGCGCTTGAGCTTCCTGTTACCCTCTGTATACTGAACAACGGCTATCTCGGCAATGTACGCCAGTGGCAGGAGCTGTTCTTCAATAAGAGATACAGCAGTACATGTCTCAGATACAGAAGAAGATGCAACAGAGACTGTCAGAATCCGGATAAATGCTGTCCAAAGTATTCTCCTGACTTTGTAAAACTGGCAGAGAGCTATGATGCAAAGGGCATCAGAGTTACAAAGCCTGAGGAAATCAGGCCGGCATTTGAGGCTGCCAGGGCAAATACAAACGGACCTACAGTTATAGAATTCTTCATCGATCCTACGGCCAACGTATTTCCTATGGTTCCGGGTGGAAAGTCACTGAATGACATGATACTTGACTGCTGATATTGATAAATTGATTTTATATTGGTAATAGAATGTACATATATAGATTTGTATATTATCCAGATGAAAGGGGTATATAGAATGAGCGTAAAGAAGAGATGGATATGCCTGTTCGTAGAGAATGAGGTAGGTGTACTTGCAAGAATTTCAGGTTTGTTTTCAAGCAAATCATACAATATAGATACTATAACCGTTGGAGTAACCGAGGATGAGACAATATCCAGAATGACCATCGGTTTCACCAGTGATGACAGGACATTTGAGCAGGTGAAAAAACAGCTCAATAGAAGTGTGGAGGTTATCAAGGTCGTCGACTACACAGATATTGCAATCCACAACAACGAGATCTTATATGTCAAGGTCAATAGCTGCTCAAATGAAGATAAGGACGAGGTGTTCCGAATTGCAAATGCATTTGGCTATAAGATAACAGATTATAATAAGAAATCTGTGCTTGTTGAGTGTGTCCAGACGGATGCAAAGAACGACAATGCCATAAAGCTGTTCAAGGAGAGCTTCCCTAACAGGATAGAGGTTGTAAGAGGTGGCAGCGTTGCAGTTGAAGCGATAAGCATGTCGGACAGATAGTACAACCGGCAAATAGCTGTCAAAATGATATTGCTGGTAAAATAGTCTGTAAAAAGATTATGAAAGGATCCGTAAAATAAAATGAAATTTGTAATACAGCGTGTAAATCACGCATCAGTAGAGGTGGATGGCAAAGTGATCGGCAGCATACAGAAAGGTTTTCTGGTTTTTGTCGGAGTATACGATTCGGATACCAAAGAGATTGCTGACAAGATGATAAACAAGCTTGTGAAGATGAGGATATTTGCCGACGAAAATGGCAAGACAAATCTTGACATAAACAGTGTAAACGGCCAACTCCTGATCGTTTCACAGTTTACCTTGTGCGCAGACTGCAGGAAGGGCAACAGACCATCATTTACTGGTGCAGGAGCGCCTGATATGGCCAATGAGATGTATGAGTATATAATTGAAAGATGCCGTGAGTTTGTTCCTGTGGTGGAACATGGAGAATTTGGCGCAGATATGAAAGTGGATCTGTCCAATGATGGGCCATTTACCATATTACTTGACAGTAATGAATTGTAATATATCCATGATTTGCCGAAAAAATTGTAATATATTGGGAAAATTTTATAAAATCCAACAATATTGTTGAAAAAATGAATATTTGTTAATATAATTACAAGTGGAGTTTCTATATGCAAAGGATAATATTATAGAGAGAACTAATACTGAAAAGGAGAACTATACAATGACAAAGGATCAGATTGAATCTAAAACCTTTAAAAAAGGACTTTTTGGATATAATAAGGATGAGGTTAACAGCTTCCTGCGCTCAGTTGCAGAAGATTATGCAGAACTTGAGACAAAGTATGCAGCTCTTGAGTCAGAGAACGAAGTGTCAAAGAAGAACCTTATGGAGAACAGCGTAAAGATTTATGAGCTTGAGAAGCAGCTCGAGCAGGCTGCTCCTGGTTCCAAGAAGGAAGCCAACGCAGCAAATGCTGAGGCTAACAAGATAATAAACGACGCTAAGAAGAAGGCTAACGAGGTTATCGCAAATGCAAAGGCTGAGCTTGCCAAGCTCAAGGAAGAGATGGAGACACTCAAGAGCGGATCAAGTGCAAAGGTTGCTGAGGCTGCAGATAAGGTTGAAGCTGCAGTTGAGGCGGATCCTATAACAAAGCTTAAGATGAAGTCGCAGGGCGGAGATGCACCTCAGAAGCTCAAGATGACACCAAAGGCTGCTCCAGAGGCAGAGCCAAAGCCGGCAGCATTCACAGGTAAGAGTGCTCAGGCTGCTCAGGAGGAAGAAGAGGAAGAACTTATTGTTGGTGAAGTAGAAGAAGGAGTAAAGCGTAATCAGGCACTTATCGGAGATGGCGATGAGGATGCAGACTTCGAGTTCTTATAAAGATTGGGTGTTTATATGACGTATAAAGAATGCGTGGAGTGTATCGACGGCGTTCTCAGTTCTTTGGAATTGGCGGATATTGATGATTGTTGTCTTCAGTTCAATGTTATCGGCAATGATAGTGGGGTGTTCTACATAGATATAAGGGATCATGTTGCTAGATTAACAGAGAATTCGGACAGGGAGTATAAGGTTAAATATGTATTTACAGTTCCAGTTCTTTCAAGACTTTTGAGAAGAGTTGTCGATCCGATGTATGCGTATACTACAAGTAAATATAAGATGATGGGAGATGTGTCTTTGGGAAGATGCATACTCGTCAAACTCTGCGAGGCTTCGGCCTGACAGATAAATAAAGAAAACCGGTGGTATCATGATAGATCCGCCGGTTTTCTTTTGTTGTATAAGCACAGCACGTGTAATTGTATAAGCGCGCAGGCTTAAAATGTATTTTTTACAGAAGATCAGCAACTTCTTTGAGAAGTCTCTCTGTCTTATCCCATCCAAGACAAGGATCTGTGATAGACTTACCATAGCATCCACCATCTACTGGCTGGTTGCCATCCTCAATATAACTCTCAACCATAACACCCTTTACAAGATTCTTGATCTCAGAATCGTAATTCCTGCTGTGGATTATCTCTTTGACAATTCTTGGCTGTTCAATAAATTTCTTGCCAGAATTATTGTGGTTGGCATCAACTATACATGCATGATTTACGAGGTTGAACTTCTTGTATGTGTCAGCAAGGAGCCTGAGATCCTCATAGTGATAATTGGATATAGACTGTCCATGCTTATTCAGTGCACCTCTCAATATACAATGTGTCAAAGGATTTCCGTCTGTATGTGCCTCCCATCCAGAATAGAGGAATGTGTGGTGATGCTGTCCTGCTATACAGGAATTCATCATAACGTTGTAGTCACCACTTGTAGGATTCTTCATACCTACAGGAACATCCATTCCACTTGCGGTAAGTCTGTGCTGCTGATCCTCAACAGAACGTGCGCCTATGGCAACGTAAGAGAGGATATCATCTACATACTGCCAGTTTTCTGAATAAAGCATCTCATCAGCAGCGGTGAGTCCTGTCTCCCTGATAGCTCTTATATGCATTTTTCTGATGGCGTAAAGGCCCTCGAGCATGTCTGATGCCTTTGTAGGATCAGGCTGATGGAGCATTCCTTTGTAACCATCACCAGTAGTTCTTGGCTTGTTAGTATATATACGTGGAATGACCAGTATCTTATCCTTAACTTCATCTGCAACCTTTGCAAGACGATTCTGATAATCGCAAACAGCATCCTCATTATCTGCTGAACAAGGTCCGATGATAAATATAAATCGGTCATCATCGCCTACGAAAATTTTTCTGATCTCTTCATCTCTTCTGGCTTTGATGGCTTTCAACTCGCTTGAAAGAGGGTATAGTTCCTTGATCTCATCGCCAGTTGGTACTCGTTTAACTAATTTCATACTCATGAAACATGTCCTCCTTTTTTCTAGCCATTGATTATATCAGAAAAACTTTACAAAATAAAGAAAATAATACTATATTGGTGGGATAAAAAGTCATATTGCCGGATAAATGCATAATATAATATATAAACAGAAACTGAAAGAGGAGTTGTATGCTGCATTTTCCGGATAGAAAAAAGATGGGCAGGAAGAAAAATATCAGAAGATTATCTGTTATAACGGTACTCATCTTTATCATATTTGCAAACACAAATGGTACGAATCTTATGGTATATGCAGAGGAACAGACAGAGACTCAGGCGGCAGACCAGACAGAAGTTCTGGAGGTGGAATCTCCAAGCTGTATACTCGTTGAGGCATCCACAGGTCAGGTGTTATTTGAAAAAAACTGTGATGAAGCCATGGCTCCGGCTTCGGTTACAAAGGTTATGACGCTTCTTCTGGCTTTTGAGGCGATAGGGGCCGGACAAATGACTCTTGATGATATTGTAACTGTGAGTGAACATGCTGCGTCCATGGGCGGATCGCAATGCTTCTTTGAGGCAGGAGAAGAACAGACTGTTGAAGATATGATAAAGTGTATTATAATTGCATCCGGAAACGATGCGGCTGTTGCCATGGCGGAAAAGGTTGCCGGAAGCGAAGAAGCGTTTGTGAAAAAGATGAATGAGAGGGCTGCTGAGCTGGGGATGACAAATGCAAGTTTCAAAAATGCGTGTGGCTTGGATGCGGATGGACATAAAATGTCAGCACGGGATATCTCCATAATGTCCAGAGAACTCATAACAAAATATCCTGCCATATTTGATTATTCAGGCATATGGATGGATTCGATCATACATAAAACACGAAGGGGCGAGAGTCAGTTTGATCTCGTCAACACAAATAAATTTTTGAATATGTATACAGGAGCAACCGGCCTTAAGACAGGTTTCACAAATACCGCAAAATATTGCATGTCGGCGACTGCTGAGAGGGACGGCATACAGCTTATTGCTGTCATCATGGGAGCTGATACAAAGGATATCAGAAACAAAGACGCCTGCAGGCTGCTTGATTATGGATATTCGATGTGCCAGAAATATACAGATCTGAATATTCTTCAGGAAAAAGAGATTTCCATAGACAATGGCACCGAAAGTTGTGTTACAATTAAGACCGACTCACAATTCACCGGGATCTTGCTTGCGGGAGAACACGCGGAGGATGTGAAGAAGAAACTGGAGATGAGAGATCCACTGACTGCCCCGGTTGACAGTGGTGAAGAGCTTGGAAAGATGAGCTATTATATTGGCGAGAGGTGCATCGGTTCAGTGCCGATATATGCGGCGGAGAAGGTTGATTCCATGAGTATGAAGTACGCTTTCGTTAAAGTGCTCAAGTTACAATTTACATATTGAGGTTAAATACATGAAGATTTTTTTAGTTGTAGTTATCGTACTATGCATTATAACGCTTGTTAATGTTTTGATAGAGAGTTACCGCGAAAACAGAAGAATCTCGTTTTCAAATTATCAACTGCATGACAGGAGAATAAGAAAAAAAGCCCGGATAGTCATGATATCAGATCTCCACAATGCGGAATTTGGAAAGGACAACGAGAAGCTTATAAGCTGTATAGAAAAGATTAATCCGGATTTCATACTGGTGGCGGGGGATATAATAGTCGGAAAGCCGGGACTTACAGTAGATATAGGTATACATTTTCTGAATGAACTTGGCAAGCGTTTTCCTGTGTATATGGGAAAAGGAAATCATGAGATGCGCGTATCCATATATGAAAAATATGGTGATATGTGGAACAGGTTATATGAAGGAACAAAAGATAACATCACCTGGCTTATAAATGAAAGTGTTCATCTTGATGAATACAATGTCACGATATACGGACTTGACATGAAGACGGAATATTACAGAAGATTCAAAAAGCTCGATATGGATGAAGAGTATCTGCTGAATGAACTTCCACCGATAAGCAGATCCGATTACAATATACTTATAGGACATGATCCCGATTATTTTGAAGAATATTCCCGATGGGGCGCTGATCTTACTGTATCCGGCCATGTACATGGTGGACTTGTGATTCTGCCATTTCTCGGAGGCGTGATATCGCCTATGATCAGACTGTTTCCAAAGTACTATAAGGGGTTATATTCCTGCGATGGACATAATATGATAGTCTGTGCAGGACTCGGACTTCACACTATCCGAATCAGAGTTAATAACGAACCGGATCTGGTGACCATCAATTTGTCCAGATAACAGTGCGTTAGCCTCTTATATTTAAACATAATTAAGTGTTGAATTATAGTAATATAGCATATAATATTATGTATGTTGGATGTAAGTTCGCATGGAATTATGTGTGAAGGGGAAGAGCGTGATTTTATGAACAATAACACAGATGATAACAATATAGATAAAGATAATGTGAACACTGATGCCACTGAAGAGATAGTTGCTGAAGAGACAATATTCGGGGGGACAGAGACCGAACCGGAGACTGCGGCATCGGATGCAGCCATTCCCGATGGAGTAGGGATACCGATATTCCCAGATAATGAAGCTTCTGATGAAGCGGACGAACCGGATGACAAGCCTGCAAAAAAGACTCACAGGGCTTTGAAGATCACAGCGGCTATATTTGGAGCGGTGGTCGTATGTACATATATAGTTATATCGATATGGTTCATGTTCCATTACAACTACAAGACATACATCAATGATATAGACTATTCGTTTTACTCACTTGATGATGTCGATGCATACATAGAGAGTTACATACAGGATTATTCCCTCACACTCAAGCTCAGGGGCGGTGAGGAACATGTCATAAAACCAGAAGATATATCGCTTGATATAAAGCCGAATATAACAGCCAAGAAGATCATAAGCGAACAAAATGGTTTCCTCTGGCCTTATTACATGCTAAAGAGAAAAGATTATGACCTTTACTATTCAGCGTCATATGACAAGGATGCTCTCGAGAAGCTTTTGAAGAGCTATGACAGTCTTGACGAGTCCAAGATGGAGAAACCGGAAGATGCCTATGTTAAGATCAAGGATGGAGAATCAACAATTATTCCTGAATCTGAAGGAAATTATCTTGATTTTGACAGATTATGCTGTATAATAGATGAGGCGATTGTTAAAGGTGAATCCGTGCTTGATGTATCGGAAAGTGACGCATACGAGAGTCCTGAGCTCACAGCCGACAGTGAAGAGATAGTAAATGAGCAGAAGGAACTTGCAAAGATCCTTGAGATGACCATTACATATGAGATAGATCAGGTGTCATGGAAGCTTACCAGCAAGGAATATGGCGACTGGATCAGCAACGTAAAAGGAAAATGGAAATTCTCAGAAGACAAGGTGCGTGAGTATGTCGAGGATATCGCAAGCAGATACGATACATACGGTGTGCCGAGGAATTTCAGAACTCATAATGGTGATGTCATCACTCTGGCGAATACCTGGTATGGCTGGATGATCGATGTGGACGGTGAGACAGAAGAGCTCATGAAGCTTCTTGAAGCCGGAGAGTCCACAACACATACACCGCCGTTTGACTGCTACGCTGCAGTTTATCACGATGGCGGCGATGATATCGGTGATTCATATATCGAATGTGATTTTGGCCAGCAGCATGTATATGCATATGTAGACGGCAATCTTGTGTGGGATTCCGACTGCGTAACCGGAAGCCTTGCAAACAATGGCAAATACAGAACACCTGAAGGTGTATATACGATCCTGTATAAGAAGACACCTGCTGTGCTTATCGGCGATGACTATGAGACTCCTGTAACATACTGGATGCCATTCATAGGCGAGCTGGGAATCGGATTCCATGATGCATCGTGGAGAAGTTCATTCGGCGGTGATATATACAAGAACAGCGGATCCCATGGATGTGTAAATCTTCCTGTATCCGCGGCAGAACAGTTGTTTAATATAGTATATGACGGAATGCCTGTCATCTGCTATTATTAAAGTGTAATTGGAGACGTACCCAAGAGGTTGAAGGGTCCGCACTCGAAATGCGGTAGGTCGGGCAACCGGCGCGAGGGTTCAAATCCCTCCGTCTCCGTTATAACTTATATAGATCCTGGTCAGGAATAATATCCTGACCTTGTTTTGTATTATGGGGGTGATGATTTGGTAACATACGATCAGTTGACGGAGGCTGCCTCGTATTTGAGACATGCGATAGGAGATGTTCCTGATATAGCCTTTATCCTGGGCAGTGGTCTGGGACATATGGCGGACGTTATTGAGAACCCTGTGTATGTGGATTACGGAGATATTCCACATTTTCCTGTATCTACAGTAGCAGGACACAGAGGCCGCTTCGTATACGGATGTATCCACGGGAAAAAGGTCCTTATCATGCAGGGACGGGTCCATTATTATGAAGGATACGATATGAGCCAGGTTGTCATGCCTGTCCGTGTAATAGGGCTGCTTGGTGTAGATAAGCTTCTGCTCACAAATGCTGCAGGCGGAATATCTGAGAAGCTTGAGCCGGGCGATATCATGATGATAAGTGATCACATTTCAACATTTGTACCATCGCCACTCATTTGCAGTTACTATAATAAATTGGGTGTGAGATTTCCCGATATGACACATGTCTACGATGTGGAGCTGAATAGCTATATCAGAGAAGCATTTGCTGAAAATGATATTGATTTCAGGTCGGGTGTATATATTCAGGTCACCGGTCCTCAGTATGAGACTCCTGCAGAGATAAGAATGTTTGCGGGAATGGGGGCAGATGCAGTTGGAATGAGCACTGTATGTGAAGCCATAGCTGCAAGACATATGGGAATGCGTGTCGCAGGTCTTTCCTCAATATGCAACAAAGCTGCAGGCCTCGGCGGAGAGCTTTCGCACGAGGAGATCATTGCGGCGGGCGATGAAGCGTCAGGAAGACTTGTTCGTATCATAGACTCATTTATACAGAAAATATAATTATGGAGATCATATATGGATGTAATATTGTACACTGATGGATCTGCCAGAGGCAATCCAAATGGACCTGGTGGATATGGTGCTGTTCTTCAGTTTATCGATGCAAAGGGACAGCTTCATGAGAGAGAATACAGCCAGGGATATATAAAGACAACAAACAATAGAATGGAGCTTATGGCGGCGATAGTCGGGCTTGAGGCTCTTATAAAGCCATGTAATGTGAAATTGTATTCAGATTCACAGTATCTGTGCAACGCATTTAACCAGCACTGGATAGAGGGCTGGATCAAAAAAGGCTGGAAGCGCGGCAAGAATGAACCGGTCAAAAACCGGGATCTGTGGGAACGTCTGCTTGCAGCAAAAGCACCACACAACGTGGAATTCCTGTGGGTCAAAGGTCATGCCGGCAACCCTGGAAATGAGAGATGTGACATGCTGGCAACAGCAGCCGCAGACGGCGATGGAAAAATAACTGATGAAGGTCTGGATCAGGCCTGAGTACGAGGAGATAAGACATGAAAAAGGCAGATTTCAGAAAACTGTTTGATGATAAGATACTTATACTTGATGGAGCCACAGGAACAAATCTTATGAATGCAGGCATGCCTCTTGGCGTGTGCCCCGAGAAATGGATACTTGAACGTCCACAGATAATGTTTGACCTCCAGGTTGCATATCTGAACGCCGGCACAGATATTCTGTATGCTCCAACCTTTACATGTAACAGGATAAAACTCAACGAGTATGGGCTTGCCGATGATCTTGAGGACATGAACAGAAGACTTGTAGAATTGTCTAAGGAAGCGGTCAAGGCTGCAGGCCATGGCCTCGTGGCGGGCGATATCACCATGACCGGCGAGATGCTCTATCCTATGGGAAAACTGAAGTTTGAAGAGCTGGTCGACGTGTATAAGGAACAGATAAAGGTCATAGACGAGAGTGGTTGTGACCTGCTTGTGGTCGAGACCATGATGAGCCTCGCTGAGACCAGAGCTGCGGTTATTGCGGCAAATGAAGTGTCAGATCTCCCTATAATCGCCAGCCTTACATTCAACGAGGATGGACGTACCCTGTATGGAACCGATCCTGTGACAGCAGTAAATGTTCTTCAGAATCTTGGAGTGGCAGCTATAGGTGTAAACTGTTCCACAGGCCCTGATAAGATGGTCGAGCTTGTTAGACAGATGAAGAGTATCGCATTTATCCCTGTATTTGCAAAGCCGAACGCCGGAATGCCGGAGCTTGTAAATGATAAAAGCGTATATCGGATGACCCCTGAGGAATTTGCTGAAGATATGAAGATGATAATCGAGGCAGGGGCCGGAATGGTTGGTGGCTGTTGCGGTACGAGACCTGAACACATAAAGGCTCTTGCTGATATGGCTTCCAAGATGCCTGTTCCTGAGATAAGTTCAGAGCATGTCAGATGTATATCATCTGAGCGTTCATCTCTCATAATAGATCTGGATGCTCCGTTTAAGGTTGTTGGAGAGAGAATCAACCCGACTGGAAAGAAGAAGCTTCAGGCTGAGCTCAGGGAGGGATCTCTTGAGCTTGTCATGAATATGGCCGAAGAGCAGGTAGATAAAGGCGCTTCAATACTTGATATCAATGTCGGTATGAATGGTATCGATGAGAGAGATATGATGCTTAAGGTAGTATATCAGGTATCGCAGGCTGTAAACCTTCCGTTATGCCTTGATTCCAGCTCACCAGAGGTACTTGAGGCGGCACTTCGTATCTATCCGGGACGTGCGCTTGTCAATTCAGTATCCCTTGAGAAGGTGAAGATGGAAGAGATACTGCCTCTTGTAAAGAAGTACGGAGCTATGTTTATTCTTCTTCCTCTGTCGGATAAGGGGCTTCCGGAGAGTCCACAGGAGAAGGAGGACATAATCAACACGGTGCTTGGCACTGCGTATGAGATGGGATTTACGAAGAATGATGTGGTTGTGGACGGACTTGTTGCAACGGTCGGTGCCCAGAAGGACGCTGCCATCAACTGCCTGAAAACCATAAACTACTGTTATAACAACGGACTTGCAACCATCTGTGGTCTGTCCAACATTTCATTTGGACTTCCTGAGAGAATGTTTGTAAATACAGCATTCCTCACCATGGCTATCTCTCGTGGACTTACGATGGCTATAGCAAATCCTTCCCAGACCATGCTCATGAATGCTGCATTTGCTTCTGATATGCTGCTTTTCAAGGAGGAGAGCGATGTCCGTTATATTGAGAATGTCAAACCTCTTGAGCTTGCCTCACCGGGAGCAGGTGCATCCGGCGGCAAAGCAGGATCTGATCTGGAGGGAAAAAGCCAGATATACATAGATGTTCTCAAGGGAAATAAGAGATCAATACTTGACGATGTACACGCTGTGCTTGACAGCGGAGCTGATCCCCAGTCCATCATAGATAACGATCTGATAGGTGCGATAAATGAGGTTGGACGACTCTTCGAGAAGAAAAAATATTTCCTGCCACAGCTCATATCAAGTGCTGAGACCATGGAGATGGCGATAGGTGTTATAAGTCCACTTGTTCTGAAGGACAAGGACAGCTCTGATATGCCTACCATAGTCGTGGCGACAGTTGAGGGCGATATACATGATATAGGTAAGAACCTCGTGGTTCTTATGCTCAGGAACTATGGATTTAATGTTATAGATCTCGGCAAGGATGTTCCTTGTGATGTGATAATACAAGCGGCAAAGGATAATAACGCCAGCATAATCGGACTGTCAGCCCTCATGACAACCACCATGGTCAAGATGAAGGATGTTGTTGAAGCTGTGAAGGAGAATGGCCTGGACAGTAAAGTTGTTATAGGCGGTGCAGTTATAACCGAGAGCTACGCCGAGGAGATCGGTGCGGATGGATATTCCGAGGATGCGGCAAACTGCGTGGTTGTAGTCAAGAATCTTCTGGGCATAGAGTAAATATTTGGAAAAATCCGGATATCTCACTATAAGTTTTGGGGTATTTGTAAATACACAACAAAAATTATCAGAAATAACAGATAAAAATAATTACAAAATTCACGTTATAAATTGACATTAAAGTGGTTTATAACTATAATAATTTAGTACATTTTAAAGAGACGAGTTGAAAGGTGGTACATATAGATGGGTAATATTGTTTTGTCACTGCTTGTTGACAACACATCGGGAGTTTTGAGCAGAGTGTCAGGACTGTTCAGTAGAAGAGGTTATAACATTGACAGTGTGACAGTAGGAGAAACTGAGAATCCCGCTTATTCCAGAATGACTGTTGCAGTTAGCGGCGATGAAGCCAGCCTTATCCAGATCAAGAAACAGCTCAACAAGCTTGAGGATGTAGTGGATATAGTGGAGCTTGAGCCTGGCAAGTCTGTATGCAGAGAGCTCGTTCTTGTCAAGGTTAAAGCGAATCCGTCCGAGAGAAAGGATATTATCTCAGTTGCAGATATTTTCAGAGCGAATATAGTTGACGTTTCCAAAGATTCGGTTATTATAGAACTTACGGGAACAACAACCAAGTGTGAGGCGTTCCTCAGACTGCTCGATGGACATGAGATAGTTGAGCTTGTACGCACAGGTCTCACAGGTCTCATCAGAGGTTAATACGTTTTTAATTATCCAAGTGGTAGTTAATATATAAGTCATTTTATACATATTTAGGAGGATTAAAGAAATGGCAGAAGCAAAGATTTATTATCAGCAGGATTGCAATCTTTCATTACTTGATGGAAAGACAATCGCAATCATAGGATATGGTAGTCAGGGTCATGCACATGCCCTCAACGCTAAGGAGTCAGGATGCAATGTCATCATCGGTCTTTACGAGGGAAGCAAGTCATGGGCTAAGGCTGAGGCACAGGGATTTAAGGTATACACAGCCGCTGAGGCTGCAAAGCAGGCTGATATAATTATGATTCTTATCAACGATGAGTTACAGGCAGATATGTACAAGAAGGATATCGAGCCAAACCTTGAGCCAGGTAACATGCTTATGTTCGCTCATGGTTTCAACATTCACTTCGGTTGTATCAAGCCACCAAAGGATGTTGACGTAACAATGATCGCTCCAAAGGCACCTGGACACACAGTACGTTCAGAGTACCAGGCAGGAAAGGGTACACCTTGTCTTGTTGCTGTAGAGCAGGATGCTACAGGTAAGGCACTTGACCTTGCACTTGCATATGCACTTGCAATCGGTGGAGCAAGAGCCGGCGTTCTTGAGACAACATTCAGAACAGAGACAGAGACAGACCTCTTCGGTGAGCAGGCAGTCCTTTGTGGTGGTGTTTGTGCACTTATGCAGGCTGGTTTCGAGACACTTTGCGAGGCTGGTTATGATCCAAGAAACGCATACTTCGAGTGTATCCATGAGATGAAGCTTATCGTAGACCTTATCTACCAGTCAGGATTCGCTGGAATGAGATATTCAATCTCTAACACAGCAGAGTACGGTGACTATATAACAGGTCCTAAGATCGTTACAGCAGAGACAAAGAAGGCTATGAAGCAGATCCTTAAGGACATCCAGGATGGTTCATTTGCTAAGGAGTTCCTCCTTGACATGTCACCAGCAGGACGTCAGGTTCACTTCAAGGCTATGAGAAAGCTTGCTTCAGAGCATCCATCAGAGAAGGTTGGAGAGCAGATCAGAGCACTTTATAGCTGGAACAACGAGTCAGACAAGCTTATCAACAACTAATTTCTGGTTATATATTTAAACGTATACACTTTACCCGGTAATTACTGCATGCAGTGGTTGCCGGGTATTTTTTTTGAGGGCCGTATCCGCACTGGATACAGGCAGCCGTTATGATAACCAGTGCAGCAACACCTCATTTTACTTTGAATGGATTTTGTGATAGTATATATAAAGTATTGCGTTAGATTTGGAGGCGTATCGATATGGGTAAGCAGCTTACAAAAAAAGACATCGAAAAGATGGAACAGGAGATCGAATATAGAAAATGTGTAGTCAGGAAGGAGAAGCTTGAAGCCGTAAAGGAGGCCAGAGCTCAGGGGGATCTCAGTGAGAATTTCGAATATTATGCAGCAAAGAAAGACAAGAATGCCAATGAGCGAAGAATCAGATATCTGGACAGGCTTGTCAGGACTGCAGATATAATAGATGATACTTCAGCAGACGATGAGGTTGGAATTGATAACACGGTAACCGTTTATTTTGAGGATGACGACGAGGAGGAAACATACAGAGTTGTCACAAGCGTTCGTGCTGATGTGCTTGACGGAAGGGTGAGCAACGTATCACCTATAGGCAGGGCGATCATGGGCCACAAGGTTGGCGACAGAGTCCAGGTCGTTCCAGAGAAGGGTGAACCGTATTATCTGGTCATAAGAAAGATTGAAAACACACAGGATGATGGATCATTTGAGATTAACTAGGTGGATCATATGAATTGTTTGGAAGCACAGTCAAAGATAATGGCGTTTATTGAGAATAAACTCCCTGACGATGAACTCAGAGAGTTTATTAAGCATGTCAGATCATGCAAAAACTGCTATGAAGAGCTGGACATCTATTACACGCTTATAGTTGGTATGAAACAACTGGACGAGTCTGATAATATATCTACAGATTTTAAGAATGCCCTGGATAAGCATCTTGAGGAAGAGATGAACAGACTTACCACGGTAAAGAGAATAGCAAATTCCACGATACTGGTCGGAATTGCAGCCGTTGTTGCCGGACTTATATGGTTGTACAGCGGTGCTCTTGACAAGGTCTACAACTATGAACAGAATTCCAAACTCAGTGAGCAACCTGAATACTATTATGCTGAATTCTTTGGCTCAAGACTTTTGGACGATTCCCGCTATGATCTCAGTGATATCGACAGATATTACGAAGAACAAAACAAAGTCAGGGATGAAAGTACGGAATTTATGCAGAATATCAAAAAATATAATGCAAATCATAAGGGTATCGAATAGTCAGAATACTCTATGGCGAGCGGTAAATAAGAGGAGGTTTTCATGCCAGATACAGGTAAAAAGATATTGATAATAGATGGACACAGCATACTTAACAGAGCTTTTTACGGGCTTCCGGATCTCACCAACTATGAGGGACTTCACACGAATGCTGTCCTCGGTTTTCTTAATATTATATTCAAGATAATCGACGAAGAGAATCCGACAAATGTATGCGTGGCATTTGACGTTAAACAGCCTACATTCAGACATCTTGTGTACAAAGAGTATAAGGGCACAAGAAAGCCTATGCCGGATGAACTGCGTGAGCAGGTACCACTCATAAAAGAAGTCTTGACAGCGATGAACGTCACCATAGTTGAGAAGGGGGGGTATGAGGCTGATGACATTATAGGAACATTGTCAAGAGTTGCAGATTCTGCCGGATACAAAGTCGTGATAGTATCGGGTGACAGGGATCTTCTGCAGCTTGCAACAGACAATATCCTCGTCCGTATTCCGAAGACAAAAGCAGGTGGAACCACGATAGAGAACTATTACGCAGATGATGTGAAGGATCTCTACGGAGTTACACCAGTCCAGTTTATAGATATGAAGGGACTTATGGGAGATACGTCAGATAACATCCCAGGGGTTCCCGGAATAGGCGAGAAGACCGCATCCAAGATCATTCAGCAGTGGGGATCTGTGGCCGGAGCTCTTGAACATATAGACGAGATCAAACCTCCTAAAGCCCAGAAAAATCTTGCGGAGTTCTCAGAACAGGCAATAATGTCCAGGGAGCTTGCAGCGATCAAGCTTGACTGTGAACTGGATTTCAAGCTTGAGGATACCACATATGAGAATGCGTTTAATGACAATTCATACAACATTTTCAAAAGACTGGAATTCAAGAGTCTCTTAAAGAAGTTTGACAACCAGCAGACTGTAAGTGAACTGAAACCGGATATAACAGTGGTAAATTCTACAGCCGACTTTGCTCATATCGAGGATGCTGCAAAGAAATCAGGAGCTGTCGGTGTATACGTTGCCCACAGTGATGACATGATGCTCGGCATAGCCGTTGCCTGTGATTCAAAGGATGTGTACGTGATAAACTGTTCATCGGGTATAGATCCTGATGAGGCAGTCAAATTCATATACGATCTGAAGAATGCCGGAATCATCATATGCATGGAGGATCTTAAGAGCGCGCTGAAATATGTAGATTTTCATGAATGTGACACAAATGTACTTGATATAGGAGTGGCAGCATATCTCCTCAATCCGATGGAGGATTCATACGATTACGATGATGTCGCAAAGGAATATCTTGGCAACATACTTCCTTCTGAGAAGGAACTCATCGGCAAAGATGAATTGAATATATTTACATTTATAAGTGATAATTTTCTTGAAGTATTTTCGTACAAGGCGGTCGTTCCGCTCCTTGCAAAGGATATCGTCATGGATAAGCTTGCCAAAGAAGGCATGCTTGAATTGTACAATAAGGTTGAGCTCCCTACCGTTTACACCTTATACGACATGGAAAAACGCGGAATAAGAGTCGATAAGGCAGAGCTTGAGGAATACAGCAAAAAGCTTGAGAAGAGGATTCAGGAGCTTCACGATTCGATAATCGGTTACGCAGGAAAAGAGTTCAATATCAATTCTCCGAAGCAGCTTGGCCCTATCCTTTTTGAAGATATGGGCATACCGGGCGGCAAAAAGACCAAGACGGGCTACTCAACAAGTGTGGATGTACTTGAAAAGGTCAAAAACGAACATCCTATCATCGGAGATATTCTGGAATACAGACAGCTCACAAAACTCAATTCCACATACGCAGTGGGACTTGTGAACTATATATCGGATGACGGACGTATTCACGGAACCTTTAACCAGACTATCACGGCAACCGGAAGAATAAGCTCAACAGAGCCTAACCTTCAGAATATACCTATGAAGCTGGAACTCGGAAGACTTATCAGAAAGGCATTTATCCCTAAGGAGGGATATATATTTGTAGATGCCGATTACTCACAGGTAGAGCTTCGTGTACTTGCCCATCTGTCGGGAGATGAGGTTATGAAGAACGCTTTCCTTAACAACGTGGACATACACGCCACAACCGCATCCGAAGTGTTTGAGGTTCCTATCGATGAGGTTACATCTCTTCAGAGACGGCATGCAAAGGCTGTCAACTTCGGAATCGTGTACGGAATCAGCGCATTTGGTCTGAGTGAGGATCTGGGTATATCCAGAAAAGAGGCTTCAGATTTCATTGCAAAGTATTATGACACCTATAAGAGTATAAAAGCGTATTTGGATGAACAGGTAGCCCACGCAAAGGAAAAAGGTTATGTGACGACCATGTTCGGAAGGATCAGGCCTATCCCTGAGCTGAAGTCATCCAACTTTATGCAGAGGAGTTTTGGCGAGAGGGTTGCCATGAATTCGCCTATACAGGGAACCGCTGCGGACATAATCAAGATCGCCATGGTGAGAGTTAACATGAAGCTCAAGGAGCTCGGACTGAAGTCACAGCTTATCCTGCAGATACACGATGAGCTTCTTATAGAGGCTGCCGAGGATGAAGTGGACATAGTGAAGAAGCTTCTCGTTGATGAGATGATGCATGCCGCAGATATGACCGTACCTCTTGAGGTGGGCGTTGCATCAGGAAATAACTGGTATGAGGCAAAATAATATGAAGATCATAGGAATAACTGGTGGTATCGGTTCTGGAAAAACTGCTGTGCTTGATATAATGCAGCGAGACTACGGAGCATTCATTATGGAGGCCGACGCCCTGGCTCACAGACTCATGGAACCGGGACAGATATCATACAATGACATAGTGGAACACTTTGGAAGAGATATTCTTGATGAAGACAGCAGGATCGACAGAGCAAAGCTTTCAGCGGTCGTTTTCAGCGATCAGAAGCAGCTCGATATCCTCAATTCCATAACCCATCCAAATGTAAAAAAGGCCATTCTTGAATCCATGGAGGAGCAGAAAAAGTCAGGATGCAGACTATACGTTCTTGAAGCTGCACTGCTTATCCAGGATGGGTATTTGGACATCTGCGATGAGATGTGGTATGTCTATGCAGACGTTTCAAAACGAATTGAACGTTTGTGTGCTTATCGCGGATTTACCGATGAAAAAGCAAGAAAAGTCATCGCTTCGCAGGATCCTGACAGCTATTATGAGGAAAATTGTTCAAAAAAGATAGACAATTCAGGTAATTTAGAAAAATTGAGAAACCAGCTTAAGCTGGCGATGGGAATTGAGTGTTAGATTTTTTTAGTTATTATCACGGATTGTACGGATAAAAAGACAATTTTTTTGGCTATTTCTATTGAGAATAATGGGGCAATGAGTTAAACTTTAACTATGTGTGTTTTCATTATTTCAAAGGGGGAAATAAACATGAAGTTTATTGATCAGTTAAAAGAAAAAGCCAAACAGAATAAGAAAACTATCGTACTGCCTGAGACATCAGACATGAGAACAATCGAGGCAGCCGGCAAGGTATTGGCAGAGGGCATTGCGAACATTATCCTGGTTGGAGACAAGGAAGATATCATGAGCAGAGCTGGTGATATCGATCTCAGCGGAGCATCATTTGTTGACCCTAAGAATTATGAGAAATTTGATGAATACGTGGATGCTTTTGTAGAGATGAGAAGAAAGAAGGGCATGACCGAGGCAAGAGCCAAGGAACTGCTTTTAACAAACCCATTATATTTTGGATGTATGATGGTTAAGCAGGATGATGCAGACGGTATGGTTGCCGGTGCGATCAATGCATCAGCAGATGTGCTCCGTGCAGCACTTCAGACACTGAAGACTGCTCCGGGAACAAGAATCGTATCAGCATTCTTCCTGGTTGTAGTTCCAGATTGTCAGTATGGTGCCAACGGAACATTTGTATTTGCAGATGCAGGACTCAATCAGAGCCCGTCAGCGTCAGAGCTTGCAGATATCGCAGAGCAGTCAGCGAAGTCATTTGAACTTCTGGTTGATGAGACACCTGTTGTGGCTATGCTGTCACATTCAACAAAGGGAAGCGCAAAGCATCCTGACGTTGACAAGGTTATTGAAGCTACAGAGATCGTTAACGCTGAGTTCCCTGACCTTCTGTGTGATGGTGAGCTTCAGTCAGATGCAGCACTCGTTCCTGAGGTTGCAGCATCAAAGGCACCTGGAAGCAAGGTTGCAGGACAAGCGAATGTTCTTGTGTTCCCTGATCTTGATGCAGCGAACATCGGATACAAGCTTGTACAGAGACTCGCAAAAGCTGATGCATATGGTCCTGTTACACAGGGTATTGCAAAGCCTGTAAACGACCTGTCAAGAGGCTGTGTTGCAGACGATATAGTTGGAGTTGTTGCCATAACAGCTATCCAGGCTCAGGCTCAGGAGGACGGCAGAATGAAGGTAACTCCAAAAGAGAGATAGTAAAAGATAATTTTTAAAGATGATTTATTTACACATAAGTTGTGCAGGAGGATTGAAATGAAGGTTCTTGTAATTAATTGTGGTAGTTCATCACTGAAGTATCAGCTTATTGATTCTGATACAGAGGCTGTTATAGCAAAAGGACTGTGTGAGAGGATCGGTATCGACGGAAAGCTCACACATCAGACCATGGGTAAGGATAAGTATACAGTGGATGCCGCTATGCCGGATCACAATGCTGCTGTAAAATTTGTTCTTGACGCTCTTCTTGATACAGATAAGGGAGCTATCGCTTCACTGTCAGAGATCGACGCTGTTGGACACAGAATAGTTCACGGCGGTGAGAAGTTTGCGAATTCAGTAGTTATAACAGACGAAGTAATGGCGGCCATAGAAGAGTGTAATGATCTTGCACCACTTCACAACCCTGCCAACCTCATTGGAATCAGAGCATGTCAGACACATATGCCGGGTGTTCCTATGGTTGCGGTATTTGATACAGCATTCCACCAGACCATGCCTGATAAAGCATATACATATGCAATACCTTACGAATATTACGAGAATTATAAGATAAGAAGATACGGTTTCCACGGAACAAGCCACAGCTTTGTATCCAAGAGACTGGCAGAGCTTATAGGCAGGGATATCAAAGATACCAAGCTTATCGTATGCCACCTTGGAAACGGATCAAGTATCACAGCAGTTGACGGCGGTAAGTCGGTGGACACTTCCATGGGACTCACACCTCTTGCAGGTCTTCCTATGGGCACAAGAAGCGGTGATATAGATCCTGCGATTCTTGAGTTCATTGCCGGCAAAGAGGGCAAGAGCGTTGAGGAGATAACAACTATTCTTAATAAGAAGTCAGGTGTATCAGGACTTTCAGGCGTATCAAGTGATTTCAGAGATCTTGACGCCGGGATGAAGGAAGGCAATGACAGATGCCGTCTTGCTCTCGATGTATTCTGCTACAGTGTCAAGAAATATATTGGAGCATATGCAGCCGCAATGGGAGGTCTTGATGCGATAGCGTTTACGGCAGGAATCGGAGAGAACAATCCATATGTAAGAAGAGTTTCAACAATGGATCTTTCATTCATGGGTATCGATATAGATGAGACTAAGAACGAGATCCGCGGCGAAGAGCAGAAGATATCCACTGACGCTTCAAAGGTTCAGGTATGGGTAGTTCCTACAAACGAGGAGCTTGCCATTGCAAGAGAGACTGTAGAGCTTGTTACAAAATAAGTCTTCTGTATAACGACAGGATTCAGTTGACGGAATTGTATAAAAATTTTGCAATATTTTGTTGACAATAAATATCTGTATATGTATAATAGCAGATGTGCGATTTTTAGGAGATATTATGTTAATTGATTTATCTGAGATTTTATCCACTGAGGGATTGACTAAAAGCGTTGAAGTACATGTAGACTTTGATAGTTTCCAGTTTAAGGGAATGGACTACCGGATTGGACAGGCAGATGATTTTCAACTGGATCTGTCGAATGACGGCAAGAACAGAGTCAAGGTTACCGGAAGCACTGATGTTGTCATGGAGCTTGTGTGTGACAGATGTCTGGAGGAGTTTGAGAGAACTTTCCATATAGATATCGACACAGTTATTGATACTTCCGTTTTGGATTCTGATAAGGTAGATGAGATAGATGAGTTAAGCTATTTTGAAGACTGTAATATCGATATGGACGCACTGTTGAAAAAGGAACTGATGGGTTTAGTTCCAATACAGATTCTGTGCAGGGATGACTGCAAGGGACTCTGTAAGGTGTGTGGAACGAATCTGAATCATGGTACATGTAACTGTGATGATTTTGTTCCTGATCCGAGATTATCAGTTTTTAATGACATCTTAAAGAATTGAGGAGGTGTGAATAATGTCAATTTGTCCAAAGAATAAGAGCTCAAAGGCTAGAAGAGATAAGAGAAGAGCTAACTGGAAGATGTCTGCACCAGCATTAGTTAAGTGCAGCAAGTGTGGCGAGTTAATGGTTCCACACAGAGTTTGTAAGAACTGCGGTTCATACAACAAGAAAGAGATTATCTCAGTTGCTGAGTAATTTCCAGTTCTCACTCGGTATTTGAGTAGTAGAATAAACAAGACCTTTCTTATTTTTATAATAAGGAAGGTCTTTTTTCGTGCACATATATACATAGCGGTTTGTATATTTGTACTGAAATATTTGACTTTGACAATTCAGAAATATATAATGACCTTGTGCGTTTGCACCTAAAAATAATTATATGGTGGGATATCCCATAATACACGTAAGATAGGAGAGTTTTGATATGGGCGATACAAGAATTGTAGTAGATGCTATGGGCGGAGATTATGCACCGGAGTGGATCATAAGAGGTGCTGTAGAAGCTGTGAACGAAGGGGCAAAGGCTCATATAATTCTCACTGGAAAAGAGGCTGTCATAAAGGGTGAGCTTGCCAAATACACATATGACACATCCAAGATAGAGATAAAGAACTGTACTGAGGAGATCACATGTCACGATGCACCTGTTCAGGCAATCAGAAGCAAGAAAGACTCATCACTTACAGTTGGAATGAATATGGTAAAAAGTGGAGAGGCTGACGCAATAATCTCAGCCGGAAGCTCAGGAGCCATTCTTGCAGGAGGACAGCTTATCGTCGGAAGATCCAAAGGTGTGAAGAGATCGCCTCTGGCACCACTCATCCCTACGACCAAGGGATATTCGCTTCTTATTGACTGCGGTGCTAATGTCGATGCGAGACCTGAGCATCTGCTTCAGTTTGCAAAGATGGGTTCCATATATATGGAGAACATCGAGAAGATCGAGAAGCCAAGAGTAGCCATCGTCAATATTGGTGACGAGGAGGAGAAGGGTAACGCCCTCGTAAAGGAGACATACCCACTGCTCAAGGAATGTAAGGACATCAATTTTGTTGGAAGTATAGAAGCTCGTGAGATTCCAAATGGTGCTGCAGATGTCATCGTATGTGAAGCATTTGTGGGAAATGTTATCCTCAAGCTGTACGAGGGACTTGCAAAAATGCTGCTTGGAGAGATCAAGAAAGCGGTCATGTCTTCATTCAAGTCAAAGATCGGCGGTGCACTTATAAAGGATTCCCTCGGAGAACTCAAGGAGAGATTCAACGCCAAGACAAAGGGGGGAGCACCTCTTCTTGGACTTAAGGGACTCGTGGTAAAGATCCACGGCAACTCACACAACGAAGAAGTTAAGAGTGCAATATTCCAGTGCATCAACTTCAGTGAGACCGGAGTAAACGCCAAGATTGCTGAAAAGCTGAGTGAGGAGCAGGCATAATGAAGAAGGATTATGGTGAGCTTGAAAAAAGAATAGGATACGAATTCAAGGATATAAGACTTCTGATAACGGCTCTGACACACACGTCATTTGCAAATGAGCTTAAGGTTAATAAAACTGAGTCATATGAGAGACTTGAGTTTCTCGGGGATGCCATCCTTGAGTATATTGTGAGTGACTATCTCTTCCGCAAGAAGAGAGAATATGAGGAGGGAAAACTCACAAAGCTGAGGGCAAGTCTTGTATGCGAATTTACTCTTTCACAGATATCCGAGAGTCTTGGATATGGCAAATTTGTCCTTCTTAGCAAGGGTGAAGCCCAGACAGGCGGAAGGACAAGGAAATCCATTCTGTGTGATCTCTTTGAATCCGTTCTCGGTGCGATGTATCTTGATGGCGGAATGGATGTCGCCAAGAAGTTTGTCCATCAGTTCCTGCTGGATGACGTTGAGACAAAATCATTGTTCTACGATGCAAAGTCAACCCTTCAGGAATTTTGCCAGAAGAATGGAAAAGAATTAAAGTATGAGCTCATAGAGGAGAAGGGGCCTGAACATAACAAGATATTTGTATCGGATGCCATGATAGATGGCCAGGCTACAGCCAGAGGTGAGGGTTCAAACAGAAAAAACTCCGAACAGATGGCTGCATACAAAACTTTGTTACAATTAAGAAAAAAGCAGGATTAATTTATGTATTTAAAGAGTATAGAGGTAAATGGCTTCAAGTCATTTGCAAACAAGATAGTATTCAAATTCAATCACGGAATAACCTGTATCGTTGGACCTAATGGTTCGGGTAAAAGCAATGTAGCGGATGCAGTGAGATGGGTTCTGGGTGAACAGAGTGCCAAGAGTCTCCGTGGTTCCAAGATGGAGGATGTCATTTTCTCGGGAACACAGCTCAGAAAGCCGCAGGGCTCCGCATATGTTGCCATAACTCTTGACAACAGCGATCACAGCCTTCCTATAGATTATAATGAAGTCACAGTTGCAAGACGAGTATACAGATCAGGAGAGTCTGAATATCTGATTAACGGTACTGTCAGCAGACTGAAGGATGTATATTCTCTCTTCTTTGACACCGGTATCGGTAAGGAGGGTTATTCAATCATCGGACAGGGCCAGATCGAGAAGATCCTCAATGGTAAACCTGAGGAGAGACGAGAGCTTTTTGACGAGGCTGCCGGGATCGTAAAGTTCAAGAAGAACAAGGCTGCTGCGGAGAAATCACTTGAAGCAGAGAGGGACAATCTCAGCCGTGTCAACGACATTCTCAAGGAGCTTGAAAAACAGGTCGGACCACTCAAGGAGCAGTCTGAGACCGCAAGGAAATACCTGGCATTTAAAAATGAATTAAAAAAACTCGATGTGAATGCATTCCTTCTCGAGACAGAGAAACTTAAAACAGCTCTCGAGGAAGATCAGAACAGGCTCACTATCGTAAACGATGATATAGATGAGAGCAAGCAGGCGTATGAACAGACAAAGGAAGAATACGACCAGATAGAGACTGCTATAGAGCAGCTCAATTCCATAATTGAGTCATCTAAAAACGAGATTCATGAGAACAGGCTTGCAAAAGAGCGTGCTGAAGGTGAGATAAATGTTATCAACCAGCAGATAATCACACTCAAAATGAACGATCAGAACATACATGATCAGATAGACCGAATCAACAGCCAGATCGAGTCCGGCGAGAAAGAACTCGCAGATTACACATCCCAGAAAGATGAACTGGATGACTCTATCTCAGAAGTTGAACAGGCACTTAAAACAGCCCAGAAGGAAAGCTCCGACATGACCTCCTACATAGAGGCCTGCCAGCAGGAGATTGAGAGCTGCAAGGCTGACATCATAGAATATATGCATGAGAGCGGTAATCTCCAGGCAAAGGTCGGAAGATATGACGCCATGCTGGAGAATATCAACTTTAGAAAGACACAGCTCAACCAGAGACTTCTGCAGTTTAAGAGCGACGATGCCGGGGACAAGAAGGAATATGAGTCACTGTCATCACAGCTTGCCGAACTTGAGGCGGGAGTAAAGGTCATTCTCGCGGGATTGGACAGTGCAACCGATCAGCTTGCCCAGAATCAGAATAGAAACAAAACTAACCGTGAGCTGATCCACAACACCAACGAGAAGCTTTCGGCCACAGAGTCCAAGATGGAGGCTCTCAGAAATATAACTGAGAGATACGACGGATACGGCAACAGTATCAGACGAGTCATGGAACAGAAACAGTGGAATCCGGGCATAATAGGCGTTGTTGCGGACATAATCACGGTAAATCAGAAGTACGAGGTCGCTGTGGAGACTGCCCTTGGCGGAAGTATACAGAACATTGTCACTGAGGACGATGCCACTGCCAAGAGAATGATCTCATATCTGAAGACCAACAGACTCGGACGTGCAACATTTCTTCCGCTTAACACCATAACAGACCGCGGTTCCGTCAGAAATGATGTGCTCAGGGAAAAAGGAGTCATAGGAGTTGCATCAGATCTTGTTGAGGTCGATTCCAAATTCAACACGCTGGTAAAGAACCTTTTAGGCAAGATCATAGTTGTCGACAATATCGATAATGCCCTGGCAGTAGCGCGTAAGAACAATCAGTCGCTCAGACTTGTCACCATAGAGGGAGAACTGATAAATCCGGGCGGATCAATGACCGGAGGTGCATTCAGGAATTCCAGTAACCTTCTCGGAAGGAAGAGGGAGCTGGATGAACTCAAGGAGCAAATCGATAACCTGAAATCAACAGCGTCAAAGGCTGCGGCTCTCGACGCACAACTTAAGACTTCAAGAGATCAGCTCAGACAGGATATAGACAAATACAACTCCGAACTGCAGCAGGCATATCTGAAAAAGAATACTCTGACCATGAGTATTGACCAGGTCAAAGAAAAACTTGCCGAATCTGAAAGAGTATTTGTCTCGATTGAGAAAGAGGTAGCAGAGCTCAATAATCAGATAACGGATATAAACAACAATAAGAATTCTCTTGCCGACAACAACAAAAAGCATGAAGCCATGAGGCTTGAAGCGGAGGCAAGAGTGGAAGAACTTGAGGGACAGGGACAGGAGAACAAGGATAAGCTCACCGCTGCAAACGCAAGGGTATCTGAGCTTATGATTAAGTTTAATTCCGTCAAGCAGAAAGAGGACTTCATTGTAGAAAATATCCGAAGAATAAATATGGATATCGAAAAATACAAGGAAGAACTTGATGGCTTTACAAGCCGCGTGGAGTCATCATTCAGTGAGATCACAGAGCTGGAAGACAGGATAGCTGCTATAAAGACAGATATCGCAAGCAGAACCGGAAGTATCGCTGACAACGAGGACAAGGTAAACGAATTCTCAGTCAAGAGAGAGGAATTACAGCAGAGCCACAAGGAATTCTTTGCCAGACGAGAAGAACTTTCCGAAAAGATTGCAGGACTCGAGAAGGACTCATACAAGCTCACATCGATAATCGAGAAGAACACTGAGAAAGCAGACGAACTCAGCAACTATATGTGGGAGGAGTATGAGCTTACATACAGCAGTGCCCAGGAACTCAAGGACGATAATCTTCCTGAACTGCCGGCACTAAAGAAGGAGATCGTTGCAGTAAAGGCCAAGATAAAATCCCTTGGAGATGTCAACGTCAATGCCATAGATGACTACAAGGAAGTCTCTGAGAGATACGAATTTCTCAAGGGACAGCATGACGATATAGTCAGTGCGGAGACCAACCTTGTAAATATCATTGCGGAGCTTGAAAAATCAATGCAGGAGCAGTTTGCCGAGAAGTTCAAGGAGATACAGGTCATGTTCGACAAGGTATTCAAGGAGCTGTTCGGTGGTGGACGTGGTGCACTTGAGCTGGTTGATACCGAGGATCTTCTTGAAACAGGTATCAGGATCATAGCACAGCCACCTGGAAAGAAGCTCCAGAATATGATGCAGTTGTCAGGTGGAGAGAAGTCCCTCACCGCCATAGCACTGTTATTTGCAATTCAGAGTCTGAAGCCATCACCTTTCTGTCTGCTGGACGAGATAGAGGCGGCTCTTGACGACTCTAACGTAAGAAGATTTGCACAGTATCTCAACAGGCTTACAAAGGATACGCAGTTCATAGTTATATCACACAGAAAGGGAACCATGGAGGCTGCTGATATCCTGTACGGTATAACCATGCAGGAGAAGGGTGTATCTACCCTCGTATCAGTCAACCTTATTGAGAACGATCTGGATAAATAACAATAGAAGATATTAAACAGGAGGTATGTCATGGCAGAGGAAAAAGAGAAAAAAGGATTTTTTGCGAGACTTAAGGCAGGTCTTGCAAAGACAAGAGATAATATAGTAGAAAGCTTTACAGATGTATTCGGTGCATCCCATATAGATGATGATTTCTATGAGAATCTTGAAGAGACATTTATCATGGCTGATATGGGATATGAGACGACTGAGAAGGTTATAGAGGGACTTAAGCAGAAGGTTGAGGATTCACACATCAAAGAACCTGCTGCCTGCAAGGAACTTGTGATCAATATAATCAAGAACCAGATGTCTGTGGACGATTCAGCGTACGACTTCGAGAATAAGAAGTCCGTTGTGCTGGTCATCGGGGTAAATGGTGTCGGCAAGACAACAACCATAGGAAAGCTTGCTGCCCAATACCGCCAGAGAGGCAAGAAGGTTCTCATGGCTGCTGCCGATACATTCAGAGCTGCCGCCATAGATCAGTTAAAGACCTGGGCTGACAGGGCACAGGTTGATATAATTTCACACAATGAGGGCGCTGATCCCGCTGCAGTTGTATACGACGCAGTGGCTGCCGCCAAGGCAAGAGATACGGATATCCTTCTCGTTGATACAGCGGGAAGACTTCACAACAAGAAGAATCTCATGGACGAGCTTGCAAAGATGAGAAGGATCATCACAAGGGATTATCCGGAGGCTAATGTTGAGGCGCTCATAGTTCTGGACGGAACAACAGGTCAGAATGCCCTTGAACAAGCAAGACAGTTCAGCAATGTAACTGAGCTTGACGGTATAGTTATCACCAAGCTTGACGGAACTGCCAAGGGTGGTATTGCGATAGCGATCCAGGCAGAGCTTGACGTACCGGTCAAGTTTATCGGAGTTGGTGAGAAGATCGGTGATCTCCAGAGATTTGACCCTCAGGAATATGTCAACGCATTGTTCGCAGATTTTGACGAGGACAGATCCGAGATCGATATGCTCATCGGCGATGACATGTAATACTACGGCATATATAATGATCATATGTATGTCAATGTACTTATATCTGTGCACAACCATATATGATTTTCAAAAGGATTTTTACATAAGGAGACATTAACAAATGGCAGAACAGAACACAACAGACAAACTGACACTTGCGAAATTTGAGGAGGCCTACGACATTGTACATAAGGTGGTTCTCCCTACAAAGCTCATATACAGTGACTATTTCAGTGGGATAACAGGCAACAAGGTATACTTCAAACCTGAGAACCTTCAGAAGACCGGTGCATACAAGATCAGGGGTGCATATTACAAGATAAGCACTCTTTCAGATGAAGAGAGACAGAAGGGACTGATAACAGCTTCGGCTGGAAATCATGCCCAGGGTGTGGCATATGCTGCAAAAGCATATGGAGTAAAGGCGACCATCGTTATGCCTTCATCTACACCTCTCATCAAGGTTAACAGAACTAAGGCATACGGCGCAGAGGTTATACTGTATGGAGACGTATATGATGAATCATGTGCATACGCTCTTGAGCTTGCAGAGGACAAGGGTTATACATTCATTCATCCGTTCGATGATCTCGATGTTGCCACAGGACAGGGCTCGGTTGCGATGGAGATCATAAAGGAGCTTCCTTTCGTTGACTATATCCTTGTTCCTATCGGAGGTGGCGGTCTGGCAACAGGTGTGTCCACACTTGCCAAGATGATGAATCCGAACATCAAGGTCATAGGTGTTGAGCCTGCCGGAGCAAACTGTATGCAGGTCTCACTGAAGAACAAGAAGGTTACAACACTTCCATATGTAGACACCATTGCAGATGGAACTGCAGTAAAGACACCGGGAAGCAAGATTTTCCCATATATACAGAAGAACATAGATGATATTATAACTGTAGAGGATAACGAACTCATCGTTTCATTCCTCGATATGCTTGAGAACCACAAGCTTCTTGTTGAGAATTCAGGTCTTCTCACAGTGGCAGCACTTAAGCATCTCGATGTAAAGGGTGCCAAGGTCGTAAGCATACTGTCGGGCGGCAATATGGATATGATAACATTTGCCTCACTTGTACAGCACGGACTTATCGCAAGAAGCAGGATCTTCACAGTTTCAACACTTCTTCCTGACAAGCCGGGTGCACTCATGAACATTTCAAAGGTTATCGCTGATCTCCAGGGAAATGTTATCAAGCTTGAGCACAACCAGTTCGTATCCATCAACAGGAATTCAGCAGTTGAGCTTGTTATCACTATGGAGGCATTTGGCCCTGAGCACAAGCAGCTCATCATCAACACACTTGCTGATAAGGGCTATAAGCCAAAGGAAGTCATGACAAAGGGAATATACAATTAATTGTAGTTGATATCGATGATTAACAATGAACTCACTTTAACCGTAAATGACAACAAAATAATTGCCTGCAGACGCGGTGACAATCTGTTCAAGGTGCTGTGCAGCGCCGGATATGTGTTCAGTGGAAACTGCGGAGGTCTTGGAAAGTGTCAGAGATGTCTGGTGGATGTAAAAGGTGCGGGCACGGTAAAAAGCTGTACCTACACTATCACTGATAACATACAGATAACCATAGGTGAGGATAACATGTCAGTCCTTGCTTCGTACAAGGGTGCTGATGAATCCAACAACGTATATAATGGCGATGGTCGTGGTATAGGCATAGCTATAGATTTAGGCACCACCACCATCGCCATAGAACAGATAGATATGTCTGATGGAAGTGTCACGGACAGATGTGGATTTATGAATCCGCAAATTGAATATGGCAGCGATGTCATATCAAGGATCCGAACAGGCTCCACAGAAGATGGACTGACAAAGCTCAGAAGCTCAGTAGTCACAAGGATTTCCTCAGAGTTGGCCGGAATGGGGGATGCCCCTGCAGATATATCAAGGATAATTATTTCCGGAAACACCACCATGAATGCAATACTGGAGCGGCTGCTTCTGGACAATCTCGGGCATGCACCATTTGAGATCAGGAATCCTGACAGTATAACAGTATCAGGGAAGGATTTCTTTGATGATGAAAGATTTTGCAGTGCGGAAGTCACATGTCTTCCTAACCTCAGCGCATTTGTTGGAGCTGACGCATTGTGCGGTGCAGTCGTCTGTAACATTGACAGGTCTGACAAATATCAGTTGTTTGCAGATCTCGGAACAAACGGAGAACTCATACTTGCAAAGCAGGGCATCGGTTATGCCACCTCATGTGCATGTGGTCCGGCATTTGAGGGAATGCTGAGGAGAGGTGTTTCAGCTCCAACCACAGCCTTTGATCTGCTGAACAGACTTAATTTGCTACACATAGTGAATGACGATGGAGTCCTAGTTGATCAGTATATAGACGGAGGCTACAGACTTGCGGGTGGAGTGACAATTGACATGGATATGATCAGAAGCTTTCTCCTTGCAAAGGCAGCCATATGTGCAGGGATAGAATCCCTCATGGATATGGCGGGGATAACGGCAGAGGACGTATCACGTGTATATCTGGCAGGAGGCTTCGGGTGCAGTCTTAATATATCAAGTGCGGTAAGCCTTGGACTTTTTCCGGACAGTTTTCAGGGGAAATCAGAATTTGCAGGAAATACATCCCTGCACGGAGCACATAAGTGCTTGATTGATAAGAGTTTTATTGATAGAATATATGCGTTTAAAGAGACCCTGACTGCTGTGAATCTCGGTGAGCTTGAGGGCTTTGACAGAAGATATTACAGTCATATGGATCTCAGACCATGGACCGCACAGTCACATGGTACAAATAAATTACAACAGAAGAGTAGATTATGAAATTACTAAGTATAGCAAGCGGTAGCAGCGGTAACTGCTATTACGTCGGCAATAGCGATACCCATCTTCTTGTGGATGTAGGCATAAGCTGCAAGAGGGTTGAAAACGCCCTTAAGGATGAGGGAATAAAGCCGTCTGAACTCGATGGTGTTCTTGTAACGCATGAGCATATAGATCATGTGAAGGGCATAGGTGTTCTGGCAAGAAAGCACGGTGTTCCTATATATGCCACTGCAGGAACCATAGCTGAGATGAAGAAGATGACCTCCCTTGGCAGTATCGATGAGGGACTGTTTCATGAGATCCGTCCTGATGAAAAGATACTGATAAAGGATATAACCGTTGATCCGTCATCCATCTGGCATGACGCAGCGGATCCGGTATGCTACAGCCTATATGGAGATGGCAAAAAAGTGTCCATAGCGACTGATATGGGCAATTATAATGATTATATTGTAGATAAGCTTGACAACTCAGATATAATGGTAGTTGAGGCCAATCATGATGTCAGAATGCTTGAGGCAGGACCATATCCTTATTATCTCAAGAGACGAATCCTTGGCAACTATGGTCATCTGTCCAACGAATTGTCAGGGCAGCTCATATACAGACTTCTGAATGACCATGTGAAGGGTATCCTTCTGGGACATCTGAGCAAGGAGAACAATTTTGAAGAGTTGGCATACGAGACAGTCAAGCTGGAGCTTGAAAACAATTCATACGCCAACGATGTAAGGGAATTTGGGCTGGCAGTAGCCAGAAGAGACATGCCTATGGCTGCCATAGAGGCATAGGCTGATTTTTAGGAGTGAATAAAGATGGGTTCTGTATGTACAGGCTCCATCATCAACAAGGAGGATAAATGAAATGAAAAAGAGAATCATAACTGTAGTAGGTAAGGACAGCGTGGGAATCACAGCTAAGGTATGTGTATATCTGGCAAACAACCAGATCAATATACTTGACATATCACAGACTATAGTTGCAGGGTACTTCAACATGATGATGGTGGTTGATACACAGGAGTCATCCAAATCAACAGAGCTCATCGCATCAGAGCTCGGACAGATCGGAGAAGAGATTGGAGTACAGATAAAGGTACAGCACGAGAAGATCTTTGAGACAATGCACAGAATCTAATAATATACAGTCTGACAGACAGAAAAGAGGATATACATGATTAGCATAAATGAAGTAATCGAGACCAATAAGATGATCTCAGACATGAATCTGGATGTTCGTACCATCACAATGGGAATCAGTCTTTTGGATTGTGTAGGCACAGATGTGGATGATACATGTACAAAGATATATAACAAGATAACAACATATGCCAAGGATCTTGTATCAACAGGTCAGGAGATATCAAGAAGATATGGTATACCAATCGTCAACAAGAGAGTTTCTGTAACACCTATAGCACTGGTTGGTGGTTCCGTATGTAAGACCACCGGAGATTTTGTAAAGATCGCAAAGGCTCTTGACAAGGCTGCAGACACCATAGGAGTCAACTTCATCGGAGGATATTCAGCGCTTGTAAATAAGGGCATGACTCCTGCTGATGAGCTTCTTATCCGTTCAATTCCTGAAGCACTCTCAAGCACAGGAAAGGTGTGCAGCTCCATAAATGTAGGTTCAACCAAAACCGGTATAGATATGGATGCAGTCAAGATTCTCGGAGAGATGATCAAAGACACTGCCGAGCTCACCAAGGAAGCAGATTCCATCGGTTGTGCAAAGCTTGTAGTATTCTGTAACGCACCTGATGACAACCCATTTATGGCCGGTGCATTCCACGGTGTTACCGAGGGAGACTGTGTCATCAATGTCGGAGTCAGCGGCCCTGGTGTTGTAAAGAAAGCCCTTGAGAAGGTAAGAGGAGAAAACTTTGAGGAACTCTGCGAGACCATCAAGAAGACAGCTTTCAAGGTAACCAGAGTTGGACAGCTCGTTGCAAAAGAGGCATCCAAGATGCTCGGCGTACCATTTGGTATAGTTGACCTGTCACTTGCCCCTACTCCTGCAGTCGGAGACAGTGTAGGTGAGATTCTCGAGGAGATCGGTCTTGAATACGCCGGAGCTCCTGGTACAACAGCAGCACTTGCGCTCCTCAACGATCAGGTTAAGAAGGGTGGAGTTATGGCTTCATCATACGTCGGAGGACTCTCCGGTGCATTCATCCCTGTATCTGAGGACCAGAGAATGATCGATGCAGTTTCCGCAGGAGCATTAACTCTTGAGAAACTTGAGGCCATGACATGTGTATGTTCAGTAGGTCTTGATATGATAGCAATTCCTGGTGATACATCACCTGCAACCATATCAGGAATTATCGCTGATGAGATGGCTCTTGGTATGATCAACCAGAAGACAACCGCTGTAAGACTTATCCCTGTTATCGGTAAGACGGTTGGAGATCAGGCTGAATTTGGCGGACTTCTCGGATACGCACCTATCATGCCTGTCAACAGATTTGCATGTGATAAGTTTGTCAACAGAGGTGGACGTATTCCAGCCCCTATCCATAGTTTCAAAAACTAATATTGGATAATGCGGTATAGGATCACAGTTCCTGATACGATATAGATATAGAGGATGCGCACTGAATACGGATATTCCGTGCGCATCTCTTTTGCTGTAATTGAATATTTCCATTTGGAGATATCAGATAATATGATTACAAGAAAATTATTTAAGGATATTATTTTATGAGAAGATTAGCTTTACCGGATGAAATACTGATGAAGGTTGAAAAGCCCGCCAGATATATAGGTGGAGAATACAACAGTGTTATGAAGGACAAGGACAAGGTTGATGTGCGTTTCTGCATGTGTTTTCCTGATGTATACGAGATAGGTATGTCCCATCTCGGAATTCAGATACTGTACGATATGTTCAACAGGAGAGAGGACACATGGTGTGAAAGAGTTTATTCGCCATGGCCTGATCTGGACGCGGAGATGAGAGAACATGACATCCCTCTGTTCGCGCTGGAATCCCAGGATCCTATAAAGGATTTTGATTTCCTTGGAATAACACTCCAGTACGAGATGTGTTACACCAATATTCTTCAGGTGCTTGATCTGGCTGGGATCCCACTCCGTACAAGAGACAGAAAAAAGGGAGACACACTTGTTATAGGCGGAGGCCCATGCTCATACAATCCTGAGCCTATAGCAGACTTCTTTGACATATTCTATATGGGTGAGGGCGAAGTATCATATGATGCACTTCTGGAGCTTTACAAGGTGTATAAGCACTCTGATATGACCAGGGAAGAATTTCTCATAAAGGTGTCCAACATTCCGGGATTATACGTTCCTGAGCTCTATGAAGTCACATACAAGGAAGATGGCACGATAGCTTCATTTGCTCCTAGATTTGAAGATGTGCCTGCCACGATAACCAAGACGGTCGTCATGGATCACAGCAAAGTCACATACCCAGAGAAGCCTGTTGTGTCATTCATGAAGCTCACTCAGGACAGAGTTGTTCTTGAGATCATGCGCGGATGTATAAGAGGCTGCAGATTCTGCCAGGCTGGAATGATTTACAGACCAACCAGACCTAAGGATGTCAATCTGTTAAAGGGCTATGCTGAGAAAATGCTGGCAAGTACAGGACACGAGGAGATAACCTTCAGCAGTCTGTCGTCGAGTGATTACGAGGAGCTTCCGGAGCTCACAGACTGCCTGATCGAGAAGATGGACAATGAGCATGTAAATATCTCTCTGCCATCGCTCCGTATAGACGCCTTTTCTCTGGATGTCATGAGCAAGATCCAGGATGTGAAGAAGAGTTCACTTACATTTGCCCCTGAGGCAGGAACGCAGAGACTCAGAAATGTTATAAACAAGGGTCTCACAAAGGAGAACATAATGGATGGTGCCCTGAAGGCCTTCAAAGGCGGCTGGGATAAGGTGAAGCTGTACTTCATGATGGGCCTTCCTACTGAGACATATGACGATATTGCCGGGATTGCAGACCTGTCGGAGGAGATCACTGAGCTTTTCTTTGCAAATATCCCAAGAGAAGAACGAAATGGACGTGTCATGGTCACCGCATCGGCATCATATTTTGTGCCAAAGCCATTTACTCCGTTCCAGTGGGCTCCGATGATAAGGCCTGAGGAATTTGTCAAGCGTGCATACTTTGTGAAGGACAGATTCCGCGCAGAGAAAAACCATAAGAGTCTTAAGTTCCAGTACCACGAAGCAGATATCACCATACTTGAGGGACTGCTTGCTCGAGGCGACAGGAAGCTCTGCGATGTAATATATGATGTCTATAAGGCCGGTCAGATATTTGACGCATGGACAGAGTTCTTCAAAAAAGAAAACTGGGACAACGCCATGGCAAAGCACGGTCTGGATATAGATTTCTACACATACAGGGACAGAAATGTTGATGAGATACTTCCGTGGGATTTCATTGATATAGGAGTCACAAGAAAGTTCCTTGAGAGAGAGTGGGAGAACGCCCAGAACGAAAAGGTAACCCCTAACTGCAGACAGCAGTGTTCCGGCTGTGGTGCCGCAAGATTTGGAGGAGGTGTATGTTTTGAAAATAAGAATTAAATACTCCAAGCTCGGTAACCTCAGATTTATAGGACACCTTGACGTTATGAGATATTTCCAGAAGGAGATAAGACGTGCCGGTCTGGATGTGAGCTATTCCAAGGGATATTCGCCTCACCAGATCATCTCGTTTGCCGCTCCGCTGGCCATGGGGATCACTTCTGATGGCGAATACTTTGACGGAGAATTTGAATCCGTTACAACATCCAGAGAGATGATCGACGCATTGAATGCCGTATCGGTTGATGAGATGAAGGTCACTGAGTGTGTACTTCTTCCCGATGATGCAAAGAACTCCATGTCAGTTGTGTCAGCATCGGACTATGTCATCTCATTCCTTGACAAAGCAGGAACTGAAGAACGTCATAATATACTGGACAGTGTGGAATCCTTCATGTCGCAGGATCAGATCATCATTCTGAAAAAGACAAAGAAGAGCGAACGCGAGGAGAATATAAAACCTGGTATCATGACCTGCGAGCTGAGGGACGATCAGATATATATGCTGCTGTCAACCGGAAGTGAATACAACCTCAAGCCGGAGCTCGTCATGCAGGCTCTCTGCGCGTATGCGGATGTCAGTCACAACCAGTTCCATTATCATATTCACAGACTGGAGACGTACATGGATGGCCCTGATGGCAATATAATACCTCTATACAAGGCCGGTTCACCATTCTAAGAGTCTGCCTGACCGTATATTTGAAAGATTATAAGGGGAATATCACATGAGAAAGCTGGTAGTTACACACTACGACAACAAAATATTACAGGCTGTTATACAGGATGGCAAAGTCACAGATCTTAACCTGTCAGAGGGCAGTACAGTCCTCGGCAATATCTATGTGGGCAAGGTGGCCAACATCGTAAACAATATAAATGCCTGCTTCGTGGATTACGGTGACAGACTTCCCTGCTACTACAGTCTGGATGACAATGATATTATATACGCCGATGGCAGGGAGCACACAAAGCTCAGGATCGGCGATGAGATAGTCGTTCAGATCAGCCGTGACGCAGTCAAGACCAAGAACCCTGTTGGTTCATCGGAGCTCACCCTCCGCGGGGATTACTGTGTGGTCCACACCGGGGAACAGATCGGTGTATCGAACAAGATAAGCAGCAGAAAGCTCCGGGACGAGCTTAAGGACATCGCGCGAAATACCCTCCCGGCGGGTATAGGTTGTATCATTAGGACAAATGCTGTGGATGCGGACCCTGAACTCATAAAACGTGAACTGAATGAGCTGGGCGGTCGTCTCACACAGATCCTGAAGGCCGCAGCAACCAGAAAATGCTTTTCCTGTCTGTACCGGAATCCACCGGAATATATAGAAAACATAACTTTCATGGGAAGTAATAAGCTAGATTCACTGGTAACCGATGATGAAGAAATATTCCACGTATTTGAGGATTACATAGAGAAAAAACAGCCTGGAACAATAGACTTAACGCTTCATACCGATACAGAATGTCCGCTTACGGCAATCTACAATCTCAATAAAGAAGTGGAGGGAGCTCTAAAGGAGAGAGTATGGCTTAAGTCAGGTGCCTACCTTATAATCCAGCAGACTGAGGCCATGGTAGTTGTGGATGTGAATACAGGCAAGGCTATATCAGGCAGAGATATGGAACAGCACATGCTGAAGGTCAACACCGAGGCGGCCATCGAAACCTGCCGTCAGTTAAGACTCCGCAATCTGTCAGGGATAGTAGTCATAGACTTTATAAACATGAAGAATCCCGATGATATTCTCAGGATACGTGATACCCTGATAAGAGAGCTGGCAGACGATCCTGTACCAGCCAAATTCGTAGATATCACCAAGCTTGGACTTATAGAGCTGACCAGAAAGAAGTTAAAGAGACCGCTTCACGAAATGGTTAAGCTTTGATGAAAATAAATCAAAAAATATTGTAAAAATATATCAGAAAATTATTGACAAATAATCATCTCAATGGTAGATTATATGAGTATGCCGCACAGTTAGGTATAAGTGTGTCAACAGACACCACCAAAACTGGCGAGTTTGATTAAGGAGGTATTAACCATGTACGCAATTATAGCAACAGGCGGTAAGCAGTACAAGGTAGCTGAAGGAGACGTGATCAAGGTTGAGAAGCTCGCAGCAGAGGCTGGAAGCGAAGTAACATTTGATGATGTTATCTTAGTAAGCACTGATTCAGACGTTAAGTGTGGAGATGCAGTTGCTAATGCATCTGTAACAGCATCAGTAGTTGGTGAAGGCAAGTCTAAGAAAGTTATTGTTTACAAGTACAAGAGAAAGACTGGCTATCACAAGAAGAATGGTCACAGACAGTCATATACTAAGGTTGAGATCAAGAAGATCAACGCTTAATTGGTATTGATTGTATCGATTATAAGACATGATTGATGTAGTTATTTATCAGAACAGCAATTCGGAATATATAGGATTTAAGACAGATGGACATGCGGAATATGATGATCCTGGACAAGATATCGTCTGTAGCGCAGTTTCAGCGATCACGATAACCATCCTGAACTCTGTTGAGAAGCTTTCAGATGTGAATTTCACACTTGACTGCGATCAGGAGAGTGGACATATGGATTTCATATTCACAGAGGAGCCGGATATCAAGGCACAGACTTTGATGCAGGCGCTTGTGATCGGTATATCCGGAATCGAAGAATCCTATGGCGATTATATTTGTATGACCTTTAAGGAGGTGTAATTGACATGATGAAGATGGAACTTCAGTTTTTCGCTCATAAGAAAGGTGTAGGTTCTACAAAGAACGGCAGAGACTCAGAGTCCAAGAGACTTGGCGCTAAGAGAGCTGACGGTCAGTTCGTAAAGGCTGGTAACATCCTTTACAGACAGCGTGGAACAAAGATTCATCCAGGTCTTAACGTTGGTATCGGCGGAGATGACACACTGTTCGCTACAGCTGATGGTATCGTTAGATTTGAGAGAAAGGGTAGAGACAAGAAGCAGGTTTCTATCTATCCAGTAGTTAACGAGTAATATTGGATATATATAAGTAATACTATCAAGAGACTGGAGTAATTTTTATTATTCCAGTCTTTTTTTACAGACAAAAGTGCAGATATGGGGTATACTATGAAATAGTGTGCAGATGTATCTGCAGAACTTGACACAGGTAGTTTAGACATTGAATATTCGGTATAGAATATCTGACATAGAAAGGCGGTATATTATGTTTGCCGATAGAGCCAGAATATATGTGAGATCAGGCAAGGGCGGTGACGGACATGTATCCTTCAGAAGAGAGAAATATGTTCCAAACGGCGGTCCTGACGGCGGTGACGGAGGTAATGGCGGTGACGTTATCTTTGTTGTCGACGAGGGAATGAACACGCTCACTAACTATAGACATGTGACAAAATACAAAGCCGGAGACGGTGAAGAGGGCGGCAAGAAGAACTGCCATGGCAGCAATGGTGCCGATATCGTGCTCAAGGTTCCACCTGGAACTGTTGTCAAAGATTCAGAGACAGGTAAGGTTATTCTCGATATGGCATACAAGAAGGAACCTGTTGTTTTCCTTAAAGGAGGCCGTGGTGGCCGTGGCAACAGAACATATGTAACTTCAACCATGCAGGCGCCAAAGTATGCACAGCCTGGTCAGCCAGCCAAGGAGCTTACAGTAGATCTTGAACTCAAGTGTATAGCTGACGTAGGACTTGTCGGATACCCAAGTGTAGGTAAATCAACCTTCCTTGCAAGAGTTACGAATGCCCGTCCTAAGATCGCGGCATATCATTTTACCACTTTAGTTCCGAACCTGGGTGTGGTGGATCTCGGGGATAAGAACGGCTTCGTGATCGCAGACATTCCAGGCATAATTGAAGGTGCGTCAGAAGGAACAGGTCTTGGACTTCAGTTCTTAAGACATATAGAGCGTACAAAGGTTATAATCCACATCGTGGATGCAGCCTCGGTGGATGGAAGAGATCCGATCAATGATATCCACGTAATCAATGAAGAGCTCAAGAAGTACAATAAAGACATCGAGAACCGTCCACAGGTTATAGCAGCCAACAAGGTCGATCTTCTGGATGATATGGGCTATGAGACTGTCATAGAGATGCTTAAGGAGGAATTCCCGGAGGATGAAGGATATAAGATATTCCCTATATCTGCAGTATCAGGAAAGGGTATCAATGAACTTCTCTGGTATGTCAATGACCTTGTAAAGCAGTCTCCAAGGGAGATCATCGAATTTGAACCTGAGATAGATCTGTCCATGCAGGATGATCCTGAGCTTCCATTTGAAGTCAGAAAGTCAGACGAGGAGGAGGGTGTATATATCGTCGAGGGTCCACGAATCGAGAAGATGCTCGGATATACGAACCTTGAATCTGAGAAGGGCTTTGATTTCTTCCAGAAGTTCCTCAGAGACAACGGAATACTTGCACAGCTTGAGGAGCTTGGCTGTGTAGACGGAGATACTGTAAGAATGTATTTCCTTGAATTTGATTATTATAAGTAAAGGAATAAACACGTATGAATAGCAAACAGAGAGCATATTTAAAGGGGCTGGCACAGACCATCCAGCCTATACTCAACATAGGCAAATCATCACTCACACCTGAGTTCACAGAATCTGTTGCAGAGGCTCTTGAGGCGAGAGAACTAATCAAGATCTCTGTTCTCAAGAACTGTCTTGACGATCCTCGTGAGATAGCAGCTATGCTCGGTGAGAGAACTCACTCACAGGTAGTTCAGGTGATCGGCAGAAAGATCGTTCTGTACAAGGAGTCAAAGGAACATAAGAAGATCGAACTTCCATAGGGGGGAATAAGCCATGCTGGCACAAAAAGCAGGACATGTAGGTATACTCGGCGGAACATTCAATCCTATACACTATGGACATATAGAGCTTGGCGTACAGGCACTGGAACAGTTTAGACTGGATAAAGTGCTTGTGATGCCCAACAATAAGCCTGGTTATAAAGATATTTCCAACGAAGTTACAACAGATCACCGGGTCAACATGATAAAACTTGCCATAGATGGCATAAAAGGGTTGGAGTATTCTGATTTTGAGCTCAGACGTCCCGGGATCACATACACCTCAGATACGCTTGAGGCCCTTCATGAGTTATATCCTGACGTTCACTGGTATTTTATCATGGGCGGGGATTCCATTATGTATTTTGACCACTGGCACAGACCTGACATCATATCAAGGCATGCAACGCTGCTTGTCACAACAAGAAGTGGAGCTCCTGAGGATATGGTCAACGACAAGATAGCAAGCCTGCAAAGCCTGTTTCCGGCTTCTGATATCCGCCGGGAGTACATCCACCAGCACGATATATCCTCAAGTGATATAAGAGCTGCTGTGCGGTCAGGAGAAGATATCAGGGATATGGTTCCCGACAGCGTGATAACATATATCAGGGACAATGGTCTATATCACGTTTGATCTGGCAGGTATAACAACATATATTGAATATTACTTATACTTGAACATTTGCAACAGATAGGAGATAAGATGAACAGATTTGAGATGCGTGAGCGCCTTGAAAACAAGCTCACAAAGAAAAGATTTGAACATTCACTTGGTGTGGAATATGTATCAGGCTGCCTGGCCATGGTTCACGGAGCAGATGTGAACAAAGCTTTGACTGCCGGACTTCTACATGACTGCGCCAAATGTCTGCCTGCAGACGAGAAGATAGCAAGATGCAAAAAACACGGACTTCCAATAAGCCAGGTCGAATTTGCTAACCCTGAGCTTTTACACGCAAAGCTGGGAGCATATTACGCAAGAGAAAAATACGGAGTTGACGATGAGGACATCCGATCGGCTATAGAATTCCATACAACTGGAAGACCGGCTATGTCGCTTCTGGAAAAGATTGTTTTTGTGGCTGACTATATAGAGCCGAACCGTAAGCCTTTGCCGGAGATAGATGAAATAAGAAATGAGGCATTCTCCGATATTGACGCTTCGGTGGCCCACATATTAAAGAATACTTTAACTTATCTGGACAGTGGCAGCTGTGGAGACACGGACGAAATGTCTGTCCGGACATATAAATATTATACATCATTGAACAGTGAGGACTAATATGGCAGATTCCAGAGAGATGCTCAAGATAGCATGTGCTGCTCTTGAGGATAAAAAAGCATTTGACATTAAGATCATAGACATAAGCAGAATTTCAACCTTATGTGATTATATAGTGATAGCTGACGGAACAAATAAAAAACAGGTTCAGGCACTCAGCGATAATGTTGAGGACAATATGCACGAAGCTGGATATTCCCACAAGGGAGTGGAGGGATATTCTGAAGGTGGATGGATTTTGCTGGATTATTATGATATAATAATCCATATATTTTCTGAAGAATCAAGAAGATTCTACAACATAGAGAAGATATGGAGTGACGGAGATATTATATCTCTGGACAGCATATAAGATATTCAGTTTAAAATAAGATTGGGTTGCAAGTAAGAATTTGGGGATTAAAACATGGAGAGTAACAGGCTATTAAGCGACAATTATATCAAGATCAATCATATTGCCTCCAAATGTATGAGGCTTTTTGCTATATTGATACTTTTGTACTGGGTATTTACATATATTGGAGGGCAGTGCAATATAGTGCTCCTGTGTTCCTGCATGGGAGTATGCTGTATTCTGACCCTTATACCTACGATTTTTATTGATCTACTTAAGAACAATGAGGGCAAATGTATAAAATATGTGGTAATTGCATTGGCTGTACTCATATGCTCCATACTCAATACAACTTTATCGTACACAGCTATGATCGTCTGGATATTTCCTATGCTTGTAGCTTCCCTTTATTATAACAAGACAATGGTTCTCTATACTGCGCTTTTATCTACAGTCGGTGTATTCGCTGCAGATATAGTCAATTACAGATTATGTGATCTTGTTATTCCACCCGCACATGATGATTTTGCCGACAATATGATACTGGTCATAGCGCCATGTGTTATAGCCATTTTTATCATGTCATTTGTATCATATTTCATAGTATCAAGAAACTCAACAATGCTCAATAATGTTATAGACCATGCTGAAGAGGTCAAGACTAATCAGAAGGAACTTATATATGCGTTTGCCGAGCTCTCAGAGAGCAAGTCAAAATCAACAGGTGAGCACATCAAGAGAGTTGCAAAATACATGGAGGTTCTTGGAAAGGCATCCGGTTTTGATGACGATTATGTTGACATGCTTTCAACCGCAGCCATGATGCACGATATCGGCAAACTGATGATCAGCGAAGAAATACTCAACAAACCTTCCCGTCTTACAGATGAGGAGTTCGCCATTATGAAGAGTCATGTATTATATGGCGACGCTCTTCTCTCAAAATGTCCGGGACAGATCCTTCAGATTGCAAGAACGATTGCCAAGGAACATCATGAGAAGTGGGATGGCTCTGGATATCTGCATATGAAGGGAGACGAGATCGCATATATCAGCAGGCTTATGGCTGTATGTGATGTATTCGATGCCCTTACATCAGCAAGATACTACAAGAAAGGCTGGTCTATGGAGGAGGCTTATACCGAGATAGTAAGCCAGAGTGGTAAACAGTTTGATCCAAAGGTGGTATTATTATTCCAGGCTCATTTCAAGGAATTCAAACAGATAGCAGAACAGAATGCTGATAAGCACATATACTAAAATGTGATTACTTAAAAATAGGCTAAATATACATTAAGCTAATAGGTTAAAAAACTGTTTTTTATGGTTTTTTAGCCTATTTTTGTTGGATTTAGGCTTGAAATAAGCTAATTAATTGGTATAATGTAATTAACAAGTTGATATAAATTAACCATTTTGAAGTTAATTTACTTTTAATAAGCCCCCTCTTAAAAAATATGACATAAATTGATCCCCAGGTCATATACGTAAATGTTGCTGACGTATGTTGACCTGGGGATCTCTTTCTTAATGGATTTATTATATTATATTGTAATTACATCTGCCTAAATAATCCGATAACCTTTCCGAGTATATCGCAGTGGTCTACGATAATTGGATCCATATAATCATTCTCCGGCTGAAGTCTTATATGACCATTCTCCTTAAAATATCTCTTTACTGTAGCCCCGTCATCGATAAGTGCAACCACAATATCACGATTGGAAGCAGAAGAGCATTGTTCAACAATAAGGAGATCACCATCGTTGATTCCGATGTTGATCATACTTTCGCCCTTAACGCGAAGCATGAATGTCTGATTATTGGTGTTATGTAAATATTCCGGTGGAATAGGAAAATAATCCATAATATTCTGTGTGGCAAGGATAGGAAGTCCCGCTGCAACCTGTCCAACAACAGGTATATTAATAACCTCACGCCTTGACAATGCAAAATCATCATCTATTATCTCTATAGCCCTTGGTTTTGTTGGATCACGCCTTATATACCCGTTCTCCTCAAGAGATGCGAGATGAGCATGTACTGATGATGTAGACTTGAGTCCAACAGCCTTGCAGATCTCTCTTACTGAAGGTGGATAGCCCTTCTTAAGCTGTTCTTCCTTGATATATTCCAAAATCTCTGTCTGTTTATCAGATATCTTTCCTTTTCCCATGTATATTGAACCTCCACAAATAAATTCTATTTAACATAATCTGTTATATACAAAATATGATAGCACATATGTTCTGATATTGCAAACGAATGTTCTGTTTTTAATTTTGCTTTGTTTTGAATATTCTTGACCGGATCTATTCTTTCGTGGGAATAAAAATGGACACTTGATAGTGCATAATATAGGAGTATTAAGGATTCAGAGTTACAATACGAACTGCAGTCGTACAAGTGTTCGAAAATCACTTGACAACAAAACATCTGTTCGATATAATACGAACATAGTAACAAACATACGTTCAGGAGGGATAGAGATGAATAGATTATTTAATTTCATCAGCAATAAAAAGGTGACAATAATTGTAGCCATAATCATAGCAGCAGTATTATATGTTTCGATCACACACATGGATGCATCCGAAGCTGATGCCACCAATGCCAGCACCAAGTATTACACATGTATATCCGTTGAGTCTGGCGATTCACTTTGGGATATAGCTCAGAAGTATATGACTGATGAATATACATCAACCCAGGATTATATCGATGAAGTTGTCTCGATCAACAATCTGAACAACGATTCATCGATAGTAGCCGGAACCAACCTGGTAATACCATATTATGAAGTGACTGATCTCAATTAAACAAGGAATTAGATGTTCTTGATCAACGCATATAGATTCTATTAAATGATAGATTCTATATGCGTTTTCTGTTTAGATTTTTGCTTAGAGAGTCGTAAGAATCAGTGAAAGCAGTGCAATTGGAATGTATTTTGGTCTATATGTTTCTATTCGCTAAACTCAGGTTTTACGAAAAAATATAGCATATTTTATTAGATTATGCTATAATCCATTTAGTCATATACATGAATATGCCCACAAATTAACATATATCAGGAGGTTTCAAATATAACGATGCCAGCCAAGCCATACAACAAACAGGTCGATGAGAATAATATATTATTGCTCAGAGATATTCTTTCCGAGTTACCACAATACGCAACGATCGCTTTTCGTGGAATTGAGAATACTACATCCACAAGAACACGCCTTGGTTACGCCAGGGATATAAAAACATTCTACGAGTATTTATGTGAAAATAACCCATTCTTTCGTGATAAAACTCCACTTGATATTACTACTGAGGATCTCAGCAGACTTGAGGCCGAGGACATCGAGGAGTTCCTGCATGCCATGAAGCTTTACACTAAAAACGGACGTACATACACCAACGGTGAACAGGCGTTAAAACGCAAATTATCTGCACTCCGGGTATTTTTTGCATACCTGTATAAAAACGACCGTATAAGCTCAAACGCTGCAGAAAAGGTCGACATGCCAAAGATACACGATAAGAAAATTATACGAATGGAGCCAAACGAGGTTGCAGATTTTCTTGATAATGTTGAGTATGGCAGCGGCCTGACTGAACGCCAAAAAAAATATCATGAGAAAAATAAAGTCCGTGACCTGGCGCTTTTATCACTTATGCTCAGCACCGGCATGCGTGTATCCGAATGCGTTGGAATTGATATACGTGACGTTGATTTCGATAATATGCGGATTAAGATCGTTCGAAAAGGTGGCAAGGAGGCATACGTATACTTCAGTGATGAGGCAAGTGAAGCTTTGCTTGAATATCTTGATGAAAGGAAAAAACTGATACCGGAAAAAGGCCATGAGGATGCGTTATTTCTGTCCGGTCAATTAAAAAGAATATCTGTCAGATCAGTTGAGAATATTGTAAAAAAATACTCTCTTACTTCCGTTCCTTTAAAGCATATAACACCTCACAAACTCAGGAGTACGTTTGGCACTGAGCTTTATAGGGCTACAGACGACATATACCTGGTGGCGGACGTATTAGGCCACTCGGATGTAAATACAACAAGAAAACACTACGCTGATATGGATGAGGACAGAAAACGTCGTTTCAGGAACGAAGTACAGCTTCGTGAAAAACGCACAATTAAACCATAATAATATTATGTTAACTTAAGGAGTATTTTTATGAAATCACAAAAGCTTTTATCATATACAAGACGAGCTATAACTGATTACGATATGATCAGTCCCGGTGACAAGATAGCCATAGGAATATCCGGAGGCAAAGACAGTCTGACACTTTTATATGCAATGTCCAAACTGAAAAAGTTTTATCCCATACCATTTGAAATTGAAGCTATAACCGTAGATCTTGGATTTAAGGATTTTGACACGTCCAGACTTAAGGAATATTGCGAGTCACTTGGAGTCAATTATACGGTTTGCAAAACTCATATAGGCGAGATCGTTTTCGATTACAGGAAGGAACCTAATCCATGTTCACTCTGCAGCCGTATGCGTAAAGGAGCCTTCAATGATTGTGCTGCAGAACTTGGCTGCAACAAGATCGCATATGCCCATCACAAGGATGACGTTATAGACAGCTTCCTGATGTCCATGCTGTATGAGGGGCGCATTCACACCTTCTCTCCTGTCACTCATCTGGAGAAATCAGGTGTCACACTCATAAGACCTCTTATATACGCCCTGGAAGGCGAAATAAGAGCATTTGCACGCGCCAACGATATTCCAGTCTGCAAGAACCCTTGCCCCGCTGACGGCGTCACAAAGCGTCAGGAAAGCAAAGACATTATAGACGAACTCAAATTACGCGTGCCTGATGTAAAAGATCGTATATTTTCCTCCATCGAGGGTGCCGGAATAGACGGATGGTCAATGCACTGATTAATAGCTTATAGATATAAAAAATGAATCCAATCACAAAACAAAAATGACAGTAAGCGTTTAACAAATAACCTACTGTCATTTTTATATACAAGATTTTATAATAACATTATTATGATGATATATTACAATTTTCAATAATAATCATGACTGAGATCAATAATTATTTACAATGTCATATAACAGATCTATCGTCTTATCTATGCCGTACTTCGAAGTATTGATACATATGTCGTATCCCTTCATCTCGCCCCATCTCTTGGATGTATAATAGTTGTAATATGAAGCTCTTGCCTTGTCTTCCTTCTTGATCATATCCTTGGCCTTCGATTCACTTATGTTGTACTTCTTGGCGATTCTGGCTGTTCTGTCATCCATGTCTGCATACAGGAATATATTCACCACGTTGTCCAGATCCCTGAGTGCGTAATCAGCACATCTGCCGACAAATACACATGAACCATCTTTCTCTGCAAGATTCTTGATGGTGTCAAATGCCGCAAGGAAAACTTTGTGGTTGAGAGGAAGCTCTGTTGAACTGCCAAATCCCAGTGAATATGGATCCATCACCAGTGAGTAAAGAAAGCTATTCGTAGGCTTTTCGTCAAAGCTGTCAAAAATCTCTTCACATATTCCACTGTTCTTTGCTGCCTCTTTAAGTAACTCCTTGTCGTAAAATGGTATGTTCATCTTTTCTGCAAGAGCTTCTCCGATCTGCTTGCCTCCACTTCCGAACTGTCTACCTATAGTAATAATCTTCTTCTCTGCCATAGTAACCACTCCCATCTTCTCGTATTCTCCATGTAAGAAATATCAAAATATATTACTTATGTACAAAATACTTAAATTCCTATATGGGTTATTATAACATTTATACAATAAACTGTAAATAAAAAAGTATAGACAATTGCACGTAATTTGTGACAATTGTCTATACTCGTTTGTTACATTATATTAATTTAACAGTTTTAGCTTCTTTATAAGATCTTCAAAATATTCCGGCAGATCAGCCTTGAACTCAACGTATTCCCCGGTTGAGGGATGTTCAAAACCGAGAATACCAGCATGCAGCGTCTGTCCCTGCAGCTTAAACGGACATTTCTTCGGTCCATAAACTTCATCCCCAAGTATGGGATGTCCAATGGATGCCATATGAACTCGGATCTGATGTGTCCTGCCGGTCTCAAGCTGACACTCAATAAAGGTATACTTTCCTCCAAAACGCTCCAGAACCCTGTAATGTGTGACGGCATGCCTGCCATTTCTGGTATTGATCGCCATCTTCTTCCGATCCTTAGGACTTCTTCCGATCGGCGCATCCACAGTACCATCATCCTGTGCGATATTTCCATGGACTATGGCATAATACTTTCTGGTTATACTATGCTCGTGAAGCTGCTCAGATAATGATCTATGGGCATTATCGTTCTTACACACCACAAGTACACCTGTTGTATCCATATCTATCCTGTGAACGATTCCCGGCCTGAATTCTCCATTTATACTGGAAAGGGAATCCTTAAAATGGTACATCAGTCCGTTGACCAGAGTCCCACTGTAGTGTCCCGGTGCCGGATGAACCACCATTCCCTTTGGTTTATTCACAAGTATCACGTCATCATCCTCATATATGATGTCGAGCGGTATATTCTCAGGCTCAATGTCAATGCTGACCGGATCCGGCACAGATATATCAAAAATATCTCCGGTACGTACACTGTAGCTCGGCTTTGAAGCCTTACCGTTGACCTGAATATATCCGTCATCAAATAACTTCTTTATGAAAGATCTCGAATAATCGCTGAAATACCCGCTGAGAACCTTGTCTATTCTTTTCCCTGCCCAGTCGCCGCTGGCTTCGATGTTATATTCTTCCATATACTATTCCTGTCCATCTGTCTGTTTTTGGTGTATGATCTCTGAGAGCTCATCATCCTTATACTTGAACAGCACCAGAATAACTATAACAATAAAACTGCATGTGACAAATATATCTGCGACATTGAATACCGGGAAGTTAATAAGGCAGAAGTCAAACATGTCAACCACATATCCACGGGCAACTCTGTCGATCATATTGCCGACAGCTCCCGATATGAGAAATACCAGTGATATCCTGAGCGGTGTATATTTCTTTTCCTGATTGCCTGCAAGCCTGATGTATACATATATAGCCGCAAGCAGGATCACAAATGTTATCGCAAGCAGGAAAACGATCTTACCTGAGAAACTTCCCCAGGCCGCACCTCTGTTCTGAACATAGTTGAGCTGGAAAACTCCATCGATTATTTTCCTTGTCTGTCCAACCTGAAAGTTGGTTGATATGAGATGTTTCACCAGTTGATCTAAAGCTGTAAGAATAATAATGGCAAGTATAGCCATCGGTATTCTCTTTTTCATAATATCCGTTCCTCCTTTGAACATCAATGCCACTCAAATGCCTTTTTCATATCATCAGGAACGACATTGGTATTGATATATGCATCGCCAATAGTGTGAAGAAGGATAAATTTTATCTTGTCCCCAACCATCTTCTTATCGTTCTTAGTGTACTCTATGACAGCATCTGCATCGACAGGGTAGTCCTTGAGAGTAGGGAAACCAAACATATCAAATGCATGTATGATCTTATGAAGCTCGTCCTCTGTGATGTCACCCCTATTGTATGAGATAACAGACGCAAGGCAGCATCCGATGCCGACACATGCCCCATGACTCAGCTTAAGGTCGAGGTATCTCTCTATGGCATGTCCAAGAGTATGTCCAAAATTGAGCAGAGCTCTGTCGCCCTTCTCCGTAGGATCGTTCTCCACAACAACTCTCTTGATGTTGCAGCTCACCCTGATCATCTCCATCAGGACATCCTTATCCCTTGCAAGTATTCTGTCGTGGTTTTCTATAAGCCAGTCAAAATATGCAGAATCCTTTATGAGTCCATGTTTTATGATCTCTCCCATTCCCGAAATAAACTGCTCATCGGATAACGTGGTGAGTGTTGACACATTGATATACACAAGCTTTGGCATGTGAAAGGCTCCGACCATGTTCTTATATGAATCAAAGTCAACGCCTGTCTTTCCACCAATACTGCTGTCCACCTGTGCCAGAAGACTTGTAGGTATCTGTACAAAGTCTATGCCTCTGAGATACGTTGCAGCAGTAAATCCGGTTATATCGCCCGTCACGCCGCCTCCAAGAGCCACAAGAAGATCTTTTCTGTCAAACTTTGCAAGAATAAGCTTCTCGTAGATCATCTTTACTGTATCAAGATTCTTCTGAGACTCACCGGCCTCAAATATAATAGATATCAATTCTTTGCATTTTCCATCAAGCTGATTCCTGATCTCATCGAGATAAAGAGGCGCAACATTACTCTCTGTAACGATACATACCCTTCTATCAGCAATTCCCTGTCCGGCTAAAAGCTCAGGCAGGGAATTAAAATCGTTTGCAAAGAAAATGTCATAGATTGGTTCATCATTCAGATGAACTGTGAGTGCATTACACATATAAACATTCTCCATTAGTATAAAATATATTGTTAGTTTCCAAATGGATTAACAAATGACTTACCGCCAAGATTCTTTGTGTATACAGACGAATCACTTGTAACACTTCCGCCACCGGCACCGCCAAGTGTTGAATCACCCATGGCTGAGCCGCCTCCTGATCCGAGAGTTGATTCCTCGCGGCCCTGTGGATCGCCGTCATAGGAGTTCATAAACGAATTCATAGCTGCGCTCTGTGTCGACTGTGAATAAGAAGCATTTGAACTGCCCTCGCTTAATACATCGTCGAAATTAAGTCCCATCTCCTCATTGATAGGATTTTGGGCAAGGTAATTCATATGGGCTTCCATCAGAGCCTTGAATGCACATACATAGTCCTTGTACTGCTGTTTTATTCCATCAATACTTCCCTCTATGCGCTCAAGCTCCTCCCTGGCCTCCTGCACTATATTATTAGCCTTGATCTTGGCATCATTCTCTATCAGTCTCGCCTTATCAGTGGCGTTCTTTGTAGACTCCTCAGCATTCTTCTCTGCTAGCATGAGAGATTTCTGGAGCTTTGACTCGGTTGTTCTGTAATGTACTAAACTGTCAGTCAGAGTTTTCACCTGATTGGTAAGATCTGCATTGGACTTATACAGTTCTGTGTAGCTGAGCACAACTATGTCAAAAAATGCATCTACATCTTTTCGCGCATATCCCATTCCATGCGTGAACTTCTTCTGTTGTAAATCAACTGGTGTAAGCATATGTAATCCCCCGTAAAAACATATATTAATAAGTTGCCTTACTTGAAAGAGTTTCCCCCTGAAGAGATCCTCCAGCCAATTCCTCTCTTAAATCACCAGATACGTAGGTTCCATTAGGTGTGGCAAGGAATATGTTGCCCGAAATAGCCTGAAACAGACCATCCACAGCATAACTTGCTCCTCCAATGAAATCCGCTATTCTCTGTGCAGTTGGAAGATCAAGATCCTCCATGTTTATTACGATTATCTGTCCTCGATTGAGATGATCGATTATCATCTGCGCATCGTCAAACTCGTCCGGCTTGATAACAAATACTTCACTGTCATCCATTGCTCTGGATCTGCTGTTGATCGATACGAGCTTTCCATTACCTGCTCCTGACTGCTGACCATGAGAAGATCTTGCAGCTTTTGATCTGGCCGATCCATTGTCAGATGATGCAGAACCTTTGTACTTATTAAAGGACTTGAGCGGTGAAGCCTTCACTCTGGACTCTGTCTGAGGCGCATCGTAATCATCCTCATCATCGTACTCATCGTCTAAGCGATCGTCCATATCGTCTTCATCTTCATAGTCATCTTCATCTTCATCAAACAAATCATCATCAAAGTCATCGTCGCTTGAATCACTTAATTTGAAATAATCAAGAAAACTTTTCTTTGTATTTCCCTTTGCCATGATTGTTCTCCTTTAAATATTATAATTTCTGGCACCGAATATTCCCGTGCCAACTCTAACCAACGTTGCACCTTCTTCAACTGCAACTTCATAGTCGTTTGTCATACCCATCGACAAGACGCTCATATCGATATTATCAATGCTTTTAGATTGTATGTCAAGTGATAAATCTTTCAATTTGCGGAAATAGACCCTGTTGTCCTCGGGATCATCCACAAATGGAGCGATAGTCATAAGACCCTTAACCCTGATATGAGGGAAATCTTTTATCTCCTGGATAAGCGGAAGTACCTCGTCGCATGACAGTCCAAATTTTGTTTCTTCCTGTGCAACATTTACCTCAATGAGAATATTGACTGTGACATCATGCTTTGCAGCCTCCTTCTCAATGGTTTTGGCAAGATTTAACGAATCAACGGAGTGTATCATACACACCTTATCTACAATGTATTTTACCTTGTTCGTCTGCAGGTGACCTATCATATGCCAGTTTACAGGTCTTGAGACATTCTCGTATTTGTCCACAAGCTCCTGAACCTTATTCTCACCAAAATCAACGGCATTCGTATCACTGAGCAATTCCTCTATATCTGACAAAGGCTTTGTCTTGCTAACGGCGATCAGAGTGACATCCTCCGGTGATCTGCCGGCCTTTTCACATGCCCTGACTATGTTCTCTTTTACTTTTTCGTAATTTTCTTTAAGCATATTATCATCTCCTGTGTCTGTACTATTGATATATAAGCTCTCCCTCTTTCATGGAATGTCCGTCCAGTAATATTCTGTCATATCTGGATATTCCATATGAAAGATCCGGCTTGATGATCGAGTAATCATCGCCCGATACGATAACCTCTATTCTTCTGAATTCCGCAGTTCCTCTTGATACACACAGAACACCATCCATCGTATACTTGGCGGCTGTGGCAACGGAAAATGTCTCCTTGGAATTATTCTTCTGCAGTACCGCATCGGAATCTATACTTGACGGATCAACATAACAGAATCTCTTGTCGGTAAAATATATTATCGGTGATATCTGTTTTATTGAAGTGCTTCCCGAATTGCCATATGTTACCTGATTAAAATGAGTCAGATCTGAATCACCACTGCCTCCTGTCAGGTAATCCACAGGTATCATATATACATCCTTTGTTATTACGGATGAAGCCGGTATCTTCAGACCGCTGGATTCCTCGAACATGAAGTTGATGTCCAGAAATCTTTCATTTACATACTGCGCGATATATTTGTTGAATGATACCACTATATAATAATGACCATCTTTTTCGATCTTATCGTATGTCGATCTGATCTTTCTGCTCGAATTATTGATGGTAAATGAAGCGTATTCATTCTGTGTAACCTTGTCAAATTCATCCTTGCTGAGCGATATGGCAATATTCCATTCCTCATCGTTGATAAGCTTACATACAGCGCTGCCCGCAGAAACCTGGTCATCTGACTTGAGTGACTGTTTTGTATACACAGTTTTATCAAAAAGCTCAGGTGTCAGATTCTTCACATCGACGCTCTCATATCCATCCTGATAGTATGTGACAAGTCCGCTGAATGGCGCCTTCTGGGCATCAAGTGAAAATGATGAAGAACCATTGCTGACCTGCTCAAGAGCAAGCTCCTCATAGAGCTCTAAAAGCTTGTTGTCGATGCTTGTCTTGAAATTATATACATTACCAAAATTGGATGCCGAAAATCCATTTTTGAACATCTTTATCTGATTGTTCAGACTTGTGTAATCTGCGCTCGTGAGAAGTGCTGAACCATTCTCCTGCATGTCGCTCATTGCCGCCTGCATGGAGCCCGAGCTGTCAATGGCATATATATTTGCACCCTTGGATACCTTCTCGCCATCTCTTATATAGTAGCATGGTGTTCCCGTCGCCGAGGCGGTTATGACAGTCTCACTTCTTACCGCAAGCCCTGTAGCCGTGAAATCAGTATCGTACGTACTCTGCTCAACCGTGAATATTATCGGATCAGAATCATTAACATACGCAACGACCCTGATGAGTATATATATGAATACGAGTGCAAAAAGGAATGTTCCAAAGCCCGGCATTTTGAGCTTTGGAAGTTCGATCTTTGTCTTTTGTTTTTTTCGTTTTATTGTCGCCATAATATGTCTCCCGTAATTTACTCTGGCACAGAAAATGGCTGGCAACATACATATGCCAACCACATTCTATCTGAAATATAAGGCGGCATCCAGCTTATAATGCCGCAATAACGCAGTCCTTGAAATCCTCTGGTACGTCATTGACATCTGTTGCCAGACAGATCACTATATCAACATTGAACATATCGGATATGTTCTTTATCTCGTCCAATGCCTCAACGATATGTGACTCTCCAACGTATGCAACCGTCTTAAAATTATCTATATAAATCTTCTCAATATCACTGTTCTGGGAGATTATTCCTCGCACGAATCCGGTGAACGAATCCAGCTTGCTAATTCCATAGCTTGTACAGTTGATCATCTTGACTCTGTTGCTGAGCTCATAGAGATGCTTGTTGTTATTATCAAGAAATACTACCGTACCGGAAACAACCTTTACTTCATTGTTGACCTTATCTATCAGTGCCTTTGTCTTTCCCTTACCCTTATCTCCTGCAATAATGTGAATCATTTTTCATGCCTCCTGAATCTTGATGTAAAATTTATACAAATAATGTCCGTATCATATATGTCAGATACACACATCACTTTGCCTTATTTATAAGTTCAGTCATGGCGCTGTACAGTGCCTCTTTTCCATCTGCTCCGGCTACAAGAGCAATATACTCTTCACCGGTGGAATCGTTCTTAAGCTCCATGATAAGACAGTTGAGTGCCTCCTCTGTGGTTCCGGTCTTCCACGAACCTATCGAGTATCCATCTGGAAAATTTACCTCACCAGTTAAGAATTCATTTGTCGGCTCTATGGTTACCACCTGTTCATTGCCATCTGCATCCGTGTATGTGAAATCATATGTATCAAGTGAATCTATCACATACGCAAGGTCATGCTTTGAAAATTCCTTTATTATAAGATACAGATCATACGCTGTAGTGTAATGGTCATCGTCGTGAAGTCCATGACAGTTGACAAAGTGGGTATTTGTAGCACCGATCTCCTTCGCCTTTTCATTCATCATGTCACAAAATGCTGATTCGCTGCCGGCTATCAGCTCTGCAAGTATAACACCACAGTCATTGTATGATGTTATCATGAGACCGTACAGCAGGTTCTTGACCGTCAGGCTGCAGCCTCCGACCAGGTCACTGGCCATGGCATCCCAATCGTCAAATGTGACCTTTCTGTTGAGAGTTACCACATCGTCAAGGGATATATCTCCCTTTTCTATGCTCTCCATAACGAGTATACCTGTCATGATCTTAGTCATACTTGCCGGATATATCTTTCCATGTACATTATGGGCCACTATGGTATCCTTGGTCGTCTCATCGACAAGCATAGCGGCATAACATCCGTTGTAGTTTGCGGCATCTATCTCCTCGCCCTGTGCTATCACAGCGTTATCGTATGCCATTCCGAGCTCCCCATACACCGGAAGATCAGGCAACACACCTATGTCGAGCTGTTTTCCAGCTTTGTAGGTCTTGCTTCCGCAGCCGGTCAGAAGGACCATCGCCAACACAAGTATCAAAGAGATACTTCTTCGCATGTATTTTCCTATTCTGCTTTGATTAAACATAATATAACCTCCGAAATATATTCAACAGCCTGATAACGGTGCTGAAATATATTTACTTGTAGAATTCACGCCAGTCAAGATCTCCTCTGTCAAGTGCCAATATAAGAAGCTCGGCAGTTGCCAGATTAGTCGCAAGCGGAATATTATGTGTATCACACAATGTAAATATGTTGTTTATATCAGGTTCATGATTCTTTGGATGAAGCGGATCTCTCAGAAAGATGACCATATCGATGTCATTGTTCTCTATCTGTGATCCGAGCTGCTGCTCACCGCCAAGATGTCCTGCAATATATTTGTGAACTGTAAGATTGGTAACCTCCTCAATAAGTCTTCCGGTAGTTCCTGTTGCGTAAAGCTCATGCTTATTAAGAATTCCTCTATATGCTATACAGAAGTTCTGCATCAGTTTTTTCTTAGCATCATGTGCTATCAAACCAATATTCATGAAAATCCTCCTAATACTTTTTCTTTTGCAAATTTATATTGAGAACCATGCCCATTCCGGCACACAAACTGACGAGTGAACTCAGTCCGTAACTTATGAATGGCAAAGGTAATCCCGTGTTCGGAAGTATGGATGTGGCAACACCAATATTGATAAATGACTGGATGCTGACCAGTGCTGCCATACCTGTTGCTATATACATTCCCTTTTTATCACCGGAACGCCTAGCAACCCTAATACATTGTAACACTATGAGCAGTAAAATTGCAATAATAATAACACTTCCGATGAAACCTAATTCTTCTCCCACTGCCGAGAATATAAAGTCTGTCTGCTGCTCAGATATGAGATTTGTATCTTTTACGGTTGCCACATCAGAGCTGTTGATCCCCTTACCGGTCAACTGTCCCGATCCTATGGCCATGATCGAGTTGTTCTGCTGATCCTGGGTGGATCCGCCTCCATACATATGTCCAAGTATACGCTGTCTCTGATATCCGTTCAGAAACTGAGGCAGGTTGTCCTGCTGGATATACCAGAAGAAGCCTCCAAAGAATGGTATGAGTATCAGTACCGCAATACCTATTATCTTGAGTGAGAGCCCCGCTATAAATATGACTATAAACAATGTTGCACATATACATATCGTGGTTGAAAGATCCGGCTCGGCAAATATAAGTCCGATCGGTATTGCAAGGAAAGCTGCAAGCTTCAGCAGCGTCTTTGCCGTGTTCAGATCATCCGCATGTTTTTCAAGAAAAACAGCCGTGCAGATTATCAGTATTATCTTGGCAAACTCCGATGGCTGTATGGTAAATGAATCGGATATCTGGAACCATCTGCTGGCTCCATGGGAATCCGCACCTGATCCTACCACCAGTACAAGTCCCAGCAGCACTATATTAGCAGCGTATAGTACCATATAGTATTTGCATATGAAATTATAGTCTATGAGTGATACTATTATCATTCCCAGTATACACACCCCGGCACCGATCAACTGCTTTGTGAGTTTTGTCTCATCTACGCTCACTATGATCACAGTACCCATGGCCATGGCTACTATTATCAGGAAAAACAATTTGAAATTGTAATCCAGTATACTGTATTTTTTTTGATCCTGATCAAGACTGAATTGTTTTAAGTTCAGTTGATCCTTCTTGAATAAGTTCATAATTCACTGATCCTCGTCCTGTTGTTCTGTATGTATATTCGTTATCCTTCTTCTCTGTATCCACGCTTAACAATGGAATATATGCCACTAGCATACGCTCCTTGACCTGGATATCGATATCTGATTCCTTTACATTGATGTATCTGTCTATCTCCTGCTTTATGGTATGCTTCATATCGTCCAGGAAATCCGGATTACACCCTATCCTGTCTGAAGCCAGCATGCTTATAAGCCTTTCTTTGGCATAACTTCCTGTGTTATATAAATATATCTTATTCATCCCCACATTCCTCCCTTCAGGCTCTTTTACGTCTGAAAAGCGAACGCAGTGAGCGGTTCTTCCCTGAATAATAATCTTCAACTTCAAGGGAATCATCAACTATCTTTCTGCATATATTCATATATGCATGTCCCGATTTCGTGTTGCTGCACACGACCGGTTCTCCTTTGTTTGTCGATATAACTATGTCCTCATCGTCGGCGATCACTCCAAGCAGATCCACTGCAAGTATATCAACCACATCATCGACGGACATCATATTGCCCTTTTTGACCATATCATATCTTATCCTGTTGATTATGAGGTGCTGTTTTTCAATTCCATACGCCTCGAGCAAACCGATTATCCTGTCTGCATCCCTTATGGCCGAGACCTCGGGAGTTGTCACTATGACAGCCCTGTCAGCAGCAGCTATGGCGTTCTTAAAGCCCTGTTCTATACCGGCCGGGCAGTCAATGATTATGTAGTCATACTCGTCTCTTATCTCGTCTATGAGCTTGATTATCTGTTCCGGGCTGACCGCTGTCTTATCCCTGGTCTGCGCGCAAGGCAGCAGGTACAGATTGTTGTAATTCCTCGCCTTTATAAGAGCCTGCTTATATCTGCAGTTTCCCTCTATTACATCTATCAGATTATAGACTATGCGGTTTTCCAGGCCAAGCACAACATCCAGGTTTCTGAGACCTATATCTGTATCTATCATCACCACTCTGTTCCCGAGGGACGCAAGACCGGTTCCTATGTTCGCCGATGTGGTCGTCTTGCCAACTCCGCCTTTTCCTGATGTAACAACAATAACTTCACACATAATAAAAATCCTCCTAAATTTACTATCATATGTAGGTTATATTTATGATCCCTTCATCATTCGTAGCTATCATTGGCATTCTTTTTGCACCCGGAAGTCTGATTCCTGTACTTTTCGCTTTCCCTATCTGCAAAAGCTGTGGGCACATTCTCATCGCTATTATGAAATTGTTTCCAGCCGCCAGCTTACCCGCTATGGCAGCTCCCGCCAGTTCCCCAACGACCACGATATTCTTACCGGATACAACCCTGGCATCCCTGGCAACATCTCCGAGGATAATGACATTTCCCCTGATCTCAAGGGTCTGCTTTCTCCCTATGTCACCGCGGAAGATATATGGTCTTTCATTGTCACTGTGCGTTTTAGTCATATCCGGCAAAGCCATACTGACTTTTGCCTGTTGTGGTTCACGATCCCCATCATCCCGGACACCGGAACCTGTATATTGATCTATGTCAGGTTTAGCTGCAAATCTGACATGAATCTTATCAATGCTGTTTAAAAAACTGATTATCTCCTCCGTGTCTCCACGCTCCAGGGTACATCCCCTGAAAGATATACATACAGTTCCTTTTTTCTGGAAGGCACTTATATTATCGAGGATCCTGCAATACAGATCGCAGCAGATATCATTTACAGACATAGCCGCCGGTACATAGACAACTATGCCTGATCTGTCTGCCTTGATTGATAATCTGTCCATACCATCCATATCATCTGCTCCTGTCATATTATTTCCTACACACAGGTTCTGTGATATATCTTTGGTATCTCAATTAATCTGACATCTGGTTGTTTCCTGTTATGTCAAGCGTATCAAGCTTGTCAGGGTCATACATATATGCGTACACCATTCCGGCAAGCTCCTCTGCGTTACCCGATGTATATCCATGTGGAATAACACATGTTACACTGACCTCAGGGTTCTCATAAGGCGCAAATGACACAAACAATGCGTGATCCGGCCTTGTGGTATCCTCCTCTGCTGTTCCCGTCTTGCCGGCAACATTGACATTTATCTGATTTATAAGAGCCGATGGACTTGTGTGGTCACTTACCATCTGACGCATTCCCTGTTTTATGACCGCCCACTGGCTGTCCGTCAGATCAACTGTATTCTTAGGAACGTTGTCACTCTTATACACTGTTCTTCCATCTATATTTTTTATCTCGTTCACCAGTGTCAGGTCATAACAGTTGCCCTCATTGGCGATGGTTGTCACATATCTGGCAAGCTGGACAGGCGCATAGTTATTTGTACCCTGTCCGATAGAAGAACGTACCGCATCAGTATCTGACACATGCGGATCCATCTCTTCTATCTCCACACCTGACTTCTGGTCAAGTCCAAATAACGAAGCGTACTTCTGTATCTTATCTATACCTTGTGCATCCTGATATACTCCCTTGCTGTCTGTGGCAAGGCGGTATCCAACCTCATAGAAGAAACCGTTACACGATACCTCTATGGCGTCAGCGAGACCAAGTGTTCCGTGTCCGCTTCTGAGCCAGCAGGCCGGTGAAGGAACAACCTTTGAGAATGTACCGTAATCAGTTATAACTGATCCAACGTCTATAACGCCCTCCTGCAGACCAGCTGCAGCAATGAGCATCTTGTATGTGGAACCCGGTGCAGTTCTCTGCATGGTTGCACGATTGTACATAGGGGTCGTCTTATCTTCTGTTATCTTGGCATAATAGTCAGGATCGATCACATTTGTGAGCTTGTTGTTGTCGTAGCTTGGGTAGCTTACCATAGCCCTTACAGTTCCTGTCGCCGGATCGACCACCACGATGGATCCCGAGCATGGGTCAAGAGCAAGCATGGCAGGTGTTATCTCAAGCTTTTTGATCTTTCTGTAAATAAATTCAAAATTGCTGAGGACACCTGACGTAAATTCCTCGTAATCTTCGTCTGTTGTACTATTAAGGATTCCCTGGTCGTATAACAGGTATATTACCTGGGAACCTGTTATTTCACCTGATAATATCATATATTTGAAGACTCGTTTGTCGAAATCGGAGTCATCCTCAAATTCTTTGAGTACATAATCGACAATAACATTGTATATCTCATCCGTATCATAATAATCACTGCTTGTCTGAATGCCGGTTATGTCTATTACTCCCTGGCTTATGCAGTATTTCAGATACTCATATAATGATATCTTGTCATTTACATAGTTGTTATATGTGTCACTGTCCTTATCCACTGCACTGCTGTCATATATGCCGTTTGAGCTCAGCGTCTCGCATATAAACTCCATATAATCCTTGTACTGATCCGAAAGATTATACAGTTCCGTGTGACTGCTCTTCAGAATGTCCGAAAGCGCATTGAGTGTGTACTGCTTGCTTGATACAAATGTGTTGTACACATTCTTTTCATTGTCAGTTGCATTCGCAGCATTAAGGGCCTTTATGTCTATAATGTTGTTGTCAAAGAATGCCGAGTACACATCCGTTATAGGTATATCCTCTTTCTCCTTGGATGTCGTCACGTTCTTGAGATTTGCAAGGAGAATATACGACAATTCCTTTTCAAGTGCGTTGTAGCAGTATTTCTGAAGATCAGAGTCAAGTGTGAGGTAAATATCGTTTCCTGCAACAGAATCAGTCTTTTCTATAATCTCAAGGACTTTTCCCATGTTGTCAACGTACATCTTCTGGGAACCGTCAACACCACGAAGCTGATCCTCGTACGACTGTTCCAAACCAAGCTTTCCAACCATATCATTGGAATCATACTGCTGATTCTCGTCAAGCTTCGCATTGTACTCCTCGAGCTCCTCATTTGAAATGTTGCCGATATATCCGATTATATGCGAAAAATATATTGCATCATTGTATACTCTGTTTGATTCAATACTCACATCCATTCCGAGCAGTGTATCCATATTCTCAGTTATCGCAGCATAGCTCTGCTGACTTATATTGTTGGCGATATCCACTGTCATGTACTGCTGGTATCTGTTGAGCCATACCTCATATCTCACGGCAAGGATCTTGAGCACATAGGCATCCGAATAATCACCCGAGATATTGAAAAGTTCATCACTTCTCATATAGTCAAATACTTCCCTTGCTGTAGCATTCTTCTGTTCATCGGTGAGGGCATCAACTGAGCTTGCACCATAAACATTCATATAAAATGTATTGAGCTGTGAGCCGCTTATCGTGAATTTCATGTTGCCATTTGCATCCAGCTTGATCGGAAGCTCCACGGACAGACTGTCTCCATTCTGCTCAAGTATAAGTATCGTCTTATAAACTATCTCATTTCTTAGCTCATTGACCGACATATTCTTCTTGTCTGCCGCCTCAGTGAGGTCTGCATTGCTGGTGAAACTCAGATTGTATGAAGATTCGTTATATGCAAGCAGTTTTCCGTTGCAGTCGAAAATCTTTCCTCTGGTGGCCTTGACCGACACCGTCTTAAGTGATTTGTACTGGAAGCTGGACTGATATTTTTCTCCATTTATGATCTGAAGATTAAACAATCTGTACACAAGCACGCCTGACAGGCACAAAAAAAACAGAGTGACATAAAAAATACGGCTCTTTAACTTTTCTACTATAAAATCTTTGATTATCTCTAATATATCTCTGATCACTATGTCTCACTTCCTTTTTCAGCGCGCTTCAGCCGCTTGTTTATAAAGACAAACAGCTTGAATACTATCATCGTAAGTATGGCTGTGTATATCATATCCGGCAAAATAATATCCTTCATGTACAGCCCAAAACTGAGTCTGTTACGCATTACAAAGAATATTATAAATGTTATGAAATTAAATATGAAATCATCAAGTGTTATGATGATGATAGGCAGCAGTACATCCTCCACGAGGTACAGTCTGTGGAAAAATCCGTTACAGTATCCAATGAGCATATATATGATCATAAAAGGGCCTATGGCAAAGCCAAAGTACAGATCATATAAAAAGCCACAGAAAAATCCCACCAGCATTCCCTCTTTTCGACCTCTCATAAGTCCAAAGGACACCGTGAGGATGAGCATCAGATTGGGAGTCGCACCCGCAACTGAAATATATGGAAAAAGTGCTGACTGAAGCACAAAACATATTATGATTAATAATCCAAGTGTGATAACTCTTCTCAATGTCTGTTTAACCTCTTTACTTCTACTCCGAAACAGTTTTCTTGGTCTGGAGGACTATGAGTACCTCCTGTATCTTTGAAAAATCACATGCCGGAGTGATATATGCAGTCTTTGTAAGATTGTTGGAATCTTCCTCTATTTTTGTTACATACCCTATGTTAATTCCCGACAGATATTTGCTTGACACATAGGATGTGACGACCTGATCGCCGACTCCGACCTCTGCGTCCTTGTCAATGTTTTCAGCGATAAGATAGCCATTTTCATAATTGCTGGCGCTTCCCTCAACATTACAAATAGCCTCTGACGGTAATATCATTCCGTTTACATTTGATGTATCGTCTATGATGGCTCTTACCTTGGCATAATCCTTTCCGGCCTCTGTGACTATTCCACACAGGCCGTTGCCATACATGACATTGCAGCCCTCGACAACACCATCATCTGTTCCCTTGTCGACATAGAACACCTGAAACCATCCGCCGGTATCCTTTGATATGACCCTGGCAGCAGTCTTCTTATAATCGTAATACTGGAGATCAAGCTCATAAAGTGCCTGAAGACGTTCGAGCTCATACGAATTCTGCTGGTACTGTGCCACCTGCTTCTGACTCTGTTCAAGCTGATCCTTGAGTGTTTCATTCTCCTTTAACAGTGCGTCGTAATTCTGGAATGCCTCAGTTTTGCTCTGAACCCATCTGCCTATGGTATTTACCCCTTTCTGCATGGGCTGGACAAATATGTTGGTAAAATTCCTCACCGGTGCAAATATTCCCCCCGCAAAGAGAGATACAAGCATGAGCACAACGCAAAAGCCTGTGAGTCCAAGCAAAAAATATCTCGGTGTGATCTCTATTCTTTTTCTGTTCCTATTTCGTCTTCGTTTCATTATAAAATACCTCGCTCAGCTAAGCTGACATAGCAGTTATTTCCTAAAATAATATGATCTGAAAGCTCTATCCCTATCAGTTCCCCGGCTCTGTCCATCTCTCTGGTGATATCTATATCCTGACCGCTCGGAGTCGGATCTCCGGATGGGTGGTTATGCACAAGTATGATATAGACAGCATCGTATCTGAGAGCCTCCACAAACACCTCTCTCGGAGATAACATCGAACTGTTCACTGTTCCCTCTGAAATGCGGACATCCTTTATGAGCTTATGCTTCGCATCAAACATGAGGAGATACACGTATTCCTTTTCGAGATATCTTGTGTTCTCCATGAAATAATCCGCAATGCTCTGTGGGGACTGAAACGACAAAAACGGCTTAAATGAAGCCCTGGCCATTCTCCTGGATATCTCAGCCAGACATTTCATCTGTATCGCTTTTACCTTTCCAACTCCGCTTATCTCTTCAAGTTCACTCACAGTCAGGTAATTAAGCCCCACTATCCCTTTGTGGACCGGATGGGCATCCAATATCCTGTAGGCTGTGGACAGCGCATTTGCCTTCCTGCTTCCGGTTCTGAGGATGACTGCCAGAAGTTCAGCATCTGTGAGAACCTCAACTCCATACTTAAAGCTCTTCTCATACGGTCTCTCAGTCTCCGACATTTCTTTCATGGAGACCGAAAGTCCTCCTGCAAAATTCTCTTTGCAATAATTTTTATCCATATTTCCTCCTTCCGCCTCTCCAAGCTCCAGAGAAAATTTTATATGGCCGACTAATTAATCTACCATACTATAAGGTTTTTTTCTACCATTTTCTGTAATGACATTATTATGCCGTACTTGGCATGGGGATATGTAAGTCCCCCCTGAAAATATACCGCGTAAGGTGAGCGCATAGGTGCATCCGCTGAGAGCTCAATGGATGAACCAGACACAAATGCTCCAGCGGCCATGATGACCGGTGAATCATAGCCCGGCATGTCCCAAGGCTCAGGTCTTACATAACTGTCAACCGGCGCTGCAGCCTGGATTCCTTCACAGAATGCCACGACCCTCTCAGGAGTCTGAAGCTCAACAGCCTGAATAATATCGTATCTGTCCTCTGTGCTGTCAGGAACAGCCTTAAAGCCCAGTCCCTCGTATACATTTGCTGCAAATATCGCACCCTTAAGCGCACTTGCAGTAACTGTAGGTGCCATGAAAAGTCCCTGAGTGAGAGCCTTTGTATTGCCAAGTGAGGCTCCAACCTCCTTGCCGAGTCCCGGAGTTGTGAGTCTGTATGAAGCATTCTCCACGTACTCCTTCTTTCCGCATATATAACCTCCTATCGGTGCAAGACCGCCACCCGGATTCTTGATGAGAGAACCGACCACAAGATCGGCACCCACATCCGACGGCTCTATATCCTGTACGAATTCTCCGTAACAGTTGTCTACCATGCATATGATGTCAGGATTTACACTCTTGACCGCTTTTATGGCCTCACCGATCTGCTGTACAGACAGCGTCTTTCTGACCGCATATCCCTTGGATCTCTGTATCTCCACAAGCCTTGTGCGGCTATTGATCGCATTCTTTATTCCATCAATGTCAAAGTCTCCGTTCGGCAACAGATCCACCTGGGCATATGTGACACCATACTCTGCAAGTGAACCCCTTGACTCCCTGATACCAATGATTTCATCCAATGTGTCGTACGGCTTTCCCGCTATGGCAAGGATCTCATCTCCCGGGCGCAGATTACCGAACATGGCCGTGCAGAGTGCATGGGTTCCGCACACTATCTGTGTCCTGACAAGGGCATCCTCCGTGTGAAATACGTCTGCATATATCCTCTCAAGGGCATCTCTTCCGTCATCTGTATAGCCATAGCCTGAAGAGCCGGCAAAATGCGCCTCGGACAATCTGTTGTCCTGCATGGCCTTCAGGACCTTGAGCTGGTTGATCTCACTCACAGCATCGATGGCTGCGAATCTATCCTTAAGTTTCTCCTCCACACTGTTGCAGTATTCAAACACCTTTTCATCCACATTCAGTGATCTGTAGTAATCCTTTAACATATCTTTCATCTCTGTATAATCTCCTTTTCGCGAAGCCTGTCTAGCATAAATGACAATATTTCAGACTCGCTGTCGTACTCACTTTTATCAACCCAGGTCACATGTTTTTCCCTCTTGAACCATGTGATCTGTCTCTTGGCAAAATGCCTTGTATCTCTCTTTAGCGTATATACTGCCTCATCCAGAGTGCATCTGCCCTGAATATAATCGATTATCTCCTTGTAGCCAAGCCCCTGCATTGACACCAGCTCCCTGCTGTAACCCTCGCTCACAAGCAGTTTTACCTCGTCCAGAAGCCCTGCCTCAAGCATGATATCTATCCGTCTGTCTATTCTATCATATAATTTCTGTCTGTCATCATTTAACACAAAATATTCAAAATTATATGGTGACTTCTTCTGCGACTCAGTCTCGTTGTGTTCAGATATCTTCATACCTGTTTTTTTATAAAATTCAAGAGCCCGTATCACTCTTTTTACATTGTTCTCATGTATCTTTTCAGCGGATTCAGGGTCGACCTCCGCTAGCATGTCATGAAGGAATGTCTTGCCGTGGGTATCTGCAAGGTTCTGCAGCTTTTCCCTGTATGACATATCATTGTCATTTTCCTCAAAATCTATATCATACAAAAGCGCCTGGATATAGAAGCCAGTACCACCTACTATGATTGGAATTTTTCCACGGGAATATATATCCTCCATAGCACGAAGAGCATATTTCTTGAAAAGCACAACGTTGAACTCTTCTGCCGGATCCAGAATATCTATCAGATGATGCCTTACCCCCTGCATCTCCTCCGGCTCTATCTTCGCCGTTCCAATATTCATCTTTCTATATACCTGCATGGAATCTGCGGATATGATCTCGCCGTCCACCGCCTTTGCCAGCCCTATGGACAGTGCCGTCTTGCCGACAGCCGTGGGGCCGGTGAGGATTATCAGTGGTTTCATATTCTTATCCATCCTGTTATCTCCTATACTATACGCTTAAATTTCTTCTCGATCTCCGACTCAGTCATGGATATAACTGTTGGACGGCCATGAGGACATGTATAAGGGTTTTCTAGTTTTAAGAGCTGGTCTATAAGTGCATCAGCCTCCTTGAAACTTATCTCCGTATTGCCCTTTATCGCAGCCTTACACGCCATAGTGGAAAGCTTGTGTATAAATGTGTCTATAGTCACCTTTTTAGCACTGCTGCTCGCATCAGCTATGAAGTCTATAAAAAGCTCTCTGCCATCAAGGCCAAACAGGTTGTCAGGTACAGCGTTAAGTTTGAACTCCCTGCCTCCAAAGTTCTCGATCTGATATCCAAGTGCCTCGAACATCTCCATATTTTCATGAAGAAACTCTATCTCTGCGGCACTGAGTGTAACAACCGCTGGAGGCATAAGATACTGTGAGTATATCTTCTTATTCTTGTAATTCTCCATAAGCTCTTCGTACTTAACCTTCTCATGGGCGGCATGCTGATCCATTATGAAGAACTTACCATCGTACTCTATGAGCCAGTATGTCTTGAAAAGCTGTCCTATGAGTCTGTGCTTCGCACGGGCCTCCTTTGTCAGGAATTTCTCCTGGAACATATCCTGCTGTACATATTTTTTTCCGGCTTCCTCAATATAAGCTGCATCTGAAGCTGCAGATACTGTTGAGTCTTGTGTCGCCGCTGTGACCGAAGGTCTAGCTGGTGCCGGAGCTGTATATGCCGGACTCTCGTTTACCACATTCCTGTTTTGTACTATAGCTCTCTCAAGATCATTATTCCTATCCGCATATATGTAGTTTCCTGCCGGCTTCTCCGTCTTGTTATTATCTATGACGTCTGATCCTTTATTGTTTGAGCTGCTAGTCTCATCTATGATTTCTATAACCGGGCGGACCGGCTGTGATGATGTCTGTGGTTCAATCGGGCAAAGCTGCTGTGGTGATGTCTGTGTCTCCGCCGAGCGAAGCTGCTCAGGCTGACTCTGCGGTACAGTCCGCTCCTCTGCCCTGACTATCTCCTCACGCCTTTTATTCTCGAATGCCTCCGGTGCATTTCCAACATCCCTCTGCTTAAATGTCTCCGGCTTCGGATCCTTCCCCGGCGCCACATCAGGAATGAGCTCCTTGAATAACAGTGTCTCCCTTATGGCATTGTAGGTGAAGCTGTATATATCCTGACTGTTGGCGAATTTCAACTCCATCTTGGTCGGATGTACATTTACATCGAGGAGATCAGGTCTCACCTGGAAATTGATCTCGGTGAATGGAAACTTGTGTATCATGACAAATGTCCTGAAAGCATCCTCGATCGCCTTGGTGAGCACCGCACTCTTTATATATCTGTGATTTACATAGTAGCCCTCAAATGATCTGTTGCCCCTTGATATACAAGGTCTTGCTATATATCCGGAGATCTTCATATAGTCATTTTCCGCATTTATCTCAAGAAGATTTGAGGTGATGTCTCTTCCATAGATATGGTAGATTATGTCTCTGAGTTTGCCATTGCCTGATGTGAACAGCTTGTCTGTTCCATTTGCAATGAACTTAAATGAGATCTCCGGGTGTGACATGCATATACGGCACATCAAGTCGTAGATATAGCTTGTCTCCGTGGCATCAGTCTTCATGAACTTCTTTCTCGCCGGTGTATTGTAGAAAAGATTTCTGACAATTATGGTTGTTCCACCCGGAGCACCTATCTCCTCGCTGGATATCTCCTTACCGCCATGTATCTGGTATCTGAGACCGGTCACATCATCAGCGGTCTTGGTTATCATCTCCACCTGGGCAACCGCCGCTATACTTGCAAGTGCCTCACCACGGAAACCAAGAGAAGAGATACTCAGGAGATCCTCGACTGTCACAAGCTTACTTGTGGCATGTCTGAGAAATGCAAGCTTGACCTCATCCTTCTTTATACCTGCTCCGTTGTCGGTGACTCTGAGAAATGACAGTCCGCCTCCCTTTACCTCGACGGTTACCGCTGTGGCACCTGAGTCTATGGAATTTTCCACAAGCTCCTTGATGACCGAGCTCGGCTTCTCTATAACCTCACCGGCTGCTATCTTGTTAATCGTATTTTGGTCTAATACTTTTATCATTACTTATCGCTCCTTATTATTTAAGTCGCTCCTGCAATTCATTTAAATAAAGCAACGCCTTCATAGGTGTCATGTTGGACAGATCAACACACTTTATGTCCTCGATCACCTGTGATTCGGCAAGTGAGCCGAACATTGACATCTGGGTGTCTTCTTTCTTCGGCTTGAAATCATTTGTAACCTTTATCTCCTTCAGCTTGGTGGTTATGTCCTTGTCTATAAGCTGATTACATATCTCATTTGCTCTCGCTATAACGACATCCGGCACACCGGCAAGCTTTGCAACCTGTATACCGTAGCTTCTGTCGGCACCGCCCTTGACGATCTTTCTGAGGAACACTATGTCGTCTCCGTCTTCCTTGACCGCTATACAGTAGTTGTTGACTGCCGACAGCTTACCCTCAAGCTCCGTGAGCTCATGGTAATGTGTCGCAAACAGAGTTTTTGCTCCGAGCAGTTCACTGTTGCTTATATACTCAACGACAGCCCAGGCGATCGCCAGACCGTCATATGTGCTTGTTCCTCGACCTATCTCATCAAGGATGAGAAGGCTGTTCTTCGTGGCATTTCTAAGTATATTTGCGACCTCGCTCATCTCCACCATAAATGTGGACTGTCCTGATGCAAGGTCGTCGGAAGCTCCCACTCTTGTAAATATCCTGTCGCATATGCCTATATTGGCAGATGCCGCAGGGACAAAGCTTCCAACCTGAGCCATGAGAACTATGAGCGCAGTCTGTCTCATATATGTGGATTTACCAGCCATGTTAGGACCGGTGATGATAGATATCCTGCTCTCATGGTTGTTCAGATATGTGTCGTTTGTGATGAACATATCGTTGTTCAGCATCTTCTCAACGACCGGATGACGTCCGTCCTTTATGTCGATGACTCCATCTGTATTGATCTCAGGTCTAACATACCCATTTGCAACAGCCACATATGAGAGTGAACACAGAGCATCGAGCATGGCTATGCTGTGTGCTGTTCTCTGTACCCTTGTGAGCTCTGCAGCAAGGGTGTCCCTGAGCTCAACATATGTGTTGTACTCCAGCGCAACAAGCTTGTCGGATGATCCGAGTATAACTCCAGCCAGTCTGTCAAGCTCCTCGGTTGTGTATCTCTCAGAATTGGCAAGTGTCTGCTTTCTGATGAAATAATCCGGCACAAGACTCTTATATGAATTGGTTACATCAAAATAATATCCGAACACCTTATTAAACTTTATCTTGAGATTCTTGATTCCGGTCTTTTCCTTCTCTCTGGCCTCAAGCTCTGCGATCCAGTTCTTGCCATCAGTTGTGGCATTTTTCAGAGTATCTATGTCCTCAAGATAGCCATCTTTGAATATTCCGCCCTCTCTGATAAGTATAGGCGGCTCATCAACTATGGCACGGTCAAGAAGGTCATAGAGATCCTGCAGATCATCTATTCCATCCCTGATCTCGGTGAGCTCATCCGAATGGAATTCACCGAGAAGCTGTATTATAAATGGAAGAAGCTGTATGGACGTCTTAAATGCCAGAAGATCTCTCGGATTCGCTGTTCTTAACGATATCCTCGTCATAAGTCTCTCGAGATCGTATATGGTATTCATGTACTCACGGAGTTCGTCTCTGGTTATGACAGAGTCGTTGAGCTCTGTTATCGCGTCAAGTCTGGCTTCTATATCATCTTTGTGGATAAGGGGCTGCTCTATCATATTTCTGAGCATTCTCGCTCCCATGGCCGTTTTGGTCTTGTCAAGCACCCAGAGTAGTGAGCCTCTCTTCTGCTTATCCCTGAGTGTCTCTGTCAGCTCCAGATTTCTTCTGGATGAGCTGTCTATGATCATGAAGTCCTCTATGGAATATATATCTATCCTGTTGATATGATCCAGTGAGTTCTTCTGTGTCTCATGTAGATACTGGAGAAGTGCGCCCGCTGACAGCAGCATATCCTCCTGCTCATCTATGCCGAGACCATCTATTGATCCGACCTTAAACTGTCTTTTAATGAAATCCTCACAGGTGTCATCGTTAAAATAATGAGACGGAGCCTCCGATATCGTTATCTTCATCTTCTCCTTCATGTAATCAAAGTTCAGGCCACATGACAGAAAAACCTCATTCCCTATGATCTCCGTCGGTGAATATTTGTTGATCTCATCGTACAGCTTGGATGTGGATGAGATATGACATGATCTGAACTCTCCGGTAGTGATATCACACACTGCCACGCCATACTCATCATTACAGCCAAATATACACATGAGATAATTATTCCTCGTCTCATCAAGAATAGCCTGGGACATATTTGTACCAGGCGTAACTATACGTATAACTTCTCTTTTTACTATACCCTTTGCGAGCTTCGGATCTTCCATCTGCTCACATATGGCTACCTTGTAGCCCTTCTCTATCAGCTTGTTCAGGTATATGTCACAAGCATGATACGGAACACCGCACATCGGTGCGCGCTCCTCCTGACCACAGTCCCTGCCGGTCAGTGTTATCTCAAGTTCCCTGGATGCCGTCAGGGCATCGTCGAAGAACATCTCGTAGAAATCTCCCAGTCTGTAGAAGAGAATACAGTCCTTATACTGATTCTTAACTTCCATATACTGAGCCATCATTGGTGTTAATGCTGCCACTTCAACTACTCCTATTCTGCTAATTCACCCATGTAATAAAATCCCTTACACTCAACAAGCTTTACATTCAGAATCTTTCCAACCATCTCCGCACACCCAGGGAAATGGACAAGTATGTTGTTGGAGAGTCTTCCGGTCAGAAGGCCGTCGCCCTTCTCGTCAAAGCCCTCAACCAGAACCGGCTGTGTCTGTCCCTTTATCGCAATGGTCTTCACATCACTTATCTCCTGCACACGCCTTAAAAGCCTGTTGTATCTATCCTGTATCTCTTCCTTTGTGGAACCATTCTCCATTCCGGCGGCAGGAGTTCCTGTTCTCTTTGAATATATAAATGTAAATGCGGTGTCATACTGTACTTTCTCAACCACGTCCATGGTCTCAAGGAAATCCTCCTCGGTCTCACCAGGGAATCCCACGATTATATCAGTGGTGAGTGATATCTCCGGAATCTTCGCCCTTATGCGGTCAACCAGTGCAAGATATGACTCCTTTGTGTACCGTCTGTTCATCGCATTCAGTATCTTTGTCGAGCCCGACTGTACCGGCAGATGGAGATGTCTACAGATCTTTTGATTCTCCGCGATGACATCTATCAGTTCATCCGACAGATCCTTTGGATGTGAGGTCATGAATCTTACTCTCTGTATCTTCTCTATGGCACACACACGCCTCAGCAGTTCCGCAAATGTGATCGGATGCTCAAGATTCTTGCCATATGAATTGACATTCTGCCCGAGGAGCATGATCTCCACCACTCCGTCGTCAGCAAGCCTCTCACACTCAGCTATGATATCCTCCGGATTTCTGCTTCGCTCCCTTCCTCTTACATATGGAACTATACAGTAGGTACAGAAATTGTTGCATCCAAACATGATATTTACACCTGATTTGAATGGGAATTCCCTCACCGCAGGAAGATCCTCCACGACCTCCTTGGCATCCTTCCAGATATCTATGACCATGCTTCCGGATTCTATCCTGCTCACAAATATCTCAGCAAGCTTATATACATTGTGTGTTCCAAATACCATATCGACAAACCTATAGCTCTTGCTTATGGTTGTCACCACATGCTGCTCCTGCATCATGCATCCGCACAGAGCTATCTTCATCTCAGGATTTTTCTCCTTGAGGTGCTTCATGAGACCAAGGTGACCATAAACCTTTCTGTTGGCATTCTCCCTGACCGTACATGTGTTATATATTATAAAGTCCGCATGTTCGGACTCGGTCCTAACATATCCCATCTGCTCAAGTATTCCGGCAAGCTTCTCAGAATCCCGGACATTCATCTGACAGCCAAATGTCTGTATGGAACAGGTAAGGTCACGTCCCAGCTCTTTGCTTCTTGCTGTGACATACTCCCTGCCCTTTTTTATAAAATAATACTGCCTCTCCGGTTCCTCAAACGGAGCTGGAAGCCCCAGATCTATGCCGTCAATAACTTTTTCCAAATCATTCATAATCTCTATGTATCCTTATCTATTTCTTTAAAGCTGCGTAAATCCTTCTGGAGTTATTCCTCTATGCCCAGCTTACCAAGTATCCTGCCTATGTTATCCATAGTATTTTTCACGCTGGAATCCGCGGCATCCATCCTCATCTGAGTCTGTATATCCGCAAGATCAATATCCTTGTAATGATCCAGCGCCGCGATGTAATCAGGATCATTCTCAAAATGAACCTTAAGTGCCCTCATGGCATCCTTATAACCGAGCAGGCTTCTGAATTTTACTGAATTTGCAGAGAAATTCAAGGTTCCATCTATCAGATCTCCCAGGCTTACACTTGGATATATCTCTATGATATCCGCATCTGTATATGCAGATATGTCTTTCTTTGAGTCGGGATTAAGGCCGCACACAACGATATTCCTGTATCCCATATCATACAGAGGCTTCACCGGAACATTGTCGGCAAGACCGCCATCACAATACTCCTTACCGTTATAAGTCACAGACTCATAGAGCATAGGCAGGGTGGATGATGCCATGACGACTGTCCTGATCTCCTCCGCATCCATTCCTGCAAGGCTTATATACTCAGCCTGTCTTTCACCTTCCTGCGCGCACTCAGCTATGGCTGCATACACGGTGACCTGCCCATCAGACAGCTTTCCGTAATCCACATAGCTGTCCATGAGCTTTATCATCTCCCTGCGCGACATGAATCCCGATTTGTCGTTGAACATCAGATCAGGATCAACGTCAAACACCGTCTCAAAATGTATCTTCTTCCATGCCTCCTCGCTTCTGTCAGGATCATTGCACGCGAAAAGCACGGCATTTATCGCACCTATGGAAGTTCCTGATATGGCTGTGACCTTGTCCATAAGTCCATACTCTGCAAGTGCTCTGTACACCCCGAGCTGGTACGCACCTTTACCGCCGCCACCGCCAAGGCACAGCGCATAGCTGTCAGCCATATCACCGGACTGAGTGCGTCCTGCAACTTTTCCGGCATCATCCGCCCCGGCATTTTGCAGCTTATCCATCTGTATCTTCTTTTCAAGTTCAGCGATCTTTGCTGTTATCTCGTCTCTGTTCATTGACCCTCCATTATGATATAACTTCCGATTCTGTTACTATGATATGTGGTCTGATATCTGTAGGTTCACTGTCTATCTTATCAACTATCTGGAATTCATACGCCAGTGCCACCGTGACAAGCCCTGCATGCCTCGCCAGATATCTGTCGTAATACCCTCCGCCAAAGCCTATGCGGTTGCGGCTGTGATCAAATGCAATCCCGGGCATGAACATAAGCCCATCTTCGATCTCCTCAAAATCATCAGAAACCGGTTCGAGTATCCCAAAGTTTCCGGATGCAAGTTCCTCGTAGTCTGTGATCTCAATAAACTCCATGTCTTGTCCATAAACCTTTGGAACATATACATGCTTTCCATCCGCCCACGCCCTCTCAACTATGAGCCTTGTATCCACTTCGTTCCCTTTGGAGATGTATGCACATATATTGATGGCATTCACATATTCAGGAAGCGCTGACAGCCGTCTGCATATAAGTTTTGATCTCTGCGCACGATCATCCCTGTCCATGTCATTTCTGACTGCTTTTATTCTTTTTCTTATAACTTCCTTGCTGCCGGAATTTACACTATCCTCGCTATTCATAAGCCAGCCTACGCCTTTCTTGTAGGATCAAGGTCCTGAAGTCTGGTTATGGAGCCGTCCTTCTCTTTGATATCTATATTGTTGAGCGTGCTCCTGAGATTATTCTTCACAGCAAATATATATTCCTGCCTTAACTGCTGTTGCTCTTTCTTCTCAGCGTCGGTGAGCCCCTCAGCCTTGGACTTGTGATATAACTCATTTATACGTGCGATCTTTGCCGCATCGATTATCGTCTCTTTCATAACTATATAAGATACTCCTTATTCAAAATAAATCTGACAACGTCAAAGTCATGATCCTTATATTCTGTGAACAGAGTTCCTATACTTTCTCCGTTCATTACCTTAACAATATTGTCCATATCCGCTCCGGATACTATGACCATATCCGAGTTGGAGTTGGTTGCTATCCTGGCGGCTGCGATCTTGGTCGTCATTCCGCCGGTTCCGTACTTGGAGCCTGCACCTTTACCCATATCCATTATATGGTCGTCTATACAGTTCACCTCTGGTATAAGCTTTGCATCAGGGTTATTGTGTGGATCATCAGTGTACAGACCGTCTATATCCGTGAGAAGTATCAGGAGATCTGCATGGATCATGGATGCAACTATGGCAGACAGTGTATCATTGTCGCCAAATGCCACGCTGTCATCCAGCTCATCGATGGCAACCGTATCGTTCTCATTGACGATCGGTACGACACCGAGCTGAAGAAGCTCGTTGAATGTGTTGATGGCATTCTTTCTCCTCTCATCCGACGATATAACATCAAATGTTAGCAGAACCTGAGCTGCTGTGCTGTGATACTCTTGAAAAAGCTTCTGATATATCATCATTAGCTGTCCCTGTCCCACTGCAGCACACGCCTGTCTGAGCGAGGTCGTCTTAGGTCTTCTGGCAAGTCCCAGCGCCTGTACTCCGACTCCGATGGCTCCCGATGATACGAGGACCACATCCTTGTCCTGATTTCTCAGATCACATATGATGCGCACCAGCTTCTCAAGCTTTGTATAGTCAAGTCCACCCGTCTCCTCGTGAATAAGTGAAGATGAACCAATCTTTATTACTATCTTTTTCTTGTCTTTCAAATACTCTCTATCCATTTATATTCTCCTGTGTACCGTCTGTTATTGCCTCATTGCTGAATCTGGATGCTATGGCCTCGGCCACCTTCATACCATCGACAGCGGCTGAGGTTATTCCCCCTGCATAGCCCGCGCCTTCCCCGCACGGGTATATACATGTCCCCTCACAGCGCAGCTCATCGCCTCGTATCATACGAACAGGTGATGAGGTTCTGGCCTCGATTCCTGAGAGAACTGCATCGTCAGATGAATATCCCGGCATCCTCTTATCAAAGGACACAACTCCTTCTATTATAGCATCCTTTATATACTCTGGCAAACAGCATTTGAGGCTTGTAAGCCTGTACTTACCCTTAATCTGAGGCTTAACACCGCCCAGCTTTTCCGTAGGAATGTCCCTTCTGTAATCTCCGAAGAGCTGCACCGGAACATCCCCCTGTCCGGCCTCGTATGCGGCCTTCTCCCATCTTCTCTGAAACTTCATTCCCGCAAGAGGATGATCTGACCCGTAATCCTCCGGGGTAACATTTACCACAATGGCGCTGTTGGAATTCTCACCATCCCTGCCGCTGTAGCTCATACCATTCACACACGTCTCACCGTGCTCGGATGAGGCATTCACCACGTAACCTCCAGGACACATACAAAATGAATATACAGCCCTGCCATTTGACGCCTGATGCGTCATCTTGTAGTCTGCCGCCGGCAGCAGCTTTGCATACGCCGGATCATCGCCATACTTCATGACATCTATATCTGCTCGCTTGTGTTCGATACGAAGTCCCATGGCAAATGGCTTTGGCTCCATCGGAACACCTTTTTTGTAAAGCATCTCCACAGTATCCCTTGAGCTGTGTCCAAGTGCCAGAACAAGGGCATTTGTCCTGTATTCCTTCTCACTGCCATCTGAAAGGTTTTTTATATGTACACACACCTCATCCTGTGTGATTTGATCATAACCGGTAAAAAGTGAATCAAAATGTACCTCTCCGCCAAGTCTCTTTATATCCTCACGCATATTCCTTACAATACCAGACAGCACATCAGTGCCGACATGTGGCTTATTTATATACATTATGGACGGATCTGCACCATACTCCACAAATGTCCGCATGACCTCAGTGCGTCTGCCCGAGCCATCCTTTATGACCGTATTCAGCTTGCCGTCCGAAAAGGTTCCTGCGCCGCCCTCTCCAAACTGTACATTACAATTTGGATCAAGTCCTTCCTCACCCTTCCAGAATCTCTCTATATGCTCCATTCTCCTGTCAACATCCATGCCGCGCTCAAAAACAACCGGTCTGTATCCGGCTCTGGCAAGATACAATGCAGCAAATAAGCCACCCGGTCCTGTTCCTATCACCACAGGCCTATAGGTCATTTTGACATTTCCCGGCTCCGGAAATCTATATTGGGCAGCATTTGTTAACATAACATTATTATTATGAAGTCTTTTCAATAATTTTTCCGGATTCGGAACATCCACATCTATGGATGCAATATATTTCACCTGGTTTCTCCGCCTGTCATCAAGAGACAGCTTGAAAAAAATATACTCAAATTCCTTATCTGTCTTCAGCGTCTTTTTTATAACACTTCTAACATCTGCCTCTGTAAATCCAAGCTGCAGTTTTACATTGTTAATTCTGATCATCTTTTATTCTCTTTCCTGCAGACTCCCCGGCTCTCATGCCGCTTATAACAGCCCACATTATATTATATCCACCACATTTGCCGGTCACATCGACATACTCTCCAGCGGCGTATAAGCCTCTGTGTCCAGCAAGTTCCAGGTTATCTGCCCTGAGCTGCAATGTGTCAACTCCACCGCTTGCCGCCTGGCTGTCCTCATAGCTGCCGAATCCATCTATGTTGAATCTCATATGTTTGAGCATATCACATATGGATGTTATATCAGCCGCGTCAAGTCCGGCTGCTTCAGAAGCTTTGATACCAAGACTTTTTATAATATACCCGGCGATCTTCTCGTTGACAATACCATTGAGCATCGCCTCGACTCTCCGTCTGCCATTTACCTCGGCAAATCGTCTCATCCTGTCCGCCAGCATATCATCACTGATGTCCGGAACAAGTTCAAGTTCTATGTATGGCTTCTTGCCAGTCTCCATCAGGTCTATACACTGTATACTCATATTAAAAACCGCTATACCCGAAAGATATCCCGATGCAAACTGAACCTCGCCTCTCTCGTGGTCATACTCCTCGCCATCACACATTAGGCGGACAACAGTCTTTGCACGTACCCCTGACATATCAGATATATATTCATGGCATTTTAATTTACACAGAGCCGGATGCGGTTTCACAAACCGTACATTCAGATCATCCAGAAGTCTGTATACTCTATCAGATCCGCCAAGCTTTGGCGCAGCCGCACCTCCGGGTGCAAGTATCACCTGGGTCGTCCTATACCCGCCTTTGTCTGTGTCTACAATATATGTACCATCTTTTCCCTGTTTTATACTCAGGACTTCTTCCGATGTGCTGTTTTCTATACCAAGAATTTTGAGCCTGTCCGTCAGTGCCCACACTATGGTAGATGCCTGCAGCGATGCAGGATATATATATCCATTATCATCATAGCTGGAAACACCAAGACTTTCAAAAAAATCCATGACATCATTATGACTGTCCGTTGTTACGAACTGAAATGGGAAAAATTCATTTGCACTGGAATAGCATGACAGATCAAGCTTCGTATTTGCAATGTTACATTTGCCATTTCCCGTCGCATACAGCTTCTTTCCGAGTTTTTTGTTTTTATCTATAAGCTTTACCGAAGCCGATGGTGCTGTCTCTTTTGCTTTTATTGCGGCTGTCATCCCAGCCGGGCCACCGCCGATAACTATAATATCATAAATCATTCCGATACACCTTTCCCATAATCATTTATCATACGTTTTACAGGCTGTCAATAAACCTGTTCATGTCATCTATATCATTGAAATACACGTGCTTGTGGATCAGTTCTCTTATACGTTTGTCCAATGAATCCACTGTACGAGTCGTCTCCCTGCAAAGACTGCCAAATCTGTTGTACACCGCCACATGTCCATTATAAGTGCTCACATAGAAACTGCCATGTGGTGTTCCACCCTCAGCAGCAATCACGAGCCCTCCGTAAAGCTCCGGTTCACTCTCATTTGATATGGGTAATATATGCCCGCTATCCATACCGTCAAATTCTCTATACACACTTTTACTGTCTCCGGATCTGCACGCCGTGCTCACCACAATCTCTCTAGTTATAAAAGATAACACAAATACCGCTATAATGATAACAAAAAAATATATAATTCTTTTAAACATTACCACACCTTCTCTTCATAACAAAAAACAGAAGACAGGATATTCCATCCCATCTTCTGTCCTTGTTAATATATGTGGTTTATGTCTGTATTATTCCCATACAACTCCGGCCTTATTATCACTCTCAAATACTGTGACATATGTCTTGCCCGGATTGAGTTGAAGTTCTTTTCCATCTGCTGTTGAATACTTTGTCACGGAGTCATCGGTTGACTTTGTCCATGTGATAGGAACGATCTTTCCATCTGAAACATAGTATCCGTCTCCTGTGCCAACGAGATCGATCATCTGTCTGTCGTGATCATCAATGCTGGTGTAGTGAGCAAACTGTATGATGATATTCTTGAATGTGAGCTGCTTTCCTGTGAGGTCATCGATCTGCTTGTCACCATACTGGAATCTGTTATATACCTTATTCTTTGAATCATATTCAAACCAAGGCTGTGTGTAAACTGACATGTTGAGTGTGAGCTTGTTTACAGACTCGCCCTCAGGAACCGTATCTTCCTCATTGAACTCAAACTTGCTCTTGTATCCCTTGTTGTGGGTAGTTGAGCATCCAAGATAATCAAGACCAGCCTTGATCATATCGCTGTTTGTGTACACATTGTGTGGAGCCTCGCGGTCTGATGATCTGTAGAAAGATACAGATCCTTCTCCACCAAGTCCGCTTATATGATCTATTCCTGTCCTGTCAAGCTCCTCCTGTCCCTGTGGAGACTGACCATAATGCATGTATATAGCATCAAACTCCATGGCAGTTGTAACATAGTAAGGTCTGCAGCTTCTGATCGAACCGACCTTCTCAAGATTGTCATAGTCGTTGAATATTGCAAGCATTCTTGTTATTCCGCCCTCAACGACAAACTCATATAAAACATCAGCCTGGCCTATGCCTGACTGAGGAATCGCATTCTCAATATTGTTGATCATTATAGCGATCGGTCTTCCGTACTCTTCCTTTCTGTCGGTGTTCCACTCGCCTGTAAGATCATTATATACTCCCTCATGGTAAGTCTCATCAACCGCTGTGGCAGACTTCATCATATCGGCCTGTGATACATCCACCTCTGCCTTAGCCTCCGTTGTAGTGACATTCTCCTCCGTTTTCTTCGAGCCGCATCCAAAAAGTGATAATCCCATCACAAGAGCGGTTGCCAGAACTAATCCCGTCTTAATTCTCCTCATAGTCTCTTGTATATCCTTTCATTGTAAGTATTTTTTCCTGCATCTCTTCCATGACCCTGCGCTCATCGTCCTCCATATGGTCATATCCTGACAAATGGAGCATGCTGTGGGCTACAAGAAAAGCCAGCTCTCTCGTCTTTGAGTGATTGTACTCAGTTGCCTGCTCATACACCTTATCAATAGATATAACGATATCTCCCAATAGCAGTTCATCTGTAGTAAGATCAAAGTAGTCACACCGGCTATCCTCGAGACCATCAAAGTTTCCAGGAATTGTATAATCAATCAGTGGAAATGACAGAACATCTGTCGCCCTGTCTATATTCCTCTGCTGGTTATTGATTTCATGTATGGAGTCATTGTCCGTGAGCAGCACGTTCACCTCGCAGGGATATGGACACCCAACGAATTCCAGCGAAGCCTGGACGATACTTGTTATGACATCCTCATAATTCTTAATATCAATATCTCCATACTCATTCTCAATATTAACTGACATATTATTTTCCTCTGTTTTTCTGAGCAGTTGTGGTTTTTCTAGGCTTTGCCTGTCTGCTCCTCTTATCCTCATATTTCTCATACGCATTTACGATCTTCTGCACCAAAGGATGTCTCACAACATCAAGACTCGTCAGATGGCAAATGCTTATGTCATCAATATCCTTTAACACCTTGAGTGCAACATCAAGACCTGACTGCGCGTCGTGTGGAAGATCCTTCTGTGAAAGGTCTCCTGTTATTATGGCCTTTGAGCCAAATCCTATTCTGGTAAGGAACATCTTCATCTGGGCAGGAGTGGTATTCTGGGCCTCATCCAGCACAATATACGCATTATCAAGAGTTCTTCCTCTCATGTAGGCAAGAGGAGCAACCTCGATCAGTCCCTTTTCCATATTCTTCATAAAAGCATCAGCACCCATTATCTCATACAATGCATCATAGAGCGGCCTAAGATAAGGATCAACCTTGCTCTGAAGGTCACCCGGAAGAAATCCCAGTTTCTCACCGGCCTCTATGGCCGGCCTTGTAAGTATGATCCTTCCAACCTCATTATTCTTAAATGCCGTTATGGCTTTTGCCATGGCAAGATAAGTCTTTCCTGTTCCGGCAGGGCCCACTCCGAATACTATCATGGACTTTTCTATTGAATTGACATATGTTCTCTGCCCGACAGTCTTCGGTTTGATCGGCTTGCCGCTCATCGTGTGACAGATTATGTCCCTGTCAAGCTCAGCAAGACTCTCCTTAGCCTCCTGCGGGTGTTCATTGACTATCGATATAGTGTAGTCTACCTTCTGTTCATCGATGGACGAGCCACGGTCTGCCATCTGGAAGAGCTGTTCTATAACCTGAATAGACTTCTTCACGCCTTCCTCGGAGCCGCTGACTTTAAGCTTGTCATCGCGAAGTATCATTGACACACTGTATTCTTTCTCAATCTTTTTTATATTGGCATCAAACTGTCCAAACACAGTCTGTATATAGTTTGATGCAACAGTTACGGATTCTGAATATTCGCTCAATACTTGTATCCCCTGTCATTATTATTTATCAGTCAGGCTCCACCTCTTCGCTCCCCGATGTATTGTTTACGTCAATATATCTCGGCACAGCAACCGGGAGTCTGATACTGATATCGCCTTCAGCCGAAGCCTCACCGCGTTCATTAGTAATAATAACATTTTTTCGGACAATTTGCACCCCTTTTTCTTGCATTTTGCCAATATAAACATGCAGATGCTGGTTAAGTCTGTCTTTCTGCTCCTTATCCGTAAGCTTACGTGTATTTACTTTATAGAACACTTTTCGCTCTATATTCACGGATAACGGAAAATACATATCGCCGATATGCAGCCGTTTTTCCTCGGCGGAAAGGTCGTATGAGCCGTCTGAGGCAGCAGTTTTATACGGAGTAAATACCCGACGTCCAATTTTTATATCTACTTTGTTTACCTTCCTGTCTGTAGTCTCCTTTTCCTGGAGCTCACTCTCAACCACATCTCTGTACTCTACATCACAAAGACCATATATCTCTCCGGAAGCAGGTACAAACACCGTATCCACAACCTCACTGTCATCATTGTATATGTTAACTGTTCCCGATATAAGAGTATCCCCTTTTTTCACTTCATCTCCAACCGATGCAACAGGCGTCCCCGCCGATGCAACAAGGGAATAGATCGTACAATCCATTGTGGCCACGAGATCACACGGTCTGCCATCTTCCGGAACTGTAAATACATCCACGGACTCCTTGAGCGCAACTGTAAGCTTTGTCCCACTGATGCTGCAGGATGCCCAGCATATCTCCCCAAGATTATCCGTCAGCATGTCTGTCAGTTCGCTCAGATCAATACTCTTTTTTCTATGTCCATAGCACGGATACTCCATCTCGATAAGATCTGCAATTTCCTCACTTGTATAATCCTCACATCCGTCAATTTCTATGTACCATACATACCCTGATTCCCAGTATACAAACAGCAAAAATAATAAAACTCCGAGTAATATCGAGATCCTCTTCCTATTGCCCAGCAAACCGGTTCTCAGAGTCTTCTTCTCAGCTATTCGGATATCTATCATACATTTGTCCGCTATCTCTTCAAGTCTTTTTCTGTCATCGGAGTATATGCAGAAGTTTTCTGCCTTGCCATTCCATTTACTGTCATTCTGTTTACTGCCGTTCTTTTTTCTGTTCTTCTTTACATCCCTCTCGCACCATGTACGTATTCCTTTATGGCTGCATATATTCATCAGGCGCAGAGCTGCGCGGCTGTCACAGCTCACATAGCACACACCTCTTATTTCCCTTCTAATATTCATGCAGTCACACTGTCAGCCAATCTACACTGTTTATCGAACCGCATATTTTCACTTCATAGGATGCGTAGTAAGCGATCTGTAATCTTTCCCCATATATATTCAATATCCCTTTCCGGGTCTTAACAGACACTCTCTCGTCGTCAGAGTAGATCACATGTCTGAAATTCTCTATCACCAGCTCATCATTGTTGAACATGGTGAGTCTGGAGGTCGTTCCCGCCGAGTCCGGACACCAGCACGGAGGTTCAAATGCTATAACGTTTTTCGCTCTGTCTTTCATGAATACCACCATAACGCTTTTGGAACATTATATGAATACACATAAAAAAAGAGTACCGAATAAACTCGGTACTCTTAGAAATCAATTTAAAATCAAATATATATACTATGATTTATTTGTACTTGCGCTTTCTAGCTGCCTCTGACTTCTTCTTACGCTTTACACTAGGCTTTTCGTAATGCTCTCTCTTACGAATCTCCTGCTGAATACCAGCCTTCGCACAATTTCTCTTAAATCTGCGAAGAGCGCTATCTAAGTTTTCGTTCTCTTTAACTATTACACTTGACATTCTCTCACCTGACCTCCCTCCAGTTGTAAAATTATGCTACCAAATAACAACTGATTGGGTATTTTTAAGCACAAAATGTATTATATACATAAAATTCCTAATCGTCAACAGGAAAATGACAAATTAATAAAATATCTGTCACGAAACCTTAAGCTATCTGATTCTGAGCCTCTGTAACCGCCTGGGCAAGAGCTGCATCGATTCCGTCAGGATTCTTTCCACCGGCCTGAGCCATGTTAGGACGACCACCGCCGCCACCACCTACAAGGCCAGCCACGGCCTTGATGATATTACCGGCATGGGCTCCCTTAGCAACTGCGCCGTCTGTAGCCATGGCAATGAGATTTACCTTGCCATCCTTTGCAGATGCAAGAACAACAACGCTGTCACCAAGCTTGCTCTTGAAGTCATCTCCGAGGTTTCTCAGTGAATTCATATCTGTATCCGGGATAGCCGCTGTCAGGATCTTGATTCCGTCCTTGTCTATAGCACTTGAAAGAACGTCTCCAGCTGCCTCCTTTGCCATCTTATCCTTGAGCTTCTTATTCTCATTCGTAAGTTCCTTAACCTCTGCAAGAAGCTGTTCTATTCTCGATGCCACACCATAGATATCAGTCTTAGCTGCCTTTGCAGCATCCATGAGCTCCTGCTCTACATTTCTGTAGTAATCAAGTGCTCCGACAGATGTAAGTGCCTCGATACGTCTTGTACCTGCGGCCACACCGGCCTCTGATATGATCTTGAATGTTTTTATAGCTCCTGTGCTGGCAACATGTGTACCACCGCAGAGCTCCTTTGAGAAGTCTCCCATTGATACCACACGGACCTTCTCACCATACTTCTCACCAAACAGAGCCATGGCTCCGGTCTCCTTAGCCTCATCTACAGACATTACATCCGTGCATACAGGTATATCGAGCTGGATCTGCTCATTTACAATATCCTCAACCTTCTTGATCTCTTCCTTAGTCATCGCCTGATCATGTGAGAAGTCAAATCTCAGTCTTCCCGGCTCAACGAGTGAACCTGCCTGCTCTACATGATCTCCGAGAACCATCTTGAGTGCTCTCTGAAGAAGATGTGTTGCGGAATGGTTGTTACATATGAGTGCTCTGTTCTCAGCATCAACTGTGAGTTCTGCCTCATCACCAACATTGAGTTCACCTGACTCAACATAACCGATATGTGCGATCTTGCCGCCTACAACCTTGACAGTATCCTCAACAACGAATGTACCGTTCTCTGTCTTGATGATTCCCTTATCACCGATCTGACCACCCATGGTAGCGTAGAAAGGTGTCTCAGGAACTATAACTGAAGCCTGTGCTCCCTCAGATACAGTATCTGCAAGAACTGACTTCTTATCATCACCCTCACCAACCTCTGTTGTGATGGCTGATATAGTTGACTTGTATGTCAGCTTGTCATATCCGACAAACTCAGATGTCATGTCAACAGGAAGCTGCTCATATACGGTTGCGTCTGCACCCATGTATGTTGTGGTCTTTCTGGCCTTTCTTGCAGTCTCCTTCTGGATATTCATGCACTCGGTGAATCTGTCCTCATCAACCTCGATCCCCTCCTCCTCGAGGATCTCCTTTGTGAGATCAAGAGGGAATCCATAGGTGTCATAGAGCTTGAATGCCTTGTCACCTGAGAGAACCTTCTCACCTGCAGCCTTAGTCTCGTCTATATAATCCTTGAGGATCGCAAGACCTGTATCTATGGTCTTATTGAAGCTCTCCTCTTCCTTGTCTATCTTATTGAAGATATATTCCTTCTTCTCACTGAGCTCAGGATATGCATCCTCTGACACCTCGATAACTGTCTTTGCAAGCTCTGACAGGAACTTGCCCTTGATGCCGAGAAGTCTTCCGTGTCTTGCAGCACGTCTGAGAAGACGTCTAAGAACATAACCACGGCCCTCGTTCGATGGAACGATACCATCTGATGTCATGAATGTAACTGAACGGATATGATCAGTTATAAGTCTGATCGATACATCCTTCTCATGATCTGTCTCATATTCCACGCCTGCCATCTCACATACCTTGTCGCGGAGAGCCTTGATCGTATCAACATCAAATATAGAATCAACATCCTGAACAACAACTGCGAGTCTCTCAAGACCCATACCTGTATCTATGTTCTTCTGCTCAAGCTCTGTGTAGTTGTTGTGTCCGTCATTGCTGAACTGTGTAAATACGTTGTTCCAAACCTCCATGTATCTGTCACAGTCACAGCCTACAGTACAGCCAGGCTTACCGCAGCCATACTTCTCGCCTCTGTCATAGTAAACCTCTGAACAAGGACCACAAGGACCAGCTCCGTGCTCCCAGAAGTTGTCCTCCTTGCCGAATCTGAATATACGGTCAGCATCGACACCGATCTCCTTATTCCATATATCAAATGCCTCATCGTCATCCTGATAAACCGATGGATAGAGTCTGTTCTTGTCAAGTCCTACAACCTCTGTGAGGAACTCCCATGTCCATGATATAGCCTCATGCTTGAAATAATCGCCAAATGAGAAATTACCCAGCATCTCAAAGAATGTACCATGACGGGCTGTCTTACCTACATTCTCGATATCTCCTGTTCTGATACACTTCTGACATGTTGTCACACGTCTTCTAGGTGGTACCTCCTGACCTGTAAAGTAAGGCTTAAGTGGTGCCATACCTGAATTGATCAGCAGTAAGCTGTTGTCATTGTGTGGAATAAGTGAAAAGCTCTTCATTCTAAGATGACCCTTGCTCTCCATGAATTCCAGGAACATTTTTCTCAGTTCGTTCACGCCATAATTTTGCATTGTCTAATATCCTCCACTCTATCTTCTGTCAGCCAGTTCTTCTGTAATATCTTTCCAGCTGATTCCTCTCTCTACCATCAGACACATGAGATGATAAAGAAAGTCAGATATTTCATATTTTATATCCTCTGAATCAGGATTCTTGGCAGCTATGACTATCTCCGTAGCTCCCTCACCGACCTTCTTCAGGATCTTGTCAATACCCTTGCCGAACAGATAATTGGTATAAGAATCATCTCCTGGCTGATCCTTTCTGTCGCGTATGGTATTGTATACCTCCTCGAATACCTTCATAGGATTGGTATCATTGTACTCCTTTCTCACCAGATCTGTAAAGAAACAAGTACGGCTGCCTGTATGACACGCAGCTCCTATCTGTGACACCTTGGCAAGTATGGTGTCCTTGTCACAGTCTATCGTAAGAGACTTGACAAACTGATAATGACCGGATGTATCACCCTTGGTCCACAGCTCATTGCGGCTGCGGCTCCAGTATGTCATGCGTCCTGTTCTGATGGTCTTCTCATACGACTCCTTGTTCATATAAGCGACCATGAGCACTTCACCGGTCTTATAGTGCTGTGTAACACATGGAATAAGTCCATCCGAATTGAGTTTGAACGCCTCAAAAGGCATGGACGATTCAAACAGATCCACATCTATATTTGCCTCACGGCAATGCTGTTTAATCTCCATTATATCCATCTTCTGGAGATTGTACAGAGAAATTGATTCAGCATTTGTCTCATTGAGCATCTCTGCCACAGCTTCCCCGTTAGTGGAATAGGTAGAAACTATAACAGGAAGTGCAACATTTTCTCTTATGGATTTTACTATATCCAGATATTCCGGCACCATGTTGTTGTGAAGCAGCAGAAGTTCTCCCGCTCCAAGCGCCTTCAGTTTTCTGGCATATCCGACAGGATCATCACACTCACTAAGATCTATAGTACAGATTATTCGCTCTGAACCAAATCTGTCAGAAGCCTCAGTGACAAGCTCCGGCGTGTTCAGCGCCGCAGATTTCATACATACCTTGGATGCACCTGCATACAGAAGCTTCTTGACATCTTCAAGCTCCCTCACACCGCCACAGGCAATAAGTGGAATATCAACACTGTCACATATCTGTCTTATAATGGCAACATTGGGTTCTCTGCCATCTTTTGTTGCCTTGCTGTCAAAATAAGCTATCTCATCAGCTCCGGCATCATTGTAATATTTTGCCATCTCGACCGCATTGTTCAGATCCAGACATGGAATTATCTTTTTGCAGATCATATCATTATCCATAGTGAACCAGCACCTCCTTAAAGTGTGCCCTTGGTAGAAAGCACCTTTCCGTTTAATCTTCTGTCATAAGTTGTCGCCTCATCAAGAGCCTTCGCAAATGCCTTGAATGCGGCCTCTATGATGTGGTGATCGTTCTCCCCTGAGAACTGCTTAATATTGAGATTCATCTCAGCAGCGTATGATACTGCATAGAAGAATTCCTTGACCATCTGTGTGTCGAAGTATCCAACCCTCTCTGTGCGGAGGTTCAGATCATAGACAAGATATGGTCTTCCCGACAGATCTATGGCACACATTACGAGAGTCTCGTCCATCGGCAGGAAGAAATTGCCAAATCTCTTGATGGCCTTCTTGTCTCCAAGAGCCTCCTTGATGGCCTTGCCCAGCACAATTCCCACATCCTCAATGGTGTGGTGACAATCCACATACAGATCTCCCTTGACTGTAACGTTGAGATCAAAGAAACCATGCTTCGCAAAACTTGTGAGCATGTGGTCAAAGAAACCGATTCCTGTGTCGATCTTTGACTGTCCTTTTCCATCTATATTAAACTCGAGGGTTATGTCTGTCTCGTTTGTCGTTCTTGTACATTTGGCGATTCTAGCTGCTTTCTCTGCCATATCCCTGTCTCCTTCCCATATTCTATATCATTATGTCTTATTTTTCAAATCTTACTGCTATTGAATTAGCATGTGCTGTGAGCTGCTCAGCCTTGGCAAATGCTTCAATGTCAGTGTGAACTGCCTCAAGTGCCTCTCTTGAATAGTAGATTATGCTGGATTTCTTGATGAAATCGTCTACTGAAAGCGGTGAGAAGAACTTTGCTGTACCGTTTGTTGGAAGTACATGGTTAGGGCCTGCAAAGTAATCTCCAAGAGGCTCTGATGAGTATTCTCCGATAAATATAGCTCCAGCATTCTTCACTCTTGTCATCACGTCAAATGGATTGGCTGTGACGATCTCGAGATGCTCTGATGCAATGTCGTTGACAGCATCTATGGCATCGCTCATGTTGTCTGCAAGAAGAATATATCCATAATTGTCTATAGACTTTCTCATTATCTCTTTTCTTGAAAGCTCATCGATGAACTTGTCAACCTGAACTGATACCTTCTCGGCAAGCTCCTCTGATGTGGTCACAAGTATGGCTGATGCCATCTCGTCATGCTCTGCCTGTGACAGCAGATCTGCAGCCACGTATCTAGAATTGGCAGTCTCATCGGCAAGTACCATTACCTCTGATGGGCCGGCTATGGAATCTATGCTGACATGTCCGTATACGGCACGCTTTGCAAGAGCGACAAATATGTTTCCAGGGCCAACTATCTTGTCAACCTTAGGTACTGACTCTGTTCCGTATGCAAGGGCAGCTATGGCCTGCGCGCCGCCTGCCTTGTATATCTCATCCACTCCTGCTTCCTTTGCTGCAACGAGTGTTGTGGCGTACACCTCACCCTCAGCATTACATGGAGTTGTCATGACTATCTTCTCAACGCCTGCAACCTTTGCCGGCATAACATTCATCAGAACTGATGAAGGGTAAACAGCCTTTCCACCCGGAACATAGACACCTACAGATGCAAGTGCTGTAACCTTCTGTCCGAGAAGAGTTCCATTTGGCTTGGAGTCAAACCAGCTATACTGCTTCTGCTTCTCATGGTACTCCCAAATGTTCTTCTTGGCTTTTCTGATAACGTCAAGGAGCTCAGGGCTGACCTGTGTATATGCGTAGTCTATCTCTTTCTGTGTAACCTTGACATTTTCTGCTGTTATATCTGCCTTGTCGAACTTCTTTGTGTATGAGAAGAGTGCGGCATCGCCGTTATCTCTCACATCGTCAACTATTTCCTGTACAGTCTCTGCATAGTTACCGAAATTACTTGGACTTCTCTTCAGAAGATTCTTCAGAAGATCCTTCTTTGTCTCTGCATTAAGCTTTACGATTCTCATCTCTGTTATGCCTCCGTGTGATTATCAATTTGTTATATCATAGGTCGTCGTGCGTGAGCGCGATGACCTGCGCATGCCTCAGCGTGCTTCATTATATCATGATTCGCACCTACGGTGCTTTCCGTTGCTTTCGCAACTATCATGATCCAATTCGCCGCTCGCCAATCATGCAAGCATGTTGGCTCACTTGCGCTCATTATATCATCTATATATGCTACTTGTTCTCTTCCTTTATAAGTCTGTTGAGATCTTCCAACAGCTTGTGTATCCTCTCATTCTCCATCTTGAGACTTACCTGGTTCACAACCATGCGGGCTGAGAGTGGACAAATTTCCTCAAGCACCTCAAGTCCGTTCTCCCTGAGTGTGCTTCCTGTCTCAACTATATCTACGATCACCTCTGAAAGTCCAACTATAGGAGCGAGCTCCACTGAACCATTGAGCTTGATTATCTCAACTGTCTGGTGCTTACGGTTGTTGAAGTAATCCTTTGCGATCACCGGATACTTACTTGCAACTCTTATGATCTCATTCTTCTTGAGAAGCTCTCTGGCAGATGCCGGTCCGCATACACACATGCGGCACTTTCCGAAACCGAGATCCATGACCTCATACAGGTTTCTTCCCTCCTCAAGTATTGTGTCCTTACCTACAACGCCTATATCGGCCGCACCATATTCTACGTAAGTAGGAACATCTGTGGCCTTTGACAGGAAGAACTTCATCTTAAGCTCCTCGTTCACAAATATAAGCTTTCTTGTGTCGGGATCCTTCATCTCCTCACATGTTATACCTATCTGTTCAAGCAGCGCAAGTGTCTTTTTTGCAAGTCGCCCCTTAGCAAGGGCAAATGTTAAATATCTCATCTCTCCATAACCTTTCATCTAATTCAATCTATTCTCAATCAAGCCGTAAAAGTTTCTTCTATAAATTGCCATCCCACTTGGAGTGTGATCGGCTTATCAGATCGTATGCCACCGCATCGCCTGACTGTTCAAAATATATAAGGCCTGAGAAATGCTCTCTACCCGCATACTCGATATAGTCATCAACCGATTTCTTCTGTGACTTTCTTATGAGCTCTATCTTGCGTCCCTCACTTCTGAGCTTCATACCGGCCTTGATAGCCTTGCCCTGATTCTCTATATCATAGAGGATGATCGTGTTTGAATAATCCACATCTATGTCTATATTCTGTCTGTTCATGGCCATTATGAGCTCCTCAACAGTGAAGGCAAAACCGATAGACGGTGCATCCTTTCCAAACTGCTTGAGAAGATTATTGTAACGGCCGCCCTTGACAACAGCATCACCGGTTCCATAAGTATATCCGCGGAATATGATTCCTGTATAATAGTTGTATCCGTCAAGCATACCGAGATCAAAGCTTATGTGATCCTGATATCCGTAGCACTCAAGGGCTGCATATACTCTTCTGAGCCTCTTCACAGCCTCAAGTGATGTCTCATTTGACACATATCCCTCAGCCTTGTCAAGCATGGATATTCCGCCGAACAGAGAATCAAATGCAACAAATGCTTTCTTAAGAGAGTCACTTATATCAAGTGCATCCACATACTCCTCAAGTCCGAAAAAGTTCTTGATATGGATGTACTCTTTTATCTGATTCTCCTCGTCCTCACTGATACCAGATTCAGCAACCAGACCCTTGAAGTAGTCTATCTGGCCTATCTCTATCTGGAAATCACTGATCCCGATCTCGTTGAAGCAGTCTATCACAGTTGCGATTATCTCAGCGTCAGCAGCGGATGAATCATCATTTACAAGCTCGGCACCGATCTGTGTGACCTCCTTGAGTTTTCCCTGAAGCTTGAGTGTGTTTGTATAGGTATTGCCTGTATAGCAGAGTCTGACAGGAAGTTCCTCATCTGCATAATACTTTGCAACACATCTCGCTATTGAAGGTGTTATATCCGGCCTGAGCACCAAAGTATTGTTGTCCCTGTCAAAGAACTTGTACATCTCATTGGAAGGTGCTGAACCCTTATCTCTGTTAAATATATCAAAAAACTCAAATGTAGGTGTCTCTATATCGTGATAGCTGTATAACTCCAGAATATGATGGAGTTCATGCATAACCTTTCTCTTCTTCTTACATTCTACATCGTAGGTGTCTCTCACTCCATCTGGGGTCTGTAACAGTTTGTCCTGCATAATCATATCTCCTTGTCAATTAAACTTTGCCATGCTTCACGTTCTTTATTATTGCTTTATCGCATTAAAGTGATAATTTGCTACTTTGGTAGCATGTCAACGTGCACATTATATTAAAGCGGATTGTATTTGTCAACCTCTATCATCAAGATCCCTGCTTAGAGGTTCAAGATAATGTACCAATGCACCACCCTTGGCTCTTATAAAGAAATTGGGATCAAGTTCATTGTACTTGAAGTTGTTGGCATGCCCATTCTGGACTCTCTCAAGATACCCCTTAAGCTCCTCGAATCTCATATAATACAGTTCATTTCGTCCGGAGAACATTATGATAAGAAAGCTTACACCGTTCTGTCTCTCGAAATCCTCCATGAACCTTATCTGATGCTCATGAATGTTACGCATTGTAAATGTATCAGTGGCACATTCCTTTGCATCGAAACATACCGGAACTCCCTGGACAACACCTATATAGTCGACGGTTGAATCCTTCTCGAAATACGCCAGGGTGATCTGGCTGCTGTCCTTGTCAATCTTTATCGGCGTGATAGGTGTCGGGATCTTCTGGACCAGCGCGAGGTTCTTCTGTCTGTAATATTCATTTGTGTTGTTTATCATATCCTCCAGTGTGGAGCCACGAAGCCCTCGCGAATTCCATGTAGCCATCTATTCAAACAAATCCTTTTCTATTCTTTTATACATATCAGGCTTGAATGCTGAGAAGCTCTTGCCCGTCAGATAATCCAGTCCACCGACAACATCGGTAAACTCCACCTCGCCGCAGTGCAGAATCTGGTTTCTAAGCTTGTATGTCTGTCTGAAATGTATGTTTGTCTCCCTGTCACCATACTTCTGGTCACCGATCACCGGATACCCCATGTGCTGGAGCTGTGCCCTTATCTGGTGAGTCTTACCCGTTATGAGCTTTACCTTAAGCTCTGTATATTTTCCATTTGTTCTGACCGGCTGGAATATGGTGTGGATCTTATCATAGCCCAAGTCCCCGGCAGCCCTGCGTATCTCCTCCACGCTGTCACGTATTGTCACAGTGTTCTTCTTATCATCCTTCACGAGATATGCCGTAATATCCTGCGTCTCTGTCATATTTCCCTTGACTATGGTGTAGTAATATTTGTCTATGCGTCTCTCCCTTATGATCCTCGAAAGCTCCTGACTTCCCATAAGTGACACTCCACACAGAACAAGGCCGGAGGTATTCCTGTCCAGCCTGTTGCATACAGAAGGCTTGAAGGTTCTGAGCTGAGTCTCAGTTATATACTCATTGTCAAGCAGATAATCGATGACACTCTCATTGATCGAGTAATCGTCCTTCGATGCCTTCTGTGACAATACACCCGCCGGTTTATTGACTATAAGTATGTTGTGGTCGTGATATATGATCTCCGGTTTAAACCTGTTTCCACCTGTGAAAGCACCGGCTCTCACGCTGTCATCCCTGAATGATTCTATGGTCTCATCCGACAGATAGAGCTGTATCACATCCCCAACATACACGATCTCATTTCCAACCGCCTTGCCGTTATTAAGTTTTATGTTTTTCTTTCTTATCATCCTGTAGACGAAGCTTGAAGGAGCCTTGTTAAGGTACTTCATGACCAGCTTGTTAAGCCTCTGGCCGGCTTCGTTCTTTGAAATAACTATCTCTCTCATTTTTGTCTATATTCCCAGCTCATATAATCTGTTTCTGATCTTCTCATCGGCACCGACAAATTCATCTGAAGGTGCTTTGATCTTCTCGGCCTTTGCCACAAAACCATCAATGTCTGTGGCTATGATCACAACATATTTTTTCTGGTCTGCCAGAGCCTCTGTAATGATCTTCTTGAGCGCTGCCTCATCAGGTATCTTTTTGCCATATCCACCATTGTAGTAAAACAGCATTCTGCCATCTCTTATGACCGCAGCAGGGAAATACACTATTCCCTCGTACCTGCTTATCGACACATCATATACAAGTGACGGATCTCCAAAGTATGATAACTTCTCAAGTTTAGCGTACTCATCCTTCGTGAGTTCCTTGAACCCTGCACACATTATGTATGCCACAAGCTGTTTTGCAAGCGGCAGGGCGACGAGTATCGGTATGACTATAAATACAGTCTTTCTTGTGTCAAACATAGCCACAGTAAAGAATACTCCGGCTATAACAAACAATCCAAGTACAATGATACTTATAAGAACATTTCTCTTATGCCTGTTCATGTATCCGTGTTGTCCTTTTTCCATATCATCCTCCATTTATCTCTGGTCTGGCTGTAGAGCTATGTCCGCCTGCAGCCCATATATCTACTTCATAAATCTGATCAGCAAACTGTGAGGCAGGTACTTGCTCACAAGTCTGAACGCCTTCATAAGCGGCGAATACACCGATATATCGCTCATATAATACGCGTCAAACAGTGCCTTTTTTACAACCTTCACAGGATCTGCTCTTAGAATCATCTTATACGGCTTGGACTTTGTGTACTTCTGCGCAACATCGAAGAACTCTGTCTTGACAGGTCCCGGGCAGACAGCCGTAACAGTTATCCCCTTTTCCTCAAGCTCTCTGTTAAGTGCTCTTGAAAAGCTCAGCACCATTGATTTGGATGCCGCATATATAGCAAATGATGGCTGAGGCAGAAAAGCTGCAGATGAAGCAAGATTGATTATATTTGAAGGGCCTGACATATATGGCAGAGATATATGTGTTATGGCAGCCAGCGCCCTGCAGTTGAGATTCAACATTCCAGTCACGTCGTCCACTGTCATATTCTCAAAATGGCCTGCTATTCCGTATCCAGCTGCATTTACAAGTACTCTTATTGATGGAGCCTGTCTCTCAAGAAGATTTCTGTAGAACTTGATATCAGTCTCATCGGTTAGGTCAAGCGCAAGTATCCTTACAAGCTTTCCACTTACCGCGTTTATCTCGGTCTTAACCTCAGCAAGCCTGTCTTTTCTCCTTGCTATAAGCCATATCTCGTCGATTGTCCTGTATCGCTGTGCTATCTGAAGTGCAAATTCTCTTCCAATCCCTGAAGATGCTCCTGTGATTATCGCTACCTTTCTCATGACATCATCCTCCATCCCGATAAATATTTGTTTTTTAATACTCCTCTGTTGTTCTTGGCCCACCCGAGCGGATATCCATCCACGCAGACAAGCACATACCCATTCTCTATATCCTGATCATCTTCCAGCTCGACGGTCTCTCCCTTTAAATACTTTATGACCCTTATGTCATCCGCCAAAAAACTCACAACATTGTCAAACTGATCTGACTTGAGATACATCGCAAGTGACTGACTCGGTTCAAATCTGTTCTTCTTGACCTCACCGAGGAACAGTCCATGCCTCAAAAGCCTGAGTCCCTTAACATCAGGCATTCCCTCTGATATATAATAAAGTCTTCCATTATTTTCCTCTATCCTGTCTGTCTTTATACCCGCAGACTCAGATACATGCTTTATAAATGCGATGAAATCCTCATCCGGCCTGTACGACTTGAACGAGTATGTTGAGTTTCCTCTATATGAGTCATCCTGATCCTTTTCAAACAGAGCTATGAAATGACCTTCGCCCTTCACGTGATGAGGCCACAGTCTTGAACATTTCACAAGCTCAGGATTGCCGGTCTCTCCCCAGGCCGGATTGCCGTCATCAAATTTCTCATATTTAGGAAAATCCACAAGATGCATACTGTCATCTATCGACAGCAGATACTCCACCGACCTCTCATCCTCCTCGGGGGAAAATGTACATGTGGAATAAAGCAGCTTTCCGCCCGGTTTCAACATCTTGCACGCTTCATTTAATATTCCTCTCTGCAGTCCGGCAAAAAGTTCAGTTCCGTTGTTCTCCCATGCAGTCATCATCGATGAAGATTTTCTGAACATGCCCTCTCCGGAACACGGTGCATCTATAAGTATCTTATCGAATGTACCCTCAAATGCCTTTGACAGATTATTTGGAGGTTCACTTACCACACACATGTTTCCTATTCCGAAAAGTTCCAGGTTCTTCAGAAGCGCCTTGGCTCTCGAGTTGCTTATATCATTGGATATAAGTATTCCCGTGCCATTAAGCTTTGCCGCAAGCTCGGTGGATTTGCCTCCCGGTGCCGCGCATATATCTAGTACCACATCTCCATCCTCTATATCCAGAACGCTGGCAGGTGTCATGGCACTTGGCTCCTGTATATAATAGAGCCCCGCATAATAGTATGGATGCTTGGACGGCGTATACTTCCTGTGATCATAGTAAAAACCATTCTTAGTCCACGGCACAGGCTCCAGCTCGAAAGGACTTATCTTAAGAAAGTCCTCCACGGATATCTTGGATGTATTCACCCTGATTCCATGATACATATCACTGTCAAAACACTTTATATAATCCTCGTATTCATCGCCAAGCTGTATTCTGATCCTCTCGTCAAACGCCTTTGGTAAAGTCATAACAAACTCCTTTATCTTACGCTCTGGGCCTTGTAACCCTCAGCTATTATGTCAAGCTGCTTTGCAAAATTCTCAAGCAGCTCCATATCATCCTTCTTATATATAGAATAAAACTCATCCTGAATCTTCTGGATCTCTCTTGGATTTCCCACCTTGTACAGATTCTGGATATTAACAATGATCTCCGAAACTATATTCGCCTTGATATTGAACGAATTCTGTGCATCCATGATCTCTCCGCGGACATATGACATCTCCCTGTCAAGTGCAACGGTGGCATCCGCAGCGTTCTTGAGCTTCGCCCTTATGTCCTCTGGAATTCCCTTCCTGTACTTGTACTGCAATGAATGTTCTATGGTTGCCCAGAAGTTCATCGCCATTGTCCTTATCTGGATCTCCGCCTGTATGGTGGTGCATCCATTTACCGTATATACATCGTAATCAAGTATGATGTGATAGCTCTGATAGCCGCTGGCCTTGGCATTTGCTATATAATCCTTCTCCTCACGTATCCTCATGTCCTGTCTGCCACGTATAATCTCAACCACCTTGCTGATATCCTCGGTGAACTGGCACATGATCCTGATTCCGGCTATGTCATCCATCTCCTCAACGATCCGGTCCATAGGAATATTCTTCTTCTGAAGCTTATCGATAATACTGGAGACCGTTTTCACCCTTCCGGTCACACTCTCTATAGGTGAGTACTTTCCCATACTCTTGTACTGCATTATTATGTGGTTGAACTTCACGAGAAGCTCATCAACCGCCTGCTCGTAAGGAGACAGTATCTCCTTCCAAAGCTGAATCTCCATATAAAATAACTCCTCCCAATACAAATACTACTGTGACACTCTTGTGCTCAGGAATGTATACTCCTTCTGTCCTTTCTCATAATCCGGATACTCAGACACAAGCTGTCCCGCTATCTCATAAGCCTTATCGTAATCCTCGTTCTTCTCATAATATGTTATCTCAAGCATCAGGAGCTCTTTTCTGTATATCTTGTCTCCACTGTCAAGTCCATTTGTAATATATGCGATCGCAGACTCCATATCACCGTTATTCAGATAATATGAACCGTACATGGCATATACATACGAGTTGAATCCAAATGTCTGGACATATTTTTCATAGCTCTCAAACATCTTATCGGACTCATCAGTAACTGCGTAGCATGTTCCTATGTACATATAAAGCTCCGGATATGTCTCCGCCTGCTTCAGAAGCACATCGAGAGCACCGCCATAATTTCCCTGTGAGAAATCACTGAGTGCAGTTGCCAGTTCCTTCAGATCTTTTACATTTGATCCGGTAAATGAATCCTGTATCAATTCGTTGTATGTATTTGCGGCCTCTGTGTACTGCGCGCTCTTGAGATACGCATCAGCCAGATACAGCTTTATATTCTGATCCTTTTTCTTTGAGAACAACTGATTCTCTGCCAAGGCATTGTCAAATGAATCTATTGCCTCCTGATACGAACCTGACTTGTAATATTTTACGCCCTGATCGTAAAGTTCATCCTTCTGTGACACTATTGCCGATATAGCGTATGAGATCAGCAATACAGCCACACACGCAAGTATCACCAATGCAAAAATTAGTTTATAGTTGATCTTTCTTCTCTCTTTAAATATGCTGCGTTTACGTCTAGACATATGTTATCTCCTTTGAATCACAGTATTTTTATTACACGGCATAGCTACCGCAGTTTATACATCATTTTATATTAGCACAATCCAACAAATATATAAAGTAAAAAAGCGGCTTTGCTGATTTTCATCAGCAAAACCGCTCTCAATTCTTCTATAAATACAATATCTGACGCCGACAGGTCTGGCAGATTAGTGATGGAATAATCTGATTCCTGTAAATACCATGACCATATCGTACTTGTCAGCACACTCGATAACAAGATCGTCACGAACTGATCCGCCAGGCTGTGCAATGTACTTGACACCGCTCTTGTGAGCTCTCTCTATATTGTCTGAGAATGGGAAGAATGCATCTGATCCAAGGACAACATCTGTGTTCTGCGCAAGCCATGCCTTCTTCTGCTCTGCTGTGAACACCTCAGGCTTAACCTTGAATCTCTTCTGCCACTCGCCTTCCTTAAGAACGTCCTCATACTCATCACCCATGTATACGTCGATGGCATTGTCTCTGTCGGCTCTTCCAAGTCCGTCAACAAACTGAAGTCCCATAACCTGTGGTGACTGACGAAGGAACCAGTTGTCTGCCTTCTGTCCTGCAAGTCTTGTACAGTGGATTCTTGACTGCTGTCCGGCTCCGATACCTATAGCCTGTCCGCCCTTTACATAGCATACTGAGTTGGACTGTGTATACTTGAGTGTGATGAGCGCGATCTTCATATCGATCTCAGCCTGCTCTGGAAGATCCTTGTTCTTTGTAACAAAGTTTGACAGAAGATCCTTGTCGATCTTGAGCTCATTTCTTCCTTGCTCAAATGTAACACCGTATACCTGCTTTCTCTCGATCTCAGCAGGAACATAGTTCTCATCTATCTGGATGATGTTGTAATTTCCCTTCTTCTTTGCAAGAAGAAGTTCCATAGCCTCATCTGTGTATCCAGGAGCGATAACACCATCTGATACCTCTCTCTTGATAAGGCGTGCTGTGTCTGCGTCACATACATCTGAAAGTGCGATGAAATCGCCGAATGATGACATTCTGTCAGCACCTCTTGCTCTTGCATATGCGCATGCAAGTGGTGAGAGCTCTCCGAGATCATCTACCCAGTAGATCTTTGCAAGTGTATCTGTAAGTGGAAGTCCAACTGCAGCGCCTGCTGGTGAAACATGCTTGAATGATGTTGCTGCTGGAAGTCCTGTTGCCGCCTTGAGTTCCTTTACGAGCTGCCATCCGTTAAATGCATCAAGGAAGTTGATGTATCCAGGCTTGCCGTTTAAAACCTTAACAGGAAGATCACTGCCATCCTCCATATATATTCTTGATGGCTTCTGATTTGGATTACAACCGTACTTTAACTGAATCTCGTTCATGATCAAATATCTCCTTTATTCTTTAATTACTTATTCTTGTTCACGATCTTTGTCTCATACTCACCTGTTGCGATGTCAATATATCTGACGAACAGTGACACCTTGTTGTCCTCATTGAGGCTGTTCCATACCTTGTCTGTGAACTCATCGATATCACCGGATATCTTAACCCACTTTGGCTCACCCTCAAAGCTTGGGAGCGGATTGCCATCGTGCATATATGTGTGAATGAAATGTCCCTCACCGGCTACAGGGTTCTCGTATGAGAATGTGTATCTGTTATTTGCAGCAGGGTTGCCGTTGTTGCTCTTAAGTATGGACATTGAATAGTCGAACACACCATTCTTTATGTGCATAACACCTGAGATTCTAGGTGTGTAGTTAGGGCCGTCAGGCTCAAACTGTCTGCTTCTGAGTGACTGCTCAAATGTGAGCTCATCGTCAAGTCCGTCATATATAGTGTCTGTCTGATCGCCATTTGTAACTATAGTCTTGTTGCCAAGAACTCTTACAGGTGCATAGATGATAAGGCTTGGATCCTCAAGCTTTGATGGATCAAACGCCTCTGTTCTGATTCCTTCGCCCTCTGTCACAAATACTCTGTTACGGCTGTTTGAGCTTCTTCCCATGATAAAATAAGCTGTCACTGCCTTCTTACCATCCTCGGACACACCGATAACGATTCCGCGTCCTGGATATGCATTTTCGCTAAGTTCCTTCTCAAGTGATAACATTTCCATTTTCTGTTGTACCTCCATGTGTTTTCTCGTACCTGTGAGCTGATGTTATGCTGCAAAGCATCCTAAAAAAGAAAGCCGACCACCTGCGCACACAAATACATGTCTTGATATATTTGCTTGCCCAGGCGGTCGGCTTGTCTTAACAGTACACTCCCTGTAGGTAATTCCTACCAGCCATCGGCTGTCTCCGCCAGTCGTGTACCAACATATTTTTATAATATAGTAAATCTTTTGTTATTTCAAGTGTTATCTTACATAAAAAGGTGCGTTGTCATAACTTACAACGCACCCCATATATATTACTACAACTGTTATTTAATTAGAGCTTGTGACTACATCCGCCGTGACAGTTCGAACAGTCGCCACCACATATGTGTTTGCCCTTTTTTCTATCCTTTACCATACCTCTGACAATGAAGAACACCATCAGAACGATTATGGCTGCCACAATGATTGTACCAAGATACTCTGACATAAGTCACCACTCCTTTTATATTATATGGAGCAGACGCATTTAAATGCGCTTACGCGCGGCGTCTGCGTGCTTCATAAGGATTCCTCCCACTTACGTGGGTCCCTCCTTATGAAAAGTTAAGCGTTGAGGAACTCCTTGCTTGTCTTTACCTTCTTGTTTGGATCCGGACGGAACAGCATGAAGAAGAACAGAACAACAAGTGCAATTGCTACTACTGACCATACACCGAATGTACAAGCTCCTGTGAAGAGACCTGCTATTCTGTATACAACAAGTGCTACAAGGTAAGCAAATCCACACTGATATCCGATTGCGAACCAGAACCACTTAGCACTGTTCATCTCTCTCTTGATAGCACCCATAGCTGCAAAACATGGTGCGCAGAGAAGGTTGAATACAAGGAATGAGAATCCGCTTGCTGTTGTGAATGCGCCTGCAAGTGCCTGGTAAACTGTACCATCTCCACCACCGTAGAGGATACCCATTGTACCAACGATGTTCTCCTTGGCAACAAGACCTGTGATAGATGCTACAGTTGCCTGCCAGTTGCCCCAGCCCTGTGGAACGAAGATCCATGCTATCGCATTACCGATCTTTGCAAGGATACTGTAATCGATCTGGCTCTCATCAAGCATCTGGAATGAACCATCAACAAATCCGAAGTATGTTGTGAACCATACAGCAATTGTTGAAAGTGTGATTATCGTACCAGCCTTCTTGATGAATGACCAGCCACGCTCCCACATACTTCTGAGTACAGAACCTACTGTTGGGATATGATAAGGTGGAAGCTCCATAACGAATGGTGATGGATCTCCGGCGAACATCTTTGTCTTTTTAAGTATTATACCAGAACATATAATTGCTGCAATACCAATAAAGTAAGCACTTGTTGCAACTATTGATGAACCACCGAATATAGCACCGGCGATCATGGCGATAAATGGAACCTTAGCACCACATGGTATAAATGTTGTTGTCATGACTGTCATACGACGGTCTTTCTCATTCTCAATTGTACGTGAAGCCATGATACCTGGCACACCACAACCTGTACCTACAAGGATAGGTATGAATGACTTTCCTGAGAGACCGAACTTTCTGAAGATACGGTCCATGATGAAGGCGATACGTGCCATATATCCACAGTACTCAAGGATTGCAAGTAAGATGAACAGTACGAGCATCTGAGGTACGAAACCAAGTACAGCACCAACACCGGCTACAATACCATCGATGATAAGTCCATGTAACCAGTCTGCACATCCAATCTTGTCAAGTCCTGCAGAGATGAGATCTGGGATTGAAGGAACAAATACGCCATAATCAGCAGGATCAATCTCTGCCATCTGTGTCTCGTTGAAGTAATCAACTGCATCAAGATATGACATTGCGTTTGTTGTCTCTTCGTCAGCATTTGCTGGAACCTCTGAGTAGTATACATCGATATCGTATGTATCGAGTGTCTCCTCATCTTCCATCTCATACTTAACGCTTGCCTCTGTGTTTGTGTTTGCCTCGATAGCTGCCTTTGTGGCATCTACATCAACAGCATCCTCGTCATCTGTTACGAGTACGCCGTATGCATCGAGTGCTGTTGTTGCTGCATCATAGTCACCTGATGCATCTTCATAAGCTGAGCTTCCGATGCCGAAGAGATGGAAACCATCACCGAACAGGTTATCATTTGTCCAGTCTGTGCACCATGCACCTACTGTTGACATTGCTATATAATATACGAGCCACATGATGAGAACGAATATAGGAAGTGCAAGGATACGGTTTGTTACAACACGGTCGATCTTATCTGATATTGTAAGCTTCTGTCCATTTGCAGCCTTCTTTACACACTTGTCAATGATTGATGAAATGTATGAATATCTCTCACTTGTGATAATACTCTCTGTGTCATCATCGAAGTCATCCTCAAGCTTCTTGATCTCTGCTGAGCAATCTGGAGCATTCTTCATCTGCTCTATGATCTTGCTATCCTTCTCGATGAGCTTGATCGCGAAGAATCTCTTTCTGTTCTCCTCCATGTCAAGCTTAGTGCTTACGCTCTCGATTGCAGCCTCAACAGCCTCATCAAAGTTGTGAACTCTTTCATTTGCTGTCTTGGACTTTGCTGCTGCGATAGCCTTCTCTTTAACCTCGTCAATACCGGTACCCTTAAGAGCTGAGATCTCAACGACCTCACATCCAAGAGCTTCCTTCAGGTTCTTGATGTTGATGGAGTCGCCGTTCTTCTTTACAAGATCCATCATGTTAACAGCCATGACAACAGGGATTCCGAGCTCAATAAGCTGTGTTGAGAGATAAAGGTTTCTCTCTATGTTAGTACCATCGATAATGTTGATGATGGCATCAGGATATTCTTGAATAAGATAATTTCTGGCAACAACTTCCTCAAGAGTGTATGGAGAAAGTGAATAGATACCAGGAAGGTCGGTTATGATAACATCCTTGTTACCCTTAAGCTTACCCTCTTTCTTCTCAACTGTAACACCTGGCCAGTTACCTACGTACTGGTTAGCGCCAGTTAAAGCATTGAATAATGTTGTTTTACCGCAGTTAGGATTTCCTGCAAGTGCAATCTTTACTGACATTGTTTACCCTCTTTCCTATTGTATTGTGCAGACGCATTTAAAGGGGCTTACGCACGGCGTCTGCGTACTTCATATTAGCCTTTTCTATCATATGTTAGCATATACTAACGTATGAACAAAAAAATAAGCTGTTACTCTACCTCTATGATCTCAGCATCAGCTTTACGTATTGATAACTCATAGCCTCTTACAGTAACCTCTACAGGATCACCGAGAGGGGCAACCTTACGAACATAAACCTGTACACCCTTTGTGATGCCCATGTCCATGATACGTCTCTTTACAGGACCCTCGCCTGCAATCTTCTTGACAGTGACAGTACTGCCAACCTTGACATCTTTTAATGTGCTCATGATCTTACTCCTTTTACATACTTTTGTCGTCAGTCAGATACATGTAATCGTACCTATACAAGTATCTTGCTGGCCATATCTTTATCAATGGCAACACGGGAATCTTTGATATTAACTATAAGATTTCCTGCATTCTCTGCCACGACAGTTACAACACTGCCTTCAACAAAGCCCAGCTTTTCAAGAAACAATCGTGTTTTCTCTCTCCCGCCAACCTTTTTGATCACATTGGCTTCTCCCGGTTTTGCAAATGTTAATGGCATAATTGCACCTCCTTAACTAGCAACTTAAACCACTGATTTTCATATCGTGGTTAGTATATACTAACATTAATTAGATGTCAATAATATTAATCATTTTGGACTAATTGAACAAAACACGGCTCTTTTATTGATAAAAAGTGCCTATTTGTCGAAATTCGTATTTCAATTATCAAATTGAATAAAAAATTCATTTATGATATATTATTTATAATTGCTACATTGATACAGATACATTTATAATGTTAAATATAAGGGGGATATATAATAATGTTGACCACGAATGAATCAGTAGAGAATTATCTTGAAACCATTCTCGTTCTCAGCCAGAAGCTTCCGGTCGTCCGAAGCGTTGATGTTGCCAACGAGACTGGCTATAAGAAATCAAGTGTAAGCGTTGCTATGAAGAATCTCAGGGAGATGTGTTATATAGAAGTAAGCGATTCAGGATACATAACTCTCACAACAGCCGGTAAAAAAATTGCAGAGATGATATATGAGAGGCACCAGCTTCTGTCTTCATGGTTCACAAGTCTCGGCGTTGCAAAAGAGACCGCAGCCGAGGATGCCTGCAAGATCGAACACGTTATAAGCCAGGAGACTTTTGAGGCCATCAAGAGGCATGTGAATTCTACAAATGCATAACATAGAATATAAGTTCTGACACAGACAGGATAAACAACAAAACAGGAACAGCGTATAGCTCCATAGCAAGCTATACGCTGTTCCTGTTTTATATGGAATATATAATATTGCTCTTAACGTACATATCCAACCAGCTCGCCCTGTCTGACTCTGGTCTCAATATCTTTTCTAGAATTTTCAACTATTCTGTCTAAAGGAGCGACTTTGTCCTTCTGGATGAGAAGAATGATTGTTGAGCCACCAAACTCAAAATAGCCCTTTTCCTCTCCTCTTCTGACATCCGTGGAATCCACATACCTGTTAACTATACGACCAACCAGAAGTGCTCCAACCTCCATATCAATGATGGTTCCCGCATCCTGCGTCCTTATAAGACAATACTCTCTGGTATTTTCTTTGTAAATGTCGTAATATTCACTGGCTATAGGGTTAACTGTGTGATATAAGCCTTCTATACGTCTGACATCAGACTGCTTTCCAGACACGTTATATATGTATCTGTGATAATCATCGACACACAGTCTAAACAGCCACAATTTTCCACCTCTGTAGTGTCTCGCAAGCTTTTTGTCCCTGAGGAGGGATGCCACCGTGTACTCTGAATCCTTTATATTGAAAGTCTGTCGTTCTGTGTCTTCTATATCATATACCGTAAGCCTGCTGTCACATGGACTCACAAAACCTTCATCGGTCATATCTATGGCCCTTGCTCCCGGCACCAGTTTTCTCTTGAAGAAATCGTTATATGAGTCAAACTCATTCTTCTGACACACAGATATATCAATATCATTTTTCTTAATGAATGGATTGATCATGATTCTGGATAATCCAGTGTCCATGAATCTTCCCACAAGCTTTGACACCTCTGGTCTGATCAGCCATCCCAGCACCATACGACCCGCTCTGTTGCCATATAACAGGCGCAGGACTCTGTCCTGTGTCGATACACACTCATTATGTTTTGATCTTTTGTATATTGCATATTTGTTCTTTATCATATCTTATACATCATCCTTCATCGCTTCTGTATATCCGGTATAGCCAAATTACTTCTATATCTTTTATTTTCCATAGCTCCTATACACTTATAATAGAAGGGATATAAAATAAGGAATAGTTATGATATGACGTCTGACCATGTATCTTATCATAAGCCAAACTACGGCAACTGCCACAATGACAATTATCACCATAAGTTCCTTTGTGGTTGGCTTAGGGAATCTGAAATCTGTTATGAAAAGTATCATTGCAAGTATCATGATTCCATGAAGCAGAATTGGGAAAGAGGACCCAAGCAAAGGTGACGTAACGTATATTATAGGAAGCCCCACCGATATTGCGGTGATCGGCATTCCATGGAAATACTTTCTTCCATCTGGCTGCTCTATGACCTCAGCATCATCATCGTCATTGTTCTTCTTCTCCTCGAGCACGTTATAGTATGCAAGTCTTATCATTCCAGCCAGACAGTACAGTGCAAGAATAACCATTCCAAACGGCGTGTTCATTCCTGAATACCAGCACAATACAACAGGAAAAACTCCAAAACTCACCAGGTCACAGAGAGAATCTATCTGGATACCAAATCTCTTCTCATCCATAGTCCTATCCTTCTTGCTCCTTGCGACTTTTCCGTCAAATGCATCAAACAGACCGGAAAGTGCAAGACACAATATTCCTATGCTAAGGTGTCCGGTAAATGTAAAGAACATACCTGTGATAGATGACACCAGGCTCATATATGTCAAAATAACTGTATAATTATAAAATCCTACCATGTGTGAAATACCCCGTTTTTTTCTTTTATACTTGCAAAAAGCACGTATGAATCAAATTATACACAATTACTTGACATAAAACCACATCTTTTTGCAAATCTTTCATACAATTAATCCTTTGAAGCTGTTTTCCATACACACGGTCCCCGAGGATGTCAAGTCATTGCTACAAACTTTTTTGCCACTTTTTCCTCGATTTTTCCCATAAAACCGTTGTTTTGGAACAGAGGACGTTATATTGTTGTCACAAAATCAGCAGGGAGGATGTAACGTCATTGCTACAAGTTCAGTAGTAGTGGACGTTACATTATTGCTACAAATCAAGCCAGTGATTTCCATTCCACCTCCACTCTCCCATCATCATACACATATATCCCCTGCACATATTCTTCCAGCATCTCTCGTGTCAGCTTTTCATAGCCTAAATACATCAACATCTGCTCCACCGGAACATTCTTTTTCATCAGGATTTCTTTCTCACCGTTTATCAGTTCTTCCAACTCCTGTATACGTTTCTGCAATCGTTCTCTTTCTTCTTCCAACTGCTTCTTGGCTTCCATGAACTGTTTCTGGTTCATCTGTCCCTCGTGATACTTCTCATAGTTCTGACGGTTCTGAAGCTTTATCTGCTCCTGACGTTTTTCACAGTCCGTACTTTCCAGCTCATAGGCTTCTATGCTGTCCGTATGCTGTTTTCTCATAGATTGCTGCATCTGTTCCTGGCTGATATTCTGACGTAAATATGCCTTAATTTCTGCCAGCACGATATGCTCTAGCATTTTGTTATCAGCTTTTCCGGCAAAGCATCCTGTATCTTCTTTTCCTTTACTGTAAGCACAGCTATAAAGGATATGACCATGAACCGGACTGCTTGAAGTCAGGCTTCTGCGACAATTTCCGCATTTCACATAGCCACCTAACAATGTTGTTTCCCTGTCGAATTTGCTTTTCTTGGTGTATCTGATCTGCAAGGACTGTGCTTTTTCAAAAATTTCTTTTGATACGATCGGCTCGTGATGATTTTCCATCACTTTCCACTGATTTCTCGGTACCGGTACTTCTTTCCCTGTTCCGGGATCTGGAATTTTTGTCTTTCCATAGACCATACAGCCTATATAAGTTTTATCATCCACAATCTTCCGTATCATATCACTCGTCCACTGCAGTCCTCTTGATGCAGCTTTCTTGCTGTCTGATTTCTGTCGTCTGCTCATGGACTGCAAGGGAGTCAGTACCCCCTCTTCATTAAATAACCGACAAATCTCCATCTTGGAATACCGCTGATTTGTCAGTTCAAATACTCTGCGAATCACTTCTGCTTCGTCCTCTACAATCACCAGTTCTTTCTTATTTTCAGGATTGATTCGATACCCATAAGGTGCAGATCCACAGCAATACTCACCTTTTCCTCGTCTGGTACTGACTGCCGATTTTACCTTTACAGACTGGTCTTTCACATAAAAATCTGCGATCAGTCCTTTAAACTGTACTTCGATGTCGGAACTCTTTCCTATATAATCTTTAGAATCATATCGGTCTGAGATAGAAATAAATCGTACTCCCAGGAATGGAAAAATCTGTTCCAGATAAGTTCCCATCTCAATATAGTTTCTGGCAAAACGTGAAAAATCTTTTACCACAATACACTGCACTTTATTCTCCCTAGCAAGTTCCAGAACCTGCTTAATTGCCGGACGCTCCATACTGGAACCAGAATATCCATCGTCGTAGAACTCCTGAAATGGCATAGAAGCCAGTTCCGGGATATTGGAAATATAATCTTTTACCAGTTTTCTCTGATTGATAATGCTGTTACTTTCTCCC